>Ga0315296_10000013_pt1 | contig 223404 bp, 180 predicted proteins | sample YL17G14_18_MG_FD_203921 | JGI IMG/M metagenome (GOLD analysis project Ga0315296, IMG submission 203921) | Sediment microbial communities from Yellowstone Lake, YNP, Wyoming, USA - YL17G14_18 | ecosystem: Environmental > Aquatic > Freshwater > Lake > Sediment | place: USA: Wyoming | collected...
TGCCGTGACTGTGATCTCATTCGTAATATCAAAACTCCTGTCATCAGGAACTTCAACATAATCATCAATTCCGTCAAACTCAAGAGCACCACCTATCTGGCCATCAGAAGGCCGCCAGGTCGGGCCGCTAAGGGTACCATGATTCTCATTGCTGGACGAGTCGTAAGTGATAGTGCCGGAACCCTCATCTAACTTCCAGTGTCCCACCAAACCAGCTGAAGTGTTACCGACCAGACCCGGCACCAAAACAAAAGAAATTAGATAAATCAATTTTCTACACATAAAGGTCCTCCTTAAAAAAGTGAAAAAACAATTATGAATTGTTTTTGGCCACACACCAAAACAAGCGTTCCCGCAGAGGCGGGATTTGAATTTCTCGTTGAAATATGAAAACCCCCACTTGCTAAGCACAAAGTCGCGATTACAACTAACTCCGTGTTGCATAATAACTCCTCCTCTATTCGGAAAAACTACAAGGATTGCGCCTATTGGATAACCTCAAAACCACAGATGCCCGACTGCACAGGCACAAGCTTCACTAACCTTATCTATATCTATACCAAATTATCTAACTTCCCGTCAAGGCAAATCTCTGGATTATGAGTAGGTATCTATTCTTGATATGGTTGTGTTTAAGGCTCCTCACAGGCCATTCAAACGGCGAACTCGTCTTGAGGGGTATCATAACAGACTTATTTCCCCAAAACGCCCTTGACCTCAGTAACAAAAAGGTCTATTGATATTATTGTTTTCTGAAATAGCCAATTAGCGAGTAACTATGAAAGTAACTCGTAAAGACATTCAATTCATAACCATTTGTGTCGGAGCGGCAGCTCTGGTTGTGATAGCTGCTCATTTACTCTGGCCTCCAGCCAAGCACGCACCGGAAGCCCAAGTAACCCAAGCTCAGGTAGTTGAATATGCCTATGTCGCCTCTGTTAATAGTGAGGTCTTTCACCAGCCAGATTGTAGATGGGCAAAGAAAATAAGCCCTCGTAACCTCATTGGTTTCAAAATACCCCAAGGCTTACTTTTTGGCCATTGTGACCGGTTTGAAATCCACACCGGAGCTGGTTTAAGCTTCTATCGGCTTATGTGTAGTCCGTCCGCTATTGCCCTAAAACAAACAGGGCCTATACCGAAGCAATCAGTATAGGCCCCGAACTGGTCCAAATCAGCTATATCAACAACGCAATTTTAATTGTCAGCCAAGTCTCGGCTTACGGTGCTGGTGGATATAGACGAATATCATCAAAATACATCGTACCTGAACCGCCGGCTACCGGATTCTTCTTGTTACCAAGACCAAGGGCAATCGTATTGACATTGGCAAGGTTCACGCCCTGGTCCGCAAACTTTTGCAGGTCAATATTCCATTCCGTCCAGGTTGCTATCTGGGCTGCATTTGGATTATCATGAGAGACCACCGCACTGCCGTTGAGAGCAAAATACAATGTCTCGGCAGCGTTAGCCGAATCGCCTCTGAACCAAATCGTCAGCGTGTTGACACCTTTCTCGGTCCAGTCACGCGGATAAGTCAGCGTCTTCTGGGCCTCCGAATACTTGAGGACGCTGTTGTCATAGAAGAGCGGCATTGCTTGGCTGCCTCCGTGAACGATAGTTTCCTCGGTGTAAGAAGCTGTGCTTTCGTCGCCCACGGCTGCGCCGGTCCCGTTACCGGGATAGGCCGGTTCATTACCATGCGCGGCATAGCCAAGCCCATCTTTCCACGACCACCATATCTCGTTGTTGCCGACGTCGTAATCCTCGAAATCGTCCACGACAAGAAAGTTTGCTGTCGTAAAACTCCAGACAGGGCCTTTCCACGGACTGTCGGGATTGACGTTATTGACCTCATCAATCCGCCAATAGTAGGTGGCATCCCAGAGGAGTTTTCCGGGGTCATAGCTCTCGGAACCAAGGGCCTTAGTGCCTTTATACTCCGGTGAACCGGTATTGGCATTGCGCACGACATCCTTATCTGTGCCGAAATAGACCTGATGCGAAGCAGCATAGTCTCCTGGCGACCAGCTAAGAATCTGTGTCTGCTTTACATCCACGGCGCCATTAGACGGGTCAGGGCTCCCGACGGCGCCCTGAGTAGTAAAGCTCCAGACTTGGCCTTTATACGTGGCGATGGCATCAAACTCATCGACACGCCAGTAGTAGGTCTTGGCCAATTTAAGCGGGCCGCGAGGAGTATAGGTTGCAACTCCCTGAGGAAGCCCACCGGCGGCATTGCTCACATTGTCAAAATTGTCCCCGAAATATACTGTGTGCAATTTTGCACGGAATCCTGCCGTCCAGCTAAGCTTCACATCCAGGGCTACAAGCTCAGCACCATCAGCCGGGTTGGGATTGTATGCGGTCTTGGGGGGAACCGAAAAGCTCCAGACATTGCCCTTCCAGGGACTATTCGGCTCGGTATCATTGACCTCATCAATCCGCCAGTAATATGTTGTGCCGGGAACAAGACCATCCGGATAAGCAAAACCGGGAAAGCCGGCAATAAAAAACGTTGTAACTTGATTGCCCTGGAAAGCGGCTTCGGCACCAGCGTTTACATCATCAAAATTATCGCTGAAGTAAACATCGTGGGAGACGGCAAAATCTCCCGCTCGCCAGCTAAGGCTCACCCACGTATCAGGATGAAGGGCACCGTCCGCTGGCACAGGGCCGGAGGCAAATGGAAACTCTGCCCCAGCACCTGCCATAACACCAAGAATCTCTGTATCCGTCAGCGCCCGGCTGTAAATACGCACTTCGTCAAGGAGACCGTGCAGGAAACGCCCGGTGGCTCCTGAGTTTTCACCGATGTAAAGATCGGAGGAAGTAAGATTTATCTGTCCAGTCCCCGGACTGGCCGTATCTAATTCGCCGTCAATGTAAATCCTCGCCTCGGTCCCATCATACACCCCGGCCCAGTGGTGCCATTGACCGTCCGTTATAACAACGGTCGCATCAAACCAGCCGTTTCCACCACCAACTGAAGAACCCGAAGCACCCATATGCGTGGCATTTCCAGTGGTAGCCGAGCGGCTGGCTCGATAAGCGCTGTCGCTCTTAGCCAGGAAGGCTTCCCAGTTGTTGCTGAACGCCTTGACCTGAAACCAGAATGTTATCGTAATCTCATCCTGGATCTGGAGCGACGGCCCATTCCCACAGTTGAGGTAATCATCACCGTTGAATTCCAGTGCACCACCAAGCTTCCCAGGGACCCACTTTGGGTCACCGACGAAGCTCCCATTGTTACCATTGCCGCTTGAATCATATGCTGTGGTCCCGGAGCCCTCATCAAACTTCCAGTAGGCGGCAAGATCTGGGTCAGCACCTTCGGCTGCGCTCGTTAAAACCAAACCCAGCACCAAAACAAAAGAAACTAAATAAATCATTTTTCTACACATAATAGTCCTCCTTAAAAAAGGTTAAAAATGACCATGCTTTGGCCACACACCAAAACAAGCGTTCCCGCAGAGGCGGGATTTGAATTTCTCGTTGAAATATGAAAACCCCCACTTGCTAAGCACAAAGTCGCGGTTACAACTAACTCCGTGTTGCATAATAACTCCTCCTCTATTCGGAAAACTACAAGAATTGCGCCCGCTGTATGACCTCAAAACCGCAGATGCGCGACCGAGCAGGAACAAACTTCACTAACCTTATCTATACCAAATTATCCACCTTTCCGTCAAGGAAAATCTCTGGATTATGAGTGGGTATCTATTCTTGATATGGTTGTGTTTAAGGCTCCTCACAGGCCGTTTAAACGGCGATCTCCCCTTGAGGGGTATCATAACAGACTTATTTCCGCAAATCACCCTTGACCTCAGTAACAAAAAGGTCTATTGATATTATTGTTTTCTGAAATAGCCTATTAGCGAGTAACTATGAAAGTAACTCGTAAAGACATCCAATTCATAGCCATTTGCGTCGGGGCAGCGGCGTTGGTCGTAATTGCTGCTCATTTGCTCTGGCCGCCCAAAACCATAAGAGAGGGCGTCCCGATAACACAGGCGCAGGTAGCGGGTGTCGCGTAGCCGACACAAATGTTCTATTGGACTGAACTGCATACGAGTTATTTGGAATTTTAATAGACATCCTGGAGTCAAACTGTCACCTGGAAATCAGGCTGCTTTTCAGCTAATGAAAGAGGTGACTTTTTGAAGGAATGCTGGAATTTTACAACTCAAGAAAATGGGGCTACTTATATACTCTTTTACTAGCCGGGCAGTGAAACCATAGTGCATACATCATGCTATTTATTGTGGGATTTTCCTTGACGAGGAAGTGGCTGATTTGGTATAAATCATGTTAATGAAATTTGGGCCAGTACATAAGGGTGATTGCAGTTTCTGCTCCCCGAAATCATGGAATCATCGTTGTATATAGAATAGCCATAGTTATCGTAACTTTTTGATAGGAGGACATGTCATGTTTCTAAAAATGAAATGGTTTGTTGCCATATTGTTGGTCTTAGGCATCTGTACAGATGCAGTTCTGGCCAAATTGATTGGGTATTGGCCATTCGAGGAAGGCCAGGGAACCGAGACCGCCGACATCACAGGAAATGGCAATGATGGAACATTTAATGGTGATGTTGAGTGGGTGCCTGGCTATATGGGCTCGGCTGTGCGTTTTGACACGGCCGGTGAAAGAATCGTCGTCGGTCCCCTTGATCCCTCGGCAGGTACCAACGCCATGACGCTGGCCGCCTGGATCTTCTGGGAGGGTCAGGGTCATACTATCGAGCACCAGGGCATTATCGGTAAACGTCTCGGCTGGACTACTACTGGCGACACTATCAAGTGGTTCTGGGAGGCCACGCCGGCCAATGCTCTCTTGTTTCGAGCCGATTTTAGTGGAGGGGGCACGGGTTTGTGGTGGGGCAATACGTTCCTTGAGCCCTATGCGAATGAGTGGACTCACGTAGCCCTGACTTGGGATAATGGTACTGCGGTACAGTATATAAATAGTGAGGAAGTTTCAACTGGGAATATTACTTTCAGGGAAAGCGCTAATGCTACCCCAGTGACGATCGGTTGCGTTGATTCTACCAACAACGAAACCTTTGTCGGTACCATAGACGAAGCGCGGATCTACAACCATGCCCTGACACAGGCTGAGATTCAGACTATTATGTTGGGTATATTTCCAACTGCTTTTGGTCCCAAGCCGGCTGATGGGGCTATACATCTGGATACATGGGTAACCCTTTCTTGGGAACCCGGGACCTCAGCCGTTTCGCACGATGTGTACATCAGCGATAATTTTGATGATGTGAATGCGGGCGCCGAGAGCGCATTCCAGAGTAATCAGGCGGCAAACTTTTTTGTCGTCGGCTTTCCCGGTTTCCCCTATCCGGACGGCCTTGTTCCGGGCACGACTTACTACTGGCGAATCGACGAGGTCAATGACGCCGACCCGAATAGTCCCTGGAAGGGCCCTGTCTGGAGCTTTAGTATTCCACCCAAGACCGCCTACTACCCCTACCCCGCTGATGCTGCCGAGCAGGTAGTGACGGATGTGAGACTTAGCTGGACGGCTGGTTTCGGTGCGAAACTGCACTATGCGTACTTCGGCGACAATTTTGACGATGTGAATAATGCTACCGGAGGACTCCCTCTGGGATCTGCGACCTATGACCCCGGCCCGCTTGAACTTGCCAAGACTTACTACTGGCGTGTCGATCAGTTTGATATTGTCGAGACGCATAAAGGCCACGTCTGGAGCTTTACTACTGAGGGGGCCGTCGGCAACCCCAACCCGGCTAATGGCGCTGTGGATGTAAAGCGGACACAGATTATTACCTTCTCGCCGAGTGTCTTTGCGGTCTCGCACGAGTTATACTTCGGCACCGATAAAGATGCCGTGAAAAATGCCAATACCGGCTCACCGGAGTATAAAGGTACCAGAGACCTTGGTAATGAGAGCTATGACCCCGGAATGCTTGAATTGAGTAAAACCTACTATTGGCGGGTTGACGAGGTAAATGACGCCAATCCAGATAGTCCGTGGCCGGGCATCCTCTGGAGCTTCACGACCGCCGACTTCCTTGTCGTGGACGATTTCGAGGACTACGATTCCGGGGACAACCAGATATGGTACACCTGGAAAGACGGGCTTGGCTATGCCGCGCACGATAATGAACCAGCCTATCCCGGTAACGGAACCGGCTCTGCCGTAGGTGACGAAAGCACTGCTTCTTTTACCGAGGAAACTATCGTTCACGGAGGCAACCAATCGATGCCATTCTGGTACGACAACAGTATCTTATTGTATTCAGAGGTGGAGAAGACACTGACCTATCCGCGTGACTGGACTGAGGAGGGTGTAGGGATACTGTCAATCTGGTTCAGAGGCAATTCGGATAATGCCGCTGAGCCGATGTATGTTGCTCTCAACGGCAGTGCAGTGGTCACTCATGATAATCCCAATGCAGCACAGATAGATACCTGGACCCAGTGGAATATCGACCTACAGGCATTTGCAGACCTGGGCGTGAACCTGGCCAATGTCAACACTATTGCTATTGGTTTTGGGGACAAGAAAAATCCAGTGGCTGGCGGTTCGGGTATGATGTACTTTGATGATATTCGTCTGTATCGACCGGCACCCTAAACCGATACCGGCAGTCAAGATTGCATAGTTGATATTGAAGATGTGTGTTAACTCGGGGCTTATACTGATTGATTCGGTATAGGCCCCGTTTGTTTATCCCTAAAAGAATTACATGATTGATACAGCTGGCCGAGCAGCTGCTGAAAAACAAGACTGCGCCATTCGACCCAATATTATTCAAGGACCGCTACCAGGATTCGCTGCTGGAGGTAATTAAGGCCAAGATCGAAGGAGTTGAACCAAGAACATAGAAGCCCTTTATGTTGGTAAGGCCACTAATATTCGAGGTCGTGTAAAGGGGCAGTTTAACAACTTACGTCTGATGCAACACCTGAAACAGGCAAAAACAGGCAAACGCGTCCTGTTGTTTGGAAAGGCGATCACGAAGCCAGGGCAAAAAATAGACAAGGTCGTTTCTCTCTTGGAACGAGCTCTTATCCGACATTTTCTTTCCGAGGGACATGACTTAGTCAATAGACAAGGGGTTCGGATACGTAGGCATGAAGTTAACTCCGACGGATATCAACCAAAGAAATTTATACCCCGACTTATGTTCTTGGAAAAAGCTAAGAGAGAATGAAGTCGCCTAACAACCGCTTCGAGCCGGGCCGTGGTCGTAGATTCATAGCGGGGGCGCGTTTCGAACATACGACCTATCAGATCTTTGTGTCGGGGTCTGCGTGGCCGACAATAGATAAGTCTTGTGACGGATTTTCTTCTTGCCCTTAACTATAATACCCACTAAAATTAATGGATGGGATTCACACCCTTGATCCGACCACCAACCGTAACCTATTATGAACTTTAGCGGGATAGAGATTTGGAACCGTACGGATGCGTGCCAGGACCGTCTGGACGACTTTTATGTGTTTGTTTCGGACGTTCCGTTTGTTTCGGGGGATCTGGCCGCGACCTTGGCTCAGAGTGGTGTTTGGAGTCAGCACCTGGTTAGTGTTCCGGACCCGAACCTTATGTTGCCAGTTGGCCGCAGCGGTCGCTATGTACGGATTCAGCTCGGTGATACGAACTATCTGAGTCTGGCGGAGGTGAAGGTCTTTGCTCCGGTAACAGGACCCTGACTTGATGGCTGATTTTACGAATCAGTCGTTTGATTTGGATACTATTTTGCAGCAGGCTCAGGTTGCTGCCGGCAGTACGAATCTTTCAGATGTTCGGGTCAAGTTCCAGCAGTACGACAATTATCAGGCGGCCATAGATGGGCGTGAATTCGATGGGGTGAAAAGGCCGTACGTGCGCTGCTGCTTGGTGAAAAGCATCAGGGCAGGCTGGTGTATAAGGGCAAGGTCGGCAGCGGCCTTACCAAAAGGCAACGACAGGATTTCCTGGCTGAATTGGCCATCGACGTCTGCGTTTTTAAGTTTGTAAATCCTACGCCGTTAGAGAACTCCTTAAGACACATTTCAAGGAGCCCGATACGCGACCAGAGGATGGGTCGTGGGTTCATAGCGGGGGCTCGTCCAATCTGTGCGTAGATTGTCGTCAAGCCTTTCATAGGCAGATCTGCAATCATTATCTGTTCGTCGGATGTGAAATAGTCGGCCGCTGCCACGGGCCGACCCTGGTAATCGACCGCAATTGACAACCCTTCGCTAGTACAGCGAACCATCGAACAGCCATTTTCGATCGCCCGGAATGTGGCGCTGTATGTTGCGTAAGGGGCAATTCCTCTCCAGTCCTTGGATGAATTCAACATCAGATCAACGCCAGCTTTCCCTGTACTCACCAACGACGCCACGTTCAAATTACCGGCCACAACAACGTTTATATTTTTTGCCGCTTCCACAGGGGCAGGGATCATTTCTGCTGATACGGCTATTTGTGCCCGGGAAGTACCTCTTGATCCGGTATGAGTCCCTATTTGTCGTTGAACGATAAGAATGATTGTCGCTGATCAGCCAATGAGGCACATACATAAATCGGTACAAGTATCAGATTCTTTAGAGCTGACCAGAGAAAACTATTGCTCGGATTGTAAATCGCGAGTACGATCTGTTCTTCTGAGAGTTGATGGCTGTAAAGATTATGCAACCAAAACAAGGTGCGAATTAAGGGAAAATTTGATTTACAGTTTTTTTTGACAGGCATCACAGGATATATTATAATCGGGGATCTAAAGGTTCGGAAATGAAAGGAGACCCTCATGGCTCTAATAGATGAACTTTGGAAACTTGCTCAAGATCAAATCAAACGACCCCAAATGAAAGGCGTCTATCCCGCGTTTACCCGGTATATCGATGGAAGTCGTTCTGTGCCTGATTTCGGCTTTTGTGTTGCATACAGAGCAACTCAGGGTAAACATGACAAAGAAGGGTTGGCTTTTGCAATCGAACATGCCAAGAATAATAGCGGAGTTGTAGGAGGATGGTATTATCAGAAAGATAAGCAATTTTATTTCGACAGCGTTCGCATATACCACACACGGGAATCCGCTGTTAGCGCTGCGATAAAGGAAGAACAGATCGGCATTTATGATTTGTCGAAGAATGTTTATATCGACGTGATGGATCAAGACACAAAATCATTTCTTGTAAAAGACCGTAAAGGAAGACGATTCTCGATTTAATCCTGGTGCACGAAAGTTTTAGCGACAACGGCAAATCGTTCCCGAAAACGTGCAGTGGTCAGGTTCGGGTTCACCAGACAGAGAAGCTGCAGGATTTTGGGATTCTGCTTCTTGGGAGGAGATTAAGAAGAAGGGCGACGAAGCCGAGGACTTCGAAAAAGGCACGGTCGAAATCCCCAAGGAAAACGTTGTACCCATCCCGGGCCAAGCGTGATGAGAGGCGCATCTAATGAATATCACTGTACAAACGGCGGCGAGCCGGTTAAGTACTTGAACGTCGACATTGATATGATGAAAGAGATTGCTATGCGCACACTTCTTGATGGCCAACCGGTGCGATACTTGGATAGCTATGACAATGACTTACACAAGGCTTGCATGACGGCAGTCAAGATTAGCCAATCACACCTTCCGACCTACTGTCGTAGCAGATTCTAACGCTGAGCTTGGGCTTTGCAGCGATTCAGCCGCAGACGACAATTGGCCACCGAGCGGCACACTCTGTAATCTTGCCTGTGTTATCACCAACCCCATACTCGATCCGGCAAAGGGTCCGTTCAGTGTTCTTGTCTGGATTAAAGGTGGCGCTCCCGGCCAGGTCGTTTTATCGCAAATTGGCGGAGTGAGATGGCTTTGCACGGATTCATTAGAAGGTAACCTGATGACGGAGCTTAAAGGTCCCGGCCAGTCTGCCGGCCCCTTGCTCTCCCAGACAGTCATCACCGATGGAAACTGGCACCGGATAGGTTTTGTCTGGGATGGTTAAAACAGAAGGCTCTATGTCGATGATGTCGAAGTAGCCAAAGATGCGCAGGATGGTCTTGAAATAGCAACCGGTGGCTTTTACATCGGCACCGGCAAGGCTATGGAAGCCGGGACCTACTGGTCCGGCCTGATTGATGACGTACGAATCTACAACCGGGTAGTAAAACCATAGGAAATCGAGACGCTGGCACATTAAGTCCCTAAGGGACAGAAAGGAAGGTGTAACATGAAACGGTTTAATGATTCGAAAATTACGTTACTGTTGCCGGCGTTCGTTGTTGCGCTGGTGCTTACCGCTACAAGTGCGAACGTCCTGGCGGTGGCGACATCTGGGTGACAACGCGGGCCACGACAGATGATGAATGGCAAAAATCGTCGCCACATGGCGGCATGAGACTTTACCTGTAAAACGGTCAGAGGTTCATAATGGGTTGTTCCGCCCATATAAAAAAGAGATAACTCCTTTTTATTAAAGAAGCTATCTCTATGTCTTCATAGCGGGGGAGGGTTTCGAACCTACGACCTATCAGATCTTTGTGTCGGGGTCTGCGTGGCCGACAATAGATAAGTCTTAAATGTGTAAAGAGTTACAGAAATTAGCCCTCTTTATGTAAATCACTCTTGCCGCCGCAGTATATGCACTTTTTCTCGGCCTCTACAAACTGCCAAATTTGAAGGCTCTTGAATAAGAACCCGTTTAAAAAGAATCTAGTACTGTCAATTCTTTGGCTACAACATCACGAACATTTTGTTGGCGAGTTGAAACAGTATTCTTTTGAAGCCCGGTAATTTCAAGGTTTTCTTTTAACTTCTGAAATGAAGCAGGTATTGTTGTTGCCATTAATATTCTCGATTATTTTTTACTCTTATTTCCCCCTTCATCAGTTTCGGCAAGAATAGCAGAGCACATATGCTCTCAAAGTCAGAATAAAAATGAATAGTTAATGACACTTCCGTCAATGCCAACACATGTTATTAGCACATCGACTATTGAAACTGAGAATGCAACCGAAGTCTTGCAACAGCCAGCCCCTCAGATAAGACCCTGGGTTCGTTATTTTGCCCGAATCTTAACCGTCCGATTCGATACTCCCAGACTTTACTGGGACTTTCATTTAGCTTTCGGATACAAACTTGTGCTATTGGACACTGAGCAAATTGGCGACCTTTTGTCAACCTGAATCTTTTCCTTAAGACAGAGATTATTTGACTTTGGTATCTATCAGCCTTAATAAGGATTTCTCTGTAACACCGGTAGAATAACATATGTGCCATTGATTGCTGGTATTGTATTCAAATGCTTCGATATGAGTATTGACCTTAACTGTTGTCAAATTTGGTTCTTTAGAAAACACAAAGGCATTGACTGTATAACGAGCGGAACGCCATAATGAAGCCCACCAATCAGGTCTCACGGCCAATTTATAAAATTCAGAATTTGGGTTTTGTGGATTCGGAAACTCAATGAAATCAGTTGATATTATCCCACTTTCTTTCTCAACTGCTTTGATTGGATATGTCTCTTCAGCAAATACTTCAACAACAGCTTTCCAGACTGAATCATAAGATGCTTGAAAAGTCTTTGAGTTTTCAATTTTAGGTTTGATAAAAGGTTGTGCGCAACCAGCACTAATCAATGCTAACACAAACAGAACTGTCATCTTTTTCATGTTCATCCTCTCTTTCGCTATGAACTTACGACTGTCATCGCCAATTGATTTCTTAACGGATCTTAAATTTTCAAGCTCTTTATTATCTATACTCACATTTTAATCCGCAACAAAAATATTTCTGTTTTCCTTTTATCGCATCTGGCTGTATAATCAACATCTTGGGATGAGCTCTTCCTTTTCAAGAGGACCCGGCAAAGGAGCGTAAATGGGACCTGTATTAAATGGGCTGATTAAACTTCAAAGTGTTGAAAATCGTCTGCGGGTTGAAAAAGCAAAACTTACAAGGTGCAGAAGAAACGTAATTATTAAGGAAAATCAAATCAGAACTCTCCAAAATGCTCTCGAGGCCAAACGACGAAGAAATAAAGATAGTTGAGGACGAAGATAGTGAGTAATGCAGACGAATTTATATCGACATTCAACCAAATTGAAACGTATCTGCGAAGTCTTTCTGAAACGAACCGGCACAGGGAATTTTTGTCATTACTCGATGAAGTTTCCAAGAGTAATACGGTGGTCAGAAAATATCGAGAGGACTTGCGACAATATGCAAAACTAAGGAATGCGATTGTCCACCAAATAACGAACGAACCTATTGCCGAACCGTCTAGCAAAACAGTTGACAATATTCAGAAAATTTATGAATGTCTTACAAAACCTCCTATGGCCGAACAGATTGCATCAAAACCAGTTGAATACTGCTGCATGGGAGATTTGATATCTGAAGTTATTGAGAAAATGACAAAGCATGATTTTACATGTATGCCTGTATATGAAAATAACAGGTTTAAAGGCGTGTTTTCAGAGTCTTCTGTTGTGCGGTGGCTTGAGGAATCCTGTGGAAAAGATGGTTTTTTGTTAGAGCAGACAACAATGCAGCATTTGGAAAAGTACTTCATTTCCCCATCTGACAATTTTCAAGGGTACAAATTTATCCCGAGAAAGACGAATGTCTTTGAGGTACAGGATTTTTTTCTATCCTTCACAGAAAACCGCAGGCGGTTAGCAGCCCTCTTTATAACAGAAAATGGGAAAAAAGAGGAAGCAATATTGGGGATTATAACAGCCTGGGATTTGCCGAAAATCAATGAAAAACGATGAATCGAATAAGGATGTGGCGATATGTAATAATAAATTTTAGCTGGTTTACAAACCTTACGGCCTGACGGCGGACGAAATCGCCATCGTTGAGGGCCAAAATAAGATTAAACAATGAGATCTATAGTAAATTCAACACAGATTGACAAGTACTTTAATTCAACAAGGCGCGATGCCCAAGAGTTGTTACCACACTTGGTAAGACAATTGGTACTTGCGACCCTCGATAAGGAATCATTAGTCAGGTGCAGAATTCCCGTAGGAGATGATATTCGCCGCCCCGGCTATGATGGTCGGGTTGAAACAATCAATGGTAATACCTTCGTGCCCACAGGTCTTTCTGTATGGGAAATGAGTACGGGTAATCCAAGTAAGGAAGCCGAAAAAAACTACGACAAACGAACTCGTAAACCAAGAGATATCGACCCAGCCATTGCATCCTTTGTTTTTGTAACACCTCATAAATGGGAAGGAAAAGATTCGTGGGCCCAAGAAAAACAAAACCAAGGGGTCTGGAAAAGCGTGAAAGTACTGGATAACGTTGATTTAGAAACTTGGCTTGAAACTGCTCCAGTAGTTGCTCGTTGGTATGCACGTCAGATAGAAATACCCGTAGATTCCTTCAGAGATATCGACCTTTTCCTTGATGAATTCTATGCTCAGTATGGCGGCATTAAGATTCCTGATGAACTTATAATCGGTGGCAGAGAAGACGTTCTGGCTAAATTGACTAATTGGATAAACTCTGACTCGAAAGAGATAGTTATACAAGGAGAGTCGGTAGAAACAGCAGCAGCTTTCATTGCTGTTACAATCAGAAAATTACCAAATGAACAAAACCAACAGATTTCGGCCCAGATTTTGTTTGTCGATGAACAAAGAGCCATGGATTTTATTGCATCATGTCGTTCACAGCATTTTGTAGTACCCCTTAATAATGAAGTTTATAAGCGGGCCGAAGCTCTTAAGTTGCAAAACGTACGTCTGATGATTCCTCTTACAGCACTGAAGGGATACTTTACCAAGGGTGGAGATAATGTTATTAAGTTGGGCCCAGTTCATCGCCGTCCTTGTTGTGAAATACTAGAAAATATGGGCATCCCATCAAATAAGGCCGATAGGATAACCTCAGAGTCAAAAGGTAGTTTGGGGGCACTTTTATTGCTCCTTGGAGGATGGCAAGATGAAGCCTTGCCTTGGATGAGTGGAGAAGCAGCGTTAGAACTTATTCCTCTTATGCTAGCCAGACAATGGTCTGTAGATAACAAGAACGACCACAATGTGATAGAGAAACTGGGTGGCAAGAAATATAGCGAAGTTGAGCAAACAATAGCAAGATGGAAAGCTTCAACCGGTCCATTAATCCGTCGGGGTCCTATTTGGGATTGGCTCGCATGGGATTTTGCTTGGGAACATCTGGCTTCTCAAATTGATAGGACTCAAATTGAGCGATTTACTAAAGTGGCCAAAAAAGTTTTGACAACGCCAGATCCGTGTTTTGAATTATCCGCAGATAAGAGATGGAAGGCTTCAATTTATGGTAAAGTCCATCCCTATTCCGGAGCATTGCGCTCGGGGCTTATAAGATCTATAGTTCAATTAGCCGTACATAATAGCAGTATTTTGAATGGTTCTGGGCAAGCGATAGCTGATTCATTTGTTCGCTCTCTTTTGATAGGTCAAGATGAGATTATTCCTATTGACACTTGGCTTTCAATCAGTTCATGGCTACCTGACTTAGCCGAAGCTTCTCCTAGTGTTTTTCTTGAGGCATGCGAAAAGATAGTAAAGAACGAAGATTTTATTCGAAAAATCTTTGAAGAAGGTGGTGCGATATTTCCTTCAAGTGAACATACTCACCTACTCTGGGCTTTGGAAAGACTTGCGTGGTCACCAGAATTCCTTACGCGGGTCACTTTGATTTTGGGGGAACTGTCCGCAGTCGATCCTGGTGGCAAATTGGGGAATCGACCCAATAACAGCTTAACAGAGATCTTCTTACCTTTGCATCTACAGACGAAAGCAAATGTTCAACATCGTTTGGATGCCATCGAAGTGCTTTACCAGCGAAGGCCAGATATTGTATGGTCTCTTGCTGTCTCTTTGCTACCTGAATCTACCCAGTGTGCAATGGGCACGGCCGAGCCAAAATGGAGAAATTGGAAGACCGAAGATTCCCTAAAAATAAACGTAGGTGAATATTGGACTTTTGTCAGAGACTTAGTAACAAGAATGATTAAATGGGCTGGTAATTCGGGGGATAGATGGACATCACTTATCGGGACCTATAATGAATTGCAGCGAGGATATCCAGCATTGGGAGGAGATCTACTTTCAGCCGTTAATAAATTAGACCCTCAGACATTTTCAGAACCAGATAGAATCCTTTTTAGCGAAAAACTGCGGCAGATATCGACTCGACACAAAAAGTTCCCAGATGCTGAATGGGCTATGACTAAAGAAGACCTATCGGTATTTGACAAACTTTATGAAAAGTTTCGCCCTGCTGATATCATACTGCAATATTCCTGGTTATTTGACCCTTGGCCTGAAATGCCAATAAATACGGAGATAAACTATGAGGAGAGGGAAGAATATATCCACAAACAACGTTCGGGTGTCCTAAAAGGCATTTATCATGCCAGTGGACTCGATGGATTATTTCGATTGGCACAGAACGTCGGGTCACCATATGCTGTAGGATTATGCGCCTCTGAAATCGAACTGAGTCAATCAGACGAGGATAGTCTTCTAAGGGATTGTCTTGGTGCTTCTATAGAAGATAAAGAGCAACTGCGATTTCTACAAATGGGACAAGGTTTCATAAGGGGCCGCTATCAACGAGATGGTATCGGATGGGTAGAAAACATAATCTTACAAGATAGCATCGAGTGGGGCGATAATAAGTATGTCAATCTTGCTTTGGGGCTCCCAGCAGACCAACAAACTTGGGATTTAATGAAAGAATGGGGTGACAATATTCCTCAAGTCTATTGGAAAAATATCGCAGTTCATTGTATTTCACCTTATGAGGATAGTACCGAATACGCAATTACACAACTTTTTGAAGCAGTTCGACCCTATGCTGCACTCAACCTAGTAAGTTTCTCGATCCGCTCGAGCAAGTCAAAAAAAGATAAGACCACCTTGCCAAAAGAACTCATTATAAAATTGCTTGAGGAAGCTCCAAAACACGATCCAAGAAAAGAAAAAGATGTTGCGTTTAACTCCTTGAGTTACGATATTTCAGAGTTGCTTGACATCTTGGAAGATAAAGGGGTTGAAAAATCAAAGTTAGTTCAACTTGAATGGACTTGGATGCCAGCACTTGAGTATAGTAAGCGCGGGCTTAAATCTCTACAACAGGCATTAAACGAAGATCCGAAAACGTTCATCGAACTTCTTAAAATACTTTATCGAGGCAAGAATGAAGCTCCTCAAGACCATTCCGAACAGGAAAAAGGGACAGCATCGCAGGCATTTCGATTATTATCGAAATGGAAGGTTGTTCCTGGGTTAGAGGACGTGCAGGCTGAAAAAGAATCTGACGGTGATATCCAATTTCCTAAAGGTCAAGTGAAACAAGAAAAATTATTTGCTTGGGTAAATGAAGCAAGAAAACTTGCCGGTGAATGCGATCGTCTTGACATTTGTGACATTCAGATTGGTAATGTGTTGGCTTACTCGCCTTCTGATCAAAATGGCTATTGGCCGTGTGAAGTGGTACGTAACTTGATTGAAGAGATTGACAGTGGCGAATTAGAACATGGAATAGAAGTGGGTGTTTACAACAAACGCGGCGCATATTTTAGAGCAAAAGGCGGTACACAAGAACGTGGGTTGGCTGCGAAATTTCGGCAATACGCACAGCAAGTCTGTTCTATATGGCCTCGCACTGCTGCAATGTTAAATCACATTGCTGACTGTTATGAGCGTGAAGCTCGCCATTTTGATGAAAAGGCCGCCTTCGAAGAATTTGAGTAGGCCACAAAACAACTGCCTTATTTCAAGTTCAGTACAAAACTGAAGATATAGATTCCTTTCACACAGCACCTATTCCCCACTGTACCCCATATTGTTGTTGGAACCGTCTTCTTCTCCAACCCTGAGTTGTCTGAAAGCTTCCTTTGGACTATTGTATCCGAGGTATGACATTAGTGTTTCATTTATTTGATTGTAAAGCGCAAAGGAAACTCGCAGCGGGTGGACATCAGGTTTGTAGATGCGAAAGTTGCTCCCTTATCAGAGGCAAACACTCCAATCTGCACAGTCCCGACAAGTCGGGGTTGTCGAAGGTTGGTGAATAGCACCAGGCTGCGGGGCAAGTGAACACTGGCTTGAGAACGTCTTGATTAGCTCGCTTATTGAATCGCTGAAGGACAGAATCGCCTCCATAGTGATACGCGAAGCAGCGTGTGGGATACCGATAGGATGACGTAAATCGCTATCAGTATAAGAATATGGAGTCATGGTAGATACGCGACCAGAGGATGGGTCGTAGGTTCATAGCGGAGGAGAGTTTCGAACATACGACCTTCTGGAGCAGCGGTGATGCCGGAAACCCCTAACCTATGCCGCTCTTGCTGACGTCAGATGCCTACTCGATTTTCTACACACAGTTTCAATCGTCATCCTTATCCGGAACTTCTATCTTAAAAACTACAGGATGATGGTCGGAGTGGTATTGTCTGAACTGGTCGTGATTATAGGGGTCTCCAGGATACTCCTCTTCCGTTGAAGTCCACGAATCTTCCATCGCTTCAATCAGGTTAATCACTTCTATGTCGAACTCGGAATCAATCTCCGTTGTGAACGCGGTATTGTACATGACATGGTCATAAGGCTTTGGACTATTGGGATTCGTATTCGTGGGACGGCATTCATCATTCAGGGACAAGTATCCTGCCGGCGTCGCCACGGCCAACTCAGCGGTGCCTTCAATGTTCATATCACCTAAGATAATGAAATCCTTTTCCTCGTCACTGTTGCTGGCGATCCAGTCGGCAATTGCTGCCAGCTCATGCTGTCGCCTGGCTTTGTCGGCAGATGAGGAGCCTGGTTGCAGATGAACCGATATGAGAACAAAGTCAACCTTCTTGTTTGGTGTGCGAAAGGCAAAAGCATACGGAACCCGCTCATAATCGTCATGATTCGACCGGTCCTCCGCCAGAAATCCAGAGGGGATATCGCTCACATATTTAATGGAATTCGGCTTATAAAATGCGACCCACCATTCCGTAGCCGAGCTACTTTTATGGATTTCATCACTCGTGCCTGTATCTTCTTCCGAAAGCTTATAAGAGAAGCCCAGTTCTTCCATTGCCCCAAAGAATTCAGCAGATTCGGGGTCTGCCGTATACGTCTCCCCATCAGGATACGCTCCGGCTATCGGCGGGGCAACCAACTCCTGAATTACAATGATGTCATAAACCTTCAAAATGCTGGCAAGTGATTGATTTTCCTTCTTTTTGAAGTGCCCCAAGAATTGAATGTTAAATGAGCATATTGTGAGATGGTCTGTTTCACAAGACGATGAATCTGATGTGCCCGAGATAAAACCTGTGCAACCCGCAACAATTACCAATAAAGCTATGAGAAGGTAATACTTTTTCATAATGCTACACTCCTTTCTTGCTCGATGCCTAAACACAAGGATTCCTTGAAGATGGCGGCATCAAGACAGCTTCCTTGAGTAATTCAATCTTCTCTGGCTCAATGCTCTTGTCGGAGTACTTTCTGATACTTCTTCTGTTTCTGAGTAATTCAATCATATCTTTCCTTTGTCAGACTCACGCCCAATCTCTCTTCGATTAAATCCCATTCTTCATTCATTGAAGTTCCAAAGGCAAGTACAACCTACTCCCTGCCGTGTTTCATAACCAGAAATACTAAGGCTCCGAGTCCCAGAAATCCAATCGTGGAAAGTTCTGGAATAGGACATTGACCTACATCTCCAAACGGATAAAAACTCCAATCGTATTGTCTCTGATAATGAGGACGTCCGAACGAATAGCCCAAGCCTCCCAACAAATTGTATTGTTCCCTATCAAGATAATAGTATTGTATCTTATCTAAGTAGTAATACCGCCTTCTATCGATATAATCCCCCACGTTGAAATGGTAACTCCGTAAGGCATACTCACTAATTGGAACTTGCCCACCAATGATACTAAACCAATCTGTATTGATTCTATTTGTAAATCCAACCGCCTGGTCCAAATCTCTTTCAAACAGTTTCGGATAACAAGGATGTCCCAACAGATAACCCACTTCTCCGAGCAAATTATACTGTCCCCTATCAAGGTAGTAATACTGCCCGTCATCTAAAAGATAATACCATACCCTTTATTTCGGCAAAGAGTCCTAGTGTGTATAAAGTTTTTATTTCTTCGCATGTATTCCAGAATTCAGTTGATGTGGTTAATCTACAAGCTCCTGAAGGACTCATTGTTACCCCAATAACTCGGATTGGCAATCAAATTCAATTTAAAGTAAGAGCGAGAAAGATCTCTATTGAATCTAACTACTATAAAGAAAATATAATAATTGAACTTACTAATGGAGATATTATAACAATTCCTGTTATATTTACAAGGTAACGTAATGACGCGGCACCCTTTAAGGATTTGCATAAATGATTTTATAATACCTATCAGCCGCCATCCATGGCTCTATTGAAACTCAGCTGACTCTGTTTGAAATTAAAAGAAAGGATAATTGATCGTGAACAAGATAATTCATCTGAATAAATATTTTTGTCGATCTTGCATACTACTGACCTTAGTTATTAACGGTTTCTCTTCGATTCTATGTGGGGAAGTAGATCAAGATTTGGAAATCTTAAAAACAATTTATGAAGGGTATCAGGCTACAAAACGTAATTACGGCCAAGGTTTAGGGATTGCTAAAGTAGTTATAGATAGTAGTCATGAAGATCACAAGGAGAACAATATTATTGAGTTTAAATACAAGAACTCATCTTCGAGGTATGACATTTACTCTATTGATGATGATGGGAAGAAATTACAGCGTAAAAAAGCAATAACTCCGAAAGTTGGAATATGGTGCAATGAGAGTAGTGCTGTTATACAAAAACCAGTTATTGCAGTTGAAGAAATGTTTGGTCAGAATATGCATCCATCCATTTTTAATTCATTCTATGGGCAGTCGTTAGATCGTTGGTTAAAAGGAGTGCTAAAGGCTGGCCAAGAAGGTAGAGCTTTGGTTGATGTTGAAATAGATAGCGAGGGACGTATTCATTTGACTGAAACTATGTTGCGTGAGAATGATAAAGATTCTACAGTTGCCAAATTGCTAATAGATACAGAAGATGGATTTAGGATTATTTCAGCTACATGTCAATCCAAGTATGAATCAGGTGCGCACGACTTACGAAGCTACAAAGTAGACTGGGTGAAATATAAAGAGCAGTGGTATGTTAAAGCTGCAAGGTACGATAGTGATCTAAAGTATCTTGATAAAGGTTCTTTGAAATCATTTAAAAAATCTACCTCAGTTGAAATCGAAAAATATGTGGTCGCGGATAATATTGATGATGACGAATTTTCCCTGGCAGGAATGGTTAATAAAGGAGTATATGTTAGAGATAAAATTGCGGGAATAGCCTATGTTTTTGGCAATGAAATTATCCTTGAAGATTCTTTAGATAGTTTGTTGAACGATATGAATTCTCTTAAGCTAAAAGCAGAGAGAATTCAGAGAAGTGACTTCGATAGTAATTTTGCCAACGGAGATGAAACAAATCAAGATGAGATTATAGGATCCCAGAATGTATCTAAAAATGTTCTACGGGAAAGGAGTGCACATTTAATTATTTTGTGCATTATTATTTTTGCAGTTGGTATAGTTTTTATGATTTTAAAAAGGGGCAAATCGAGTTAGTGAGTAATAAAGTGAGAAATGTAATTAGTTTAAGCATAGTATGTGTTACTCAGTTATTAATACTGCCAGCTTATTGTAAAATGTTGCCAGAAGAATACGGGCCGAAAAGTGAGAATAACAATGCTGGTGGATTCTACCTTGAAGGATCGGGCTACTCTGATTACGTCTCGGCACTCAATGGAGCTGCTATTGCTTTCAATTACGTCCGCTCAACATAATCCTGAAAATCCACGGGTTCTAAGATTTTCATTGACACAAGACAAACGGACGCCGGTAACAGTGCCGTTCTTGAGGTTGACTTTCAGGTGGAAAAAGAAGAGTATCGCGGTCTGATTCTCCGCTGCACGCACGCTGATGACTACGGCATTTGGCGTATATTCCTTGATGGCAAAAATGTTCGGCAGCCAGACGACTACATGGCCGGGCAGAAAATTCAGGACTTCGATTTCTATTCGCGGCAACTGGAAGTCAAGGACCACTACCTCGGAAGCTTCAAGCTGGCTAAGGGAAAGCATACCCTGCGTTTTGAATGTGTGGGCCGGAATCCGCTGTCGGCGAACAGCTACTTCGGCCTGGATTTGGTCAGGTTGCGCGAGCGCTGGTTGAAAAAGCGGAAATTGCCTTCTTGAGGCTCTGTTGCCACACTGAAGTCACAAACCGTTTTTCTATAGGTATCTCCAACACCGCTGCCGTCGCCGCTCCTATGCAACCGTGGTCGTAGGTTCATAGCGGGGGCGCGTTTCGAACCTACGACCTTGCTCTCAAAGTCTCTGGACAATACGGCGTTCTTCTTCCTCTGCATCCTCGTTGCCACGGCGCTCCCCTCAAATTAAGCCCTTGAAAGTCGGCGATCGCAGATGGCCCATTTCCGTCAGCCCGAAGTAGCGAACTCTGCACCGCCAGCCTGGCAATCGGCATATAGACCCGGAAGGACAATCCACCGCTTCCCGGCAGTCGCGGGTCGGGGTGGGGTGAGCAGCCGACAAGGCTGCAATCCAGCTGGTGAAAGTCCAGCCGCGTCAGTTGCTCGTGACGGACGCGTAGCGATGCCACATCCTGGAATGGGTGACCATCCGGGCGATGCGTGGTGTAAACGGCCTGACTGCCCTGTGAGGAATCACAGCGGTAGGTGCAGCTTGAAGGCCTAGCGAGCATGGGAGCTTGAAGATAATCGAATGGGTGCAGCCCCGAAATCGACCCCCCTGTGGAAGCTGCATAGCAGGGACTATTCAGTGTGCGCCTTACCCCGCAGCGTCCTTCTGGTGCTCCTGCCCGTTTCTTCCCAGAAGGCGCCGGCCTCGCGTTAGTGGGGAGAGCTTGATTGGGACAGCGCCAAACCTGATCTACACACCAAACTCGAATTTCTATGGGTCAGACAGTTTTACCTTCAAGGTCAACGACGGCACAGAAGACAGTGCTCTTGCAACCGTGTCAATCACGGTGTCCCCAATCAACGATCCGCCAATGGCTAATGGTGACACTGCAGAGACCCAGGAGGACACACCGATAGTAAGGATTGATGTGTTAGCAAACGACACTGACGTAGATGATGACTCACTTAAAATAATCAGTATTACTCAGGGCAAGAACGGCTCGGTCACCATTAATCCCGATAGCACGCTGGCCTATAGCCCCCACGCAAAGTTCTACGGCAGCGATGTATTCACGCACCGGCCGATAAGTTCTGGCCCGCCGAAGAATATCACCAGGATTATTACAACAAAACCAAAAAGCTCCCCTATTGCCATGTATACAGAGATGAAAAGAAGTGCTCTCGTACTACCGACTATGACTTACTCGTCTTGGCTGCGGTGATGGTGAGAAAAAAAGTGACGCAAACGACCTCAAGAAACTGTGATTTTGAGCTGAAAAATGGGTTTGGATTTTGTCTCCAGGGGTTCATAGCGGGGGCGCGTTTCGAACCTACGACCTTGCTCTCAAAGTCTCTGGACAATACGGCGTTCTTCTTCCTCTGTCTGTAATCACCGGTCCACCTGGCACCGGAAAAAGCCAATACATTTCAAATCTGTTGGTTAACTTGTTCCTTGACGTTATGAGTTTTTTGGGCGAGGGATATGGGCAGCGATTGAAAAACAATCTATTTATGTCGGTATGGGAAAAATTGCGATGCTTGCTGCAGCTTGCTTTTATTTAGCGGCACAACAATACCGATTGCCGCAATAACAGATGCATTAGCAATGTCTCCGAGCAAATGCTTTCTTGTGCCTGATTTCTCGATTTCGATAGCCAAAAAGCATCTAGGATTCCTGTTCTTGTTCCTCAGAAACTCATCAACATTTCCTACATAGGTCTCTGCCTTATCAACCAATTTAGTTATAAAAGCTTTATGTTCGTTAATTTTTGCATTAATTATGCGGTTATCTTCTTCAATATTCCTCCTAATATTGAAGGGACCAACTGCTATGTCAATCCTTGGACAATACAATTCTCTGCTGTAATCATCTCTGCTGTCTTTAGCAACATCCCATTCTTTCTTAATATTATCCTTGCCGAAGATTGGCCTAAGCTTCTCGACTACGAAATCCTGATAAGCTTTGGAATCTATTTGTGTATTATTTATATTTTGATAATGTCTCCGTATCTTTTAGCTCACATAGTCATAAGCTTGCTTTATCAATTGCATTGCATAGTCCAATTGTCCAGTAGAAGTGATTCGGAAAACACGATTAAGCTTCCCATACCCATAAGACTCGGGCACGGGCTCAGTTAACTTTTGGGGGTCATCAAGTTTCTTATCTCCCATTTTGATAAAAACCTTCAAGCCAACCTTTTGTATATTTGGGCTGACAAAGGTTGATGTTGTTCTGTAATCACAATACCACCCGCCGACTTTTTCCCAAACATCATCCGAAATAGCTAATATTCTCTCGCGAAGCTTCTCAAATAGCTCTCTAACTTGTGGATTAGCTTTTTCTAAGAGACCGTCAAGAGTATATTCTTTAAGCCTCCTGCCCTTAATAGACCCTGTTATATCCTTAACACTGTTAGATCGCTTCTGCCGAGCGACATTTACGTCCTCGATATTAAACAAATCACCATAAAAAGAATACTTCTTCAATTCAACAGGAGGGATCATTTGATTAATAGCTGACAATTCTTTCTCATTAAAGCTCTTAGCAACAATAATAAGCCTCGGTTCCATCTTCCAATTCACACTAACTTTCCCGTTAAATTTTTCTTTTACAGTAAGATCAATTGTCCGCTTGTTCTGTTTCACCCAATCCAAATAAAAAAGTCCCTGAATTATAGCACTCGAATCTTTAATCCACTTATATTCGATTACAACAGGAACATCATCTTCATCAATACCGAGCGTATCGATACGTCCATTTGGGATAGGATACTGTCTCTCAAGGACTCTAATCCCAGTTAGCTCCTCAAGGTTGTTCTCCATAAGCCGCTCTAACTCAGCCTCGTCCTGAAAATCACGACTATTCACTTTGCTAAGTTTGTTATCTTTGATTCTAAATAATGGCATTTCTCACACTTCTTCAACCCATATTACTCCGGGACTTAATAAAGTTTTCCAGTTCTTCTGGCACCTGTCCCACCGAAAAACTCCGTCGTCTTTGTCATTGCAGGACTTACGTGAACTTGCTTCATGCAAATAATTGTACTATCTTAGCGGTATGAATACCATACGAAACCTTCTAACAAACCTTCGTACTCTACTCTGTTGTGTCCGCGAGACCTTGGGATATGCCCTGATTTTTCTGTGGGCCATCTTCTGCCCCAAGGCAGTACTGGCTGCCAGGCTGCTGGCAGTGGAGAGCCAGCTCGCTGCTTGTAAGCACCAGATCGCTTCGAAGAAACACCCGCAGCCACGATTCACTCCAGGTTTTCGCCTCCTATGGGTCGTGCTTTCAAAGTCTCTATACAAATGGGAAGATCTTGTCCATCTGATGCAACCGGATACAGTCAAAAAATGGCACACTACGACTTTCCGCTACTTCTGGCGATGGAAGTCACGTAGAAAAGGTGGCCGACCTCCGATTTCCAAGGAAATGCAGGGCCTGATTTACAAGCTGAGCAAAGAGAATCCCTTATGGAGCCCTGAAAGGATCAAGGCCACACTTATCCTTCTCCAGTACGACCCGCCATGTGATGACACAATCCGCAAATACATGTGTAAGCCGCGAAAACCCCGCAAGAGATCAACTACATGGCTGCCATTTCTGCGTAACCACCTGAATGCGTCATGGGCAATCGTTTTCTTCACAGTTACGACTATCAACTTCGCCACATTGTATGTTTTCCTTGTCTTTGACCATGGTCGGCGCAAAGTTATACACTTTGCTATAACAAGAAATCCATTGATGAAGTGGGTAATCCAGCAACTGCGTGAGTCTATGCCGTTTGGTCTACAGCCAAAATATCTCTTCCGAGACAACGACGGCATCTATGGCAACGGAGTACGAGCATTTCTGGAAAGCTGCGGCATAACGCAAGTGCGTACAGCCTACAGAAGTCCTTGGCAAAATCCGTTCGTGGAGAGATTCGTCGGAACGCTACGGCGAGAGATGCTCGATCATGTGATAGTGTTTAGTCATAGTCATCCTGAACGACTGCTACGAGATTTCATAGAAGACTACTATCACGTAGCACGGCCACACCAAGGCCTCGATGTTGACACACCTGTTTCACAAACGAAAAGGCCAGAAATTTCAGGCCCAAGCAAACTCATTTCTATCCCTGTACTTGGAGGTTTGCATCACAGGTATATCCGCGTAGCTGCATAGGTCAACGAAGAAGTTTTTTTAACAGTGGTGTCAATATTGCCTGCCGATTCCCCAGCCTGTTGTGCGAAAAAGATTCTGCTGATCCATTTGGTACCATAGGCCTGGTCAGCAAATCAGAAAGTTCATTAGTCTGGGCTTCAACGTGCCACCAGGATAGAGTTTTTCGGTGGGACATGGGATTTTGAAATGATTGGCTAAAAATGTACTAAACGGATTGAACATCCGAGGGTTGCTGTAAAGAAAAAACCCACGGACCAATTGTCCGTTGCTTGTCCAAGCAAGATGAAATTGCCCTTGAAGTTGCCCTCAAATTGCCCTCAAATTGCATCACGAGATAGTAAAAAATCGTGTAGAAATAGTAAATCAACGAGAGATTTTAAATCCTTGCTATCATTTGAATTAAGCTGTAAAATCAAGTTATTGAGTACTTTACAAAGAGAGGGCAAATCGAATCCCGCCCTCTCCGATTTTGGTTTTATTGAACTAAAACACTCGATACTAAGATTTAAAACTAATTATGCGGGCAGCATTGGGACAATTCAATGCAGTGGTGGGTGATTTGGCCGGCAACGCCCGGAAGATGCGCGAAATCTATGCCGAGGCGGTTCGGTCTGATGTGGACTTGCTGGTCTTTCCGGAGTTAGCTATTTGCGGCTATCCGCCGGAAGATTTGCTGCACAAGAAGCATTTCTTAACAGACTGCTCATTAGCCCTCGATAAACTGGCCGCCGATTGCACGGACAAAACCATAATAGTCGGATTTGCCGAAAGCTTCCAGGACAGCTGCTACAATTCCGCTGCTGTATTGAAGGACGGGCGGATAAGCAAAATTTATCGAAAGGCCCAGCTGCCAAATTACGGTGTGTTCGATGAGCCACGATATTTCCAGCCCGGCACCGAGCCGGTCGTAATCAATGTAGGCGGTCTCAATGTCGCTGTTACTATCTGTGCCGATATCTGGGAAATCGAATGGCTTGTCGATTTCCTGGGTTCCCATCCCCGCCTTCGCGGGGACGAGTTTACCCCTGCGAAAGCAGGGGCAAAATATAGCAAAATGGGGTCTCGCCTCAATGGTGCAGACCAAATCCAGATGGTTCTGAATATCTCAGCCTCGCCGTTCCATGTCGGCAAGATTCAGAAAAGGCGGGAGATAATTAGCCGGTGTGCAAAAGAATTCAATTGCGCTGTTGCGTACTGCAATCTTGTCGGCGGTCAGGATGAATTGATTTTTGACGGGCGAAGTATGTATGCCGACTCGACCGGCAAGATGATGGCCAAGGCAAGGGCATTCGACGAGGATTTACTAATTGCTGATATTATCCCCACGACCGACGGGATGGTGCAAGTTGAGCCAATGCAAGCCGCTGCTCCGCAGCCGGGTAGCCTTGCCGATGAAATCTATCAGGCACTTGTGCTCGGCACGAGAGATTATGCCCACAAAAACGGTTTTGCAAAAGTGCTGCTCGGCCTGAGCGGAGGCATAGATTCTTCGGTTACGGCTGCTATTGCCGTCGCTGCTTTAGGAGCAGAAAATGTCATTGGAATTACAATGCCCTCTAAATTCAACAGCCCCGGTACAATAGGTGATGCTGAAAAGCTGGCAAAAAATCTGGGCATCGAGTTTTTAACAATTCCGATTGAGCCGATACTTCAGCAGTTCAATGAATCGCTGAAAACAATGCAGGGCTGGAACAGCAAAGGTATTGCTTATGAGAATTTGCAGGCCAGAATCCGCGGATGCATCCTGATGTCACTGAGTAACCATTTGGGTGCTCTTGTGTTAACGACGGGCAATAAAAGCGAAACCGCCGTTGGCTATGCGACCCTTTATGGTGACACGGCAGGGGGTTTTGCCGTGATAAAAGATGTTCTTAAGACAATGGTTTATAAATTGGCCAAGCACATAAATAAAATATCCGCCCGTCAAATCATACCTGCCGATGTGTTAACTCGTCCGCCAAGTGCCGAGCTAAAGCCCGACCAGAAAGACAGCGACTCACTGCCGGATTACGATTTACTTGATAAAATTCTCAAAGGCTATGTTGAAGAGGACAAGTCCGCACAGCAGCTCGTTGAATCGGGCTTACCGCAAGATGTTGTCCATAGTGTTATTCGTATGGTTGACCGTAATGAATACAAAAGAAGGCTGTCGCCGCCGGGCATAAAAATCACGCCGAAGGCCTTCGGCAAAGACCGGCGACTGCCGATTACAAACCGTTACGGCTCCTGCAAGCAATAGGCGTATTTCGTCTGCGATTGTGTATGTGAAATCATCTGCCGACGAGGGCATCTGCAACAGCTCTGCCGAATTGAATCGAGGCTGCGGGGCCGCTGCCGGTTATTATCAATCTGTCCTGCTCGACGGGGATACCTGTATATATGGCCCCGGCTTGTATTAGTACGTTACGTTCGGACAAAAAACTTGTAGCTCTGACACCTGTGAGGACGCCGGCATTGGCCAGAATGGTAGGAGCTGTGTCAATTGCCGCAAGGATTTTTCTCTGTCGCACCGCCTCACGAGCCAGATTCAACGCAGCAGGATTGGCAACATATTCGACGGCTCCCGGGCCGCCTATAAAGACTATCGCGTTGTAATCTTCGACCCTCAATTGGCCCACCAGAATATTTGCCTCGGCTATATTTCCAAGCGCACCCCTTATAATTCCTATTCTTGTGCTTGCGATAACTGTCAGAACTGCTGCTGCGTCGAGCGCCCTTTTTGTTTCGAAAAGCTCCTCATCGCGGAAATTTTGACTGGCAACAATCAAAGCTGCCCTTTTTGCTCCTGTACCTTCTTGAGCTTTTAATGCTTTTGCTGCGGCTTGCTCTATCGGGTGGCCGACGCAAATTATATAAAGCGGCTCCAGTCCTCTCGGTAATCTGCAGGTTCTGCTGACGTCCTTTGTATCAAAACCACCGATTGTTACAGAACCCAAATCCAAACAGACGGCTTGCAGCAGGATATTCTGGGTGATGTGCCCGGCTTCGAGGAGCATATATGTTCTGGCCTTATCTCGAAACTGGCTCGTGAGCTTTCTAACAGAGCCTGCAACTATAATATCACAGCCGGCCGTGGCCACCGACTCCTGCATTGAAGCCGCTGCTGCCAGGCCGGCGCGGATATCCTGGTCTGAAGTTTGTTCCAGACTATGTTCGGCCGGTCGATAAACAAACAGTCCCTCTTGCGTGGCAAAATATAAGTCTATGGGGTAAGTCTCCCCTGCGGATGGTGCCGTTCGCAAACCTCTTTGTGGGTCTGTTATGCCCTGACCGGCCCAGGCCAATTGACCGATCTGCGCAGACTCAAGCGGCTTGCTGGCAAATAAGCGCACACTTCGCCGTCTGGCCAGGGCATCCTCGAAGCTGACCGTTCCTGTCAGGTCCGGCTTTGTAAGCCGAATTATCTTTTGTGGCGACCGAGTTCTGCGCTGGCCGAGACAAAGTGTTGCGAAACAAACTAAGACTATTCCAAGAATTGCTAAACGTTTCATTCTGTTAGTCCTCCAAAACCAAAGACCCATTGACCCCAGACTAAAGACCCAGGTTTTTCAGGTCCTTAGCGCTCTGTCAAGGTTCAAATGATGGTTTGTCATTCCCTCGAAAGCGGGAATCCAGACTTATTGATTGGACTGGATTCCGCATCAAGTGCGGAATGACATCCCTCAAAGCACGCTTGGCAAAGCATTGGTCCTGTGTCTTGAGTCTGTGGTCTTATAATATTTGTATATTATACACATTCAATCCCGGATTTCCCAGATTAAACTTTTTTTTCAGTGGGTAACGGCGTCATCAGTTTCCTGCACGCTATCTATTACATCGTCAATAAATCCCTTGTAAAATTAAAGAAAGACCGTAAAGTTAAGTCTTCGGTTTTTTTATCGTTATGAACTCTTTTAGGTTGTTTCAATGGCTGTATCGCGGCGACAAAAGGTAACTATAGTCTTATTGGTTTTCTACTGGCTCATCTTTTTAATTCTTGCGCATATACCTGTTCCCGGTCTGGTACGCAAGGCAGGCGTTTCTGATAAATGCCTGCACTTCCTTGCGTATCTGATTTTAGTCTTTCTGCTCTGGTTTGCAATTAATCCGGATAAAAAAGTCATTTGGAGCAAACTTGCTGTATGGCTGGTTTTTATTGTGGTAACCGGATATGGTGCTGTTGATGAGCTAATTCAGGGTTGTGTGGGACGCAATTGTGATGTTATGGATATTGTTGCTAATATAGCAGGTACGTTTTCAGGCTTAATTATGCTTTCAGTTTTCACCTTTTGGCCTGCTGCCCTTTTAGTTACAGCCACAGTTATCTTTGGGATAACGAATATTACAAGAGCGAATCTGGCGGAGCTGATACCGGTTACAAATGCAATGTTTCACCTGTTTGCCTACTCCGTTTTTAGTTTGCTGTGGATTTGTTATATACATCTTTTCCTCTCCATAAAGCCCCCCAAACTCAAATGGCTGATAACGGCATTAGCCGGGCCAACAGTGCTGCTGTTGACTGTAAAACTGTTCTCCGTGATTCTCGGCAAAGGTTTCGGACTGCGAGAAGCAATCGTGTCGGTTGTAGGAATTGCAGCCGTTATTACTATAATCTATCTGACAGCGTTATTTCACAAGACTAATGGCATAAGACCCAAGACGCAAGACTAAAGACACAAGACAAACAACTTTGGTCTATAGTCTTTAGTCTGAAGTCTGTGGTTTAGAGTCTTTCCTGAAGGGTCTATACAGCGGGTCGCCTATCAGAACAAATTGCCATGAATTAAACGGCTTTGCGTAGTAGTATGCCTCAACAAGACAACTGCCCTTGAACAGCTCTGCGAAGAACGCTTTCGGCTGAGGGAATGTGTGAAGATACGGCTCGTCCACCGGGCCGAGCGTTGCGGTGATGCCATCGGCCAGCATTGCAGCGCACCAGGTACTGCTGTTCGGGTCCCGAATATGTTGAGCCTCGAAGCTGGCGATATGAAAGCCAACGGCACCATCGACAAAATCAAAGGCATCCACATATTTTTTCAAACTATACCAGCCGCAATAAACAGCAGTCTGCGGACAACTGCCAGGGGCAAAGAGCTGCCCTGTTTCTTCCTCTTTGATTGGCATCTTCGTGCTCCAACGTATAAACGCCGCCAAATCGCGCAAAGATTGGTCAAATTGACCGTACAAATCCTTTTGTTTTAAACCCCTTGAATCTATGTATGCTATACCCTTTAATCCTGTCTCTTCCGCTGTTAGTGCTTTGTCTATAAGGCCTTTGATTATTTCATAGCTTGGCCCATCCAGCCGGCTAACCATAACCGTTCTGAAATCCAGGCCCAGAACGTCACCCATTAACATATTGGGCTGCCATCGATATAAATCGTAGGGTTGGAACAACACCATCGATAGTTCGCTGTCCACCGAAGCATTTGTCTCTTTGCCGCTGATGCGGTCAATCTCGAGCTGCATCTGAGCGATTTTTTGATTGATTTGTTTTTTCTGAGCCGATACTTCCTTTTGGTCGAGCTCAGGGTGCTGTTCCAATTGCTCAAGTTTTTGTTTCTCTTCACTGACCTGCAGTTTCAATTCGTTTAGTTTGCCTCCCATTCCCGGCAGCAGACCTCTGGGTCCTACCTTTACAGGTATGCCATAGGTTGTAACCAAACATCTGATTTCGCCGGGAATCCTTCGCTGTAATTCCCTTCTTATTGGCAAGGCAAGGCAGCGTTCGTAATCGTCCCTGCTGATTGTCTCGCTCGGATTGTACCCCAGAGCCAGATAGATAATGTTCTTCTTCGGTACATTTCGTTTTTCGCAGTAGTAGTTTGCAATCTGCTCCGATACCGGAATTTGCCTGTTGGCTATCACAAGGATTTCATCCGGCTCCAGCGCGAACCCGACACCACCGCACAACAGAATCAACACAATAGCTGTCCTGTTCTTAAACGCCATTTCCAATGAGCCTTGAGGTTTCTAAAATAATTGCCCCCGATTTCACCGCGGTCAGAAGTCGGAAATCGGAAATCAGAAGTCAGAAGTCAGAGTCTGTCCTCTGTCATCTGTTCTCTGTCTTCTGTCCTCTGGCCTCGAGTGTATTCGGTTTGCGAGTACCTTTTTTCATAGATACTCTTTCGCCTGAAAATCTGGGCAATAGTCGCCAGTATTATCCTTATATCGGCTGACAGGGTGGCGGTTTCCACATATTCAACGTCGAGCTCGAGTTTTTCTTCGCGTGTCAGCTCAGCCCTGCCCCTGATTTGTGCCAGACCTGTCAGGCCGGGCTTGACGAGCAGCCGTTTTTTTTGCCTTTCGTTCCACTCGGGTATCTGGGAAAGATATAACGGCCGAGGTCCGATGATGCTCATATCCCCTTTTAATACGTTAAATAATTGCGGCAGTTCGTCGAGTGAGTACTCCCGGAGAAACTTCCCAAATTTTGTCAGCCGGGGGTCTTCACCGGATTTCGGACTGGGCCCAAAAGGGTCAACATCGAGCTTCATAGTTCGGAATTTGTAAAAGACAAACGGCTTGCCGTTTTTCCCGGCCCGTTGTTGCTTGAATACTGAAGGGCCTTTACTGCTAAGCCTTATGCTTATCCCTATCGCAACCAAAATCGGAAAAAGAACAGCCGTTCCAGCTAAAGCAAGAAAAATATCGAGTCCACGTTTGCAAATCTTAAAAAGACTCATAGAGCCCCGCTGCAAGTATTAAAGGATAGTCGGTCAACAGCCGAGTTTAATAGTAGTAACTTAGTGTTAAATAACGACATCGCAGAGTATTTGTCAGTTTACTCGAATATGACCTCAGTGTCAACACGACACAGCGATTAGTGGACAGGCTCGGCCAAATTCAATAAACTATGTAGAGCTTGCAAAACAGCCCTATGTTCATGACTTCTTCAAAGAGAGAATATAAACTATGTTGGACAATCTTATAGGCCCTGAAAGGTCCATAGGTTGGGTGTTACAATTCTGGCCCGTGCTGGTGTTTTCATTTCTCTCGGCCTTAGTTGCCACATCGTTATGCAAGAGCATCGCACTAAAGTTTGGAATCGTTGACAAACCTGACAGCCTGGTGAAAACTCACAAGGGAACAGTCGCCTATCTTGGCGGCGTTGGCATCTTAGCCGGATTAACCGTCGGCATATTTACAGGCATTTATTGCAACGGCGACCAGGAGCATTTCCGCTTGTCGTTCACCCGGCTGGTCGCCGTACTGGCTGGCGGGGCGATAGCATGCTTTATCGGACTCGTGGATGACATATTCGACATAAAACCCAGGCAGAAAATATTAGGCCAAATTGTAGCTGCTGTCGTTTTAGTTTTGGTTGGTATAAGACCGGCCCTGTATTATTCTCTGGCCGGGGCAAGAATCCCGGAAAATGCTGAAGTGATTTTGGGAATCCCGATTGTAATTATCTTTGTATTGGGAGCAACCAATTCGCTAAATCTTCTGGACGGTCTGGATGGTCTTTGTGCAGGTGTTACAGTTATAATCACCGCTGCTTGCTTATTGTTGGCGATTCATTTGGGCACCTGGGGCTTCAGCGAGGTCGGCGGCGATGAAGTGCGCGTAATTATATGTTTGGGGCTTCTTGGCGCGGTCTGTGGTTTCTTACCCTTTAACCGTCACCCGGCCAAAATATTTATGGGAGACGCCGGGAGTATGCTGCTTGGTTTTGTAGTGGCAGCCCTTATGATTTTGTTCGCCGAGAAAATTCCGAGGTGGTGGATGGCTTCGGTCGTGGTCTTTGGGCTGCCTATCCTCGATACGGCTGTTGCGCTTGTCAGGCGATTCATTAATAAACGTCCGTTGTTCGTTTCCGACCGCGGGCATATATACGACCAGATGATTGACAGAGGAATACCATTGAAAAGAACCGTTGCTATTTGCTACGGCTTAGCTGCTATGTATGCACTGGTCGGTCTTGCTATGAGCCAGATAAGAACCAGATATGCCCTGATTGTGTACTTAGTTGTGTTCGTTATTTCCGGAATCGTAGTCTGGAAGAAGGGCTATTTGAAGATGGTGGGCCTGCGCGGAGCAATCCGTAAAGAGCAATGAACCGGTGTAATCCCGTATTGCGGAGACTGCGGAGAGTATATCGCCCCAGACAATCCGGGGGGAAGCTAAGACCAACCGGTACGGGATTCATCGGCCAACTCACTATAGGGCCGATGAGCAATCTGCTTTTTGCAGGTTTTTCTTATATGTTCTTGTCTCAAAACTGCGCAGGTGTTATCCAACACCTCCGCTGTTTTGCTTCGCAAAAGCGAATCAGCGGGGGTCAGCTTGTTCGATAAGGCCCAGACGATATTTCTGAAAGGATATGCAAGTTTAACGGCCATTCCAAATTTTTTTGAATACACTATATTGAGGAGCGCATATTCTTTCGTAAAACCAAATACATTTATCAGATGCTCCTGGAAATTTGTCCTGTGATGGATGCTTCGGCTTCCATCTAATACATAACACATTTTTTTCTGATTCAGGTAATAATCCAAAATTCCGTCCATAAGCCCATAACTTGAATACTTTTTCAAGAAGGCCGGGTGGTGTCTTATATTGGCCAGCCAGACTGCATTACTTTGAATATAATTTTCAGAAAAGCTAACCAGCGTATTACCACGGAAGCACCCGATATATTCCAGCACTCCTGGTATCTTCTTTGCAGAGCTGATGCTTTCTTCCAGAATTTGGCGTGTTTCCACCTTGGCCTTGCCTGTGTATCGCTCAGCCGCTAATTGAGCAACCTTCGGACATTCAACGACTACTTCGTCAAACGTTAAAGAATGAACGGAAAAGTATTTTCGTCCCTGCCTGATCATCCATCGTTTCTTTTTATCCTTGATTTTCTCCACGTCCCACGGACCTCTCTTCAGAACATACCACCATTCGCTGATTTCCACTTTTCCGAATTCGCTGTCCCATCTTGCGAATGGTCTGCCTGATATACGCACTACCTTTTCACTAATTTGAGGGCTTATAGTGGGACAACAGTGTGGAAGGTATGCCGGCATCATAAATCCACTGTAGTCATACCAATCAATCCCCTCTACCGTAATTATATAATTGCCCTGCTCTTTCAAAAGGCGTGCATATTCGTTTTTGCTAAGCTGTTCTGACATTTGCGGCCTTTTCTCCGTAAGGAGTCCTTCGGACTCAATTCTAAATGCTATCCTACTGTGTTACCTTAGAGACAACTTCGAGGGCTTTAGCAGCCAGAGAGACTCTGTTAAATTTTTCAACAGCAACTCGGCGGGCGTTTTGTCCCATTTGTTCGGCCTGCTGCCTGTGGGAATTCAGGTAAAGCACCTTTTCAACAAACTCATCGAGATTGCATAAAGTGCAGCCGAGGCCGGCTTCATTATCTTCGAGAATCTTTCTTTGCCAGCCGGAATAATTCAAAAGCACAGGTTTGCCTGCGCTGAGCGCATCAAAAAATTTGTTGGCTGAGTTATGCTCAATAATCGGAAAGTTGCCGATTATCACAAGCCCGATATCTGCCGCGGCGTAAAATTGGGGCAGCTCTTGTTTCGGGACAGAGGGAAGGATTTCCACATTTGACAAACCGAGTTTTTTAACTCTGCTTTCCAGAGACGGCTTTTGATTCCCATCACCTATCAGCACAAAGATAATATCGCTATGGTCTTTGTCCAAGGGACTCCGCCGCAGGGCGTCCCTTACGGGACTTTCGGAGAGTCTTTCAGCGGCGTCGATAACAAAATCCAGGCCGTTGACCTTACCCATTGCGCCTGTGTGGAGAATAACGAGTTTCTTCCCCCAGCCCCTTTTTTGCCGAACAGCCGAGCCGTCAATATCCGGCCTGAATACGTCAGTGTCGCAACTATTGGGTATTATTGTTATCGGTTTTTCGTCAGTCAAGACCTTTCTTATACCATCCGCCTGGCCCGGCGAAAGAGCAACTATGGAAGAACAATTCCTGTAAATGGTTTTCTCAAGCCATAAAAGTATCTTGATAAGAATCCTGTTGGTTATGATACCCAGCTCGATTGGTATTTCAGGCCACTGGTCGCGCACTTCAAAAATAAAAGGCACACATTTGGCCCATTTTATGACCATAGCAGGGATTCCAACAGTTAATGGTGTGCTGGATGCATAGACAACATCCACGCTTTTAGTCCTCAGGCCCGCATAGATGCTCAAAAGACAAAAGGACAGAAACGAAGTTACTCTACGCAGATATGATTGTTTATTGCTGTACTTGGTCCCAACCACAACTACGTTTATTCCTTCTATGTTCTGTTTCTGGTAAAGGGCCTTGTCCACTCGTAAGCCGCCGATATCATAATGGCCGGCTATCAGGGTAACTTTGTGCCCTGCTCTTACCCATCGGCGGGCAAATTCGTACGAACGTGTGCCGGTGCTGCCCGCGGGCGTGGCAAAATGTTGATGAATATAAAGGATGTGCATCAGGCTTTGATTAGCTCTCTCAGCTTCGCCGCGTTTTCTGAAATACAAAAATCCTTTAGAACTCGTTCGCGCCCGGCTTTTCCGAACTGTCTGATTTTATCCATATCTTCAAGAAGCTCTTTTAAGATTTGTGCCAGCGCATCGACATCTTTCTCCGGAGCCAGCCGACCTGTTAGGCCGTCTTTAACCAGCTCAGGGATTCCTGATATACCGGTTGATACAACCGGCACTTCGCATGCCATTGCCTCCATCATCGAAACGGGAATGCCGTCCATATCCCCGTCAGGCGTTTTAACGCACGGCATAAGAAATATACAGGCCCGGCTGAACAGTTCCGTCAGCTGGTCATTCGGCCTGGCGCCGAGTAACTTGACGTTATCAGCTAAATGCAGCCGTCCAATCAATTTCTCAAGGGCCCGGCGCTGCGGCCCATCTCCGGCGATTTGGAACAGGAATTTTACATTATTATCCCGCAGTTTCGCACAGGCCCTTATCGCAACGTCCAGACCCTTTTTCGGGCTAAGTCTGCACACACAAATTATTCTGCCGGCTTCCGGTTGACGAGAAACAGAGCTGAATCTCTCCGCGTCTATCCCACAATGTATAACTTGACACAGGTCGGCGACAGATTTGCCGCAAGTATTGCGCAGATATTCGATATTGAATTGAGAAACAGCAGCAATGAATTTACATTTGGCTAATCGCATTCGCAAGCTGCCCGGACTTCTGGTAAATATATCAAATGCGTGGACGGTGCAGGAAACAGGTAGGTCGGTCAACAATCCCATCATCAAGCCAAGGCTGAGAGAACGACTGGCGAAATGAACGTGTATGTGTTCTGCTCCGAAACGCCTGCATTGGCCGGCGAAGCAGCAGGAAATTGTTAGCTCATAGATTGCTTTTGCAAATTCGACCGGGCTGTGAATCAGCAAATTTATCAGCCAAAAGCAAACTTTTGCAAAACGAAGAGGGTGTGTAATGATTTCCCGTAAGGTTACGCCCAGCTGTACAAAAACATTAGGGCGAAAAACGGCACGCTTATTCCATTTGACCAGAAGTGCGGACAAATTATCAAACGTGCCCGGCTTACTACTGACCAACGGCAAGACCTGCCATCCGGCCTGTTCGTGCGCTTCGAGCTCATTGGCCACAAAGGTCATACTAACTTTCAAACTCGAAACAACGTATGCTATTTTCATTCTTAATTTATCTTTGTTTTTCTAATTTGCTGCTGAGGGCTGCTTCGTAGCTGCGCATAGTCAATTTGGCTATATGCTTCCAGCTATATTTATCTTCGAGCTCAGGGCTGTAACGGGACTGAAACTTATCGAGACTACCTAACACGCTTATAACAGCCTCAGACAGAGGTTCTGCGTCACCAGGCTCAACGACCAGTCCAACTTCATCCGAGCTGACGAGCTCACCCATTGCGCCGACGTTGCTGGCGACCACAGGTTTTTTATGAGCGTAAGCGCGGAGTAATACTCCGCTCTGAGCTTCAAACTTCAAATAGGGTAATACAACAAGATTAGACGCTGCAAAGAAATAATCCACCTCTTCTTCCGGAATAAATTGGATAAAGGTTTGCACATAATCTGATAAATCAGCTTTTTTGATTACGTCGGCGTATGACTCGAAATTAAATCTGCCGAGAAGGCCGCCGGCAATAACCAATAGAACCCGGCGATTGCGCGATTTGATAATTTCTAATGCCTTTAGAAGAATATCAAGACCTTTGTTTGGACGAATTCCTCCGAAGAAAAGTATTATCTGACGGTCTGACGGCAGATTTAATTTTTTCCTTGCATCAGTCGGGCTTGGTGGATTTTGCAGGGGTATGATTCCATGAGGGATTACATCTATATGCTCGGCGCAAGCGCCCCAGTGGTCAACCAATTGTTTTTTGCCGTCCTCGTAATGGACTATCAAACGGTGGGGGATTTGAAGACTTCGTCTTATGAATGAAGCTCTGCTGACAAAACGCTCGTAATGGGGCTTAACATCGTGGACGGTAAGCACTACAGGCAAATGCCGTGCTAAGGGCTTTAGAAAAAACTGGTCCAGCAGTGGAGTGCCTACGTCCTGAAAATGAGCTACATCGAAGTGCTCGCGAACGGCAAATCGGTTCCGCCGCACGCTGTTTCTCAGGCTTCGGCAAAATCGGTCCGCCGCCCAATGTAATTGTGACCACTGTTTTTTCTTATCTATAAACTCAAACTGACATCTTTCGACTTTGTATGGCCTTGGCAGATTCGCCCATAATGAGCTGGTTAGTACCGTTACTTCCGCACCGGCCCCGCACAAACCACTACATAATGCATCGGTGTACGCGTATAAGCCGCCTGTGCTTGCACCGGCAGCCATCAATACGCGCATTTCCCGAAAGGGATACTGCGCAGGTGATTTTTCCGTTCCTGCTGTAATTGGAAAGGTACTCCGAGTTACGTTCAATATACTGTGGAGTTAAGCATAAGTAAGCCCCGTTAGAAGTCAACGGCTTACTTCTAACGGGGTAAGCTCAGGATACGGCTCGCTTTCCTCAAAAGCCTCTTGTTCCTGATAGAAGCTTACGTGGATATCCTGCCAGTTAGCCATTATAGCTGCGAAGCATATCAACAGCGGAGCGGCGCGGGGATTCGAAAATATAGGATGGAAGAATCCATCTGCCGCCAACGCCATCATCAATAAGAAGCACGTTGCCCCGTAATATCGCATATATGGGATATCGCTTCTGGATAAAGCGAAGCTCCGCACAAGAATAGCGAATATCAGGATGAGCACTGTTACCAATCCGAGCAAGCCACATCTATCCAGCCAGCCCAGATACTCCGAATGGTAAAAACCCACCAGAGGGTCTTTCCCGGCTGGTGCCGGATGTAATGCCCCGATACCTCGGCCGGTCAATATAAAATAAGGCTCTTGTTTGTAGCTTGAAAGGATTATTTCGTGCTCCAAAGCCCTCCAGGTGTCTTTCTGAAAGGGGCTCGGTATTTCAACCTTGCCTGTTCTTGTCGTGCCGGCTCGAAATCTTTCCAGGAAATCGAACCCTATTACAGAGGCGGCTCCCACCACGAGCAGGCCGGCTATCCCGTATGCGAGCAAAGTTCTGGCCCTGCCCTTGACGAACAAAAGCGAAGCTATTGCGAGAACACCCATTGCCCCGTACATTGACCTTGTTTCGCTCAGCACTATGCCGCCTATGCCGACCAGCAGCACGAACACAGATACCGGAATGGAGCCGACTTTGCTTACCAGTCTGCCTATTGAAATACTTACCAGCGAAAGATAGAGCAGGGGAACAAGAGTATAAGTACCTCTTTCACCCCCCAGCTGCGTAGGAACGTCAGTTTCGGCGGCCCGCGGTGTGAATGCGCCAAATCTGATGAAAATATGTACGACGAACATCGCCAGGAGCAAAAAGACCGAGAACTTCAAAAATCCATTCACGCGAGAATAGTTTGTGAGGTACCTAAGCCCAAATATCATAGCTGCTACGAAGTGCGCCACCCTCGAATAGGTAAAAGCGGTTTGAGTGTACATCAGCAGGCCTTGTATCAGAGCAAGTGTGGTTACTAATGCCATGACAATGAAGCATTTTCCAATAACACCGGTGTGATATTGCCGCTCTCGAGGCACAAAAAGTGCCGCTGCTAATGTTAACCATGCCAGGACATCCGCCGGTGACCACGTGCGGGGCATACCAAGATTACCGGCGGAATATATATAGCCGGCAAGTATGCTGTGGAACGTAACAGATATAAGAAATATGTAAAACACCCACTTCGGCTTCAAGACCACCAGCGGCACACATATTACTATTGCAATCACACATAATGCCGCAATAAACGTTGCCATCAGGTTACCTCTCAATAAGGCTTCTGAAGATAAACTTATATAATTGCTTACTTAAGCTGGAAAATAGAATCTGAAATTTAATATCGGAAATTAAAGCCTGTGGTTACAGCCCAAAAATCCGGAATGTAAGGTATTTTCATCTAATATTCGGCTTTTACGTTTCCCCGAGGACCTTCCTAATCATATCCGAAAAATCCTGCTTTACCTGTGTGCACATTTTGGCACCTACCTCTTCGGTTTTGAGGCTGATATTATTCAGATTTTTATTGACTTCATCGAAGAGTTGTATCAGGTTCTCTGTGCTGAGCTGCGCATCGGCAATGCAGTACTTTTCGAGTCCGAACTGAGCCATAAAATCTTCGGTTTTCTTGTGATACGCGATCGCAAGCAGCGGTGTTGCAGCCACTAACGAGAAGATTTGTGAGTGGGTCTTGTGCCCGACAAAAATTCTGCACTGTGCGACGGCGTTGATATGCTCCAGGGTTCCGGGAAAGCCTTCTATGATTTCACAATTTTCTTTTTTATTAACGTTATTTATCACAGCCTCAATACAGGCCCGGTCTGTGCCTTGCAGCTCCATCGGGAAAAAACGCAACTTATATCCGGCCTCTATGGCATGGTCAATCAACGATGCAAAATAGCGTGGGTGATTTTTATGTTCTTCGAGCCGGTTGGCGCGTGTATGCACATAGACAGCAACTCCCATTACAGCAGGACGCTCAGTCGTTTTGATTCGTGATTTCACAATGTCACACAGACCGAATACAGACTCGCAGGTCTTTGATACGTGCTCCAGGGAAACCCCCATTGTTTTTATTTGCTCCGCCGAGGCCTCGTCACGGATATATATTTGGCCGGCACCGGAAAGTATTTTTTGTACCATCAATCTGCTTTTGGGTAACTTGAAGCTAAATGGGCCGATAGATTGTGACCAGAGTACCAAGGGCTTGCCGAAAAGCAAAGCCACCGCCATATCGAAGATTTGCGGAGTAACCGCATCGGGCACAAACATCGTCGTTACGTGATGGCCTCCAGTACTGAGGACCATATCAGCGTCCTTAACAGCTTCCACGAATTGCCTATTAACCAGGAATCGAAGATGCCACGGACGTTTGCCTGCAATCAAGGCGTTACGTACTAAGGGAAAGTGAATTCGTCTCTTAAGTATCACTTTCCATACTCGATGAATTACTTTGCCCCAAAAGCCGACACCTTTTTTGCGGGAAGTATCCCATCCCCACGGAATAACTCGAACAGCCACATCAGTCCGCAGGACACCTAACGGTGGAAAATCCGGTTTGTCTTCCCAGTATTCCGGATTACTTGCGGATACCGTAACCTCGTCAACACCATTGCGGGCCAGCTCTCTGAGCACGAAAAACAGGACGGCTCTGTCACCTTTATTGGTGGAGCATTGATTAATAACAAGGACCTTCATATTCGATGTTCCTTAGCACCTTCTAATCTTGTTCTGGCTGCTAAAAATAAATCAGCCGCCTCTTTCCTCAATGAGATGACAGTGAAAATTGCCGTTACAACAACAATGGCCATTATAAGCATAACCGGCCAATGAATGGTTCCTCTGGGCAGAGCTCTGCTCAATATCCACAGTACTGCAATTGAAACAACACTTGCTGCGAGCGGTTGATACAAGCTGTCTTTCAAATATTCGTAGGGACGTATCCCTAATTTGTGAAGACCGTAAAAGGGCAGCCAGAGTCCTGTCTTGGCCCACAATACGACAACCATCGCTATCGCCGGTGCCATCGGGATGGTGACGAAACCATGCAAAAGTACCAGCTCCAGTAAAATAGCTATCAATGCGGCCGCGATTGAGGCAATGGTCAGGCCTCGCAGATGTCCTATCCCGACCAAGGCCGGCAGCCATATTTCAAAAAGCCCGCCTGGAAGGACGGATATGATTAGCACTCTCATCACCCAAACAGTCCCTTCCGGGACCGCACTTTTGAGCCAGAGAGCCAGAATTTTTTCCGTGAAGACAAACAATAAAAGCAGTGAAGCACATGTCAGAGCCGAGCTTATACGGGCTCCCTTTTTAATTACAGCTTTTATCGCCTCAATTCGTCCTTTTGCCCAGAGTTCGGAGACAGCCGGCAGAAAAACCACCTGTGTAGCCGCAAGGAAACCACGCATGAAGCCTGGAATCCTTGAGGCAATATCGAATACAGCGACGTTTGCTGCGGTACCGGCCCAGCCGACCAGTAATGCCATTGTGCTGTACATAAAAATTGAGCTGCCCGAGCGGGCGAACGAGTGGAACGTATATTGCCACAGCTCCCGCAGTGTTTCTTTATTAATCAGACGAACATTTACACTTAGATTAGCAATCGACCTTCGCGCAATAATAAACATCAATAGTGCAGATATTGCCGCTGCAATTCCAAACGCCAACTGGACGGCGATTATACTTTTCCAAAACACAAGTAACCCAACGGTAAGAGCCGCACGGAGTAGATTAGCTGTAATCACAACCCCATTATAACGGGTGTAATACTCACAGCCCTGTAATGTTCCGCTAAAAGTTGCCTCGAGCATCTTGAGGGCCAACGTAATACCAACCAGTATGCACGTAATCCTGGCATCGTGCGCAAATTCAGGTGTAATCGCGGAAAATATATCTGAAATTACAAAGGACAGCAGTGTTACAGCTACAACAGTCAAAATCGCCAAGCCAGTCAGTATTATAAATGAGGCCGAGACAAAACGATTTAATTCTTTTATATCGCTGCGGTAAAAAGCCACAAAGCGATTTATCGCTAACACAAATGCCCTTTCAAGAATCATAGGATAGCGCAGTCCTGTAGCCAGCAGGGCCCAGACGCCGTAGCCTGTCGCATCAAGGTCGCGCAATATAATTCGAACCAGCACCAGCCCAACTGCTGCGCCCGCCAGCATGCTGGCCCAGTTCGACCCCGCATTTATTACTATCCGTTTTCGCAACGACATTCGATATCTTCGTTGATGAATCCCGCCCGTCGTCCACAGGATGCCTTGTGGCAAAGACGGGACGGGATGAAATTGCTAACTTAAAGACGAACCTTTCCTGGCATAAATGGTATAGAACGGCGCAAAGAACAAACCTTTGTTCTTCAGCGTTCGAATCAACGGGTTCAGAACGATACCCATGAATCTTTTGAGAGGACGATTGGTTTTTGAATTTGCGTAATATCCTGCGAGAATATCCACCTTGAAGCCTTCATTCGAAAGGATTTCTTTGAGATGCTCAATATCGTGAAGACGTTCCGCCCAATTTCCGGTATAAGGATTGACCGTGTTTGTCGGATGGTCTGGCTCACGGGTGATGTTTCCGGTTTTAATATATTTATCGACGGCCTCTTTGATGTCCGGCTCAATCAGGCCTCTCGCGACCTTTGCCAATCGCCGGACCTCGGCGCCCGAAAGTGAGGGAGCGTGCTTAGATATGATTTCCTGCCGGACAATGAGATAGGCTTTCGTGAGGTAGTCTTCCCGGCAACCTTGTTTCTTTTCTCTGCCGCCGTATTCGGCTTTTTTCTGAAATTCCGTATGATGTTTTTTTATCAGCGGATTAAACGGGTTTGCACTGGAGGCCATCACAACTGTAAGCGGCCCGGCCGACAAATCAGAAAGCCTTGCCAGAAACGTTTCTATGTCATATATATGCTCAATTACATCGTAGGAAGCCAGTGCATTACAGGAGATTGAGCTCGTTTTCAAAAAGTCAACCAGTTCGTCTATATCTCCGAGAACGTAGTGGTCCGCCCGGTCTGCTTCAGCTGCCTCGGCTATAATTTGGGCATCTTTACAGTAAGGAGCCCATAAGTCGTTATATATGACTGTGCCCAGGCCGAGCTCTTTAGCCAACAATGATAGTACTCCAATACCACCGCCGTGGTCGATGAAGACAAATTCGTCGTAGGGAACGTCGGTATATGCAATTGACCAGGACAAAATATACGAAAAGTTCCGCAAGGTGCTTCTTATGTTCCTGGCCTGGTCGCTGAAATACTTCCTGCCGGCATCCGATACATCCAGAAGATCTGCGTCTATACGGCTTAATTTATCACACAACCTGACTGATGCTTCATTTATATCTATAAGCAGTTTATTATCATCAGGTAACAACGCGTGTTGGTAGTGAAACTCCATAAGCGGGGCTTTTATTATTTAAGCGTGTTCTGTTGCGGTCAATTTCCTTGACTTGTTAATTTTAGCAGTGTATCCGACAAGATTTCTCTGGCATCATATACAATCTTACTATCATGCCGGCTGTTCAAAACCCTATCGACCTGGCGGTCGAGGGTTTCCTGCAATTTGTTTGCCGTTGCCGGGTCTTCTGCTCTTATCTTGTTAATCGCCTGCTGCAATTCATAGAGATACTGATAATCCTCGACTCCCTCTCGCCAAGCTTCCCAGCGGCGCGAGGGAACGATATTCTCAGCAGGCTCCGGTACAGGACTTGACTGGCTGCTATAAACAACGCCGGAAAAGCCCTCGGGCCTTAGAGTGTCATCCCAGGGAACAGCACCGGCCTCAAAATCGAGTCCGTAGTAGTAAATCCAGAAGCCGGCCCCGGTTTGACCTCGCTTAAAAGCACGCCACGGCATCAGGCGATAATACGAATAAGGGTCCTGGGCTTTCATCGGCCTTAAACACTCGTACGTCCAGACTTGTTTTCCGAAGTCTTTTATCTGCTCCAGCCATTGGGGATTTCGCTCGCAGTGGCTGTCCTGAAGGCACCATATATCAATAAGCTCCCGAAACGGCATAAATTCCTTCGGGCCTTTGCCGAAGGAGTTGGCAAAGATTCTTACTTTCGGGTCCGCAGCTTTGATTAGTTTAGCCAGTTGATAAAAATCATCACACAGACTCTCATCGAACGGATACAGCGCAAATTTATCATAATCGACATCAGCATCTTTGAGATGTTTTACCAGGTTTTTCAGCCATTGTGAAAAAACGGCCTTCCATTCCGGAGTCATCCATTCAACCTGTCCGAATCGGCCGTAATCTTTTTTATTGCTATTAAAGTCCAGGCAGAGCAGATATGTCCTTGCGTAACTATGATGGCGAAGAGCGCTATCTAAATTTGCGAAATTCGGTATTCTAACGGCACCGGGCCGGTCCGATGAAAATCGCAGAAAAGGCAGGTCCTGCGGAGGAACAACATAAACGTTAATATGATGCTCGTGAAGGTCTTCGGCCATCTCGGCCACAGAGGCAGCTTTGTAATACGCCCAGTTACATGTATTAAGGGCAATACTCTCAGGGAATTTATGCTCTTGAACTTCTATGGTAATAGGTATGGTTTCTATCGGAAGGTTTTTTCCTTTTGCGGTCTTTGCCAAAACCCCGACTTGCCCCTTATAGCTGCCGGTCATCAACTTTGGATTAAATATCGTCAACCATATTTGTGTTAGCTCGCCCGGCTGCAAATTAAAGGGACGTTCCGACTGCAAAACGAGGGCATCCGCTATTGAACCAACCGTACTGCCTTGAACGTATATCGTCCTTCTGACCGTAAACGTTTTGTTACTTTCGATTTTCCTGCCATCAGAGCTGAGCAACGGTGAAATGGAAACGGTTATTGTCATCGCCTCATCAGAGCAGTTTACAATATTAAATGCAGCCGGCTCGTATTCATTCCGCCACATTTGAACGCTTATGTCCTTGGCACTTTCGCCAAGGGACATCTCTTTTTCAAATACCATCTCCATCGGATTTGCCGGCAGGCACACAAATGGCTTTCCGTAAATCGTCTTGTATATTTCAGCTCGGGTTTTTCCTGCCTGTTCTTTTTTGCCAAGCATCTCGTTGGCTGATTGTATATTGTTTGTTGTTATATCTGCTTTCAGGGCTAAGCCCTCCAGCTCAGAAAGGATTTTCTCACTGAACCGGCTGGATGGCTTCGACCGATTTTCTTTGACAGCTTTGAGCATGGCAGCGGTGTTTTCGCTCAACTGTAGATAATCGTCAATTCTCTTGAGCAGTTTCTCAGATGTCTCGAACACTTCGAGGTCGTTCCGAAGTTTGATATTTTTAGCAGCCGAAAGCGAATCGCCGAATACCTCTACTTCGTCAAGGAATACATAACGCCATTTTGGTCTTATTACCAGTTTGACGTATCGTCCCGATGCGTTTATGTTTTTGACATTTATCGTACGTGGAACACTGCGGTAACCGGAGCTTCGAACATTTTCCAAATCTTTACTGCTTATCAGTCCGGCGAATCGAAACTCCCGGCCGTCATCACTCAGCAACACAGCGGCATATTCGGGAAACTCTACTTCTGCGAAGCCTCCCCCAACAGTGTGAATCCGGACTTCATAGATAGCGGACTTCTTACCGAGGTCTATCACAATTTCTACAGCCGGTTCGGCTTTCTGCCAGCCCACAGTGCTCTTATCCGTCCATTGACTGCCGGATGTTCTGCCGTCGGTTAGTTGAATTACATCGGACTTGTCGGTGCACAAATGATAATTAGGCTTCGGCGAAAATGTATAACTCTTATGTCGCGCAAGGTTAACTCTTGCCTCAGTCAGGCTCGACTGGGACGCGAAACAGAGTAACATAAGGAAAAAACATTGCCCCAAGATACTATGTTCCTCCTGCCCTAACATATGCCCTATTCCTCATATTCGTAAATTCTAAATCCTAAACTCTAAATTCTAAACAAATTCAAATATCTAAAATCGAATGACAGAAACAATTGGTTTCGAACATTTGAAAATTAGAATCCCTCGGCTTCGCTCGGGACAGGCTTCGATATTGTTTAGGATTTAGGATTTAGGTTTTAGGATTTAGGATTTATCGTTCCTTGCAATCGCCTGGAAACGGTACACCACGGCTTATTCCTGCCAGGCCCCAATATCTGTATAACCACCATTAGGAGTCGGCTTGCCCGCATTCAAGCAGGGTGACGTTGGCCTGAGTCTGAAATCCCCATTAGCTATATCGACAAATTGTGGGTCATCCTCGATACTGTGCGCATCGTTGTCTGGGAAGATTTTTGACCACGATGACCACTTCATCTGGAAATCACTTAAATTGTCCTGACCCGCCTCACCCAGATTGGAAAAAGCCCGCATTCCTTTCTGATAGCAATTATAATCTATGTAATCTTCACCGCACCGTGGATTGAAATCAAAAGTAATTGTGTAATGGGCTTGGGAACTGTCAAAAATATTGTTCAGGACTGTATTGTGTTCACTGAACCGAACTATATGCACTGCTGTTCCATCGCTGGGCGTTTCAATGACAGCAGTTGGATCGGCATTTGTCCAGTTATTTACGGTTACTATGTTACCATCCATGGATTCAACAATGCCCCAATAAGCTGGATTGTTGCCGCCCGCCAACGCCAGCATACCAGCCGCTACATTGCCCTGGTCACCACCCCAAGCGTTTTCACCAGTATCCGTAATAGTTGTGGCGGTGAATATGGTATTTACGGTCGAATCGGCAAAATGTATTCGACCAAACATAATAGACCTGCCATTGGCATGGCCATCAACAGACGCTATTGAGTTGTGCCGGATGTTGGCATAACCACCACCCCACATATTTATACCATCAGTGCACTTTATTGTATTATCCGTAATGAAGCTGTATTGGGCATAGTTGTTGATGCCACCTTGAAAACCTGTAATCTGATTACCGAAACAGGATGCTCCCTGGACATTTGAGCCGAGATAGATTCCAGTGCCGTAATAACCAACTCTGTCGTTAATGATTGTATTATCGGCAATTACGGGCGCATGAAATACATTTGTCCAGCTTGCTTCTACTGTGCCAAGACGAATACCCCTGAATAGGCCTCCATCATTTTTAGTGTAGGCAATAGTATTGCCGGTAATCCGTATCGCGCCTATGTCTGCATCAGGTATCTGGATTGCATATTCGGGTGATGGACCTGCTGTTTGGCTGTGAACAAACGTATTGTTCTGGATAATAAGCTTGCCGATTTTTGAGACACGTTTTGGGTAAAATCCATTCGTCTTGCTATATATGGTGCTATTTTTGAGGACGAAGTTACTGCATTCATTCCAAAGGTCAAAAAATATACAATCACTGCTGCTGATGTCGTTAATCAAAGTGCAATCATCGAAATAAACCAGAGCAAAATCATTAAAGACCATAGGGTAAAGATTAGAAGTGTTATGATAAATACAGCGGGTAAAACGAATCTCTCTGGTTGATGCTGTCGAAGCAGCTTCACTGGCAATTAAGGGCTTATCCTTCGATGTATCGAACAGACAATCAGTGAAAGTTAAATTCAGCTCTTTGTCCCGGTGATAATATATGAACTTCTGGCAGCTCCCAAATGAAAACGTAATACCTTCAAAGGCAACTGTTTTCTTATTGTCCGGGCTATCATCTGCGTTAATCCGAATACAGAGCCAGTTATTGTCTGTAATCAAGTTAATGTCGGCGCCGTTGTATGGTTTGACAGTATAACTTTTTGCTGTGCCGGTAATATAAATATACCATCCCCAGCCTTGTGAAGTTTCGTCATACGTCCCCGCCGTCAGATAAACTATGTTACCATCGCCCACATTTGCAATTGCCGTGCTGATTTTCTTGTAGGGATTAGCTGCCGTACCTGTTCCGCTGTCGTCAGCGGCATAGGGGCTGACATATTTATCAGCTCCAAGAGCACAACAGGTCCCAAAAAGCACAAATAAAAGTATATGAAGCTTCATAAATGTAACCTCCTCATTTTGTTGGCAGAGTGACTATGCTGTTTTATGTTTTCCACCGCAAGGTGTCCTGTGGAGATACCAGTCTATTGTCGCCTTAAGGCCCTCGTCAAAGGGGGTTTTGGCCTCAAAGCAGAAGTATTGTTTGGCTTTTGAGACATCCAGCCGACGTCTCGGCTGGCCATCCGGCCTGGAGCTGTCCCAGCGAATTTCACCGGTGAAGCCTGTAAGCTTGACAATCTTTTCAGCAAGCTCTTTTATCGTTATTTCAAATCCGGCACCGATATTGACCGGCTCGGAGCCGTTGTAATGTTCTGTCGCCAGAAGAATCCCCTCAGCGGCATCAGCGGCATAAATAAACTCGCGCGAAGCACTCCCTGTCCCCCAGCAGTCAATATGGTCCGCACCATTATCAATGGCATCACCGCATTTCTTTATCAGCGCCGGTATTACGTGACTGCTGGCGGGGTCAAAATTGTCGCCGGGCCCATAAAGATTTACCGGCAGCAGAAATATCGAATTAAAACCGTATTCTGCCCGGTAAGCCTGCGATTGGACGAGCAGCATTTTCTTGGCCAGCCCATAAGGCGCGTTAGTCTCCTCCGGATATCCGTTCCAAAGATCTTCTTCCTTAAACGGCACCGGCGTAAATTTCGGATATGCACAAACCGTACCAATCGCAACAAACTTTTCAATGTTTCGTAGTCTGCCCTGCTCGATGAGCTGAACGCCCATCATTAGATTCTTATAGAAAAACTCGCCCGGATGTTCGCGATTGGCCCCAATTCCGCCCACGACCGCAGCTAAGTGAATAACAATATCCGGGTTCATATCTTCGTACATCCGGATTATGTCATCTATGTTGACCAGGTCATAGTCTTCAATCTTCGGCACAAGGATATTCTTACAGCCCCGTTTTTGCAGTCCTTTGGTAACATAACTGCCTAAGAAACCGGCCCCGCCTGTAACAACAGCTCGTCTGTTCTCAAAAAAAGTGCTCATTGGTTTTTTTCTGGTGGTCTTCGATAATTTTCTCGTTCTCGGCGATTTTCATATCAGCATCGGTCATCATCTTTGCAAGCTCTTTGAAGGTTACTTTCGACTCCCACTTGAGAACCTTTTTTGCCTTGCTTGCATCGCCCTGCAGGCAGTCAACTTCGCTCGGCCTGAAATAGCGATGGTCGATTTCGACGTACTTTTGCCAATCCATGTCAAGATAGCTGAACACCTCTTCCACAAATTCCCTGACCGAATGGCTTTCATTTGTGGCCACAACATAATCGTCAGGCTTGTCTTGTTGAAGCATAAGCCACATTGCCTCGACATAATCGCCGGCAAAACCCCAGTCTCGTTTTGCATCCAGATTACCCAAAAAGAGTTTGTCCTGCAGACCAAATTTAATTCGCGTCGCCGCTCGTGTAATTTTTCGCGTAACGAATGTCTCGCCTCGCCTCGGTGATTCGTGGTTAAACAAAATCCCATTGCACGTAAATAAGCCATAAGCTTCTCGATAGTTCACCGTCTGCCAAAAGCTGTATGCCTTCGCACAACCATACGGACTTCGCGGATAAAACGGCGTCTTTTCTGTTTGCGGGGTCTCGACAGCCTTGCCGTACATCTCGCTGCTGGAGGCCTGATAGAACTTAGCCGGCTGAGCGCTCGAACGGATTGCCTCCAATAGCCGGAGTGTTCCAAGAGCATCCGTATCAGCCGTGTAGATAGGCATATCAAAACTTACCCGAACATGGCTTTGTGCGCCTAAGTTATAGACCTCGTCCGGCTGAACCTCGTTAATAATTGTTGAGAGGTTGCTGCCATCGGTCAAATCACCATAAACCAGCCTAAGCCGTGGATGTTCATGCGGGTCTTTGTACAAATGGTCAATCCTGCCCGTATGAAACGACGAGCTTCGCCGCATTATTCCCCAGAGCTGATAACCTTTTTCCAGCAGCAGCTCTGCAAGATATGAGCCGTCCTGCCCTGTAATACCGGTAATCAATCCCTTTTTCATAATGTCCAACCTCCCCCCGCTTGTATCTGGCGGGGGCAGTTACCCTTAAAATGTTTTTGCTTCCTCTTATTGCTTTGAATGTGATTTCTTTATCGCTAAAGATAGCGATGGTGTGATTATTATTCCGGATATTAATTTGAACGCTTTTAAGCAACATTTCAAAAATTTCTTTAAAATCGGAAGTCTTACAGCACTTGATAACTGATACCATAGGTCAATTCTATCTTTTATTCCTATTCTGTCCGGTTCCAAAAGAACTGGCTTCTGAGATGTTCTGCTTAATATTTTTATTATCTCTTTCGCTGTCCCCCCCCGTATTCCTCTGCGTAACAAAGTTTCCCACTTATCATCATGGCTAACCCTTTTCGAAAATCTTCTGGCTAAGTGCAACGTTGCTTTACGTGGAAGGTAGGTTATTAGCGGCAGGCCTGTAGTATGGGACTCTATAGGAAAATATCTATAAGGTGTTTGATTAACGAATAGAACACCACTAGGTTTTAAGTGTGACCATATCTTAGGTATTAAGTTTTTTCGCTCATTTGGAAGAAGATGCTCGTATACAGCACTTAAAACCACATAATCGAAGTCACCAAGCTCAGACGGAAGATTATCACTATCTGGGGAAGGAATAAAACTCACATTATCAAATTTATAATGTTTCGCTCTGACTTTAGCAATAGATAGAAACTTACCCTCAAGTTCCACCCCAACTATTTCACTATTTGGAAACATTCGAGCGAGTATCATTGTGGATGACCCATTTCCACAGCCAAAGTCGAGAATTCTTTTATTATCGAAACTATCCTCACTAACATAACTCAATATGTCATATTTAAGGTTATGTTGAACATACATCGGGTCCTCATCCCTCATTATTTCATCGCATAAGTAGCCTAATCCTTTTACATTCATAATTTGTTCTATTAAATTGACAGGATAAGATGTTTCACACGTACTTCTTGGCATGAAAACTTTTTTGTTCAAAAGCTCAACAGAAATTTTCTTCTTTCCTGTTTTCAATTGTTCGACATGGACCAGCCCATCTGGGTGTCTAAGTGTTATTGACATAGTATGCCTCTCGGCCCAATTTGAAACTTTCGATAATTATCTTCAGTATTTCCGTCAGGCTTGTTTTGGGTTGCCAGCCGATTGTTGCTTTTATTCGCTCCAGGTTCGGCACACGACGCATCATATCTTCAATGGGTCTGCCGTAAGCAACTTCATAGGGAACAAATTGCTTTTTGCTTGAACTATCTGTCATTTCGATAATTTTATCAGCAAGCTCTTCGATGGCAATCTCTTCGGCCGAGCCGATGTTATATACTTTACCTGCCGCCTGCTCGCGATTCATCAGGCTGATAACTGCCTCTACGAGGTCGGCCACATAACAAAAACATCGCGTTTGCTTGCCCGTCCCATATATCAGGACAGGCTCATTCCTTAACGCCCTTTGAACGAACCGCGGCACCACCATGCCGTACCGGCCTGTTTGCCTCGGCCCGATTGTATTAAAGAACCTGCCGATTACTACGCCCAATCCGTACTGTTGATAGAAAGCCAGTCCCAGAAATTCGTCTATCGCCTTACTGCAGGCATACGACCACCGCGTCAGACTCGTGCTGCCGAGCACAATATCGTCATCCTCACGAAATGGAACTGCCTCACTTTTACCATAGACTTCGCTGCTTGAAGCTATGAGGATTTTCTTGCCGAATTTGTTGGCTATATCCAGCACAATTTCAGTGCCGCCGATATTGGTTTCTATCGTATGCACCGGGTCCTCAGCTATCAGCTTGACGCCCACGGCCGCAGCCAGATGGAAGACCGCTTCGCTCTGCTCTACGAGAGGTTCCATCAGCTCGACATTGCGGATGTCACCTTCAACAAACTCAAAGTTGGAATGCTCTTTGAAACTTTCGATATTTTCCAAGCTGCCGGTGCTGAGGTTGTCGATAACGAGCACCTTTGAACCATCCTTGAGCAGCCGTTCCGCCAGATGAGAGCCGATAAAACCTGCCCCGCCCGTAATCAATACCGTCATATAAGCTCCATAAAAAACTTTCTATCTGCAAAGAATAATCTTTATTAGTCGGTTATCAATATCGTATATCCGCTGTCTTTTGGCGAAATCAATTCTTTACCCTATGGTCTTTATTGATTTTGTTCTGGTTTATTTCGATGATTGCACTTTGATTAATGACATCAGCAGCATTTTAAAAGACTCCGTCCCCGTAGGCTGTGCATACCCCCGCCAGATACAAGCGGGGGCATACAATTAAATACAGCCCCTACAGACCCAAGACTACAGACGCCAGACTGAAGACTTGTGTCTTGAGTCTTGTGTGTTGGAGCGGCTTCGCCAAAGATTTTCTTACAACATAAGTATCGGCAAATAAAGAACATAGCTTTAGGTTATCGGTTGTGTGTCCGATAATATTTTCAAATCGCTTCCGCAAATGAGACTGCGACCAGTCTCGGAGTTATGTTATTTGCTGTTACTTTGGCCGTAGTACGAGCTGTATGTCTTGTCGGTTTCCCAAACAGTAACACAATGCAGAGCCGTTTGGCCGAATTTGCCCACGAGTTTATTCCATGCGAAAGCTGCAATATTTTCAACGGTGGGATTGGTTTTGCTGAAATGGCTAACGTCGGCGTTTAGATTCTTATGGTCAATGAGTTTTATAAGCTCATTGTCAACTACCCTTTCAAAATCACTGATATGGAAATCATTTTTACTTGCCCCCGCCCGGCAACAAGCGGGGGCCTGCATTTTTATCGTAACCTCAACGATATAGTTGTGGCCGTGACCGGTAGGGTTTGCGCATTTTCCGAAAACCTCAAAATTCTCCTTCTCGGAAAAATCGTCGTTCCAGAGCTTATGCGTCGCTGCAAATTCGAATTTCTCACTGAAATAAACCATATCCAAATCTTTCGACTCTATGGCTACCTTCCTAAAAGGATTCAGCTTCAGGCTCAATTTGCTCAACTGGGCAGGACCAAACTTATCAGCCAATCTGCTCCAGGCCGATTTTAGGAGTCCGGTAACTGCGAAAAAACCGATATGTCTTGCCCGACTAAAATCCTGTTTTATTCGCTCGGCAAAAACCGGCACCGCGAATTCGCGAACCTTCTTGTCAATATCAGCTACATTAACAACAAATCCCGTGGCCGATTCAACCTCACCAACCACTTCGACAGATAATTCTAAGAATATTGACAGTCCTTCACCGGCCGGCATAGACACATAAGAATTGAATCCTTCGTTTTCTTCTGACAGGAAAGGGTTAATCGAAAACCGTACCTGTCTGGCCAGCTTATGCATTAACAAAATCCCTTCTGGCCCCCGCTTGTATCTGGCGGGGGTTACTTGTTGCCGTTACGCATCAGGCTCAAGACTTCATTTCGGCTTCTCGGGTCTCTCTTAAATATCCCTCGAAGTGCCGATGTTACCATTATCGAGCCGGGCTTCTTTATGCCCCGGATGGTCATACAGCTATGCGAAGATTCCAGTACAACTGCGACGCCCTGCGGCTTTAAGCTGTTCATTATAAAATCAGCTATCTGATACGTAAGTCTTTCCTGCGTCTGCAGCCGGCGGGCAAAGCTGTCCACGACGCGAGCTAATTTGCTGACACCGAGCACCATCCCCGAAGGTAAATAAGCGACATGAGCTGAACCGATAAACGGCATTAGATGATGCTCGCAGATACTGTAAAATGGTACGTCACGCAGCAGAACGATTTCGTCGTAGTTTTCGGCAAAGACGCTGCGAAGATGCTTTTTAGGGTCCTCGTGCATCCCGCCCAAAAGTTCGGCATACATCCTTGCCACACGTTCTGGTGTCCTTTTTAATCCTTCGCGTTCGGTGTCTTCCCCGACCGCTATGAGTATTTCCTTAACCGCTTTTCTGATTCTCTCGGTATCTATTGTCTTGTTTTTTTTGGCCATTTTTTTGACTCATAACTCTTAGGTATTTGTTGCCCCCCTTCTTGCTTTCGCAAGAAAGCAGGGGGGGCTGGAAGTCAGAAGTCAGATGTCAGAAGTCAGAGTCTGTTATCTGTTTTCTGTCATCTGTCCTCTGTCTTCTGTAATCTGTCCTTTGACATCCTGCTCGCTTTAGGTCATGTTTTTTTTGACGTTAAATTCATAAGATAAGTAGTAAGTAACCGCACGCCAAAACCGGTTGAGCCTTCCGCTGAAAATTCGGTAGGTTTGCTGAATATATCCATACCGGCAATATCCAGATGCGCCCATTTTGCATCACCGACAAATTGCCTCAAAAAGGCTGCTGCGGTGCAGGCTCCGCCCCATTTACTGCCGATGTTCTTAAGGTCGGCTATCTTGCTCTTCATCTCTTTTGCGTACTCTTCGCTGCTCGGCATTGGCCAGACCTTCTCACCGCTGTCCTCAGAGGCCGTCTGTAATTGCCTTATCAGCTTATCATCGTTGCCCATCAAACCGGCCATATATTTGCCGAGAGCTACCATACAGGCGCCCGTCAATGTTGCTATGTCAATGATAATATCGCATTTTTCTTTGACGGCGTAGCTAAGACCATCACACAGTATCATCCTGCCTTCGGCGTCGGTATTTTGCACCTCAACGGTCTTGCCGCTGAAGGTTGTAATAATGTCACCTGGTCGATAGCTCGTTCCGCTCGGCAAGTTTTCCGCCGACGGGATTATCCCATAAACATTGACCGGCAGTTCCAGCTCCGCAACAGCCTTCATCGTTGCCAATACCGCAATACCGCCGCTTTTATCTAATTTCATCTGTTCCATATTGGCAGCCGGCTTAATGCTTATCCCGCCGGAGTCGAAAGTTATCGCTTTGCCCACCAGAGCGACCGTCGGCTGATGACCTGCTGCTCCGCCGGCGGGGCTATATTTCAAAACGATAAATCTCGGCTTATTTTGTGAGCCTGAGCCGACTGCAAGCACTCCGCCCATACCCTTCGCAGCCAGCTGCTTTTCGTCAAACACTGTACAGCTCAATCTCTTTGAGTCACGAGCCATTTCTTTTGCGGCAGCCGCCAACGTAGCTGGATTGATTACATTGGCCGGGCGATTTGCCAGCGTCCGGGCATAGCTTTGTGCCTTGCCGATAGCAGCTCCCCTCGAAATTCCTTTGGTTAACGTTTTTGTTTTTGCCGAATCAGAATCAATTACTTCGGCTTTAAGCCAGTCCAGCCGTCCGTTTTCGCTCTCAGTAACGAACTCATCATATTGGTAGCTCCCGAAGTATGTCCCTTCCGCCATAGCCCTGCCCATTGCAGACAAATCGAACCGTCCGCCAAATGCTTTGTGCAGCGCCAGGCTGATAGTTTCTATTTTCATCTCCACTGACTTTTTTGCCGCGTTGGATGCCGCTTTGCGAACGGTATCGAGCGTTGCTTTTTTCTTTTCACCTAAGCCGACCAGCAGAGCTCTTTTGGCTCCTATCCTGTCGTTGCCATAAACGATTGCGCTGGTTCCTTCTTTTGGTTTGAAATCGCCTGATTTAATCAGCCGCTCGATTGCACCGTCGAGCTTGCTGTTAAGCTCCCCGGTCAGCTTGTCTAATTCTTTGACATCAGAAAACAGCCCGACCGCAAGCAGGTTTGTTTTGCACTTGCTGAAATCAACCGTCCTTGTTTTTAATTCGACATCAATAATCTCTTTCATCTTGTCTGACCTTCATTTTCCTTTTTACTTTAGCTTAGTTTTTGCTCGATGCCGCAGATAGTTTTCGATAAATCCGTCGAGCTCCCCGTCTAATATCGCATCCACATTACCAGTTTGGAAGTTGGTTCGATGGTCCTTGACCATTTGATAAGGCTGCAAGACGTAGCTTCGTATCTGATTGCCCCAGGCGATGTCGCCCTTATTGCCGTAAAGTTTTGCAATCTCATCATCCCGTTTTTGCTGCTCGAGCATATACAATTTAGCCTTGAGCACCTTCATCGCCTGCGCCCTGTTCTTATGCTGGCTTCTTTCGTTCTGGCACTGCACCACAATACCGGTCGGCTCGTGTGTAATCCGTACCGCCGAGCTGGTCTTGTTCACGTGCTGTCCCCCGGCCCCGCGGGCACGATAGAAATCAATCCGCAGGTCATCCTCATTTATTTCAACATCGATATCGTCTTCAAACTCCGGGATGCAATCTACAGCCGCAAAGCTTGTGTGCCGCCGTTTGTTTGCATCAAATGGGCTGATTCTAACGAGCCGATGAACACCGGTTTCGCACGAGAGCTTGCCGAACGCAAAAGGCCCGCTGACTCGCAGCGTTATCGACCGAATTCCCGCTTCTTCTCCCGGCGTAATATCGAGCTCCTGGAATTTGTATTTGTTTGCTTCAAAGTACCGCGTGTACATCCTCAGCAGCATACTCGCCCAATCGCAGCTCTCTGTGCCCCCTGCGCCGGCGTGAATACTAAAGAAGCAGTTCTTCATATCCTCTGGTCTGGATAACAGCCCGGCTAATTCAATCCGTTCACATCTTTTGACAAGTACGCCCAGGTCATTTTCTAACTGTCTGAGCTCCTCATCGTCAGATTCAGAAGTTGCTAATTCAAACAGCTCTTGAAGGTCTTGAGCCTCGCGTTGAATTTCTTCCACCGGCTCAATAACTGATTTTAGTGCGCTCAATTCAGATACCACGGACTGGGCTGAATCTGGATTGTCCCAGAATCCCTCTTTGGACATCCGGTCTTCCAGTTTTTGCAATTTGGATTTCTTATTGGACAAGTCAAAGCCAGTCCCGGATTTTATCAACCCGGGCCGACAGCCCTGTTATCGCTGATTTTAATTCTGTTGCTTCCATATAACTGACTAATAACCTCTGACTAACTATTGCTTGCTAACTGCTTACAGCTTATTTTTATACCATATCGAAATGAGTTATGCAACACCCCCTATCACAATTACGAAGGGGGCAAGAGCGTGTGAAATAAGATTTGACAAGCAATAAGGGCACGTGTTATGTTACAGAACAATAAACAGGTGCTTTGTTACCCTGCTCCAATGCCCGTAAGTAAGTCCAACGACTACAAAAAAGCCGATAGGATACGTAGCCCGTGAAATCTTTGAATAAAGTGTTCACATTAACTTCTAAGGAGAGCAATTATGAAATATTCAGAAGTATTCGGAGCACTGGTCATTTTTATGGCTGGTTGCAGTCTGAACCAGACAGCTCCGGTCGAGGGCCAAAGAGAATCGCAAACTAAGAAGGTGCTGTTAGTAACCGGCATAGACCACCCGGCTCATGAATGGCAGAAGACGGCTCCGGCACTGGCTGAAGTCCTGGGCCAGGATACTCGAATGGAGGTGAATATAGTTGAACAGCCTGAATTCTTGGGAACGGACAAGGTGAACGACTACGATGCAATCGTGATGCACTTTATGAGCTGGGAAAAACCCACACCTGGCCAAAAGGCTCGCGCGAACCTGCAAAAATTTGTCAATAATGGTAAGGGTCTGTTTGTTTTGCATTTTGGCTGTGGCGCATTTCGGGACTGGCCCGAATATAGCAATCTGGCAGGTCGGGTCTGGGACCCGAACCTCAGGGCACACGACCCCAGAGGACCTTTCCGTGTTGACATTGTCAATAAGGAACATCCCATTACGCGGGGGATGGCCTCTTTCCAGACCGAGGATGAGCTATACACGTGTCTTGCGGGCGAGAGGCCGATCGACCTGCTTGCGACCGCCCGTTCCGGGGTCGATGGCAAAGATTATCCGATGGCGTTTGTGCTTAAATACGGTAAAGGCCGGGTGTTTCATTGCGCTTTGGGCCACGATGTAAAAGCTATTAAAAATCCGCCTGCTGCCGAGCTTTTACGGCGAGGTTGCGCCTGGACTGCCGGTCTGACGCCGGACTCAGCAGCCGGGAACTAATCCATTACTAAAAGATTCGGATTGGCGAGTAGTTAATTAGTTCCTGTTGTGGAAACAGTACGCCTATTAGAAGCGTATGTATCCATATTTGTCATTCCCGCGAAAGCGGGAATCCAGTTTTTTGCTCTGGACCTCTGCTCCCCGCTTTCGCGGGGACAAGTTTACCCCTGCGGAAGCAGGGGCAGGGGTGACATCGTCGATTTTCGTTTTCCGCAACAGATACTAATTAGCCAATTAGCTATCTACAGAGACAATAGAATTATTAACCATAGTAAGTTGAAGGAGAAACTGTAATGAAAGTCGGATTTAATATGTTATTGTGGACCACGCACGTTACCGAAGAAGATTTTCCACTATTAGAAACGCTCAAGAAGGTCGGTTATAACGGCGTCGAGATTCCTCTTTTCGAGGGCCGGGTCGCACACTTTGAAAAGGTCGGTAAAGCGATTAAGGATAATGGACTGACCTGCACATCTGTAACGGTCATACCGGACGAGGAGCACAATCCCGTTAGCGCTGACGCCAGCCACCGTGGAGGGGCGGCTGGACACCTCAAGTGGGCGATTGACTGCTCGGCGGCGTTGGGCTCGGATGTTTTGTGCGGGCCTTTCTATCAGCCGTTGGGTGTCTTTACAGGCCAGGCCCCCACGGAGGAGGAAAAGCAGCGGGCAGTTGAAGTGCACCGCCGGGCTGCCGAGCTTGCCGCTAAAGCCAACCTGACTCTGGCCGTGGAATACCTTAACCGCTTCGAATGCTATTTTCTCAACACAATGGCTGACACGGCGGACTACGTCCGGCGAGTGGACCGTCCCAACTTCGGCATACTTTATGATACTTTCCACGCCAACATCGAAGAGAAGAACCCTGTCGGCTGTATTGGTCCGCACGTCGATATGATTAAGCATGTGCACATCAGCGAAAACGACCGCGGCACACCGGGCAAAGGACACATTGACTGGCCCGGCACATTTAAGGCCCTACGCTCGGGCGGCTATGACGACTGGCTGGTAATTGAGGCGTTCGGGCGGGCGCTGCCGGGTCTGGCTGCCGCCACTCGTGTCTGGCGGGATTTCTTCCCAAGCCGCGAGAAGGTTTATACCGATGGTCTGAAGTTTGTTAAAAAACAATGGCGAGCCGCAGGCTAAGTGCCGCGGCATAACAAAATTTTATATACGGATTCCCATCCCACGCCAACGAGCTTTAGCTCACCCTGTTTTGGTGTGGGACTGGATTCCTGTCACGCATTTGCAAAGGAGGAATTGTTATGCGTACGATTTACCTGTACGGGCAACCCCGTGTGGTTGCCCTGAGGGCAGGCACGCAGGCCTGCCCCTACCTCGTTTGGATTATGATGTTAGGCGTTCTTGGGCTTCTTGCAAACACATCTATCGCCGAAGAAGCCGGTTTTAAGCCCATCTTCGACGGCAAAGCACTCGACGGCTGGAAATCACCCGAAATGAGCTACTGGTCGGTCCAGGACGGTGCAATCACCGCCCGCTCGACGCAGCAGAATCCTGTGAAAACGAATCAATTTCTGGTTTGGCAATTTGGTGAGCTTGACGACTTCGAATTGAAGCTGAGGTACCGCATCAGCGGAACCCCGGCGGCCAACTCCGGCATTCAGATTCGCAGCAGGGTGGAAGAGGATGGCCACGCTGTCGGCTACCAGGCTGATATCGACCTGGCCGGTCAATATGCCGGCGCGCTTTACGACGAGCGCGGCCGGGGAATGCTTGCCGAGCGGGGGCAAAAAACCATTATAGGCTCCGATGGTAATATGACCCGCACATCAATTGGAGATTCGAACAATCTGTTTGCCAGTATCAATAAAAACGACTGGAACGACTATCATATCATTGCACGAGGCGGCCATATTATTCTTAAGCTCAACGGTAAAGTTACCTCTGAGGTAATCGATAACGATGCAGGACAGCGTGAGCTTTCAGGTGTGCTGGCGCTGCAGTTGCATTCGGGTCCGCCGATGATGATACAATTCAAAGATATTCTCCTGAAGAGGTTGAAAATGCAGGAAAGGAAAAAGATAGTTTTGGTCGCCGGCCCGCGCAGCCACGGTTACGGCTCCCACGAGCACAACGCCGGCTGCCTGCTGCTGGCAAAACTCTTGAACGAGAATATGCCCGGCGTTTATGCCACGGCATACCTTAACGGCTGGCCCAACGACCCGACCGCTTTCGATAATGCCGATGCGATTGCTATTTACTGTGACGGTGGCGGAGGGCACGTCGCTATGCAGCACCTTGAGCAGGTGGATAAGCTGGCTAAAAAAGGCGTGGGCATAGCCAATATCCACTATGCGGTCGAGGTGCCCAAGGGCAAGCCCGGTGATTATATGCTTAGCTGGACCGGCGGATACTACGAGACATTCTGGTCGGTCAATCCGCACTGGAAAGCCGAATTTAAGACAATTACCGAACACCCTATCACACGTGGAGTCAAGCCTTTTGCGATAGATGATGAGTGGTACTACCACATGCGGTTCGTGGAGAATATGCAGAATGTAACGCCGATACTCACCGCTGTCCCCCCTGACAGCACGCGAAAAGGAAAGGATGATGCCCACGGCGGTAATCCGCACGTCCGTGCGCGGATGGGTATGCCGGAACACGTGGCATGGGCGTATGAACGGCCGGGCGGCGGGCGCGGCTTCGGCTTCACCGGCGGGCACTGGCATTACAATTGGGCGCACGACGATTTTCGCAAAATTGTGCTAAACGCTCTCGTGTGGATTGCCGGGGTCGAGGTACCGCCAAACGGCGTGCCATCGAAGACCCCATCCATTGATGAGCTCGAAGCGAACCAGGACTATCCGAAGTCAGAGAGCTGGAATCGAGAAAAAATCCAGGAAATGATTGAGCAATGGAATCGGCCGTAACAGAAGAACCCATTTTGCAGCTTTCCGGCTCCAAATTTTGTAACGCATTGTAAAATGGGGAGCCCTTTTTTTATCCGCTTACAGGAGAACATTATGAGAAGGTTATTCTTAATTTTAGTAATTGTAGTTGCAGGATGTTATCAATATGGTGTCGATAAATCTTTTGTCAGAGACGAGGCGAAGAAAACTTCGCCCGCATCTGGAATAGTTTACAGGAATCCTCGCGTTTATAACGTTGACTATTCCTTTGAGATGGTTCCCGACCCCAACAAAATTGACAGAGCCAAAGACTTAAAGTTGTGGATACCTATGCCGCGAGAGTGGGATTCTCAAAAGGCGGTAAAGATTATTTCCGTTAAGCCGGAGCCTCATGCCAAATATGAGGACCCTGAGTATGGCAATCCCATGTTGTTCTGGGATTTTGGCAAAGAGCCGGAGCAGTCTTCCTATAAGGTGGACATCAAATTCCGCCTGGAATCATACGATGTCAGTGTGGAGGTTGATCCTGAACGAGTAGGTTCATACGACAAAACGAGCAAAGAGTATGCCCTTTATACCCGAAGCACCCATACCATCAGCATTACTCCAAAAATAAGAGAGCTGGCTCAAGCTGCTATTGGCGATGAAAAGAATCCGTACCTGCAAGCAAAACGAATCCTGGAGTTTGTTAGGAGGAAAATGCACTTTAAGGTCCTCGACTTTGAGAGAGGCAGAGGAATTAAGTGCTTGTTAGATTATCCTGTCATAGATGAGAAGACAGGGCAGGAGTATTACGAGGGCAGCTGCAGTCAAAGGACCGCCCTGAAAGTTGCCTTATGTCGTGCGGTCGGAATACCTGCAAGGTCCGTTACCGGATACGTCTGGAATCCTTGGATGAAACGGGATGACTTGAAAGCGAGATACCTGTTCGAGACCAAGTTATCGCCCGAAGGCCTGGCCGCTACCCAACTCTATGCAGGACTCGATAGTCACATGTGGGGTGAGTTCTTCATTCCAAACTACGGCTGGATTCCAACGGATTATGAGATTGGACATCAGAATAACAGAAGATGGATCATGCGCAAAGGGCGAGACGTCCAAATTGGACCTTGTGCTCCACAGGAAGACAGCGAGGGCTACGGTGCTCAGTGGGTGGCGCTTCACGACGGCAGAGCCGACCTGTGTTTGGCCGTTTTGAATATTGCCAAAATACACACCAGTAAGATCAAAGTCTTACACCATCCGGATCCTTTCCCAGCCGACGGATTGGCTTGCTATGGTGAAACCCCTTACACGGCCGTTCCGACGGGTATAGAAAAAGATCTTAGACATTGGCGTCAAGAAGTCTTGAGTTTACCCTCTCGTTACGCAGGAAGTTCCGTGTCGGACAATTTGAATTTAGAGCGGTTCCATAGCGAGTATCCACTTGCCAAGGATCTTGCAGACGCCTTCATTTGCGGTATGTTGCGCAGACAACTGGGTGATGAGAAGTTCTTCAAGCTTGTCGATACGTACGTGGTCCTGCGGCAAGAGTCGAATCAGGCAGTGTCAACAAGTCGTTTCCGAAAACTTGCCGAGGATATTTATGGAGAACCATTGGGCTGGTTCTTCAACCAATGGGTAGATAGTACCGGACTGCCCCGCCTTAAACTGGAAAAGGTCGCCGTCAGGAATGACACAAAGGGCTGGCAAGTCCAGGGACGTCTTTTACAATTAGGCGACACCATCTTCCGGCTGCCGATTGAACTCGCCCTCGATACGAAAAAAGGCAGAGAAGAACAGACACTCTGGATTGAGACGAAGGCTGTAGATTTCGAATTCCGTACGCTAAATGAACCACAAAAACTTATAGTTGACCCTGAATATGAGGTTCTCAAGATTCAAAGGATGCCACCACACCTTGTATGGTTTTGGGATGTTTATCCTAAACTAATTATAATTTATGGAACCTTAGGGGAGACTGAAGCAAACAAGACTGCTGCCGAGCGTTTCAACCATGACTGGCTCGGATTGGGCAATGAGATAATCAAGGCGGATACCGATGTGAATGAAGCTGACCTAAAAACTAAGTGTGTTGTTCTAATTGGTAGGCCCGAAACCAATAAAATCACTCGACAGTTTAAGGATATTTTCCCTGTAAAGTTCGATGGCGGTAAGTTCACCTGGCAAGGAACCACTTATGAGCAACCAACACAGGGAGTTGCCCAGATTGTTGAAAATCCCAATAATGCCCAGGGCCTAATGATGATGTATGCCGGCTTAAGCCCGGAAGCAACACAGAAGTTTTGCGATTTGTATTTGTATGATGAAGATACTTCTTTTGTCATTTTTGACGGTGATAAGGAGCTACTTCGCGGTGACTGGGAAGAAATGGACAACAACTTGTATTGGAATTTCGACAATCATCCATCGGTTCGATCAGCGCCGAATAAAAAATGAAAAGCAAAGCAGCACTTTCCGAAGCCGTTGGTAATTTCCAGGCAGGTTTATAAACCAGCCGGAAGCTAAGAGCAAATTATTGATTCAGAGCTGCCATTATACTTACTGCGTTAAAAAGTGAGTGGATAAAAATAGGCTGAAATAAAGAGCCGCTCTTCTCATACGCATAGCCTAAAACTATACCTAACACAAACATTGCCGGCCAATGGCTGGTTTCTGAGTGTGTGGCTGCGAATAACCCGGAACTAATTAGAATTGCAGCCCATGCCCCGTGTCGTTCCATCCCGCTGCCCCGCCCCTCGGAGGGGCGGGGCGGCAAGTCGCGGCGAGTCCCGCCCATCGCAGATGGGACGGGGCGAGTCGCAGCGAGTACGCAGTCCTCGTGACCCACCCCTTGGGCGATGGGCGACCGGAAGCGAGCCTGTCCGGCAGCCAGACGGGACTCGAAGTATGAGCGTATCGTTGTTTGGAGAAGCCCTCGAAACACCATCTCCTCGAACAAAGATGCTATTACAACAGCGACAAAAAAAATCATTATTCGAAGCGGCAATTGTGGATATTCCGTAATCAGTTTGAGCTGCTGATGTTGTTGGATTTCATATTCCTGACCCCAAATGTGCTTGCCGAAGAACATCGTTAGTATTATCGTTGCCGTTATGAGCGGCCAGACTGTGAGCAAATTTACAAAAGCGGCGAAAAAATCCTTTACAATCGTTTTCACATTCAGCCCGAAACCTTTTAATCGCCGGGCAAAGTGGATTCTGGCCAGAAAGATAATTAACACTATTGCCATCAGCTCACTGATGCAGAGAATCAGATTGCCCAAAAAATTGTTTTGCCAGCCGTGCAAATCACCAAACAGACTTTTAGTGATTGATGTTATCAGAGAAACGGTCCCGAGGCAGATAAACAGCGGCACAAAGGGCAGATAAACAGGCATATTATTTCGTCGGGGCACGGAATCAGCTAATGCCTTTCTGCCCAGAGATGTTTTGAGCAGCCAGCGGGCGAATAATATAAGCCCCGCCAGGCAAATAAGATGCGATACAGTTATGGTATCAGAGAATTCCATTGACTATTTTCCATTGGTTATTGACAATTGTATATTGACATACTAAAGTGCCTAAAGTTAAAAGTGCCTAAATTGTGAATATCAGCGGACCAGGAAATCAGGATGCAGATTACCAGTATATCAGAGTATCAGGAAAAAGCTGCCTGATGTTCTGATAACCTGATGTCCACTACCTGGTATCCTGATACGCTGATAGCCTGAATCTTTAGTCCACTTTAGCTAACTTTAGGCACTTTCGATAGTAAATAGTCAATAGTAAATAGTCAATAAATTATGGACATATTTCACATCGAAGGGCCGGTTAGGCTTTCCGGCAGTGTCAGCATAAACGGCTCAAAAAATGCTTCCCTGCCGATTATGGCTGCTACCATTTTAGCACCCGGCAAGTCGTCTCTTAAAGCCGTGCCGCAGCTTTCTGATATTTCTCTATGTGGCCAATTGCTTTGCCGGTTGGGCTGTAAGATCACTCGGGAGCCGGACGGTGATTTATGTATAGACTCCACGGTAATTGATAATCCGGTCGGTGAGTATGAGATTGTCCGCAAGATGCGAGCGGGTATTTGCATACTTGGCCCGTTGCTCGCCCGCTGCGGCAGAGCGGAGGTTTCAATGCCCGGTGGATGTGCAATCGGTGACAGACCGGTCAACCTTCACCTCAGGGGCCTGCAGGAGCTTGGAGCACAAATCCATCTTAAAAACGGATATATCGTCGCCGAAGCGCCGAATGGTTTGAGAGGAAAAGATATTTTTATGGGTGGGCCGTTCGGCTCGACCGTCCTGGGGACCGCAAATGTGCTAATGGCTGCAACGTTAGCGAAAGGTCGTACAGTTATCGAATCGGCTGCATGTGAGCCGGAAATAACGGATTTGGCAAACTGTTTGAACAAAATGGGCGCGAGGATAACAGGTATCGGCTCACCCCGTTTGATTATCGAAGGGGTAAACCAGTTGCAGCCTGTTGAGTTTAAGGTAATTCCGGACAGAATCGAGGCCGGAACCTTTATGGCCGCCGCCGCCATAACCGCAAGCGAGCTGCGGCTGCAAAACTGTCGGCTCGATGATATGATGGCCGTCATTGACAGGTTAAGAGATATCGGCGCAACGGTTGATGCCGAAGGTGATGGTTGTGTTGTTGCCCGCACAGGCCCCATCAGACCTGCCGATATTACCACTCAGCCGTATCCCGGTTTCCCCACCGATTTGCAGGCTCAGTTTATGGCTCTTTTGTCACTTACCGATGGCAATAGCGTCATAATCGAAAAGGTCTTTCCCGACAGGTTTATGCACGTTGCAGAGTTAAACCGAATGGCTGCAAATTTGCGCAAGGAAGGGCCGGTTGTTATTGTAGCCGGAGTAAAGAAATTGATAGCCGCCCCCGTTATGGCCTCAGACCTGCGGGCGTCAGCAGCGTTGGTTTTAGCCGGGTTGGCTGCTGAGGGAACTACTATTGTCAGCAGGGTTTATCATATCGACCGCGGCTACGAGAAAATCGAAGAAAAACTAAATCCTCTCGGCGCAAAAATTATCCGCGAAAGTATTTAAGTCGGTCACCTGCTTTAATAGGATGTCAGAAGTCAGATATCAGAAGTCAGATATCAGATTATCTGTTTTCTGTCCTCTGTCTTCACGGGTTCGTTTGCGAACGGAATATTTGAAAGATTTGAAAAATGAAAAGGACGCTCAAAGCCCTGCGGATTATCCTGTTGGCAATTCTGATTTTAGTTGTTGTCGCTGTGCTGGCCGTTAATCTCTTCGCCGACCGTGCTGTAAGGCTGGGGATTGAGACCGCAGCGACTAAAACCCTAAATGTCGCAGTAACCGTAAGTAACGTTGACCTTTCGATTATGAATGGAAAGCTCGCCATGCAGAATCTTTTGATTAACAATCCGCCGGGTTACCAGCACGACAAGCTGCTCGAATTGAAAAGTGCTAAAATCGAAATTGATGTAAAGTCACTTTTAAGCGATGTTGTTAATATAAGAGAAATCAAACTTGACGGGATGGATGTCGTTCTTGAACAGCGGGGCATTTCCGGCAACAACCTCCAGGATGTGATAAAAGCGATATCCGGCGGCACAAAAGACAAAGGCGAGCCTGAAACATCGGGGAAAAAACTGCATATAGACAATCTTGAGATTTCCGATGTTACGGTTCAAGTGAAGCTGCTGCCGATTCCCGGAAAGGCCGTTACGTTGAAACTTACTCCTATCAGGATGACCAACTTGGGCGGTGACAATAACCTGGACACGGCCGCTTTGTCGGGCAGGATTTTATTAGCCATTGCAAATGGCGTGGCCGAGCAGGGCGTTGGGGTCCTGCCAAAAGAGATAGTCGATTCAATAACCTCAGCTCTGGGCAAAACTATAGACCTGAGCAAGGGCATCATAGAAGGTCGAGAGGGCATTGGCCAAGAAATTATCAAAAGCACAGAAGATATAGGCAAAGGGATTACCGAAGGTCTTAAAGGTCTCCTGAAGCCCAAAAAAGAAGAATAATTTCTTGCTTGGTTACCGAGTTGTCTGCCTATTTCACATAGGTAAGGAATATATCTTCTTATTTAATCCGACTCACAGTCTGTAATAGTTAGAGAAGTCTGAAAAAAACAAAAAAATTTCAGCACACAGGCAGAGCTTATAAATTCTTGTATTATAGACATTTATGCTCTATGAGCAAAAAATGATTTTCGAAAAATGGATGCGTGTGCCAAAAAAATTTATTTTTCTGTTGACTTACATATAGATTGTGTATAAAATACACATATTTCAGAAAGGCTTCGGATAGGGTTGCTTTCCCTGGTGAGGCAGCCTGGAAATGGAGCTGAAGTGTAGTAGGTTCCTTACACGAATTGAAAATCAACGTTCTTGTTTAAGACAAGCAGTGACCAAGGCACATTTGGAGGTATTGTCTACAGCAGGAGCGCACAAAAGGGGAGTCACGACATGGTCGTGTATCTCATTGTGCGTTCATGCCGTCGGCTCCCCATTGGGGTAGCTGAGCGGTATGGACGACGCATCCAAAGGACAAAATAATAATGGACTTGAGCCCCGCCAGCAATCGTATCATTGCTGTGGACAGTCACGGCCCCCTTACGAGCTCTATGAAACGGGCATAAATGAAGTAGGAAGAGGCTGGATTACATCTATCCTCGCCTTTCTGAGGAATAGAGGCGGTGGAGAGGTGGTGGCTGTTGTCGCCATTCTTGTTCTGTTTGGGATTGCCAGGGAGTTTATCAGGAGTAGAAAAGATGGTTTTGATAGCTTCGCCTTAGTTGGTTGTTTTATTACGTCTGCAATGATTTTCTTAATAGGGCTGCTGGCGATGCTTAGAGCCACAAAAGCAAAACATGCCGAGGATACCCAAGAAAAACAAAGTGAAAAGACTCAACTTAGAGTTGGCAACGAACGTACGCACGAGAATGGAGTTACTACGAGATGAGACAGGTGCACATAGTCTGACAGAAGTAATTAGTAGATCGCTTGCTGTTTATGATTTTCTCTGGACACAGAAAAAAGCTGGTGGTAAGCTGATGATCCAAGACTCCGATGGTATGCGAGAATTAGTTCTCCTATGACTCTATAGGCGATAGGTATCTACCTTCGAAAAATGGGGTGGGTTGTTAAGGGGGGAATATAACAATCACACATCTCAATCAATCATTGTAGGACGGATTCGCTCACCGACTTTCTTGAAGTGGGACAGCGCACTTTCACGGTCGGTGAAGTCCTTTATCGTAAACAAGAGACTGGTCTTCCCGATGGTAATGCAGTCCTCGTTGTTCAGCGCGGTCTCGTCACTGATTTTTATACCATTGATGAGGACACCGTGCTTGCTGCCCATATCGACCGCGTAATACTTATCTTCGTCTTTATCGAAACGGATCTTCATATGCTTGCGGGAGATGTGCTCATCAAGAATCTGGATTGGAAGGGCCTCATCCCGGCCTATAACATTTGTCCGATGACCGAGTGGGTAATAGTCGCCTTGTTTAGGTCCTGTCATTACAATGATAGAAGCCATTGTAGCTCCTTTCGATGAATATTTACGTATGCAATAATAAAATCTATAATCGCTTTTGACAAAATTTCGATTGGTTAATATAATACTGTTCATTCGCAGCAGAGTCAAGCTTTTTTGCTTGTTTTGAGATTTACCATTTTGTCGGATTCTGATTTGTATTGCGCTTCGAGAATTACGGTAAAGCTGCGGAGGCAGCGGGCATTCGTAGTGAGGGCTGCTAATGAGCGACGCTGAGGAAAAAATCAATAAACGGCCAGGTAAGGAAGAAGACATCCCCACGGCCAATTTCGACGACTCGGTGAAAGGACCGGGCAGCCAGATAGGTCCGTTTCGTATCGAGCGGGAGCTGGGCCGCGGGGCCGTGGGGGTGGTTTACTTAGCCCACGACACCAAGCTCGACCGTCCGGTCGCAATCAAGAGCCTGCCGGCCGAGTTGATGGAGAATCCCAAGGTCCGGTCGCGTTTTTCGCGTGAGGCCCGACTTTTGGCATCGTTGAATCACCCGAACATCGCCACTATCTACGAGGAACTGGAAGAAGCCGAGGGCGTCGGCTACCTTATTCTCGAATACGTTCCCGGCCAGACACTGGCCCAGCGGATAGCGAAGAAGCCACTTAAGCTGGAGGATGCGTTATCAATTGCCCTGCAGATAGCTGATGCGGTGGCCGCGGCGCACGAGCATGATGTGATTCACCGCGACCTGAAACCCGGCAATATCAAGATAACGCCGGAAGGCAGGGTCAAGGTCCTGGACTTCGGCTTAGCCAAGGCAGTCGGCGGTGAAACTTTCGACCAGCAAACCACTATCACCGAGCCGGGTCGGTTAATCGGCACACCTGACTATATGAGTCCGGAACAGGCCCGTGGCAAACCCACCGATAAGCGCAGCGACATCTGGTCGTTCGGCTGTGTCCTGTACGAGATGCTTACCGGCAAGGTCCCCTTCAAAGGCGGAACGGTTTCCGACACGCTGGCCAATGTTCTGCAAACAGAGCCCGACTGGCAGGCCCTGCCTCAGGGCGCGCCGGCGAACATCCGGTCTCTACTGCATCACTGCCTTAAGAAAGACCCGCACCGGCGGCTTCGGGACATCGGAGATGCGAGTATTGAAATCAACGAAACGCTGAGCAAACTGGCGGTCGCACCAACGGTGACCATTCGAGCGAAGTTACAAAGAATGGCGATGATTATTGGTGCGGCTGTCATCATTGTCCTATTCGGTATCGCTGTATGGTTTATTTCAAAAAAGCAAGCTCAACCTTCTTCAAAGGAAATCCGGCTGGTGGTTCTGCCGTTTGAGAATCTGGGGTCCGCTGAGGACGAATATTTTGCCGCCGGCATTACTGATGCTATCACCGCTCGTTTGGCTACCATTCATGGGCTGGGTGTCATCTCACGCCAGAGCGCAATGCAGTACAAGAAAAGAGAGAAAACTGCACAGCAGATAGCTAACGAGCTGCGGGTTGATTATATTCTGGAAGGCACCGTCCAGCGTGAGCGGCCCTCTGATCCAACGAGCCGAGTGCGAGTACTACCTCAGCTTATCAAGGCTTCCAACGACACACACGTGTGGGCACAAACCTACGATAATGATATGAGCGAAGTTTTCCGGGTACAGTCCGACCTGGCTGAGCGGGTGGCCCAGGCACTGAATATTACTCTGGTTGAACGTGAACGGCAGGCACTACGGTCCAGGCCAACAGAAAACATGGAAGCCTATGACTATTTTCTGCGCGGCAACGAATACCAGCACCGAAGTACGGGCAAAAATGACTTTAAGATAGCCATCCAGATGTATGAGATGGCGGTCGAGCTGGACCCCAAGTTTGCGTTGGCCTACGCTCAGCTCTCATGGGCTCACGCAATGATGTATTGGCTTTACTATGATCGAACCGTAGAACGCCTTGGGATGGCAAAGAAGGCCGTGGATAGAGCCTTACAGCTTGACCCTGACTCGCCAGAAACACATCTTGCTTTGGGAAGGTATTACTATCATGGTTATTCGGATTGGAACCGTGCCCTGGAGGAGTTCGCCATCGCCCGGCAAAGCCAGCCAAATAACAGCGATTTGCTGTTATTTATCGGTGCTGTTCAAAGGCGACAGGGAAAATTCGAGGAGGCGCTGGCCAATATCAAAAGAGCTTCCGAGCTTGACCCTCTCTCTAACCATCTAACCCTTGAGCTCGGGGGTATGTTTATGTTTATGCGCAACTATCCGGAAGCATTGCGCTATTATAACAGGGCTATCTCGCTGGCTCCCGATATGCCTGATCCGTATGATTCGAAGGCCTCGCTATACCTATGCTGGGAAGGCAGCACCGAGAAGGCACGGGCAGTCGTGGAGGAGGCGTTGAAGAACATTAGCTCACCAGAAGAATCTTCGATTGTCAATTTGCTCATTACTCTCGATGTGTACGAGGGGAACTATCAGAAGGCTTTGGACCGGCTCTCTTTGAAATCAGAGGATATTGATTCCCTGTATGACTTTATCCCCAGGGCTATGCGATATGCAGAAATCTACAGGTACATAAACGAAAATGAGTTGGCGAAGAAATATTACGACGAGGGTCGAAACATCCTCGAAGCCGAAATCCAGCAACAGCCCGACGATGCGCGTTTTCGCAGTTCCCTCGGCATCGCCTACGCAGGTTTAGGCCGAAAGGAAGACGCAATCCGCGAAGGCAGATTGGCAGTGAAGCTACTACATGTAGACAAGGATGCCTTACGAGGCACTTCTCGAGTCCGTGATTTAGCCCTGATATATGTGATGGTTGGCGAATTTGATGCGGCCATCGACCAGATTGAATTCCTGCTGTCTATACCTGGTGAACTATCGATCCCCTTACTGCGACTTGATCCGGTTTGGGCCCCGCTGCGCGAGCATCCACGTTTTAAGAAGCTTTTAGCAGGAGGAAAATAGTTCAATGTGATTGGCAGAACCATATTGGACCCTTTGTAAGGGTTTTCGATGAGTGACACTAAATGATAAAGAGCAAAGCTCATAAAGGAAATGGTGCTAAGCAAACAGTTTTATTGGATGCATTTGAAAGGAATTTAGCCATGCGTAAATTATGTTTTGTTTCGATGATTTTATTTTTGTTGTTTTCTCAAAGTGCGTTTTCGCAAAAGACCCCGACCGGCAGCCCGAAGGACTTTAAGGTAAAGACTTGTCTGCATTCGGTCAGCTATTCCGGTGTCTGGCGAGGACAGGCCAGTTTAAGCGTCGATGAGTTTTTGGACAAAGCCAAGCAGCTTGGATTTGATGGCGTAATGTTGGTGGCTAAAAGGCCCCACGTCTCCCTTTTGGATTACGATGAGACTGCTCGAAAGGCCTTGCGACTTAAAATCGAAAATCTCGGCCTTGAGCTGGTTTGCCTGGCTGGATATACGGATTTTACGGCGGGGGTCGATAAATCCGGAATCCCCAATGTGGAAATCCAGGCTTGTTACGTCGGAGAATTGGCCAAATTGGCGCGGGATTTGGGAACCAATATGGTGCGGATATTCACCGGCTACGAACGTCCCGGCATACCTTTTGACAAACAATATGCTATGGTGGTTGAAGGATTAAGGCTTGCCGGCCAAAAAGCAGCCCAGTACAGCGTTACCCTTGCCGTGCAAAATCATCACGATATTGGAGCTCATCACGATATGATGTACTGGCTTCTCAAAGAAGTTAATCTGCCGAACGTCAAAGCGGCTTTTGACGCCTGGTCTCCAACGCTGGAGGGCTTGAACTCCGGGGAAATCAGAGCCGCCGTTTTGAAGATGAAACCCTTTATAGTTCACACCACCGCCGCCGATTATGTGCGCCTGCCTCGGTACCATTACGACGGCACCTTAACCAACTTTCAGGAGCAGGAGACTTTAATTCGAGCGGTCCCGATAGGAGAAGGCTTTATTGATTACGAAACATTCTTCAATACGCTCAGGGAAATCGGCTACCAGGGATATATCGCATACGAGATGTGTGAGGTATTAGAGGGCGGAGGAGATATCGAGAATCTGGACAGAACGGCAAAAAAATTTCTTGATTATATGAAAAAGTTTCAGTGAAAAAAGAGGTGTTAAGTTCTTGACGCCGATTCATCCCGCCCGTCTTCCTATTACAACGGGCGGGATTCATTTGGACAATGTCAAATCTTCACTGCCGCTGATTTAGTGGATTCTGCGGTATCATAGAGTTTATTTTAAGATTCTGTGCGCAGTTTTTAGATTGTTAGTTTTTCTCATCCCCTCCAGGGACGGTGTCTGTTCATTTTGCCTGATAATATGTCCCTGGCGATAATTACGTCCTCTCTGACCTGAAAATCAAACATCCCCGCACAAATAAAGTCGGCGCCGTTTTCGTATGCGTACTTGAAGGCGTCTTTTGGATGGATGGCGCCTGCAGCCATAGCCTTATAAGCTATCCAGGGCTTTCCCACCTTTTTCATAAATTCGATGGTTTTTTCCGGTGTCTTGGACCAGATATTGTCATTCTCCGGCTGTCCACCAGCAGACCAGTAATTATGGCTGTGGAGGGTTTTCATATAGAAATTGACATCGATTCCCGCTTCTTCGCACGCCATCGGCACTTCCACGTTGTGGCCACCGACACCGGCAAGCGCCCCGTTTTGCTTGATGAATTCGACGGCCTGTGCGAGAAGGTCCACTCGTCCTTTTTCGACAAGCGTGTCTGCGATACCGCCGTGCACGAAAACTCCGACAGCTCCCTTATCGATGGCCATGTTCGCCTCACTTGTCGGGTCTTCTAATGTCATTTTGACCTGGGCTATCCACTGCAGCTTGCCGCCTCTGTCGTTCCAGTATTTGTTCATAATCCTTGTGCAGTGGTCATCGAGCCGCAGTATCGCGGTATTGATTCCGCATTCTTCGCATATCTCGAAGGTCTCCAGCACTTTCTCGTCGGTGAAATACTGTCTGAGCAAGGAAGATACGTAAATCAGGTCCCTGCTGTGGGCGAATCCGCTGATTAGATTGCCGCCAACGATTAATCTGCTAATCTTAATATTGCCGATTTTGCCCATCGGCAAACCGCCAACGGATTGTCCGGGCGTTTTTTCATCGGGCTGCTCTGCTAATTTTGCCAGGAGAGCTTTTTCTTCAAAACTTAAGCCAAATGCAGCACCTGCGGATGCAATGAAAGATTTCTGCAAAAATTTGCGGCGGTTCAACTTCTCTGACATCGTTTGCTTCCATTTGTTAAACTGCGTTGTCATATTAACTATCTCAGAGGCACACTATTGCAAATAAGACCTATTTTGCCGGTTATTTCTTTTCTGCCGGCCCACCAAGCACTTTCAGGCGGTTTCCAAGCCCGACCGGGAAGAGCACAACCGTGTTTGAAGGGCTGGCACCAAGCCCATCGATAGTCTGGAGAGTGCGCAGTTGCATTGCTAAGGAGTTTTCCTTCATAATGTTAGCGGCCTGTGCTAAATTTACTGCGGCCAGTTTATCGCCCTCGGCCTTGGTGATTGTGGCACGTTTTTCTCGCTCGGCAGAGGCCTGGCGTGACATAATACGTTTTAGGTCTTCGGGAAGCTCAATATCCTGCAAGCGGATTGAATCGACGTGCAGTCCCCAATCTTTGATTCGCTCTTCGACGTTTTCACCTATGTGCGTCTGAACCTGCTGACGCTCAGAGAGTAACTCATCTAACGTCAGTCCGCCTACCACGTCGCGTAGTGCTGCCTGTGAGTACTGGGCAATGGCGAAGCGAAAGTCCTGAATACGAATGACGGCTTTTTCTGGGTCTTTTACCATAAAGAATAGCGCCCCATCAATCTCGGCGGGCACATTGTCGCGTGTGATTACCTTCTGGTGCGGAATGTTAAGGACCAGAATCCGCGTGTCGATAAACCGCACATACTCAATGATGGGGATAACATAAAAAAGCCCCGGGCCACGCACGGCCTGGAAATTTCCCAAACGCAGCACTACGCCTTGCTCCCACTGAGCAGCAATCCGTATTCCGCTAACAATGGTGTACCACAAAACACCCACGATTGCACCAGTGATTATAGCTGTTATTTCCTGCAGTGTCTGGTTGGCCAAAGCAAGGTAGAGAATAAGTGCAAAGATGGCAAAGGGAACACCAAATAGCACAGCCCGCAGAGCCCTGCCTAAGGAAACGTGCTCGCCTGTAGGTTTTGCATAGTGTTTCTGCAGTTCCGCCAGTTGAGTAGATATTACATTTACCATAATTTTTCGCTCCGTTAATTTTTTGATTATATTTCGTTACCCGCCAATAAGCAAGGCGGGTCAACACATACTTTAAAGCCGAATATGAGAATTATAGCGGTTGTCCAGCGTCATTGCAATCTTTTGCTTTGCTGCTCTTCGACCTGTCCTCCGCAGTAGTTCTGCTACGGAGGGTGGAATCGCTGCGTAGCACGGACAGAAGACAGAGGACAGATAATCTGACATCTGACTTCCGACATCTGACCTCTGAAAGTGTGAGCAACCTGGCATTCGAGATGGCCAGGGCATTCTTTAATCAAAGGCGGCTCGACCAATTCGGCCGGTACCGCAGTTAGACCTGTTTTTTTGAACTTATCGTTTTTTCTGCCGGTGACAGTGCCAATATAATGCACCTGCTCGAGCAGGTCTTCGCCGGGGACATTTATAACCAGTTGGTGATTTTGCTTTATCAGCTCATACGAATACCTGATATGGTTTATAACCAGCATTATGAGGCAGGGGTCGGCGGTATTGACGGGCGTTTGCCAGCTAAAGGTCATCACGTTGGGCTTATCCATTGTTCCTGATGTTACCAGGACGACACGGCCCGGCTCAACCAGCCATTTTGCCTTACTCAATTCTACTTCTTTTTTCACTGACACACTCCTTGCATACAGGAAGGATAAAAGCTGGGGAAAATCGGGCCGGGTTCGATTCAAACCAACGCAGGCCTCCTCCAACGGGTTTACAGCCTATTATTGCAAAGACAAAATCCATTGAAAAAGAACAAGTTACAATATCGCGCAAACACTCTGTACAAGCAAAAGGCAAAAATAACCAATTTCCATTTCCTTGATTCGCGAAACCTGCTCATAGCATGCTCAACGGATGCCTGCGGTTCTTCAGCGGAAGCTCAACCGGTGCGTTCAGCCGGTGTGATTCATATACCGCCAATATCATCTCCAGAGCCGCTCGCCCGTCATACATGCTGCCTTTCGGTTGTGTGTTCGTTTCGATGGCCCGAATCAAGTCAAGGGCAATCAGATGATTGCCAAAACTGTGGTTAGGGTCACTAAGGGTTTCACGCTTATCAATACCGGCGCTGGAAATTTGTTGCCGGCGGGCCTTGCTGCGTCCAGGTTGCCAGGAGGGGTCTTCGACGAACCATATTTCCGGCAGAGCACCGGTCGTGATAGTGAGTATTACCTTTGTTCCAAAAATCTGCAGCCCGAAGCGTTCTGGTGCTCCATGCCTGGCACGTTGTGTAGAGAAATAGCCCATTGTTGTTCCGCCAAAACGATACATCGCTTGAATCTCGTCTCCGGCAAGGGGACCAATGCCTTCGGCTCCGTCACGCACCTCGTTTTTAGTAACAGACTTGCGACCATCTCTCACGCATGCGAAACACCATTGCGGTTCACCTGCAAAGAAACGCATCAGGTCCATGATATGTGTACCGAGGACCATTAAGTCCTCACCTCCACCACGGCGGTCCTCTTTACCCCGGCCCCGTAACTCAAGCATATCCCCTAATTTTCCATCGGCGATAAGTCGCTGCACATGTTGCAGCGCCGGACTGTAGCGGGTTTGATGTGCAATAGCCAGTTTCAAGTTCCGCTTTTCAAGGGCGGCGACCATTTCATCAGCTTGTTCAAGGGTCTGGCACATAGGTTTTTCAAGAAAGACGTGGCAGCCGAAATCTGCACATGCCAGTACCATTTCACGATGGCAGTCCACCCAGCGAGGGGCTACGCTTACGATTTGCGGGCGTTCTTCTTCCAGCATCTTGCGATAGTCGGCATAGGCTCTCGGCGATTTGAGCCGCCTGGCGGCTGCGGCACGGCCTTCGGCATCTTCATCTGCCACGGCCACCACCTCCGCCTGGTCTATATCGTTCCACACCACATCCAGCCCATGACCGTAGTTACCCCGGCCGGTCCTGCCAATCACCGCAACCCGATACTTGGAGCCCTTTGCGTCAGCACCGTGCGATTGGCCCGCAGTCAATGCTGCCAGTCCAGCCGCCGTGTTCCGGATAAATTCCCGCCGTCTCATCGATTTACTCCTGCCTTCTACTGTGTTCTAAAAGTTTACCTTTGCTTGACCCATTCTTCATTAAACTTTACGTACTTGATAGTCTTATTCGGAGCGACTCCTCGGTCATTATGGTGGTAACTATAGACCACGTGCAAAGTATCGTCTCGACCCTGGATGATAGATGGATAGGCGCTGCTGGTCGCAATTTGCCTGTCCCGCGTATCCCGTTCAAGCTGACGTGTATATTCCCAGGTCTTACCTTCATCGGCTGAAATCGAAACCGCCAGACTGTGCCTGCCGTCTTCCGTATCGTTATACGCCAGGACCCAGTGACCGTTTCGCAGGGTAACAAGGTCGGCGCCCGAACCCGGATTAGGCAATTCGGAATCCCTCACCGGACTCCACGTCAGGCCCTTGTCACTGGAGGTGCTTATGTGAAGGCGCTTAGGTGCAGGGCCATTGTCGCGCATGTAGGCGACCAGTGTCCCATCGGTTTTCTTTGCGATGCTCGGCTGTATGTTTCCTGCTCCCACCAGCGGCTCACTGAACTGCCAGCTATTACCGCCGTCGTCTGTTATGGCCATTAATGAAAAGCTGAATCCATCGGAGTAAAGCGGAATTATCATTCGGTTCTTATTAACGATAACAGCTTTGTTTTTGGTCTGCCAACCCATTCGCCTGAAATACGCATAACCGAGCTGCTGTTCAGTGTATCGGCCATCAGCATCGAGGAGCCGACCGCTCCGCATCATATTTTCGCCCCGCGCCTTCGCCAGCAACTCCGCCCCCCATCTGTCTAACATTTTGCGAGTTGTTTCCCCTGATACCTGAGTGCTTTCAGAAAGATATTTTCCATATTCCTCAATTTGTCTTTCAACAGATTTTACAAAGCGGTCGTTTGGTTGTATGCCTCGCTCGGCCGGGTCACCGGGTTTGACATATAAAACATCCTGCCAGGACCACTTTGGCGGCCCATCCTGCTTCATATAGTCTTCACTAATCCGGTATTTGGGCAGGGAAGTCTCCCACTGGTTTGCTATCACCGTGTACCACATCAGCCACAGCCTGTCCTGAGGGTCGATGAACAGAATCGGATTGATATCCGGAAATCCGGGCACATCCGCCATCACGAACGGCTCGCTCCACTTTTGCTCACCGGCTCGGAGCCGCGCCCCCATAATCGCCACATCATCGGCCCAGCGCTCGCCTGAACCTTGAAACCAGGCCGCCAGAAGGTCGCCGTTTGGCAGCTCAACTATCGTCGAGCCGTGTACATGCTGCCTGACAAGAGGGAATATCTCAATAGCCTGGTAAATAATATTTTCATCGCCGGCCGTACTATTCACCGGTGCGAAAGATGCGTCCGCACAACCTGCTGCAAGTAGAAAGCACAGAAACGAGACTGAAAATTGCTTGCTCGCGGCTCGACTGAGTTCGCCGAAGTCCGAAATTCTCTCACTTTTCTTCATCTTAGCTTCCTTTCGTTAGATTTCTCCTCAAAATATCTAACCATATTCAAAAACCTCCATGTTTCATTCTACCGATAAACCCGCTTAACAAATATAACACACAAAGGCGCTGTTTTGTTACTTTTTCTTGCAAAATAGGCGAAAGAAATCATCTTCTTCCGTGAGAAGCGTATGCTGCTTGGGCAGGATACTGAAAGCCGTTGGGGTCGGATATATCCTCGTATGTCCACCCAAAAAAATATTGGGCCGGGTTGGAGTCGAACCAACGTAGGCTTACGCCAATGGGTTTACAGCCCATCCCCTTTGACCACTCGGGCACCGACCCATTTCAATTGATTATTTTCTATTGTCTATCGACAACGAAATATTCAATATACAATAATCAATAGTCAATAGTCAATAATCCAGTTCCATCGGGAAATAGTTTTTTGCGTTGTTGAAGCATATATCCTCGACCATTTTTCCCAGCAGGTTCAAATCGCCCGGCAGCAGGCCTGCTTCGACATCGCTGCCGAGCATATTGCAAAGTATTCTGCGGAAATATTCATGCCTTGGATATGACAGAAAGCTTCGCGAATCCGTAAGCATTCCGACGAATCGGCTCAGCAGGCCCATATTCGAAAGTACGTTCATTTGTTCTTCCATACCGTCTTTTTGGTCGAGAAACCACCACGCCGAGCCGTATTGCATCTTGCCGGTCTCTGAGCCGTCCTGAAAGTTACCGACCATTGTCGCACACGAGGCGTTGTCTCTCGGATTGAGATTGTAGAGAATCGTTTTGGGCAGTTTGTTGTCCATATCCAGCCGGTCGAGGAATTTTGAAAGCGGTTGGCTTATCTGCAAATCACCCATCGAATCGCATCCGATATCCGGGCCGATGGCTTCGAATAACCGTGTATTGTTGTTTCTCAGCGCCCCGAAGTGGAGCTGCTGAACCCAGCCCGATTCGTAGTCCATCAGTGCGAATTCAACCATCATCGCTGATTTGAATTTGAGGCGCCGAGACAAATCCAAATCTTTGCCCGACCTTATCCTGTCAAATATTTTTTCGATTTCTTTCTCGGTATAATCCTCGGCGTAAGCAGTATCTAATCCGTGGTCGGAGAGCCGACAGCCGTTTTCGTGGAAATAATCGTGGCGTTTGCGGAGCGCTTCGATATACAGGTGGAAATCGGCTATTTCCATATCGCAGATTGCTTCGAGCTTGTCGATAAATACGTTCAGGTCTGTAATATCCTCAACGGCCATTGCCTTGTCCGGCCGAAAGGCGGTGTGAACTTTGATTTCAAAGCCGTCGGCTCGAATTTTTTTATGATGCTCTAATGAATCGAGCGGCCCTTCAGTCGTACAGACTAGCTTGACATTGGCTTTGCGCATTATGTTGCGGACACTGAATTCCGGCTTCCTTAACATCTCGCTGCAGGTCTCGTAAATCTCCTTTGCGGTCTCGGGTCCTAATAGTTTGTCTTTTATGCCGAAGGGGTTTTTCAGCTCCAGATGTGTCCAGTGATAGAGCGGATTTCGGATACAGTACGGAACGGTTTGTGCCCATTTCTCGAACTTTTCATAATCACCTGCATTGCCGGTGATATATTCTTCCGCTATCCCGTTGGCTCTCATTGCCCGCCATTTGTAGTGGTCCCCGTAGAGCCAGGCCTGCGTAAGGTTCTCGAACCGATGGTCGGCGGCGATTTGGTCGGTCGGCAGGTGACAGTGATAGTCATAGATGGGCATCTTCTTTGCGTGCTCGTGGTAGAGAATCTTAGCGGTTTCGCTTTGCAACAAGAAATCTTCCGTTAGAAATTGTTTGGCCATTTGTTCTCCTGGCGGTTATCGGATATCGCTGCTGGTTAATTACTCTGGTTTGTTTTGCTCATCCTGGTCGTACGTCTTCTTGGGTTCTGGTTTTTTGAACTGTGCCATTTTTTGTGCCCAGTCGGCGACCTCGCTCTTGGTCTTCTTGAGACGTTTTGATTCTTGTTTTGGCTGCTCTTTCTCTTCCTCACAGACCCTACGTATCCACATTGCGTATGCTATCCATCCGATTGCCAGGGCAGGTACGGCTATTAGCATAAAGATTTTATACATAGTATATTTCCTCTATATTATTAACCGATTATCCCCATAATTCTGACCGATTTGGCATTACCTAAAATAATACCCGAATCGCCCGCCAAGGTCAACACGTATTGCATAGCGTTTAGTGAATCGTGAATCGAGCCGTGAAAACAACTCTTAGAAATTCTGCATTCGGGTAATAAACAATCCTGGTGATTCTGAGGTTGCCCCGGCCATTACTGGCCTCGCAATGACCCGGCTCTGCATTTTATTTTTTAATTTTTTGAATGCAGGGTCATTTTTTGCGCACATTTTGAGAGTGAAATTACACTATAATAACGGAAGCTGATCAGCAAACCGTATGAATTGGCAGGCACGAGATGATAACAAAACTGGAAGAACAGTCTGAAGAACGGATAGTTGAAGCTGCCCGAAATGGCCATTTGGAGAGCTTCGGTGCTCTTTACGAGCGCTACTACAACCCTATGGTCGCATTAGCTTACTTATTCAATGCTTGCTGATAGGGACCTGGCTGAGGATGCGGCGCAAGAGAGCTTTATGGTAGCCTGTCGCGACCTGCCAAACCTGAAAAGTAAAGATAAGTTCGCTGCCTGGCTTGCTGGTATTTGTAGAAACGTCGCAAAGCAAATGCTCAGAGTTAAGGGTAAACCGGTTCTTCCAAATGCTCAGCAGCCAAGTGAAAGCAAAGACGACCAGGAGCACTGCTGGGATGTGGTCCGCCAGGCGGTCTGGAAGCTGCGAGAAGCCGAGAGAGAAATGATTGTTTTACACTACTTTAATGGATTTTCTCGCGCACAAATCTGTCAGGTATTGGGTATTTCGCCGCAAGCCGTTAACGGCCGTCTCATAAGAGCAAAGCGAAAAATAGCAAAGCACTTAATTAAAACGAAACGGCTTAACGGGAGATGATTATGAAACGCCCTGAAAACGATAAATGGCTTGATGAAACATTGAGCGAAGTCATTGGCTCGAAAAAAGCAGGGACGGACTTCGAAAAGTGGAAGCAGAAGCACCCGGAAGCCGTTGAAATGTTAACCTCGCGGGCCCGGTTGAAAGCCTCGACAATAAAACGCCCGCATAGCATAAGGATTATGATTATGAAAAGTCCAATTACAAAATTAGCCGCTGCGGCGGCGGTCATCGCCGTGGTCGTATTGGGATTGTTTGAATTCATCGGCACCGAGGGCACGTCCGGCGTCGTCTGGGCCGAAGTTGCCAGGAAGGTGGAAGCCAGCCGAGGGGTCATCTATCGTAACAGAGCAACCCGTTCGGGTAGACCCGATAGGGCCGGTTATTCAATTGTCTACTTGTCTGCCGCACACTCTCGGACAGACTCCTACAAAGAAGGTGAGCTCACCAGGACTTCTTACTGCGATTTCGACAAAAGGACCGTCGTATACATTGCGCACGATGCCAAAAAATACATACAGGAGGCAATGAGTGAACAGACCATGCGGGAGCAGCATGGCGCCTGGGCGAACCCCAACAGGTGGGTCCAGGAGTTCCTGTCCAAGGAATACAGGAAACTGGGGCAGAAAACGATAGATGGCGTACTCTGTGAAGGCATCGAAACCACTGCCCCGACCTTCGGTGTGGCTAATTTCCAAGTCGACAGTCTCGTGGCACGAGTATGGGTCAGCGTGGAAACAGGCTATCCCGTCCTGCTGGAAGGCGAAGTTGTCGGAGACAACGGCCAATTGCGCATCACGGGTATCCTGGACCAGTTCCAGTGGGATGTGGAGTTGGATGCGAGCATATTCGAGCCGAATATCCCGCCGGACTACGAGCAGATATAATAGCGGATGCACAGACATACACAGCTCCCAACAGGCCGGGCCAATTGGCTCGGCCTTTTTTATGCGCGTATTTAGGTATTATGTGCTGTGAAATCTGTGGCTCAAAAAAACTGTTGCAAGTGTCTCCATCGGCTTTTAATATATTCTAACAAAATTCGAATTTTCAAATTACTGAGGAGCATAAAAATGCAACAGCACAAATTAACTTTGTTATTTACGGTCTGCTTTATCTTTACTGCCGTAGGCTTGTGTGCAGCCGAAGACCCTGTTATTTCAGGTGAGATGAAAAAATGGCACAAGGTTACGCTGACCTTCACGGGTCCTCAGACAGGTGAGAAGGCTGACCCTAATCCCTTTTGCGATTATTGTCTTAATGTTACGTTTGTGAAAGGGGAAAAGCGATATATTGTGCCCGGCTACTATGCCGCTGACGGCGACACCGCCCAAACCGGCGCGACGGCGGGCAATAAATGGCGGGTGCATTTTGTGCCCGATGAAATAGGGCAATGGTCTTATACGGCATCATTTCGCACCGGGGCTGATATTGCTCTCAGTAACGAGCTTGGCTCAGCTACGGCCTTCGACGGTGTTAAAGGCAGTTTCAATGTCTCCGCCACCGACAAAACCGGACGGGACCACAGGGCCAAAGGGCTGCTCCAATATGCTGGTAAACGCTATCTGCTGTTTGCCGGGACGGGCGAGTATTTTCTAAAAGGCGGTGCCGACAGTCCTGAAAACTTTCTCGGTTACGCCGACTTCGATAATACATACGATTCGGGCGAGCTAAAAAGCGAAGGCGAAGCCGCGGGCGGAAAATTTCTGCATCGCTACGGGCCGCACGTGCAGGACTGGCGTCCGGGCGACCCGACATGGAAGGATGGAAAAGGCAAGGGCATCATCGGGGCCCTGAATTACCTGGCCGGCAAGGGTATGAACAGCGTTTATTTCATCCCCTACAATATCGACGGCGGAGACGGCAAAGACGTCTGGCCCTGGACGGAGCCAGACGAAAAATTCCGGCTCGATTGCAGCAAGCTCGACCAGTGGGAGATTGTATTTTCATTTATGGACAAATTAGGCCTGATGCTCCATATCATTACCCAGGAGCAGGAAAACGACCAGGGTCTTGACGGCGGCGAGCTCGGCCCACAACGCAAGCTCTATTATCGCGAGCTGGTGGCTCGTTTCGCTCATCACCTCGCCTTAGTCTGGAACCTCGGCGAAGAAAACACTAATACCGATGACCAGCGTAAGGCATTTTGCCGATACATTAAAGACCTTGACCCCTACGACCATCCAATCGTCTGCCATACTTTTCCGGGCAAGTACGACGAGGTCTATAATCCTCTGTTGGGATACGAATATTTTGACGGGCCGTCTCTGCAAACCAACGACACTCACAACCAGATACTCGTATGGCTCGACCGTTCCGCTTCTGCGGGCCGACAGTGGTTTGTTTGTCTGGACGAGATTGGTCCGGCCCACACAGGCGTTAAGCCCGACGAGGATGACTACTGGCACGATGAGGTTCGCAAGCAGCATCTCTGGGGCAGCCTGATGGCCGGCGGGGCCGGCGTCGAATGGTACTTCGGCTATAAATTCGCCCACAATGACCTCAATTGCGAGGACTGGCGCAGCCGAGACCATCTCTGGGACCTGACCGGATACGCCTTAGAGTTTTTCCATCAGCATCTGCCCTTCACCGAAATGGCCCACCACGATGAGTTGACTTCCGTTAATGATGATTACTGCTTTGCCGAACCCGGCAGAACCTACGCCATATATTTACCGAACGGCGGCACTACAAATCTCGACCTGGGCAATAACTCTGCAACCTTCACCATACAGTGGTACAACCCCCGTACAGGTGGAAAGCTGCAAAATGGCACGGTGGCCGAGATAACCGCCCCCGGCTCAGTCGCCATTGGCCAGCCGCCCGACGACACCGACAAAGACTGGGTCGCACTGATAAAGCTAAAACGGTAAATTTTCCGCCCGATTGGTTAAGGAATCCAAAATCAGCAAGAGCTTAAGAGATAATCGGCACCATGGACAAGTTAGCTAAAAAATCTGTTGCAAATCCTCATTCCCATATTATAATAATCCGCTTGGTTATGCGTGATGTACCATGCAATTTGCAATACGATATGCTCGATACGAAAAAGGGAGAAGTTTCAATGGAACCAGTTACAGAACCGGAAATCAATTTATTTGCCGAAAAGCTGCCCTCGATGGACGAAATTAAGAAGCTCTCTGAGTTTGTCCATTCCGGCGAGGCCAGCTTTCTAAAATTCAGTGAGCAAGTAGGGTTAAATATGGGCGGCAGCGGACAAAAAGCCTGCCTGGCGGCCGGCATCGGCCTTTTTATATTAGGCAGAAACGCCGAAGCGGTAGAGAAACTGCAAAAAGCCGATGACTGCAAAGAAAAATTCATATACTTAGCTTTTGCGCTTCGCCGAATGCGTGAATTCGAGAAGGCAATTGAAAACCTGCAAAAAAGTCTCAATTACGAGGCAGACGCATTAAATATAACCCTGGAAAAAGCAGACACATACCGCCACGCTGGAAATTTTGAGGCTGTGGAAAAAGAATTAAAGGGGTGCAAAAATTTTGAGAACGTAAGCGCCGAATACCACTACCAGCTCGGCCGTCTTCAGGAAGCACAGGGGCTTTACGAACAGGCAATGGACAATTACAAGACAGCTCTTGAATTATCCCCGAATCATCAAAGGGCCCTATTCCATCTGGCTTTTCGCTGTGATTTGTCCGGCAATGAAGAAGCCGCCATTGATTACTACAGGCAAATTGCTTCAAGCTCGCCGGTTTATGTAAATGCTCTGATGAATTTAGCAGTGCTTTATGAAGACAGCGGTCAGTATGACAAGGCTGCGAAATGCGTCGATACGGTCCTGGAGAATCATCCGAATCATCAAAGAGCAATCCTGTTCAAAAAAGACATCGAAAGCTCAAAAACAATGTTCTATGACGAGGATAAAGAAAAGAAAAAAACACGCAAAAGCCAGATACTTGAAACGCCAATCTCTGATTTTGAGCTTTCGGTGCGCAGCAGAAACTGCCTGAAAAAAATGAAAATCGAGACGCTCGGCGACCTCCTGAACATCACCGAGGTGGAGCTGTTAGCTTATAAAAACTTTGGCGAAACCTCCCTTAGAGAAATCAAGTCCATCCTCGAACCGAAAGGCCTGACTCTCGGGATGACTCTGGAGGCAGAGCAGCTGCCTTCGGTAGAAATCTCCGACCACACTGTCACCTCAGTTGAGGATGAAGGACTCAGGAATAAATCCGTAGATGACCTCCAATTGTCGGTGCGCGCTCGAAAGTGCCTGGAAAAGCTCAATGTCCGCACAATCGGCGAATTGACACACAAAACAGAGGCTGAGCTTCTGGGTGTTAAAAACTTCGGGGTAACAAGCTTAAACGAAATCAAAAAAGCGCTCGCAAACCTCGGGTTATCACTGAGAAGTCTGGATTAAACGATTGGCTGCTGACTACTCTCTATTGAATATCTTTTTGCAGCACATCGCGAAACAGGACCCGGGAAATTATCAGGGAAATTTACATTGTCCACCATCATCCAACTGACAGCAGAATACATCAAAACTGTCTCGCGGATGGTCTGTGCGGGACGGCATTTCCGAATCCCCAGCGGTAAAATAGCAATCCTTTTCTTATTATTTGTAATTCTGAGCGGCTGTAAGAGGCGGCAGCTAATAACACCCACACCACAGATGGATATCGAACCACAGTTTTTGGTAAAGGTCCTGCTGCTTGACAATGTCGAAGCCTGCACGCTGAAGATAGACTCGTCATTCAGCATTGCCGATGACCCCAACCTGCAAACACAGCTCCCAACAGCCCGCTTTGACCAAATCGATGCGCCGATAAGCATCCGGTTAATCAACGGCGAAATCACCATCGGGGGTCGGCCCTTTATGAATGATGAGGTAGTTATTTCCCCGGATGAGCCGTATATCTTTAATCTGAACGGTACCTATTATCGCGGCAAATTAAAACTGATAATCAACTTTGATGATGGTTCTCTCGACGCAATTAATCTGGTTCCGCCTGAGGCGTATTTAGCCGGCGTAGTAGGTGCCGAGATGCCCAGCTACTGGGAACCGGAGGCACTGAAGGCTCAGGCAATCGCCGCGAGGACGTATTGCTTCTACACCAAAAAACGATTCGGCAACAATCGCAAATGGGACATGAGAAAAACAGCGGCGCATCAGGTCTATCGCGGCATCAGCGCCGAGGCACCTCAGATTTGGAACGCCGTCAATCAAACAAAAGGACAGGTTATTGCTTGCAAACAACCCGACGGCACAGAAAACATCTTTCCCGCCTACTATAGCTCAACCTGTGGCGGCCATACCGAAAACAGTAAAAATGTCTTCGGTGATTCCTTTGAACCGCTCATCGGTGTGCCATGCCCCTATTGTAATAACGTGGCCAAACCCAAATTTTTCTTCTGGCCTATGATTCAATTCGATAAGGCTGATGTGATAACCAGGCTGTTACAAAGGTATCCGAATCTAAAACAGCTCGGAGAAATCACAAACATCGAGCCTGCTGCGCAAAGTGACTATGAAGAATTCTCTCGAACGACCGGGGTTAAACTCACCGGCTCAAACGGCAAAAGCGATTTCCTAAAAGCCGAGGACTTTCGTCTGGCAATCGACCCGACCGGACTAAAATTGAGAAGCGCCATCTGCCAAATCGTCAAATGGGATGATAAATGGGTATTTTTATCGGGCAGAGGCTGGGGGCACGGCGTTGGAATGTGCCAATGCGGCGCTCAGGGAATGGCAAGGCAAGGCAAAAACGCACAGCAGATACTTTCCTATTACTATCCTCACTCGAAGATATTGACCATTGACTATAAAAAATAAAATCCGATTCCGGTGGGACAAACTCATTACCATATATTGCAGCAAAAGAATTTATTTTCCCCTGTGTTGTGGTAGTTTATGCTATAATCTAAGCGGAGTGCAATTATGGGCTTAAATGAGATTAAAAGGGTTTTGAGAGACTATAAGTCTATACTTGAAGATAAGTATCATGTGCGTACTCTCGGTATTTTTGGTTCCTATATTCACAATGAGCAATCCGGCGATAGTGATATCGATATCCTTGTTGATTTCACGGCTCCCATAAGTCTTTTTGAATTTATTGATATGGAAGAAGAGCTTTCGGGATTGTTACGTATCAAAGTTGACCTCGTATCGCGCGATGCGCTTAAACCTTATATTGGCAGGCGTATTTTGAGTGAAGTCCAGTTGATATGAAAGATAGAGAGCTGCGAGATTACATTAATGACCTGCTCGAAGCCTGCGAAGATATTTTATCCTTCACAAAGGACATGTCATATTCCGACTTTGCAAGCGACAGGAAGACAGTTAATGCTGTTACCCGGAGTCTGGAAGTTATTGGTGAGGCAGCCAAAAAATTACCTATGTCCTTCAGGAATAATTATCCCAATGTGCCGTGGAGACAGATGGCGGGCATGCGTGATAAACTAATTCACGAGTATTTCGGTATTGATAAACAAATGGTCTGGCAAGCCGTAGAAAAACATATCCCCGACATCCTTGCTTTAATAAAAGAGATTACTATTGATTAGGATATCCGTAGGGACACAAAGATGTAAGAGGGAAACGACATGCATAGGATACCCTCCTACATACCACCGGGGCTGCACGATTATAAATATTTATTGATATGAGTAACTTCCAAATTCTCCATACAGATTCCCGCTCGGCAGCCAGGCATGGGCTTTTAACGACTGCGCATGGAAGTCTCGAAACCCCCGTTTTTATGCCTGTTGCCACCGCCGGGGCGGTAAAAGGTATCACGCCGCAGCAGCTCCAGGAAACCGGTTCCGAACTTATCCTGGCCAATACCTACCATTTGCTTCTGCGGCCCGGCGTCGAGACGGTCGAAAAGCTCGGCGGGCTGCATAAATTTATGGCCTGGGACCGACCGATACTAACAGACAGCGGCGGATACCAGGTGTTCTCTCTAAACCCACTAACGAAAATCGATGATGATGGCGTTGAATTTGCCAGCCACATAGACGGCGCAAAAATATACCTGAACGCCGAAATCGCAGCAGAAATCCAAAATCGATTAGGTGCCGATATAATAACTTGTTTCGACCAGTGCACCCCGTTTCCCATCGACACTCCGCAGCTCAAAAAAGCCGTCAATAGAACCATACTCTGGGCAAAGTGTGCGAAACGGGCGCATACCAACCCCAACCAGCTGCTCTTTGCCATTGTGCAGGGTGGAATAGACCTTGAGCTGCGAACATACTGTGCATCAGAGCTTGTCAAGACAGTTTTTGACGGATATGCTATTGGGGGTTTAAGTGTAGGTGAAGGGCACGAGAAGATGATAAAAACGGTTGCTCATACAGCGGAGCTTTTACCGCAGGACAAACCGCGCTACCTTATGGGTGTCGGCACACCGGCGGATATCATTGCCGCCGTAAAGGCCGGTGTGGATATGTTCGATTGTGTCTTGCCGACAAGAAACGGACGAAACGCCTTTGCTTTTACGGACAACGGCCCCTTGCGACTGAGGAACAATGCGCATACAAAAGACGCCAGACCAATCGAAGCCGATTGCGATTGTTACTGCTGCAGGAATTTCAGCCGGGCAGCCTTAAGACATTTCTTTAATTCCGCAGAAATGCTCGGCCCAATCTTAGTATCACTGCACAACCTGACATTTTATCAGAGGCTAATGGCCGGAATCAGGCAGGCCATAAAAAGAAGCGAATTTGCCGGCTGGGCAAAAAGATTTGATTATTGATAAAAAATCGTTAGTATTTGCTATTTGACCAGCGGCTTTACCGCCGCCTCTCACAATACGAAATGTGATATACGAAATTATGAAGGGAAAATACAAATGAGCAATGAATGGATATTGGCACAAGCTGAAAGCAGCGAGGCGCCTTCTACCATTACATCGGAACGGGTTACTTCGGAAGAGACAACAACGACAACGCTCGCAGCCGACCCCAATGCCACCGGGGCCAGACCACAAAGTAGAGGCCCTTTGGGCTCTTATGGAAACCTGATTTTTCTTGGCGTGATATTCCTCCTGATGTATATGATTCTTTTTAGAGGGCCTCGAAAGAAACAACAACAGCTCAAACAAATGGTCCAAAGCCTGGCAAAAAACGATAAAGTCAGAACAATTGGCGGGATTATCGGAACGGTCGTTGATATTAAGGACGATGAGATTACGCTCAAAGTCGATGAGTCGAATAATACGAAAATCAAAGTTGTATCTTCAGCAATCAGCAGGAATTTGACGAAAGAAAAATCGTAAATCAGCCTGGCAGCCCTTCCTGCGGGCTGCCAGGTTGATGAGTTAACGCATTAACTCATTTACGCATATACGCATCCCGTCCCGTCTTCGGCGGGCGGGACGCATTAACATAGTACGAGGAAGTTATGAATAAAAATCTGACTCTGAAAATAGTGTTAATCGTTGTTCTCGTAGTATTTGCAGTCTGGACCTTATATCCCCCAAACAAGACCTTAAAGCCCGGCATTGACCTGGCAGGCGGGACAAGTCTTATCTATGAGATTGATACCCACGGCCTTCAAGAAGCGGAGAAAAAAGACCTGGCGCAGAGAATGATAACCGTCCTGCGAAGGCGAATAGACCCGGCCAACATCCAAAACCTCGTATGGCGGCCACAGGGCAGCACACGCTTCGAAATACAAATGCCCTTAGCAAGTACTGAAGCACGCGAAAAACGGCAGAATTACGAAGATGCTTTAGCCCAGCTGATGGCCAAAAACGTAAGCCATTCTAAGATTATGCGGTCACTCGATATCCCGCTGCAAGAGCGAGAGGCGGCTTTCAAGGATTTTGCAAAGGACGACCCTGACAGACTGAAAATTCTTCAGACTCTTGCCACAGTTTATGACGAACGCAAGGACCTGCAAAATAAAAGGGATGAGCTCGACGGCAAACTCAAAACTGTCGAAGACAAGATGAAATCGGCTGGTCTTGAGCTCGACCGGATAAACCAAAATAGAGCTAATTGGGCCAAACTAAATGAGCAGAAACTGCAGGATTCGCTAAGAGAATTCACGGATGTTAATGATAATCTCGACCTTCTGGCCGGGTATGTTAAAACCTACGCCCAGTGGTCAAAAGTCGTTAATCAGCTAACCGACCCGGATAAAAACGCCAAATACAAAGAGGCAATAAGGGCCATCGACCAATTAAACCTCACTACAGAACAGTTAAACTTTCCCCTGGAAATAGCCCCCAAATCACCAAAACGCACAGAAGAGCTCGAAAAGCTCAAAACCAATTTTCAGGACAGGGTTAATGAAATTAACAGCATAGTGGCGGCATTTGACCAGTATCGTCCTTTCAGAGGCAGGCTGGATGACCCCAAGGACCTCCAGCGAATGCTCAAAGGAGCCGGAGTATTAGAGTGGAGAGTGCTTCCAACACAAGGACATCCTGCTGTAGATATGGACCAGATGCTCAGCTATGTTGAAAGACTCAAGGAAAAAGGACCTAAATACGCCTCAGACAACCAGTATATATGGGCTGAGATAGAAAATATAGAGGAATGGAGGGCGGTTGACGAAGATAAGCGGCCTTCCATTGTCGCACAATTCGGCGCAAAATATTATGTCCTGACAAGCAACAAGCCAAATGACATCTTGCTGCACAGCCCCGGCACAAGACAGTGGAAACTGGAGAGAGCCAATCCTTCAACAGACCAGATGGGCAGAAGGGCTATCGGTTTCCTGCTGGATGCAAGAGGAGGAAAGTTATTTGCTAATATTACAGGCAACAACGTTGGTCGGCCGCTCTGTATCCTGCTCGATGAAATCGCAATATCAGCACCAAGTATTAGCGAGATGATACGAGGACAGGGCATAATATCAGGCAGCTTCACTCAAACAGAAGTCGAAGATATGGTCAACAAGCTAAATGCCGGCTCTTTGCCCGCCAGACTAATAGAACAGCCCATCTCGATAAAAACGATAGGCCCGTCCATTGGCGCCGACAATCGTGATAAAGGAATCAGGTCGGGTTTCATCGGCCTTATCGGGGTGGTCTCCTGCATGCTGGCCTACTATACACTTGCCGGCTCAATCGCAGATGTGGCTTTGCTTATGAATATGCTTTTTGTCCTGGCAATTATGGCAGGCGTGCGAGCAACTTTCACATTGCCAGGTATCGCTGGCTTCATACTAACCATCGGCATGAGTGTAGATGCTAATGTCTTGATTTTTGAGAGAATCCGCGAAGAGCAACAGAAAGGTTTAGCCCTGAGAAACGCCATAAAGAATGGCTATGCAAAAGCCTTTAGCGCTATTTTCGATTCCAACCTTACCACAATTATTACTGCCGCCATTCTTTATTGGGTTGGTTCGGAAGATATAAAGGGCTTTGCCATTGTGCTTATGCTCGGCCTGGCCTCAAGCATGTTTACGGCCTTATTTGTAACACGGGTAATTTTTGACTGGTTGGTATCGAAACGTCTTATTAAAGAACGCCTCGTTATGCTGCATCTTATCGGCAAGCCAAATATAGACTGGATGAGCTTTAGACCGGTTTTCCTCACCATCTCGGCAGTCCTGACGCTCGGAGGGCTGGCCGTCTTCTTCACCAGAAACGATGTGAAAAACAATAAATACGATATCGAATTCACCGGCGGAACAAGTGTCCAGATAAATCTAAAAGAGCCGCTGAGCCGGCAGGAAGTAGAAGACAGAGTACGCAAAATAGGAGCTGATTTGAACAACCCGGCCCTGGCAGCAGCGAACGTCTATAGAATTGAACAATCAGACAAACAATATGAGATTAACACCACGGAAACAAACAAAATGACGGTTACAATTACCTTCCCGCAATCCACCCTGCAAACAAATACTGAGCTAACCTCGATAATCACAGAGACTCAAAGGCAATTCAGCGGCGAGCTGAACAACCTGCTCGTAACACAGCAAACTGATAAGCCCTCGCAATTCCTGATAAAAACGAGCCAGATGAACCAAACGCTGGTCAAAGACGTCCTGACAATATCTTTTCCTGAGGCTGAAATATCAGAGCCGCAAGTTGATGAGGTCGTCAATGATGCAATAACAGTGGCCTTTGCCAACGAGCTTGAAATTCAGCAGAATCTGAAGCCTGAAATAATCTCAAAGGAAAACATTACTGAGGAGCTTGCTGACTCTTACCCGGAGCTTACCGATTTTCGGGGCGGGCTCAAAATCGAATGTAAAATCTCGATGGCTGCCACACCACAAGAGATTGACCAAAGACTCAAGCTTCTGCGATTCAAGCCTGACATGCAGGCTCTTGATTGGAACCCCTATAAAATCCTCGACCCAAATCTGACATCGCTGAACCAAAACAAGCCGGTAAATGCCTTCGTTTATGTCAGTGTTCAGGAAGAGGCGGGCCTGCGCGAGCTGACCGAGGACGTTTGGCTTCGGTTTGTTGAAAACGAAACCGCCAGAATCATGGCTGCCACCGAAATGGAAGCATCGCTGCCACGGGTTACCCAGATAAGCCCCTCCGTAGGAGCGGAAGCAAGAACGCAGGCATTAATTGCCATTGTGCTGTCGCTCTCGGCGCTTCTTGCTTACATCTGGTTCAGGTTTGGCAACGTCCGTTACGGGTTAGGTGCCGTCGTAACACTCTTCCACGATACCTGCGCGACCCTCGGAGCAGTCACCGCCTGCACCTACATTGCCGGAACGTTCATCGGCGAGAAACTTTTAATCGGAGATTTCAAAATCGACATGGCGATAATAGCAGCCTTTTTGACCCTTATTGGATATTCGCTCAACGACACAATCGTCATTTATGACCGTATCCGCGAAAATCGCCGCAGGGGTGCTCTGACGGCCCAAATAATCAGCAGCAGCATTAACGATACTTTATCCAGAACCCTCTTGACAGGTATTACTACGCTCGTTGTTGTTCTGACGATGTACATCTTTGGCGGCCCGGGATTAAGAGGCTTTAACTTTGCGCTGATCTTTGGCCTAATTGTAGGAACATATTCTTCAATAGCTATATCAGCACCAATATTACTGCTCGGCAAAAGAACGGGAAAAGAATAAAGTAAAAAGTAAGCGTTCACGGAAAAACCGCATTTTTGTCATTGCGAGCGAAGCGAAGCAATCTAAAACCGTTCGTTTTTTGAGATTGCTTCGGCCTAAAGGCCTCGCAATGACACAAAAACGCATTATGTTCTGCGTGAACGGTTACAGCAAAAATAATTGAAAAAAGATAATATACAGCTCAATTCTTTACTATACGCTCTTAAATGCAAAAAGACCTGAAAATAGGAATGCTCCTAGGCCTCGTACTGGTTATGGTCGTTATGGCCTGGCTCTCCACCGGCCCAAGCCCGGGTCCAAAAGCAGAAGGGCTGAACCCTCGCCCCGTCCCGTCTTTGCCGCAAGGCATCCTGCGGACGACGGGTGGGGCTCGTACTAACCGACCTCCACAGGAATACGCCGCTACACCAAATGATTTTTCGACAAATGTCTTAACCGTGCAGAGCGCAGAAAACAATCAATCAAAACCACAGGATTTAACGAAATACGAGCAAACAGAGAAGATAAAAACCCAAAAATTTCACATCGTACGCGAAGGAGAGACTCTTTCCGGGATTTCATACAAATACTACGGCTCTGCAAACAAATGGCGAATCCTCCTCGATGCCAATCGAAATGTTATCAAAGACGCGAACAAGCTCAGACCCGCAAACAAACTAATCGTCCCGGAATAAACCTTAAAAGCAAGAGCAAAAAGCTCGTGCGCGGTTTGTCTATTATCAAATGATAGTTGCCTTACGCCCGCCTTAAATCACCACAACTGGTGGCCAAGCCATCAAAGGGACTTTGCCGCTTCTTTGTCAACCAGCCAGGTAACCTTATCAAGAATTGGCCAAAGGGCATGAATGGGATACCGCACTTCATCCGGCTCGCTGGTCAAAACCTTTTTCAGAATGCCGGCCTTTTCCTGGCCGGAAATCAAAATAGCCAGATGACATGCCGCACATAAAACCGGATGTGTCAGGGTTATTCTGTTAAGCTTCTCGTCTAAAAGATAGACAACACATGCCAGGTTTTCCGTATCAAAAGGTGCATAGGAATTCGGGAACAGCGAGCCGGTATGCCCCTCAGCACCCATCCCAAGTATAATCAAATCAAATTCAGGCCTCTGGTTTTCATCGAGGCCGAAGACCTCTCGAATAGTTTGTTCGTAGCGGCAGGCCGCCTCCTTGAAATCGTCATACTCCGTGGGGATTCGATGAACGTTCTCCTCCGGGATGGCAACTTTAGTTAAGAAGGTATCGGCAGCCAGCTTATAATTGCTCCATTGAGAATCCGGCTCAACGTATCGCTCGTCAACCCAGAACAACTGTATCTTATCCCACGGCAAAGAGCTCGCCTGCGGCGCTTCGCCGAGAAGCTCAAAAAAACGCTTCGGAGTATGCCCTCCCGATATGGCTACGTAAAAGACATCCTTTACTTTTATCGCCTTTTGCGCATCTGCAACAAAAAGCTCGACGCTTCTTTGCGCAAGAGTCTCAGCATCGGAAGCAATTTCAATGTTCGGTTTATATTTTGCAATAGTCTCCATAATTCCACCGCCTTTGTCGCCCTGTTTTGCCAGGGACGTCCTTCCCGGGTGAAGGGGAATGGACGAGACCTATCTGTAACTACTATCCGCTCCACGAATAGTTCATAAATTTATATAGAATATATTACCAAACCCGCTCCGGTAACTTAGCCCCGGACAATAAAACACTGCAGCTTCGAATCTTATGTTCACCCCTTTCATTGCTCAAATGTAAGCTAAATTATTATCTGTCTTCAGAAACGGCTTGACCAGAAAATTTTTAAAAAAATTCCACTATTTGTTAACTTCCACCCCCAAAACAGCCTATAGAGCAATCCGGCACAATCAGGTAATATCATCAATCTCCCACATAAACGCCTTTATGCCTTCAGAACTCAGTTTCTCTCGCAGTTTTCGGACACTATCCATCAGGGCTTTAGCTTTAGCCGGGTCGGTGACGACAAAGGTGCCGGTATTTACACCCGGCCAGACCTCCGTATTTAAATGTGGCTCGCTCATCTCGCCACGGCCTAAGGTATCGGTGAATTTAGTATAATAACGAATCCCGGCAGACTCTAAGGCCTCATTTACATCATTATCTATCGCAACATTGTGCACAATCAAAACAGCCTTCATAATTCGCCTTTACTTCCGGGGATTTGAACACCTTCAAACACGCTATAAAGCGTTGGCATCATAATAAGCGTGATAAGCGTGCTGAGCGATAGCCCGCTGATGCTGGTTAACGCAAACGGCACCCACACTTCCGAGCCTGCGCCCCTGATGAATAAAAGTGGCGATAATCCTAATAGCGTAGTCAAAGTTGTGCTCAGGATTGGTCGCAGTCTGCTCCGCCCTCCTTCAACAATCGCCTCGTAGGTATCATACCCACGACGGCGAAGAATACCTATATAGCTAATCAAGACAATTCCGTTGTTGACCACAAGTCCGACGAGCAATATCAACGCAATAAACGTAACGATGTTCATCGCAAAGCCGCTAATCGCCAGTGCCATAATGACTCCGACAATACCGAATGGAACCGACAGGAATATGATGAAGGGGTCGCGATACGATTCAAATTGTGAGGCCATAACCATATAAACCAGCACCATACCCAGAGCCGTCGCTATAATAAGCATCTGAAATGCTTCTTTCCTTTCCTTCTCGGCCCCGGCAAATTTATAAGAAAAGCCGGACGGCGCCGCAATCTTATCTATCGCCTTTTTGGCATCCGCCACAACAGAACCTAAGTCCCTGCCCGAAATATCAGCCGAAACCATAATATACCGTGCCTGGTCTTTACGTTCAATTTTTGTAGGGCCTACGCCCTCATTAATCGTCGCTATATTGGCCAAGCTAATTTGCTCACCGCCGGGGGAGCCAACGAATACATCCCGCAAATCCTCCGGCTTAGTTCGGTCATCAGGTCTTAACCTGACCTCGACATCATATTCGTCGCCCATCTCACGGTACCTGGTCGCTGTCGTACCGGCAAAAAACGTCTCTATTGTTTTGCCAATGGTCCGTATGTCAAGGCCAAGCTTTGATGCCTTTTCGCGATCGACGATAACTTTAAGCTCCGGCTTTTCCTCTTTTCTGCCGATATCGATATCCGTCACGCCCGGAATTTGTGCCAACGCCGTTTTCACAGCCTCTGCGTACGCCGTCGCATCGGTCATATTGTGACCATAAAGTTCAACCGCCAGTTTTCCACCACTGCTGAACATCATCCCCGCCAGCGGGTCCTCAGCGCTGTATCGGATGGTAGCGCCCGGAATTTTATCTGTAATGTTGCGAAGTCTGTTGATTACATCTCTCGGCGAGGACTGGCGCTCTATTTTGGGCACCAGACCCATAAACATAATCCCTTTATAAGTCTCTTCCTCTGTCGCAAAATGCCCGCCCCCCGCAGTACCATAGACGCCCCAGCGAACAAAATTGACATTTTTCTCCGGCACATTATTTTCGACGATTTTCTCGAACTGCTCCGCCACCGCCCCTGTTCGCTCATAACGTGTCCCCACAGGCAGCTCAAAATTCGCCATCACCCTATTCTGGTCTTCCTCCGGGAAAAACTCAGTCCCAACAAAGCCCGCCAAGCCCAGGCAACTTACAAATATAACGGCACAAGTAACAAGAACAGTCTTGCGGTTAACCAACGACCAGCTAAGAAATCTCACATAAATGTCTTCGATCCAGGTCAGCACTTTCTCCCCGGCATTATAAAAAAGCCGAAGCGCAAATTTCTGTGAGCTTTGTTCTTCCATCTTGAGAAACTTAGAGCACAGCATCGGCACAAGCATAATGGCCGTAAATAGCGACGCTCCGAGAGCCATCACCATAATCATCGCAAACTGCCCAAAGAATATTTTCGTGATCCCGCCAACAAACATAATAGGTACAAATATAGCTATTGTCGTCAGCGTTGATGCTATCACAGCGACGCCGACCTCATTCGTTCCGAGAATTGAACTTTCTATAAGGCGCTGTCCTTTTTGGCGATGGCGATGGATGTTATCGACAACAACAATGGCGTTATCAACCACTTCCCCTACCGCAACAGCAAGTGCCGCCAGTGTTGTGGTATTGATTGTGTAACCGGCCAGATACATCAATAGAAATGTAATTACCAGAGAAGTCGGTATGGAAAAGGCAACGATTAAGCTCGCACGCAAGCTGCGGAGGAAAAACAGGATAACAAAGCCAACAAAGATAATCGCCCAGAGAACATTATCTCGCAGATTATACACTGAAGCAAGGATAAATTCAGAATTATCCATAACAATTCTCGGCTCAACATCCGGCGGCAGATTTTTTTTAATTCGTCCCAGCTCAGCTCTAACCGCTCGTGTCACTGCAACGGTATTTTCGCCGCTCTGCTTCTGAACAAAAACCGCCATGCCTCTTTTGCCGTTGATACGCACATCGTATGTCCGCTCCTGGAAAAAGTCTCTCACATTAGCGACATCTTTAAGCTTTATTGCTATGCCGTTTCGCTGAGCAATCACAACTTCCGCTACCTCTTCGGCATTTGAGAGCTCCTCAGGTGTCCGCAATAGATAATCCTTGTAACCGCTCTTGATATTCCCCCCAGGGATACTCATATTCGCGGCTGCAAGAGTAGTATTTATTTGCGAAACCGACAAATTCAAAGCCGTCAGTTTGTCATGGTCAACATCGATACAAATCTGCCTGAGCAGCCCTCCGCGTTCAAACGCCGAGGCAACGCCTTTAACACGCTTAAGCGGGTCCACAATATTGTCTTTAACAATGGTCTGTAAATTCGGGAAGCTATCTTCAGCCGTAATTGCGATAATCATTATCGGCATCATCGCAATATCAAACTTGATGATAGCCGGCTCCTCCGCCTCCTCAGGTATTATCGCCTTGGCCTGGTCTATCTTATCACGAACATCGTTTATAGTTTCATCTATTTCCTGACCCCACTTAAACCTCAGCGTTATAGCCGACAGCCCCTCTTTAGATAACGAAATTACCTCATCGACGCCGGAAACGGTGCTCAGAGCATCCTCAAGCGGCTCGGTTATCAGGGTCTCAATCTCTTCCGGACCTGCTCCCTGATAGGAAGTCATCACACTTACTGCCGGCACCTCAAATTCCGGCATCAAATCAATTCCAAGAAGTGACAGTGACATAAAACCAAGAACTATACCGGCAATGAATATCATCACTGTGGTTACCGGCCTATTTACTGAAAACTGTGCAAGTTTCATTTTATATCCTCTAAATGAACAAGCTCAACAGTACTACCCTCTGTTAAAGAATGCATTCCATTAACCACAAGTGTATCACCGGCCTTTAATCCATCAGTTATTTCATATCTGTCTGCCTGCTTTATACCAATTTCAACGAAACGTTTATGGGCAATTTTGTCGGCACTTGCCTGCTCAACTACGTACACATAGTGTCTGTCAATCTTACCGCCAAGCACAACGTCGCGGGGGATAACCACTACATTTTCTCTACGCTTTGTAATTAAAGTCACCCTTGCGAACATACCAGGCTTTAGTAATAATTCCTCATTACTAAGACGTATCTCAATTTGTACTGTATGGGTCTGTGCATCAAGAGCCGGATAGACTGAATACACCTTAGCATCAAATTCCTTATTTGCGAATGTATCAATCCTGATTTTCGCGGGCATGCCTGCGGCAATTTCCGCACCATATCTTTCCGCAACAGCAACTATTACCTTTACCGTCTCCATATCGGCAACAGTGACAATTCTGTCTCCCGTCCTAATGAGATTCCCCTCGTCAATATGTCTGGCTGTAACTATCCCGTTAATCGGTGAGACAATCGTGGACTCTCGAAGATTTATTTGAGCAAGCTCCAGGTTCGCCTCGGCTAAACTCAAACTTGCCGCTGCCAATTCAGCAGCAGTTACTACTTTATCTCTGCTCTGCTCCGTGGCCGAGCCGCCTTCGTATAGGGCAGCAATGCGCTTCTTTTCACGCTCGGCATCAGCCAGCTCAACTTGTTTAGCTTCGACATTAGCCTTAGCTGCATCCAGTTGAGCCAAGTAAACATCGTGGTCAATAACTGCAAGCTGCTGACCCCTCTGGACAAACACGCCTTCTTCAACCGCAATCAAATCTCCCCCGTCCGAAAGAACGCGCAGGGATTCGACTCTCCCCGGCACCTTGGATGCCACATCGACAATCTGGTTCGCCTTTATCCAGCCGGTCAGCTCTATCGTCTCTTCTATAGAGCCTGCGCTTACGACATCAACCTCAACAGGAACCTTCTTTTCCTCCTCCGGACTATTTGCAGACAAGCGGGTTTTTGCATAAAAACCAAACCAAAATGTAACAAAAACCAACACCAATGCTGTTACCCAATATAAAATTCTTCTGATTATTTTCATTTTGTCCGCCCCTGTTCTATCTTGACAAGTGCTGCTGAGGCCTTTTCTTCTGCAGTGACCGATTCGCTGTCTCCGGCCTGACCTTTGGGTTCAGCAGCTTCAAACATTGTGAGAGTTCCCATTGCTTTTTGTAAATCCAATCTCGCAACTATATGCGAGTATATAGCCTGGTAATAGTTTACCCTTGCCGTCGTCAGAGCAGCCTGGGCGTCTATCATCTCTACCTGCGTATTTGTGCCCTGCTTGTAACCCACTTCCGCAAGCCGCAGTCCTTCTTCCGCCCTGGTAAAGTTCAACCGCTGAGATTCAACAAACTCCCGGGCATCCTCAATGCTTAGCAGCGCCTTGGTCAATTCGAACAAAGCGGTCTCTTCGGCATCAATTAAACCTATCTGCGCCTGCCTGACTCGTGCTTTTTGCGCAATTACCTCACCTTCGCGAGTTAAACCGTCAAATATCGGCAGGGTCGCCATAACGCCGGCCTGCCAGGCGTGACCCCATTCAATCTCCATCATAGTGTGTGGGTCGGGTTTTGACCAGGTATTGCTATAGTAACCACTAATAATAGGTAAATATCGGCTCCTTGCAACTCTGAGTAACTCCTTTTGATACTTTATATCAAACTCGCGACTAAATAAATCAGGCCGATTTCGATAAGCCGCTTCGACTGCCGCCTCCATTGTCATCTCGGAAGGAACGTAAACCAGCTCGTCCGAGAGAACAAAGTCGCTGTCCTGTGAAACACCCATTATCTTCAGTAGCTGTGTTTTCGCCACATTGATGGCATTTTTGTTTCGTATCAGCTCGGCCTGGAAATTCGACAGTTCCACTTCAGCTCGCAGAACGTCAAAATCGGATGCAACGCCCCCTTTTCGTCTCTGTTTGACGCTTTCAAGATGCGCCTCAGCCGAACGGACTGCATCGGCGCTAATCTCCAGCAGATGCTGATTGAGCAATACATCGTAATATGAATGAGTGGCCAAGTAAATCAGGTCCTGGACCGTCGCCCGAACCGTCTGGTCGGTAAGCAGTGAGAACAGCTTCGCAGAATTTAGCCTGGCAGGTATCGAACCGCCGGCAAAGAGCGGCTGCGTAACTATTAGTCCCGTGGAGTAATTATCTACGTCGCCCATCGTTATCGACCCGCCTCCCATCCCCTCCGGCATTTTTATAGATTGAACTTTATCAAGCCGCCTATATTCACCGGTAAGACCGACATTGGGCAAAATTGCTGAATAGGATTTTATCCGTTCTCCGCGGGCAATCTCCTTTTCCTCGGTGATACGTTGCAGAACCTTATTGTTAGCCAGCGCCAGCTTTAAGCAATCTTCGGTGCTTAATTTGCCGCTGATGTGTGCTTGAGACTGCTCCTGGCGCTCCTTGCGAGTCTGCCATTGCCGGTACGCAGCCTCTCTCGACAAGCCAACATCCTGATAAAACTGCTCACTGCTGACACACCCAACTATTTGTAACGTGACCAGCACACCAGCCACCATCTTAATACATTTCCGACATAATAGTTTCATATCTTCAACCTCTAAAAAGAGCAGCATTCCAAATAATATTAAACACGAAACAAACACTTACAAAATTCACAATTCGTTGCTTATTACTCAATATACTACTCATCGTTCATTCTCGCTCCTATGCTCTTGTGCTCCTGCGCTCTTTTATCCTTTTTTTTCCTCGGCATAGGCCCGAATCCCGGCAGCGGAAAATTTGACAATGTGCTCAATCGCTTCGGCTAAATCGAATATTGGAAGGCCGGAATCACTGACTTGCTTAAACATAGTTTTTATATGGGCTGCTTGTACCAGTTGACCGTCGATAGACATCACCACCAGTGGAATCTTAGATTCATTCAGGCCTGGACAAGCTTTCACTAAAGCCTTGTGCATAGCGGCCATAGTAGGTTTAATGACATCGTCGAAGAACATATTTGCAGGTAAGTGCCGGTCAATCCATTCCCGGGCCATAAGAATACTGAGCTGGCGGGCGCTTTTCTCAGCCATCGAGCCAACAAATGTATCTGCGAAAGACCTCAGCAGCTCTTCGAGGCGGGGACGACCGTCATTCTTAGACATCACTTGTTCTATGCTTGCAATGCGGGTATCTCGCATCGGAATCAGATGGCGGCGCCAAACCTCCTGGTATAGCTGCTCTTTCCCGCCAAAATAGTAGTTGACCGATGCGATATTGCATTCGGCGGCAGCGGCAATATCACGGATACTTGCACCCTCAAAGCCACGTTCACAGAAAAGCTCTTCTGCCGCGTCGAGCAATCGGTCCCGAACCCCCTTATTAGAGTTGCTGTTCGTTTTGTTATCCTGTGAGACTACCATATTAAAACTCCTAAACGCTTGTTTTATACGATAGTTTAAAACGATTGTTTGAACATATCAAGCATATTTTTCACTTTTTTTGTAAAAATTTTAAAAATCAAAAGACATTTTCAGTCAATTCACAGAGAGATTCTGGGGCATTTAAGATATAAGAGGGCAAAGTCTCAAGTACTTTCCTGGCTTGGACTTACTATCCCCTTAATTTGCTTGAATTGCTTATTTTAACTTGCTCTCGCGCGAGCTTTTCTGGTGAGATGTGAGATACGAAACACAAGATATGATACGCCAGGTCGGTAATGGTAATATGAGCTGCGATATACGAAAAACGAGGTGCGAAAGCCTATCTCATAATCCAGCGTTTTCCTTTGTAAGTTAAGCTGGCACCAGGCCTTAGAGTTGGGTCGCCTTTGAAGGCATAACTCAATTCAATAGTCTTTCGCAAAAAAACCTTGAGCGGCAAGCCGCTCTGGTCTTTCGCCACCGGGTGGTCAATGGCAACCGTCTCATTGCTCAGACCTGCTATAAATACTTTTATATCCTTGGCTTGCACATCAAAATCAGGCCAAATGATGGCGATATCTTTTGTGTTATCCTCACCCTGAAGTATCTTATTGCCGGCCATTGCTAACGGTTCAAGAAATGGGTATCTGCTTCGGTGACGCTTCTTTATTTGCTCAAAAACAGCCGGCGTTACAGCCTTGCCTGCCGGTGTAATTTGAAAGGTATCCGTCATCAGGTCGCACTTAGGATAAAAATCAACATCGTTATCTGTATTGTTGGTAAGCGTTATTATCACGTACCAGAATCGCGTCGGCTGATTATCAGCACGCGTGGGCAGGACGATTTGCTGAGGATGAGTAAATTGCATATCTATCGTCCATTGGCCCGGAGCGGGAACGATAGCCGGCTCTGGTGCAGCCAAACATACACAGGCTATCACTCCTGAGATTCCCAAAATCCCATAAAAGAACCTTTTCATCTTATGGCCCTCATCAGAAAATAATATACTTGGTCCTTTGCGAAACCTAAAACGAGCGTTTCCATCCATATTTTACACTAACATCATCTAAAAACCAAGAAGATTTTGCCCTATATTTCAACTATCAACAGCTTTATTTAAGAAAAAATTGCTGAAAGTTCTGTGCTCAAAGAATACTTTTAAAAAAATGGATTCTCGATATTATGTTGTTGTAAACCTGACATATAGTTTCCTACATTAACAGAAAACGCAGCTTAAATTAGCCGGATTTTGGGGAAATTGGGGGATTTTCAGTTTTTTTTCTGGTTTTATGGGCAAGTACTTGTTTTTTAGGCTAATAATGGGGGTTGGTGTGTCAATATGCGGAGTATAAGCAAGATAGGCAAGAAAAAAACGTCAAAAAAAGACTATAAATTTGCATAAATTGGTCATAAATTCATAAAAATGAGCGCTTTTTTGGTATAAATTCATCTAAAATTAACACTTTTTAAAAATTAACATTTTGTTAGTTTAGGAAAGATAGGGAAAGTAAATGATTATCGGACGTTGCAGTGGGCGGTGGTGGGGAGTGGTTAGGTGGTACGGAGGCGGCTAAGGATGAATAATAAGCGGCTCTTTGAGCGTGAAAAATCGAAATCCGAATATGGATACATACGCTTCTCCGTAATGAGTCCTTAGTACTTACAGGCGTATCGAAATACTCCGCAGTCCCAAGGACTGTGGACTTTCGGAGGGCACCTTGCGGTGGAAACAAATTCGAATAAACGAAATACGAAATTCTAAACAGGCACTGCTCGACACGGATTTATGAAATCGTTCATTATTTTTTATAGGACTAAATTAGTCCTATAGTGTTTGTGAGACAAAATGGCAATTTCTATTGTGGGTCGGAAATGAGACAATAGTATTGCGATACCTATCAATAACATACAGCGCTCGTAACTATCACAACAATTAGGTAGGGTAGCGTTTTGCCCCACCGATTTACTTTTCTGGATGATAAACCTTCGCCGGGCAGCTGGAAAGATTGAATTTTTAGATGGGTTTGATATTCTATTAGAAGAGTTGGGTTGCGATGAATCGCAAAAATTCTGGTTTTGTTGGCTTAAACATAGACAAAAATTCATAAATGAAAAAAATAGATTAAAAACGAAGGAGAACAAAATTATGAAACAAAAACAGCTTACTTTTATTGTGGTTTCATTTTCTACTTTATTTATTTTCGCCGCAGCCGTTATTTTTGCCGGAGAAGGCCCCGCTTCCTCGTCCGCTCTTCCGGTTAAATGGGGAGAGCTTACTGCGCCCGATTTTATAAAAGCCGTGGAAAAATCCGCAGGTGTCTGCCTTATTCCTATAGGTGTCTTCGAAAAGCACGGACCTCATTTGCCGCTTGGAACAGATTTAATTGACGTCAGGGAAGTTGTTTTACGTGCGGCAAAAAAAGAATACGCCCTTGTCTTCCCGGAATACTATTTCAGCCAGATATTGGAAGCAAAACACCAGCCCGGAACAATTGCATACAGCCCGAAGCTCATTTGGGATATCCTCCAGGAGACATGTGATGAAATTTCCCGTAACGGAATTAAGAAAATTGTCTTGGTGAACGGACACGGCGGAAACAATTCTTTTCTGCCCTTTTTCGGCCTGGCTCAGCTTGAAAAACAACGGGACTACTGCGTCGTATTGTTCAGCCCCCAAACGGACCCGATAGTTGCAGAAAAAGTAAAAAAGCTCAAAGAGTCCCAAAATGGCGGCCATGCAGGAGAAACCGAGACCTCGATGATGCAAGTTTCAAGGCCCGACCTCGTGCATATAGACCGCGCAAAAGAACAGTCCGGCCGAGACCTGGCACGCTTAAAACACATCCCTGCCAACTTCACGGGGATATTCTGGTATGCTCAATACCCAAACCACTATGCCGGGGACGGCAGCTATGCCAAACCCGAGCTCGGCGAATTATTAATAAACTCTGAGACGGACCAGCTTGTTGAATTGATTAAAATCCTGAAAAAAGACGACACTATCCTGAATCTCCAGAACCGCTTTTACAACGAATCCAAAAACCCGCTTAAAACAAAACAGTAATATACATTATTGATAACGCCCCCAAAGATACAAAATAAAAACCCTGCTCTTCTTTGGCGGGGTTTTTATTTATTGAATTATAAAGTTGCTCGAAGGAATGAAAAGAAACCTTTTCTGCCCGTCACGCACACAAGGTTAACGCGTTGTTTTGCTCCTCACAACAACTATGAAAAAACGCTTGAAAGAAGTTGGGTATTTTTGTAGGGTGCGATGATTCGCACCAATTCTACTGGTTAAAAGGCATATAACTTCGTATGAATGTTAAGTGGGGATTAACACTTTTTTAACAGCCTTATAGGCCTCGAATATCAGGACAGCTGCCAGCAGGAGTAATATAGCGGCGATAATTCCGACTGTGGAAAATTTGTACTGTTTCAAGAGAAGTAGAAGGGCCAGGATGGTTAGTATGTTCATAAATACCATTGGGATTATGATGAAAAAGGTTTTTTTTCTGTTCCCTTTTAGCCAAAGGACCCCTACCAACAGGACCAAGCCGGCGAGCAGTTGATTTGTTGCACCAAAGACCGGCCAGATGAGCTTCCATGCGGGCATAGGATTACCGGCTGAGTCCTTTAGTGTTATGAGTACAAAGACGGTGGGTAGGGTGAGCGTCGCTGTGGTGGAAAAATATCGCCACTGTACGCTCTTGAGGTTGAAAAATTCCTCGAATATATATCTGCCCAATCTGGTAGCGGTATCAAGGGTAGTGAGAATAAATGTCGATAAGGCAAGCAGGCCAAAAGAAAAACCGATGTTTTGTGGCAGGCCGAATGTCGACAAAAATTTGCTCATCCCCTGGCCATAAATGACAAGCGGGGCTTTTGATAACAAAGTGTCATTTTTCCCAACTATAACCACCGTTGCCAGTGCCACTACGGCGACGAGTCCTTCGATAAGCATTGCACCGTAGCCGATGGTTCGAGTATCAGTTTCATTGTTTAGCTGTTTTGAGCTTGTGCCGGAGGCTACAATTGCATGGAAGCCCGAGCAGGCGCCGCAGGCTACGGTGATAAACAGCATCGGGAATAACGGCCCCATCTGCGATGTAGCCCAGCCTGTAAACATCGGGTAATTAATGTCAAAGCCACCAAACAAAATTCCCAGAAAACTGCCAAGTACGGAGGCATAGAGCAGAAAGCTGGAAAGATAATCTCTTGGCTGGAGTAAGCTCCATACGGGTGTCGTCGAGGCCACAAAGCAATAAAAAACCAGAACGATGTCCCACGTTTTGCCTGGATCGCGACCTATGATGCAGGGGACTTTTGTGGCTAAAATCGGTATTTTCTGTCCCAGCCATACAGCGACAAACACCAGCGGAACAAATATTATTGATGACCACAGAACAGGCACGTGGATGCGATAAACAAACAGGCCAAAGCCAACGGCCAGCGCGATAAACAAAAGTGATGAAGATGCCACACCGCCATTTTCAACAAATGTTGAGGCCGTCAGGTCCAGAAAGACCGTCAGTACATAAATGATGCTCAGCCAGATGAAGGCCAAAAACAGCTTGTAGGAAAGAGGCGACATATATTCTTTTGCGATCTCTGCAATTGAGCGGGCCTTGTGGCGGACGGAGGCGATGAGTGCGGAAAAATCATGGACACCGCCTATAAAAACTGCTCCAAGTATTATCCAGGCCAGGACAGGCATCCAGCCAAAGGTCACGGCTGCTATGATAGGTCCGACGACAGGGCCTGCGCCGGCAATTGAAGAGAAATGATGGCCCAGGAGAACTGCTCTGTGAGCCGGGACGCGATCGACGCCGTCATAATCGGTGTGGCTTGGTGTCGGCCTGCTTTGGTCGATATCATAATGTCTGTCGAGAAATCTTCCGTAGGTAAAGAAGGCAAATGCAAATATTACTACAGAGACAAAAAGGATTACCGCTAACATAAAAACCTCAAAACTTTCTTTGTTTGTCTCGCAAGGTTCGGTAGAGGCAAAACAAAAAGAGTGCGAGAATAGCCGACCAGCTAATAATCAAAAATATCCATCCTGTAAGTTTCATTTGTTAGAAGCTCCGGAGTTTTTTCGTCGCCAGACAATCCAGACTAAAAAAGCCAGCAGTGCAAATAAGCCGAGAAGGCCGATTCTTGTGGCATTGATGTAAGGGACGTTTTGAGGCGGCACATTTTTAAGTCCGATGACAGGGACGACTTCCTGCACGAACCAGAATCCAAGAATAAACAGTAAAAATGCAGGTGTGATATATTTGATAATAAAGCGGTAAATTCGCGGGATAGAAATATCAGAACCATGGTGCATTTCCGTCCAGGCATTTTCCATACCAAAGACCCAGCCGAAAAGAATAGTCTCGATAGTGGCAAACAGGACGAGGCAGAAGGTGCCGCCCCAGAAATCCAATTCATCAAGAACACCCTTACCAAGAAAGAATATCACGGGCTGACTGAGGATAAATGTTGCAATGCCGAATATTATACAGGCCTTTTTCTTGGAGAGGTTAAATTCATCTTCCAAAAAGGCAGTTGCAGGCAAGGCCAGAGAGATGGAGCTGGTTATCCCTGCCAGGAAAAGCAAGATAAACCACAAGAAGCCGAAAACGTTGCCAAAGGCGATTTTCTGAAGTACCAGGGGCATTGTTACAAATCCAAGATTGAAGGCACCGGCTTCTGCAATCCTGCTGGTAGCCTCGGGTCCAAAAAAGGCAAAGGCCGCGGGTATAACAAGACTTCCACCAAGGATAACCTCAGCTACCTCGTTTGTTGCTGCGGCGGTAAGGCCGGACAGAGCAACATCGTCATTCTTGGTCAAGTAGCTTGCATAAGTAAGAATAACACCTATACCGCAGCTTAGAGTAAAAAATATCTGACCTGCTGCTGCAAACCAGACCTTGGCGCTTTTAAGTTTCGACCAGTCGGGGTTCCACAAGAAACCTAAGCCGTTGACAATATTATGGTCGGGTTTGGCGGGTGAAGGAGTGCCGAGCATGAAGACCCTTATAACCAGTAGTGCAGCTATCACAAAGAGCGCCGGAAGGGCGTATTTGCAGACCCTCTCGATTCCGCCGCTGATACCCAAATAGACTATTGAGATATTTAGAAAAAACGTAATTAGAAAGAAGAAATAGCTCGGTCCGAGGCTGCTGAAGAACTCGTTTTGGGTCAAACCTTGGTAAGCTTGCAGAAAAGCCGCCATGCTTTGTTCCGTGGTACAGCCATTATACTTACCAAACAATGCGAAGAAGCTGTAGCCCAAAATCCAAGACTCAATGTAAATATAGTAGATGAAGATAACCAGTGGGCCAAAGATGCCGATTACGCCAAAATATTTGATAAACTTGTTTTTTTCCCAGAGGATGTGAAACATTCCCGGTGCGGTGCTGTGCCCCAGGCCGCCGCCGAAACGGCCTATTGTCCATTCAATCCACATAAGCGGCAGTCCGACCAGAAGCAGGGCGATAAAATAGGGTATCATAAAGGCCCCGCCGCCGTTGCGGGCTGCCTGGACTGGAAAGCGGAGGAAATTGCCTAAACCGATTGCGCTTCCTGCAACAGCTAAAATCACTCCGAGTTTACTATTCCACTTTTCTCGAGCCATAGCATTACTTCTACGAGAATGAATGGGCTGTCCCGAAAGCTCCATCCTTGTTTATGCACAAAGCGTTATGTCAAATTCAGCAAATTTAGATTAAATCTTACAGCGATTTTTGGAAGAATCAATGTCGAAATTAATAGCAAAGCTCATATTCGGACGAATAAAATTCTTATTCGGGGACATGGATAATATGAAGATAAGTCTATTTTTTTTGCTCCTCACAACGACTATGAAAAAACGCTTAAAAGAAGTGTCTTTCGTTACTGTCCTGCTATCGCATCGTCAATAGCTCTTTTAACGGCGTCCAGAGCCAATGACCCCGGCATCTTTTCGCAAGCCGCATCGATAGTCTGCTTTGCCTGGCCGAGTCTGCCCATCCGGTAATAGACATAGCCTAAGAGAAATTCCAGTTTGATCGAACCGCTCCGTCCCAGCCATTCCTTGATATCGGCTATTCTGTCCTCGAGCTCGTTTTCGCCGCCTAACATAGCCGCAAAGTCGATTTTAGTCCGTGCATATTCAGGAGCAATCTCGAGTGCTCTGGAAAGAAACAGCGCACTGCTCACATATTCGCCGGCGGCGAATAACGCATGGCCTCTGCCGGCAAAGCAAAGCGGGTCGTCCAGCTTATAAATAGACGCCAGAGTGAAAGAGCCTGCAGCACTATAGTACTTGCCTGCTTTTAGATAATCTTCCGCAGCCTGCATGTGCTGATTGAACTTGGCTTCCGAGTAAGACTCAGGGCTGGTATGTGGCCCCCTGATGCGTTTTGCTCTGGCGGATAAGTCGGTTTGTGGAATCATATTCAGTTCATCCAATGGAGAAATTTTCTCTCGCGAGCTTCCACGGTTCGCCCCGTTAGAACTCTGTACCGAGCTTCCACCAGTCTGCCAAAAGGGCTCACTTCTAACGGGGTTCGGTGTTTCTGAAAATTCGAAAAGGGATTCCTCCCGGCTCTCGGCAGCTTGACTGGACTGGGCTTTTTCAGTTTCGTAAAGGCGCACTATTTTACCCCAGTCAATTGCTGTCTCCCGGAGAGAGCTAACCGTATCTGTTTTGGTACTTTCGTCTTTACGTGCTTCTTCCGTTGTGGTTTGCGGGCGGGCGTCGGTGGACCTGGTTAAATCATCGAGCTGCTGTTTTATTCGCTCAAGAACGTCGGAACCAAGTCTGTTACGTTGGTTCTGCAGGTCTCTGCCGGATTCATCAAGTTTACCCTCGTCTGCCTGAGGTTTCCAGCCCATAACTTTCTGCAAAGCGGACACATCCTGAAACGCCGGTCCTTTCACCACGGCCTCAGCTTGCGCAGGCGTTGGCACAGGAGTAACCTCGTCCCCGACAAAGCCTGGTTCGATAGTCTGAACTATTTCAGATACCTGGCTTTGCTTGTGTTCCGGACTCCATACCTCAAACCTCTGCTCAAGGGCCTTTCCTGGGTCTTGGATCCTGAGTCCTGTGTCTTGGGTCTGCTTCTCGTATCGTTCAGCCATCAGCTGCTGGTCTTGCGGCGATATGCCTGCCCCGTCTTGAGTAAGTAGCTGTAGTTCCCGTATGCTCTGTACTATTTGTATAGGCTTAGTCGATGTGCCATATTGCGTTTGCAGTCCCTGCAATCCTGATTCGGATGATTCCTGCGAAGTGCCGACCTGGGCAAAAGTATCCCAGTCGGAAAGAGTTTGTTTCTCCTGACCGTCTGTTGTCTTCATTCCCGTCGGATACTGTACCTGGAGCGCACGGTCATCAATCCTTGTTATCGGCCCTAAAACTCCGGAATAGCCCGGCCTTGTAGTGGTTACTGTCTGGCTCGGCGAATAATATGGCTGAATGCTGTATCCGTTGGCATAATGGCCGAAGTCTTCTTCGCCGGCCGAATCCCTCAAAAAAGAGTTAAGTGTTGATGAGCCAAGATTAGCCCTGAAAGTCGTGGTTGACCCATACGGCACAGTATCGCGGAAGTGCATCCCCCGGCGGACATTGCCGGTAATTACCAGGTTACCGCTCGTATCAAACGGGTCAGGGCTGCTAATCAGACCACTCTGGATACTGCTCGGCGGCACAGTGCTCGAGCCGGCAGGATTCATTATCGCACGGTTTTCTATCGACCGGCTTGTTGCCGAACAAATAGTGAAGAGCACCGCTATCACTGTGATAAAAAGCCGGTTCTTCATAATATAAATACCTCCCTATCCGCAATTATTTTCGTAATTAGTTCCTGTTGCGGGTAGAGTATTTGTCATTCCCGCCCCGCATCGTGTACGGGGTAAACTCCAGGGGGAATCCAGCTTTTTCGTTCTGGATTCCTGCTTTCGCAGGGGGTGATATCGTCGATTTTTGTTTTCCGCAACAGATACTAATTAAACAATTCACCCAAGACCAAAGACTCCTTATTGTTGACTAAAGATAAAGGCCAAAGTTTTCAAGTCTTGGGTCTTAGGTCTTGCTTATATTTCGGTTTCTCGGCCCAGCTAAGTTTCGTGGCCAGAGTGTCCCATTGACTGCGAAGCGGATTGTTCACTATCAAAAAATCGCAGCTTTCTCTCTCGACCCTCACCACATCACCAATTGACAGCCTCAACGAAACCTGGCCGTCGATAGAAACAGTTGTGCCTTCGTTGACTCGTATGCCCACGACCTCTATTGTGCTCTCGGCGTTAATAACGATTGGCCGAAAGCTCAAAGAATGAGGACAAATCGGCGTAATAACCACCGCCTCCATCTTAGGCGAGACTATGGGCCCCCCTGCGGAGAGATTGTACGCCGTTGAGCCCGTAGGGGTGGAAATTATTAACCCATCGCTGACACAACCAGCTAACGGCTGACCATCCACCGATATTTTCAGCTCAACCGTTCTAAAAGGCGGCCCAGCCGTGATGAAAACATCATTGATAGCTGCTGAGCAAAATTTCTGTGCTCGGTCCTTTTTTTTGCCCTCTGTGAAAACTCTGCATCTCAGCATCATCCGCTTGTCTATCTGGGCTGTGCCTTTTGATAAACAAGGGAAAAATTCCTTAAGCTCATTAACGCTGAATTCCGCCAGGAAGCCGAGCTTGCCGACGTTAACACCTATCACCGGCACGCTTGCTTTACTCACATTCCTTGCCGTCGAGATAATGCTCCCGTCGCCGCCAAAGACAATTGCAAAATCACATTCTTTCAGAATCTCAACCCTACAATCATCAACGCCGCAGCTTGCTACTATCTCGGCCTTATCCTTTGCAAAGCCGGCAAATTCGTCTATCGCCTCGTTGACTCCTTCTTTTTTCGAGTCACCGAAAATTACTAATTTTGGGAGAGATTTCATATCTTGTTTCTCGTATGTTGTATTTCAAACATCCTTCTTTGTCATTGCGAGGAGCTTGCCCCTTAGGGGCGAGCGACGAAGCAATCTCAAACACAATGAATTGAGATTGCCACGGCCCTTTGGGCCTCGCAATGACATTTTGAGCATCAAGCCCGTCATAGACGGGCTTACGCTTCGCTCCAGCATCAAACATCAAGCATCGAGCGCACCATCTCTTTTACCGTTTTTACTATCTTATCGGCATTTACACCCGCTTCCATAAGCTGCTGCGCCCTGGAATTGTGTCCTATAAACCTCCTCGGCGCACCAAGTAAGCGTACGGCCTTTGGCGAACGGCTCTCATCTGCGAACAGTTCGAGCACGGCTGAGCCGAACCCACAGGCACTGGCGTGGTCCTCTACCGTAATTATGCCCTTACTCTTGTCCAGCAGAGAGACAATATTTTTATCGACAGGAGCGGCAAATCGGGCGTTAATAACATCAACTGCAATGTCCTCTTCTGCTAATAATTCAGCCGCTTTTAATGCTTCTGTCAGGACGCTGCCGTAACTGACAATCACAACGGCAGAATCTTTTGTCTTTTTGACAAATATGCTTTTACCCAGCCTGAATGGCTTACTACAAGCCCGCCAGACGTATGGCGGGATAAAATCCTGCTGTGGAACAAAATCCTTCGGATACCTTATAACGACCGGCTTATCCTGGCCCAATGCAAAATCGAGAGCCAGTTTAGTTTCAATCTCATTGGCAGGGGCCGTCAGCACCATATTCGGCATTATCCGCAAAAAACCAATATCCATTAGACCGTGGTGCGTTGGGCCATCCGAGCCAACGACCCCTGCCCTGTCAACGCAAAAAACAACCGGCAGGTTCTGTAAGGCTACCTCCTGGAATATCTGGTCGAAGCTGCGCTGCAAAAAGGTCGAATAAATACAGACGACCGGCTTTAAGCCGCTTCTGGCAAGACCTGCTGCAATATCCACAGCCGCACTTTCAGCGATACCCACATCGTAGAACCTGTCAGCAAACCTTTGGCGAAATTCGACTAACCCTGTGCCGTCACACATCGCTGAGGTTATAGCGACGATTCTGTCATCCTTCTGAGCTAATTCCGTCAGATGCTCACCAAGCACACTGGTAAAACTGCGTCTGCTTGAGTCCGAAGCAGATTCTACAATATCGCCGTTTATCTTGAACGGCCCGGTCGAATGAAATTTGCTGGGCCCCTCGTCGGCCGGCTGAAAACCCTTGCCTTTCTTTGTGTAAACATGCAGAATCACGGGGTGGCTCACATCGGCCAGCGCGTGGAACAATTTTATCAGCGAGCCGATATCATGGCCGTCAACAGGACCAAAATACGGAATATTCAGGCTCTCAAACATCTGGCTGGCCGGCAGAGCCATCCTGATACCTTTCTTAATCCTCTCAATCGCTTCATCGACACTTTTGCCTATAAGGGGCGTATGCTCTAAGATATTTCTGGTGGTCTTGCGCAAATCCTCGTAGGTCTGGCTCAGCCGAACTTTGGAAAAGTACTTCGCCATTGCTCCGACAGTAGCGTCTATTGCCATCGAGTTGTCATTTAGCACGATTAGTAATTGCCTTTTGGCCAGGCCGAGATTATTGAGCGCTTCGAAAGAGGTGCCGTTGACGATACTGGCATCGCCGACTATCGCCACAATTTTATCATTCTTGTTTTGTTGTTTCTGGGCTATTGCCATTCCGATTGCTGTGGCTATCGAGGTCCCTGCATGTCCGACGGCGAACTGGTCATATTCACTCTCGGCCGGGTTGGGAAAACCGCTTATCCCTTCAGGACGACGAAGATGCTCGAACTTATCTTTCCTTCCGGTGACGATTTTATGCGTATAGCATTGATGGCCGACGTCCCAGAGCAGCTTGTCCTCTTTGAAATCAAAGACATAGTGCAGGGCTAATGTCAATTCCACCACGCCGAGGTTGCTCGCCAGATGTCCGCCGGTTTTACTGACCGAGTCGAGAATAAGCTGGCGTATTTCCTCGGCCAGCGTTTTTAGCTGCGGCACTGAGAGCTTTTTGACGTCCGCAGGACTATTTACTTGTTCCAGCAATTGACCCATCTTAATACATCCGAAAACAAATGACAGATACGATAAGCAAGGAAGTTCTTATAGTATAATAATATCTTCTCACAAGAATACCATTGAAAAATCCTCTACGAAAACATCCTTCTCTCCAAAAAAAACACAAAAGTAACCACGGATTTACACAGATTAACACGGATTATTTTTTAACCACTAAGGCACGAAGATTTTTTAGACACGGATTCACACAGGATTAACACTGCCTTTTAGCCCGCCAAGAGGATGGCGGGCAAGCCCGCCTTCGATAAATCTACGGCGGGCAGGCTTTGGTTTGGACGGAAATCCGAAGAATGAATTGGCGGAGTAGGCAAGGAAAAGAAATTAGGGTCTCTCGAAAAACGTGCTGTCCCCACTATTCACAATTCATTAACTCTTAGTACTAAGCAAGCCGAGAGAGAAGCGATCTCACCCTATCAGGGTGGCGTTCCACAGTTACAGCTCGAATACGGATCACCTGGTATCCTCTTTTTTTAAGAAAGTCATCTCTTGCCTCATCTTCCATAATTGACTCTGCACTGTAATAATGCTGGCGACCATCAATCTCAATATCATATCGAGTGCCGGATAAACCCACGACCACAAAATCCAGACGATGATTATGGCTAATTCCGTCGCTTTCCGGCCATTCTTCCTGGTACCAAAGCTTCAATTCATCGAGCATATTGCGTACTATGGATATGGCAGGAATTCTCCCTGGCCTACCATGTTGCTCGCCACTCAATTGGTCGACTGTCTTGGCCAACTCACCAAGAGGCCCCGGTACCTGCTTACAATAATTCTTGTCTCCTACGATATTCAAAACTTTGCGAGCTCGAGTCAATGCTACATTGAGAAGCCCCTCTTCTTTGGAAATCCATTCCGCGGCTTTGGCATCCGCGCCATTTGCAATGACAGGCGAAAATATCATAATGTCAGCTTCTGAACCTTGGAAAGTATGAACGTTGCCTACTTTCAATCTGCTCCCAAGCATATCGAGCAAACCGGTCCCTCCAAGTCGAGATTCGATATAATTACGTTGGCGATTGTATGGCGTTACAACTCCCATCGTCCATTCATTGCGCAAAGAGCCATCCCTCACGATCTTTTCAGCAATTTCAACGACTTTCCTTGCCTCCTTCTCATTCAGTAAGCTGCCTCTTGGGCAATCCACCTCAGATGGCACATCGTGCCAAAACACGGGCACTTTCTGCTGATCCTCAGGAGGTGTCCTTATTATAAGCCCTGTTTTGTAATTTGGACGGTAATACATCTTGTTTGAGAATTCAATGATTTTAGGATGTGACCGGTAGTGTTCAGCAAGGAAGAAGGGCTCGCAGGCGGATTTTATGCAGGTTTCTGCGGCACAATCAAACAGAGATTTCTTGCGGTAGGAGTAACGGTCGCGCAAGTGCTCGGCCCCTTTCGACTGTGCCAACTGGTGTTCTTTTCGGTCGTCGATAGATGAAACCTGGCGCAACTGTTGAGGATCGCCAATTACCACAACTCGTTTTGCACGAAATAACAAGGGAAGTGCCGATGCGATGTCACACTGGCTCGCCTCGTCTATAATGACGAAATCAAACATTTTCGGTTCAAACGGTAGTGAACGGCGGGCTGCCAGACTCGTCACGATCACACCCGAAGTGACGTTAAGTAAAGCATTAGCCGCATGTCTGAAATCCTGCTGGTTCTGTCCGGCAATCATCTCTGTGAAGTCAAAGTATCTTGTCAGCAAAGTCGGTAAACGTCGTTGATTGGGCACAATCCGGCCACGAACACGCGCTCGGCACGTATCACGAGCACATTCGACTATAGCACCGCAATATTCCTCAAAGTCCCGCTTGAACTCAGACGCTAACCGCATTCTCTCTAAATCAGAAAATGCGATGTTAAGATCTTCAACAACTCTTTGACATTCATACAAATTATGTAGAATTTGATAGTCCTCCAAAAGACTTTCCCATCCTGTAGTTCGCTTGGAGTTCCATTGTGGGATTGTATTAGGGGCACCACTGCTCAACTTGACAAATTCGTCTTCGTACTTTCGGCTCAACCTTGGTCCCAAAAGAAAGCGTAGGAACCATAACCATAACCCAGGCCATTGTTTTCCCAAAAGAGCACATATGTCTTCAAGCTTTCTTCTCACCAAATCTTTGTGTTTCGACTCGGGCCAATCCGATGTTGGATGACTATCCCACCATTCTTGCCACGGCTGCGGCAACCCACTTACTTGTTTACGCAGAGCAGCAAGTAAATCGGCATATCTGGCCACTGCTAAACTTGCGTCATCGGATTCCTTCTCTAAACACTTGCGTCCTTGTAGTTGTTCGCCAAGTTCCTCACTTCTATCGGTAATCATTTCCAGGTTGTTGTGCTGCAGCGCTATGGCTTGTTCAATACGAACTTGCCTTTCCTCATCAATCTTTTTTTTGTTGCCAAGGCGTAAGGTCCAATCATCTCGGCCAAGTATTTCAGTAAATTTTTCACGTACGACATCTACGGCTCTATTATTCTTGCTTGCGAAAAGAACACGACTTCCCGCAGCTTCCATCGAAGCAACAAGATTTATGACCACCTGCGACTTTCCGGTCCCCGGAGGACCTGTGATTACCGTGAGTGACTCCGACAGAGCCGCCATAGCAGCTTCGCGTTGGCTTCGATTGAGCGGCACTATCTCAAGGAGTTCCGGCGGATCAGGAATAGCCTTTCTTGGGTTGTCGGATTCGAACAGTGTTTCCAATGCAGTCCCAACTGCCTTTTTTGAAAGGTCCATTTGTCTCATTAGTTCAAGTTCGCGGCGTAACTGGTTGGTATAGACCCCTCCTGTGTCCCGGAAGACTAAACTTGCATTCTTCCACCCTTCTGTGCCAGCCGGTGTTACGAGTTCTTCGAGCGATTCGTATTTCTCCTGTCGCTCTTCAAATGCCTTTCGAAGTCTAGCCTCGAACGTTCCAAAATCGCTTGATTCAAGCGTATCCTGGAGCCCAAGCCGTTCCGCCAAACTTGGATGTGTGGAACCGAATAGATGTAGGTTGACCTGAATGGTGCTTGGGTGAATGAGCCGCAGAGTCGCAGTTGTTTTCTGTTGGTCCAACTCAGCTTCGATTTCGGCCATAAAGAGAGGTAATAAAAAACCTTTACTATCACGGTAAACCGGATACCCATAGAGATAGTGCGGTCTTTCGATTTCGCCAGAATAACGCTCAAGAAAGCGCTGCTGTTCATTCAAAATATTCCAGCTGATATGCTCAGCATTTCTGAAAAGTCCCCCTTCGTCTGCTTCGGGAACAATATATTGCCGGTTAATCCCGTTAGCTTTTACCTGTTTGCTCCGGCGGTCTTCTTCCTCAACGCAGGACAGATAAAAATTCAGCAATTTTTCATAGTCCATCGGTTGTAGCCAGGAAACCCCAGCGGACCTCTTTTATGAATTGTTTTACCTGTTCGATGTTCATAGTTATCGCCGTAATACAAAATAGGTTCGACACTTCGACGGTTCGACAAGCTCACCACAGGCAAGCTCCCTTCGACAAGCTCAGGGCCGAACTGCTCACTATAAACGTTTTCTGCCATATCGCACCTCTGTTTTATTCAAGGGGGAACCGCGCGTAATGTTCCTGTAAGGAAGCATTATACCGCAGGTTATTACGATTACAAGGCAATAAGAACCCCGAAGCCAGGCCCCCGACTACGACCCGCCAAACTGAAGCCAAACTGAAGGCGGGTAAACTTTCGAGGCGGCCTCGCAATGACAGGAATGGGGCTGATTTTCAATCAAATACGCTGATACCTGTGAGCAAAAATCAGATTTTTGGAAATTTTTTTTATTCATTTCTGGAGAAGCACTTAGGGGGATTGTCATTCCAAAAAATCAGACAGATTTCGCATCATTTGTGCAGATAGGTCTAATCATAGGGGGGTATTAGTTAATTAGAGAATTAGTTAATTGGTTAATTAGTGAATTCGTGAATTGGTTCATTGGTTCATTGGCAATGGCTGCGGAAGAACCGGGAAATATAACTGACCTCAATAATCTGCCTGAGGAGGTATCGTTAATAAGTTTGGGCAACGGCTTGTACACAATGTTCAATAAGGAGGAATTAAGACGATTGAGCCGAATCAGGTGGAGCCTGGAGATGGAAAATAAGCAGGAGGATTTCAGGCTCATACCTTTAACGCAATGCAAATTCGCCATTGTAGATGCCGAGGATTACGGGTGGCTGAGCAAGCACAAATGGTGCGCTGCCAAAAGCAGAGAGACTTTTTACGCGCAGCGATTTAGGGATGGGAAAATAGTCGGCATGCATCGGGAGATTATGCGGGCGCCGAAAGGGGTGGTGTGTGACCATAAAAATCATAATTGTCTTGATAACCGCAAAAGCAATCTTCGGCTTTGTACGAGCGCCCAGAACCAGTACAATAAGATGGCTAAAAAAGGCTGCTCATCAAGATACAAGGGTGTGGTTAGGAGAGGTGCTTATAAAAGATGGCGTGCGCGAATTGGATTTAACAGAAAGCGGATACATCTTGGTGATTTTGGCGATGAGAAACAGGCGGCGCTGGCCTATGATGATAAAGCGGTCGAGCTTTTCGGCGAATTTGCCTACCTGAACTTCCCGGAAAGAATAGAGCTGCGAAACTGGATGCGAAAGATTATATGGGCAGCCTGACATCAATGCACCCAAGATGAGCGGGCAAAGCGTACAAATAAAAAAGGCCGTAAGCGCGAAGCTTATGGCCCGTTGGTTCGTAATTAGGAATACATCATAGATAAAAAAATCTTGACCGCATAAGCGGCATAGGCGGCGGTCGGATCCGAATGGGTAAATGAATTTTTTTTGGAAAACTGACCCGCTGTATCGACTGATGCCCGGGTTTGCCTGTTTTTCGCACTGCAAACAAATAAATCAATACAGCAAGAATCAATTCCACCGCTATTAACGGAATAATTCCTATTGTCATAATGTATCCCCCAAAAAGACCAACTTATTGTTTGTATCGGCCAAAATTCATTTTTTTCCTTAATCAAATTAGCACTATATGAGTGGGCGAACGAGCAGAAAAGTGGATGCCTGTATCCATTCACACATGTACAAAAGCCGGCACCCTTTTGGGGCGTAGTGTGAAAATCAAGGTTTTCAGTACTGATATGCAGCTTTTTTAGGAAGTGCTTTGGGTGCGTTGATTAAAGCATATTGCTCAATGCCAAAAAATTAGAAGTGAAATCAAATGCAGCTTAGGAATTTTTTAATTATTTTGTTCTTTCGAGCAAGGCCATTGCTAATTGCCGCAGTGTATCGGCTTTTTCACCGAATGGCTCCAATATCGCCACCGCCTCGTTGGCCAGCTTCTTCTCTAATTTTCTTGCCTTTTCAATTCCTACCACTGCCGGGTAGGTGCACTTGGCCGCTTTTGCGTCCTTGCCCGCCGTCTTGCCTATGTGCTCACTGGAACCACTTACATCAAGAATGTCGTCAGCTATCTGGAAGCCCAGACCGATTTTCAAGCCGTATTCACACAATTGTTCTAATTGTTTCTTCATCGCCCCTCCACAGATAGCCCCCATCGCAGCGGCACAGCGGAACATCTTGGCCGTCTTGTTGGTGTGGATATATTCCAAAAGCTTTTTATTTCCATGGCCGTTTTGGGCTCTCAAGTCCGCCATTTGCCCCCCAATCATACCGGACGGCCCGGCATCCTGCGCCAATTGACTAATCAGTTTTACTGCAATAGTCGGCTTGTCTATCTCTTTTGCCAAAATCTCAAACGCAAGCGTCAAAAGGGCATCACCTGTTAAAATAGCTGTTGCCTCATCAAAGGCCTTATGGCACGTAGGAAGCCCCCGCCGAAAGTCATCGTTATCAATCGCCGGCAAATCATCGTGAACAAGAGAATACGTATGCACCATTTCAATCGCCGCGGCTGCAATCTCCGCATTTCTGTTGATACCTCCGCTGACAAGCTCACAGCACCACAGTGCCAGCACCGAGCGTATGCGCTTACCCGGCGACCCAAGGGTGTACGCCAGAGCTTCTTTCAATTCGCCGTCTATTTGCTGGAAGGCTAAAAGCCGCTGCAGAGTATAATTAACAAATTGTGCCTTCTCGCGCAATAGAGCATTGAAACCTTTTGTGGGACTGTGATTTTCGATTTACGATTGCCTCCTGATTGTTCACTATTGACAACTTAGTATTGATTATCGATTATTGAAAATAGTAAATGGTAAATAGTAAATAGTAAATGGAAAAATGTTTCTGATTCTTGGCGTTACTGCATTGGGCAAAGGCCGATTGGCCTTTGAATTGGCCCAAAGTTTGGGTGCTGAAATAATCAGTATCGATTCAATGAAGGTCTATCGGCGAATGGACATCGGCACCGCCAAACCGCCTGCCGAGGCACGTCAGCACATTAAATATCATCTTATCGACATAATCGAGCCGAGCGATTCCTTCAGCGTCGCAGCCTTCCTGGATGCCGCTTCACAGGCAATAGAGCAGATAAAGGGCCGTAATAAGCCTGTTGTGGCCGTCGGCGGGACTGCTTTGTACATAAAGGCGCTGCTCTACGGCCTTTTCAAAGGTCCCGGAACCGATAAGCAGATACGGGCCGAATTAACAGCACGGGCACAAGTTGAAGGTCTGACCGAACTTCATCGCGAATTAACTAAAATTGACCCTGTGGCCGCAGAGCACATTAGCCCCAACGACTCCAGGCGTATCATCCGGGCTTTGGAGGTTTACCAGCTAACAGGCAAACCCATCTCAAGCCTCCAGAAGCAATGGGATAGGCGCGACGTGAAACACGACTGGACGATAATAGGTTTGCGGAGAGAAAAAACCGACACCAACGGCAGAATAAACAAAAGGGTAAAAAAGATGATTGCTGCCGGCTTTGTCAATGAGGTCAAATCCTTGTTAGCTGAAGAAAAACCTTTGAGCAGACAGGCCCGATGTGCTATTGGCTATGCTGAGATAATCGAATACCTGAGTGGACATATAAATTTGGAAGAGGCAGTCGAGCTTATCAAAAAGAACACCAGACGTTTAGCCAAGAATCAGCGCACCTGGTTCAAAACTTTTAAGAATGTCCATTGGCTCGACATCGAGCCGGACGAACCCCCAGAAAAAATCCTCACTCGAACGAAGATATTATTGAATGATATTTTAACTTAGACGGTTTGCAATTGTCGCTGGGCGCGAAGCACTGTGGCGGTATCGCCCAGAACAAGCTGCTTTATCAAGCTGCTTGGAACCAGGCTAATTCCCATATTGAAGATTTTCTCTTCAACCATCGAAGCAATCGCCCTTGCCGTTGGCTGGCAGAGCTCGTACTTTGTTATGAGGTCATCGACTATTCTGGACTTGTCCCATCGGCATCTGCTGTTGGTTCCCTCTGTGCCGGCAAGCGATTCAGCATCCGTCAGCTCCTGAATGTCAATCGAGACAACCTCAGTTCGTGAACGCTTAAGCATCCGTTCGAAATGATGCTCATTTAGCCCGATAGCAGCATCTTCATAATTGGTGGCTGTTAGAACTGCCTTGATTATGGAAAATATCTCACTGCTGGTTACGCTGCGTCGGTTTTGTCGGTGATAAAGAAAGTATGTTACCACGTCGGCAAGCTGTTCGGCAATATATACATCCGCCTGTCCAACCTTATCAAGAGCGTTATTGATAGCCCCCATCACTTTGGTGTGCGAGTATTCCTCAACACTGCCATCGGCTTTTATGACTTTAAGCTGCGTTTGCATCACCTTCTTTTTGCCTCCATGCAAAAGCTGCCAATAAAAAGTGAACGGTTATTCTTTTCAAAGTATGCCTAATTTACATTTTGCAGAACCCTTGTTACCAATCAAAGAGCATCTGCCGGCCGCTGGGCTCAGTTTCGTCAATTACCTGACTGACTTCCTTAATCAATTCACCTGCATCCTTGAAGTCACGATATACACTTGCAAAGCGAATATACGCCACCTTGTCAACCTTGCGAAGTTGTTTCATTACACTTTCACCGATAATGGCTGATGAGACCTCCTTGTCGAAATTCCGGAATATATTCTCCTCAGCCTTGTCGGCTATTTGTCGAATTTGCTCTGTCGAGACAGGTCTCTTATAACAGGCCTTTTGCAAACCGCTGATGATTTTTTCTCTGTCATAAGGAACCCGAGAGTTATCTTTTTTCACCACGTAGAGCTTAGCGCTTTCGCCTATCTTCTCATAGGTGGTAAAACGCCTTTTACACATCAGGCATTGACGCCGGCGCCTAATCACTCTTCCGCCATCGCTTGAACGCGAATCAACAACTTTATCTTGGTCTTCCTTGCAAAAGGGACATCTCATTTCGTATCTCGCATCTCGTACTGCATATTGTGTTTGAGATACACTTTTAGCCTCGTGATTCACAACCTGCAAGCCGGCTATCCGGCCCGCGCAAATCCCTGACGGGCGGATACGCTCTTTGAAGCTCATCAAGACAGCACTACATATAGTCAACCTATCTATTTTACACTCAACATATAGTATGTCAAAAGAATTTTGATGCGGGCAGTCAATCTTCCTGAATCAGAAGCCGTCAAATTTGATTTTGCCGCTCTTAATTTATGGCCTGATAAACACTAAGGAGAAAAGACAAGAAAAACTCACAGTTTTTTTGCCGGCGTTTTTTTGTAAAAAAGGCCTCTGCGCAGAGAACGCAGAGGCCAACTCGGAAAGAAACTTATATGCACCCCCCTTAGGTCTGGTACAAAGCCTTCACGTAATGTGAAAGCGTTGTTTTTGCTCCTGCCTGTATGTTACAATTAAAGTCTAATATAAAAACCTTAAAGAGACAAATCGATACAGCTACTTTTTTTGTTTTTTTTACAGCCCGATAAAACTAAGTATATCTAACAATAATGAGCCGATTGTTACCCCTTCGACGAGCTCAGGGCAGGCTCTAAAAGCAGCGAAGGGTCTCATTTATACTAAGATTATGAGATTCTTCCCCTTCGACGAGATCAGGGCTAAGGGCTATTTTCGCTCAGAATGACTGGTGTGCTTTATATTGAGACCGAAGATCGCATCTGTCGCAGGGGCCTATAGCCTGTGCCTTTATTCACTGTTTTTCGCCTTGTTAATGTCCGGTTAGTCCTCTTCGATTTTGGCTTTATTTTCCAGCCTGTCTATAAAATCATCGATGGCTTTTCCTCGCATCTGTCCTTTAAGTGTTTCCACTATCTCGCCCTTTACTTCTTTAAGCTCGGGCACGGCGGCCGGCTTTCTGTCATACACCTTGGCTATATGAAAGCCGAAACGGGTGCGAAAAACGTCACTAATCTCTCCATCACCCAAATTAAAAACTACGTCCTCGAACTCTTCTACCATTTGCCCCCTCATAACGTACCCTAAGTCGCCGCCGCCGTCGGCACAATCAGTATGTTTATCAACCACCACCTCAAAAGCTGCACCGTTTTTCAATTCATCATGTGCTTCTTTTATAGCGTTATAAGCAGTCTCTTCGTCCGTCTGCCAGTTCACATATTTTACTATATGAGCCACTCTGGCTCGCTCACCGGATTTGAACTGTTCCTTATTTTCCTCATAGTATTCCTGGACAGCAGCTTGCGACGGCTCCGGTAAATCTTTGCAGGCTTCGTTCAGCCTCTGCTCAACTCTCATTTGCATCTTGATGTACTCTTTGATATCTTCATCATTCTTGAGGCCAAGTGCTTTGTAGAGCTGCTCCTGGTCTGCGTATTGCTCTTTTAGCTTGGCTAAAGCGGATTCGACCTGGGCTTCAGGAATTTTATCGCCGTTCTTTTTTGCTTCCTGGTTGATTAGAACCCTTTCAATCACATTCTCTTTGGACCAGTCAAACAGTTGAGCTTCTCGCTCTTTGGGGTCCTGGTCGGAAAACACTCGTTCGTAATCCGGTCTTAAGCGTTCAACCTCCTGCCTTATCGCCGAATCATCAATTTTTTCGCCGTTAACAATTAGAGTCATTTTTCACCTTTCGTTTCGTGTGTATCACAGTGTGTATTGTTCCATCCGTTATTGCGAGGCCTGCATAGTCCCGCATCAATTAGGAATGAGCCTAAGCTTAATGGTTGCGGGACGGCAATCTCAACCGCTTGCAGGGATGAGATTGCCTCACTTCGTTCGCAATGACTTTATTGTTATGTAAAAACTTTTTTTGAAGTTATTCTTATCCTTTTGCCTTTGCGTACCAGTCCGGGTCCTGTGCCAATTTTTCCCTTGTCTCTAATGTCATCATCTCAAAAGCCGGGTGAGTGCTTTCCCACGCCCGCTCGCGAAATGAGCTGTTCTTCATCTTTTCTATTTCAGGGGCAACCTCATTAAAATAACTGCCGTAAATATGCAGCGAATCGCTTATATCGACATACCTGCCCACATTCACCGGCTCGCCTCTTTTTTGGGCTATCCCTTCGGCAATTATTCTTTGAAGGTCGGTGAGCGCATAGACATTCATAAACCACGCCTTATAGAGGTCTCTGCTGCGCCAGTGTGTGTTCATATTGAGCGAAAGCCGGCCCTCCTGGTTTGCGACCAACCGGCACCATATTCTCTGAAGGCACGGCGGGTCGTCTGTAACCGGGTCTGCCGTCGGCATCCAGGTTATGGCCTGCGCTCGCCGTGTGTGATTAACCTTTGATAGGCAATCTACAATATACTGAATCTGGTTGACCTTTTTGAAAGGCCTGGGCGAATCAGAGTCTCTTATATTTTCCACGGGACTGTATGCGAACAGTCGCTCGTGATAGGTATAAGTCCATTTGCCCGCAGCGGGGTCAATCCAGTGGTCGTGGATGCCATTGACCACCTCCTGCCGATACGATTCAAGCTCCTCGGGCCCGCCGGGAAAGTTCTTGTGAATCCTCGGTTCATTGAATGGATTGGTGATGGTAATCATAACGGTTGCATCTTTGCTCGGCGGGTCATCAGGTTTATCGTACTGAGTTTTAACATCTAAGCCATTATCCCAGACAGCTAAGACAGCCTTCTCCCACGCCTGCGGCAGACAATCAGCGGTTATCGAAATCACAGGTATATTTGCAGCCGAACCGGTAATATTCATCTTGGTTTTTTTGATAGGTTGGTTCTTCATAGCCTTTCCGGATTGCTTGGATTTCTTTAACGAATTATCGACCCGCTTCCCTCCTCCTGACCTTTGTGGGCGGCTTTATTGAAGAGTTGAACTTGACCAACTTTTCCCAATTTATTTTGCCATCGTCGCAAAAATCCTTGGCAAATTCCATTGTGAATTTGTTAATTACTCGAGCATATTGTTGTATAAAGTCTTCGTTCTTTTCTTTCGCTTTATACCCAAGTGGTTTGATAATTTTGGTATACAGATTCTTATCGCCTGAGATAAACTCCCAGAACCTTTGACCACAAAGCTTCTGGTATTCGCCCTTGTCTGGTGTATCGTCCCGGCCATAACAGCACCCATTTACCGCTACAATCATCTTTCTGGGAGTATTAGTTTGTAGAATTCTTTTTGCTCTCCGAAAATTGTCCTTCATATCTTTAATCTGTCTGCTGTTACCCCAGTGAGGACCGGATTTAATTGTGACGATATACCGAACTCCTTTCTTTTCAAATTCTAGGTCGATCCCCTCTGCTGATGATTTAGTACCGCCATAAACCTTACGACAGATAAATATTGCAAGCTGTTCAAAAAACTCTCCGAAAATAGTTTCTTCTTGCGAAGATAGATGTGCATCCAGAAGTCCCTTCACTACGTCTTGGGCAGTAAGAACGTTCTTGGCCCGAAACAGATATGGGTTTTTCTTCTTAAGAATTTTTGGCAATGCAAGACCTTTGAGATTTGCGAGTCTCTTGGTGTGAAAAGTACCTATATTATTTGCAACATATCTTTCAACATCATTAATATTCAATGGTTTCATAAACTCTTCTGCTATCAAAAAGACTTCTGCCTGTTTTCTGTTTTATTCTTTTTTTTGCCATCTCATAATACTCTGGCATAATTTCAATGCCGATAGAGTTTCTTATCAGCTTCTGCGCCGCAAGTATTGTAGTGCCTGAGCCCATGAAAGGATCTAAAACCATATCACCCTCTTTCGTAAATAGATTTATAAACCATTCTGGTAAAGCCACAGGGAAAACTGCACTATGGTTCTTATTATTGCATTCTGTTGCCAAGTGCAGGACATTGGTCGGATAGACTTTATCCCTGTTCAGCCAATGGGAGACATTTTTCCCAAATCCGCTTTTGTTTTTTGCATTGTCTCTTATCTTGTCGGTATCACTTAGATTTCTAAGCCTTGCTTCCGCCCAGTCACCTACGGCTACCATCACAGCTTCCTGGTACATATTAAATTTTTTACTCTTGTTAAACTGGAGGAGTCTTTCCCACGCATCTCGAAACCTGTTTGGCCATTTTCCTGGATAACAATTTTTTTTATGCCAGATAAATTCTTCGGTCCATAGCCATCCTTGTTTCCTCATTTCCATTATTAGCTCAAGCACGTACGTGTGCCGTTCGCTATTTATGACTCTTTCTTTTATATTGAGGATGAACGTTCCGCTTGGTTTTAATACCCTCAAAAGTTCTTTGGAAATAGGCAAAAACCATGCAACATACTTATTTGGAGGAATACCCCCGTAAGTTTTTTTCCGATTATCAGAATAAGGAGGGGACGTAAATATCAGGTCCACAGAATTGCTTTTCAGCTCCTTTAGCTTCTCTCTACAGTCCCCAAATATAAGATTTGTAGTAACCTCCATTGTCACTGCCTCATTCCTGTTCAATAGTAAATGTGTATCCTTTGCTTATATTTTCCGGTAGTTTATCACACCCTTAAGCAACTATCAATTTTCAATCTACGGCGCATCTTATTTAAGGTTTCCGAGGTCGATTTCTTCTTTGGTTATATTGTACATTTTGTGGTACCGCTCCGGTATGTCGGCGAGCAATCTTTTGGCATTGAAGGCGTATTCGCTGTCCGGCCACCTCCGAATTATTTCCCGGCAGTGGTCAACCATATTCTTGTACCCTAACTTTACACCCGGCAGCCTACCCATCTTTCTTTCGGTCATAGCCGCCTCGAAGAGTCTCTGCGCCTGAATCTCCTCTATCTCATTTAATTTCTTAAATTCGGGCTTCGGCGGCGCAGCCGGCGTGGCCGGCGGCTCTTTATACTGCGGCTCGGCTCGTAATCTCTTATCGTCCTCTTCCCACTGGTCATAAACGGTCTTTTGAGGCTCTTTTGGTCCCGAATCAGTACTGGATGAGAAAACGCTTATCAGGATAATAACACCCACAACTACAACGGCCAGCCCTATTATTTTCAGCCAGAATGTATTCATAATTATCCCGCCCCTTTTCCAATTGATAATTGATTATTGACTGTTGGTTATTTATAATCGATTTTAGCGTTTAGTTTTGTTTTATCAATAGTAAATAATAAATGTGAAGGTCCGCCTGTGGCGGAAACAATCGTAGATGTTTACAGGGCTAATAGAGGCAGTTTGCACGGTAAAGTCGGTTCGCCGAAGCGAGAACACAATGCTACTGAGCATAGATTTAGGCGAGCTGGCCGACGACAGCAAAATCGGCGATAGTATAGCTATAAACGGGGGCTGTCTGACTGTCGCCAAGCTCGAAGGCAACGTTGCCGCTTTTGACCTAAGCGGCGAAACGCTGGCAAAATCAACTCTGGGCAAATTAAAGCCCTCGTCGCAGGTCAACATCGAACGCGCTGTCAAAGCCACAGACCGATTCGGCGGACATATCGTCCAGGGCCACATTGACGGTACGGCTACAATAAAAGCAATCGACAAACACGGCCAATTTGCCGATATGAAGTTTGCTGTCCCTGCCGAATTGCTCGACCAGATGGTAGTGAAGGGCTCTGTTGCCGTGGACGGAATTTCCTTGACGATAGCAAGTATGGGCCAGAACAGCTTCAGCGTTGCTGTAATACCCGAAACGCTGAACAAAACTACACTAAGTAGAGTAAAAATTGGTGATGAGGTAAATATAGAAACTGATATAATAGTAAAGACGATAAAAAAGCAGGTTGAGAAGATTTTGCCACAGAAGCAGCCCTTAACAGCCGAAAAACTAAAAGAATTGGGCTTTTAAACAGCGCACGGCAAACAGCATAAGCCAGGTATTGCACCTAAACTCTATTATGAAAACTAACGGCAACAATTCGATAACGGAGCAGGTGGTAATCGGTATCACGATGGGCGATGCCGCCGGTATCGGGCCGGAGATTATCGTCAAAGCGCTGGCTGACCCAGAGGTTCGCAAAACTGCGAAATTCGTTATCTTCGGTATGAACGAGCAGCTTTGTTACGCCGCTGACGCCGCCGAGATTGAGCCTTTCTGGGGCCGACATCAGCACGAAAAAATCAGCCGCGAGTACCCGTATAAAGTTGTTGTCGCTGATTACGATGAGTATTCCGTTCCTACGTGGGTTAAAGGTCCGAGCAAATTAGCCGGTGAGGCATCCATAAGGTTTTGCCTCGATGCCATTGACGCCGCACGAGAAGGTATTATAGATGCCGTTGTAACCGCACCCGTCAGTAAGACAAGCTGGAAGCTGGCCGGCGCTGAATGGCCCGGCCACACCGAAATGCTTGCAGCTCGCTGTAAATCCAAACGAAAGGTGATGATGTTGATAGCAGGTCCGTTAAAACTGGCGCTGGCGACAATTCACGAAGCGCTGTTTGAGGTCAGGCATAAGTTTACCATCGGCTGTGTCTTCGAGCCGATAGATTTATTGAACGATGCCTTGAAGGATTACTTTGGTTTTGAAAATCCCAAGATCGGCGTTGCCGCGCTAAATCCACACGCCGGCGAGGGCGGTCAATTCGGAGACGAAGAGCAGCGCATAATATCGCCGGCTATTTTATTGGCACAGTACCAGGGGATAAACTGTCTCGGCCCATTCCCGGCCGACACCCTCTTTTTGCGTGCCGTCCACGGCGAATTCGACGGCGTCGTCGCAATGTATCATGACCAGGGTATGATACCTGTAAAGCTGCTCAACTTCGAGCGGGCGGTAAATATAACCATAGGAATACCGATTATAAGAACATCACCTGCCCACGGAACGGCCTTCGACATCGCGGGCCAAAACATCGCCGACCCAACCGGTATGAAATCAGCCATAAGCACCGCAATACAAATGGCCAAAACGAAAAAGTGCATGAGCGCACAAGAGCAAAAAACCACGAGTAAACTTGAGTGCTTATAGCTTGTGCCTTGTGCTCTTATGCCTTATGCTCCCCTAATTATGCAGACTAAGCGACAAATCCAGCAGTTACTTATATCCGCAGGCGTCCGTCCAAATAAACGTTTTGGCCAGCATTTTCTCATCGACCTGAATCTGATGCGGCTGCTGGTCGATTCTGCAAATATCAACAATAACGATATTGTGCTCGAGGCAGGCTGCGGCACAGGCTCTTTAACCGAAGCCCTAATCGAAAGAGCCGGTATGGTCATTGCTGTTGAGCTTGACAGGACACTGTCTGAAATCACAAAAGCTCAACTTATAAGCGCCGAGAACGTCGAGGTCATCAACGCCGATATTCTTGAGAATAAAAACACCCTCAGCCGTGTTGTTACAAACGCACTGGAGTCGGCTCGTAAAAAATATTATGGCAGAATCCTGTTAGTGGCAAATCTGCCTTATAACTCCGCCTCACCGACGATTCTGAATCTGGTTACAGGTCCGGCAATTGCAGACGCTATGTACGTTACCGTCCAAAAGGAAGCTGCCGACCGAATGACAGCGGCCCCCTCTTCCAGCGATTACGGCATCCTGAGTATCTTCTTGGCCGCTGCCGGTGACGTCAAAAAAATACGGATGTTGAAACCTACGGTCTTTTGGCCTCAGCCACGGGTTGATTCAGCAATGGTCAGCTTTGTCCGGGACCAGGCAAAGTTAAAGCGTATTGAGAGTATGGAGCTCTTCAGTCAGACCGTACATCTTTTTATGGGTCATCGCCGTAAGACCCTTATGTCCTGCAGCAAATTGGCTCGCGGCAAACTCGCAAAAATTGGCAATTGGCCTGAAATCTTCGAGCGATGTTCCATCAATCCCGTACAACGTCCCGAACAGCTCGGCGCCGAAGACTACATCGCTATCGCAAATTTGTCCTCCGGCATTCTTACGAGCACCTGACTCGAAAATGGGCAGCTTCATATTGCCAGGTATCAAATCATTACTATTCGCGAAAAAATGAGGTTTTTGGTGAGTTCCGCCGAGCTGATGTCCTTTCCTGCCCCGGTTGTGAACGTATCGAAACAGACAGGTTACTCTCTTATAAACTATCCGACGTTTTTAATATATTTCAATCAAATTTTAATCTTGCAGGAAATTCGGATTTGATGTATAATACAGCTTCCGGTAATATCAGGCTAAATCAGTGCAAAAATGCTGAATTAATGGAACAAAAGGCTGTTCTTTCGCATCTTACAGGACGGTGGCAGAGTCTCACTATAAAATTGAGGAGTATTATTATGAGCAAACGTAAAGGTTTTACCCTAATCGAGCTTTTGGTGGTGATTGCTATCATCGCATTGTTGATGGCAATATTGATGCCGGCACTGCAGCGGGTAAAGGAGCAGGCCAGAACAGTTAGCTGCCTGGCAAATCTGAATCAGTGGAATCTTATTGTCGCGATGTATGTGGAGGAGAACGACGGCAAATTCTATAGTGGAACAACCTGGGAGGGCTTCTGGTGGCTCAGACAAGTGGACCTTAAAATTCAGGACTGGACCAAAAACAAGATATGGTTTTGCCCGACAGCCACGAAGCCACTTTTTAATGAGAATGGTGAGCGTGCACCCAAGTTTAATGTGTTCTCCGCCTGGGGTATCCATTACGATAGCCAGCTGGGGCCAAACGGCGTTTCCGGCAGCTATGGCCTAAATGGTTATGTGCTGAGCACACCACCAAGTGACCAGGTATTCGAAGGAGGCCGCTCAACTAAAAATAACTGGAGAACTCCGAATGTGCCGGGTGGAAATTACATACCGCTGTTAGTAGGCGCCTTACGTTTCGATTTGTGGCCGCTTGAGACAGACCCTCCAGGACAGTTCGAGGATATGCCCTGGTCTGGTGGTAACCATATGGCCCGCTGCTTTCTCAACCGGCACGAAGGGTTTATAAACAGCTCTTTCTGTGATTTTTCCGCCAGAAAGGTAGGGCTCAAGGAATTATACACGCTCAAGTGGCATCGCCAGTTCAATACGAGCGGCCCCTGGACCCTGGCCGGTGGCGCACAGCCGAGCGACTGGCCGGAATGGGTAAGGCCCTTTAGAGACTTTTGAAAATGAGCGTTACGCAGAAAAGGCCGGTCCTTTGCTGTTCGGTTTTTTTTGCTGACGGATGTTTTTAAAAAACCTATTTTTGGGTACAGTACAAGAAAGGTATCAATATGCGCAGAAGAGAAGGATTTACACTAATAGAGCTTTTGGTAGTAATTGCTATCATTGCATTGTTGATGGCGATATTAATGCCGGCACTGGCACGGGTAAAGGAACAGGCAAGAACAGTTGGCTGCCTGGCAAACCTCAAACAATGGAACCTTATCTTTGAGTTCTATATGGATGAATATGATGGTAAATTCTTTACCGGTTATGGCAATAACACTTATTGGTGGATAGCACAATTGCCAGATCGCTATCAAAGTCGTATCAAAAACAAGGTATGGTTCTGCCCAACGGCCACGAAACCTTTGTTTGATGAGAATCACAATCGCGGGCAGAAGTTCAATAACTTCTCTGCCTGGGGTATCTTTACCAGGGACTTCGATGGCCCCTCAGACTTAACCCTGGACGGTATCGCAGGCAGCTATGGCTTAAACAGCTATCTGCTTGACACACCAGCACCACCGAGCCACACATTTGAGAATGGCATCCGGGCCGACAATTTCTTCAAAACTCCGAGGGTTCAGGGCGCAGGCAATATTCCGCTTATGTTAGATGCCCTGCGTTTCGACGTATGGCCGCAGGAAACGGAACTACCAGCAGCCTATGAGGATTCAGGCTGGACCGCCAATCACATGGGGCGCTGCTGCGTCAACCGGCACGATGGGTATGTAGGCTGCTCTTTCGCTGATTTCTCGGCGAGAAAGGTAGGACTAAAAGAGCTGTGGGTGTTGAAATGGCATAAGAGGTTCAACACAGCGGGTCCTTACACATTGGCCGGCGGCGTCCAGGCCAACGACTGGCCCGAGTGGATTCAATCTTTCAGGGACTACTGAAAATGGCTAATGTGCAGAAGGGGCCGGGTTTTTAGGCTCGGCCTTTCTTGCTGAATAATATTAAAAAGGAACTTATTTTTTTGGCACAGTATAAGAAAGGAGCTGCTATGCACAGAAAAATAGGATTCACGCCGTTAGAAATTAAGATTCCTGCTCGGGGAAGCGGAAGATTTCTAACAGGCCCCGTTAGAAAAAAATTCTCTAATGGGGCGGGGTTCACACTAATTGAGCTTTTGGTGGTAATCGCTATCATTGCAGTATTGATGGCCATCTTGATGCCGGCGCTCAATAGGGCCAGAGAGCAGGGTAAGCGTTCGACCTGCCTGAGCAATCTCAAGCAGCTGACCCTTTCCTGGATAATGTATGCCGACGACAATGACGACAATCTTGTCAACGGCGATACCGGAGAGTACAGCATACATCAGAATGAAACTCCCTGGGTCCTCAGAGATTGGTCGTCCGGGATGACTGTAGAACAGAAAACAGACGCTATTATGAATGGAGCCTTGTGGCCATTCGTCAAGAACCTGAAACTCTACAAGTGCCCTACTGTCGGCACGATTGTACGCTCAGGCGTTCAGGAAGATATATTGCGGACGTACTCTGTGTCTGATTCTATGAACTGTAAGAACTGGGACAGTATGGGCGCGGAGATGATAAAGAAAAGAATGGACATTCCCACCCCGGCCTACAGGATAGTCTTCCTTGATGACGGCGGTACAATAACCTCTGCTCTGGGTGGTTGGACCTGTTATGTTAAGCAGGAGAGTTGGTGGGACCCGCCGCCGATTCGACACGGCGACGGCTCGACCTTTTCTTTTGCGGACGGACACAGTGAGTATCACAAATGGACAGACCCGCGCACCATCGAGTTTGGCAAACGGGTCCCGCCAACGGCTTTCTCCGGCAACCAGCAGGGGAATGAGGATATTCACTGGGCCGCCGTGGCTATGTGGGGTGAGGCGGCGAAACATTAGGATTTACACAAAGAAGCCGGAGCCACAGGTGTGTTTCTTGTGCTGATTGATTCTTTGAAAAAAACGATTATTTGGAGGACAAGGAGAAATTTAGTTATGCGCATTCAAAAGGGATTCACCCCGTTGGAAATTAAGATTCCTGCTCGGGAAAGCGGAAGATTTCTAACGGGCCCCGTTAGAAAGAAATTCTCTAAGAGGGCGGGGTTCACACTAATAGAATTGCTGGTGGTGATTGCCATCATTGCACTGTTGATGGCCATCTTGATGCCGGCACTGCAGCGGGTAAGGAAGCAGGCACGAGGAGTTGCCTGTCAGTCTAACCTCAGACAATGGGGCACCATCTTTGCGATGTACACGAACGACAACGAAGCCTATTTCCCCGAGCGCAAGAGCGGCAATGACGCTTACGGGCGCTGGATGGATTCGATGCGGAAATACTATATCACCACCGAAGACATACGTTGCTGCCCGGTAGCCTCAAAAATCGCCAACCCGGACATGATAACCGGGGTCGATTGGTGGGGCGGCACATTTTTGGCCTGGGGAAAGGTCCCTCCCTGGGACTCCGGAGGGCAGCGTACAATAGGTTATTACGGCAGCTATGGAATAAACGGCTATGTATATGTGCCGGTGGGAACCGAAGTTTATGGAAAACCGCCCAGCAGATTCTGGAGAACTATTAACGTCAAGGGCGGCAATGAGATACCTATGTTGCTGGATTGCTATTTCTGGTGTGGATGGCCGGATGATGACGACACCCCTCCGGAATACGATGGCCATCAATATCGCGGCGACGACAATGCAATGAACCGTTACTGCCTCAACCGTCACGATGGACACATAAGTGCCGTTTTTGTGGACTTTCACGTCCAAAAAGTAGGGCTTAAACAGTTGTGGACGGTCAAGTGGTCTCGTGCGTTCAACCCGGTTAACCCCTGGACCACGGCCGGCGGTGTTACACCGGGCGACTGGAGAAATTACGGCAACGGCTGGATGGGAAAATTTAAAGACTATTGAAATTGGTAACCGGCTTGGCGATTGGTAATTGTTTTTTTATTTAACCATTTGCTAATTTGAAAGGAGTACCATTATGAACATACAAAGTGAATTTACCCCGTTAGAAAATAACCTTCCCGTTCGAGAAAGCGGAAGATTTCTAACGGGCCCCGTTGGGAAAAAATTCTCTAACGGGGCGGGGTTTACCTTAATAGAACTATTGGTCGTAATTGCCATTATTGCGATACTAATGGCGATATTGATGCCGGCACTACAGAGGGTCAAGGAACAGGCAAGAGAAATGACTTGTCGAGCCAACCTGCGTCAATACGGCATAGCACAGGCGGTTTACTTAGACGAAAATGACGACCGCTATCCTTATGCATGGACCTCTCTTGTTAAGACAGAGTCTCCTGTGGCCGGTTACCAGCGTTTCTGCCGATGGCACGACCCGAGATACCCGGCCGACGGCCCATTTTGGCCCTATCTTCCCGAAGACAAGGTCCATCTGTGCCCATCGTTCAAAGTCCTTGCCAAGTCCGAAGGCCAAAGGCACCCCAGCCATGTCGCTTCCAATCCTATTGTTCCTTATTACAGCTACAGCATGAATTCCTTCTTAGGGTCTAAGGGGATCGGCGGAGATTCCATACGAGACAGAGCGGTTCTTAAGTTCACAGAGATAACAAGAAGCAAATCGGAGGTCTTTTTCTTTGCTGAGGAGAACATGTGGACAAGGCCCGGCTGTAGCTGGGTGCTCAATGATAATGCCTTGTGTCCCGATGGACGGGATTGGTTCGGCACCTTCCATGGTACCTCGCAGTCAGACTTAAATGCCGGCACAATTAACGCGGTCTTTGTGGACGCCCATGTTCAGGAAGTGCGGTCGGCACTAAAAAAAGACACCAGTGACACGTCGGAAATGGAGTTCGGCAGATTCGAGAAATTCGGCTGGCCCAATAAACAGCCGTTTCAATAATACTATGTCCCCTATGCTGCCCCGCCGTTCCCGCTGTTTCGCTTTTGCCTGCACCTGTCGGTAACGCAGGCACAGGTGCCAGGGAAAACGGCAGAGAGCGAAGCTGTGGGGGCTTTTTCGCTGAATTCATAAATATAAGATTGTGAAAAGCAAAGTAATTAGAAAATATGAAAGGAGTACCATTATGAACAGAAGAAGGGGATTTACCTCGTTAGAAAATAACCTTCCTGACCGAGGAAGCGGAAGATTTCTAACTGGGTTTACGTTAATAGAACTGTTGGTAGTAATCGCCATCATTGCGATATTGATGGCCATCTTGATGCCGGCACTGCAGCGCGTTAAGGAACAGGCAAGGGAAATGACTTGTCGGGCCAACCTGCGTCAATACGGCATAGCGCAGTCGGTTTACTTAGACGAAAACGACGACCGCTATCCTTATTCGTGGACTTCTCTGGTCAAAACAGAGGCGCCTGTGGGCGGGTATGAGCGCTACTGCCGGTGGCACGACCCGAGATACCCTGCCGACGGCCCCTTTTGGTCCTACCTGCCGGAACAAAAGGTACATCTGTGCCCATCTTTCAAAGTGCTTGCCAAATCGGAGGGCACAAGGCATCCCGCCCATGTCGCTTCCAATCCTGTTGTTCCTTACTATAGTTACAGCATGAACTCCTGGTTAGGCTCGAAGGCAAGGGACCCGGGCGGCAATTCCGCAATAGACTCGAAAGGGCGCGGCGGGATTCATAGACGTTCCGAGATAACAAGAAGCAAATCGGAGGTATTTTTCTTCTCTGAGGAGAATATGTGGATGAGGCCGGGCAATAGCAATGTGCTCAACGATAATGCCTTGTGCCCCGATGGCCGCGATTGGTTCGGCACCTTCCACAGTGCATCCAGCGCAGACCTCAATAGCGGCACAGTCAACGCGGTCTTTGTGGACGCCCATGTCGAGGAGGTTCGCTCAGCTCTAAAAGCGAATACCAGCGATAGGTCCGAGATGGAGTTCGGCAGATTCGAGAAATACGGCTGGCCTAACAAACAGCCGTTTAAGTAGTCTTGATGCTCGATACTCGTCGAGCATCGAGCATCCAACACTGAGTATCGAGTTAGATTATCGCAGTTTTGTGCCTGTGACTGTGGCATTCGATGTTCACCGCCACCGGCAGCGAAGCAATGTGGCACGCAGCCGTCTCGATGAGAACAGCCAAAGCGGTCGTATCGCCGCCGAGCCCCTGCGGGCCCAGGCCAAGCGCATTAATTCTCGACAGCAAATCCCCCTCAAGCTCAGCGTAAAATTCATCCCTGTTTTTCCGGGCCAGACTCCGGCACAGTGCCTTTTTGCTCAGCAGACAGCTTAGTTCAAAATCGCCCCCAATTCCTACCCCCACCACAAACGGCGGACAGGCATCGGCGCCGGCAGAGCCGACAACATCAACAATCCAGTCAATTATCTGCTCTTTCTTGGCTGTGGGTTTGAACATCCTGAACCGGCTCTTATTCTCACACCCGCCGCCTTTGGTCATAACGGTCAGCTTTAACTTATCGCCCGGCACAATCACATGGTGGATTATAGCAGGGGTGTTGTAAGACTCAAGACCACAGACACCAGACCACAGACCAGAATTCTTTGTCTTGAGTCTTGAGTTTTGAGTCCTGTGTCCTGGGTCTTTTCTTCTTAGAGGCTCGGCTACAATGCTATTTCGCAGATAACCTTTCTGAAAGCCCGATGCGACACCCGCGTTGATTGCATCGAACAATGTCACCTGGGTCTCGCCGACGCCGCTTCTGACCGCCACTTCAGAACCCTGCTCTACAAAGACCACAGCAAGCCCCGTATCCTGGCATAAAGGTATCTTTTCATCTGCTGCTATTCGGGCATTTTCGATGAGCTGTTCCAGTATTTTTACGGCCCCCGGGTTGGATTCTTTCCGTGCCGATTCTTTAAGAGCAGCTAAAACATCCTCAGGCAGCTCATAGCCAGCTGATATGCAAAGTGATTCGACCGTCTCAACAATTTTTTCAAATTCGATATATCGCATTGGAAGTGTAAAGTACCTAAAGTTTGGAGTGCCTAAAGTGCCTAAAGCTTGAAAAAAGAATATCGAACGTCGAATGTTGAATAGCAAACTTCAAAATTCGATATTCCTTGTTCTCCACAGGACACCTTGCGGTGGATATTCATTATTCATTCTTTTAACTTTAGCTCACTTTAGGCACTTTCTAATTCGTCAAGTATTGACCTCGAAAGTCTTATACGTTGTATTGCCGACCGCATCGCTGACTTTAATTGTCAGCACATGGTCGCCCTCGGGTAAATCTTTTTTCGCATCTATTTTGATGGTGAAATTCTCATCCGTAGTATCATAAACCAAATCGTCCGGCACAGTACCTATCCAGTCAGCGTTACTGTCGATTGTATATTCCAGCTTCCCGATTGCACTTAGTTCATCCTGAACCTTAATCTCGAATATCCTATACTGTCCGTTGTTTTTAAGAGTGGATGTCGTTATGTCCTTAACAACCGGCCCGGTGTTATCAACTACCACCGGGTCGCTTATCCTGCTGCCGGTCAGCTTGGTCGAAGTGGTATTGCTTCTCTCGTCGCTTGCGGTTATCCTGACCTCGTATCTGCCGTCTTCAACAGTCTTTCCATCCCACTCGAAGCTGGCAGCTTCGAGCTCGTCTTTCAGCTCAACCCAGTTTGTTCTGCCGATTTTCCGGAAATCTATTTTGTAAATCAGCTTATCGTCGTTGTCGTCTTCGGTATTGTAGCTGATTGTGAAAAATCCTTCCTTGCCGGGCTTGGCAATTCGTTCGGCAGCTACCGATTTGACTTTTGGCGCCAGATTCGGGACAGTGCTGGCAACGGCAATCTCCCTTATAAGCGGGCTTTTACTGCCGTCTTCACTTTGCAGCAGGAGTTTATATTGACAGAATCTGCCCAGCGGGCACTCAAGCTGTATCGGCTCTGCGATTTCCACCGGCTCGGTCCAATCCGAAAAAGCCGGGTCGTTGACATCCTTGACGTTTCCGCTGCGAGAAGCCACCTGTACTTTGCATCCTTGCGGAATATCTGCTTCAAGCTGCAGCTTGCCCCATTTCGCCGGCTGACCGGCATCGACAAGGTCGGAAGTGTAAGTTCCCTCCGAAGCAAAACCGCAGCTTAATTTTATTAACTTCGCGGGATTTGCTGTCCCGAGATACACATTATCACCGGCCACGGCTATCGCTGTTACTTGTGCCGCCCGCTCATCCTCATATATGACTGCTTCCTGCTCGGCGAGCGGGTCTATGCTGAAAAGCTGGGCGTTGTTTCCGGTTCCGACAAGCAGTTTTCCATCCTCTTCCGCCAGGCAGAAGAAAACAACGGCCTCGTTGAATATATCGTTTACGAAACCATCCTTCGTTATCTTGTATATGTAACTGGCTTGTTCTGGTTTTGCTCCTTTGCGGACCGGAGGCTGTCCCTGGCCGGGTTTATCGTCGTTTGGTTTTTGTGTATTTGCAATTTTAAGCTTGCGTCCACCCTCGCTCCCGCTGGGCTTTGTGCCTTTTTCCGTTTCGGCCTCAGGCCGACCGGGAGAAGGCGGTTGGTCCGCAAATTGCGTCTGGGTCTGAACAATCTTGGCGGATGTTGCCGCTGCATAAAGGCCGTCTTCTCCAGACTTTTTTGTCTGCGTGTCAGCTCTTGAGCTTGGCGTAAATAACAGTGCTGTAATCTCCGGCTGGTCGCTGTCATATAGAACCATTGCTTTTTTGGTGCGCGGGTTTATCTTATATACAAGTCCTCGGCCGTCACTTCCCGCATAAATATAACCGTCCTGCCCGCTCGTGAGTGAAAGTATGTTTTTGTCGAGACTGTCGTCAACAAGCTGAGCTTTTTTGCCCAGGGAATTGAGTCCGTAAATCTTACCTTCCGGCCCGGTCCCCAAATAAATATCACCGCTATAATCAACGGTTATCGCAAAGATATATTTAGCATTGTTTGGCTCAAAAATAGTTTCCATTTTGTCGGCTTCGAACCGGCACAGTCTGCATTTTTCACCGCTTATACCGGCTAAAAGCCTGCCGGACACATCGGTCGCCATAGCGAAAATATGCTCGTTTGACAGATGCTTCTCAGTCTCGACCATCCCGCTATCGGACTCGTTTGCATCGTTTGGTTTTTTCTCTTCTCGGCTCCGGTCTTCTTCTAATGGATAAATCTTTGTCAGCTTGTTGAGGCTGTATTTGTAAATGCCGCCGTTAGGGCTTGTGCCGAAATAGACCGTTCCGCCGCTCACAACGATACTGTTTATCGACCAGACATTTCCAAGGTCCTCGAGCTCCTCAATCAGCGTCTCGGCTGCCCGCCCGAGCTGGATGGTTCCTCGTGAGCCAATCACAATTCCTTTGGTCCGGCCCTTCAGTAAATCCGAGCTGCCGGCATGGCGTATAACCTTACTGTTGACCGCTAAACAAGCGGAGCTCAAAACCAGACAGAGTAAAGCCGTAAAGGTTGTTCCGCAATTAACGTAGATTTTATCTCTCATAGCAACTCTCCATTTTGGTTATTGGTAATTGGTTATTGATAACTATTTACCATTTACCAATCACCATTTACCATTTCCCAAACCACTATCGGTTTTCTACTGTTATTTTCATAACCTTTTTATCTATAACCACTGTGCCGATTTCTAAACTTCGCTCAATCCAATGTTGATATGGCTGGATTGTCAGAGCCCTTTGAGCATTTTGCAGGACCAAAGCTTTGGTTTCCGGCAGGTCAGGCAGCTCAGCCTGCTCGAGGGTAACACCCCCGGGCGGCAGAGCCAAAAGAAAATACAGCTTTGCTTTACTAATCCCCAAAGAATAATTAAGCGCTTCAATCAAATCCGGCACACTTTGTGCAATAAATTTATAAGGGACGGCTTTCAGAAGAAACCGCTCATAATCCGGCGAGCCGCACACCGTCAGCTCATATTTTCCGGCTGCCAAATCCTCGGGTATTTCTAAGTTACACTGGTATTTTTTCTTTCCCGCCAAAACGGATTCCACAACGACTCCAATCTTGATATTCTCACCGGCCTTGACCTTGGAATTGGACAAATCCAACGACCATATATGTGAAATAATGTTCTTCGGAGCGATGTGAATATCATAATCGATGGATTCTATACCAACTTCTTTATACGGGTTATTCATAAGCAGCGCAACCGAGCCGACACTTTCCATTATCAGCTCAGACAGACCTTGAGCGGTGGAGACGTTTTCAAAGTTAATTGATTCGGCATCCTCTAAACCGATAGCTACTTTATATTCTACCATGTGGTCCGGCGGAAAATCACCGAGCTGAAAAGCCGCCCCGGCTACAGCAGACTGAAGCAACAGCGGGGTAAGCAGCCGATTATTTGCAACTCGGCAGTTGTAAACGCGTTTCTCAATGTCGTTGTAGCGGTCTATGTGTATCGTTAGTGGTATCGTTTTGGCCTTTGCACCAATCTGTCCGAAGACCGCCATCGACTCATCTATTGTCAAAGCGCCGACCGTCTCTATCACGCTGGTCAGCTTGAAAGAACGATATATGTTTGATACCACTGTGTGCACTTTCCCCGTGGCCATCGGCAAATCTACAGGGCCGTAACCGAGATAGCTGTGTCCGAAGCCATAAACCTTATCACCCCTGACTTCGGTTACCGTTCCAATCACGGCCATAGTTATATCACCGCTTACCAGCGGCACAATAAGACAGGCCCCGGGGATTAATTGAACCTTTTCGGCAGAGACAGGGGGGCTGCTTCCACTACCGCCGCCCGCGACAACCATCAGTCCGAAAGGCTTAACCAGCTCGTCAAGCTGTTCACAAACTCCTCTCGGCAGACCAGAGGTAATCAAAGGACACGGCAAAGGATTAACGCCACTAAGATTACGGCTTCTTTTGACCAGCTCGTTTCTAAATTGTCTGTCAATCTCGGCGAAATCAATAGGCTTGGTAAAATCAAACACAGACCACCTCTGCCCGGCGCCTTGCTTGGAACGGCCAACTCGTGTTCCCCGGCCTACTTTAAGCATTTCCTCAATAGGTGTTGCCCCGTAAAGCGGGTCCTTGCTGTAAAACGAAGCGTAAGCCAGCGCTCCCGCTAATCTGCCGTCGATATAGACCGGAGAACCGCTGCACCCGGCCACAGGACCCGTGTGGATAAAACGCTCATCGGTACCCTTAACATAAATCAAATCCATATCAGGGCCAACGTCACGCACTACATCCACAACTTCCAGGCCAAACTTCTCAATCCCGGCAAGCCCATACTCCGTCAGACAATACGCCTCCATCCCCGGCTTAATTTCATCAAGGCTGATATATTTCGCCGAGTCCCAGATGCCCTCTAATACACTTGCTGTCGCTGCTTCGGTTTTGCTTTGTAAGATTACTGCCGTCAAGACCAGTGAAAAGCAAACGGTAAAAAATAAAAGCGGTTGTCGCTCCGTCGCCATAGCTTTGGAGCGTCGGCGACTTTTGCCCTTTACCTTTATTTCAAACATCTATACCCTTTCGTCTAATTATCAGCTAACCCCCTTAGAAAACAACGTCTTACTCCTAACGGGGTAAACCCTGTTAGAAATAGAACCGCCGCAGCCCCCTTTTCTGTCTTCGACAGAAGACAAGGGCGCCGCTTTTGGCCAGAATTTCTAACGGGGGGTAAAATTTAACCGATTAACAGACCTATTGCAAGACAAAAGAGATTTTGCTACAATGCTGATTTGAGCCCACGCTCCGTCGCGATGGCTTTGGAGCGTCGGCGACAATTGAATTCTTATAACGGAGAAAAAAAATGAAATCCGAACACCGGCACGAACTAAAAACCAACGAATTGGCCGAATGGCTGAGTAACCTGCCGCAATGGGCCAAAGAAAATATCATGACTATTATCGTCATTTTAGCAGTGATTGTTGCGGCCTTAGCCTTTTACATCCGGTACCGCTACAGCAAAGGCTTAGTAGCCGAGGAGCAGCTCGAGTTTACGGGTCTGCTTAACCAGCTATCGGCCAGCAAAATGCAGGTCCTTGGTGCTCAGGCCCAGGGAAGGGACCTTTCATTTATACTCCTTCAGCCCGCCAACAGTCTTGGAAACTTCGCCCAAAACGCCGAAAGCGACCAGATGGCTGCTTTGGCACTTATTAAACAGGCCGAAGCCCTGCGGACGGAGCTGCATTACCGGCCCGGGACCGTAAGTAACGAGGATTTAACAAGCCAGATAAACCAGGCAAAGGCTGCTTACACCGAAGTAATCCAGACCCGCCTGAAGGGGACATCTAATCCGTCTTTAATGGCTGCGGCTGAATTCGGCCTGGGACTCTGTGAGGAAGAGCTTGGTGATTTTGAAAAGGCACAGCAGATATATCAGATTATCGCCGCAAACCCTGATTTCGAAGGTACTGTAGCCGTCACTCAGGCGAGGCACCGTCTTGAGACGATGTCCGATTATAAGCAAAAAGTGATTTTCAAGCCGGCACCAGCTCCCCCCGTTGCTTCAAAGCCGACAATCCAGCCTCCTTTTCTGTCTGCGACAGCAGACAAGGGGGCGGCTGATGCCAATCTACCGATTCAGATAAAACCTGTTGACAGCAATCTGCCTGCTGAGACTAAAGCACAAGAGAACTAAAGTCTTAAAAAACGAATAATGAATATCCACCGCAAGGTATCCTGTGGAGAACAAGGAATTTCGATTCACGACCTTGAAGGCCGCGCTACGATAAGTTTGCTATCGGACATTGGATATTCAATATTCAACATTCGATATTTTTTCTACGGACTTTAGGCACTTTAAAATTTCGGATTTAGCAATGCCTGAACTGTCAGATGCCGAATATAAACCATTAACTCCGTTAGAGAGCGGAACGGGGTTAACGCTGCATGTCGGCAACGCCGTTAAAGAGCGCAGACTTGATAAGTATCTCCACAACCGTTTTAGTAACCTGAGCCGGCGTTTCATCCAGGACGCAATCAAGGCAGGTTCCGTCAAGGTTAACGGCAAAATCGCCAAACAAAGCTATAAACTGAACCCGGATGACAAAATCGAATTAACATTTCCCGAACCGCCCGACAAAGAGATTTTGCCCGAGGATATCCCGCTGAATATTATTTATGAGGACTCTTGCTTAATCGTCCTGAATAAACAGCCCGGCATGATTGTGCACCCGGCCCGCGGCAATACGCACGGCACCTTGGTAAACGCCCTTGCGTTTTATTCGGATAAGCTGTCGAGCGGCCTCGGCGATTTTCGTCCCGGCATCGTACATCGGCTCGACAAAGACACCACCGGCGTTATGGTCGTTGCAAAAGACGATACCACCCAGTGGAAAATCGCCAAACAATTCGAAAACCGTCAGGTCAACAAGAGCTACCTTGCCATCGTCCACGGCACGCCCGACCTGACTGCCGACCGCGTAAAAGTGCCGTTGGGCGTTCATCCGAGAATCCGAGAAAAATATGCAATCAGGCCGGAAATCGGCAAAGAGGCAATCACTTTTTACGAGGTGCTTGAATCTTTCCGGGGCTTTTCTCTGCTGAAGCTCGCACCGAAAACCGGTAGAACCCATCAGATACGCGTTCACCTCTCATACATAAAGCACCCGATTGTTGCTGATGATATGTACGGCGGCAGCGTTGTTTATCCCTGGCAGCTGGCCGATGCCGAACCGGCCGTGCAACAGCCGGTCATAAGCCGGGTCGCCCTTCACGCCCATACGCTCGAATTCAAACACCCGAAAACCGACGAAATGGTAAAATTCGAAGCCCCCTTACCCGAAGATATGCAAATCCTCCTCGATATGCTGCGCAAATACCGAAAAACCTGATAAGCACACTTTTCATTCTCTCGGAGCTTGTTATTGCAAAAACATCCAACAGGAACCCCCCTTATTGTGTTTACTATCACGGCAGTTTTGTGTGAACAAACAGGGAGATTTGGTATGCAATCTCAAGGGTTTCTCCGATTTCATATAAGCTGCCCTTCTTGAGCTATCGTGTGAATCGGATTGCCAATGAGTATAGCCCACATTTCCTGGCGCTATCACTCTTCATCAAGGTCCGGCAATGCGTTTAATATGAATTCAAAGATGCTTCGGGCGGTTCCGATTGCTTTGGCTGCCTCCTTTTTGCTGACGTCTCCGTGAGGCACAGGATATCGTGAATCGACCGCATAGGTCGTCAATACGCCCGCTCGGTCCTTGAATTGTTCAAAGTCGGGAAGCACAGACGCGCTGAGCTTAAGCAGATTGTCAATGTCATGCGTCTTTCCTGCCCTTACGTCATGGAAAGTCAACAGCCCCTTGAGAGCCTTCTCTGCACATTGTTGTGCGTGAAAGGCCGCCGCCCAATACACAGGTTCCGAATCACTCATAATGAGCTCCGCCAACCGCAGGTCGTCATCGGCGCGCATAATCCACTGTTTTGTCATCTCGAGCTTAGGTTTCATAGACAATCCTGCCCTCACAAAGAGCTTCATTCATTATGGTGTTCTTCACCTGGCCATACCTATTGAACTGTTTTTCTGTACAGACAATCAAATCCAGTGGGATTTGAAGGTCCCAGAGACTTTTCCTTCCTTCAATGGTGATTTCCCGTGTCGATTTATCTGTGTCGCGTACCACAGCCAGTAAATCGACATCGCTGTCGTCGTCAGGGTTGCCCGCAGCGTGTGAGCCGAAAAGATAAATCCTCTCCGGGTGTATTGACTCGGCTAATCGCTTAGTAATTTCATCGAGCAATTCTGTAGAAATCTCTTTCATAAATACGCGCCTCTGGTCGAATTCTATCAAACCTGCCGGTTATATTCAAGCTGCGTACCCGCTGCGACGCATCGCAGCAAGTCGTTCACTTTCATCAGCTTTATTCTTGCGGCAGTTTTGCTAAGTCTGCGTCGGAGCCGGCAAATATTTATTATGCACCTTAGGATACTACTGTTTCCGGAACAAGTCGAACCTCGACTCTGCAATGTAACGCACTTGCAATGCGGCGGAGCATATTTAAGCTGTGGCCGCTATAATCTGCATCTTCCAGCCGGCTTATCACAGATTGGGTGGTTCCAACCAGTTTAGCTAACTGTGCCTGACTCAACCCAGCTTGTGTCCGAAGGTTGTAAATTTGGCCTGCTATATAAGCTTTTTCTCGTTCCTCTTTAAGAGACTCAAGCCGCTTTGGGTCATCTTTAATATATCGATTGTGCAAAATCTTAACAGCATTAGTTGTAGTTGTTTTTTTCTTTGCCATTATCGCAGCGTACCTTTATATGTGTGAGCCCTTGGGTTTTGAATATAGTTATTACGATGTCTTACAGCTTTGTTAATTTCACTTTTAGGAACCTTTTTTTCTTTAGTACAACCGTGTGAAACAACAACTGTGTTTTTGCCTTCAAAAAAGTACAATATACGGTAATTAAGCCGCTTGAGCTTGGCTCGCAACTCATAAATTCCTTCTTCCAGCAAGTCACAATGAGGCCTCCTCAGATCATATCCAAATTCCTCAAGCAACTCTATTTTCACAATGCACTTATCTACAGCTTTTTGAGACAAGTCATCAAACCATTCAAACAGTGGAACCGACCCATCTCTGTTTTGATATATAACAATATCTGTTTTTGGCATCTTTGTTGCCACTTAAAGTATCGCATATTTGCGATACGTAATCAAATAAAATTTCCTGAATTTCAGATTTTTTTTGCCTCTCCCAGATATTTTACTCCTGTGGCAGTTTTGCAAGGTCTGCGTCGGAGCCGGCCACCGTCAGGATATCGCTACTCTGCTGCCTCGACGACGCACAAATATCAATACCAGAAATAATATCCCTAATAATATAAAGGTAAAATTTCTTTTTACAGTATCTAACTTCTCTTTAACCAGTTTTCCTGGACTTATCTTACGTATGTTTTGAGCATGTATATCCATGTCCCCACCGTGTTGGATGCAAACACGGTGAAAAACTCCGGTAATCTCCAACTTGTCTCCTTTAGTCTGATAACTACCTGTAAATTGAACTTCTTTGGCTAACTCCTTATCCAGCCAGACACCGATGGCGTTTTCGCCGTCATTTAAATTTACCCAGACAAAATCTCCTCGCACCATCACATCGCCGATTGCCTCACCGGCATAGACAACACTTTTCCCGTCATATTCCTTAGCTTTATTAATTAACTCTGTACTGGAAAGAGGCTGTGCATAACATACTGTCCAACAGGAAAATATTAAGCTGATAGCTGATAATTGATAGCCGATAGCCCTTTTCATTATTTTCCTTTGATTACTGCAATAAAAAATCCGATTAAGGTGAACACTGATATAAACTCCAATCTGCCGGCCCACATCTGTACAATATAGGTAAGCTTTAATCCCGTCGGCATACTTGGAGTCGTAATTCCGCAAGATAACCCCACGTTCGCTGCCGCTGAAGTTGATTCAAACAACGAGTCTAAAAAGGGGTATCCGTAGAGCATCCCCACCAATGCGCCTATGCCATATAACGCTAAATAGGCTAACGTAATTAATAGCGCTGCTCTTACCTGTTTGTCTTCCAAAAATATTTCTTTAAGGTGGTGTAGTCTCTGCTCTACGACGGCTCGCTCCGGCAAGATAACCCTCTTTAAATCTTGTTGGAGCGCTTTTGCGATAATGCCCAGACGCAACATCTTGATCCCGCCTGTGGTAGAACAGATGCCGCCTCCTAATGCCATAGCGCAGATTAATCCTGCAAGCGCCAGAGCCCCCCAGTCATCGATAAATTGCCTCGCATAAATTGTCATATACCCTGTGCCGGTGTGGCCGGAAATCACCTGATAAAATCCTTTACGAAACATAATAAGCGCGCGTGGGTAACTGCCGACCTGATTTAATCCGATGAGCGTAATCAGGAATGTAAGGAGGATGGTAATACACAACGTGCGGGTCTCAATATTCTTCCATATTTCTCGACGGTTCCCAGTCCAAAGATGATAATGTAAGTTAAAATTCATCGCTCCCAAGAGCATAATGACAATGGTGATAACCTCAAAAAGCAGGCTATGATAATAGAGTATGTTTTGTGATTGAGGTGCAAAACCCCCGGTATCAAAGGCGGCCATAAAGAGGCATGTGCCGTGAAAGAATGCGTTGGCGGTCTTCATTCCATTAGCAATGCCGACTATTCCCAACACCAGCGTGCTTAAAATTAGATAGACAATGCCCACTAACCAAATGAACCTGGAGGTATGGATTACATTGGGTAACACTCTTTCATCGCGTGCCTCTCCCACGTACATCTTAAACGCTCCAGATACCCCTTTGGTAAAAAAACAAAGCGCAATAACCACGATTCCCTGGCCGCCAATGAACATAATTAAATGCCGCCAGAGATTATGCGCGTAAGAGAGGTGGTCGAGGTCCTGCACAAGCGTCAGGCCTGTTGTTGCAAACCCTGACATCGCGTCAAAGCAGGCATCCAAATAAGATTTCCAGTGTCCGCTCATATATAATGGTATCGCTCCTATCAGCATCGCTACCACCCAAGAAAGCGAAACCACAATCATGCCTTGCATCCAGTCCAGGTCTTCTTCTGTAAAGCATGCTTTGGTCAAAATCAAGCCGAGTATCAAGGCAATTTCTGTAGCGATTAAAAAGTCCAGAGCAGGATTTATCTCCACGAATAGCAGGCCAATAACCATAGGCACCAACATAGTCAGGCCTATGCCGATAATAATCTTACCTGAATAATACCCTATATTTTTGAAGTCTTGGAGTTGGGGCTTAAGAATCATAATTTTAAAAATATGCTACAATGCAAATCAAAAATGCCACAAGTATTATTGCTATTGCATAAAAAACTTCAGTGGCAATGCCAAAGACAGCATTATAGAAGGATTTTATCTTCATAATTTACCGGCTAATAAATTTGACAGTTGCGACTCATTGCCGACTGTAGTAAGCGCGATTACATCATCGCCGGCCTTCAGGATAGTATTACCTTTGGGGACAATTACGTCTTCCTTTCTTACTATGGAAAGTAATACAGAATCTTCTGGCCATTGGATTTCCTTTACCTGCTTATCTATCACAGGCGAGTCCTTTGGTAAGTCCACACGTACAATCGCCAGTTTTCCCCGTTTGAAACTTAAAAGGGAAACAAAATCCGAAAAGGAAATCTCTTCCTCAATAATCTTAGCAATAATTTCGGTAGAATTCATAGGGACATCCACCCCCAGCTCGGAGAAGGTATGTTCATTATACGGATTATTCACCCGACCTACTGTGCGCTGTACACCAAAGCGTTCCTTAGCCAATTGACAAATAATGATGTTGTCTTCGTCGTCTCCTGTAACTGCAGCTACCACATCTGCTCTGGCTGCGCCGGCTTGTTCTAAAATCTGAGGGTCACAACCGTCTCCTCTAATTACCAATACTTCCAATTCCCTGGCTATCTCATCGCAGGTAGTTTTATCTTTCTCAACAACGCAGACGCCATGTTTGCCCTGACAGAGACGTTTGGCTAAAAAATAACCCACCTTACCAGCTCCCACAATTACAATATACATATTGCACCTGAATCTTATAAACCGAATTTATCCTTCATCTTCTTTAAGCTCGCTACCTTTACCACGGCCATCAATGTATCCTTGCCTTTTAAAACAGTTTCGGGACCCGGGATAAACACGCCTTCCAATCTTCTTATTGCCACCACCAGGAATTCGCCATAGACATTTATCTCCTGAACGGTTTTGCCCACCAAGTCGTTTTTCACCTCTATCTCCATGACCCCCATCTCCTTTGTTTCAATCAAGTAAGTGGAAAAACGGCTTTCAATAATCTTATCTCTAATCATAGCAGCAAAAAGTATAGTCCCGCTAATAATATCTAAACCCAGGGCAGAGTAGATATGCGCACGCTGTGGGTCGTAAACACGGGCAATAACCTTGGGCACATTAAATATCTTTTTTGCTACCTGTGCCGAAACCAGATTAGTATTATCTCCATTAGTTACCGCACAGAAAGCATCTGCTTTTTCAATGCCCGCCTGTTTTAACAGATTCAAGTCAAAGCCATTTCCTTCCACAGTCAGGCCATTAAATGTGCCTCCCAGACGTTCGAAAGAGACAGGGTTCTTATCGATAATCACGACATTGTGGCCTTCGCCGGCTAATAGTTTAGCCAACTCCGAGCCAACCCTGCCGCATCCCACTATTATCACATACATTCTGGCCTCTCAATAAATCCCAAATTTTTTGCCATCGGAATAAAACCAATTTTAGAAACTATTGTAATCTTAAAATTGTAAATCGTAAATTGAAAATCGGAAATCACTCAAGCCACATCTGCCAAGCCAAGCGCATCGCCGAACTTAGCCAGCAGCGCCTGGCGAATATTTCTGTGTTCCTGGCTTGTTAACATCGGGTCCTGCGAGACCAGCTCGAAGGCATTTTTTCTTGCCATAACCAGCAGGTCGAAGTCATCGATGATGTTTGCGATTTTCAAATCGGGAAGCCCGTGCTGTCGGGTGCTGAACATCTCCCCAGGCCCGCGCAGCCGCAAATCATGCTCGGCTATCGCAAAACCATCATTGCTTCTGGTCATTACCTCGAGTCTGCTTTGAGCTGTTTGGCTGTCGGTCTCGGCGAATAAAAAACAATATGACTTGGCCTCTCCTCTTCCGATACGCCCTCTCAACTGATGCAGTTGTGCCAATCCGAATCTGTCCGCATTTTCTACGACCATAATTGTTGCGTTCGGCACATCTACCCCGACCTCAACTACAATAGTTGACACCAGCACATCGATTTTACCTCTGCGAAACTCTGACATAACTTGCTGTTTTTTGGCCGAGGGCATTTGCCCGTGCAGAAGCTCAACGGTAAATTCCGGGAAAACTTCCGCAGAAAGATACTTCCATTCATCGGTTGCAGCCCTAACGTCGTCGTCTTGTTCAACCGCAGTAATCCGCGGATAAACAAAATACGCCTGTCTCCTTGCCTTCAGACGCTCTCGTATAAATTCGTGCGCTTTTTGCCGGTTGTGCCGCTCGACCCATCGTGTAATAACAGTGCCTCTGCCCGGCGGCGAGTGCTTGATGACAGAAACATCCAAATCTCCGAACGCAGTCATCGCCAGCGTTCGCGGGATAGGCGTAGCCGTCATAACAAGGCAGTGCGGAGTAGTTTGTTTTCGCAGTTCTGCCCTTTGTTCAACGCCGAATTTGTGCTGCTCATCAATTATAACCAGCCCCAATTCTTGAAATTCAATATCGGCCTGCAGCAGTGCCACTGTCCCCACAACAATATCAATCGCGCCGTTTCTTATCCTGCCAAGAAGCTCCGTCCTTTTCCTGCCGGTTAATCCACCGGTTAGTAAAATACTTTTTACATTACTGTTTTTCAAATACCTTTCAATACTCAGAAAGTGCTGAGCTGCCAAAATCTCTGTTGGCGCCATAATTGCAGCCTGTGTTTTATTCGCGACCGCCAGCAAAGCGGCATAAAGCGCCACCACCGTTTTGCCCGAACCCACGTCGCCCTGTAACAGCCGATTCATCGGCTCATGTCTGCTCATATCCGCAACGATTTCAGCGATTGCACCGTCTTGGTCCCCGGTGAGCAAAAACGGAAAACGTTTTCTGATTCGACGGTCGATTTCCTCGGTGCAAATGCAGGGCCGGGCTGTCGAAAAATGCTGAACCTTATACCGGCGAAGCGCCAAGCCTAACTGCATTAAAAACAGCTCATCGTATTTTAATCTTCGTTTTGCTTGTGCCAGCTTCTTCTCATCCGGCGGCAAATGTATCCAACGAAATGCGTCCTTTCTGCTAATAAGGTTTGCCTGTTTGAGGAAACTCTTGTCATAAAACTCCGGCACAAGCTTATCGGCTGCCTGCCGCACACGTCCGATTATCTTTTTGATTTGACCGCTGGTCAGTCCCTTGCAGGCGGGATAAACACCGCCGCTAAAATACTCAGCCGAGCGGGGATGCTCTTCATCGAGTACCACAAACTTCGGATTGGTCAGTTGCAGCTGATGTTTGTATAAAGCAACTTTGCCTGATGCCGTTATTATTTGGCCGGGTTCTAACTGATTGCGTAGAAATCCCCCGTGAAACCATATTATCCTGCATACTCCTGTGTCGTCACTGATTATGGCTTCGAATATCGGTTGTCTGCGGTAGCTTTGGTAGTCTGTTGACTCGACCATGCCGATAATGGTGGCTTGCTCATTGGGCTGCATTTCTGCTATTTTTATTGACTCGGGAGTAAAATTCCAATCGCGCGGAAAATACTCTAATAAGTCTCCAACGGTGTGCACTCCCAGCTGCGCGAAGTTTTTAGCCCTGGCCGGCCCGACACCTTTGAGAAACCGAACCGGCATCGACAAGTCGAGCCTGTTTTGTGATTCTTCGCTTACTTCTGTCGTTATCGTATGTCCAGCCATAGGACATACGATAACAATTTTTAGTTAGGTTGGATAACAAAATATCGTAAGGCAATTCTTACATTATTCACGCTTCTTTATTGTCATTGCTGCTTCTCTATCTTATTCCCGCGAAAGCGGGAATCCGGTCTTTTATCGTTTGTTTGGATTCCTGTTTTCACAGGAATGACATAACGCTATTGCTCGAAACCGTATTCGCCGAGCAGCTTAACAAACCGGACGTCACAGATTACTTTTTCGATAAGTTTGCCCGCTTTTTTTTCACAGGCCGCCAGCTCCTGTACTCCTCCGTAGCCGACCGGCCCGACCAAAAAGCCGCCATCGGCAAGCTGCTTGACCAAAGGCTCTGGTATCTGAGGCACAGCAGCGGTAATCATAATCCTGTCAAAGCACCCTGACGAGGGTAGTTGAGGCTCCGGCCAGCCGCAACTACCATCACCAATGTAGAACTCAACATTACTGATGCCCAGCCTGCCCAGAACCGCCTGAGCGGACTCGGACAACTGAGCGAATCTTTCTATAGTATAGACTTTTTTCGCCAGCTTACTGAGCACAGCAGTCTGATATCCGCTGCCCGTTCCAATCTCCAGAACCTCGCAGTCGCGATTGACTCGCAGCTCCTGGGTCATTAGAGCGACAATATAGGGCTGAGATATAGTCTGCCCCATCCCGATAGGCAATGGGCCATCGGCATAGGCCTGCGAGAAATATGACTCTGGTATAAATTCCTCCCGTGGAACCTCAGCCATCACCTTCAGGACATCAGGATTAGTTATATCGCGTCCCTTCAGGTCCAGCCTGAGCATCCGTTCCCGTGCAACGGCAAATTTATCTTTTTTCTCCCGTCCACTCATAGCTTTAATAATCGCCTTTTGAACGCTATTTTGCAAACCAATTTTGCAAGTTTGCTGTGGTATCTTTCCGGTTAAAATAAAAGCTTAACAGCCGCGGCGGCGGCTAAAACCTGCACAACAGCAGTAAAGGCCTTTTGCGGGATTCGTTTTAGAAAAAATATCCCTATCACTGCGCCGAACGCAATAAACGGCAGCATCATTAAATCAAGTTTCACGGATGCCGCTGTCATCATCTTCAGGTTACTACTGAAGGGCACCTTCAACCAGTTTACAACAAAGAAAAACCACGCCTGTGTCCCTACAAATTCGATTTTTTCCAGTCGCATCGCCAGAAGATAGATAACCATTACGGGCCCGGCTGCGTTGGCCATCATCGTTGTTACCCCTGCCATAAAACCAAGCGCTGCCGCAAACCACCATTTAGCAGGAATCGCTGCATCTTTGACACGGGTCCTCGTCCGCCAATAATGGGCGCCCAGCATCACCAAAACTATCCCCCCAATAATCGGCTTGAGCTGATTATCATCCTTGATTAGACGCAGAACGAAATAACCCGCCACAATCCCCGCAATAGCAGGCAGCAGCAGCCTTAGCACGTGGCCCCACCTGGCATTGTGCCGGTGATAGGCCACGGCAAATATGTCCGCCAGTATCAGGATTCCGAGCAGAACGCCTACGGATTGTCGCGCTGGAATCGCAATCGCCATCAGAGGTACAACCAGGATTGCCACTCCCGGAATCCCCGTCTTTGAAAGTCCTATCATCATCGCACATAACGCCACTATAATCCAGCCGGATAGCTCCAATTCCAACGTACCTGCTCCTTTGTCAAAGTTTTCTTATTTATGGTTTGAGTTCTAAAATCTGCAATCTATCGGTTTCTGGCCTTTTTTGCAATTGACAATTGTCAATTTAAAGTCGAAAATAATCAATAATCCTAGGGGCAAAAGTTAATCTCAAAGAAAGGAGACCGAAATGAAAATCGAGAGGTTCGTTTCAAACGGGCCGACAAAAAAGGTTTTTTTTTACCTGCTGGCTGCTTTTTTAGGCGGGTGTATTCCCGTTATGTCGCTGCATTCACTTTATACAAAAGAAAATGTGGTATTCGAGAAAAAACTGCTCGGCACCTGGGAAGACCCTAATAAAACTATGTGGCAATTTAGCGACGCCAACAAACCGGAAAAGGCATACAACCTCACTTTTACCGATAATGAGGGCAAAAAAGGTTTGTTTGTCGCACATCTGGTCAAGCTTAAAGACAAACTCTTTTTAGATGTTTACCCGGTCCCCTGGGAACAACAGGACCCAAACAAGATTGAGTGGGTTTATAACACTTTATTTTTGGTACCTGCCCATACCTTCATAAAAATAAACTCCATCGAACCTCAGTTAAAGATGCAGGTAACAGATGACGAGAAGATGAGGGAATTTCTCAAGGCGGACCCCAATGCCGTAAAGCATACCTTGCTCGAGGATAAACCTGTCCTGACGGCATCGACGAAGGAGCTTCAGACGTTTGTGCTCAAATATGCCGATGATGTTAGAGTATTCCCCGGTGAAATTGTTTTGCTTCAAAGAAAAGCCAAAGTTTCAACTATTTCCAAGGCCGTCAAACCTTAATGACGGCTCAAAACAATATATATAGGCAAAAATTCATGACTGCTCAGCCGGGATTTAAACAGAAACCTCAAACGCAAAATGGTGTGTTTATCGAGCCCAGACGCTACCTGGTAAACATTGACTCTATCTCTACGCACCAGCTTTTTACAGATTGTCTGGTAATAGGGGCCGGCATCGCAGGCTTTCGTGCCGCCATAGAAGCAGCCGAGCGATGCAACGTTATCATCGTTTGCAAAGGTACCCTGGAAGATAGTAACACCGCCAAAGCACAGGGCGGTATTGCCTCGGTGCTTAATGAAGCAGATACATTCGAATCTCATATAGCCGACACGCTTAGTACCGGCTGCGGGATATGTGACGACGGCATAGTTGACTTAGTCATTCGCCAGGGACCGGAGCTGATAGAGCAGCTGCTCCGATGGGGTGCTGAATTCGACCTGATTGACGGGCATATCGCCACTACGCTCGAAGGTGGCCACAGTTGCCCTCGTGTTGCTCACGCCCACGGCGATGAAACCGGACGGATTATTACAGAGGCACTTATAAAAAAAGTCAGCCAGATTGCGAATATCAGGATATTGGAGAACTTCTATGCTATCGACCTGCTCACCAACGATGACAAAAAGTGCATAGGAATAGTCGGCTACGATAATCGCAGGGGTCTCCAGATAATCTGGGCTGCAAACACAATCCTGGCAACGGGAGGGGCAGGCCGACTCTACCGCGAAACCACAAACCCCCAAATTGCAACCGGCGACGGCATCGCTATAGCTTACCGCGCCGGTGCCATATTGCAGGATTTGGAGTTTGTGCAGTTTCATCCGACCACGCTTTACATTGCAGGTGCCACGCGGGTCTTGATTACCGAGACACTTCGAGGCGAAGGGGCGGTGCTGCTGGATAACAAGGGCCGGCGTTTTATGAAGGAATACCACGAGGCCGCCGAGCTTGCACCGCGCGACATTGTCAGCCGGGCCATCCTGGCCCAGATGCGAAAAACCGAGTCAACGCATGTCTATCTGGATGTTCGGCACTTCGATAAGGCGTATTTCGCAAAAAGATTCCCGCAGATTAACGAGCTGCTCGAAAGTTTCGACATAGATATCGGTCACGACCTCATCCCTGTTCGACCCAGCGCTCACTATATGATAGGCGGTGTAAAAACTGACAGTTTTGCTAAAACAAGCATCGAGAATCTTTACGCCTGTGGCGAAATAGCTTCCACCGGCCTGCACGGCGCAAATCGGCTCGGCAGCAACTCTCTGCTTGAAGGGCTGGTATTCGGTAAAATAGCCGGGAAGGTCGCTTCACAAAGCACAAAAGCAGATGCCGCCCATTTCAAGCACGCTTTGATAAAATATCAAATACCAACTTCAGACCGTACACGTTTGGATGCCGCCGATGTTAGAAACTCACTTCGAGCTCTTATGTGGCGAAATGTCGGCATCACCCGAAAGGCCCAATTGCTCGCTGAGACCCAGGAGATTATCAGATTTTGGCAGCGATATGTGATGGACAAAATCTTTGATTTACCCGAGGGCTGGGAATGCCAAAATATGCTCACCGTTTCCCTGCTTATGGCCTGCTCAGCCCAGATGCGGCAGGAAAGTCGCGGCGTCCACTTCAGAAGTGATTTCCCCGATACCGATGATGAGCACTTCAAAAAACATATAGAAATCACTCGATGAGAAGTAGAAAATAAGGCAAACTTTTGCTATAATAAGTCGTAGTTGATACTTGAATAGACAATTAAGAGAGCGGGTCTGGCGGCCGCCCCCGCTGCTTCGCTTTTGCGAAGCAAAACGGCGGGGGAGGAAAGTCCGAGCAGGACAGGGCACGGTGGTGGCTAACAGCCACCCGGGGCAACCCGCGGGAAAGTGCCACAGAAAATACACAGCCGACCCCGCACTCACTTTGTGAGTTCGAGCTTGCGGGCAAGAAAGTGAATATCGCCCGTAAAAAAAGCGGCTAAAAGACGCGTTTGGGCCTTGAATTTACAAAGTGAGTGCGGGAGGCAATGGTGAAATGGTGCGGTAAGAGCGCACCGCGGCGTCGGTGACGACGCCGGCAGGGCAAACCCCACCGCCTGTAAGACCAAGTAGCTGGCTGCTCGGCCCGAGTGTGAGTCCGCCGTCCTTTTTGCGGACTCTGCCAGCGGGTAGGTCGCTTCCCGTACCTATTTTGAGAGTCCACCGTTGATTCGGCAAATAAAGCTTGATGCTGCCAAGAATGTTTATGTCAGGATTTTCGCTGGCATCTCAAAATAGGTGCGGGAGAGCCAGCTGGCAACAGCTGGTCGAGATAAATGGTCGCCATCCGCCGTTATGGGTGGAATACAGAACTCGGCTTACGGACCCGCTCTTTTTTTGGTTTGCTTTTTTGGGCTTCGAGCATATACGCAAACGCGCCTAAGCGGATTTTGACCATAACAACGTTCCCCCTGACAATCATTTGGATTTTGCCTTTGTCGAAATTAATGTGATTGAATTCAACACCTCCGGGCTGGCTCAGTCTCGTTGCCAGCACTGGAGAGCTGTCCAGCTCGCGCAAAATCGCCTCAAATGCCTGATTGATAAGCATCCTGCAAATATCATGCATTTTGTTTCCCTGTTCGGGTTTATCTTTATCATCGCGAAGTTCATTTATATCCTTGTGAAAATTGTCTAAAACGTTCCGCAGCATAGCGATTCGTTGTGCATTTTCGGTTGTGCCGGGCTCAGCGAGCATTTCTTCTGCTATTACCATTTCGCAGTCAAACCTAAGGCCTCGACTGGACCGAAGCTCAAAACTTCTGGCCTTGTCGTCCACGAAGAAGAAGTATTTGCGTACCGCATTCAATTCGTTCTCCTGGAAAGTAACCATATTGAACCAGGTCTGGAAACCATCTTTGCTTTGTCCCAATGAGATAACAACGTTTTCGCTATGGCTAATCAGCTCAGCTTCCGCAAGACCGGGGCCAAGCTCATCCTGCAGTCTTTGAATTTTAGGCACCGTGTCGTGAATTATGCTCTGCGTTACCATTATCCGGTCATAGGGGGCGGAAAGTTTCTCTTGATAGGAAAGCTGCCGAGCTTTGGCCCATGGGGACATAACAGAACAGCCTCCTAACGAAGTGCCCAGAAATAAAGCAGCGAAGAGGCACATTACAACTGCCGATTCACGACTTATAATCGCCGATTTTTTAAGCATAATTCTGCAATCAACAATAGTAGCACGCTTCGATTTCGTCCGCCTCATGACATCTGTCCTCTGAGCTTTCGTACTTCCTGCGAACAATAATTCACGAGACACGCTTCTCGCTTTTAGACTTCTTTTGAATCAATCCACTTCATCATCTTGCGCAATCTCCGCCCGACGGTTTCCAGCTGGCTGTCGTGGTCTTTTTTGTATAGCTCTTTGAACTTTTTAAGCCCCGACTTGTGCTCGTTCACCCATTCCTTTGCGAATTTGCCGGATGTAACCTCCGAGAGTATCTTTTTCATCTCGGCTTTGGTTTGCTCAGGAATAATTCTCGGCCCGCGGGTCAAATCACCATACTCGGCGGTATTGGATATGCTGTATCTCATATAGCTCATCCCGCCCTGATACATAAGGTCAACTATCAGTTTTACCTCATGCATACATTCGAAATAGGCGATCTCGGGCTGGTATCCGGCTTCTACTAACGTTTCGAAGCCGGCCTTAATAAGCGCCGTCAGACCGCCGCAAAGAACGCACTGTTCGCCGAACAGGTCCGTTTCCGTTTCTTCTTTGTATGTTGTTTCAATAATCCCCGCCCGGGCGCCGCCTATTCCGTTTGCCCAGGCAAGGGCGATTTTTTTTGCATCGCCGGTTGCATCCTGCTGGATAGCTATAAGGTTCGGCACACCACCGCCTTTTTCGAACTCACTGCGAACCAGATGCCCCGGTCCCTTTGGAGCAATCATCACGACGTTAATGTCCTTCGGCGGCACAATATATTTGAAATGGATATTAAAGCCGTGACAAAAGCCGAGCGTCTGGCCGGCCACCAGATTGGGACCAATTGAATCAGCATAAACTTCCGCCTGAATCTCATCCGGTACGGTTACGATAATCAACGTCGCGCCGTCCATAGCCGTTTTTATATCGGTTGGCTTAAAGCCGTGCTTGGTCGCAAGCTTAAAGTTATCTGTACCTTTCAGCTCAGCCACCGCTACTTCTATGCTGTTGTCGCGCAGATTCAAACTGTGCGCATGGCCCTGACTGCCGTAACCAATAACCGCTACTTTTTTACCTTTTAACGCATCTATTGGAGCATCTTTTTCATAATAGATTTTTGCTGCCATAGCTTTAATTCTCCTTACTCTGTTTTTGTTCAGGGATTATTAATCTATTGATTCTGGCCCTTGAACCTCATCAAAGCCCGAAACCCGGTACAATTTTGGTGAAACTGTGAGTCGTCCGTTCAACCGCCAGATTTCGCGCCTGCGCATTATATTAAAAGCGGCTGATTAGGCAAGGAATTTATAAGCATGCCAATCCCGCATTCGCCTCTCATTTGGCGATTGGCTTGATACGGATTACGGCTCAATTCGCTTGTCAGAAGCGAACGTATCCGTTTTTACATGTCGCGGCATCGCTATTGTCCCGGTTCTCGCCACGCTCTTAATCCCATAAGGCTTGCAAACATTGATGAAGGCCTCAATCTTGTCCTCAGGCCCGCTGATTTCGACCATAACAAACTTTTGGCCGATGTCCACAACTTTGCCCTTAAACATTTCTATCAGTGATAATATTTCAGACCGCTTCTCAGGTGGCGCCGAAATTGCTATAAGCATCAAATCACGCGCTACCACCGGCTGGCCGACAAAATCCTGAACTTTAACCACAGGAACAAGCCTGGCCAGTTGTTTACGAACCTGCTCGAGGACCCTGTCATCGCCGACGACAACAATAGTCATCCGGCTCAGCTGTGGGTCTTCGGTTCGTCCGACAGCCAGCGAATCAATATTAAACGCCCGCGCCGCAAACATCCCCGCAACATGGGCAAGAACGCCCGGCTTGTTTTCAACCAATGCACTTATTATATGCTTCATTTTTCATCCAACTTTCTAAGCTCAAATCAGATTAACCTTTCCAAAATATCAAGCCCGCTCATCTCATCTATACTTTTGCCCGCCGGAACCATCGGCCAGACATTTTCTTCCCTCTCGACTCTAAAGTCAACAACGCAGGGCTTCTTTTCGGCTAACATCTGCTTGACTGCTTTGGGAACATCTTCTTTTTTATCGACAGTAATCCCAACCGCACCCATCGCACGCGCAATGACCGCATAGTCCGGATTGGACAGATAGCTTTTGGAATAGCGCTTATTGTAGAAAAGCTCCTGCCACTGCCGAACCATTCCCATATAGCCGTTGTTTAAGATACAGACATTTATCGGCAAATTGTGCTCAACCGCCGTCGCAAGCTCCGTCATCGTCATATTGAAACTGTGGTCGCCGTCAATATCAATAACCGTAGCATCGGGCATAGCTACCTGAGCACCTATGGCGGCCGGCAGACCGTAGCCCATCGTGCCGAGTCCGCCGGAGCTGATAAGCTGTCTGGGCCTGATGAATTTGTAAAATTGAGCCGCCCACATCTGATTTTGGCCTACGCCCGTTGTTACGATTGCGCCGTTTTTGGTCTGACGGCAAATCTCCTCAATAACAAACTGGGGCTTAATCGTCAATGAATTCTGGTCATACCGAAAGGGAAACTTCTCTTTCCATTCGGCAATTTTATTGAACCATCTTTTTCTCTCGTGATATTCAACTTCCTTAACCAGCTCGCCAAGGATGACTTTGGCATCGCCCACAACAGGAATATCCACGCTGACATTCTTCGATATACTCGAGGGGTCAATATCGATATGGATTATCTTAGCGTGCGGAGCAAACGTCTCGACTTTGCCCGTAACCCGGTCGTCAAACCGGGCACCGATGGCAATTAACAAATCGCATTCCTGCACGGCATAATTGGCATACGCAGCGCCGTGCATTCCGAGCATATCCAGAGATTCCGGCTTTCTCTGGTCGTAACTGCCCAGCCCTAAGAGTGTCATTGTTACGGGCAGATGTGCCTTTTCCGCCAGTGTCCTTAACTCCTGACTTGCGTTGGAGCTGATAACACCGCCGCCGACGTAAAGCACCGGCTGCTTGGATTTATTTATCGCCTGAGCAGCCGTTGATATCTGCCTGGCGTGTCCTTTGGTCCGAACTCTGTAACCCGGCAGCTTCATCTCAACCGGACCGTCGGTGCTGCACTTGTTAACCTGCACGTCAACCGGTATATCAACCAGCACCGGGCCTGGCCGGCCGGTCGAAGCAATATAAAATGCCTCCCGAATGATACGAGCCAGGTCTTTAACATCCTTGACGATGCAGTTGTATTTTGTAACCGGACGGGTAATGCCGGTAGTGTCGGCCTCCTGGAATGCGTCGTTTCCGATAAGCTCCGTGCGGACCTGTCCGGTCAGGGCAACTAATGGAATCGAATCCATGTTCGCCGTAGCAAGACCGGTAACCAGATTGCACGCCCCGGGGCCGCTGGTTGCCACTACAACACCGACTTTCCCGCTTGCGCGGGCGTAAGCATCAGCCATGTGGCATCCGCCCTGTTCGTGGCGCGGAACTATAAAATTAATCGGCGCATCATACAGCCTGTCGAACAAAGGCAGCACCACGCCACCGGTATAGCCGAACATTGTATCGACACCCTGTTCAATGAGCGTATCGACAATGATTTGCGCGCCTGTTTTAATGGTGGAATTATCGGCTGAACCGGCCGAAGTGCGGGAGTTGGATTTCATTTCTTTATTCCTTTCCTGATAAACACCACGGGTTCCATCTTGCGCCGCCATACACCCGGCGGACAAGATAGAAACCCCTATTGTTATTCCGGCAGGCCCCGCATTGCGGGAACCTTCAATTATGGCTACATTAGGCCCCTTCTGGTGAGCCAGCCGTTTCTACAGGAGAAAACCGGCCGAATCATCCGAAGATTCTAAACCCTGCCATAATCCCGTAACCATCCCATACCGGGACGTCTCAGGGTTGTATTTGCGTGTTTTCACACAAGTACAAAAGCATTATACAAATACAAGTTACCTCTTTCAATTATTTTCGGCAATTTATATGGCTGACAATAAAGATTTATTGCTTTTTCAGCCCTGACAAATACATTTTCAAGCCCTGCACAAAAATAGCTGGCCAAAAGCTAAATTACAGATATAATGATATCGCTAAATGAATTTTTTGGAGATTTCTTATGTGTGACGAATGCGGTTGCAGCGAAGTTAATACCGAAAAGACTTTGGAAGAAAAGGTCCAGGACACAATCGAGGCCATTCGCGAGAGTCTGCAAAGCCATGGCGGCGATGTTGAGCTGGTCGAAATAGATGAGGACAACACCGTCAAAGTCCGCCTGCAGGGGGCCTGCCAGGGCTGCCCCGGGGCTACGATGACGATGAAAATGGGAATCGAGAGAATCCTAAAAGAAAGAGTCCCTGAGGTCAAAGAAGTCATCGCCGTGAATTAAGAGCAGCCCCGCACCAATTGTCCTGTGGAAAAAGAGCACCATCTGCGTTCGATATGGATGGCTCTCGCTATCCGGCAGAATTGCCGGACAATTGGTGCGGGGTTCTCAGGATGAGTTTAAATGTTCGGAGATGCTGCCGGCGTTGGGGTTTTTAATGACGCATCTCTCGGTGATGATGGCGGCGATATCACGCGCCTCAGTAACATCAAAGGCCGGGTTATAAATTTCAACTCCTTCCGGCGTAGTCCTTTTGTTTCCACAAAATGACACTTCATCGGCCGGCCTTTGTTCAATGGGTATCTCGACCCCGCTTTTTATACTCAAATCGAACGTGCTTGAAGGTGCGGCAATATAAAATGGTATGTCGTGTTCTCTGGCAAGAATGCTCAAGCTGTAAGTGCCAATTTTATTTGCCACATCGCCGTTTGCTGCGATTCGGTCCGCGCCGGTTATGACAGCATTTATCTTTCCCTGCTTCATCAGGTAAGCCGCCATATTGTCACAAATCACTGTAACATCGATTCCCGCCTGCTTGAGCTCCCAGGCCGTCAATCGAGCACCCTGCAGCAGCGGCCGGGTCTCATCTGCATAGACCCTGAACTTCTTTCCATTTTTGTGTGCCTCAAACATCACCGAAAGGGCCGTGCCTTGTCCCGCCGTTGCAAGCGCTCCGGCATTGCAATGTGTCAAAATACCGGAGCCTTCTTTGATAAACCTTTCCCCGTTCTGCCCAATCCGTCTGCACATATCTACGTCTTCCTGATAGATGGCGTTTGCCTCGGCTAAAACAGCCTCGCGAAAGTCCTGTAACGTTACTTCAGATTCTGCGGTGATAAGCTCTTCGGCACCTCGCTGAACTCTCTCCATCGCCCAGAACAAATTTACCGCGGTAGGGCGTGATGATGCTAAATAATCTCTTGCCTCAGCCAGTACTTTAAGTCCCTGTTCCAGACTATCTGCGGGATTTAGTTTTTGCATAGACAAGACCAGACCGTATCCTGCCGAGACACCGATAGCCGGGGCACCACGCACCGCAAGTGTCTGTATGGCTTCGTAAAGCTGTTCAATAGTGCGGCATTTCAGCTTAACAAATTCTGCAGGCAATCGCCGCTGGTCTATAAGCTCCAGAAAGCCGTCAACACCGCCAACCCATTTAAGCGCCGGAACAATCATAAATATCTTTTTTCGAACATCGTGCTCGGATTATCTTTCAACTCTGGCGCCGCCACCACCCATAGCTTTCTGGACCTCACTTAGACTGGCTGTGGTTGTATCGCCGGGTGTAGTCATTGCCAGAGCGCCGTGAGCGGCACCGTAATTCACCGCCTCGGCGGGCGTTTTCCCCTCCATAAGAGCATATATCAGGCCGGATGCAAAGCTGTCACCGCCGCCCACGCGGTCGTATATCTCAAGGTCCGGCCTGAGCGCAGCATCGTGAAATTCACCGTATGCATAGACAATAGCACCCCAGTCGTTGACCGAAGCTGTTTTCGCATTCCGCAGAGTTGTGGCTACGACTTTGAAATTTGGAAACTCCTTTGTAACCTGCTCAATCATCTTCTTGAAATTCGTCGGGTCGAGCTTGGAGTAGCTCTTGCCGGTGCCTTTTACTTCAAAACCCAGAGCGGCTGTGAAGTCTTCTTCGTTTCCGAGCATTACATCCACGTGCGGCGCGATAGCCCGATTCACTTCCATTGCCTTTTTCTGGCCGCCGATATCCTTCCATAGCGAGCTGCGAAAGTTCAGGTCGTAGGAAACTACGGTGCCGTGTTTTTTAGCTGCTGTGACGGCCTCAATGATAACATCGGGTGTCGTCAGCGAGAGCCCTGCAAAAATGCCTCCGGTGTGGAACCATCGGATGCCGTCTGTGCCGAATATGCTCTCCCAGTCGATGTCACCTTTTTTTAGCTGTGAGGCGGCGCTGTTTGCCCTGTCCGAACAGCCCACAGCGGCCCGCACGCCAAAGCCGCGCTCGGTGAAATTCAGGCCAATCCTTACTTTCCTGCCGATGCCGTCGTAAGGCACCCATTTGACATATTCCATACTCACGCCGCCCTGATACATCAAATCCTCGAGCAGTCTCCCGACGGGATTATCCACAAGGGCGGTAACAACCGCAGCTCTCTGACCGAAACAGCGCTTAAGACCTCTGGCGACGTTGTACTCTCCGCCGCCCTCCCAAACCTGAAAATGCCTTGTCGTATGAATCCTCTCTTCGCCAGGGTCCAGTCGAATCATTATTTCACCTAATGAAAGTATGTCATACTTGCATTCCGATTTCGGCTTTAAATCGATTACCGCCATAGAAAGCCTCCTTTTAGATTTATACCTGCACCTGTGGTTTTGCCGCAAGGCATCCTGTGGACTGCCCAGGTAGTCGCAGGCACAGGTGTTAGCCGCCATAGATTTTTCCTTCCCTGTAATCCTGCCAGGCCAGCTCAAACGCCTTCCTTTCTGTCGGTGCCGGCCTTAATTTGACCTTCTTGCTTTTGAACAAATCGGGCGAGCTTCCGTCATATTCAATCTGCAGGATAGAACTTCTTAACGACTTGTTTTCGTGTTTGAACTTCAAAGGTTTGTTTGTGGCTTTATCAATCACATCAGGATGTATTTCAATGCCGTCGTGGGCCAGCACAAGATGCGAACCCCGTGAGCCGCTGCCTTGCTTTAGCAATTCTACAACAGCCTTGAGGTACGCGACACTTGTCAGAGCTAGATGCTCTGCCTGGATAGCTGTAGTGAAAGCCTCGGCGTCTTTTGAATTGAACCCTTTTTGTTGTATGTTTTTATAAAGCTCGACTGCTTCTTTCAGGGCTTTTTGGGCATCATTCAACTCTCTTATATGTCCCCCCGATGCAGTCATCCGGCTTCGGACCTCGTCCAGAACCTCCTCAGGCTCCAAACCGGATGGACTTTTATATTGCTCAAGACCTGTAACAATGTTACTTAACTGCCGGTCAATCTCAGACTGTTTGCTGGCCCCTGCGTCTCCCGACGCAAGTCGGGGCAGCGGGTCCGAATAATCCGGCAGCTCACAGCCATAGACATTTACAATATATTCGGCCGCTCGAAGCCCGCCGGTCTGGCCGGCGTTAAGAGCAGAGCCGCCGGGACGTTTTACCCCGTGAGTTCCCGCCATCTCGCCTATCACAAAGGTCTGTGGTATGTTAGACTCCCACCATTTGTTCACGGCAAACCCGCCGTTGTTATGCTGAGCACAGACCGCAATCTCAAGCGGCTCCGAATATAAATCAATGCCGTTTTCTTTATATATCTCGATAGCAGGGGTATTCATATATGCCAGTCGTTCGATAGGTGTCTTCTGCAGTGCGCCGGCTTTCTGCAAATACTCCCTGGCTTGCGGCTCGAGGTCATCGATGCTGAACTCATCCATAGATTCACTACAGATGGGATTGTGCAGAAAGTCCATATAGACCCGCCTGCCTTTTTGCGTTTCGTTGAATACGAGGACATCAATCAACGATGATTGCAGATTCTCAATCCGCTGCGGGTCGAAGGGCCATTGATAACCCTTTAGAAAAATATCCGTCGCCATCTTGCTCATTGTCGGGAAAAAGTCCGTCAGGAATTCTTTCTCGTCTTTGCCGTCGGCGTCTGTGCTGAATATTCTCGGGATCGCCTGCATATAAGTGCCGGAAACATTCCAGCGGAATTTGATGCTCGCCAGCCCGAACTGCGACTCGGTCAGGTTTACCCCAACCAATCCCGCTTTGAATGCAAGCCCGTGGATTCCGAACTGGCCTTTTGGATAGACTGTGGTTTTGAACAGCTCGCCCGGCCCACCGGCGGCGAGAACCATATTTGCACCAAAGAAGATGTTTATCGCATTATTCGTTCCATCAGCATTTTTCTTATCTACCGTTACAACGCCTGCGATTCGCTTCGATTCGCCGGAGCCGACTGTTAATAAATGTGCGAGCTCCTGCGCATCGAAAATCCTGACACCGTACCGTTCGAGCTGTTTCTGCAGGCATTCGCTCATAAACCTGCTCGTTTTAGGGCCGGCTGAAGTGGCTCGCTCGTATGGGTCATGGTCTGTCTTATAACCAATGAAGGTGCCTGTGGAATCCGTCGGAAATGGGACTCCGGCCTGAACTAAATGGTAGAATTCACGAAGCGAGCCGATTGCCTCGATAAGCGCCGAATCGCCGTGGCAGCACCCGGCTGCTGTCAGACTCCTGGCAAACTCTTCTGCGCTATCGGGAACGTCCGGGCTTGTGCCTATTTTATAGTAGGTCTGCTTGTCGGAGCCGCTCATCCGCGATGCACCTAAGCCCAATCCTGCGGTTACTACGGCAATTCTTTCCTTGGGATTCGTAACGCCTTTTTGCTCCATAAATTGACACAGGTGCACCGCACAGTTCATTCCCGCCGCCCCTGCACCGACGATGACAGTGTTATAATGATGAACTTTAATTATCTGGTTGCCGATTTTCTTGGTTTCCATAGTCTATTTTCCCGCTAACTGAGATTGAAATTTCTGCCTGTAGCCCGGCTTATTTGTTCGACCGATGCCTCGGCAAAATCGATATTAGGATATTTTTCCGCCCGCAGCTTATCTATCAACTGTTTAATCTTTGTCAGCTCTTCGGCTAAAAGATTGTAGTCCTGCCTGTCGATGATTTTTTTCAATGTGGCCTTTTCAGTCATACTGAAAGAGCCGCCAAGCACCAGAACACCTGCATCAATATAGTCGGGAATGTTGCCTGCGTTTGTTCCGCCCGTAGGCACCAGGCTGATGGTCTTATGAATGGCAGGGTCGATTGCCTTGACAAAGCCGGGCCCGCCGAGCTGCTCGGCCGGAAATATCTTACAGAGATTCGCTCCCCTGGAAAACTGGCTGACGACCTCAGTCACACTGCCGCATCCTGGTATCATAGGTATCTTTCCGGCAAACTTCTCGAAGCTTTCGTCACGGAAGTTAATCGCTGAGACAAGATAGCACGCACCAGCATCAACGACCTCCTGCACCGAGGGCAGCGGGTCCTGAGGATGGGCCTTATTGTAAATTTCGAGCATCGCGGGTGAGTCGATTAAACTTGCCGAGCCTGCCGCAAAATCGGGCAGCTCTTTGCGCAACCGCGACAGTTTCTCCAGAGGCTTATTTATCCGGCAGGTTACTTCCATATTATTAACGCCCGCCTTCATAATGGCCTCGGCTGTCCTGACAATATCGAGCTTGTCCTGGTTAAAGACAAGAATAAATCCGTCTCTTAATAGTGTTGTGATTGTGCTTTTAATATCCATAATTCCTCCCTATAGCCTTCTTAAATGAAAACCCCCATCAACATTTATAACCTGGCCGGTTGAGAAATCAAGCCTGCCTTCGGCGATGGCGCCGACCGCCTTTGCGATATCTTCCGGCTGGCCCCATCGCTTAATGGGTGTCAGGCCTTCCGCTATCAGCTTGTCGTATTTGTCCTTAACCACGCTGGTCATATCAGTTTGGATGATACCTGGCCTTATCTCAAATACTCCAATACCGTATTCAGCTAATCTATCTGCGTACAGCTTAGTCATCATAGAGATGCCCGCCTTGCTAACGCAGTATTCCCCCCGTGCCGGCGAGCTGGTGTATGCCGAGATTGAACCTGTGTTTACAATCCGATACGCCCGCTCAGGACGCGTTTTTTTCTGTTCAATCATCCAGTTAGCCACGAGTTGAGTCAAAAAGTAAGGCCCTTTGAGGTTTATTCCCATTACCCTATCGTAGCTTTCCTCGGTTACCTCAAGAATGTCCATTCGTTTCAAAGGTGCGACACCGGCATTATTCACAAGCATATCGCACCTGCCGAATTTTCTCTTGGCCAGAGCAACAAGACTATTGCGGTCCTCGGCGCTGCTGACATCGCCTCGCAGACTCTCGCACTTTGCCCCATACTTCTTGATTTCTTTTTGTGTCTGCTCTGCGCGCGATTCATCCGGCTCACCCTCAGCCGTAAAATCAAAGTGGTTGACTACTAAATCATAACCCAATGATGCCAGTTCCTTTGCAATACCTTTTCCGATACCACGACTTGCTCCGGTAACAATTGCTATGGGTCTTTCCGCCATTTTCAAAATCCTTTCTAAAGAACCTCGAATTCTATTGTTTTAGAAATTCGTTTATTTCCCTGGCTGCTTTCATACCGTCTGCAACGGCGGCAACCACCGTCGATGCCCCTCTGACAAGGTCGCCTCCGGCAAAAACTCCCGGCCTCGATGTCGCAAGTGAACCTTCTCTTGTGCAGATGAGGCCGTTCGTTAATTCCACACCCGGAAGAATTTCGCTGATTTCTTCCGGCGAGCTTTGACCTATGGCCTCGACCACAATGTCCATATCGAGCTCATAAGCGCTCGACTCTATAGGCTCGGGCCGGCGTCGTCCGCTCTGGTCCGGCTCGCCCAGCCGGGTCGGGCAAACCTTAATTGACTTCAATTTGCCATCGACAGAATTGAATCCAAGCGGCTGAGTCAAAATCAAAAAATGCACGCCTTCATTCATCGCACGGTCGCGTTCCGAGCTCCAGGCCGGCATCTCTTTGAAAGACCGGCGATAAATAATATAAACATCTTTGGCACCGAGCCGCTTGGCCGTAACCGCCACATCCATCGCAGTATTACCCCCGCCTATCGCCGCAACACATTTGCCTGCTATTGCCGAGAGGCATCCTGTGGACTTAAACCTGCTCGGCTGTCTGGCCATCGAAAGAAACTCCATCGCATTCCATAAACCGTCCAAAGATTCATCTGTGTAATCTGTAGTTAAATCTGTGTAATCTGTGGTTACTGATTTCGCAATCCCGACAGGGATGCCTTTCGGCAGACCCATACCGATAAAGACAGCGTCAGAACCTTGCTTCATAATCGCATCAAGATTGAAACCTGCGTTTAATTCTTTCCCGAGATGTAGAATCATCCTGTCTTTGGGCACATCGGCGAATATAGCTGCAATTTCCTTCTTCAGCGAGCCGCCCTGTCTGTCCGCCGGGATTACTGATTCTATCATCCCGCCGAACTCACTGCTCTTATCGAATATCGTTACAGCGTGTCCTGCTTCAAGCAGTGTCGCTGCGCAGGCCAGACCCGCCGGCCCTGCACCGATTATAGCAATGTTCTTTCCCGTTGCTTTTTTGGGTATTTGCAGTTTTGACCAGCCGTTCTTGTTCGCCTGCCCAGCCAGATACCTTTGTATATCGGCAATCGGCAAAGGCCCGTCGCCGATAAACCTTTGCAGACAGTTACCTTCACATTGCTGCTCGACCGGGCACAGCCAGGCGCAGACTTCCGGAAATACGTTCGCTTCTCTTAGAACCTGGTAGGCGGCTTTTTCGTCACCATCTAAAAACAACCTGATGAATTTCGGTATATCAACACCGGCCGGACAGCCCAACCGGCACGTCGGCTCCTGACACTTCCGGCACGCCGAGGCAAGGCGAAGAAGATTGTCCTTATCACTCATCCTTCCTTGCTCGAATATCGGCCCATATACTTTATTGTCCCGCACCACGCAGCCGGTCATTCCGCCGTCCCGCATTATCTGCGTGCACGCGCTACAGCTTACGCAGACTTTCTCCGGATACATCCTGCCCTTTGTGATTATATCTTTGGCGAAATCCGGATATGCAAACGCCATCCTTCCTGCGCCGACCAGGGTAGCCAGGCCGTTCATTTTGCTTGCCGCCGCCACGTTCGCAAACAATGTCCGCAGCCAGCTATAGCCTGTGCCGACAATTGCGATGTCGGGAAATTCCTTTTGAATTTCGCCGGTCAGATTGATGAGCCGGCATACGCCCACGAGAGGATGTTCCGGCTCTTTGTAACCGCCGACAATAGGCTCATTAAAAGGTCGGCCCACGTGTGGATTGTAATATGGATTTGCCACCGTGATGTTAATCAGATTAACGCTGCGCTGCTGCAAAAGCCCGATGAGCTTCTTCGGCTCCGTCAGGTCCGGCTTGCTGTAATCATCCTTATCGACACCCCAGCCGTATGGATACGGTATAGCGTCATAAACACCAAGGCGGATTGCAACCGGCGCATCCTCTCCAAGCTCATTATGAATCTTATCGATAACTTCAAGAACAAACCTTGTTCGGTTCTCGAACGAGCCGCCATATTTGCCTTTTCTATTATGGCAGGCAAAAAGCTCATTTATCAGATACCCGTGACAGGATTTTATATCGACCGCATCAAACCCGACCTCAAACGCCATCCTTGCTGCCCTAACGTAAGCATCCTGGAGATTATCAAGGTACTCATCCGTCACAATAGGCCAATCGTCAGGTATCTTGCTTGTCGCATTTGGGTCGGGTTTTTGCTGGGGAACCAGAGCATCCCGGTAAGGGTCACGCTGGGCAATTATCGGATACGCAACTCCCTGTGGCTTACTATATCGCCCCGAATGAGTCAATTGCAGCACGATTACAGGCTTATGCATCGGCCCGATGGCTTGTGTTGCGTCTTGCCGTATGCTTTTAACCATCGCCCGAAAGCTGTCTTTGCTTTTTTCGTTAAGCCACAATTGCCTCGGATTTGCTCTACCTTCGGGTACAACCGCCGTGGCCTCAGCCCAGAGCAGTCCCGCCCCGCCGGCGGCAAATCTTTCATATCGCCGTAATGTTAGTTTACTTGGCCGACCCTGAGCATCGCCGTCGCAGCCCTCCATAGGATGCACCGCCAGCGAATTCGGTATCAGAAGCGCACCGATACGTACAGGCTCAGCTAAAATCGAGACGTCCTCGACCGCTTCAAGCCGAACACCGAGCCGTTCGCCTAACTGTTCCAAATCTTCAATGCCGCCTAATTGGAACTCCCACATTTTATCACTCGCCCAATATTTCGCTGTTTGTATTCTGTATAAATCCGAAAGCAAGTGAGCTAAAGTGCCTAAAGTGAGCTAAAGCTCCTAAAATACGGATATCAGCAAATCAGGAAATCAGGGTGTAGGATATCAGGGAATCCGGATACCAGGAAAAAAAAGTTAACCTGATATCCTGGTAACCTGATAACCACTACCTGATGTCCTGATAACCTGATAACCATGTTCACTTTAGCTCACTTTAGTCACTTTCTAATTTCGTTAAGTTTTGTTTTCAAAAACTTAGCTGTATAACTTTTTTTATTGTTGATAATCTCTTCGGGCGAGCCCGCGACCACAACTCTGCCGCCGGCGTCTCCGCCCTCAGGGCCGAGGTCTATTATATAATCCGCCATCTTTATAACGTCAAGATTATGTTCGATTACCACTACCGTATTGCCCATATCACACAGCCGCTGAAGCACGTTTAAGAGGTTGTGAATATCGGCGAAATGCAGCCCTGTTGTCGGCTCATCGAGCAGATATAAAGTATGCCCCGTAGCCGCCTTGCCTAATTCGGCGGAAAGCTTCACACGTTGCGCCTCTCCGCCGGAAAGCGTCGTCGAGGACTGGCCTAACCGCATATAACCCAAACCGACATCCGCCAACGTCTGTAGTATCCGTAAAATCGTCGGGAAGTTTGCAAAAAAACCCAGCGACTCCTCAATCCTCATATCGAGCACATCAGCAATATTTTTGCCTTTGTATGTAACCTGAAGTGTCTCCGGATTGTATCTTGTCCCTTTGCAGCTCTGGCAGGTTACATAAACATCAGGCAAAAAGTGCATCTCAATCTTTTTTGTTCCCTGTCCCTTGCAGTATTCGCAGCGTCCGCCTTTAACGTTGAAGCTGAATCGTCCGGGCTTATAGCCACGAATCTTTGCCTCTCGTGTCATACTAAACAATTTTCTCATCAGGTCGAAAACGCCTGTATATGTCGCCGGGTTGCTCCGCGGCGTCTTTCCTATCGGCGACTGGTCTATTTCTATGACCTTATCAATCTGCGATGTGCCGAGAATATTGCTGTGTTTGCCCGGCCTTTCGCGAGACCGATACAGCCTGCGTCGCAAAGCTCTCAACAATATCTGGCTGACCAATGTGCTCTTGCCCGAGCCGGAAACACCCGTTACGCATGTAAATACGCCGAGCGGGAACTTGACATCAATATTTTTAAGATTGTTCTGTGCCGCTTCCTTTACCTCGACACATTTTTTAAGATTATATTTCCTTCGCTTTATCGGCAGGGCTATACTCTTTTTGCCGCTCAGATACTCACCCGTCAGCGAACCTTCGCAGCCGGTAATGTCGGCAAAACTGCCCTGGGCAACAACTTCACCGCCGTACGCACCGGCAGCCGGGCCTATATCGATAATATGGTCCGCACTTTTGATTATATCTTCATCGTGTTCAACCACTATAACCGTATTGCCCAGTCGGCTCAGCCGCTGCAATATCCCTAATAATCGTTCGTTGTCGCGCTTGTGCAGACCTATCGTTGGTTCGTCGAGCACATAACAGACTCCCACTAAGCCGCTGCCTACCTGTGTAGCTAAGCGGATTCGCTGTGCCTCACCGCCGGCAAGGCTGCTGCTCATCCGGTCTAAGGTCAAATATCCAAGCCCAACATCCACCATAAATTTAAGCCGTGCCTTTACTTCCTTTAACACCGCTGCACCAATCACAGATTTTTCTTTGTATAATTTCAGTTTATTGAAAAATTCTTGTGCCTTTTCGATACTGAGCGCCGTCAGTTTATTTATGCTCATCTGACCAACGGTTACAGCGATGGCCTCAGGCCGAAGCCGTGCACCCTCACAGCTTCGGCAGGGCTGTTCCGAAAGGTAGCTGTGCAATCTGGTTTTAACATACTCGCTCGTCGTCGTTTCCCATCGCCGGGCAAGATTCGGGATAACACCCTCGAACCACATGCCGAATTTTTGCTCGTCTTCTGCCGTCGTCCCGTACATCAGAATCCTTGTGTAATCTTTCGGTATTTGGCTAAAAGGTATAGATTTATTGATGCCCATATTCCGGCAGAACCTTTTGACCAGCCGATTGTAGAAGATATTCATTCTCTTGCCGCCCTTGCGCCAGGCATCTATTGCGCCGTTTTCCAGCGAGACACTTTTATCCGGCACAATCAGGTCGGGGTCAAACTCCAGAATTGTCCCCAGACCATCACAGCTCTTACAGGCTCCATACGGACTGTTGAAGCTGAACAGCCGCGGCGACAGCTCCTCAAGACTGACCTGCGGATGCTTGGGACAGGCAAACTTCTCGCTGTAAATAACCTCTTCCCACGGCTTGTTGTTGTCGCTTTTTTTATCCGCATCGGGCTTCTGAACTAAAACTAAAAGTATCCCATCAGCCAGTTTTAATGCCGTCTCCACAGAGTCAGCCAAGCGAACGCGAATCGAATCCTTGATTATCAGCCTGTCAACAACCGCTGCAATGTGGTGCTTTTTATTTTTGTCCAAAGCCGGCACGTTCCGCAAATCGTAAATATCCCCATCAATCCGCACACGAACGAAGCCTTCCCGTTGTATGCCGGCGAAAATATCCTTGTGCTCGCCTTTCTTGCCACGAACCAACGGGGCACAAACCTGGATTTTCGTACCCTCCGGCCGAGAAAGAATCGAATCCACTATCTGAGATGAGTGCTGGCTTGTAATCTCTTTGCCGCACACCCAGCAGTGCGGCTGACCCACGCGGGCAAAGAGCAGTCTGAAATAGTCATAAATTTCGGTAGTGGTTGCCACCGTTGAGCGGGGATTGCTGCTGGCACTTCGCTGCTCAATTGCGATAGTAGGCGGCAGACCCGTAATCTCGGACACCGCCGGTTTCTGCATTTGCTCTAAGAACTGCCGGGCGTAGGCGCTAAGCGACTCAACGTATTTTCTTCGTCCTTCAGCATAAATAGTATCGAATGCAAGTGAGCTTTTCCCCGAGCCGCTTATGCCGGTTATTACTACCAGCTTATCACGGGGAATATCCAGACTGATATTTTTAAGATTGTGCTCCGCCGCACCTATAATCCTGATTGCTTTTTCTATTCTCCTGGCCATTTTACGTTCTTGCTGCTCTAAACATACTATTGTCAAAAATCCGATAATAACCCAAACTAAGAATTGTAACACAACATCGAAAAAAGTAAAATACTTTGATTTAACAATTTGCCATCCCTTGTGTTTGTCTATAATGTTTCACGGTGGTCAAAACAAGGGGGCAGGAGGCCACAATACCTATGCAAATAAAGGATTTACACAACTGGAATTTGTCTTACTCAGATGCCAGAGACCTGCAGGAGAGCCTCGCTTCCAAAGTGCAGTTTATCCCTGTGAAGGAGAGTCCGGAGCTAATCGCCGGTATTGATTGCGCCTTCAGCAAAGACGCCCAAAAAATCATTGCTGCCGTTGTGGTATTAGGGCTGCCGGATTTCGCCCCCATAGAAACGAAAACTGCCTTGCGAACAGTTACATTTCCCTATATCCCCGGCCTGCTCTCTTTTCGCGAAGCTCCGGTCTGTATCGCTGCCGTTGAAAAACTCAAAACTAAGCCGGATGTATTTATCATCGACGGCCAGGGTATAGCACATCCTCGCCGGCTTGGTCTGGCGGCCCATCTGGGGTTATTTTTCGATAAGCCGACCATCGGCTGTGCAAAAAGCAGACTCACCGGCCAATTTGACGAACCACCGCTCGAAAAGGGTGGGTATAGTCTATTGAAAGATAGCAGGAGCATAAAACGCCAAACGAGCCACCAGTCACGAGCCACGAACGACGAAGTAATCGGCGCGGTAGTCAGAACCCGCACCAACGTCAAGCCGGTTTTTGTTTCTGTGGGTAACAAATGCCTGCTGAAAGATGCGATAAGAATCACCCTCACCTGTGCGGTTAAATATCGCCTGCCCGAGCCCACCCGTTTGGCTCACCAGCTCGTTGGTAAACTAAAGCTGAAAATCTGACCATATCCAATTTGCAGCGTTGCCTCACATTTATTTCGCAACGACTCTCGCAGATTTTATCGCTAATTCTTATAAATGAGTCGTTTCATTTCTTTCACAGGCCATTCGTTAAGTATTATAATCTATATTTTCATGCCATTTATGTTTTTTGACCGATGCGAGGATCTTCTCTGCACATTGCAGTGCAGCAAGACCTTCCTGGGCGCTAACCTCAGGCATAAACCCCCTGTCCATAACCGCCCGCAGAAAAGCTTCCTGCTCCAGACGGATGGGCTCTTTATCATCTATGACAAGCTGCTCGATATGCAATAAGTCCGGCCAGTTCACTGTCGTCATGTCAAAATCTCCGGCCTCTTTGTGCTCATGTATCCACTTAACAACGTTCGTATTCGGGTCGGCCTTTATAATAATTCCGCTCTTCTTAAAATAATCCACACTCAGATACGCCTGCCGGCTGAACACCCGCACCTTTCTTTCGGTTTTCAGGCCCAGTCTCGAAGCAGTAATATTCGCAATGCAGCCATTCTCGAATTTGATTCTTGCATTACAGATATCTTCCTTCTCTTCAATAACACTGACGCCTACTGCATCTATTTCCTTGATTTTGCTCGCCGCCAGGGACAGAATAATATCTATATCGTGTATCATCACATCCAGCACAACCCCGACATCGGTCGAGCGGAATGGATACGGACTGATGCGGTTGGCCTCGATAAACTTCGGCTCAATATCGAGCCTTTTTATCGCCTGAACAACCGGATTACAGCGTTCGGAATGACCCACTGCCACTACGCTGTTATTTTTTTTCGCAAGTGATACAATTTTTTTCCCTTCTCTGACGTTGGCTGCCAGGGGCTTTTCAATCAATACCGCAATTTTCTTCTTGATAAAGTCTTTTGCCAGCTTCAGATGTGTTACCGTTGGAGTCGCTATCGTTACCGCATCGACACCGTTAAAAGTCTCTACCAAAGACTCACCGGTCCCCCTTATCCACGAGCTTTTAACGGGGTCAACTTTGTCCAGGATGTCGGCATAATCAGTAAAGGCCAAACAGTGATATTGGTCGGCTAAGCGCCGAGCTTTGTTGGCGTCGATATCGACCACAGCAACAAAATCACTCTGCGGCAGCTGGTCATAGACCTTCGCGTGTATGGCCCCCATTTTGCCGGCGCCCACAACAGCAGTTCGCACTTTCGTATTTTGCACGCCTGTTGGAAGCGTGTTTTTCAACATCGTGTACCCTTTATGATGAATGGATGATGGATGATTGTTGGTAATTGGTAAATAGTAATTACCATTTACCATTCACCAATCACCAATCACCTAAACTTCTCGAGATATCTGCCAAATTGATGCTCGCTGCTTTTGGTTATGCTATCAATCATAGCCCGAACATTTTCGTCGAGTCCGTCCTCCTGCGCCAAAGCCTTTGCGTTCTCCAGCAATGAGCCCGGCTCGCGATACAGCTTCCTGTACGCCTCGAATATTCGCTTCTGTTGTTCGTCATTCAGGCCGGCTCGGTCTAAACCTCGCTTATTAACGCCCCGAACCCGTGGTGGATAATGCCCGCTGACAGTCAGAAAAGGCGGAACGTCCCGAGTAATCCCGGCCAGTCCCGCCACGAAGCACCACTTGCCCATGGTAACAAACTGATGTGACCCGGCCAGACCGCTGAACCAAACGCCGGTCTCAATCTTGCAGTGCCCCCCTATCTGCACAAGGTTACTCATGACAATCTTATCTTCAAGTATGCAGTCGTGTCCAATGTGAACACCGACCATAATGAAATTATCGTTCCCGACTTTCGTCTGTGTCTGGGGATGAATACTCGGATGGATTGTTACCTGTTCGTGAATGATGTTTCCATTACCTATTACAATCCCGCCGAATTCGTCACCTGAACTCAGACGCAGAGTCTGAGGCCGGCACCCAATCACACAATTCGGGAAGAAATGGTTGTTTTTCCCAATTTCGACATCCTTGTTAATCACTACGTTGGCCTCAAGTACTGTACCTGACCCGATTGAGACCCCGCCGTCAATAACGCAGTTAGGCCCAATTATAACACCATCGGCCAGCTCAGCGTCCTTATGAACTACTGCGCTGGGATGTATCTGCAACCTCATATCTTTCCTTTTACCTTCACGAGTTTGTTAAACGGTTAATAGTAAATAGTTAAATCCGAAATTCGAATCCCCGTTTTCACGAGGACAAGTATCGAAATACGAAACAATATCAAATGCGGATACGCACGCTTCTCCGTAAGGAGTCCTTAGGACTGACAGGCGTGACCGAAATTCAAATCAAAGAAACGTCTTTTTACGTCATGCTGAGCGGAGCGAAGCATCTTGCTTTCAATTGGGAGATTCTTCGTTCGCTGGTCGCTCACTCAGAATGACAGCGTTGCTGTCAGTTTTGAAAATTTGAACATTATAATTTCGAATTTGTTTCGGATTTCGTGCTTCGTGCTTTTCATTACCAATTACCAATAACCATACTGTTTCTATACCCTTTCATCATCGACGAGCATAAATCTGATTTGCGCTTCGGCAACTACTGCATCGCCAACCATCGCTTTGCACCGGCATTGTGCTGTTCTCTTCCTCAATCTGAGCGTCTCCGCTGTAAGAATAAGCTGGTCGCCGGGAACAACAGATTTACGCAATTTTACATTATCCATACTCAGCAGCACTGCCAGCTTGCCCGTATGTTCCAGCCTTTGTGCAAACAACAAGCCGGACACTTGTGCCATTGCTTCTACGATAAGAACACCGGGCATTATAGGAGTCCCCGGAAAATGACCCTGGAAGAATTGCTCATTAAAGCTTACATTCTTTATGCCCTTTATTCGCGTATCACCTTCAATTTCGATTATCTTGTCCACCAGTAAAAATGGGTATCTGTGAGGCAGAATCTTGGCTATCTGCCGAATATCCAACAGTGCATCTGTCCCGAACTTGGCAATACGCTCCCGCTGCTCGGCCGCTTCGTACAATTTCCTTACGAGCTGCTGATTCAGTGCATGACCGCTCTTATAAGCCACAATCCTGCCCTTAACAGCTCGACCCACTAAGGCAAGGTCGCCGATCAAATCAACAATCTTATGCCTGACACACTCGTTGGGAAATCTGTAGCTGTTCTTAATTGGTCCGTCTGAGTTGATAACCAGTATGTCACGGGGGCCGATATGCGTTCCTATTCCGCGCGCCTGAAACTGCTTGGCTTCGGCCTCGAGCAAAAAAGTCCGAGCCGCTGCCAGATGATTCTCAAAGTTCTCCGGCGTAAGCCGACAACTGAAAATCTGCCTGTCGATACCCGTGTGCCCGCCGTAATCAAGATCATAGGTCAGACTTAATCCGTCATCAGAATACGGCAGGGCGTAAACGCAAGCATCACCGGCGGTAATAGTAATCGGCTCCTTGATAACAAATTCTTTCCGGCTAACCTCCTGCTCAACCGTCTCTGCACGTTTGAGAACCTTGAAATACTCGGCACTGCTGCAATCCGGAGCCGGCAGCTCAGAGCCGTTAACTTCTACAACCACATTGTCTATCTCGAGTGCATTAATCGCAGCCAAACAGTGCTCGATAGCCTCTATGCTGACAGAACCTTTTTTTATCGTCGTGCGGCGGCTGCGCTCGGCAAGGTTGCATGCAACAGCACTAATCCGCACAGGCTCAGGAATATCGACTCGAACGAAAGTTATCCCCGAATTCGCTGGAGCAGGACGAAAAACAACCTTCGCCTCCTTGCCCTCAAACAAACCGCGACCATGTATCTTGCCTTCATTCTTTATTGTCTTCTGCAGCTTCAAGTCTTTCTATCCTCTTGATTAGTTGCTTTAACTGCTCTGCCATCTTAGGCAAACGCCTCATCAAACAGATTATCCTGAATCCCTCTCTTCTCTCAAGCGCCGGGCTGCCAATGAACTGTTGTCCGGCTGGTATGCTGTTGTTAACACCGGATTGAGCACCAACCATTACACCGTCACCTATTTCTATATTATCCGCCAGGCCAGCCTGGCCGCCTAACACAACACCATCTCCCAGCTTGCAGTTGCCGGAGATGCCAACCAGCGCCGCTATCAGGCAGCATTTGCCGATTACTACGTTATGGGCGATTTGCACAAGGTTATCTATCTTTGTGCCGGCTCCTATTATGGTATTTCCAAACTTGGCCCTGTCAATGCAGCAGTTGGCTCCTATCTCGACAAAGTCTTCAATTACAACTCCGCCGTTGTGTGGAATAAGTCTGTGGGCTCCTTCGATAAATGAATACCCAAAACCGGTCGAGCCGACCGTGCTGTTTGCCTGAATCACCACATTGTTACCTAAACGGCAGTTGTGATAGATAACAACATTGCTGTCCAGCCGGCAATTCTTGCCGAGTTTTGAATTCTCGCCTATTTTGCTTCCACTGCCGATTATGCTGTTTTCACCAATTTCAACCCCATTGTCAATCACTACGCCCGCACCAACAAACACGCCTTCATTTAGCTTGACGTCCTGGGCGAGCTTAGCGGTCGGGTCAATACCTGCGGTTACAGCTTTTAGCTTAGGCGCAAAAATATTCAAGGCTTCTATTAAAGCCGCATTGACATTTTTGACAATTAATTGTGGCTTGTCTAAATCCTCGATACGTTCGGAAATAATGACTGCACCTGCACGGGAGCCCTCAAGCGCAGCCTTATGTTTATCGTCTGAGACGAAAGTAACCTCACTCTCATCGGCCGTCTCGAGCGGGCCTACAGCGCTTATTTGCCTGCCGGCACCATCGACCTGACCGGCTAACTCGGCCTCAAGCCGCTTAGCTAATTGTGCAACCGTTATTTTCATAAGAAGTCAAAAGTCAGGAATCAGAAGTCAGAGTCTGTTCTCTGTTCTCTATTTTTTATCCAGCCGAGCCACTACCTCGTCAGAAATATCCACACATCCGCCGCTATACAACACTTTATGAGTCCTGATGGTTTGTTCAATTTCGTTGACACTTAATGCAAGAATATCGATTTCATCCTTTTCAAGCACAACATCCAACCCCTTTTGCTCAGCCAGCTCAGAGGTTATTTGCAGAATGTCTTGATAGATCTCTTTGCTCCATCCGTATTGTTTCAATACTATCTGCTCTTTGTTGAATGCCTGCTGCGCTTCCAGACTGGCCCGCTTATCTATCAGCTCCTTGCGCTGTGCCAGATATTCATTGCTGTCCTGTTTGAATGCTTTGAGACCTTCTTCCTGGGCTTCGATATCTTTGGAAAGTTTCTGCAATTCTGCTCTTATTCCGCTTTGCTCGGCAATAATCTCGGCCCTGTACGTGGCGCTTCTCTTACATTCACGGAAGATTTTCATAATGCTTACAATACCAATCTTCAAAGAGGGGGTGTCAGCTTTCGGCTGAGCCTGGCTATATTCATAGACCGTTGCCAAAATAACAACACCTATCAAACAACCTAAAAACATCGTCCTGGCCTTCATAAATCATCCTTTCTACTTTAATCTTGCATCTTTACTTTCAGAACAGTCCTCCTACGGAGAAGCTGAATGCCCGTGTCTCATCCGCGTCGTCTTTCATAAATGGCGTCGCAATCTCAAATCGCATCGGCACCGGCCCAAACCATTGCGGTATTAGTATCTGTATGCCTGTCCCAACCGCAGCCCGATACCTGCCGGTGTCTATTGCTGCGCTGTCCACAAAGAACAACGCGGCAAAATTGTCGCTTACCAAAGGCATAGTTACCTCGGAACCGGCCAAAAATATCCAGTCGCTGCCTATCGGGTCCTCACGTTGCGGAACGCCGATAGGGAGATTTTGCTGCAGACCTCTCGTGCTCACGCCCCGATATTCAAAACCTCTGATACCATAAGCGCCCGTGCCGCCACCGTAAAATTTTTCAAAAGTTGGCGCATTGCCAAGCACCGTAGCTGCAAGCAGCTTTGTCGCTAAAACGGTTTTTCGCTCAAGCAGATCCTCATGAAGGGTTCTGTATCCTATGCAGTTGCCTCGCAATATCCCAAAAGTCTCGTCGCCGGTAACCTGTTCGTAACCAACATTAAAAGTATAGCCCTTGCTCGGGTTAAATCTGTCATCCGTTAAATCTCTTCCGACGCCAAGTTTAGCTCCGGCAAGGAAGTTACTACCTTTAACATCTGTTATCTCTTTCGGTGCATATATGTAAATGTCATCGACTTCAACGTTTTCGACTCTAAAAGCAATACTCCTTCGCCACTGGTTCTCATATCGCCTCTCGAATCCTACATATCCCTTTGTCCTGCCCTCATCATATAGCCTGCTGTCGTCCCGCCTTTCTATTTCCCTCTCCCAGCTTGAGCCTCTGACATCAAGTGTGAGGGGCTTGTCCTGGAAGTATGGGTCGCTGAATGCAATCGAATGCTGGCTGACTTGGGTCCCAGGCTCCAGAGCAACCCTCAGACTCTGGCCTGCGCCTTTGAAGGCTCGACCGGTAATGAAATCTCCGAAGCTTTCAGGCCAGTCTGAAATATCGAAATTGCGCTGCTCCCAAACCAGCTGCCCGATTATGTCGCTGTCGCTCGAAACGCCGCCGGCTAACATTACCGAGCCTGTCTTGCCCTCTTTGATATCAACTCTTACGTCCTTGCGGTTATCTGCTCCGTCGCCGGGCGTAACAGGCCTGATAATTACCTCCTCGGCCAATGTCGTCCTTTGGACATATTCTTCCAATTTGCCATCACCTTGTTTGGGAGCTAAATCAGCGTTGTACAATTGGCCCGGCACAAAACCATACTCGTCCAGCACATGCCGGACGACATTATCCTGCGTCTGCTCATTGCCGGTTATGTCAACCTGCCCTATCCTGAACTGTTTTCCCTCGATAATGTAAAATTCAACATCGACAATATTAACATCCGGAACCAATCCATGCTTCTGCTCAACCTGAGCATCGACAAAGCCGTTCTCACGATATAGCTTGAGAATCTCCTTGGTGTGTGAATCAGCTATTCGCTTGCGATAAATTTGTTCCTGCTCTAACTTCAACCCTTCCAGCAGTTTTTGGTCATCGAAGTTTTTATTACCGGTAATGGAAATTTTACCAACAGAGTATGCCGGCCCCTCTTCGATTTCGAAAGTGATATTCACCTTTCTCCTGTCGTCGGTAAATTCTCTTTTTGCTGTTATATTGTAATCGAGAAAACCCCTGTCATAGTAGATATTTTGCAGCCTTGCTAAGTCCTCAGCCGGCACCTCTTCAATATAGTAGCCCGGCCAAAAAAACCATTTCTTCGTTTTCGTCTTCACAGCCTTTTTAAGTGCCGAGGTCTTTATAGAATCATTGCCGCTGAACTTCACCGAGCCAATCTTGACCCTCGACTCCTCATTAATTGTATAAACCACCTGGCCTTGCTGCAACTTCTCGCTATCCAGCGTTACTTCAACAAAGGCAAACCCTTTTTGTCGATAAAATTCAGCAAGGGTTCTTCTGTATGCTTCTGCCAGAATCGGGTCAAGGTAATCGCCTACTTTAAAGTCCAGTTTCCTCTCAAGAGTCTTGTCCTTAAACGCCCGGTTGTTCACAAAATCAATCGATTTGATAACGCTTCTGCCGCCGCTGTCCTGCACCAAAGCGTTGGTTTTTTTGGTGCGGGATGCACAACCCGAGCCTAAGCTCAAAAGTACAATCGATATAAGAACAATCAAAATCCGAAATTCGAATAGCGAAATACTCCGCAGGACACCTTGCGGTGGAAACAATATCAAATGCGGATACGCACGCTTCTGACAGGCGTGACCAAAATTCGAATCACCGAAACAATAAGTTTTGAAAATTTGAACATTAGAATTTCGAATTTGTTTCGGATTTCGGATTTTGGATTTTGTGCTTTCTTTCATAGTTTCGGATTTCATATTTAGAAAGGCACTCCTTCGCCGGCCGGCTCTTCAACATGGGAGGCGTTCTCAAACCGTGTGATTCTTTCCAGGAATCTCAGTTTCACGGCGCCGGTTGGCCCATTTCGTTGTTTGGCTATTATCAACTCCGCTGTATTATCCGGCTGATAATCTTCCTGGCCGCGATGATAATAATCTTCACGGTGCAGCAGCATCACAACGTCGGCGTCCTGCTCGATACTGCCGCTTTCCCGCAAATCGCTCATATATGGCCTGTGTCCCTCTCTGCCCTCCGGAGACCGATTCAACTGGCTCAGAACGACAAGAGGAATGTTCAGCTCCCTCGCCAGGGCCTTGATGTATCTTGAAATTGTGGTGATTTCCTGCTGACGCGACTCAACCCGACCGGAACCGAGATGCATCAACTGTAAGTAATCCACAATAATGCAGCGTATATCGTGCATGCTTTTAAGCCGTCTTGCCTTGGCGCGAAGCTCAAGCGGGGTCAGCGTTGAGGTATCATCGACATAAATCGGCGCCTCGGACAATTCAGCACAGGCGTCAGCTAACTTCTTGTAATCTTCATCACCCAGCAGCCCCTTCCTTACTTTCTGGCTGTCGATTTCGCTGATGCTGCACAAAAACCTCTCGGCTAACTGCTGCCTGCCCATCTCTAATGAGAATATCGCTACCGGGGTATTCTCCATCAGCCCGATATGCTCGGCAATATTCAATGCCAGGCTGGTCTTTCCCATACTCGGCCTGCCGGCGATGACTATCATCTCACCGCTCTGCAGACCGCAGGTCAAATTATCAAGCTCATAATAGCTGGTGGACAAGCCCGTAACATGGCTGCCCTGACGCTTCTCGATAAGCTCGAAAGAACGAACAATCAGGTCCTTCAATGCAATGGCATTACCGCTTATATTTTTATCTGTAACGGCAAATATCTTCCGCTCGGCTTCATCAAGCGTCTCACGCGTCTCCCCCGTCTGGTTGTATGCATCGTCGAGCATTTCACCGGCGGCGGTAATAAGCTCACGCAGCAGCATTTTATCTTTGACAACGCCCGCGTAATAGACCACGTTGGCCGAGGAGGGAACAGAGTCAAGAATCTTTGCGATATACTCGACCCCGCCTACCTCCTCGAGATGGTTGCGCTTCACAAGCTCATCGCGAAGCAGCACCGCATCTATCCCGAGGCCTTTGTTCTTTTCATAAAGACCAATCAAGGCGTCGAATATCCGGCGATGCTCGATTCGGTAAAAGGCATCACGTTCCACCAGCTCGATGACCTGCCCGATACATTCCGGGTCAATCAGCATTGAGCCTAATACCGCCGCCTCAGCCGATAACGATTCCGGCATACTGCGCACCACCGTTAAGTTGCTGCCAACATTCGATTTAGCACCGACGGAACCCGCTGTCTCAACCGTCTCTGTCCTTTGGCCTGGATTCCCGCGAAGCGGGGTCCCTTGTGAACGTACTTTATTGCTTTTGGTTACCATTTCCTTACCTGCCCAATCATTCCCCTGCCTCGCTGAACTCAAATTTTCCGTAATCCGGCATTCTACCGACCTGCCCGCCAACAGTCAAACAATTGTTATAATTATTGTTTACACGGGTACCAGTACAGGAAGAGGGGTTTTTATCGCACTAAATCGGGATTGTTCGGATTGTTGCTCAGGAGGCCTGTTTTTGGCTTTTTATTGGACTGCATCCGGAATTCGAGTATTGCACCTGCAAGCCGGCCGAAGCTCGACCCTGAAATATTTTGTCAGAGCCTGCCTTTCTTCTGCGTTCAGCCTGCCGGCGTTTTTGAGGACTTCGGATTTTCTTTTCCCATCACATCCTGCAAGAAAATCTAAAACCGGCGGCTTTGCTTGTGCTACCGCCTACGCCCTCCACGGGCGTTTTCTGTTTAATTTTCCGGCTAAGATGTTCTTGGCGATGAGCACATCTTCTATGACCTGAAAATCGAGCATCCCCACACAGAGAAAGTCGCCGCCGCCTTCAAAGGCATATCTAAAACCATCTCGGGGATGGATAGCTCCCGCGGCCAGGACCTTATAGGCAATCCAGGGCTTCTTGACACTATTCATAAATTCGATGGTTTTTTCCGGGTTAATGCACCACATATTATCATATCCGGGCAGACCCGAAGCGGGCCTTTCTTCTTTGGGAGTGGCGGACCAGTAATTATCTTTATGCAGGGTCTTCATATAAAAGTCAACATCCAAGCCCGCCCTTTCGAGAGCCATCGGCACAGCAATATCGTGACAGGCGACGCCCGCAATCAGGCCGTTTTCTTTGATGAATGAAACGGCTTTTGCGAGCAGGTCAACCCAGCCGGCTCCGACCCACTCATCGCCGACCTGGCCCTGTATGAAAGCGCCGACGGCACCGTTATCGATTGCTATTTTTATCCTGCCTGTCAGGTCGTTTGGTTGTGGGAAGCACTGTGCGAGCCACTGTATCCGGCCGCCTCTTTCGTTCCAGTATTTATTGATGACTCTGATGGTCGGGTCGTTACCGTTGGCGTACGGGTCGTTAACGGTTGATATCATAGTGTTGATGCCGTTTTCTTCGCAGAGCTCCCACGTTTCCATAATCTTTTCATCTGTAAAGTAGTGCCTCAGAAGGGGGGACACGTAAATCAAATCCCTGTCGTGGGCAAAGCCGTTTATCAGGTTCCCGCCACAGATTAGTCTGCTTATCTTGAGTTTGCCAATCTTACCCATTGGCAGAGACTTGACCGTATCTGTAGTTTGTTTGGTCGGTTTCTTCATTTACGCTGATAAAGCCTTCGTTTCGAGACTCAAAGCTGTTGTAGCAGCCCCAGCCGATACTACTCTGCGAGGTACTCGCTGCGTTGCGCGGGTTTTAGAAACAGGTAGTATAGTTTGCCTTCCTGATAAGTTTGTCCTGCTAATTTGCCTGCCTCGTCGCCCTGGCCCATATAAACATCACAACGACCCGCCGCGCGTATCGCTCCTCCGGTATCCTGGTCAAGGGCAAAGCCGCTGTAGAACTGATTCGCAACCATCCCGCCCCTCGCCTGGGGTAAAGTAGTGGAAATGAAAGTTAAGCACCCCCGCGGAAAAATCGACTTATCGGTGGCGACACTTCTGAATGCTGTGACCGGCTCATTAAGACTGCCGCGAGGCGGGCCATCTTCCCTTTTAAAAAACACAAATCGCGGATTTCGCCGGACATACATAGCGACCTGGTCTTTGTATCTCTTGAAGTAATCTATCATTGCAGCCAAACTCATCTGGTCTCCGGTTATCCTGCCGTCTTTAACCAGCTCTTTGGAAACGCTTTGATACTCATAGCCGTTGTTGGCGGCATAGCCTACGGTAACCAGCTCACCATCGGGCTGCCTGACCTTAGCTGAACCTTGAACGTGAGCGATATACACTTCGAACGGGTCACCCAGCCACATTAGCTCTGTGCCATGAAGCATCCTTGAATCTTCAATGACAGCCCGTGACGGATATGTCCTGAGCTGCCCATCTGCCCCGCGCCGTCCGAATATTTCGCCGTCTGCTCCTTTCACAAGGTCAGCGGGTATTTTGTATAACGGATACTGAAAACTCTCGGTGCGAACTGACGAACCATCGAAAATCGGCGTGTAATAACCTGTAAACAGCACCGTCCCTCTGTCATCACATCCCACCGACATATAGACGTCAAATCTCTCTCGAATTGCCTCGTTAAGCTGTCTGCTCATCAAACCCGAATTCAGCAGCTCCGTGAACGCGTTCAGGCTATTCACCGCGAGGGTATGGGTAATCTCGCCGCACGGGAAGAATTGTTGACTCGAAGGTTTCCGAAGATAATTCAAACTGTTGCTTATCGCCGCTCGCAGGTCAACCAGGTCGAGGCAGGCCATCGTAAAGTCAGGAATTTCGTGGGGATTTGTTATTTTCCGTAAGGCAGGCTGGCCGGGCAGTAAGGGCCTGTCGTAAGGCGTCTTAGCCTCTTCCGGCGTCCTGCAGCCGGCAAGAACAAATGCAATCTGTAACAGTATTGAAACCAAAATTTTTTTCTTCATTCTGCACTCCAAAACTTTATGGCCGGTGATTCACTATGCCAATAACAATACGCCTGTAAGAAGCGTATGTATCCATATCTGAAACTACATTCGGATATGTTACACTAATTACATTCGGTTTTTAAATAATATTTCACACAAATTGTTTCTAAGTAAAACTATATGGAACCTCCTCAACTTCCGTGTCTTTCAGCCTGTCGAGCTTTGCGTTAGGCCTGTTAGAAGCCCGCCCGTGTACGTCTTCAGGAAAAAATGACGCAAGGCGGCGTTTTATAGGCCGGATAAAAAAGGCCGCCAGGAGTAAGTTCATAGCAGCCAAAAGCTAAACTAAATGGGCAGGGGCGGATTTGAACCGCCGACACACGGATTTTCAGTCCGTTGCTCTACCAACTGAGCTACCTACCCGTAAAACTCACAGCCCGAATATCTTGGGACTCAAATTTAATAAAAAACAAACGATATTGCAAGTAAATTAAGCCGCACTTTTTACTGAATCTCAACGGCAAAAAATTATGGAAGCAACCGATATAAGCAAAAAATGAAAATTACGATACCTCCGCAGCGTCGCTGAACTTAATTTCTGGCAGTTTAACTTTGAATCGGGACAAAGAGCCGAGGGCTGATGAAGACGCACGGTGAGTCTAAACCCGTGCTTTCTTGCGATGGACTTGGCCATCCCTAACGGGAAAGCAAGAACGGGGGCTGAACGCGCCTGAGCTTCAAATCCCGCACCAAAATTGTGGAGCGGGACAAAAGCTTAAGTAATCAGGCAACCATAATGGCTGCTGTCGAGTATTTTGGTGCGGGGCCGGTATAATTTAAAAGAATTCGCCGGGTACGCCGCGTCCTGTCTCACAGGGCAGGTCGGCAGCACACCCGGCGAACATGAAGGGACCCCGCCTTGCGGGAACCCAAAATCATTTATTCGCGAGGTGCTCGCTTAATTAACGAACCTGGATGGCTATATGGCTTCTAAGTTCTTCCAGCCGCTCAGTAGGACTATTCAGGCCGCCAATAATGGTGTACACTCTTAAGGACTCTCTGTTGTCTTCGTATATCCCGCGGTGGATTGTAGCCTTGCCGGTTATCTCTGACAAGACGTCAAAAGCATAATCGATGTTGTCCTGTAAGCCTTTGGCGCTGGCCATCAGTTTCCTGCCGCCGACTGCTATGCAACCAGACACTTTGGAGGACGTCAAATCGAATCCGCCGGCGAGCAGTGTCTTCTCGAGGTTCTTTTTCACTGCTTCCGACAGCGCGAACTTGTCGCTGAATTTAGTTACTTTGGTCAGGCCCATTATCGCGCATCCGCCGGACTCCATAATGCTGTGATAATCTACAGGGTCGAACGAAGTATACTGGCTGCTCATGGCACTGAGCTTGTTGAAGATATCAAACAGACTTGCAACAGTGTTGTTGATGCTGGGCCAGAATGCCTTTACCGTCATTCCCGGATACATCTTGTTAATCTTGTCGTTGTCCACAATGATAAGAGGCGATATCTTCCCTGAGGCGGCCAATTGACCTAGCTCCCAGGCCGCTTTGTACGCATTTTCAGCAACCAGCGGGGAGCTGGCTTCGCCGACAGTGGGTAAAGTCATAATGACCCCCACGTTCTTGTTTGGATTGTTCATGCCGATATACCTTGCATATCTTTCTGCAATCTCAACCAATCCAACAACACTTCCGCTGCCGGTACCGCCGCCAGCTCCGAGGCAAATCATAATATGGTCAACTTTAGAGCCGAATGTCTGCCTGGCAAGGTGCAGAATATCTTGCTGATGCTGCTGGACAGCTTCCTTGCCTCTTTCAATGTCCTTGCCGGCTCCCTTCTCGCCGATGTCCATTAAGAACTTTTGATTCTTCGGAATATCGAGCAAATCTAAATCATGGTGAGTCGTGTTCACAGCCAGGACCTTCTTATAACCCAGGTCATAGAAAGACTTCACCAGTCTTCCACCGCACTGGCCTGCACCGATCCAGGCATAGTGGGTAGAGCCCTTGATCTTGTCCACGACACCAACCTCTTTCTCAATATTCGGTTCATATTGCTCCAAAGCCAGAGTGGGCAGGAAGAAGGCGTTGAAATCAAATTCGCCCTTTGACGTTACCGGGCTGCGTCTTTTCTGGGCGACTTTCTTTGTACCCTTTCTGGTTGACTTGGCCTTCGGGCTTACGTGTCTGCTGGTTGTTGAGCGTTTTGAAGTTGCTCTCTTTCTGGTCGCCTTGGGCTGTGAAGCGGTTCTCTTTCTAATCGCCTGGGGCCTTGAGCTTGTTCGCTTCTTGGCCGTTGGGCGTTTTGAGCTTACGCTCTTTTCGGTCGCCTCGGCCTTGGCTCCGGGTTTTCTTTTAGCTGATTTTTGTGCCATTTTCAATTTCTCCTAATTAAATAATATTAAATAATTGTTTCTTACACTTCTTTACTCTTTTACCAAATACTGCCCCCGGGCATCTAAAAAAGAGGCATAAACGCTTATCGACTTACAAAATAAGGCATTTAACTTCTTTTTTTTGTTTTTTTTACGAACCACGAACAAAGCCATTTTTCAGCTCAATGCCACAGGTTATGGGCTGTAGCTCTGAATTACCCTTTACTATAAGGGAAATTTAAGCCCGATAAATTCGCGCCTCAGCAGGACTCTTAGTCCACAGAGTGCAACATCTCTTGACAGCATTGTATCGCACGGGAAAGTCCGCAGGTTACGGCAGAAACGTTGCTTATCTCTTCGGCGGTTAGCTGATTTTCCGATGAACGGCAAATCAGTATGAAACCCAATGATGAGCCGTGCAGGCCCAGCGGAATTGTCACGCCTGATATCTTATTCAACCCAATCAGATTGCCCTGAAGGCCCATCGCAAACATATCATCGAGTGTGCATACTTTGTTAGACTTGCAGATATTGTCCATCAGCTCAGCGTTGAAACAATTCTCAAGATGCTGCTTTTCGAGGGTGATTGGCTGCTCACTCTCGAACATATACAGCTCAAAATTGTCCGACTGGCGCAAAAAGAAGGTAACATTTGCATCGTCGTTTTCCTCCTTGATAAGCTTGACGGCGGCGTATAAAAGACTATTCAAGTCCGTTATCCCGATGATTGACTCGTAGAAATTCGCCATGAAGCTTATCATCTTCAGACTTTTGATAAAGTCTCTCTGGGCTGCAATAAAGTCGTTGCAGAGTAGATCTATTTTTTTCGCCTGCTTTTTACGGTTTTTGTTAAGATTCTTGATAAGCAGACGCAGTCTTCTATGTCGCTGTTTATCCCACACCAAAATACTCGACCTGAGCCATTATGGTTACCTGATTACTTAAGCTTTTGTCCCGCCCCACGATTTTGGTGCGGGATTACTGGTTTTTTTTGAGAGTACACTGAAACTTACTCCCACCATTTTGCTTCGGCTCGACTGAGCCTGCCGAAGTCGTAAAGTGAAGGAGTGGGGGCATTTCAAGTTCGGCTTAACAAAAGGGGGGCTTTAAGAATAAAGAAATATAAAAGGGCAGGTATCACATAGCCCTATAAACAACCGGTTATCAGTTTTGTGGATATTGAGCCCGGTTTGAGATTTGACCTTAACCAGAGGGCGGCTTAATTTGTTGCGTTTGACTTGTCTGTGTTTTCGGACTTATTTAATACTGCGCTACCAGAGCCGGCCGGCGAGCGAGTATTTGGCTCAGACCTTCCCCGACGGATACCTTGCGGACGCGAACGGCAAAGTCATCAACCTCTTCGACTTTCTCGAAGCCGACGACCATCGCATCCACACAGCCCGACTCCAGCGCGTACTCGATGGATTTGTCGCGTTTCTCAGGACTGCTGCCGAACGTCCCCTCACCAATTATCTTCATCCCTATCACAGCCTTGCCCTGCCTGCGCATCGTTTTGACTGCTGCTTCGAGCTTCGGTATCTCTTCGACCGTCTTGACGTCCATTTTCACTGCGTACGGATTGATACGAACGTGCACCGAATCCACCCACGGCTCCTTCACACACGCCTCAAGCGCCTCCAGCGAATGACATGACACACCGTGCGCACGGATGATGCCTTTCTTCTTGAGCTTTGCCAAAACGTTCATTTGCTCGCCCAGCTCTTGTGGCCATTGGCCCGATGTAACGCAATGAAACAAAATCAGGTCGATATAATCGGTGTTCAGCTCCTTGAGGAAGCGCTCCACGACAATATCCGGGCTCGGCCGTTCCTTTTCCGGTATCCCGCCGCCGCGAAACCATATCTTGCTCGTTATAACGTAATCTTTCCGCTGCATCTTCTTCAGTGCTCCGGCCAGGAACGGATGCGTCCCGTACAAATCCGCCAAATCAAACAGTCTGACACCCCGTTCATAGCACCCCATTGCCAGCGCGTCAAACTTCTCTTTGCCCATACGTGTATGATTCGACTGCCGGCCGCCGCCGCGCATTCCGGTGCCAAGGCCAACGCGAGAAACCTTTATCTTCGTTTTTCCTAACGGCACAAGTTCATACGGGTCATGCTTTGCGGGTTTCTGGCTCGCAGCGTCCATGCACGCCGACCCTAACAGAACTCCGCCCATCCCCGCAATCGACCTGGCTAAAAATTCACGACGTTTCATCTCCATCGCTGTTTGCTCCTTAAATAATTTTAACACCACTGTCATTAAATAATTGCGCTGACCCTGTCATTAAATAATCGTGTTGACCCTGTCATTAAATAATCGTGTTGACCCTGTCATTAAATAATCGTGTTGACCCTGTCATTAAATAATCGTGTTGACCCTGTCATTAAATAATCGTGTTGACCCTGTCATTAAATAATCGTGTTAACCCTGTCATCAAATAGTTGCGCTGCCACTGTCATTCCCGCGGAAGTGCTTGTTGAAAAAGTCGAGTTTGCTTCGTCGCTACGCTCCTCGCAATGACACAAAGTGCGTTTTCATGTCATTGCGAGCGATTTGAAAAATCGCGTGGCAATCTCAAAGCGTTGCTCTTGGTCTTTTTCAACAGCCCCGGAAGCGGGAATCCAGAAAAACGTAAAGCCTGCATTCTGGCTCGAGTCCGGAATAACACAGCCAAAACGTTAACCTGACTTTTAGAAACGGTATCTGAATCCACCTGATAACGCAAGAGATTTCTTATCCAAAGGCAATTCGATATTCTACATTCGTTTTTCAAGTTTCACAGATGCAAGAATTTTCCTGCAGGTGCAGTGATTTCCCAAGTGACATAACGCAAGTTTTGAAACGGCGAATTCGATTGGAAACGAATAATCGTTTATTTCCCCGTATCCGATTGTTATATGTGGCGAAAATTTCTCAAAGCTCGACTTTTCAGGATAGCTCTTAATCCAGGCTAAAGTTGATTCGCTGGCCCCTGGTGGAGAAAATATCATATCTGCCCTTACATCATAGCTAAAATATGGCGCCAGTCTCCGCATCACTTCTTCATGAAGTGATTGAAGTGCTTCTGTCTTTTCTATCTGAAGAACCGACACTTGTTCTCCCGCTGAATTCGTTCCGGTATGGATGCCGATAACGCTTAGCTGACCCAAAGAGCTTTGTTTTGCGGTTGCCTGCAGAATTTTCTCAATATCGGCAATGTCCCTTTCGTCAACACAACCCATAGCCAAAGAAATATGCGGCAGGCAGCTCTCTTTATCCAAAACAATGTTGTCGGCGCATTGTTTAAGTAATTTCCTGTTTGCTTCAACAGCCTTATCCGCCATCTTTTCCGAAGGTAACAGTACAACATCAACCGCTATTTTCACCATACGACTAACTCTGGTAAAATAATCCTACTGGTCTGTCAAGGCTCAAATGATGGTTTGTCATTCCCGCGAAACCTGTCCTGAGCAAAGCCGAATGGGTGCGGAGTGACAGCCCTCAAAACACGCTTGACAAAGCACTACCATTTTTGCCTCAACGTAACGATTTCCGAACAAGGCAGCAAGAGTCTCCGCCGTCTTTCAACGGTAATCATCGGCCAGCTCGAACATATCGAGGATTCGTTCGAGTGCATCGTATGGGGACGTGCCGACGTTCACTGTCAACAGGTCGTTCCTATTTGAAACAGTAGTTACGTGTCCGGGAGCGAACAGGATGTTGCTGGCCGCCCTCTGATGGCTCGTTCGGGTCTTCACCTGGAACGCCGCCAGCGATGGATGCGCCAGGAACTGCACATCGGCTGCGAGAGCGGCGATTGGCTGGCCTTTGCTGTTCCGGCCCAGGTCGCTCAGTCTAACGTGAAACGACTTTGGCGCGCCGGTTAGCAGGGCAACAGATGCGTGGCGATAGTAGAAGTCGCTCTGGGCCTGCGCACGTCCGACCTGGTCCAGCTGCTCTCTGGCCTCCGAGGGCTGGTCTGCACCCGGGCAGAACAGAACCGTAGGCTGATGTTCGAGGTAGTCTTTCAGGAGCAGCCCCAGACCGACGGGAGCGCCGTCTTCCAGGGATAACAGGCTGGTTACGTTACCGGTCACCGTGTAGAAGTTCGAGCCCGTAACCGGTCGGCCTGCAGGCCCGAAGGGAATCGTGTCACCGAAGTCTTCAGCATATAAATGAATCGCAACGCCCACCTGGTGAAGGTTCTGTGCACAGGCTGTCCGACGCACCTGATGCCTGGCCTGGGTCAGCGCCGGTAGCAGTATCGCTATTAAAAGGCCCAAAATGGCTATCACCACCAACAGCTCCACGAGGCTGAAGCCGATACGCTGGTTGTCATTGACGTTCGATGGATAGCTTACCGTACGCATTTTCCTGCTCGGACATAAGGCTCGTAATCCGCCGTGTCCGGTCTGCTCCAAAAAGACAATTATTCTTTAACGGTCAACTCCAAACCCGGACTAGGTAACGATTCTAAGAGGCGGACGTGGTCCAGGTCCCAGAACCCGCCCGGCATCCCGGCCGCACGAAGGGCCACGCTGATGGCCATCCCCGCCCAGGCATCGCCGGGCTGCACAGTCGGAAGGTACAGCGAGACATCCGTAAGCTGGGTTACAGACAGGCCCGTTGCCTCCACCGTCTGGCTCACAATGTCAACCACCTCAGCCCCGTCGCGATAGAAGAGCACAAGCTCGAGGGCATCCACCGGCTCCGCGCTCGACGGCAGGAATCTCCCGGAAACGCCTACGGCCACGGTCAGTCGGTAGTCGCAGCCCACCTTGTATATAGCGTCCAGGTCCTGCTCAAGGGCATTGCCCTGCTGCGAACCCAGAAAGGCGAGCTGGTTCCCGTCGGCATTAACGATGTGGTCCGGGCTGTCCGCGGCGGTATTGGCGAACACGCCGGTATTGGTGCTGGACAGGGTGTCTATGTCTATCTCCGTCCAATGGTCCACGTAGGGCACTGCCGGAAAGGCATTAGGGTCAATCGCAGGGGCCTCAAACGAGGCGTTCTCTATGTGAATCGATACGGATAACAATTCTAAGAGACGGACGTAGTCCAGATCCCAGAACCCGCCCGGCATCCCGGCCGCACGGAGGGCCACCCCGATGGTCATCCCCGCCCAGGCATCGCCGGGCTGCACCGTCGGCAGAGATACCGAGAAATCCTGCAATAGTGGCGTCCAGGGCAAAGCCGTTACCGTCTGTGACACAATGTCCACAGGTTCGTTCCCGTCACGATAGTAGAGAACCAGCTCAAGCGTATCGGCCGGTGCCTCAGCAGATGGCGGGAATCTCCAAGAGACCCCTATTGCCACAGTTAGCCGATAGTCGCAGCCGACTTTGAAAGTAGCGTCCAGGTCCTGCTCAAGGGCATTGCCCCGCTGCGAACCCAGAAAGGCGAGCTGGTTTCCGTCGGCATTAACGATGTGGTCCGGGCTTTCCGCGGCGGTGTTGGCGAACACGCCGGTGTTGGTGCTGGACAGGGTGTCTATGTCTATCTCCGTCCAATGGTCCACGTAGGGCACTGCCGGAAAGGCATTAGGGTCAATCGCAGGGGCCTCAAACGAGGCGTTCTTTATGGGAATAAATACAGGTAACAATTCTAAGAGGCGGACGTGGTCCAGATCCCAGAACCCGCCCGGCATCCCCGCCGCACGAAGGGCCACCCCGATGGCCATCCCCGCCCAGGCATCGCCGGCCTGCACCGTCGGAAGGTACAGCGAGACATCCGTAAGCTGGGTTACAGACAGGCCCGTTGCATCCACCGTCTGGCTCACAATGTCCACCACCTCGGCCCCGTCGCGATAGAAGAGCACAAGCTCGAGGGCATCCACCGGCTCCGCGCTCGACGGCAGGAATCTCCCGGAAACGCCTACGGCCACGGTCAGTCGGTAGTCGCAGCCTGCCTTATATATAGCGTCCAGGTCCTGCTCAAGGGCATTGCCCTGCTGCGAACCCAGAAAGGCGAGCTGGTTTCCGTCGGCATTAACGATGTGGTCCGGGCTTTCCGCGGGGGTGTTGGCGAACACGCCGGTGTTGGTGCTGGACAGGGTGTCTATGTCTATCTCCGTCCAATGGTCCACGTAGGGCACTGCCGGAAAGGCATTAGGGTCAATCGCAGGGGCCTCAAACGAGGCGTTCTCTATGGGAATTGATGCCGACCTGACAGGGGCAGCAGCCAATGAGCACGCTAAGACAATTATAATGAAACGGATAACGTGTTGTAACATACCTTTTTTCCTCCCGAGGGGGGTTGGTGCCAACACTCCGGATGATTTTTCGTTTGGACCGTGTTTGTTCATCAGATTAGCCGGCTCGTGCAGCCGGTCGTATCTCCGGCTCATATTCCACCACCCCCGCACTATGCAAGCAGAACCTCATTTGACTGCCCAAATTATAAAACAACCACCTCTCTTACAAATAAAGTTGCAAAACAGGGCACAATTATACACATAAACAGAGTTGCAAATCAAGGGAAAAATAAGGCGGAACCGGGCGTCCAAGGTTTAATGAAAAAAGATTGACACCCGGCACTAAGCGGGGTAGATACCATATAGGTGCCGAGATTTTATGTTTATGACCGTCCCAATCTTTACTCCACTGTTGACGAGAAAGACCGTATTAACGAAAGGACAAACTCTATGTGGCTGTTAATCCTTCTTCTTCTCTCCGTCGTTTTCATCATTATTGCAACAATCAGGCTTAAACTGCACCCTTTTCTTGCGCTGCTGATTGCCGCTTTTGGATATGGCATCTTCTGCGGAAAAATGTCGCTCGAGCAGGTAGTCGAATCGGTAAACGCGGGCTTCGGCGGCACTATCGGTTACATTGGAATCGTAATCTTAGCCGGCGCTGTCATCGGTACATTTCTTGAAAAATCCGGCGGCGCATATAGACTGGCAGAGTGCACGCTCAAACTGGTGGGCAGCAAGAACGTCCCTCTGGCTATGGGCATCATCGGATATATTGTCAGCATCCCGGTGTTTTGCGACTCAGGCTTCGTCATCCTTTGCCCGCTGGCCAAGGCATTGTCCCGCAAAGTGAATATATCCCTGGCGGCAGGTGCCGTGGCACTGAGCCTCGGTCTCTACGCCACTCATACGATGGTCCCGCCGACCCCCGGGCCTGTCGCAGCAGCGGGTCTGCTAAATGCCGACCTCGGCCTGGTAATCCTATGGGGAGCGCTGGTAGGCGTTATCGCCCTTGCTGCCAGCTGGCTGTTCGCTATAAAGTTCGCAGCTAAGGTGTACATCAGCCCCGGCTCGGAATCGCCGGAACACGATTCACAAGAGCTCACCGACCAGGCGCCTTCGGCCCTCAGGTCGGTCGTTCCCATCTTTCTGCCAATAGTTTTGATTGTAGCCAGGTCAATCGGTGAGTTCCCAACCCATCCATTCGGCCGGGGAAACGTCGCTGCGCTCATCAGCTTTGCCGGGCAGCCGGTAGTGGCGCTGCTCGTGGGTGTTTTCTTTGCCCTGCTGCTGCCGAAAAAACTGACCACCGAGATGCTTTCAGCCTCCGGCTGGGTCGGCCAGGCGGTCGTCGCCGCGGCAACTATAATTATCATTACCGGCTGCGGCGGCGCCTTTGGAAAGGTGCTGCAGAACTCCGGAATCTCTGATGTCGTGGGCGAATACCTCGGCAAAGGTGCGAACCTCAGTATTTGGCTGCCTTTCATCATCGCCGCGGCGCTAAAGACAGCACAAGGCTCATCAACCGTAGCTATAATAACGACAGCCGGCATCGTGGCGCCGCTTCTCGGAACGCTCGGTCTCGAAACCCCGACGGCAAGAGCGCTCGTAGTTGTTGCTATTGGCGCCGGCTCTATGGTGGTCAGTCATGCCAACGACAGCTATTTCTGGGTAGTTACCGGCCTGTCTAAAATGAGCGTCAAGCAGGGCTATAAACTGCAAACACTCGGCACACTCATCGAAGGCGCCGCCGCAGCCGTTGCGTTATGGATTATCAGCCTGATTGTTCTCTAATGCTAAAATGCAGCTTAAGAGTCCATAATATCCGGAAAATATTATCGTATAAGTATCTATATCAATTGGGTCAAATTTGAAATCCGAATATCGAAATCCGAAACAAAATAAAAGTGACTAAAGTTTAGAATGCCTAAAGTGCAGTTTTCGTTTAAGGTTGTCGATGCTCGTATTGATGCTTGTCATAGAAGCTTGAAACTCGCTTTTCCTTGAGCATCCAACGTCGAGCTTCCAGTCCGATACCAGCTTCGACACCGACAAACAAGCTTCTAAAACTGGGCAACTTTTACTCACTTTAGGCACTTTAGTTCACTTGATTTTGTTTTGTGTTTCGGATTTTCATGGGAATCGAGCTTTATGAAAGTCGTTATCGCAACCGACTCGTTCAAAGGAACTCTCACAGCTTACGAGGCTTGTGAAATCATCGCAAAGGCCATTTCCGAATCCACCCCCGAAATTCAGCTTGTAATAAAACCAATGGCCGACGGCGGTGAGGGCACCGCAAGGGCGATGATTAAGGCGGCCAACGGTCGATGGCTCCCGCAAACCGTAATGGGTCCCCTGCCGGATATGCAGGTCGAAGCGGGCTTTGCCTGGTTCGACGATGACAAAACGGCTCTTGTCGAGATGGCCTCGGCCAGCGGATTGGAACTTCTTTCCCTCGAACAGATGAACCCGCTTAACACGACCACTTACGGGACAGGCCAGCTGGTAAAAGCTGCTCTGGAATATGGTGCCCGGAAAATTCTTTTGGCCGTAGGCGGCAGCGCAACCGTGGATGGCGGCCTCGGCGCAGCTATGGCATTAGGCTGGAAGTTCCTCGACCACCAGGACAATCCTGTCCCGCTCGGCGGTGTGGGCCTTGAGAAAATCAAAAAAATAGTCAAACCCGATCCAGCATTGCCGCTTCGCCGCAAAGATGGACAGATTGTTCCGGTAGAAGTCCTCTGTGACGTTGACAATCCACTATGCGGCGAGCACGGCGCAGCTAAAGTCTATGCCCCCCAAAAAGGCGCAACGCCCAAAATGGTAGAGCAACTGGAGAAGGGTCTTGCGCACTTAGCTGAGCTTGTCCGTAAACAACTCAATCGTGACATCGCCAACATCCCCGGGGCTGGCGCTGCCGGCGGATTGGCCGCCGGAGCCATAGCCTTTATGAATGCCGCCCTCGTATCCGGCATAGAAACGGTAATGGCTCGTAGCAATCTCCGCGCTGAGCTCGAATCCGCCGACTGGGTCGTTACCGGCGAAGGCTCCTTCGACCGGCAATCGCTCTATGGAAAAGTCGTATCCGGAATCTTAAGAATGGCCTCACAATCACATACCCACCTTGCTGTCCTCGCAGGTCAGGTTAATATACCGCAACAGGAGTATCAAAAAATCGGAATTACCGCTGCTATATCCAGCAGGCAAGATAATATGTCCCTCGATTATGCGCTTCAAAACAGCCGTGCGCTGCTCTACTTGGCCGCAAAACGTTTCGCAAAGCAATACCTGTCTCAGTAGAGGCGGTTCGCGAACCGTCCTTACGCGATGGTAATAGGCATTATGTCGCTTCCGGCTCAAACGACAGAAGGTATGAAATATATGGGATTCAAGGGCCTGGACCCATTCAAAGATGATAATCGTAAATATTCGGAAATTACAAGTTTTTACGAACAATACTTCTAAGGAAATGGTATAATACAGAACGATATGATAAAAGAGACATTGTTTCTTTTATGTAACAAGGATTCGAGAATTGAAACGTCAACTGCAGGAGGAAGATGTCAATGAGCCTTAAAAACCCCAGGAATCTGCTGATTATCAGTGCTGTCATAGTTGCTCTGCTGGCAGGGACGGTTCTGCTTGGCAATTATACGAACATCTTGCCTATCGGCTCCAATAACGGCTCGCAGGTCAAAACCTGTCCGGCCTCAGGCGGCACGACGTGCTGCCAGGCAAAGAATGATTCTGCTGAATTTGCTGAATTAGATTGTGCTCAAAAGGCAGGGGCCGGATTCGATGCAAAGGCCTGTCCGCTTGATAGCACTAAGCCCTGTTGTGCAGGAGAGGCTCCCCCGGATTGTTGTCCAAAGACCTGCCCGCCTGACTGCACCAAGCCGTGCTGCGAGGGAGAAGCTGCACCGGACTGTTGCCCTATGTCCAGTCCGTCTGTGTCTGCCAACACTGGTTGTTGCCCAAAAACAAGTAACGTAACCGAATAGAAACCTGTTATTGCAAGCAATAGCAGACTATACATAAAAAAACAGGAATTTTTGCCCCCAATGGGGCAAACGGTTTATCTTATTAGAAAGGCCGGTCCTTTGTGGCCGGCCTTTTTTATGCGCAGCGGCGGCGAACGGGGAAAATTATTCATAAATGAGGTTGCGCCCAGACACCCTCTACCGTCTATAATAGTGAAGTCTTGAAGGGCTAACATCAGGAGGTTCTTTGCCAGACCGACAGAAAGAACTTTTAGAGCTGTTGGACAAGTCCGGAGCGAGTCTGTATGCGCTTTTGACCAGGTTGACACTGCGCGAAGATGTTGCCGAGGAGCTAATGCAGGAATTGTTCATAAAACTTTGTAATTCGAGGCACTTCAATAAAGCTGGAAACCGGCAGGCTTATGCCCACAGAGCAGCGATAAATCTGGCTTTTGACTGGCGCCGCAGCCGGAAGCGTAAACCTTTGAGCTTAGACCAGATAAGCGAACCGGCCTCTAATGACGGTTCGCCGCTGGGCAAACTTGTTCAAACAGAAGAGCTGAATGAAATACTAAATGCAATTAGTCAAATGAATAAAGTACCTCGTGAGGCCTTTGTTATGCGATACATACAAGAGGAAACTTATGATTATATCGCCCAACAATTAGGTAAAACAGCTCATCACGTCCGAGCCTTATGCTCCAGGGCCTTAAATCATCTTCGGGACATACTTGCCCATAACCAGTCATCATTTTCCGAAAAGGAGGCGCAAAATGTCAAAAATTGACGAAAACCAAATCCACTATCGGCTAAAAATCCTCTCACAGATTAAGCCGGATTCAGAATCTACCAACCGTGCAATACAACGAGTTCGGGACACCCTGATAAACAAAGAAAGAAAACAACAAAGCTCAGGGGAGAGAATACGGCTAAAAATTTTCAAAAACCCGGTAATAAAGTTTGCCGCAGCGGCGGTACTGCTGCTCGCTGTCGGATACGCCACCGGCCGGCTCTCTGCCCCCCCACCGCTGGATATGGAAGAGCTTCAGGCCGCTCTGGAACCGGCTCTTCGGCAGGACCTGCTGGAGCAGATGAACGAACGCTGGCAGACCGCCTTTGCAGCCGGCTGCGCCCAGATTAAAGAAGAGCTTCATCAGCAGGTTCGTCGGGACCTGACCGAGTTCGCCGCACAGACCTTAGCTGCTTCCGGCACCCTGACGAATCAACGTCTAATGGAGCTTGTTCAGTTAATCGAGGCCGCCAGAATACGTGAACGCCAGCAGGTTTCTGCGGCCTTGGAGCAAATAGAACAAGAAAAAATCCAGCTTAGAAATGGCCTGTTGGCCGTAGCCGCCCAGACGAATGAGCTGCGGCGCACAGAGCAGGATTAGCTGCTTTTTACCCAGCCCCGACGTGGTGCCGGATATGTTTGAAAATTTAATCTTTTGAATGAAAGGAGCAAAGAATGAAATCTTTAACAAGAACAATTGTTATGCTTGTCGTTTTCAATCTGGCAACGGGGAGTTTTGCCCTGGCTCAAGTAGAACGCCAAGTAGAAGGCGCGGGGGAGCCTACAGCCCGCCAGACGGCCGGTAAGCCTATGCCCCCCCCAAAGCCTGCGCATCCAGTGCCTATAACTGAAGTACCACCTGTGCCCGAAGAGGTACCTGTGCCTCCGGAGCCTGCGATTGTAGCACCCTCTGCTCCGGCTGCACCGCCGGCCCCAAGTGCCTACCCTGCGCAGGCAAAATGGCCGGGCGGCATCAGCAGACGGAAAGTCCTTGTGATACCGGATACAGAGGTCAAGCCGGAAGAGCTTGATGCTCTAACGCAGGATTTGCTTGTTATGTCATACATCCTTGACGAGAGATTTAAGGAGTCCCGCACGATTAAAGGGGTGTTCACCGATTTCGGTGATTTCTTTGGACGGGACAATCGCGCCACGGAGGCTATCTATATACAGGGCTACGGGGCGCTCTTTTTGATGGAAGTAAATTTCGCATTCTCACCCCCATTGAAACCAGAGGAGCAGAAAGATGAGGAAACTGCCGAAAACGTTGACCCGACCTGGCAGCGTGCAAGAGAGCAGATATTCTCCCCGAAAGCTCCCATGCCGGGTATGCCGGGTTTCCCAGAGCAAGGCCCCGGTTTGGTGAAATTTGACCAGCTCAGGAAAGAGCTTATTGAAACGCTGAAACACGCCGCAAATATTCGAAACCTGACACCGGACGAGTGGATAATTGTCACGGTCATTGGACAGGACCGGCAGGGTGGTGTGGTTTATTTTAGAAACGAAACTTTTGGAAACGCCGCTCCGAGGTCCGGAACCTCCAGTCCCAGACAACCCTCATCAAACAAAGAGGGCGGCATGATGGGCGGTATGGGCGGCTATGGCGGTGGTATGGGCGGCTTTGGCGGCGGCAGGGGCGGCTACGGCGGCGGTATGGGTGCCGGCATGGGTGGAATGATGGGCGGCATGGCCGGCTACGGCGAAATGAGCCTTCCCCCGGCCACCGTTCTGACTATACGCGCGAAAAAATCTGTCGTGGATGAATTCGCCAGGAACGGGCTGGATTTTGAACAATTCCAGCAAACGGTGGAGATTTTCAATTATTAATTACTTCAGGAAAAGAAGTTTACTATGGTAAACTGAAGAATGGTCCTTGGATTGGTCGTATGCTCCTCGATAGCTGTATTTTGGTCTGGCTGTTCTTGGTTCAGGTAGAAGGTTTTTGGAAGCTTTCGGAACTCAACTGAAACCTCTTTTTAAAAAACAAAGATTATGAAGGATATGCCGATAAGCAAGCGGGTAAGCGTGGGGGCGATAGTACTGGTCACGTGGGGACTGGTCACAGGATTGCAAGCTGATGAAATTACCCTGTTGACGCCCAACCAGCCGCCGGCAGCAACCAGGGTTCTGTCCTTTCCATCCGGGCAATGCACGGGCAATCTTTACCTTGAGCCCAAATCCGGTCCGGGTTGGGACCCTGAAGGTGTGAGGCTGTTGGGCGAATGGGAGTACCTTAGCGCCGCACAGGGCGATGTACGTGTGCCCGAAAACCGAAATGTCCAACTGATTGTTGAACTGGCACTTAGCCCGCGGGAGTCGGCAAAACTGCTTGCACAGAATCCTCAGGCTCACCAACTGACGACTGCCGACAGGACCCGTAAAGACCCGGATGATCTGTCCGGGCTATCGGAGCTTGATCCGAATGACTTGTTTTGGCTCTCAGTCAGCACCGAGATGTACCTAAGGGCTGGTGCAGACCCACGGATATTTGAGCCGATCCGCCGTTTGACGGGTCTCCGGATACTGACCCTAAGCAGCACTGGAATAACCGATGAAGGTCTTGAGCACCTCAGGTCGCTGCGTTCACTCAGGGGCCTGGAGCTCACGCAGGCATCTATCTCAAATCGGGGCCTGGCTGTCCTAATGGATTTGCCTGCTCTGGAGTACCTGGAGCTCAATACCGGTGTGACCGATGCAGACCTCAAGCAGGTGGCCCAAATGTCCAATCTACGCTGGCTGAACATAGTGGGTGGAAAAATGTGGGGCCCGGGCCTGGCCCAACTGGCGAATCTGCCCCATCTGGAGCGCCTATGTTTCTGGGGCGGTAGCCCGATCTCCGACCGACATATCAAATACCTGGAAGGCCTGACGCAGCTCAAGGGCCTGACCCTCTGGGGCGTGGATGCCCTCACCGACGCCAGCCTGGCCTCCATAGCCAAGCTCGAAAACCTGGAGGAACTGTACTTCGTCATGGCCAGCCCGAAATTCACCCCTGCAGGCGTTGCACGCTTGAAGGACCTGAAGAACCTCAAGAAACTGGACTTTGCGCAGACATGGATTGGCTATGCAGGTGAATATTATGGTGATGAAGTCGTGCGGCAGTTGGCGGCCTTGCCCAATCTCGAATCCATAAAAGGACTCAGCTATCTGTCCGCCGAAGGCATGAAGACACTGGCGAGATTCCGGAATCTCAATTGCCTGTACGTCACTCTGAAAGATCGCAGGCAGGGCTACTACGGCCCCACAGGCCTGTCCCACCTGGCCGGCCTCGGCTCTCTGGAGGAACTCTTTATTAACAGCGAATCATTGTCCGATGCAGACCTTGCCTGTCTGGAGCCATTGGGCCGTCTGAAAAAACTGATTGTCAGGAGCAAGCATTTGACCGACCGAGGCCTGGCGTCAATCGGCAAGCTGAAACAGTTAGAAAGCCTGACCTTTAGCTTTTCGCTTTTGGGCGGTGCAGGTGTAAGCAAGAGCGGACTGAACCAATTGAATGGTTTGCCGAATCTCAGCTTCCTGCAAGTGAATGAATGGGGAAATGATGCTAAGACAGACCCGGCCGACGAGCTGATGCTGGACCTGTCGGGACTAAAAAAGATGAAGGACATGAATCTGTCCGGGCTATCATTGCAGGACAGCGACCTTGCTTTTCTGGAACACCTGCCCTTGCTTGAGAGTTTGATGATTCAACCGACTCAACCGATTCAAACGGATTTCCCCCTGACTGGAGCGTTCTTACGTCACCTCAGGGAACTGCCTGAACTGAACCGCCTGTGGGTCAGCGAACTCTCGGGCTGTACGGGCGAGGACCTGGCGCATCTAAACGGCTTGCCGAAACTCAGAAATTTGACCTTGGCAGGCGACATAACAGATACCGCCCTGGCGTCTCTGACGGGCCCTCTGTCTCTGGAGTCGCTCTATTTTGATACCGATGAACCCATCCGTAAGCAGACGGTGGCCGATCTGATAAAAAGTCACCCTGTGATTGAGTATATTCACATAAATAGAATGCCGAAAGTGCAGACTCGACCTGTCAGCACCCCAAAACGCACCGGAGTCAGTCCATCTCGTGTCAATCAGCGGACGCAACAGAATCGCCCGCGTCGCAGGTAGCGCCGTAGCCGACGGCAGCCCCTCCAGCCTCATGCAAACCAAGGCCGACCCCTGCCGGCGACAAGCAAGAGTCGGCCTTTTTATGAGACATGAACTTGCACGCTTATTACTACAAGGCAAGATTATATAAAAACCACATCTTCCGGAAAACAAGTTGACCCTCTTAGAGACTCTCACGCCCTTAAAAACAAAAAACGAAGCATTTTCCAACACGGCCTCGCCCCGTTAGAAATCTGTAACGGGAAGTAGTAATGTATAAAAAAACGAATTTCTAACGGGGCAGAGGAAAAAGTTTCTAACGGGGTTGACGCCAGAGAAATCGGTGGTTACAATCTCTCGGTTTTTTAAACGTAAATTACAGTTTATGGAGGTAATGTGCGCACGTGTATAATGTAAAAAAATTATTGAAAGAAAAGATGTCGGCTGAACAATACAACAGGCTTATGGCTGTCGATAATGTAAAGATACACGAATTTGTTGCGGATGCAATAGAGCTTACAAGCCCCCAGACGGTTTTTGTCTGTACGGATTCTGCCAAAGACGTTAAGTACGTTCGCGATACGGCAGTCAAGAGCGGGGAAGAGTGTCCGCTTCAAACGAAGGGGCATACTTATCACTTCGATGGGTATTACGACCAGGGCCGCGACAGGGAAATAACCAAATATCTCGTGCCAAAAACGGAAAAATTAAGCAAGGCATTGAATCAGATAGAACGAGAGCAAGGGCTTGCTGAGGTGCGCGGGTTGCTTAAGGATTCCATGAAGGGCAGGACTATGATTCTTCGGTTTCTGTCGTTAGGGCCGACCGGCTCAGTATTCAGTATTCCGTGCGTACAGGCGACAGATTCGTGGTACGTGGCGCACAGCGAGGATTTGCTTTATCGAAGTGCTTATGAGCAGTTCTGCAAGATTGGAAAGAATGATAATGTTTTTTGTTTTCTGCATTCAGCAGGCCAGATGAACGAACGCATGGTCAGCGTTGATGTGGAAAATAAGCGTGTTTATATGGATTACACAAAAGACACGATTTACAGCGTCAATACCCAGTATGGCGGCAATACTATGGGGCTTAAGAAGCTGGCTTTGAGGCTTACGATTCGCCGGGCTGACCGCGAGGGCTGGCTGGCCGAGCATATGTTCATCTCCGGTGTTTATGGTCCCGGAGGTCGCAAGACCTATCTGGCCGGCGCTTTTCCCAGCGCCTGCGGCAAGACCTCGACAGCGATGCTGCCGGGTGAGACTATAATGGGCGATGACATTGCGTACTTCAGAAACATTAACGGTGAGTTTCGGGCGGTAAACGCAGAAGCAGGAATCTTTGGCATTATTCAAAACGTCAATGCCCAGGACGACCCTACAATATGTGATGTGCTGCATAAGCCCGGTGAGGTGATTTTCTCGAATGTTCTGGTTGCGGACAACAAGCCTTACTGGCTGGGCATGAGAGGAAATACGCCGGATAAGGGTGTCAACTTTTCAGGTGAATGGTTCAAAGGAAAGAAAGATGCTAAAGGAGATGATATCCCGCTGGCTCATAAGAACGCAAGATACACAGTGGCTTTGAAAGCCCTGGCCAATTGTGACCCGCAATTGGATAATCCCGATGGTGTTATTCTGGGAGGTCTGATGTACGGTGGCCGCGATAGCAAAGCTTATGTGCCGGTCCAGCAGAGCTTTGACTGGGCCCACGGTATAGTTCTATATGCTGCTTCGCTTGAGACCGAGACCACCTATGCGATTATCGGCAAGGAAGGAGTGATGGAAATCAACCTGATGAGCATTCAGGACTTCCTGGCAATTCCTCTCGGCAAGTATATTCAGAACAATATCGACTTTGCCCAGGGGCTCAAGAATCCGCCTCTGGTATTCGGTGTGAATTATTTCCTGAGGGATAAAGAAGGCAAGTTTGTCAATGGCGTCCGTGATAAGCATGTCTGGGTTAAATGGATGGAGCTCCGAATACACGGCGATGTGGATGCGATTACCTGTCCAACCGGCCGGATTCCTCGTTATGATGATTTGGTAAAGCTGTTCACGCAGGTTCTTAAAAAAGAGTACACAAAGGAAGATTACGTCAGGCAATTTACCATCAGAGTACCTGAAAATCTGGCCAAGATTGACCGCGTCCAGAAGTACCATAAAGAAAACGTACCTAATAGTCCCAGAATCGTGTATGATACCCTAAAAGCTGCACGTAAGCGCCTGAATGAAGCGCGTAACAAACACGGCGATTACATCTCGCCGTTTGATTTGACGGCTTAGCAGACCAGGCAACGGTTCCGCCGTTGCCTGGATGGGAAATGTCGAACCAGGCAAGTTCAGCTTTACTTTACTGATGAGAAAATGTTAGGGGGAGTAAAAGACTCTGCTAATTTCTGAGTTTTGAATCTCTAATTTTCCGGAAAGGAAACTTTGGATGAAAAAGAAAACCCTTCGCACCGGCATTATCGGCGCGGGTTTCGCCGCAACGTTTCATTTTGATTGCCTGAAAAAAGTCCACGACACAAACGTCGAGGTCGAAGGAGTATTTGCAATTGACACCGAGCAGGCAAAATCGTATGCGAACAAGCGAGCCATTCGTGCTTATGATACACTCCAAGAGCTTATTGATAAAGTTGATGTCATCCACGTCTGCACTCCGCCTGTGGCACATGAACCCATTGCGGTTGCCGCCCTCGAGCGGGACAAGTTCGCCGTCGTGGAAAAACCGCTCACAGGCTATTTCGGTGACGGCTCGGAGGATTTCAACGGCGATACCTTTCCAAAACAGGATGCACTCGACCATTCCATTGCGAGTATCAAGCGGATGCTCCAGGCGGAAACCAAAAGCAAAGGAAGGATACTCTACGCCGAGAACTGGGTATATGCGCCTTCGATTCAAAAGGAGCGGGAGATTATCGAAAAAACAGGTGCCCAGATTCTCTGGCTCCACGGCGAAGAGGCGCACTCCGGCTCACACGCCGCGACGTATGCCTATTGGAAGTTCTCCGGAGGCGGCGTTATGATAGGCAAGGGATGTCATCCGCTGACGGCGGCACTTTATTTAAAACGCGTGGAAGGAAATGCCCGAAACGGCAAACCAATTCGTCCGAAAGCAGTATCCGCACGGACTGCTGCTCTGACTCGACTGGAGAATTTTGAGGACAAGGGGCATATCCGCGCAGACTACCACGATATCGATGACTTTTCTTTGATGCACATCGTCTTTGAAGACGGCACCGTAGCCGACATCTTCGCCTCCGATATTGTTTTAGGCGGAATCCACAACTGGCTCGAAGTCTCTGCGAACAATCACAGGACTATCTGCAATATCAATCCGAACACAGCGATGAAAACTTACAATCCGGTTGATGCGTATTTCGAGGATATATATGTTGTGGAAAAGACCGGCACGAAACAAGGCTGGTCGAATCCGTCGCCGGATGAGGACTGGTTCACAGGTTACCCGCAGGAAATGGAGGCCTTCTACAGGACCATCGCATACAGCGACCCGCTGGAAAGCAACAGCAACCTGGCTGCAGATGCTATCTCGACTATCTACAGTGCATATGTTTCGGCTGAAAAAAAAGGGACCGAAGTCCCCATCAAAACATTTTGACAGGGAGGATAATAAATGGTCAAGACGGCAGAAGAGAAATCGAAAAGCACCGGGGCAAAACCTTGGTGGAAGGAGATGAGCCGGTATCACTGGCTGGTGCTGATCGTTGCGTCTATGAGCTGGTTGTTCGATTGTATGGACCAGCGGTTCTTTAACATTGTCCGCGAGCCGGCTCTACGAAGTCTGCTTTACGGACGCCAGGTCAATGCGCCAGATGCCCCGCCTCTGACAATCGAGCAGAAGACCACCGTGCAGTTCTATGGTCGAATCGCTACCGGTATGGTGCTATTGGGCTGGGCGGTCGGTGGTTTCTTCTTTGGAATGCTCGGCGACCGCATAGGACGAATAAAAACAATGATGATTACTATCTCGGTCTATGCGGGGTTTACGGGTTTATCGGCTTTGTCCGTGGCCTGGTGGGACTTTATCGCCTATCGCTTCTTGATGGGCCTGGGCATTGGCGGACTTTTTGCCGCTGCCGTGTCACTTGTTGCAGAGGTCGTTCCCGCCCCGGCTCGTCCCCATGCGCTCGGACTTCTCCAGACGCTGTCGGCGCTGGGCAATGTCGCCGGTTCGGCGATAACCATTTATCTTAAACCGCTGGGCACGCTGTTTGGAATCGAAAACTGGCGCTGGGTTTTCTCGATCGGCGTGCTTCCGGCACTTCTGGTTGTCCTTATCCAGAGGACGCTGCGAGAGCCTGAGAGCTGGCAACATGCGAAAACCAGAGCCTCGGAAGACCTGCAAAAACAGCTCGGCGCCTGGCGTGACCTGTTCTCGCCGGGCCTTCGCCGAAATAGTCTGGTTGGTCTGGCTCTGGCCGTGGCCGGCGTCATTGGCCTGTGGGGCGTTGCATTTTTCTCGCCGGAACTGGTGCGCGACGGGCTGAAGGCGCTGCCCAAAGCAACACAAGATAGATACGTCGGCATCGGCCTTATGCTGCAGGACGTCGGGGCGTTCTTCGGCGTGTATTTCTTTACCATGCTGGCCGCCCGGTGGGGCAGAAGGCCGGCGTTTGGCTTGTGCTTTATTTCAGCTTTCGTAGCGACTGCGGCTATCTTCCAGCTTTTCTGCCAGCCCAATCACGTCTTCTGGATGCTGCCGATTCTGGGTTTCTGGACGCTTTCGGTATTTGGCGGCTATGCCATATATTTCCCGGAGCTCTACCCGACCCGCCTGCGGAGCTCAGGGGTCGGCTTTTGTTACAACGTCGGGCGTATCATTACGGCCGTTGTTCTGTTTGGCAGTGCCTATGTGGTTCAGTTCCTTCAGGGGCTTGGAGTCTCCGAGCCATTCCGTGTCGGTTCGATCCTGTTTGCCTGTTCATACTTCTTCGGCGTCATTGCGCTTCTGTGGGCTCCCGAGACCAAGGGCCAGCCTTTGCCCGAGGATTGAGACCTTGATACCGGCGTGAACGCAAACGTGAAAGAATTATTGAATGAGCATCGCTTAGCCGTATGTCGGGCAGGCTGCCCCGCCGGATGTGCGGGCGGATAAATTTTTAATGAATTATGAATATCGAACAAGGAATTCAGAAGTTCTAAGTTGGTTATTCAAAATTCGATATTCTAAATTTTAGCCGTCTGCTGTCCGGCCAAAACAGACTGTCTAAAACGTTGGTAGAAACAAAGGAAATCAGGCCATCAGGAAACCAGGGTGTAGAATATCAGAAAATCAGGATACCAGGAAAAGACAAAGTTAACCTTATATTTTGGTAACCTGATACCCACTACCTGATAACCTGGTATTCTGATAACCTAAATATCGGTAGCAATGTTTAATACACTCACCAAAATAGCAGGACGTCGAAAAGGAAGTTGACAGAGTCTTTAAACTGGCCAACAATAGAGAGAAAGTTTGTATTGGGACGGGATGTCTGCTGTTTGAAGCTGACCCGCAAGCTGTCTTAAAAACAAAAGAATATATTCTGTCTAAAACGTTGGTAGAAACAAAGGAAATCAGGCCATCAGGAAACCTGGGTGTAGAATATCAGAAAATCAGGATACGAGGAAAAGACAAAGTTAACCTTATATTCTGGTAACCTGGTACCCGCTACCTGATAACCTGGTATTCTGATAACCTAAATATCGGTAGCAATGTTTAATACAAGAGAGTAAAAACATGTCGCCAAACAAAACACCACAGGGCTCGACGACCCGTCCGGCGGGTGAGCAGCAGATGCACATGAATCCTCGCATTGAAAAGGACCGTCAACTGCTCCTGGATGCGCAGAAGAAGGGCAAAGGAGCAATTTTCAAGACATTTATGAGACTGTCCGGGCCCGGCTGGCTGCAGAGCGGCATAACCATCGGCGGAGCATCATTCTCATCGAGCCTGTACCTGGGCATATTATCCGGCTTTACTTTCTTATGGCTGCAGCCGCTATACATGATACTGGGTATCGTCATGCTCGCCGCCATTGCCTATGTGACACTCTCCACCGGCCAGCGACCGCTGAAAACCATCAATTCACACGTCAGCCCAGTGCTTGGATGGGGCTGGCTGTTTGCAACTATGGCCGCTAATCTCGTTTGGTCTATGCCGCAGTTTACCCTTGCAACCCGTGCAATTCAGCAAAATCTTCTGCCTAACCTCGTCGGGCCGCACGTTTTGCCGGACCCGTGGGGCAGGATAGTGGTTGTCTGCTTTCTTCTTGTCATCTGTATCACTGTGACGATGTTCTACGGCGCTGGCGCCCGAGGCGTCAAAATCTTTGAAGTAATCATAAAGGCCATGGTCAGCATGATTGTATTGTGTTTCTTTGCTGTTATCCTGAAGCTGGCTTTCAAGGAGGGCGGCATGAGCTGGGGCCAGGTTCTGCGAGGACTAATCCCTGACCTGCGGTTCGTTTTCAGACCCGCAGAAGGTTTTACACCCTATCTCCAGGCCGTCGCCGAAAATGGTCGCCCGTTCTGGACAAATCTGATCGTCAGCCAGCAGAATGCTGTCATGATAAGCGCATTGGCCGCAACGGTGGGAGTCAACATGACGTTTCTGTTTCCATACTCGATGATGCGGCGGGGCTGGGACAGAAACTTTCGCGGCCTGGCGATCTTTGATCTTTCGACGGGTCTATTCATACCGTTTGTTCTGGCAACCGGCTTTGTTGTCATGGCTTCAGCTTCGCGATTCTACACCGTGCCGGAGCCAGGTTTCGTGCCTGACAAGCAGGGTGGAACGGCGACTGTCAAGCCTGCCGATAATCTTGTCGGGCAGTATAAGACTCTGCTGAAGCAAAGGCTGGCGTTCGAAACCGTCAATGAGGCGGCCGCGGCGCTTTCAGCCGAGCAGTTACAGCAGCGTACGGAGGCACTGCCGTACGCCGATAAGAGGATGGCGGCAATGCTTGTCAAGCGAGACAACATCAACCTGGCAGATACATTGACGCCTCTTACGGGTAAAGTAGTTTCACAATACCTGTTTGGCCTGGGCGTGATGGGGCTGGGCCTCAGTGCCGCCACAGTCCTGATGACTATCAATGGGCTTTGCCTGTGCGAGCTGCTCAACAGACCCCCCAGGGGCTGGACACATCGGATTGGCGCTCTGATCGTCTCGGTCGGTGCTTTGGGCGCCATCTTCTGGGAGCAGCCGGCACCCTGGCTGGCAATGCCGACCTCGGCATTCTGCTCCATATTGCTGCCGATTGCATACTTTACCTTTTTGATCCTTATGAACCAAAGAAGCACCCTCGGCGACAGTATGCCGCGAGGCGGCAGTCGAATCCTCTGGAATGTCCTGATGGGTCTGGCGACTATCGTGGCAACATTTATTAGTATGTGGAGTCTCTGGGCTTGGATGAAAGCCTGGAGCATTGTGATAATAACTGCCTTTGCAGGGCTTATCTTGGTTGTACACTTTGCTCGCAAGAGAAAAACAGCATGACAGGCGAGCAATGGGAAAAACTGCTGGCCGTAATCAAAGGCAAGGTGTTTGAGCCGCTGCCGGTCGGGTTTATCATCGACAGCCCCTGGCTGCCGGGATGGGCGGGTATTTCAACCATTGATTATTTCTCCAGCGAACAGATGTGGTTCGAGGCCAACCTCAAGGCCGTCAAAAAGTTCCCGGACATTATGTTCTTGCCGGGATTCTGGGCCGAGTTTGGAATGTGCACCGAGCCGTCCGCTTTCGGCGCGAAATGCTCCTGGCAGGAAAACGAGATGCCTTATGCAGATAAAATCATCCACGATATTCAGGATATATCCGCCATAGGCGGACTCTGCAGGCCGAATCCCGAAACGGACGGCCTGCTGCCATTTGTACTCAATCGCCTAAAGCACTACCAGAGCCAAATCGAGCAGGCAGGGCACTCCATTAAGTTCGCAGTCTCACGCGGACCGTTGAACGTGGCTTCATTCCTGGCCGGAAGCACCGAATTCCTTATGGCTATCCGAACCAATCCCGACCAGACACGCAGGCTGCTCGGAATTGTAACGGATTTCATTATCGACTGGCTTGAGCTTCAGGCCAGGACCTTTCCCTCCATCGACGGCATATTCATCCTCGATGACATTGTGGGCTTCCTGGGAGAAGATGATTTCAAAGAAGCGGCGCTGCCATATCTCAGACGCATTTTCCAATCGCTTGACGTTACGGTGAAATTCTTCCACAATGACGCCCCCGGCCTGGTGTGCGCACCGTATCTTTCTCAAATCGGCGTGAATCTCTTTAATTTCAGTTTCCAGCACACCCTCGCCCGGATGAAGAAGCTTACGCCTGTTACCCTGCTCGGAAACATCCCCACACGTGACGTTCTTGCAGCAGGCAGACCCGAAGATGTACGCAACAGCGTCAAAGCTGCACTCGAATCGCTGCCCGAAAAGAGCCGAATTATCCTGTCCTGCGGCGGCGGCATGCCTCCTGACGTCTCGACAGAGAACATTGAGGCTTTCTTATCAGCGGCCGGGTGGGGTTGATATTAGTGCCTAAAACTTGAAACAAAGAAAAGCACCAAGCACTAAATTCTAAATCCTAAACAAATTCAAATGACCAAATGTTCCAAATACAAAACAAAAAGGGGTTGAACATTAGGATTTAGAGATTTGAGGTTGTTTAGAGTTTAGAGATTAGGATTTCGAATTTCGATATCGTTTAGGATTTAGATATTAGAATTTTGAATAGCCGATTCACGTCTTTGCTTTGCAAAGCCGATAATAATAATGAGTTGGCTGATTTCGTTCTCCGCAGGATGCCTTCCGGCATTACTCAAACTGACGGATTTTAGACTGCGAGCCCCGTCCCGTCTGCGACGAGCGGGGCGAGGACTTTTTCCAAGCGGCGAACAACAGATTGTTCATGGTCGTAATCAGTAAGATTAAGTTATCAGTTATCTTGCCCGCAAAAAAAGTGGCGGGTTTTTATTGGCGAGAGATTCGCTAAAATAACATCCACAAATTTTTCAAAAGTCCGAAGGACTCCGCCGTAAGGCGTCCTGTGGACTTACGGAGAACGAAAAGGCAAATGAAAAATAAAGCTGTGGGTTCCCGCCTTGCGGGGTCCCTGAAAGAGGCAAAATTATGAAGCAAATTTCAAGTCATGAGCTTTTCCAAAGACATCCAGGTAATCCTATTCTCTCGGTGAGCGACTGGCCATACAAGGCAAATTCTGTTTTTAATGCGGCTGCAGCAGAGGTCGATGGGAAAATAATATTACTTGCCCGTGTTGAAGATTTTAGAGGTATGTCACATTTGACTCTGGCGCGAAGTGATGACGGAATTAATAACTGGCAAATAAACAAGGAGCCTTCCTTAAAACCTGAGCCTGAAAAGTATCCTGAGGAGCTTTGGGGGATAGAAGACCCGCGTATAACCCGCCTTGAGGAAATGAATAAGTGGGCTATTTGTTATACCGCTTATTCAAGAAGCGGGCCGCTTGTATCTCTGGCTATGACCAGTGATTTCAAGTCTTTTGAGCGCCTGGGACCGGTGATGCCTCCTGAGGACAAGGATGCTGCTCTTTTCCCGGTTAAGTTCAATGGCCTTTGGGCAATGCTGCATCGACCAGTCTCTGTGGCTGCGATTCTCGGTGCGCATATATGGCTGTCCTTTTCGCCTAACCTTAAACATTGGGGCGAGCATCAGGAGATAATCCAGGCCAGAGATGGGGGATGGTGGGATGCCAATAAAATAGGTTTATGTGCACCGCCTATGCAGACGAAAGAGGGCTGGCTTATTCTGTATCACGGCGTGAGAACAACCGCTTCCGGCTCGATATATAGATTAGGGCTTGCGCTGCTGGACCTGGAAAATCCTGCCAAGGTCATTCGACGTACCGACGAATGGATTTTTGGCCCCAAAGCTCATTATGAGCGTGAAGGTGATGTCGATGACGTTGTGTTTCCCTGCGGCTGGTTGAAGAGGGATAATAAAGTTTTTATGTATTATGGAGCCGCTGACTCACGTATTTGCCTTGCAACCGCCAATTTTAATGAGCTGGTCGATTTTGTTCTTGAAGGTCCTTAATTGTGAAGATACAGATTAGAGTATGAAAATAATAACAGACCCCAAGGGTTCTGGTTTTATAAGAGAGAACAACAAGTGTGCTGTTATCGTAGCACATCCCGACGATGAGACATTATGGGCTGGCGGTCTAATACTGATGCATCCCGAGGCGCAATGGACTGTCGCAACAATCTGTAGAAAAAGTGACCCGGACCGTGCTCCAAGGTTTTTCAAAGCCCTTGAAAGGCTCGGAGCCGGTGGTATTATGGGCGACCTTGACGACGGCACTGAGCAAACCCCGCTGGATAGCAGCGAGGTTCAAAAAACGATAATGGAGCTGCTGCCTTCGGACAGGTTTGATTTTATTATTACACACAGTACGGCTGGTGAATATACCAGACATCTAAGACACGAAGAGACGGCAAAGGCGGTTTTGGCATTATGGAACAGCGATAGGTTATCTGCCGAGAAGCTGTTGGCATTTGCTTATGAGGATGGCAATCGAGAGTATCTTCCCCGTGCAATCAAGCAGGCTGACATATTGGTTGGCCTAAATAATGAGATTTGGCGGGAAAAATATGATATTATCACCAGGATTTACGGCTTTAGTAAAGACAGCTTTGAGGCTAAGACAACCCCAAAAGAAGAGGCGTTCCGGTGCTTTAAAGCCCTCGTCTAACGGTTGCGCCGCTCGTTTCGTCTAACGGTTGCGCGCAACCGTAACGAGTCGCGCAACCGCAAACGGTCTTGTGCTTTCTTAAAATGGAGAAAGGAGCTGAAGATGAAAGTTTTACTTTTATATGACTACCCACCCTCACCCGCAGGTCTTGCAACTCAGGGGCATCTGCTGCACAGAGGGCTGGAAGAGATGGGGATTGAGGTACACTCTGTAAACTTTGAGTCGGCTCAGGAAAAAGAATGGTATTATCGATGGTTTGAGCCGGATATTATTGTCGGTGTGGGCTACTGGGGACATACACCTCATTTGGTTCTTCACCCACAAAGATATGGAATCACGGCGGTGCCCTGGCTTGTAGCTGATGGTTATATGGCAAACTATCGTGAGATTCTCGAGGGCTTGCCGTTAATACTTGTAACATCTAACTGGGTAAAAAAGGTTTATATGCGAGATGGTCTTAGCGGTAAGAATATTGAAGTTTTGCACGTTGGGTGCGATACAGACTCTTTTATTCCTCGTGTGAAAAGCGACCCTAAAGTAGCCGCAGTTCGTGAAGCCTTTGGAATTGCCGATGACCAGATAATGATTATGACTATCGGAGGAGACGCCGCCTCCAAGGGTGCTCAGGAGGTTATGCAGGCCCTGGCAATAAATGACCAAAAGGCGCCGGACTGGAAATATGTCTGCAAGGTCTGGCCCCAGCCTCGAACAGAGCAGCAAAACCTTGCAGACTTACAGTTGGCTACCCATTTGGGAATAGACAAAAATGTAGTTTACACCTCAAGCAGGGTATCGAGAAACTTTATGCCGTATCTTTTAGCTGCCTGTGATATTTATGCAGCACCGTCACGCCTGGAAGGTTTCGGGATGATTCAGGTAGAGGCGAACGCATGTGAAAAGCCGGTAATAGGAATAAAAGCGATGGGGATGCTGGATACAATGATACATGGCAAAACCGCTTTCTTAGCGGGGGTTGCCCAGGAGATTCGGCTTCGAGAGGCAATGCTTGGATACGAATCCGGCTACGAAAATGGTCACAAACATATCTTCAAAAAACCAAGGATAGTAGATTACAGGGCGAGTGTTAATGACATCGCTAATTACCTTATGGATTTGATGTTGGATGCCGGCCTGAGAGAAAGATTGGGTAAGGAAGGAAGGAAACGTGTAGTAGAGAACTTTGACTACCGAGTAATAGCAAAGAAGTTTGTAAAAATCGTTTCAGAGCGTTTAGATATATCATAATATGGACTCATCATTTTTGGTTTTTTTGAAGTAATCATAAGATATGGACAAACAACAACAAGGGTTGGTCTGCAAAGCTAAGGAAGCGGCTCTGCAGGTATTACTCCATAACAATCATGGTGCTTATCGGAATTTGCCCAGAACCGCAGGCTGGGGATATCCTGAGCCGTACACCAGAGACCTGATGATATGCTCGCTTGGCATATTGACCACAAAGAACAGGAGATTACTTAAATCACTACGGAGAGTTCTGCAGACATTGGCAAAGAATCAAACCGAGCTGGGCCATATTCCATCTTTGGTTCACGACCGAGAGGACAGAGGCTCGAGCGACACGACCCCGCTGTTTCTTATGGCTGTCGGAATCTACCGAAAGGTTATGAAGGAAGACGATTTTCTTGAGCAGGCCGTCCAAAAGGCTTTGAAGTGGATGAGATATCGAAGTCCGACAGACCGGTATCTCGTGGCACAGCTGCCCACCAGTGATTGGCGTGATGAACAGTGGGTTTTAGGGTATGGACTGTTTGTTAATACTATCGTATATATATATCTTTGCCTTTTCGGTCAATACGAACGGGCTGAAAAGGTTAAGCAGTATATGGAGAGTTTTACCGTCAAGGGTGAAAGACTACAGCGGCATGTCCACGAGGGCCTGGTTCTAAGGTACAAACCTTATTACGCTATGTGGTCATACAAAGTGTACCGAAGTGAGCGTTTCGACCTTTTAGGCAACAGCCTGGCGATTCTTTCCGGCATAGCGACACCATCCAGAGCGAAAAAACTTGTAGTATGGATAGAAAAAGAGTCTGCGGCTTTGCGGCAAAATGAAGACCTGGTGGTCGATTTGCCGCCGAATTTCTTCCCTTATGTCAGACCGGGTGACCCTGATTGGATACCGCGTTATGAAAAGTATAACCAGCCAGGAGAGTATCATAATGGCGGGATTTGGCCGTTCATCTGCGGCTTTTATATAGCAGCTCTGGTGGCTGCTAAAAGATACGGCCTTGCTGAGAAAAAGCTTCTTGCTTTAACCGAGCTTATCCGGCCGGCCCGCAAAGCTGACGTGGAATTCGGCTTTAACGAATGGCTCCGTGCACAGGATGGAACGCCTCAGGGGCAAGACTGGCAGAGCTGGTCGGCAGCGATGTATCTGTATGCCGCCGAATCTGTAGAGCAAAAAAGAACCCCCTTTTTCGAAGAGATTAGAGAAACAGAGGACAGATGACAGAAGACAGATAATCTGACATCTGACTTCTGACTTCTGATTTCTGACTTCTGATTTCTGACTTCCGACTTCTGACCTCTGACATCTGACTTCCCGTATCAGCCGGCGCTATCCCCAAGAAAGGTTAGTCAAAGGGCAGCTTTACTCCTCCCTGAGGAGTTCTTTCTATATGGCTTTTGGCACCTTCCGGCTCTTTAAATTCAACTTCTTTTAGCCTGCAAATCAAGCCTTCGGAAATTTTATCGAAGTCGCCTTTGACAAGCCTGGCGTATGATATCGTCGGCGTTACTTTTTCAATCTTGATTGTTGCGATAAGGTTTTCCGTTCGGCCTAATGATTCCTTTGTGTCGGTGTCGAAGATTTCTTTGCCCTGAATGAAGACCTCTAAGACAGAACCTTTCGAGATTCTTTTACCGCCTTGGTTGATAATAATTTGCCCTTCTACATCTTTGCTTGCGATGCGTATCGGGTAGAGTCTGTCAATAATATTCTCAACCACCTGTTTGGCGGCTTTGATTGTAAGGTTGTCAACCATCTCCCTGTAGTCCAGGTCGTCCGGCTCCCATTCTTTAACAAGCTCTCTGACCTGGTTTTCTTCAAGGGCAATGTTAACGGTGTCGGCCAATTTGACCTGTCTCGTAGGGGCAACTATTAGACGATAGTCAAAAACGTAATCAGCTTCGTACTCTCTGATTGGACGGCCGATAGCGCTGGATGTTTTCTCTTTTATCTGGAGTCCCGCATTTGATATAGTTCCGACTATCATATAATCGGCACCGAGAACCTCACCTAATCTGGCCTTTTCCTCAATAGGTGAATCGTCAGAGAGAAGAATATTTCTGTTTTGGGCAAATTCAGCGATATACTCTCTGTCTAAAACGGCGAATTTATTTGTCGCAGTAATAGCGGCGCTTAGCTGCTGGGAGAGCTTACGGGACATCTCAACTGCGGATGGAACAAAGCTGCCGAATTGATAGCTGCCATAGAGTGTTTGGATGGGCATTATCGCAAGCTTGAGCCTGTTGGTTTGTTCAGAGTCTTCGTAGTCATAGACCCAGGATTTAATTGTAACCTCGTAGGTTCTATCATCGATTTTTCGTTCTTCGATAACTTCGTAGGATTTGACCCAGCCTGCAATATCAGTCATCTGGGTTGAACCGCCTGCCTGGACAGATACGGAGTCAAACTCGATAGTTTTACCCGTATCTTTTGTATCAATTCCCACACCGGCGGATTGGAAGCCGAATTCGTACCTTCCCGAGCTGACTGCAAGACCTTTTGCCTGAGCGACGGCCTGATATAAGGCTTTCTGGATTGCCTGCTCTCTCGTTACGCCCTGGCCTTTTGTCTGGCTAACTATTGTTTTAGCAGCGGAAAATGCCTTTGGGCAGACCAATGCCACCAAAAGCAGGAGAATGTATATCTTTTTCATTTTTAATCCCACTTTAATATTGGACAATAAAATTATGCTGTTACCACGCTACGGACTTATTACTTCCTCGTTTGCCGATAATACTTTCTTTCTGCCAGAATCTCAGGCCGGTCGTTAAGTCTGTTACCCTGAGCTGAAAATAATATTCAACCTGCTGGCGGTTATTATCGTAACGGATGTTTCTCTGCAGAATTTTGCCGGAGACACTTAGCTCGGGTGCAATCAATGTCTTTTTACCTGCGAGGGTTTCCTGTTTGAATTCGTCTCCCGTTGACGAGTCTCTGATATCTCTCATCTCGTAAATCATTTCGTCCGGAGCGCCCTTGCCCCCGACCGCTGAGGTCATTACAACCTGTCCGCTGTTCATAAGCTCTTCTTCAATCTTTGCCATCAGCTGGTCGGTGTCGATTCTTTGCATAGTGTCGTTTGTAACTCTGCCAGTCGTCATGACGTATCTTCCACCGCCCGGCTTTTTAAGGGCGCCTGAACTAATCATCGATTGAATCATTTCGCTGGCGGCCTGAGCAAAATCCCGGTAATCCAGAGCCATAACGGGTTTGCCTTCATCGTTGACAACGTCAATGTTTACGGTTTCCTGGGCACAGCCTGCAAGTAAAAGGCCGACTAATGTGATAATTATTTTTGTTCTCATAATTTACTCCCACTTTTTAGTATCCATTCTGAAATCTACAGCTTCTACTCTCGGCGCGACGGCCTTAAGGCTAAATGAGGATTTACCCATCGCCGAGGCCGGCAGCCATGTGCTTGTTTTGGTTTGAATCATTAAGCCGTTCGCATCGAGCCATTCAATTTTATACCTGAATCGCTTGGTACTGTATGAACGGTTGTGTCCGTTGATGTTAAGCTCAAGGAATCCGGAATCGTTGTTCATAAGAACGGCCTTATCTATTTCTATACCTTCGCCTATCAGGGCGCTAAAAGCATGAGCAACAGGACGCGTTACGATATTACTGGCAATATCATCGCTTCTTATCTCTTCCCTTACATGAATTTTCTCAGTCGGCCGGTCGCAGGCCGCGAAGGTGAACGCCAGAATTATAAGCAGTATATTTGTGATTGTTTTCATTTTCTAATCTCCAAAAAACACTAATTAAAATGTCATAACCTCAAAAACCGGCTTAGCCTGATTGGCTGTTATTCTAACATATACTATCGCATTATTGCAACCAGGAATATTAATTTCAAAAGGATTACCGCCGGGTGGTGTAACTTTTAATTTTTCATTTTTCGGCTTCGGAAATCTGGCAATCTGAAAATCTTTTGGCAAAGTCGTCCATATCCTGACATCCGCAGCGGTTGTCGCAAAACTGTATGCCGCCACCAATAAGGAGGCAATCGAAGAGCCGGAAGAGTCCTCTTTCCCAATAGCATACTGAGCGACGGCTTTTGCTGTTGCCGATATAATAGCTCTTGTTAAAATACCCTTAAAATCTTTGCTGAACTCTGTCTGGATAACTCTATCCATATCGCAGACTAATTGTGTATTGTAATCTTTTCCGTCAACTTCCGCAACAAGATACGGGTACGCCCTGTTTCTAAATTCCAGCTCCGGCAGTGCAATTCCAATATATTTAACTTTATCTGTTGCAATGAATAATGGAATATCCAGCCTGAATTCTTTTTTTACAGGCCCCAGGCCGTTCTCAAATATCAACCATATTGTATCGTCCAATTTACCTTTCCCATCAAGTACATTCTCAGTAATGCTGAGGTCTTCAGCTATATAGGCATTATCTCCGACCATACCATAGGATTCCTTGAGCAAATCCACTGCTTTAGCGTGGTCGGAAACAAGGTTAAAGAACACGCCTGCAAGGTAGGTCGCAAAAGGATTAACGAAATCAGGATAAGCTTCAAAATTGTAGAGATTGGGATATTTTTGAGCCAATAGCTCCTGCGTTTGGGGATTTTCAACATTGGATTTCGAAAAACTGTTTTTTTGCTGGTCTTTTTCCAATTCGGCCTGGAGCTTATGTATTTCCTCACTGAATTTCTCTTTTGCACGTCTTTGCCTGTCAAGGGCTCGATTAAACTCCACTCTGGCCAAATCGAACTTCTTTTCTGACATAAAGTTCAGGGCCTTGTAAACGTTGACCATTATGCCGTCATACTCTTCGCCCCTGTAAGGAATAATGTTCTCATTTACGATAGTTGTGCCGATACCATCCGCAAGCCTGGACTGTTCATCGTAATACTTCAGCATCTCCTCAGCCTTGTCGAAGGAATCGGTGCTTTTGGTATAGTCTTGCTGAATTCTTTTAACTGTTCCGAGCTGTAAGGCCCAGAGTAAGTCTTCGCCTTTGGGATTTTTATTGTTACTTATCTTTTTCTGGGCAAAAAGAGCAGATTCCTCATAGTCTGAGCCTAAAAAGTGTCTGTTAAAAGTAGTTAAGTGGTCCCCCGGGACATTACAACCTGTGAAAAACGGCAAATTTAAGAGGGTTAAAATTGCAAATATGCTAAGATTCTTAAATCTAACTCCGCTCATATTTCTCTCCAAATCACTCAACAACATAAAGCAATTTGTCATTCTGTCCGAAGGACTCCTTTTGGAGAACGAAGTGAAGAATCTCTTTCTGTACAAGTGTACATTATTCTCATTCATAGACCAGATGCTTCGCTTCGCTCAGCATGACAATACGAATCGGTCAGTTTGAGTATTTAACATGATTGACAATCATTGTAATCTCTTAAAGGTTATCGTCAATAAACTGAAAGGGTTTTTGAAGTTTTTTCTCTGCTTTTTGCTGCTTTAGAACCCGTAAATGGGAAAAAGGAACCTTAACCACGCATTCCCCACTGTCATCCCGAGCGCAGCCCCCGTTTTTGCTTTCGCAAGAAAGCACGGGGGCGAAGTCGAGGGATCTGCTCAACAAACTCAATCTCATTGCCACCAAGACCGTTTAAGCCAGTTTTGACGCATCTGTTTGGAGAACCCAATAGGCCAAAGACGCCCATCGACCGGACTGTGAACACCATGGACTTCCTGGATGCTCCTTGTTCGCCGTGCAGCGGGTCGCGGTGGCTGAATCGCATGGTTCGGCGTTTTCTTCAAAAGCCATGCTCCAGTGCTTTCTTCAATGCCGCTCGAAAAACCTCTATCCCGATAAAAGCTGCGCTGCTCTTAATCCATCTGAGAAATCGAATTTGGATAGAGAGTTCATTAGTCTTGGCTTTGATGTAACGCTCGATGACGTCATATAGCTCATGAAAACCATGTAATAAGTCTGCGCTATCCAATTGAGCTATCGCGACATCTTCAATCTTATCGTCTTTCAATTTGAAGAAGACGACACAGGGCGGACTGGCTTCATCGGTGACGCCTAATTTTGAGAGAAACTCAGAATTGAAGTCTTTAACCGCCGCTCTGCTTCCTGAATGTAAGTAAAAAATGCTCAGATTGTTCCCTGAGATTCGGTCTATCTGCGCAAAAGCACCTTGGTCTTTTAGGATCTTTCGAAGCTCCGCGTCTTGGAAATCATAAAATATGAACGCAAAAGCTTTGGCTCTTTTACTTCGCAAGTGTTCGCGGCATAGCTCATCGAACCTGTCGCGGAAAGATGAACTGCTGAGACCGATGCCCTTGCCCTTACCTTGTTCGAATATTGGGATCATAAACTTTTCTCCTACAACGATTATACAGTCTGTATAAAATGGGAAAGCTTGTCCCCGCATGCCTCTGGCGGGGAACAGACTGTCTCTGCCAGTATAAGAAGTTCCCGTTGCTTCTTCCAATAATGAGCAGAATATGCAAACAGCGGACCGATGTCAATCGCGGGTTTTCGGATTTCGGCGAAAATCTTTCCTCGCCGATAGATAATCCCAGGAAAATCGTAAACCTCCTGATTATGAGGTTATTTCTCATACTGCAGGAGAATGAATCGATATAATTAAAGTTATTCCGCCCCAATAGCCGAACAAAAATAACAGCTTAATCGTATCATTTTAATTGTATCTTTACTAAAATTAAAAGGTTATTGAATTGACTGTTTCGGTCGGCTTATTGTAGAATGATAAAAGGCGTATATGGTTTTAATAACCTTATTTCCTTATATTGAAAAGGGGATATAAATGACTAAGAACCTGATAACAATTTTGCTCGTGGTTGCTGTGAGCCTTGGTTTGGCATTTGTTGCCGGCTGTGAGAGTGACGCTCAAACCGGTGCTCTTATCGGTGCAGGGGTGGGCGCCGTTGCCGGTCAAGCCATCGGCGGGGATACGGAAGGAACACTGATTGGAGCTGGTGTTGGTGCCGCCGGCGGATATATAATAGGCAACGAACAAGACAAGAAAAAATAGACTTAAACGAGCTTAGTTGAGCCGCAGGCCAGAACAAGAGGCCCAAATAAGTCCCTGTGGCTTGCCGACGCAAGCCGGCAGCAGGGTTAGACTTTTAAAAAGTCTCACAATCGCTGCCTGCACCCCCGTGCTTTCTTGCCTGCACCTGTCGGTAACGCAGGCACAGGTGCGAAAGCAAGAACGGGGGTGTCGCAGGCACAGGTGAGCTTTAACTGAAGGCTTACAAAACAAACGAAGGCTGAGAGTTTTCTTTCGCCCTCAGCCTTTGTACATATAGTCCAAATTCTTTCGACCTATGTCGGCTCAGACTTCGACGAGCTCGGTCGAGTCGCGAGCTTTACTATTTAGTTCCTGTTGCGGATAGAGCATTTGTCATTCCCGCGAAAGCGGGAATCCAGTTTTTTCGCTCTGGACCCCTGCTCCCCGCTTCGTACGTGTTTAGCCAAAAGTTTTTAGTGCGATACATCCGATAATATACGTGGCAACGATATTTAGAGCAAGTTATGGATGATCGCACAAAAGCTATTATAGAGGAATTACGAGCTGAAGTCAAACA
>Ga0315296_10000014_pt1 | contig 222108 bp, 208 predicted proteins | sample YL17G14_18_MG_FD_203921 | JGI IMG/M metagenome (GOLD analysis project Ga0315296, IMG submission 203921) | Sediment microbial communities from Yellowstone Lake, YNP, Wyoming, USA - YL17G14_18 | ecosystem: Environmental > Aquatic > Freshwater > Lake > Sediment | place: USA: Wyoming | collected...
TCACGAGGCACTTGGACAACTCACTCCGGAGGAATACTCAAACAGGCTGAGAATACACGGATTACCGACCAAAAATGTTATCGTTTTACAAACCTAAGGGTGTATCATATGTATCTGAACCTGGACAAACAAAGAGCAGGGGATTACCCTGCTCTTTTTAACAATAAGCTTATTAATTATTCTGTTGTATTGCCGTCAAATTCTGGTCCATTGGCCTCGGCTTCAGCTTTTGTTGCTCTTGCAATACCATCTTTATGATGAGCTGGAGAGTAAATGGTGTAAAGTTTCAATGCCTCTGTCGCAGAAACATTAATGACATTATGCTGCGCTCCAGCGGGCACGACTACTGCTGCGCCGTCTTTAACCTCATATTCATTTCCGTCAATAATGCATTTGCCCTGGCCTTTTTCAAAACGAAAAAATTGGTCGTTGTCTTTATGCACTTCCATTCCAATCTCTTCATTCGGAGCCAAAGACATTAAAACCAGCTGGCTATGTTTTGAAGTATAAAGAACTTTCCTAAAGTTCTCATTATCTAGCGTCTCTTTTTCTATATTTGAAACATATCCTTTCATATATTTTTTATTTAATTATATTTAATGGGCGGCTAACGAGATTCGAACTCGTTCTGGGAATGCCACAGATTCCAGTGCGAAACCATTACACTATAGCCGCCATATTTTTCGGGGTGCCCAGATTCGAACTGGGGCTAAACGCTCCCAAAGCGTTCGTGCTACCGCTACACAACACCCCGATATATTATAGATAATATAGCAAAAAATCAATATTGTCAAAGTAAAAATTTTATGATAATATACTAGTTAATTGAGCCCTCGTAGTTCAATGGATAGAATAGGATCCTTCTAAGATCTAGATGTTGGTCCGATTCCAACCGAGGGCACCATGCGGGTGTCGTATATCGGTATTACCTGAGCTTTCCAAGCTCATGAGAGGGGTTCGACTCCCCTCACCCGCTCCAAAAACAAAAAAGCTAGGTCCGACCTAGCTTTTTTGTTTTATCTTTTATCTTGCATATTCAACCACTCTGGTTTCTCTCATAACAGTCACTTTAATTTCGCCTGGATATTTTAACTCTTCTTCAATCTTTTTTGCTATTTGTTTTGCCATCTTCTGAGCGCCCAAATCGTCTACTCTATCTGATTTTACAAACACTCTGATTTCTCTGCCTGCCTGAATAGCATAGGTTCTTTCAACGCCTTCAAATTTGTTGGCTAAGTCTTCCAAATCTTTTAACCTTTGCAGATAGTTTTCTAAAGTATCTTTTCTAGCTCCCGGTCTTGAGCCCGAAATAGCGTCTGCTGTTTTTACAATTACAGCTTCCAGGGTTTCTGCAGGATAATCTTCGTGGTGAGCTCTCATTGCTTTGATAACCTGCTCCGATTCTCCGAACTTCTCTAAAATCTTAATTCCAATATCAATGTGAGACCCCTGCACCTGCTGGTCAATTGCTTTTCCAATATCGTGCAAAAGGCCCGCTCTTTTAGCTATTTGGCTATTGGCTTTTAATTCGTCAGCGATTGTTTCAGATATTAAAGCCACTTCCATTGAATGCAGCAATACGTTCTGGCCATAGCTTGTCCTGTAGTATAATCTGCCTAAAATCTGCACAAGCTTGTCATTCAGCCCGATAACTCCTGCGTCATAAGCTGCTTTTTCTCCAGCTTCCTTTATTTTCTGGGCAATTTCTGCTTTTGCTTCTTCTACCTTTTCTTCAATTTTTGCAGGCTGTATTCTGCCGTCTAAGATAAGCTTGTCTAATGCAACCTTGGCGATTTGCCGCCTTATTGGGTTAAACCCGGATATGACAACTGACTCAGGTGTTTCATCAACTATCAACTCTACGCCAGTCAACTTTTCAAAAGTTCTAATGTTTCTTCCTTCTTTTCCTATAATCCTTCCTTTAATGTCTTCGTTTTGCAACAAAACTGTAGTAGTAGTTAACTCTTGAGTTTGCGGCACGGCGCACTTTTGAATGGCCAAAGCAATTATTTCTTTAGCTCTGTCTTGAAGCTTCTCTTGCCCCTTCTCTTCTAATTTTTTCATCCTTTCTAAAATTTCCTTCTCGTTTTCAACTTCAACTAGTTGCAAAAGCTCTTTTTTGGCATCTTTTCTGGAAAGCTCGGCTACTTTTTCTAACTTGCCCTCTGCTTCAAGCCTTAATTTTTCTAAGTCTTCTTTTATACCTTTTAACTTTTCTCCTTTTTCTTGAATTTCTTTTTCTTTTTCTTCAAAAGAGGAGATTCTTGAAGTAAGCAGACTTTCTCTATTCAACAAAACTTGCTGAGCTTTCAAAAACTCCCTTCTTCTTTCGTCAACTTCTTTTTGAGCTCTGTCTACTATGTCAGCTGCTTTAGCTTCTGCTTTTTTTATTGTAGCTGCAGTTTCTTCTTTTACATCCAACACCTTTTTTTGCAGTCTTGCCTCAAGAGAGCCGGCTCTTCTTTTTGCTATGTTCTGGCGCACATAATATCCTAAAATAACGCCGGAAGATAAACATATTATGGCTGTTAAAATCAACACTGTTTGGTCCATAAATTTAATTTTTAATATTATTTTTACTTTTTACAAAAAAACAACTCTGCCAACACGGTGAGTTGTTACACGACAATTTTCTTTATTTTCTAAGAGTTACTTGCTTCCAATTACCTCATCTATGAGTCCGTATTTCTTTGCTTCTTCTGCTGTAAGATAAAAATCCCTGTCAGTGTCTTTTTCCACCTTTGACAATGACTGGCCTGTATGCGAGGACAAAATCTTATTCAGCTTTTCCTTTATTTTGACAATCTGTTTTGCAGTAATCTCAATGTCTACTGCTTGCCCTTGAAATCCACCGGCTACCTGGTGCAAAAGTATTTCGGCGTTGGGCAAAGAAAATCTCTTTCCTTTGGTCCCGGCAGCTAAAATAACTGCAGCCATTGAAGCTGTAAGTCCGATGCAAATAGTGGAAACTGGGCACTTCAAATACTGTATTGTATCGTAAACTGCCAGTCCTGCGGTAACTGAACCTCCTGGGCTGTTTATATAGAGTTTTATGTCTCTTTTTGAGTCCTTTGAAGCTAAATAAAGCATCTGGGCTATAACTAGGTTTGCATTTAAATCTGTGACTGGACCCGCCAAAAAAACAATACGCTCTTCTAAAAGCCTTGAAAATATATCGTATACGCGCTCACCGCGTTGTGATTTTTCTACAATAGTTGGAACTATTGGCATTTGTTTATATTAAATACTACGCAATCTATTTTGCAAAAGTTTCTAACTTTTCAAAAACTTTCTCGTTATAGATTACACCTCTAGTATACTCTTTTAATTGCTCAATGTCAATTTTGCCTAACTGTTCTTTTGAATAATTTTTTATGGATTTTGCAACTTCTTCTTCTACCTCTGAATCTAAAATCTCAATATTTTCTTTCTTGCCGATTTCTCTTAAAATCAAAAATCCTTTTAACCTTTTTTCTGCTTCTTTTTGAAAGGTCTGTTTTAAGTCTTCTTCTGTCTGTTTAACTGAAGCCAAATACTGCTCAAAACTAATTTTCATGTTTTGATTGATTCTGTATTTTAAATCATCCGTTAGGCGCTGTTTTTCATAGTCAACTAAAGTGTCGGGCAATTCAACTTTAACTTTTTCTGAAATCTTTTCTAAAATTTCTCCTCTTTTTCTTTGTTTTTCGGCAACTTCTTTTTCTTGAGTTATGCCTTCTTTCATGCTTTGTTTTAGGGCAACTAATGTATCAACTCGTTCACCTTTGGCAAAAGGTGAAGAGTCAAAAACTCCCAGCTCTTTGGCAAACTCGTCGTTTATTTCAGGCAGCTCCATTTTCTGCACAGATTTCATTTTTACCTTAAAATCCCTCTCTTTTCCCGCCAAAGGCGAGGCTCGCCATGGGCGGCCTGCTAAATCCTTTCTTGGAGAGTTATCTGGGAAAACTATTTTGAATTCTTTTTCCTCTCCAGCTTTCATGCCAACAATATTATCTTCAAATCCCTTCATACCTGGCCTGCCGGCAGGCAGGAACCCGCCTTCGCCCAAAATAAACTGGTCTTTGGTTGGCTTGCCGTCGTTAATTTCCTTACAAGAGTATTCAATTTCAACAAAATCTTTTTTCTCGGCTGGCTCATTTTTTAAGGTAAACTTGGCTCTGGTTTTTTGCAGATAATTTATAGAATCCTGAATTTCTTGTTCTGTCACAGAAATTTCCTGCCCCTTAACCTTTTTTGCAATTTCTTTGTAGTCAGGCAATTCAACATCGGGCAAAATAGTAATTTTTGTTTTGAATATAAAAGGGGAGCCCTGGGCTATCTTAATTATAGAAACTTCGGGCTGGCCAACCGGCTCCAGTTTATTTTCCAAAACATATTTTGAATAAGTTTCCCTTACAGCAATGTCGCCTGCTTCCATCAGTAAACTTTCTTTGTTTATTTTATCCTCAACCAATTTATTGGGCGCCTGCCCGGGTCTGAACCCGTCAACTTTTATATGCTCTTTTAAATGCAAAAGAGCATGGTCAACATGCTTTTGAAATTCCTCGGGCGTCAATTCAAACTCAATCTCCATCTGCGCCTTCGGCAGTTTATTTTGCGTTGTTTTCATAAAATAGCGTCTTTTTTTCCTAAGCATACCTGATTTTTCAAATCCCATAAAAGCCACGGGACAAGAAAATTATCATAAGACTCACTGGATAATAAAGATTTTATATTTTCGTAAAATTTATTCTTTGAACGATTGGAAGAATCTTCTGCAGAATGCCCTTTTAGCATGCTTCTAACCAATTGATTAGATGATTCTAAAAATAATGCTGCTGTTTTATCCTCTAATGGCCTAGAAATTTTTTCGTTATCATAAAAGAAAATGAAATCATCTTCATATCCGATATAAACTAAAGCTCCTTTTCCAATACTTTTACGACCCAATATTTTGGCTGACCTGCATGAAAGAGCGTAAATTATTTTTGACGTAAAAATATCTTCATTTTTACCCGCCTCTACTAAAACTTCATTATCATTGCCGCAAACTATACTTTCATCTCCGTGGCCATTAATAAAAACAAATGATGGTTCGTGTTTGCGAACCATACTATTAAATTCTTTCGCATTAGCTCTTTTATCGTCTAAATTAAAGACAGAAAATCCTTTTTCTTTCGCCAAATCAATCAATTCTTGACTCCAATAAAAAAGGTAATGAGTTGTGATATCATATTTCGGCCTTGTTATCAATAAAATTTTCCCCATAGAAAAATTTGTATTTTAAAACCCTTAAATAATCCATCTGTATCTCAATAATTTTCTGACCCAATTCATCTCCGCTTTTTACATGTTCTATCAACTGCTGCTTTGTGAACTCACCCTCCGAGCCAATAGATATGCTTTTGTCATCCGGCAAAACCTCTAGTCTCGCTATAATCAATTCTTTTATATCTTCATTTTTATTTTCTTCCATAATAGTAAATAATTAGATTATTTTTAATTCATCTAATTTATTCAAAATTTCTTCTCCTAATTTCGTATTATTTTTTACTTCAAAATAAGCCACATTCCAAGTTATCGGCCCTTTGTCTTTTAAAACTAAAACAATCTCATCTCTTAAGTTAATTGGTAAATTGGCATAAACTTCCAAAAAACGAGTTTTTTTATCTTTTTCCATATATATATTTTAATACGATTTAATCTTAACAAAAATTGCCCCAGAAATCAAATTTCTGCTTCCATCTGTTTAATGTCGGGTTTTAAACTTTTTACGCCTTTTTCCAACCGAGCTGGTCAATAGCCAATAGAATAACCGATGCCGCCAGCCCTATTATCACCCAAGCCAAACTGCTTGTGCCAATATAAGAGAATTCATTTACAACCACCACTGCGGCAATAATAAGAGAAACTAAAGAAAGATATTTCATAAATTTTAAATAAATAGATTAGACCTTTATTTTTGAAGAAAAAGTATGTCGTTTTTAAAATCTATATTCAAATTATACCCGAATATTCTAAGAAGTCCCACTCCTATAGTAGGAATGCCATTGGAAATCAAAACCTCCACAGAATTTTTAACATCCTCCATCGAAACTTCTGCTAACCCCGCGAACATCCTGGCCATTTTGCCGTCCGCCAATTCAACACGGTTCAAATGGTCTGGGATGATTTCTAAATCCATTGCCTCTTTCGCAGATATTTTTAATTCACCGGTAAATCCCGTATCCACCAAAACTATAACTTTCTGCGCTTTTAATCCTTTTGCGATAGTTAACTTTATAATAGGTCTGTTTTTATGCACCAATCCTTTTACCATGGCTCTTTTTCCATTTTAGACAAAATTTCATTTGCAGAATAACCAATTTTAACTACAAAAAAAACTTTATTAGGGTGAATTTTTTTTGCTTTTTCCACTGCTTCGCTGCTGCGTTCTCCTATAAATACGTCTTTGCTATCAACTTCTATCGCTAAAAACTTGCCAATATCTTGCGGTTCGTACTTAGATTTTATTTGTTCATATATCTTTTCGCCCTCGTCAGCTATCCTTTCTATATCAACTTTTTTAACTAAATCTTCATCCATAATTTTATATTTTATAATAGATACTATTACTACGATTTAATCATATCAACAGTCGCCCTTAAAATCAAATTAACAAGCGGCGATATATCACATCAACGTACAGATACGCCTTAATTCAGCGACCGCTGAATTTAGGCGTATTAGCTATTTCCTTTTCATTTTTTATTTTTTGCTTTAACATTGGGTTTTAAACACCTCAACCGGCGGTTGAGGTGTTTGTTTTAGGCTATTTTCCGCTCGCAAAGAGACAGAATAGAGATCGGGTCTCTATATTTTATCTCAAAAAACCAGACCTGACACCATTTTTCATAAACACCTCAAACGCTGTCTGATGTGTTTGTTTTAACTTATTGGGGACACTTCTCGTCGGTTATTATATTTAATAGGGCGATAATTTCGGTCTTGAATTTACTTCTTCTTTGATTTTGATATTCAATGACTTTATTGTCTTGATTATATCTTCTTTATCTTTCGGCTGACAACCAAAACTTAAAAATCTCCATGTTTTTCCGTGGTGGGCAAACCAGAACATATAATTTATCCTGATCTCAACAAAATCAATATCAGAAACATTTACGCATTTGCTGAACCACAATAACTTAAATTGAATGTGGTCGGTAAATATCCTCAACTTTCCTCCCTCCAATCCAGCGGCGGCAAAATTTAATAGAGCATTATATCCTGCTCCTGTTCGCCCAACTTTTTCTAATAATAATTTGTCCATAATTTTAATTTTTAATAATAAAAATTAAACTAAAAACGAAACTATTAATAACGCAACAATATTAAGCACTTTTATCATGGGATTAATCGCCGGCCCTGCAGTATCCTTGCAAGGGTCTCCCACGGTGTCGCCGGTGACTGCGGCTTGATGGGCAAAACTTCCTTTGCCGCCGTACTGGCCTGACTCAATGTATTTTTTGGCATTATCCCAGGCGGCTCCGCCGGTTGTCATTGAAATTCCAACAAATAAGCCCGTGACAATTGAACCGATTAAAAGTCCGCCCAAAGCTTGCGGCCCTAAAATAAATCCAACTAAAATTGGAGCTAAAACAGGAATTAAAGCAGGCAAGAGCATTTCTTTAATGGCGGCCTTGGTAACAATATCAACGCATTTTCCATATTCCGGTTTTGCGGTTCCTTCCATTAACCCTGCAATTTGTTTAAATTGTCTTCTTACTTCTTCAACAACTTTGCCTGCTGTTTTACCGACAGCTCCCATCAAAAATGATGCAAATAAATAAGGGAGCAGTCCGCCGATTAAAAGCCCTGCGATAACTTTTGGATCGTCTAAAATAAACTTTCCTGCTACTTGCTCCGAATACGCAGAAAATAAAACTAAAGCTGCCAATCCGGCAGAAGCAATTGCGTATCCTTTAGTCACTGACTTTGTCGTATTCCCAACTGCATCTAAGGCATCTGTGATTTTTCTTACTTCTTCTGGCATTCCCGACATTTCTGCGATTCCGCCAGCATTGTCTGTAATTGGGCCGTAAGCATCAACTCCCACAACAATTCCCGAAACAGAAAGCATTGCCATAACAGCTAAAGCCACTCCGTAAATTCCAGCTAGCCAGAAACTAACAATCGTTCCTGCGGCAATTAACAATACAGGGATTGCGGTTGACTGCATGCCAATAGCTAAACCTGTAATAATATTTGTGGCGTGGCCTGTTTCGGAAGCCTTGGCGATTGACCTTACTGGCTTGTATTTTTTTGATGTGTAATACTCGGTGATAACAAACATTCCGATGGCAATTACCAGGCCAACCAAAGATGCAAAGTATAAATTATTTACTGCAATTGCCTGGTCTGCCATTAATTTTGAAATTACAGGATAAAAAATTATTGCAGAAAGTATCACGGTAGCTGCGATTCCCTTATACATAGCTCCCATAATATCTTGTTTTTTGCCTAATCTAACGAAGAAACTGCCAATAATTGAAGTTAAAACAGAGATGCTTCCTAAAATTAAAGGAAGCAAAACAAATTGCGGACTTGCCGGAAATAGTAAAGCTCCCAATATCATTGTAGCTACCGCTGTTACAGAATATGTTTCAAAAATGTCAGCTGCCATACCGGCGCAGTCTCCTACATTGTCGCCGACCTGGTCGGCAATTACTGCGGGATTCCTGGGATCGTCTTCCGGGATTCCTTTTTCAACTTTGCCTACTAAGTCAGCTCCAACGTCAGCGGCTTTTGTGTAAATACCTCCGCCAACTCTGGCAAAAACAGAAATCAAACTAGCTCCAAATCCCAAAGCGATTAAACCTTGAATATTTTTTGTTAAAAAATAATAACCGGATACTGCTAACAGACCCAAACTTACAACCATTAAACCTGTAACCAATCCTCCTTTGAAAGATAAATCTAATGCTGGCTTTAGTCCTTTTTCAGCGGCTTTGGCAACTCTTGTATTTGTCTGGGTAGAAACAAGCATGCCCACAAATCCCGAAAGGCCGGAAAGAAAAGCTCCCAATAGAAAACCGATGGCCATCGTAAGTCCTCCTCCAAACCCAAGCTGCTTGCCAAAGAAGGCCCAAATGACAAAAAACAAAATAACGGCAACAATACCGACTGTTTTATACTGCCTTTTTAAATAAGACATGGCTCCCTCCTGCACTGCCTGAGTAATGGCTATGGCTTTATCTTGGGCTGCGGGCATCTTTCTGATTTTTGAAACCAACAGCCAAACAAAGGCTATCGCAAAAAAAGAAACTATAATAGGAAAATATATTAGACTCATATTTTTAGCTATTATTTAATTGTATTTTTTCTTCTTTTTTGTCCTCCGCTGGTTCTTCGGAGGCCTCTTTTTTAGATTTTTTTGTTTTCTTTGGTTTTTTCTTTGGTTCTTCTTCTGATTTGTCATCTTCTTCCTTTGTTTTTTCTACATTACCTGCGGTTTTAATGTCTATTTTCCAACCAGTTAGGTTAGCCGCCAAACGAACATTTCTGCCGTCTTTGCCAATAGCTAAAGAAAGCTGGTCTTCTGGCACAAAAACCACTGCTGTATTTTTTTCTCCAATCTTTACTTCAACAATTTTAGCTGGAGCCAAAGAATTGGCAATAAACTTTTCGGGGTCTTTCTGCCACTCAACAACATCAATTTTTTCTCCGCCCAGCTCGTTGATTACCGCCATTATTCTCGTGCCTCTCTGGCCGACACATGCGCCTATCGGATCCACACCTTCCTCGTTTGAAACCACTGCAATCTTTGTACGAAATCCCGGTTCTCTGGCAATAGATTTTATAACAACGGTACCAGAGGCAACCTCCGGTACTTCCAGTTCAAATAGTTTTGAAATTAGTTTTGGATAGGCTCTTGAAAGCATAACTACAGAACCTTTTGGAGTGTCTTCAACTTTCATTATATACAGCTTGAGTCTCTGGCTGGGCCTGTAAAACTCTCCTGGAATTTGCTCTTCTCTGCTTAAAATACCCAATGTCTTTCCAATATCAACGAAAACAGTGTGCCCCTCAATTCTCTGCACAATGCCAGAAACAATTTCTCCTTCTTTTGATTTATACTCTAAAGAAATGGTTTCCTTTTCCGCCTCCCTGATTTTTTGCAAAATAACTTGTTTTGCTGTCTGGGCAGCTATTCTGCCGTAATCTTGTTTGGAGGTTAAAGGAATCTCTATTTCCTCGCCAACTTTAATTTTTGGGTAATCTTTTTTCGCCTCGTCAATCATTATGTGTTTTTCGGGATTAAAAATAACCTTTTTGGGCTGCTCTCCTTCAATAGCAAACTCTTCGGAAGGTAATTCCTTTCTTTCTTTAAGCTTTTCTATTTCTTCTTCTGTATAAAGCATGGATGGGTCAACTGCCAGCTTTACCTGCCAAAACTTAACATCGCCCGAAACCGGGTTAAACTTTGCTTTTATTTTTTGGCCCTTTTTCCCGTAGTCCTTTTTGTAAGCCGTAGCTATGGCTGCCTCAATTGTTTCTATAACCTTTTCGGGGCTGATACCTCTTTCTTCAGCAATCTGGGCCAAAGCTCTTTGAAATGATTTTATATCCATGTTATTTAAAAAAATATGTCCGTGGTCAGACGGACATATAGGCTTGCTACCCGATAACTCTTCTACTGCAACTTGTAATTTTAGCTGCAAAATCATAAAATCTCGTCGGCAGACTTTATTCTTCAGTATGCCTCCTTAATTTTCTGATTTTTCGCTTCAAAATTACTACGTTTCGCTACGAAAGTTATCAGGCAGCAAGCCTAATTAATTCATTTCTTGATTATTTATTTTTACCAAAAAACAAAATCCTTGTCAACCCCCATATTAACAATCTTATCCAAAGTTTATTCTATTGTTTCTCTCCAGTATTTTATACTCTTTTTTAACAAGATATTCACAAGTTATTATTTTATTTTGTTCAGCGGTGGATATAGCTGTTTATCGATTGTTCTTTCAAAGCAAACCCGGCCTGCCTCATGGTCCCAGTTATAAGAGTACTGGCCTGCAACCGGCACAGAAATAGGGTAATACCCAAGGTCTCCTTTCCCTTGTTTGTTAAATACAGCGCACAGTTCAAAGATTAACGTTGCAGAATTTTTTATATTGTATTCATAAGCAACACTTGTTTGAGGGTCAACTGGCACTATAAAACCAGATATTGGGTCTTGTAAATCAGCCAATTTTTCCGGCAGCTTTTCCTTTCCTTGCCAATAATTTACAATCTCCGATTGTATTGTCTGAAGGTCGCTTATTTTTTGCTGGTCAAACTGCATAAGTCGCGCTGTGACAGGCGAACCGACTATAAAAAACGCACACACAACTGCTATTAAAACAATAGCGCTTGTTGACCAGGCGAAATATTTTGCCAGTTTTGAGGGCGTTTCGCGCCTTACATCATCAAGGTAATACCAAAAAATTACAACAGCGACTAAAAGAACTGTCAGGGCTTTCAGAAAAAATCTTGCTGTCATTCCGCCAGCCAAAAAAGTGTTAATAACGCTAATCAGGTCGCCAATAATAACCAAAGCAGCGATAAAAAGCGTTAGATATATCAGCCATTTTCTTATTCTTGATTCTCTTACTACAGATTCCCTCGCGTAAATCTTATTTAAATACCATGAAACAAGAATAAAAACAGGAAAAACAATAATTAAAGAAGCGACCGCAAATCTGATGGGTCCCGTAAAACTAAAATAATTATAATATCTGTTTAAAACATCTGGAAAAAAATAATCTACATACTGCCAAATAAGAGCAACAAAACTTACCGCCGACCAGTAAAGCGTGACAATCGCCAAAAGATGCAAAAACACATCCCTCGGCGTGTTTCTTTTTGGTACGATATTTTCTTCCATATTTTTATTATTTAATTTTATTATTTTATTATACCTCGCCTTTGACTTCCTTCTCAAGCCTATCTAAAAAATCCTTAAAGTATTTAGTTCTTTCTTTACCTATTTCTTTTGCTTTTTTAGTGTATAGCTTATCTGCTAAAAATTTAACTTTTGTTTCCCATTCTATCTGCGGACTGTGTTTTGTTTCATCTTGTATCCTACCATTTATTTTACCTGAAAGATTCTCTTTTATATAGTCATCAAGATTATCCGGTTTTTTATATATATGCGCCCTGTGTTTTCCAACCCATACAAATGCTCGCGCCACTCCAATAGCCCCCACTGCATCTAACTTGTCAGCGTCAAATAAAATTTTTGCTTCTAATGTTTTTGGCCTATTTTCCGTTTTATACCTGTGAGAGACAATACAATCGCAAATGTGTCTTATTTTATCGTCAGAAAATCCTGCCGCTTTTAAGATGGGGGCGGCCATGTCCGAACTTACAAGTGCGTGGTCAGTGCTACCCGTTTTGTCTTGAGTCTCTTTTTTGCCGCCGATATCATGAAGCAGAACTGCTGCTTTAACAACTTCCCAATCAATATCTTCTCCCTCGGCAAGATTAAGCGCCATATTATAAACCCTCATAACGTGGTCAATATTATGAGCAGAACATTCTTTTAACTCTTCTTCAACTATCTTTTTTATTTTTTCAAATTTTTCTTCCATAAAAGATATTAAAAATTAGTCATTTTAGCTCCGCCGGCTTTCTCATCATCTTCTTCCGGCTCTTCGCTTTCTTCTCCGTCAGATTTCCCCGCCCAAGGCGGGTCCGCCTCGGGCGGAAAAAAACCGCCAGCTTGCAAAGTCCAAAGTTTTCTGTACAAACTATCTTCTTTCGCTAATAATTCGCTATGGCTTCCTTGCTCAATAATTTTGCCGTCGTCTACAACAATAATTTTATCCATTTTTTGAATTGTTGACAAACGATGCGCGATAACGATTGTTGTTCTGCCAGCCATTAAATTATTCAAAGCGTCCTGAATTAACATTTCAGAATGCGAATCCAAGCTTGATGTTGCTTCGTCTAAAATTAAAATAGGAGCTGATTTTAAAATTGCCATGGCAATTGCCACGCGTTGGCGTTCACCTCCTGATAATTTAATTCCTCTCTCCCCTACATAAGTTTCAAACCCATAAGGTAAATCTTTTATAAACTCGTCGCAGTGCGCTAACGTGGCGGCTTTCTCAATTTCCTGCCTTGCTGCATCGCGCCTGCCATATCCGATATTTTCTGCTAAGGTGCGATGAAAAAGTATCGGATCTTGGGGAACCATTGAAATATTTTTTCTCAAACTTTCCTGCGCTACCTCCACAATATCTTGACCGTCAATTAAAATTTTGCCCGAAGTAGGGGAGTACAAACGCAATAACAATCTTACAAAAGTAGTTTTACCCGCGCCCGACGGCCCAACTAACGCCACTTTTTCGCCAGATTTTATTGTCAAATTTATATTTTCTAAAACTTTTCTAGTTTTATTGAAACTAAAACTTAAACCTCTAAACTCTATCTGTCCCTTGCTTACTAAAAGTTCTTTTGCCCCTGGTTTGTCTTTTATTTCATGGGACAAAAGCAAAATTTCAACCATTTCTTTTGAATCAGCGTATCCCTGGTACACATCTCTTACCATTCTTGTAAATCCCCACAATTGATGGATTATGTTTATCAAATATGCCTGAAGCAAAACAAAAACACCAACAGTTATCAAACCCTGCTGCCAATATTTAATGGCAAAAAAGAACAAAATAAATTCTATGGCAAAACTTAAAAAGCCTTGTCCGCCTTCTATAACTGCATCAAGATTCCAGGTAAATTTTGTTATTTCTGCTTGCTCGTTTGTAACTTTTTTATATCCCTCTGATTCGTATTTAAAGCCGTTAAAAAGCTGAATGGTATTTTGGTTGGTTATTGTATCAGCTAAATATCCTGTGGCTTTTGAATCAACCTCAGCAGTTTTAATGTCATATTTTAACTTCCATCTTGAAAATGTAATATTAAACGCCAAAAAGATAGTCGCCCAGATCAAAATAACTATTGCAATCCATTTGTTAATAAACAAAACAACTATAAATATTGAAACTATCCTGACAAGCAAGGGTAATAAATCCCAAATCAATCTGTCAGACAATCTTTCAAAAGCTCTGGCAAATCGATTAACCCTCTGAACAAGCGACCCGGTAAAATTATTGGCGAAAAAAGAATACGAGTGCAGTATTAAGTGCTCATATGATTGCTGCTTTAGTCTTGCTATTACCATCGGCTGGTAAGTGTTGTTTGACAGGGTAGCTATACGATAAAAAAGCCAAAAAAGTCCATTAAGGCCAGCAATATAAATAATTATCATCAGCAGCTGTTTTGCGATAGCCTCTGTGTTGCCGCTCATGGTAATAATATCAAAAAACTGTTTATAAAAAATCGGGATTATAATAGCAATAATGTTTCCCAAAATAATAGAGGCTACTAAAATAAACAACTGCCACTTTTGCGGCTTTATTCCTTGCCAAAAAGCTCCCAAAACATCTTTGAGTTTCACTTCGGGATAGACAATATTTTTTTGCGATTTTTCCGTTGGCATAAACTTTGGTGGACCTGGGCGGAATCGAACCGCCACTTCGTCAATGCGAATGACGCGTAATGCCACTTTACTACAGGCCCCTCATTCGGGGGTGAGAGAATCGAACTCTCGTCCTACGGTCCCGAACCGTAGATTCTACCATTAAACCAACCCCCGTACTTTTACGTAACCCAGTATTTTGCTTTTGTCATTTCGTCTTTTTTTGTTTCTATTTTCATCCTATCTTCTTTTGATTTTTCTGCCATTTTTGCTAATTCTTTATCGCTTAATTTGCCTAATTTTTCAACTTCTTTTTCTAAAAATTCTTTATCATTCTTTTTTGGGTCATCTAAAACATAACCTAAAATTATGTCTAAAATCTGGCCGATCTTGGGACCCGGCTTTATATCCAAGAGCTTCATTAAATCATTCCCGTTGATTTTTAGCATTTTAGCTGAAATAGGGTCTTGGCTTACTTTATCAATTAAATATTTTAAGTGCCTTAACTTGTATGGCTCAGCTTTTGGAACGCCAGACCCGATTCTGTCTGCCTGTCTTACCTGTAAAAGTTCTTCTATGTTTTCTTGTCCTACATTTTTTACCAATCTTCTCACAGACGAATCTCCGACCTCTCCGACATTGTAATAAAACAGGTGGTAGCGCACAAGCTTTGTTATTTTTTCAACATCTTTTTTAGAAAACTTCAAGTTGTTTAAGAGCTGAAAGGTTATTTTAGCTCCCACTATCTCGTGGTTGTAAAAGGTAGACTCTGGGCCCTCGCCAGCTTTTACCCGGGGCTTGGCAATATCATGAAACAAAGCGGCAAGCCTTACATATATATTAAATTTCTTCTTTGCGGCAAACTCCAATGATTTTATAGCGTGCTGATAGCAATCATATATATGGTGCTTATTTTGCGAAACCCCATAATTTTCCAATAATTCCGGCACAATAAATTTCAGCAAACCTAATTCCCGCAATAATTCAATGCCTTCGGCTGGCCTGTCTGACATAATAATTTTTAAAAATTCATCGCGCACTCTTTCTTTTGAAATGGCTTCCAACCAAATGCTGTTTTTTTTAATAGCTTGGCTAGTTTTCTTTTCAATCTCCCAGCCCGAGGCTGGTCCGCCTTGGGCGGAAAATCCTAAAGTTGCAGCAAATCTCACTGCCCTTAACATTCTTAAAGCATCCTCGTTAAACCTTTCCTCCGGATTACCGACTGTTTTAATAACTTTATCCTTTAAATCTTTTTGGCCGTTAAAAATATCAATTACTTTATTTTTTGACTTTTGCACTTCTATCGCCATTGCATTTATGGTAAAATCTCTTCTAGCTAAATCTTCCTCTAAGCTTTTGGCGTATTTAACTTGGTCTGGGTGTCTTTTGTCAGAATATTTTGCCTCAAATCTGTAAGTTGTGATTTCAACTTCAGCTAATTCCGGTTTTTTACTGCCTGTCAAAACGGTTACGGTGAAAAAGTCATTCGCATAAAAACTACTTGTCCCCCTAAATTTTCCATCGGAAAATTTTGGGGGATGAAGAAAAACTCTTTGAATTTCTTCTGGCTTCGCGTTTGTAGTCACATCCCAATCCTGTGGTTCTTTATTCAATAAAAAATCACGCACGCATCCGCCCACAATATACGCCTCAAAGCCGGCCTTGTTCAAACTGGCGATAATTTGCTTTACTTCTTTGGGAATTATCATAATATATTGCATCTTACCTTAAAAATTGCTTTTTTTCAATTTTTGAGGTAGAATAAAGCTAATATTTAGACATTCAGCCCCCGTGGTATAATTGGATAACACAAAGCGCTTCGAACGCTTAGTTGCAGGTTCGAGTCCTGCCGGGGGCACTAAATATAATTTTTAATAATATTGTATGAAAAAACTTTTTCTATCAATTGCTTTATTTTTTTTAATAATACCAGTTTTGACAAATGCCGCCGGTCTTGTTCCCTGCGGAAACCCGGGAGAACTGCAATGCACCATTTTAGATTTTTTTGGAATGCTCGGTAGAATTTATGAATTTTTAGTTAAAGACATAGCGACTCCTTTGGCGATATTGGCAATGACAATCGGAGGAGTAATGATTCTTATTTCTGCCGGGAATCCCAATTTACTAGGCACTGGAAAAAATATATTGAAAATGGCAATTATCGGCTTATTTTTGGTTTTTTGTTCTTGGCTGATTGTTGATTTAATTTTGGGAGCTTTAGGATACAGCATGGGAAAACCCTGGTGGCAATTATAAATATAAAATACGCCCCCATAGCTCAATTGGTAGAGCAGTAGCCTCTTAAGCTATTGGTTTCGCGTTCGAGTCGCGATGGGGGCACTTTACAAAATAACAAAAATAGAGTATAAATAAATTACTAATTTACTAATATCTACTAATATACCAATGGATACGGAATTATTAGTATATTCGTACTGATTAGTAATTTAGTAGTAATTATGGCTTTAAACACTAAAGAAAAGTCAAAAATAATAAAAGAGGTAAGCTCGCACGAAAAAGATACTGGCTCTTCAGAGGTCCAGATTGCTTTGTTGTCTAAAGGAATCGACAAGCTGGTTTCACATTTAAAAAAGCATGCCAAAGACATACACTCAAGAAAGGGTTTAATAAAAATGGTTATCAGAAGAAAAAAATTGTTAGCTTATCTTAAAAAAACATCAGAAAAAAGATATAGTGCGATAATCAAGAAAATAGGATTAAAAAAGTAGCATGCCTCCAAAACCAAAAGAACAAAGAGTAGAAGTTCTAATAGACGTTCAAAATCTATACCACTCAGCTAAAAACCTTTATCACGCCAAGGTTAATTTTCAGGAAGTTCTAAAACAAGCGGTAGCTGGCAGAAAGTTTATCAGGGCTTTCGGATACGTCGTCAGGACAAAAACAGGCGAAGAAGCGCCATTTTTTGATGCTTTGTCAAAAATTGGAATTGAAACAAGAGTAAGAGATTTGCAGGAATTTTACGGCGGAGCTAAAAAAGCTGACTGGGACGTGGGAATTGTAATTGACGCCATTCGAACTGCGCCAGGATTAGACGTAATTGTCTTGGTGTCAGGCGATGGCGATTTTATTTCTTTAGTGGAATATTTAAAAAACCAGGGCAAGAGAATTGAAGTAATGGCATTCGGCAGGACAACCTCTTCAAAACTAAAAGAAGTCGCAGACGAATTTATTGATATGGATGAATCGGTTTCAAAATTTTTATTAAAAAAATAAAAGGCTAAAAATAATTAAAAATAAAAAAAACTTATGGAAAATCAAATTACAAATAAAAAGTATTGTACTGGTTGCGGACGTGAACTTCATGCCTCTGCAAAACAATGCCCAAATTGTGGCGCCACACAATATGTTAGTGGGAAAAAGTCAAAGACAACAGCCGGCTGGTTAGCTTTTTTAATTGGCGGGCTAGGAATACATAGATTCTATTTGGGGCAATGGATTGGGGTTTTGTATATTATATTTTGCTGGACTTTTATCCCAGCTATTATTGCTTTTATTGAAGCTATTTACTTCTGGACGATGTCAGAAGAAAAGTTTGACCAAAAATATAATCAATAAAATAATTAAAAAATAGTAATCGCGGGGTTGTGATTTTGCGCCTGCCTACCGACAGGCAGGGATGTCAGCCGAGCAAATAATCTTGCTATTGACAGGGGTGTATAATATGCTAACATTAAGGTAGCAACGCCCCAGCCAACCGCAAGGTCCGCTGGGGTTTTATTTTTATGGAAAATATACTTTTTATAGATGGCCGAAATTTTATCAGCAAAATTGAATCAATTTTAAATTCTGATAATAAAAAGGATATAGATTTGTCTATCTATAATTTTGCAGAACTTTTTAATAAAGTATTATCCGGAATAAAAATAGATAGAAAAATATTTTATATTAGCAGATTGATTAAGCACGAAGAAACAAAAGAAAAATCAGAAGAGCTGATTGAAAAACAGAGAAACCTTAAAAATAATCTAACAAAACAGGGTTTTGAAATTATTTTTGCTGGACGGGTCAGGGCTAATATGGGGAGATGCCCGAAAGGACATGAAGTATTGATATTTAGAGAAAAGGGCGTTGATGTCAGAATTGCGGTGGATATGATTACCTTCGCTTGTGATAAAAGATTGAATATTGCCATTATCGCAAGTTCTGATTCTGATTTGCAACCGGCTATAAGGGAATTAGAAAAAAGAAAAGTAGAGCGCATTTATTTAGGTTTTGAAAATTCTCCCAATAAAGGACTAACATTCACAACCAATCGCACTATTCTTATTAGAAATTCTGAAGTTTTGGAATTTATAGGAAAAACTTTATTATAAAAATAGAAATTAAAAAAAATAATAAATGGTAAAAGATACATTTGAAATAAAAGTTGGTGAAAAACCCATAATAATTAAAACTACAAACTGGACAGAGCAGGCATCTGGTTCTTGTTTAGTTCAATGCGGAGAAACAGAAGTTTTGGCAACTGCTGTTGTCTCGCCATTTACAAGAGAGGAAATAGATTTTTTTCCTTTAACAGTTGAATACGAGGAGAAGTTTTATGCTGCAGGAAAAATTTATGGCTCAAGGTTTATAAGAAGAGAAGGCAGACCAACAGACGAAGCAGTTTTAACTGCCAGAATGATTGACCGGGCAATCAGGCCATTGTTTCCAAAGGACTTCAAAAAAGAGGTTCAGGTTGTTATTACCTGCCTTTCATGGGATGGAGAAAATGATACTGATATTTTAGGTTTAATCGGAGCTTCATTCGCTTTGTCAGTTTCAAATATCCCGTGGAATGGGCCCGTAGGAGCTATAAGGATTACCAAAAATAATGGAGAGTGGGTTTTTAATTCCAATTACGCTCAAAGAAAAGAAAGTGATATGGATTTAATTTTGTCAGCTATTGAAAAAGATGGAGATATCTTAATTAACATGATTGAAATGGGAGCCAAAGAAGTTTTAGAAAAAGATGTTTTAGAGGCTTATGAAGTTGCTAAAAAAGAATTGAAAAAAATTATTGATTCACAAATTCAGGCAGTAAAAAAAATCGGCAAAGAAAAAGATGAGTTTTTGCCGGCAGTTGAATCGGGCATTGAAAACGAAATAAAAGAATTTCTTGGAGATAAGTTAGAAAAAGCAATTTTAGAAGCCGAACCAAAAGAAAAGAATTTTTCAGCGGTTGATGCTTTGAAAGACAAACTGATAAAATTCTTATCAGAAAAATATCCTAATCAAGGAAAAGAAAAACAGGTTTTGGCTTTTTTTGAAAAGGAGATTGAAAGAATAATTATTAAAAATATAATTGAAAAAGACCACAGACCAGACGGCAGAAAATCAACTGACATAAGGGCTTTGTCTTGCGAAGTCGGCGTTTTGCCAAGAACTCATGGGTCTGCTGTTTTTTGCAGAGGACTAACAAGAGTGCTTTCAATTTTAACTTTGGGCGGACCTGGCGACCAGCAAATGTTGGAAGGAATGGAAATCGTCGGTAAAAAAAGATTTCTGCATCATTACAATTTTCCTCCATTTTCTTCAGGAGAAACAGCTCCAATGCGAGGGCCAAAAAGAAGAGAGATTGGACATGGAGCTTTAGTTGAAAAAGCTTTGCTGCAAGTGCTTCCAGATGTTGAAAAATTCCCCTATACAATTAGAATTGTTTCTGAAGTTGTGTCTTCTAATGGCTCAACTTCAATGGCTTCCACGTGCGCCGCCTGTATTGCTTTAATGGATGCTGGAGTTCCAATTAAGGAACCAGTGGCTGGGATTTCAATTGGCTTGGCAAAAGACGAGGAATCTGGAAAATACAAAGTTTTAACTGACATACAAGGTCCCGAAGATCACTTTGGCGATATGGATTTTAAAGTAGCTGGAACCAAAAACGGAATTACAGCAATTCAAATGGATGTTAAGACAGACGGCATTGATAAAAAAATTATGGAAGAAGCATTGAACAGGGCAAAAGATGCAAGATTAAAAATTCTTGATATAATAAAGAAAGAAATACCCGAGCCAAGAAAATCCTTATCATCGTTTGCGCCAAAAATATTTATTTTAACTATAAACCCTTCAAAGATTGGTGAGGTTGTGGGACCTAAGGGAAGCGTGATAAATAAAATTATTGAAGAATGCGGAGTGACAATTGATATAGAAGATACTGGTTTGGTATTTATTACAGGACAAGATGAGACAGGAGTTGAAAAAGCAGTTAATTGGATAAAAGGAATTGTAAAAGAAGTTGCAGTTGGCGAAATATTCCAAGGAACAGTAAGAAAAATTATGGACTTTGGAGCTTTTGTTGATATTTTGCCCGGACAATCAGGATTGGTTCACATTTCAAAATTCGTTCCATACCAAATTAAAAGCGTCAAAGACGTTGTAAAAGAAGGAGACAAAATCCCGGTAAAAGTAACCTCTATAGATGATATGGGCAGAATAAATCTTTCAGCTGTTGACGCTGGGTTTAAACCCAAAAAGTAAAGCCAATCTGAAAATAATGACAACAAAATCTGAAAAAAAATATATTGAGATAATGCAGAAAAAAACCGGAGAAGAACGATTGAAAATCGCCGGAGATTTACGAAAATTTGTGTTAAAATTGGCCGAATGCGGCATAAAAAATCAAAAACCGAAACTTTCAAATCAAGAATTAAAAATAGCTTTGCAAAAAAGAATATATGGATTTGGTTTCCCTTTTGAAAATAGTAAAAAAAAGACTGGATAAGGCAGACATACCATATATGGTTTCAGGCGGCATTGCTGTAAGTTTTTGGGGATTTCCAAGAACTACTCATGATATTGATATGGTCATAGAAGCCCATGAAAAAGATAAAGATAAAATTATTAAACTTTTTGAAAAGGATTTTTACGTTTCGTCTGAAGCCGTAGAAGAGGCGATTAAAAAAAGATTTACTTTTAATATCATTAACAATAAAAGCGGGCTAAAAATAGATTTTTGGCTTATTAAAAAAGACGCTTTTGGAAGAGCAGAATTTAAAAGAAGATTAAAAAAGAAAATATTTGGAGAGGATATTTTTATAATTTCTCCAGAAGATCTTATTTTGTGCAAATTAATAGGATTTGAAGAAACAAAATCGGGCCGACGGCTGCAGGACGCTAAGTCAATTTTGCAAACATCAAGGGTTGATATGCGCTATATTAAAAATTGGGCGCGAAAACAAGGCACAATTGAAATATTAAATGAAATAATTAAAAATTAAAAATTTCTTAAAATATGGTAACTGAAGCCGAAGAGTTACAAGCTAAAGAGTTTTTAAAACGAGCCGAGATAAGGACAATGAAAAAAGACCTGCAAGCCTTGAGAGAAGTTGATGCTTTGAAAGAAAGAGAGAAAATAGTTAAAATCAAAACATTAGAAGAGCAGATTCAAGAACAAGAAAAAAAACTGACAGAAAAAGAAAAGGTAAAAACCGAAGTAGAAAAAGCCGGGAGAGAAAAAGTGCTTGAAAAAACTGCCGCAGAAGAAAGATTGGCAGAAAAAGACTTAAAAGAATATGCATCAGAACAAGAACGACAGCAGATTTTTCTCTTAGAGTCACAACGCCTTGGCTTTGAAAAACAGGCAGAATTAATAGATAAAGAAAAAGACCCTGCTTTAAAGTTAGAAAAAAATAAAATTTTATTGGAAAAACGAGATTGGGAGGCAAAATTAAATTCTATTTTAGAACAAGAAAAAAAGTTAGAAGACGAACAAAAGTTTATTGCAGAAAAAGCGCAAACAACCGCAATCGCCTCGGAAAGAAAAAGCTTAGAGCAGAGAAGGTGGGATATTGAAAAACAAATTCAAGAAATAGAAAAAAAGAGGTGGGAAATAGAAAAACAATTAGAAAATATAGAAAATAAAATAAAGGAAATTGATAAATCGTCTGAACAATTGGTGGCAGAAAGAAACGATTTAAACCAAAAAATACTGGGCATAGATAAGTCTTTAAGAGACATATATTCTGCGGTAATAGCTAAAGTAGAAGAAAGAAGAAGAGGCGAGGCCGAAGAGCAAAAAGCAACTAAGGAGGCAACAGCTAAAATAAAAACTCAAGAAAAAGAAAAAATCCAAAGACAGCAATGGACTCGTACGGCAGAACAGCCAAAAGAGAATGAGTTTTTAAAAGAAATACCGGCACCCGTGAAAGAGAAAATGGCAAGGGCGGCTGAAATAGAAGAAGAACAAAGGAAAAAGTTTATACAAGACGTTGAGGAGGGGACAAAAAAGTAAACGAATAAAATGAGTTTACCCCGCCCTCTAAGCTATTGAATTTTACATTAGCATAGAGGGCGGGGTGCTCGTAAACTCGCATGGACAAAAAAATAATAGAGGAATTAAAAGCCCAGTAGAAAAATTTTGGCAGCCTCCATAACACAAGGTATGGAGTTAACTAATAGAGCCAAAATTCTCTACTGGATTAGTCCCGTAGTGAAATTTTGCTTTTGGTTCGTTGGCATTTTGCGAAAGCAAAATGACCGCAAAATTTCTACTATCGGGAAAAAATTAACAATTAAATGATTAATAAAATGAATAAAGAAGTAGTGGAAAGGCTAAAACAACTGTTAGAAAAACAAAGAGACTCTTTGCAACAAGAGCTAAAAAGTTTTGCAACAGAAGATAAAAATCTAAAACACAATTGGGATGCAAGGTACCCAAACAGAGAAAATGGAAACATGGAAGAAGAAGCGGATGAAGCGCAAGAATACGACAACCTTCTTTCTCTTGAACATAATCTAGAGCTAAGGTTGAAAGATATAAACCAAGCATTAGAAAAAATAGAGAATAATAAATACGGAGTCTGCGAAAAGTGCGACAAAGAGATTGACGAAAAAAGATTGCAAGCCTGCCCCGAAGCGAAATTGTGTATGAATTGCAACAAATAAAAAATCCCACTGAGTAGCGGGATTTTTTATTTGTTTTTTATTTAAGGTTTATAGTTGTACCAATTGGATATTTTGTTAAAGGATTTTTAGCTCCCATAACCTGGAGGTGCAAATGGCATCCGGTTGAAAGACCCGCTCCGGCCATGCCAGCTCCTCCGCCCATCAAAGCAATCCTGTCGCCAACATTAACTTTGTCTCCTGGTTTTACAAAAATTGTCATTAGGTGGCCGTAGTAGGTTACTATTCCGCCCGAGTGCAAAATTGTTACTTGGTTGCCTCCGCCAAAGTTATATCCATATTTGACTCTTTGCACTATACCTGAAGCCGCTGCATAAATCGGCGTTCCGCACTTGTTGGCAATGTCTACGGCGTTATAAAAATGAAGTCCCTGGCTAATGCGGCCTTGCGTCGGAAAGATAAAAAAGTTATCAGCTAAAGGAGTTTGAACGTTTATTAATGGCACTGATTTCTTGGGCATTACGCCATCTGGCACAATTAAAATGTCGCCGATATAAATATCATTCTCATTTATTAAATCATTGAAAGCCACCACATTATCTGGTTTCACTTTATACGTTGCAGCAATCTCGCTTATGGTGTCGCCAGATTTTACTACGTGCAAAACTCCTGAGACCGGGAGAATAACCAAAGTTTGGCCAACTTTAATTGTTGAAGAACTTGTAAGGTCATTTGCCCAAAGTATAGTGTTAACAGAGAGCCCGTAAGCATCTGCTATAGACTGCAAGCTGTCTCCTGGCTGTACGCTATATTCAATTATATCTTTTCTGTTTTGCGAATCTCCGCCAAATATATCTCCCAATACCTTTGGGTTTAAAACGCGCGGAGTAGCAATTCCGTAAACGCTGTTATCCTGCATTATCTTCAAATCTGGAGTTTCTAAAGAAAACGCTCCTTGTTGGTTAAAAAACAGGCTGTCGCTATTTGAATTAACAGATTTGCTAAAAAAGGGGTTAAAAAATACGATTTGACTGTTACCAAGGCTATCAAAACCAGCAAAGCTATCACATGAAAAATATATCGTCCCAACTAAAACAAAGGCCATTAGCCCAAAATAAAAGAAGGGGTTTTTGAATAGTCCCTTTAGATTCACCCTTTTTCGGATTTCTTTTATTTTTTCTATTATTTTTAACAACCTATTTTAAACTTATCATTTTAAAGCCCCTCGGTCAAGGTTTTATCCACATGTGATATAATATAACAATTATGGACTTAACTTCTGTAAAAATAATCAAAGAACTGCTTTCTGAATATGATACTCAGGCCTTAAAGGGTTTGGGACAGAATTTTTTGATTAATAAAAACGTCCTTCAAAAAATCATTGACGCTGCCGAACTAAAACCTGATGATATTGTTTTAGAAATAGGACCTGGCGTAGGAACTTTAACAAAAGAACTTGCGCAAAGAGTAAAAAAGGTAATTGCGGTTGAAAAAGATAAAAAGATGGTAGAGATTCTAAAAAAAACTTTGGGTGAATTTAAAAATGTTGAAATTATTAATGGAGACGCCCTAAAAACTGACTTTAATTTTTTGAAGAATTATAAGCTCGTGGCGAATCTGCCCTACTATATTGCTTCGCCTGTGATTAGGAAGTTTTTAGAGAATCCGCCAGCTGGCGGACAGCCCGAATCAATGGTTTTAATGCTTCAAAAAGAAGTGGCTCAAAGAATTTGCGCAAAACCGCCCGATATGAGCTTGCTGTCTGTTTCTGTACAATTTTATGCAATTCCTAAAATAGTAAGCTATGTTTCAAAAAACTGCTTCTGGCCATCGCCAAAAGTAGACTCCGCAATCATAAAAATCACCCCATTCAGCGACGGTAGACGCCCGACGTCGTCCCAGCTGGGACGACGTCGGGCGTCGTTTGGTTTCACAAAGCTTTTTTTCAAAATTGTTAAAGCCGGGTTTTCTCAGCCGAGAAAACAGCTTCTGGGCAATTTATCAAAAAATTTGAAATTAGACAAAAAACAAGTTGTAACTTGGCTTGTAAAAAATAAAATCAGCCCTCAACAAAGAGCTGAAACATTAAGCATTGAGGACTGGATAAATCTAACAAAAACTTTCTAGTATTATTTATGTTATTGCAACGGCTCTGCCAGCGGAATTATTTCAATATACCTTGCTCTTCCTCCTGTAATTTCTTCAAGATTTAAATCACGCGGCCCTTCTATGCTAGTGCTCTGCGGAAACACTTCGGATGTTATATAAGCACCAGCGAATGGTATTGCAGGAATACTGCCTGTTATTACGCCATAGAGGGGCGTAAAATCTTTAATTTCATATAACGAAAGCAAGACAAGATAATTACCGTCTATCTTTAAAGATTTGAGACAATAATAATCATAACCAACGACTGCTGTACCCGGAACATGAAAAAATCTACATTTTGCCTGTTCTTTTTCTGGTACGGCTGTGCCAACATACCTGACATCTATTTCTTTTAACGCATAAGTGAAGCTCGGAAAGCCTGAAGGAATTTGTGAAGATCCAAAGTAATGCTCTCCACCTGTAAATTGAGGCTTACTGTATAGAGTTACCCCTCTTCCCGCCGAAAGGCGGTTGAAGTCTTTATCCCACTTACCCAGTCCATAATATATTACTACTGAACCACCTCCTGTAGCCTGGGCTATAGGAGGAACAACTACAGAACCTGGCGTTTCTATATGAACAAACGCATCAACACATGGCATCGGCCCCGTTGCAATAACATAAGGAATTGGAAAACCCCAACTTCCATAGTAATTAGATGCATTAAAAAAGATAGCGCCGAAAAACGGTCCATAATAAGGATCTTTTCCATTAACAATCTCCACTGATAGTATTGCAGAACCAGAAAATAATCCATGACCCGTAGATAAATTTGGAATACTTGTTGTATTGGGAGTAGGTGGATATTCATTGCTACCTATTGTAGGCGTGCATCCTTTCTGAGGATAAAAATATACGCCAGGCGTCTCGGGTTGCATAATGTAAGATAATGCGCCAGAAAAATCTACGCTTACATTAACATTTTCATTACATTTTAATCTATCAAAAAAAAGCAGATTCTTAAAATTTTTATCCTTATAAAAATAAATAATATAAGGATAATCTGTTAATGGGTTGCAGTTTGGCACATCGTAACCATTTGAATTTTTTACTGTTTGTGGCCATAAAATCCCTGTATATTTTTGTATAACACTGCTGATATCGGCTAATTGCGATGGCGCTGGCATTGTTCCTCCGGGTCCTGCTAAAAGAACGCCGCCGACCTGCTTTAACGGTTCTGACGGAGCTAAGTTTGTCAGCTTAGGATTTATTGTGTTGATAATAATAAAAGAAGCAAATAATAAAACTAATCCCAAAATAGCACTTGTTGCCCTTTTCTTTGCTTCGCTTATTCTTTCTGGATTTCCTGCAGAAGCAATAAGTTGGATACCGGCAACAGCCAACATAATAAGGGCTAATACGCCGGCTATATACATTGCCGCGCCAAAATAATAAACAAAATAATTAGGCAGAGTGCTTTGTTCTGTTATTTGAGGCACAAAAGGAAAGGAAGGATACCCTGATTTCCCTTGTGGGTTTTGTACCTCAAGCGCAAAACAATAACTAAAATTCAGAACAAGTAAAAAACCTGCTAAAAAGAGTATAAAATGTATGTGTTTTTTAAGCATAAATATTTTTATCTATTAACTTTTTCACAACAGAACCAGTTGTCTGTTAAATCCTCAGGAGGAGTGGAAACAAAACCCTCAAACCAGCCATAACATCTTTCCTGTACAAAACCGTTCATATAAGCTCTATAACAGCTTATTGTTTTTATAGGTCCTTCTACGAAAGAACGAAACTCTGTGACTACAGAAGAATATATGTACACTGGGTTTTGTTGTTTTGCATAAACACTGCAGTCATTCATTGTGTTTCTCGAATAAATCAATTCTTTTACAATATCTGTTCTTTTGTCTATCAAAATAAATAAATTTAGCGAGGACAAACCATCTTTTATTTGGTTATAGTAGCCAGAAACTTGCGATAATAAATCAATCATTTTTTGGCATGGATTTCCGCTGCAGGGCACAAATGTGCAAGAAGGCGGTACAGTGACAGTTATTTCTTCACCTGTGTAAGGGTCTATTGTGGTTGTTGTGGTCTCTGGATTATATTGGCAATTAGTTGTGCATATTGGCTTGCCGCCGTCATATTTGCTGTCGCACTGACAGTAATTTTTCTCTTCGCCTATCTTCTTTAGATATTTTACCATATTTTGAACCTTTTCAGTAAAGTCGCTTACATTCTTAAATAGTTCATTGGCCCATTTTTTTGCATCATCAACCCCTTGACCGACTGGTATTTCATATGCTTTTGAACAGGTGTATCTTTTTGCACTTTCATATTTTAATTCTCCAGATTTTTCTTCGTCAGACAATATTTCTTCAGGCGACTTGCAATAAAACGTTAAAGGGTCGCCATTATAGCCGTACTCGCCGCATTGCCCGGAACAAGTTCTGTAATTAGAAAAGGTTGTCTGAATAGTTTTACTGCCGCCTTGGCTTCCTCCGCCGCTACTGTTACCGCCGCCCGGAACATAACCTGGTTCTCCCGGTAGGGCTGGAGATGAATTGGGGTTATAATTATTTGAACTTTGAGAAATAGTTTGAGAAATTGTTTCTTTTACAATCGCGCAGGGACAATCAGGACATTCTGACGCAGAAGAGCATTTTGCTGTTTCGGGATATACGTCAATGCAGCGCGCCTCCATTCCGTAATAATTGTCATAAGGATTTTCGCATACCTGATATCCAGGATGCAGATAAAGCGAGGAAGAGGAATAATCTTGCTGCTTTGGATTTGTCACGCAATCAGGATAACCGGAATACTGGCTTGAACAGTATTTGCAAAGATGAGAACCATCTATGCAATTTTTCAAATTGCTAAAATCGCCATCCTGGCTGGTGCATTGCTTTAAGTCCTGAAAATTAACAAGACACTTATCTTCGTTTTCCAAAAGGCATTTAGAGTTGTTGTCGCACCTTTCTTTGCATTTTTTAAATTCATCTGAATTCTGCAAAAACTGTTGGGAACAAATGTCAGAACATTGGTTCTTGCAGGTGTTTATACAATTCTGCATAGTGCCGGAAAAATTGCCGAACACGCATTCTCTTGAATCAAAGCATTGCTGCATGCATCTTTTCTGACCTTTTAGACAACTTGAATCGTTATCTTTGCATTCAGGACATCCTTTATAACAATCAATTGCCTGCTGGCTGTATCCAGGACACACATTCTGGCAAGTATTATAGCAATCAGAATTTGCGTAAGAAAAGCCTTTGCAATATTTAGAAGAGTCAACCAGGGTGTTGGTTGCAGGGTCAGTAAATGTTTTTTGAACCATTATAACTTTCTCTTCTTTTTTTGTTGCTTCTATTATTTCAAGCAAGTCAACCGAGGATTTAGCGGTATAGCAATTTGCCAATGCAGCCCTTGCGTCATTTAACTGCTTTAAATCCGTTTCAACTGCTGATTTTATTTTTTCCGCTTTTTCCTTTAAATACATTAACTGCTCAATTAACTTTAGTCCCTGCCATTTATTAATATCAATAATAATTACCTGTTTTTCATCTACCTGAACCTGTTTTTCAATAATTGAAGAAACAGTAGAAATTTGAGTTCTAAATTCATCCAACCCCTTGTATTCTTTTTTTATATCTGCGCCAATTTTAATAGGTCCGTGTTCTATTTTGTTTTTTACATCAGCTGGGCAGCAACTATCGGCTCCCTTGGGAGTTTTACATGCGCCTCCTACACAATCTCCAATACAGGTTTTTCTAGCTGGCTGTACCATACATCCAGTTGTTTGACTACAAACTGAATCACACTTGCCTCCGCAAGAACAAGTTTCCATTAATTTAATTATTTCATTTGATAAATCGCTGGCTATTTTTGCTTTTTTTTCAGCTGCCTGGCCTAATTTTAAAATGCAATCTACCCTGTCGTGGTCTCTGTATGTTGGGCCAGCCACTGTTTTATTATCGTCTGTTCTTACTTGGTCACCTAAAATTGGGTCTCCGTTGTAATCAAAATCATAACAATCAGTTGTCCGAGATATAAGGTTTTCGGTCAAAGTACCAATGGGAATTTCATTATAAACTATTACAGGAACAGACGGCCCGACAGGACCCGATCCTGGAAGAATATTTGAAAGAATAGGAATCAATCTTTCAAGCCGAAAAACAACCAAATCGGGATTTATTGTGTAAGCAAACAGGTAAGACGCCATTACTATTAAGAGCCCGATGATGCCTGATTTTATCCATTCTTTGCCTTCATTTGTAAATTTGCCCCGGCTGAATGAAATCAAGTAGTAAACTCCGCCAAAAATAATAACCAAAACAGCCAAAACGCTAGCTATTGCTATGCCTAAATTAAAAAAATATTTTGCGTATTGTAAAACAGAAGAAGCTTCATTTAGTCTTAAACCGAAAATTGGCGGATATGATATCTCAAGGGCAAAAACAAAATCGGCTTTTAATAAAAAAAACCCAGCAGGTAAGAAAAAAAAGAAAATTTTTTTGTACCTTTTTTTAAACATTTTTTATATTTCTCCTTGAACCAATTCAAAAATAACCAAAAATGTCCAAGCGGGGAATATGTTGCCTAAAAAAGGGGTCAATTCAATGCCAAATGAGAGAAGAAACCTTGTGGCACTCAAACTAAGTTTAGCTCCCGCTTTGCCAACTTTTTTAGCGGCTCCAGTTTCGGGCGCGGGAGTTTCTTGAGATTTTCCGGCGCCCTCTGGGCCGCCTCCCGCATTAAACATTTTTGAAGTTAACTGTTCGGTTGCTTTTGACATCAACCCCTTAGACAAAGGTCTTAATAACGCCCAGGTGCCAATTGTCACAGCTCCTAAAATACTCAATAAAAAAGTAATCGGTATGCCAATGCCAATCAAGCTCAGCGCAAATAAAATAATGCCAGCCCCATCAAGCAAAACTGCGATAGTAAGCATTACAATTCCTTCCGGCATAGCAATTACCGTCATTATTGCCTTTTTTGATAATTGTCCTATAATTCCTTTTAACATAAATCAAACATTTTTAGTGTCTTCTATTTTTTTCCTTGCTTCTTTTATTCTCAAAACCTCTTGAGGATTTGTAGTTATAATCTGGTCTTCTGTTTGGCTGGCAACCACAGATATTGCAACGTGTTTTTTGCCGGCAAAAAATAATCCCTCTCCCACCGCCGCTTCCAACAACAAATATTTTTCTTGCTCGGTCAGATTAAATGTTTTTTGGACAATATCAATTGTAGCAGGCGACTGTTTCATTAAAAGCTGCAAAGATGAGTTTGTGATAATTGCTTTACCGTAGTCCGATTTCATAAAGTCGGCAACGTCTTGCGTGATAGTTGTTACTCCAAGCCAATATTTTCTGCTTCTTTTTACTATTCCGAACAAGAACGAAGCCCCGTCTTCTGATTGCATTAGCCACCAGGCTTCATCAATCACTAAGATTCTCTTTTTTAGTTTTGTTCTCACAATGTTCCAGATATAGCGCATAATGATGTAAAGGGCGATTGGCCTTAACGATTCTTCCATATCTCTTATTCCAAACACAACAAAACTTTTATCTATAGAAATGTTTGACTGCTGGTTAAAGAAATCGGCAAAAGTGCCTTTAGTAAACTTTTTAATTCTTTTTACCAAAGATTCGGTCCCCGTCATGCTTTCCAAAACTTCTTCAAAGTCAGACATCAAAGGAATGTTGTTTTGCCATGTTTTAGGGTCTGTCTGGGCAGTAATATCGCGAATGGCATAAGTTTCCGTAAGAGCTTCATCTAAAATACTATCTTCTTCAGGGCTTAAGCCTCCTAACATAATTCTTAAGAGGCCCACTAAGTTTATAATACTTGACCTTAAAATATCTTCTGGAGCATCATCTGGTCCGGGCGTCGGCAAGTCAAAAGGATTAACATGATTTGGCGAGCTTAAAGATATTTTGAAGAAAGCCCCTCCTACTCCATCGGCTAAAAATTCATATTCGTTTTCCGGGTCAATGATAATCACATCAACTCCCTGCATTAAATAGCGCAAAATCTCAATTTTAATTGCATAGGAATTGTGTACAAACATACCTGCATTTCCCGCTAAAAATACCTCATTATCAACGGTCAAGTCATAAACATATTTTTCTTTTGTATTTTTTACTTTTTTTATTTCTATAATCGGATCCCAGAATAGATCAGAATTCGATAAAATTTTCAGTTGATTCAAAATTTCTTCAACTCTCGGAATTTTATTTGTTAAAATATCTTGATAATTTTGCCAAATAAACTTAGCTGATTTTTCTATCATTTCGTAGCGAGTATTGTTTTCAAGCCGCATTGTTAAAGCCGGTTGAAGGGACTGATTAAAATATTTTATTGGCAGGTTCATTTCTTTAAACCCAATGTGGATGGCGGTTTTAACTTCTTGTAAATTGTAATTTTCATCATAAATAGTGTTAGCCGCCCTAAAAACATTTACCGCTCTTGGCACCACCTGTTCATTTTTAATAAGCCGCCAACTTTGTCCTAAATTTTCCCAAAGCGCCCTATTCAATTCTTTATTATTTTTTCCAATATTAATTATCGTTGCCAACTCAGGGAGTTTGTTTAAAATTTTAAATGTGGGTTGCAACCTTTTAAAGCGCAAAATTCTTTCCTCTATTTTATTAATTACTTTTTTTAGCTGTTTCTGAGAAGGATTATAGACTTTTCTTTTTAATGCTGATATTTCTGGCATACCAGCAAGTTGGGACCCTAACAAATTAAAGATTTCTTCAAAATCGTTTTTGATTTCAGGTATAACATCAACATTGGTGTTTTCGTCTTTTTTTATTATTTCTGATAATTTATGTTGTTTTTTAGTTGAAATAAAATTAATATTTTCGCTAAATTTTTTAAGATTATCCTGACCGGAAATAGTTAATTTATAATAAGTTTTTTTATATTTCCAACTATAATTAGACGGACTTTTCTTTGTTTTTGATATTCTTCCTATAATTCCAAAATAAAATAAAAGATAAGATATTTCTGAAACTAATTTTTTAGACTTGGAAACAGCAGCAATTCCCGCCTTTTCAATTCCTCCATCGCCCTCAAAATATCCTTTTATATAATTAGCAATTTTTTCTTTTTCTAAATTGAATATAAATGGTAAAACTTTTTTTTGTCCTGACTTGTTTTTTCCGCCCAATGCTTTTATAATTTCCACGAACACTCTTGAGGCAATATTTATTCCATTTTTTACACAATAAAAGGGAATGCCGCATTTTTTAAGAGAAGTACCAATATCTTTTAAAATCTCTGGGTCTGTATTGCTTATCATCACGGCTCTTTCTGTTATTGTCCCCTCGGCGCATATTAAACCAAATATCCTTAATAGCTCCGGTTTTATTGAGAAATTCGTGGAATACACACATTTTTTCGCACCATTTTTTGAAACAATTTTAATGTTTTTTAGTCTTACATCGTTGATATTGATTTTTAAATAATTTAATATTTTCCAGAAATATTTTATAGGGACGATTCTTCCGTCTCGGTATTTATAAAGATAACGGTCAAATTTTTTATTAAAACAATTATTTTTTAAGATTTGATAATTTTCCTTGATTAAGTTCTCGCCGCCCGCCACATAAGTTCTTTCTGATTTTTTTAGAAGCTCCAAAAGATTAAGGGATTTTATAGGAGAGGAGTTTGCAGAAACACTTCTTGGCAAAGGAATATATTCTCCTTCTTTTATTTCAGAGCTTTTAATTGCGACTACTTTTCCATTTTTAATTATAAGCATATTGTGGTCGCCCGTAGTTGTAATTTCTCTGCCGCTTTTTGTTTTAAATTTATAAAAAGTGTCTGTTGCTTTTTTTCTGGCTGCCACGCTTACTTTTGACCATTCTCCCTTAAGGTTTTTGTTAAAACTGTAGACTTCAATTCCTGGGTCAATAACACCCTCTAGCTCCTCGTCAATTTTTTCAGCGCCGTGTTTTTTAATTAAATTTTCTATTACAGGCCCAATTTTTTTTAGTTGAATTTTTCCTTTATTCTTAATCAAGACGGGCTCAGATCCTAAAATGCTTTTACCGCTTCCGCTTTTTGCGAAACAAACCATGTTTGCATTTTCTAAACTGAATCTGTCAAATAATACCAAAGAATTATTATGTCGGTTGATGCCGTATAATATTCCTTCGTTAGAGCTTAAGTCAAAGGAAATAAAAGGAAATGAAGTAGACAAGGGCTCTGTATCCATGGGCGTGTGCACGTCTATTAAATCCAAGCCATAAGGGCTGCAAGAAATAAATCCTTCTTTTTGCTTAAACAGGGCCGGTTTTATGTAAATTAATCTGGACTCAAAAATTGACCTTAGAGTAAGCTCTGTGTCTCTTAGTTCTTTCTCGGAGTTTTCATAAATAGTGATATAAAGGCCGAGCCTGAACATTTTTTCTTGAGCTGTCATTAGTTTATCGCGCAGGTTTTCAATGTCTTTATAGGCAGTTTCAAGGGCAGGGTCTCTTACTAATCCTTTTTCTTCTCTTTCTAAAATTTCCGAAGAAACCTCGGTGACTTTTTTTCTCAACTTCTTTAAAATCAGCTCGCTGCTAATGGGATGTATAAAGAAAGAAATATCCATTGGCGTGTTTAAGTCAATTACCGGAGAAAACCAGCCGGTATTTAAATATCGGGGATAAGAAAAGATAAAAAATGATTTTGCAAATCGCTCGCCCAATTTTATGTGGTCTTGCAATACGCCAATGTATGGAGGAGCTATAATATCTCTTACATCAAATCTTTCTTCCTCAAAGATTTTTTCTTCAAGCACGTCGTCTTTTTTCTTCCCTATTAAATTATCTAAAAATGAAGTCATTTAGTTTTAAAATTATAAAATTATCTAAGGAGTTCCGGCAAGATTTCCGGGTAATACCCTATTTCTGCCTGGTCTGGGTGGTGTATTGCCCAAAAAAGTTCAATGAGCTCCGGGGTCGTTAAAGGAACAGCTTCCAACCCGCACCTTCTTAAACCCATTGCCAAATATTCCATTCTTTGCCAGAGCTGTGTTTTGCATCTTTGAAATTCATCATCTTTTATAGTTTGACTCTGCTCTTTTTTGCCAGAGAGTTGTTTAAAAACATCAAACTGTTTAGCAACCCCCTTCATGCCGAAGATTTCTATTAAAGTATATGGCACAACAACATAAAAATTCTTCGTCATTACCATATCGCCCACTACCATATTTTTAATAAATTCTCTGTAAGAAGAAGTCTGTTTTCTTAGCAGTTCATTAGTTTGTTTTTCTTCTAAATCTTTTAAACTATCCAGATAAGGAGTGATGTTTATGTTTCTTGATTGGATTACAATTTGGCAGGAAAAATCCAAAGAATTTAAAAAACTTTGGAAGGCATAAATTATGGCAGTCTGTTCCTCCTCGGATTTCAATGCAAAGTTTATGGAAGAAACCATTAAAACCCCTCTTATAGAATTATTCTTCAAAAGCAAAACACCTTCTCTGATGTCCTGTATTTCTAAAAATGCTTGCGTAGCTGTTTCAACCATAAAATTACTTTGTTCTTAATTCTACTTCTGTCCTTGTTTTTCTTAACTGGCTTCTTTGAGCTTGCAGTACAGGACCTTTTTCTATTTTTTTAATTTCAGCCCTTTTTATTGTTTTAAAAGGATAAGGAGACTCTTTTTTCTTCCATGTGTAATTTTTGGCGCCCGATGCAAAGCCGATTGAAGCTAAAAGTATATTTATTATTGGCGCTCCGTTTACGGTTACAAAGGCGATAATTGAAGTTCCTACGCCCACCACCAAGCTTAGTAATAAAAAAAGAAAGAACGGCAGGACAAGGTAAAAGATAAAACAAATCACCCCTGCTCCCACAAGATAAAAAAATTGTCTGAAAGATATAAAGAAAGCAATTTTGCCTTCTTGTTCAATAAACTGGGGAATAGGATATTGTTCCATGTTTTTAAGATTAATTTATTTATTATATCATGCATAAAAAAGTAGAAGCAACAATAGTTCTCAACATATTGACAAATAAATTATGATATGCTATAGTTAAAATGTAAATCCGAAATCGTTTTTCGGGTTTGAGACAGGCCTTTGACATCCGCCATTTCGGCGGGTCATACAGAAACAAGGAGAGATCCGATGAAAGACGTAATTCTGTGGTGTGTCGTATTGCTAGTGGTTGTGTGTGTCACTTCTGTCTTGGTCGCGATTGCCCATCCTTGGTGGATACAGCTTTCTGTAGCAGTCTTGGGTTTTCTGGCCACGACTTGGATAATCTTGTCGCTCAAGATTGTTGGGCCAGACGAGATGGCTGTCAGGGTGTATTCTGGAACTCCTGTTGCTGTTTGCGATAGCGGGTTTCACTTTGTGCCTTGGTTTTTTGGGCTAACTTACTTAGTGAGATATCCCAAAAAAATATATAGCCTCAACTATGATGATATTGAGGTTATTACCATCGCAAAAGAATACCCTATTGGCAGCGGCCAGGTTTATGGCGCTACTAAAGTCAAGGTCAATGCGGCCGAATATCTGAATTTCCCGCGACCTGAGACGCCCATAGAGCCAGGAGAGACGGCTCATCCGCTTATCAAAATACTGCGGGCTGATGTGCCAAAAGATGACGCAGGATTGCAGAAATGGACAAGAGAAGCGGTAGAAAGCGCTGTGCGCCTTGCTTTTGGTCAAGTAACATGGAAGCAGGCGGCTGAAGACCTGAAAGCCATCAGCAGAGCAGTGGAAGTGTTATTCAAGGATGGAAATAACACATTGGTTAAGGCAGGATTCAGAGACCCCGGCATCAAGTTGGTGGTTTCTAAAATCGTTCTTCCGCCGGATGTGGAAGCAGCTTTGACTGAGCCTGAAAAAGCCCGTTTGAGGGCTGAAGCCGCGTCAAAGGACGCAGAGGCTCAAGCCATAGATCGGCTCGAGACAATCCTCTATTGCATAGCAAGAAGCGAGGGTGTAGATGTGAGCGTCATTAAAGAGAGGGTCAGGGGTGACAAGGACCTTCAGCGCGAGCTATTAAATTATGCCGAGAGCCTGCACGCTGACATAGAAAAAGCAGACCGAGGGGCATACTTTAAGCTCGAGTCGTCCGGAAACCCCCTCCTTGATGCCGTTACGCTCTGGAAGCAAATGACATCGGGAGGTGGCAGTAATACCCCTACTGGAAAACCCAGCGGCAACAGCGGCCAAGGAGGCGGTCAGCAAGGAAGTCAATCCAGTCAAGGAGGGAAACAACAAACGCATCCTCCTATGTCTGTTGATGAAGCACGGAAGTTTTTTGAACAACAATTCGGTTACAAACCGAACTGGTAGAAAATAGGGTCAAGGTTTTTACTTGACCAAATCAAAAGGTTGAACCTTCGGGGTCAACCTTTTTTGTTTTTAGATTTTTAAGATTATTCAATCGGCTCGCGATAAGAATCTTGTTTTTTAGTTATGCCGGACTCCATTGTTTTTTAACTCTCTATTATTTGACAAAGGTGAGATGATATGCTATAGTTAAAATGTAAACCTGGAATCGTTTTTCGGGTTTGAGACAGGCCTTTGACATCCGCCGTTTCGGCGGGTCATACAGCAAGAAAGAAGGTGTGGAATGTTCAACTGGTTGAAGAAGGTTAAGAACTGGTGGATTGACTTCTGGGCAGTGATTACACTGATCGTCGCGGTTGGTTTGTGGCTCGCGTTTTCATTCGTGCCAAAAACCACTGGCGGTGCCCTTCTCGCTCTGGTTGTAATGCCTCTGGCAGGCTATTACATTATTTACGGCTTAGCAAGGGCTAACATCCTATGGGGCATCGTCGAGCAGGGTTGGTGCAGGATTGTCTTGACGTGGGGCAAATATGCCAGGACGATTCGTCCTGGTTTGCGCTGGGTCGGTATTCCTGGCATCAACACTCTTTACAAACGCAAGATGACGTTTTTAAAGAGCATAACTGACAAGGACGGCAAACCCCAAGCCGAGCCCCATGAGGATGAGGATGTTAGTAGCTTTAAGACTACTGACTACGCCTATGCTTTCCCCTTCAAGGATGAGGAGGACAGCCACGGCCTGCCCTTGTCTGGCATCTTGGCAGTTATTGCTGTTTTGGAGGATTACCACAAAGCCTTTTTTGTGGCAAGCGACTGGTACGCCTCCATGAATAGCGAAATCATGCCTTGTTTCCGCAGGGTCCTTGCTGAAGTTTCGTATGACGACGACATTGTCGGCCGGGATACGGAGCTTGAGCAAAAAAATGAGACTCTTAGCGATCGCCTGCGGGAGAAATTAGACCATAAGCCAAATGGCCAGTCTTCAATACTGGATAGGCTTTTTGACCTTTATGGGATAAAGGTCAAGTCGGTACAGCTTCGAAGTGTTGATCCGCCACCAGATTGGCGCGGCACCACTCTTGCCCCTTACAAAGCGCAACGGGAAAAGGAGGCCGCCAAACATCAGGCAGAGGCAAGCGCCATTCTGTTTGATGACACAAACCAGGCCTTGAAAGTTTGGCTGGAAGGCCAACGCGCCGCCGGGTATAGTCCCACACAGGCGCAGATCGATGCTAAGCAGGAAGAACTTCGTCAGAGGGCTCTTGCTAAGACCCCCGGATATCAACAGATCCATATTAAGGGTCTTGAGGGGGCTACCACTGCGGTTGTTGGCGGCGGCGGAGCGGGGATTCTCGTTGGCGGCCAGGGGAAGCCGGGCAAGAATCCTGGTGGCAACCCCGGCGGCCAAGGAGGTCAAGGTCAGCAAGGCGATAAAAGGAGGGGTCAAACTACTCAGCAAGAGGAGGAAGATGAACTGCGAAGACATGAAGAAGAAGATGATGAATCTTAATTCTTCGAATCTTCGCGAAACACAAAAGTGCCAGCTTTGAGGGTTGGCACTTCTTTTTTTATATAAAATATTTATTCAATTGGTTCTCTATAAGTGTCTTGTTTTTTAGGTTGTTTTGATTTCGGTGTAGATTCTTTTGCTTCTTGCACGGTTGGTTTATTAATTATTTTATCAATCTTTTTTTGTGGAATTGCAGTTTTTTCTTCTGACTCTTTTATCGCAGTATTTCTTTCTAATGCCTCTGCGACGCCTATTGGCGGTTTGATATTTGGAAAACTATCTGCTTCTTTTACTTCTCCAGCTTCCTTTTTTTCTTCCTCATCTTTTAATGTTATAATTTTAGCATTTGAAATAATTTTTTCTTGTATATCTTTTGCTAATAAATCAACGGTTGCTCTCGGCAACTTCAGTTTACTCGCTAATATAGCGGGCATATCTTTAATGGGAACTTCATTTTTAGCAACCTTAATTGCTAAGTTAAGAATAATTTCTCCTGGAATTATAGAGGCTACCTCGTCTTTTTCTAATTCCTCAAGCATTTCTTCATTCCCATCTTTTAATCCATATTTATTGAGTATTTCAGGAATGACTTCAGTTGTATCTATATTAAAAGATATGTTATCCATAATTATGATTTTAGACTAATATTATGCAAGATAGGAACTATTTTTCAATTCTGATTGCAACTTTGCAATCTTCTTTCTCATAGCATTTCTTTCGGGGCTTCCCAAAGGCAGAGAACTCATTTTTTTGTATAAGGCTTGTGCTTCGGGTCCCTGTGTTTTTATGGGTGCTGAGCTAATTTTCAGTTTTTTAATTTCTTCTATCTTTTCTTGAGACATATTTTCAACAGCTTTACTTAGTTTTCTAGGATTCTGAAGCGCAACATTATCAACAAAGGACGGATCTTTTATTGCATCTTTTGACAGTTCTCTTATTCCGCCAACATCGAGTTTTTGGTATGCCTCATTCACCAGCAGTTGTTTTGCCTTGGCTTCTGTCGCTATTCCTTTGCCACCCTTTGCAACGGGCTTCATATATTCAGCAATTTTTGCAGTATTGTATTTTGCCAGCAGAGGATTTAATTTTTCAGCGTCTTTTCTCGCAGTTGTCGCACCACCATACGCCTCAGCATAACTAAGGCGGTTGGCAACATGCTGTTCATCGCCCAATTTGTGAAGAATTTTTCTCTCCGCCGCCTCTTCTATGGCCGCCGCTCCTCTTGCTCCTCCCAAGAATCGTTTTTGGTTTGCAGTTTGAACAACTTGGTCATCAGACATATTTTTTACCTCTTTTCGCGCCGCCTCTTTTCTTCTGGCATCTATATTGGCGGCGGTCCCTTTTGGCGCGCCAATTAAAGGAATCTTTTCAAGCACTCCAGCCCCCCAAGCTTTTGTGCCTTGCGCTCTATCTTTTACCCATTGGCCCGCTTTTGTTTTACCTGTTGCGCCAGCTACAAACCCCACTGCTCCGGTTGCCAATCCAATTGCCGCGCCAGCGCCCACAGCCGAAATTTGAAAAATTAAAGTATAACCAAACAAAAGGAATGCCACGGGAATTAAAAAAGATGCCATATTCGTCTCTGCCGCCACAGTACCCGTTCCGAATGATGCCATTATATGTCCAGCTAAATAAACAAAAAAAGCAGTCGGCACCCCTATAATTGCCCACTGCACAAATTGATTCCACCATTTATCAAAAATTGATTTTGTAGCACTAAAAACATAACAAACAAAAGCTAAGGGAGATAATATAACTAAACACATCAAAGCAACATATCTGAAAAGAAATAAAATACCAAATATAAATATAACCATTGCCGCAACACCAGTATAAATAGCGGTACCAATAGCGACAGACATATATTTGTTAATATCGAGGGCTGCTTCTGCATTCTTCAAATCTTGATCTACTCTTACATTCATTACGGAGTTTGCTAATGGAGTGGTTATTACAGCAGATGAGGTGGCAACACCTCCTACGTTTGTTCCACCTAGAAAATAACTCATCATAATATTAGTAGCATCAATTATTATTCCGCAAATCAAAGGAGAAAAATTTATTAAAAGAGCGACCAATATTAAAGGCAATAATAATTTTTGCGCCTCGTATTCCCTTATTCTTAAAATAGTTGCTATACCAACAACCACAAATCCAAGAACAATAAACATATTGGCAAAGTCCCTTACTATTCCCCAACCCATAAGTACTGTGGGGTCTTTTGTGATTGAATGTTGTAAAAGGGACGAACTAGTTAATGTTTCAAATATACTCTGGGCCCATCCAAATAAAATTCTGGAAATTATCAATAATAAATTTGCCGCAGAGGCAAGAAGGCTATTTAATGCATCTTTGCTAAATGCTTTTCCTCCGACATACCATATTATTGCTCCCCAAATAACAGGTTCTATCAATGCATACAACAAAGGCCCTAGCACTATCGCGCCTTTTTCCTGATCTTTTGTCCGATTTGTCCAATAAGAAAAAGAAAAAAAATTTCTAATTTTATTTTTATTTTTTTTAAATATCATATAACTTCACTTCAAATATTTATTTATTGTACTATTATACCACAACAACAAAAAGCAAACACTAACAGTTATCCACAATCAACCCACCGTTCCTTGACATCTTACCTTTAAAATATGTATTATAATAATAGAGGTCAATGTTCTCATTGACTATTGAAAAGTTAATAGGACAAGTAAAACAGAAAAGCCAACAAACCCTCCGAGAAAGGAGAACGCTATGGCAACTGCCAGCCCCAATCCCAATTTTCACAAACATATTTTACGAGCAACACCATTGTCTTTTACTCCTCAGGTTTTTACCACTCCAGTTCCTATTGTGTCTCCTCCACTTCCGAAAACAAGAGCGCCGGAACAGGAACAAGAAACGCAGAGAGTTTGCGAGTGGTGCGATAAAAGCATCCCTCAAGAATCTCTCAGTTGCCCGAACTGCAGAAAATGGCGGAAAGATATTGAAAAAGACCGATATAATGCTGTCTGGATGGCAAAAATGCCTGCGTTATCTTTAGGGCTAGCTGTATTAATTATATTTATAGCGTGGCCAACAGGAAGACCGGGCGACTCGTGGGGTGATAGACGCGGCCATCCATGGCATGTAGAAGTAGATGATAGCGAGTCCAGAACGCCACTAACCGACCCCCTATTAAGGTTAAGTTTGGGGGATTTGAATAAGATATGTCCTTTGCATCGTTGGGATTTTTCAATGGGAAAATTTCTGACGAGCTGGAGCGGCTGGTTAGTAATGATTTTGTTAGCTTCTTTCATCTGGCAAATAACTTTATATTTTCGCGCCGGATGTAATCTGAAGCGCAAGACTGGGCTTTCCTGGCCCCTCTGACAGACAAATAACAAAAAAAAAGGTTTTCTGAACGAATCAGACAACCTTTTTTTTTGTTATTTTTTATATATCTGCTAAAATAAAGATATGCCAAAGGTTTTTAAATTTTTGTTTTTTTGTTTTTTAATAATCGGTTTTTTGTTTCTTTTTTTAAATTACTGCAAAGCGATAGCGCTTGAAGTGGATTATCCTGTTATACAGGGGCAAACAATCACTTCACAAACGTCTGTCCCAGAATATCTAAAATATGTTTTTGATATGGGAATATTTATTGGATTTTTTGCGGTTTTTTTGTCTTTAATTTGGGCTGGTATACTTTATTTTTTATCTCCGGCAATACCAAATGCTTTGGCAGATGCAAAAGACCGTATTTCAGGAGCTATTTCCGGACTTTTAATTTTGGTACTGCTTTATTTGATTATAACAACAATTAATCCCGGGCTTACAATTTTTAGGACAACAAACCTTACGAAGGTGCCAGAAACTCCTGCTTTGCCGCCTCCAGCCGGCGTTTATATTTACAAATCAAGCGACTGCTCTCCACCCGACCCGGCTATAAGAAATTCCAGCATATTAAACCTGCAAGAATTAAAAAGGAATGTGCGTTCAGTAAAAATTACCCAAAATCCCGCTGAAAATATTTATTATATCGCTGTCTTATACGAATCGCTTAACCTTTCTGGCAAATGTCAGTATATTAACCCTAATATCGGATGCCATCCCAACATAGAACCCTTTGCTTCTTCGGCTTCTATTTTAAGATATAGTTATTTTTCTGAAGGCAGCGTTGTTTTTTACAGAAAACCATTTTATGACTCAGCGGGGGGTTATTTGGTTTTAAAAGATACCAATATCGGTGGCTATTATGTAAACAATCTTGAAAGTTTGAGATTTACGGACTCTTCGGCTAAAAGCCAAAATAACCCAGAAGGATGCACCGTGCCCGAAAAAGAACGCGACTGCGTCCAATGGAATAAAAAAGGAGATTGCGTGAAAAGAGAGTGTCCCAGTTTGTCGAAAAATAATATAGGTTCAATAAAAATAGACGGGAATTATTTTGTTCTACTTGTTTATTTTGCTCCATCGGACAAACCCAAGGGTCCCTGGTCTTATTGCCAGGCGTTTCCCACCTCTGAAGACGTAAACAAAGAAGGGCCCAAACAATTAAAGTGGGAAAATATTAAAAATATGAGTTCGGGAAAAATTCCCAACTGGATGCTTATCTATCCGGTAGAAGAAAAATAATCACCGGGGTTTAATTATCACATGCCTGTCAAAACCTTCTCCCTGGCTCTCTGTGCTCACATCCTGCCTTTGCGCTAATTCTGTATGGATAATTCTTCTCTCGTAGGCTGGCATTGGGGAGAGAACTTTTTCTTCTCTTGTCAGGACCGCTTCATCGGCCAAATCTTTGGCTAAACTTTTTAAATACTCTATCTTTTTCTTTTTATAGTCGTTAATGTCTAAATTCAAATAAAAAATCTCCTGCAGTTTTTTATTTAAAACTGTTCTTAGCAGGCGCTGAATTTCAAAAAGCGTTTGGCCCCTCTCTCCTATAAAAATTTGCGGCTCATCTAATTTTATATTTATGTCGACAATATCTGCAGAAGAAAAACTAATCTCTATTTTAGAAATTGTTATGGCCATTTTTTCAAAAAACTCTTCCACCACCTCTTTAATTTTATTCACGTCTTTTTGTTCTAACATATTTTTACACTTTAGCTATTTCTGGTTTTTTTCTTAAAATGAAATACTGTTGAACAATAGAGAATAATCCGCTTATTGTCCAATATAATCCCAAAGCAGACGGCAAACTTAAAAGTATCACCACTGTCAATACTGGAAAAAAGTAAAGCATTTGTTTTTGCATAACCTGAGAAAAATCACCACCTGGTTTTTGGCCGGGGTACCCCTTGGGTCCCATTGCTTTATTTTGAGGAGATAACATTTTTGTTTGAAAAAACTGCATAATGCCGGCCAGTATTGCAAAAATTAAATTTGGTTTGGATAAATCTATTGCTCCCAAAAAAAGCGCGTTTATTTGGCCGGGGCTCGCAACAAACTCATATAAACGGGACAATTCCTCCGGTCTCAAACCTTTCCAAAAAACGCTGTAAAGCGCAATTAAAATAGGCAGCTGGATTAATGCGAGAAATAATCCGCTAAAGGGATTAATTTTCTCTTTTTTATAAAGTTCTAATGTTTCTTTCGCTAATTGTTCTTTATTATCTTTATATTTTTTTTGTATTTCCTGGATTTTTGGTTGGAGCTGCTGAACAGCCTTTTGCGATTTAACTGCCTTGATTGAAGTCGGATAAAGTAAAAATCTGATAACTAAGGTTAAAACTATGATGGCTATACCAAAATCACGTCCTGGCAGATAGTCATACAAAAATACCAATGCATTAAATAGCGGCCGGTATAAAACAACATCAAAAATATTTACTATAAAACCAAACATTTGATTAAATTGTTAAATTGTTATATTGCTAAATTGTCAATCTTGCTTTATCCAAAATATCTGTTAGAATTTCTTCTGTTTCTAAAAAACTTTTATTCTCTAATCCTGGCAGCGCGATCAGCACCATATCTTGACCGTTTTTTACCCTGCCTGCCGGCAGGCAGGTTTCTTTCATTTTTTTTCTTATAATTTCACTCAGTCGTCTCCTAACCTTATTTCTTATAACTGCTTTTTTTGATACTTTTTGGCTTACTATCAAACCAAAACGACTTATCTCCAATTTATTCGGCGTTATTTTAAGCACTAAAAAGCTGTTTTTAAAACTTTTTCCCTTTTTAAAAACAGCCTCAAAATCTTTCTTTTTTTTTAATCTGTTTAATTTGGGCAACATAGTTATTGGCGGAAGCAGAGCTTCCGCCATTCAAACAATTTAGACTGTGAGTTTTGCTCTGCCCTTTCTTCTTCTTTTTTGAACAACCTGTCTGCCAGTTTTGGTTTTTTTTCTGCTTAAAAAGCCGTGTTTTTTTATTCTTTTTCTCTTCTTCGGCTTATATGTAAAGCTCATATTGTATAAATAAATTGAATTAGTATAATACAATCAGTATAGTTTAAAAAATCGGTCTCGTCAAACGTAAAAATCAAACGTTTTCTATTGTGCGTCTGAAATAAAATAGAACACACAAGTTATCCACAGCTTAATAACAGACACTCTTATTTTGCTTTTATTTGACAAGGACTGATATAAAGGAGCAAAATACAATATTAAATATAGATATTAAAAGATATGAACAATAACGAACTTTGGCAATCGGTTTTAGCCCAGATGCAATTTCATATATCAAAAGCGAACTTTGCTACCTGGTTTCAAAACACTGAAATTTTGTCAAAAGACAATGAAAAGATAACAATTTCGGTCCCCAATGCTTTTTCTAAGGAATGGCTGAGCAATAAATATAATAAATTAATTCTAAAGATACTCCACAATACAGACGAGTCCATAAAAGATCTGGAGTTCATTATAAAACCGCAGTTCATAAAAGGTCCCATAATAAAAACTGTTTCAGAAAATGAAAAAGTTGATACAGAACAGTTAAAGTTTGACGAATTTAAAATAAATAAAGAAACCAACCTCAATCCTCGTTATACGTTTGATAATTTTGTGGTTGGTTCTTTTAATGAATTAGCCCACGCCGCTGCTTTGGCTGTAGCTGACAACCCGGGATTTACCTATAACCCCTTATTTATTTACGGAGGCACGGGACTGGGTAAAACACATCTTATACAAGCAATCGGCAATAAAATAAACGACGACTCAAAGAAAAAAAAGGTAAAATATATCTCTTCAGAAAAATTTGTTTCTGGCATTATTACGGCTATTAGAACCAACAGCATGGAGGCATTTAAAGCAAGTTTGTCTCCCATAGATATTTTAATTCTTGACGACATACAGTTTATAGCGGGGAAAACCAAAAGCCAAGAAGAATTTTTCCACGTTTTTAACTCTTTATACGAAAAAAACAAACAAATAATCCTTTCCTCAGACAGACCTCCTAACGCCATAGCAGAGCTGGAAGAAAGATTAAGGTCTAGGTTTGAAGGAGGAATGATTGCTGACATTAGTTTACCAGACTATGAAACAAGGTTAGTAATTTTAAAAACCAAACTCCAAGAAAAAGGTTTAGAGCTCCCGGAAGAAATATTAGAATATGCAGCTGCAAATGTTAAAAAAAATATTAGAGAGCTTGAGGGAGCTTTAAATAAGTTATTAGTTTACAATAAGATTAACCAAACCATGGATTTGGAAACAGCAAAAAAGCTCCTCAAAGGTTTTATTTTTTCTCCATTTGACGTGGCAAATTATAAAAAAATTATAGAAACTGTCGCTAAATTCTATAATTTAGAGGAAAAAAACTTATTTGACCCGACAAGGCGCAAAGAGATTGTAAAACCAAGACAAATTGCCATGTTTTTGTTGAGAAAAGAATTAAAATATTCTTTTCCCGCCATAGCTAGAAAATTCGGAGGCAAAGACCACACAACGGCGATTTATGCTTATAAAAAAATATTGCAAGAAAACGAGGAAAATAACAAATTGACAGAGGAATTAAACTTAATAAAACAGCGAATATATAGTGGATAAAAAAGTGTTGAAAATTTACACCAAAATTTTTATACTTTTTACCACTAATTTATCCACTACCTTAACACACGGCCTTTTTTATAAAAATAGAATAAAAACACCCCTTTAAACATTAAAAATTAGTAAAAAAACAAAACACTAATAACAATAATAATATAAATAATAAATATTTAATTATGAAAATAGAGATTTTAAAAGAAAATTTTAAAAATGGCTTAAGTATAGTGGAAAGAATTGTTGGAAAAAATTTATCCTTGCCGATTTTAGATAATGTTTTAATAAGCACCGAAGATAATTTTTTAAGCTTGAGTTCCACCGATTTGGAAACAGCGATAAAATTATGGATTTTAACTAAAATTATAAAAAAAGGGAAAGTGGTGGTTCCAGCCAAACTTCTATCAAGTTTTGTTTCTTTATTGCCTAACGAAAAGCTCATATTAGAAGAAAAAAAACAGGGTTTATACATCGAATGTAAAAATTTTAAAAACCAAGTGCAAGGGTTTAATCCGGAAGAATTTCCTTTAATCCCGGAGTTTAAAGATTCGGAATATCTGGAGGTTGATAATAAAAAACTATGCCAAGGGTTATCTCAAATAGTCGACGTTGCCTCCCCTTCTCAATCAAGGCCTGAAATTTCTGGCATTTATTTTGTTTTTTCTAAAAATACGATAAAAATAGTGGCAACTGACAGCTTCAGACTAGCTGAAAAAACTGTTATATTGGACGCTGCCGTAAAAAAAGATATTTCTTTTATTCTTCCGCAAAAGCCGGCCAGAGAAATAATAAATATTTTAGCAGAAAAAGAAGGCAAGACAAAAATATGTTTTTCTTCAAACCAGGTAATGTTTGAACTGCCGATGAAAGAAATTAATCACCCGCAAGCTCAAATTATATCAAGGCTGATTGAAGGAGAATATCCTAACTACGAAGAGATTATTCCTAAAAAGTTTAAAACCCATATTGTGTTGAAGAGAGATGAGTTTTTAAGCCAAATCAAAGCGGCCTCGCTTTTTTCCGGCAAGATTAATGAAATAAAAATTACAGCTAATAGTCAGAATAAAGAAATTGAGGTATTTGCTCAGGATCCCGATATTGGTCAAAACCAATCTACTGTTCCAGCAAAAATAGAGGGAGAATCAATTGTAGTTTCCTTTAACCATAAGTTTTTAATAGATGGGTTGTCTAATATAAAGAGTTCAGAGATAATTTTTGACTTAAGCAAAGAAGAAGGGCCTTGTATATTAAAACCAGTGGGAGATACAAGTTATATCTATGTAGTGATGCCGATAAAATCAACTTAATGCGCTATTAACCAGTTATTAATACCTATTTGCCACAGCGCATATTGCGGGTCTGCAGCTGGGTTTTGCGGCGGCGGACCCAGTGGATTATCTTTATCAATATAGTACAAAATAGTGTGATTATCCCCTGGCGGCAATTGCCCCATTAAAACTGGATTTGTGCTTGTTGTTGGCTCTGGCGGGGTGAAGTTCTCTTTGCCGTGTGAAGCAAGCAGTTTTTCCATAACTTTTCTCCATATAGGAGCTGCTAATCCTACGCCGATATCTTTTGTTGGAGAATTATCATTATTTCCCACCCAAACACCCACAGCCATAGAGGGAGTGTATCCTAATGTCCAGCCATCATTAAAATTTTGTGTAGTACCGGTTTTGGCAGCAACCTGGTAGTCTGGAAAAAACAACGGTGAGTTGGCGCCAAAGATAGGGGCCCTGGCATTATTGTCTGATAAAATACTGTTTATTTGCCTTGCCACCTGTGTATCTAAAACTTTAGTCGGCTGTTTGTTGTTTTGTTCAATAATATTTCCTTCGCTGTCTTCAATTTTTAAAATACTTACTGGAGGTGTTTGTGAGCCCTCTGTCGCAAAAACTCCGAAGGCAGAGGTCATCTCAAGCAGCTTTACCTCTCCGCCGCCCAATACTAAAGATAGTCCATAGCGGTCTGGCTCGTTTAGCGTGGTAATGCCAAAGTCTTGTGCTGTTTGCAGGCTATTTTTTATTCCAGCCAGATAAAGAACCTTTACAGAGGGGATATTCAATGACCCTGATAAAGCTTGGCGGAAAGAGACAGGGCCCCTGGTTTTTCCATCATAATCTTGTGGATTATAGCAATCTAGTCCATATTTGTCTGTGGTTCCACTGCCGTCTGGAGAGCAATTGGGATTAAATTCTGTTTTCGCATCCCATAATATAGTATCTGGAGTAAATCCTTTTTTAAAAGCAGCAGCATAAACAAATGGTTTAAAAGCCGAACCAGGCTGGCGCTGTCCCATTGTGGCTACGTCGTATTTCGGGTCAAATAAACACTTTCCTGATAGTTTTTCATCACAGCCTTCCGGATACGGTTTTTCAAAATAGTTTTTTGAACCAATAAGCGCTAAAATCTCTCCTGTTTTGGGACTGATAACAACCAAAGCCGCATTATTGGCATCTTTGGCCACATTTGTTTTATCTGACTCTTGAATAACCTTTTCTGCGTATTCTTGGAGGTCCCAGTCTAAGCTGGTATAAACCCTTAATCCTTTTTCTTTTAAATAATCTTCTCCATATTTGTCGTCTAAATATTTTTTAACGTACATTACAAAATGAGGAGCTTTTATGTTGCTAATAGACTCAGAAAAATTTAGCTTTTCTTTTTTTGCAGAATCTGTCTGCTCTTTTGTAATGTAGCCCAATTTATACATTTTATCTAAAACAGAGTCTTTTTTTTGCAGCAGCTCTGCTTTATTCGGTCCGTAAGGTGAATAATGGCTGGGAGCCGGCAATAAAGCTGTTAAAGCAGCAGCCTCTGCCAAAGTAACATCAGAGGCGGGCTTGCTAAAGTAGGTTTGACTGGCAGCTTCTACCCCATAAGCATTTTCACCAAAAGGGACTGCGTTTAAATACCAGCCAAATATTTGGTCCTTAGAATATCTTCTTTCCAGCTCAATACTTAAAACTATTTCTCTTACTTTTCTGGCTATGCTTTTTTGATTTGTTAAATATACGGAACGAATAAGCTGTTGCGTTATTGTAGAACCTCCCTGGCTGGCTGATTGCAGCTTTAAGTCAATTAATATAGCCCTTAATATGCCCTCAAAATCTATGCCGCCATGTTGGTAAAATCTGGAGTCCTCTGAAGCTAAAATAGCCTGTTTTAAGTTGTCTGAAACCTTATCAAAAGAGACGATTTCCCTTTTTTCTTCGCCATAAATGTCATACAAAAGGACCTTGCCCGTTCTATCGTAGATTTTTGTTGATTGTATAAAAGGAGTTTCTGTAAATTTTTCCGGTCGCGGCAAGTTATATGTGTAATAAAAAAACAGGCCCAAAACAAACAGACAAAAACCTAAAAACAAAAAAGCTAAATATTTTCCGACAATAAGAACCGTTGCCCATTTTTTATTCTTAGATAATCGAAATAATTTTTTTGGGGTACCCTTTGGGTCTTGTTTTTTCATAAATATGAAATAGTTTGTTTATTTAATTACAAAATAAACAAAAAAGCAAGTTTATGTATAAAAAACAACACCCGGTGTTGAACGTATTAACACCGGGTGTTGTTTTTTAATATGTTTTGAGCGCTTGGGTTTTATTCTTCTCCTCCTTCCCCCTCTTCGGCTTCGGTTTCCTCATCGTCAGCTACCACTTCTTTATCATCTCCATCGCTGTCTGTATCATCGTCATCCCAATTGTCGTCGTCAAAATCGTCGTCTGCATTAATTAATCTGGTTAAAAATTCCTCTTCCATTTTTTATATTTTATTAATATTTTTGTATCTGTTGTCCTTATTATATTTTTTCACAAACTATTGTCAACCCTTCACTTTTCCACAACCCTGTAACATTATATTTAGTGCTGAATTTTTATATTTTATTCCTTAAAAAGTGAAGGGTCAACACCCCTTTCTCCACAACTATCAGTTCAAGCTAAAATCTTTTTGAAGCTGCGCAAATTGCGCACCCCAAGGCATCAAAAGCATCATCTTTTTTCCGATTATTTTTTTTCAAATCAAAGCCGTCCAGGTCGACTGTTTTTTTTATCATTTCCTGCACCTGTTTCTTTTCTGCTCTGCCGTAGCCAGTAATGGCCATTTTCATCTGCAGGGGAGTAAATTCGCAAACAGGTATTTTCTTTTGAGCAGCCGCCAACAATATAACACCTTTTGTCTGGCTTACAGGCATAACTGTTTTTAAATTTTTGAAGAAATACAGGCTTTCAACGGCTATTATGTCTGGCCTGTGTTTATCTATTAATTTTGTTAATTCTTTGTGTATTTTTTTTAATCTTTCGCCAGTAGTGGCAAATTTATCTGTTATTATGCAGCCAAAATCAATAACTTTAAGGCAGGGTTCCTGCCCTTTTTGCTTTTTGATAATAGCATATCCCGTCACCACCGACCCGGGATCAATTCCGATAATAATCATAATGATAAAAATTGTTTAAATTTTTTGTTACTTTTTAACGAAAAGAATTATACTATTTATAGTTAAAAGGGGATATCAGCAACATCCACTTCTTCGAGCTCATCTATATTCTGGCTCTCAACTTCTAAATCATTTAGAACTTTTTTGGCCCTTTCTAATAAGTGATCGAATGTCACGATTTGAATACCGTGCAATCGGTCATTTAATAAACGAAATGCCTCCCATTCTGAATCGAACCAACCAATGCTTCTTCCGTGCACTATTAGCCCCCTTGGCTTTAACGGAATGACGTTATTATGATCTCGGATATAGTCTGCATTATTGACATTCTTTTCGGCTTGAAGGATATATTTTGATGTTTGTGCTATAGCTCCTTGCAATTCTGAGTTAGGTATCAAAAATTTTTCTCTATACAAATAATTCCCTCCTTTTTTAGATTGTATCCAAAAGGGGAATGTTGGTTTTTTTATTTCAATAATGTCCATAAAACCACCCTCTACCTCAAATGGCAGATCGGTTTGATGGTGAATATCTATTCTTCTTTCTCCTATAATAGCGATATTAGACGCCCCAAAAATCCACCTGTTTGAAATAAAAAAATTACGCCAATAATCCTCATCATGTTCTCCTGCTAAAGAAGTTGCAAAGTCATTCAGTATTTTTTTTCGTTCATTATAAATCCGGACTAGCGCTAAATTTTTAGATATAGAAGAGATATTTTCTCTTAACCATTTATTAATATCTTCTTCAGATAAAGCTTTTGAAAGTTTTTTTAATATTTCTATTTTATTCTTTTCTGTAATTATAATTTCATCTTTTTCGGCTCCACGGATTACTGTCCTAGCCCCAGACGAAATGCTGTCTAGCCCTATCGGATATGAATCTTCTAATATTTCAAATAATTCATAGGTTTGGATAGAATCTAAAGAGAACTTAAATCCAAAATTATTTTTGACTTTACGCAAGTCAACAGCCTTGCTGGGCCAATTCTCTTTTAATGATTTCCTTTTTTGGAATAGCAAATCTAGATGTAGGCCGACAAATTTATTTGTCTCTTTACTGTCTCTAATAAAACTAATTTGCACTAGCCGCCTAGTTTCCTTATTCTCTCCCGGCAAAATAAGCCATGGTGTTTGGGCAATATTTTTGGCTTTTTTTTGTACGCGATACTCTCTTATTTCTTTAGATTCCATGTTTTCATTTTTAGTTAATTTTTGATAATTATATTATTTTATTAAAAAGTTATCCACAGGTTGACACTCTTTTATGTTCGTTAAATGTTCGCTATAATATAATAATAGTATTTATAAAAACATTGTCAAATGCTTACGCCAAAACAAAAACAAATCCTGGGATATTTAGAAAAATGTCTCAAAAAAAATGGCTATTCCCCTTCTCTCGAAGAAATGGGAAGACATTTTAAGTTAGTAAAATCAACCATACATAAGCACATAGAGAATCTAAAAGAAAAAGGATATTTGAATAAAACTGATTACCAGGCGCGAGCTATAGAATTACCAAAATATAAAAAAAGTTCTGAATTGATAGAAATACCTCTTTTGGGAACAATCGCAGCTGGCCAACCGATTGAAGCGATTGAGGGAAAAGAAACTATTAAAGTTCAACAGAGTCTGCTCTCAAAATCAGGAGAACATTTTGCTTTAAAAGTCCATGGTGATAGCATGATTGAAGACGGAATTTCCGATGGCGATACAGTGATAATAAGGAAACAGCTAACCGCAGAAAATGGTGAAACAGCAGTCGCCGTTTTGAATGGTAATGAAGTGACTTTGAAAAAGATATTTAAAGAAAAAAATGGTTTTAGATTGCAACCCGCAAATTCAACTTTAAAACCGATTTTTGCAAAAGAATTAGAAATCCAAGGCAAAGTTATCTCGGTAATAAGAAAATTTGAAGATTTTAAAAAAAAAATAATTTCAGATGAAAACAAATTTAACAATTATAAAAATATTGAAGAAAATGGAATATTTTTAGATGCTGACTTTAGTTTAAATAGTATATACAACATAGATTGTTTAGAGTTAATGAAAAAAATAAAGAGCAATTCTATAAACTTAATATTTTCTGATCCACCCTATAATCTAAGCAAAAGCAACTTCAAAATTAAATTTGTTAAATCGGGTGGTCCAGATTTAAACACAAATAAAGGAAAATGGGATTATTTCAAAAACGATGATTACGAAACATTCACTAAAAAATGGCTAGAGGAATCATTCCGAATATTAAAAGAAAATGGTAGTATTTGGGTAGCAGGAAGCTATCATAATATTTATATGGTAGGTTACATAATGCAAAAAATTGGTTTTGAAATATTAAATGAGGTATTGTGGCACAAATCTGATGCAACTCCGAATATGTCTTGCACTAGATTTGTTGCAGATCACGAAAATTTTATATGGGCAAGAAAAGGAAAAAAACATACTTTTAATTATGATATAATGAAAAATCTTAATGAAGGAAAACAAATGAGGTCGATTTGGACTAGAGGAAAAACGGCTGGTGGGAAAAAAATACACCCGACCCAAAAACCAGAGTGGCTTTTGGAAAGAATTATTATGGCTGCATCCGTTCCCAAAAATATAGTTTTTGATCCCTTTATGGGATCTGGTACTACCGCGATAATATCTAAAAAACTAAATAGAAATTTTCTTGGGTCAGAAATCGATAAAGAATATTATAAAAAATCTCTGGAAAGATTAAAAAATACAAATAAATGCCTCACTATTTAATTTTTGGCGATGCTATTAAGATACTGCCCGAATTAAGACTTAGCGTGGATGCTATAATAGTCGATCCTCCATATAATACGGCAAACAAAAACACAAAGATACTAAAAGGGAGAAAGGATAGGTCATCTGATTTTGGTTGTTGGGATTATTTCTCCGACCAAGATTATTTAAAATTTACAGAAAATTGGATTAAACTGATTAAACCCATTATAAAAAAGTCCGGCAATTTACTTACTTTTTGTAAATTAGAATATGTCAGCGATGTTCGCCGCTTGTATGAAAAAAGGGGGTTTAAACACCACGGAACAATAATATGGCATAAAACAAATCCCGCGCCACAAATTAGGAAAACCGGCTTTCTGTCATCGTGCGAAGCAATATTGTGGGCGACTAATGGATTTGATGGCAACAAAATATCTTATACTTTTAATTTTTCAAAACAAAATGAAATGCATAATTTTATAGAATATCCAATATGCATGGGTAACGAAAGAACATCTCACCCGACTCAAAAACCTAAAAAGGTTTTGTCTCACCTCGTAAAAATATTTACTAATGAAAATGATTTAATATTAGATTGCTTTGCAGGTAGTGGCACATTGGCAGAAGTCGCTAACGATTTAAACAGAAATTCAATAAGTATAGAAAACAATAAAAATTATTTCAGCATAATGAAAAACCGTTTGAAAAAAATAGATAAACTAAAACTAATTATAATAAACAGTACAAAAATACAAACAATAAAAAAAGATGGCTAACCGCCATCTTTTTCATCTCTTTATTAAAACTTTATTTTTAATTCTTTAAAAGTTTTATTTTCCCAATCTATTAAATATGCGTGTCTTTTACCATTTTTATCAACACTTAAAAATACATTTGGTATTCTATCATTGTTCTTCCTTTTCTGCTCGCTAAATAATTTAAAAATCTTTTTAAAGTCAAAATCCTCTTCAGAGAATATCCATACCCCACCAAAGGCATTGTTGTTTTGGTGGCCATGATCTAAATAGTTATTCCAAGAATGCTCTAGTTCTAATTTTTGGTTTGTACCTCCAGAAAAAATTAATTCCACATCTGGGCCACTAGAACTAATAACTTTTACATCAACAATCTCCCTACCATCTATGGAAAATGTGCGATTCCAACGTAAAAATAGTTTCAAAAAATTACTAAATTCATCTTCTTTCCTTATCTCATGGTCAACTTTGCACTCACAGTATTGTTTCTTTAAATCCCCCCATTTATAATTCAGTCTATTCTCAATATTATCATTCTCCTTAGAAAATTCAGTTATAGCATCAGCCAAAGGATATAATTTATAATTATTACCATCTTTATCTTTGCACTCTTCAGTAGATAAATTTATGCTTATAAGTATTGGTTTGTTGTCATACAAATCTTCAATCTTGATTGCGTAAATCTCACTCCATGGATCTTCTTTTGTTGGCAAGACAAAAAGAGGATGCATATTTTTTCTATGAAATTTTTTACCTTCCCATAAGTTTATAATACTAAAATCTAAAATTGTATTACCGGAATCAGCAAAATTATTAATTAAGCTTCTGATAAAGTATTGTCCATTAGTGCTTCTAAAAACTGCCTCTTTGGGGAAGTTGTCATTATCCCTTTGCAATGGCATACCCGCGTTTCTTTTTAACATCCCTTTTACGTGCGCTTGTGATTCTCTAACATTAAGCAACCATGCCTCTAAACCCAATAATTCCTTTAACTTCTTGTCATTTGTAAAAGCAGTAAGTTTCTCTTTATCTAAAATAATATTTCCGTTACAAACTGCATTTACCAATCTATTATCTCTACCCAAACTATAAAAATTTACAATTCTAGAACCTCTTTTAACTAACCCTCTCCAAGTAAGTAGGGTTGATAAGTTGCCCCTCAATCCACCGAACCGTGTATCTTTCAAATATTTATAGTCCTTTTTGTCTACTCTCAAACGAACGAGATCAGCTTTATAACGATTAGATAATTCTGCAAGGTCATTCGTATTAAAAAAATTATTGCGATAAAAACTAGCGATATCTAGGGCTAAAAATAAAACTTTTGGTATTTTTATTTTATACATTTTTTAGATTAGAATATATATCATTTACCGAATCGTTTTCGTCTAAAGCCTCAAAAAGCTTTTGCGCCTGTTCTCTGTCTTTTTCCGATATTTCAACTTCTTCTTTTGCTACCCAGTCTAATGACGCAGAATCAATTTTTGCTTGTTTTTCCTCAAGGGTTTTTTTTACTTTTTCTAATTCCTCTGGTTTTGTATAAACATCAAGCATGTTTTCATGCCAATAAACATCATCAGCCCCCGACTCTATAGCTAAAAGTTCTAATTCTTCTTTGGTTTTTCCTTCACCGCTTATTGTTATAGCTCCTTTTCTGTCAAACATCCATCTCACTGCTCCTTCTCCAGCTAACTTTCCTCCGTTTTGGTTAAGAGCAACCTTTATTTCGCCAAGAGTTCTGTTTGTGTTGTCTGTGATTCCGTCAATTATTAAGGCAATTCCGCCGGGTCCGAAACCCTCATATGAAACTTCTTCCAGGTTTTCGCCGGCAAGCTCGCCCGTGCCTCTTTTAATAGCCCTTTCAATATTCTCTTTGGGCATGTTAAACTTTTTGGCTTGCTCTATGGCCACTTTAAGCTTGGGGTTAGTTATCGGATCACCTCCCTTTTCCTTTGCCGCAATAGTTATTAATCTTCCCATCTTAGAAAAAATCTTACCCTTTTTTGCATCGGCAACCTCTTTTTGAGCTTTTATGGTCTTAAAATGGCTATGTCCCGACATGGTTTTTTAACTTAAATTTAATAAATAATACAAATAAGGCAGAAATTATAGTTATTATTAGGGCTGTAAAAAATAAAAACCAAGGATTTGAGCTTTTTCCTGCCTGCGCAGGCAGGAAATCTTCTTGGTTTATTGATTCGTTTACAGCAGCTAACCCTGCCTCAATTTTATTACTATTACCAGATTTTTGAGAATTAGGCAAGCTTTGTATTATATTTTTATCTCCCGGCGTTAAAGACGTACTCCATTGCCAGCCGGAGTTTGTTTTATTATACGATTGATTTTTGGGAGCTGCATTGTATGTTAAAGAATCAATAATTTTATCATCCGGCCAAAGAAGATTTAAACCATCTTTAGAGTTATTTAAAGTTATTTTTGTGTCGGGTCTTTTTAAAATTAAATATCCATCAGGAGCTATTTTTGCGTTTTTATCGAAAGTATAGGTTGTTTTTGCGCCTTCTATATCTTCAATTTTCCAACCCGACAGGTCTGCTTCAAAATTATTTGAGTTATATAGTTCTATCCATTCGCCCTGGTCATCAGCGCCTTCTGGAGAGGGGAGAATTTCATTTAAAACCACGCCCGTCGGATAGTTTATAAGAGGCCCGACCTCTTCTGCTTCTTCTTTAAGTTCTTGGAGAGGTCGGGCCTCTCCGGTGCTTTCGGCTATTGCTCCTGCGCTGTTCTGTGCCTTCGGCGTGCCTCCTGGATTTTCGCTTGTCTGCCATGCCTGATTCTCGCCCCGAGCTTGCCGAAGGGTTTCCATGGTCTGTTTTGAGCTATTATCTCCTCCGAACCAACCAGAACTACAATTTACCTCGTCGATTAAATTATTTGAACTGTCATATAGTTTTAAATCTTCGCCTGTGTTTCCCAATGCTCCTTTGTAAATCAAATCAGCCGTAACGTTAGGCAATGTGTCGTCATCGGTTCTTTCTAACAAATAAAAACCATTGGCGGAAATTGTACCAGCTAACTTAATATCAGGAGTGCCATCATTAGCTTTTATCAGCCAGCCATCAAGAGTTATGGGGTTTGAAGTATTATTGTATAGTTCCAACCACTCGTCGTTTGCCGAGGCAATAGTGCCCATCCATGCGATTTCGTTAATAACAACGTCTGAAGCGTTCGCCGCAAAACATTTTATCGGTAGTAAAGCAAAAACTAAAAAAAGAATAATTAATAGATTTTTATTCATTCTTTCGCCGGTGTTTCTTCTATATTAATTGGTTTTGGTTGTTTTTATTTTTTATTCCCAAGTGTTCGTAGGCAAGGCGCGAGGCAATTCTGCCGCGGGGAGTGCGCTCTATAAACCCGCACTGCATTAAATAGGGTTCGTAAATATCTAAAATAGTATCTTCTTCTTCCATGGCAGCAGCGGACAGAGATTGCAGGCCAACCGGTCCTCCATTAAACTTTTCTATTAAAGCCATTAATATTTTTCTGTCACCCGGTTCTAGTCCCATTTGGTCAACTTCTAAAAATCCTAAAGCGTGGTCTGATATTTCTTTTGTGATTACGCCGCTACCCTGCACCTGGGCAAAATCCCTTACCCTTTTTAAAAGTCGGTTGGCGACTCTGGGTGTAAATCGAGAGCGGCTAGCGATTGTTTTTATTGCTTCTGGTTCTATCTTAATTCCTAAAATATTAGCTGACCTCTCTATTATTTTTTCTATATTTTTTTGTTCATAAAAGTTCAGTTGAAAAGTAGCTCCAAAGCGATTTCTCAAAGGAGAAGACAATAAAGCAGGTCTTGTGGTAGCCCCGATTAAAGTAAATTTCGGCAGTTTTAACTCCATGGTTCTCGCCATAGGACCCTTGCCCAAAATCAGGTTTAATTTATAATCTTCCATGGCAGGATATAAGTATTCCTCTATGGTTTTGTTCATTCTGTGCACTTCATCAATAAATAAAACATCGCCTTCGGATAAATTGGTCAAAATGGCAGCCAGGTCGCCAGCTCTTTCAATGGCAGGGCCCGAGGTCGCCCTTATTTCTTTTCCCATTTCAGAAGCTATAAGATGAGCCAGCGTTGTTTTGCCAAGTCCTGAGTTGCCGTAAAACAAAAGATGGTCAGGCGTCTGGCCTCTTTGCTTTGCGGCTGTTATAATAATGCGTATATTCTCTTTAATTTTATCCTGGCCGATATAGTCAGACCAATTTTTTGGTCTTAAAGCAGAGTCTAACACTTCGTCTTCCTTGTTTGGTTTTTTTGTTAGGATGCTTGACATAAGCGATATTAGATGATATAATACAAAATATTGAAAGTTAAATAGCCTATTGATTAAAGCGGCTCTAGAGTTGGAGGTAAATTTTTGGATTTGTCTCAGCTTCGGATAATCTTGCTCCGGCTCGATTATTCCTCAGACAAATCTTTATTTATGTCCCAGACATAAAACTACCTCCAACTCTAGAGCCGCTTTTTAAGTAGCTTCTTGGTCTGCTTCAACGACTCTTTTGACTTCTTCAAAGGTAGTCTCTCCCAAAACAACATCAATAAGACCGGACTGGTACATTGTTACCATCCCTTTTTTAACAGCTAATTCTCTTATTGATGAAACAGGAGGGTTGGTTAAAATAAACTTCTCCATTTCGGAATCAACTAAAAATGCCTCAAATAATCCTTGTCTGCCCTTATATCCTGTAAAGTTGCAAGCTTCGCATCCTCCTTCTTTAACTTTTGCAATTTCTACTTTATCTAAATCAGGAAGCTTTATATCAGCAGGCAAAGACTTTAATCCTTTTTTAATTTCTGCTCTTTCCGATTGAGAGGGCTTTGTTAAAGCAGAACATTTTTTGCAAACCTTTCTTACCAATCTTTGCGCCACAGCCATTTTTAAACCAGAGGCAATTGACGAGGAATCGGTCCCTAAATCCACCAATCTCGGAATGGTGCCTGCCGCATCATTAGTGTGCAGGGTAGACAATACCAAGTGTCCCGTTAAAGCAGCCTGCAGCGCAATTTTAGCTGTTTCTAAATCTCTAATTTCGCCCACCAGTATAACATCAGGGTCTTGCCTCACAATTGATCTTAGCCCGTCTGAAAAGTCATAGCCTTTTTCTGGAGCTACTTGTGTTTGTGATATGCCCTGTAAGTGATACTCAATTGGGTCTTCAATTGTAATGACCTTTATCTCCGGGCTCTGTATTTTTTTTAAGAAAGCATAAAGAGTGGTGGTTTTACCGGAACCAGTGGGACCCGTAACAATTATCATGCCGTTGGGTTTTTGTATTTCCTTTTCAAATGTTTTATAAAGGTCTTTTCTTAATCCTAAATCATCTAAGGCAATTAAGCTCTTTGGGTTTAGAATTCTCATTACAATCGACTCTCCATATTCGGCGGGCAAGCTGGAGGTTCTTACTTCAATCAGAGCGTTGTCTATTTCTATCGTAAATCTGCCGTCCTGAGGTTTATCGGTTATATTCAATTTAAGCTTTGAAAGGAGTTTTAATCTGGAAAGCAAGTGACGATATGCATTTTGGTCAAAAAAAACAACATCCTGTAAGATGCCGTCTAATCTTATTCTTAATCTAGCTTCTTCTTCCTGGGGTTCTATGTGAATATCAGAAGCGTCAAGAGTAATTGCCCCGAATAAAATGACGTCTAAAAGTTCTGTAACGTTTTGGGGGATGTACTCTTGGATTTTTTTCTTATAGCCGCCGATATTTTTTACATCCTTTTTAACCTCCTCAATTATTTTTGGAGAAATTGTTACAGACCCCAATAATTTTTTTGTTTCCTCCATAATATTTTATTTCTCCATACTATCTGTTATTATTTTTAAATCCGCTCCCTGTTTCATTAAATAGCCGGCAGTTTCAAAAATGTCTGCGGTTATTTTAGAGTTTTTAAAATTATCCGTATAAAGCACCAAACCTGATAAAAGGCATTCAGCAGCTTCTTTTTTAATGGAATTATTGTTAATATTTTTTATTAAGTCAAAAACCGCTTCTATCAAAGAATGATTGCTTAATAAGTTAATTTTACCAAAGTTTTCGTTATTTTGCTCGTTGTCAATGTTCAGAACAGGAGAATCCAGCAAAAAACCGAAAGAATTCAATTTATCGGATAGGTATGTTTTATAGTTTTTTATGCCCAAGGTTATAATAAGGTCGGGCTTTGATTCTGAAAAATAAAAGGAGATATTGTCTTTTTTTATAGAGGAGCCCTTTTCTACGGTTAAGTGTATTTTAAGGACTTCATCATTTTTTTCATAATAGATTTGTGATATTTCGGCTATTTTATTTGGAATTGAGATTATAAAGTTTTTAGGATAGGAAATAAAGTCTAAGGATGGCGCTAAAAACTTAAGATTTTCCGGGATAGCCTCTATAATTAAGTTTACATTTTTGTTTAATTCTTTTAAAGTATAAAAAAGAGCCAATGCAGAAACTATGCCCTCTGGCTCTTGCGAAGGTATAAGATAAATATTTTTAGCTTCCCCTATAATTTTTTTTGTCTCTTCTATGTTCTCCATCTTTTTGAATTACTATACCCTATTCGATTTTGACTAACAAGTCAACCCCGCCCTCTATGCTAAATGATTTATACAATAGCTTAGAGGGCGGGGTGCTCACTTTGTTCGCATGCAAAAGAAATACACAACCAAAGATTTTAAACAAACTCAAAAACTGGGTGAAGCTCTTGCGAAAAAAATTTTAAAACTAGGCGCGCAAAAAAGAGCGCTGATTTTCGGTTTGCAAGGAAACTTAGGTAGCGGAAAAACAACTTTTTTGCAGGGTTTTGCCAAGGGACTGGGTGTTAAAGAAAAAATATTAAGCCCGACTTTTGTAATAATGAAAAAATTTAGAATGCTGGCATTGAGCGGATTCAAATATTTTTATCATATTGATTGCTATAGGATAAAAAGTCATAAAGATATCGCGCAATTGGGATTTAAGGAAATTATTTCTAATTCTAAAAATATTATAGCTGTTGAATGGCCGAATGAGGTAAAAAAAGTTTTACCCAAAGATTCAATTGTAATAAAATTTAAATTTATTAATGAAGATAAAAGAGAGATAGCTATTAATTTTGAAAACGGCCTTTTAAAATGATATAATAAAATATGGAAGAGAAAAAATTGATTATTGTAGATTCTAATAGTCTTTTGCACAGAGCTTTTCACGCTCTTCCTCCTTTGTCAACAAAATCCGGACAAGAGACAGGAGCTATTTACGGATTTTTGCTGACTTTGTTTAAAGCTATAAACGATTTAAGAGCCAACTATATCGTTGCCTGTTTTGATACTAAGGCCCCAACGTTTAGGCACGAAAGGTTTCAAGAGTATAAAGCTCAAAGGCCCAAGACCCCAGATGGAATAGTGTCTCAAATACCAATAGCCAAAGAAGTTCTGCAGGCATTTAAGATTCCTGTTTTTGCAAAAGAGGGGTTTGAAGCAGATGACTTGATTGCTACAATTTCAAAGCTCTCTCAAGAGCAGGATAAAAGTTTGCAAGTATATATCTTGTCTGGCGACCTTGATAATTTGCAGCTGGTTAACGAAAAGGTAAAAGTTTATACTTTAGGTAGGGGCATTAAAGATACAGTTATTTATGATATAAATAAAGTAAGGGAACGTTTTGGGGTGGAACCCGAACAAATGATTGATTTTAAAGCATTAACTGGAGACCCATCAGATAATGTTCCGGGAGTTAGAGGAATTGGAAAAAAGACAGCAGCAGAAATAATACAAAGATACGGCAGCATAAAAAACCTTTATGACGAGCTTTCTACAGATACAGCTGTGTTAAAGCCAAAAATAAAAGAGGCGCTGAAGAAGAACAAAGAAATGGCCTTTTTATCACTGGAATTAGTAAAAATGAAGAATGATGTTGATTTAGATTTTTCCGCCCAAGGCGGACCAGCCTCGGGCTGGAAAGTTCAAGATTGTAAATTTGGAAACTTTGATTTTAAAGAGGTTGAAAATAAATTAAAAGATTTAGAATTTAACAGTCTTATAACCCGTTTATTATCATTAACTAATAATTAAACTTATGGCTAAAATTTCTTTTAAAATAGCTCTGCCGATAATTCTTGCAGGAATTTTTTCTATAGTCACTTTTATGGCGCTTAACTATGAGAAGTTGAGCATAGAATTTTATTTAGTTTTTTTTCTTTTGACAGTATTTGTATTTTTCTTCGGTTTTGCCATTGGCCAGAGCTTTGCTTCGCCTATTAGAAAATTATTAAACAGAGCTGTGGAATTAAGCGGAGGAAATTTGTCTAGCAGAGCTTATTTGGAAACCAAAGACGAGCTGTCGGAGCTGGCAAGGGTTTTTAATAAAATAGCCCAAGAACTTGAAGAAAGCCGCATTCTTCAAGGAGAAACAGAAAAATCAGTTGATATTAAAGTAAAAGCCAGAACACAGGCCCTGGAGGAAACGATAAACGCATTAGAGCAAAAAGTAAAAAACAGGACCATAGAGCTAGAAAGATTAATGCAAGAATCAAAAAAGTTGCAAGAAGAGGCAAAATCAAAAGAGCTACAAGCAGGAGAGCTCAAAAAAGAATTTGATATTTTAAGATCAAAAGTGGGAAAATACAAACTCAATAAAATAAGCGAATTAAAATGAGCTTACCCCGCCCTCTAAGCTATTGAATAAATATTCAGCATAGAGGGCGGGGTGCTCGCAAACTCGCATGCCTGAGCTACCAGAGGTCCAAACAACCATATGCGGATTAAAATCAAAGGTCCTTGGAAGGACCTTTGTTGATGTTTGGTCAGATTGGGAGAAAATTGTTAAAAAACCGAAAAATTTCCATTTTTTTAAAAAAGAACTTAAAAGGAAAAAAATTAATAAAATTTGGCGAAGAGCAAAAAATATTATTTTTGATTTATCTGGCGGCTGCTCACTTTTAATTCATCAGAAAATGACAGGGCATTTGCTTCATGGAGCATGGAACATGAAACATGGAACATGGACACCTGCCGAGAAGGGGCCATTAGACGACCCGATGAATCGCTTTATCCATTTGATGTTTTTTTTAGACAACGGAAAAATGCTTGCTTTGTCAGATTTAAGGAAATTTGCCAAAGTTGAATTATGGAAAACAGAAGAGTTGTTAAATTCCGTCGAGTTTCAAAAATTTGGGCCGGAACCCTTAGAAAAAAGTTTTACTTTCAAAAGATTTAAAGAAACGCTGAAAGGAGAAAAAAGCTTGCCTGCCGGCAGGCAGGGAAAGGTAAAGCAAGTTTTGATGGACCAAAATGTGATTGCGGGCATTGGTAATATTTATTCTAGCGAAGCATTATGGTGGGCAAAAATACATCCAGAAAAAGATATTGCCAAGTTAAACGAAAAAGAGTTAAGATTGCTTTATCAAGCCATTAAAAAGGTTTTAAAATTAGGAATTAAGCTTGGCGGGGAAAGTTTTTCTGACTACAGAAAACCTGATGGTTCAAAAGGCGATTTTGACGATGAAAGAAAGGTATACCGAAAAGAAGGTAAAAAATGCCAACGCTGCGGTAAAAAAATTAAACGGCTTAAATTGGGCCAGCGTAGTGCATTTTTTTGCCCCAACTGCCAAAAACTATAGCATGGTCATATTTCTTTACGGAGAAGATTCATATAGGTCAAAGAGAAAGCTAGAAGAGATAATTGAGAGTTATAAAAAAATTCACAAAAGTGGACTAAATTTAATTTATTTTGATGCAGACAGTCAGGACTTTAAGGATTTTGCCGGTAATCTTAAAATTACCTCAATGTTTGATGAAAAAAAACTGATAATTTTAAGAGGTTTATTTTCCGCCAAAGGCGGACCAGCCTCGGGCTGGCAGGAAGGTCTTTCAGAAAACATAAAAAACTTAAAGGAAATAAAAGATATCATCGTTATTTATGAAAATGTAGCAATAGACAAAAGAAACAAGCTTTTAAAAACATTAGAAAAAGAAGTTAAATGCCAGGAGTTTAATTTTTTACAGCCCTCGCTTCTTAAAAAATGGACCAAACAAGAATTTGAAAAAAATAAAACAAAGATTAATCCTGAAGCAGAGGACCTTCTCATAGGCTTTGTGGGAAACAACCTCTGGCAAATGGCAAATGAAATAAAAAAGCTTTCAGATTATAAAAGAGGCAGCGTCATAAAAAAAGAAGACGTTGAATTGCAAGTAAGAGCTAAGACCGAAAGCGATATTTTTAAAACGATAGACGCGTTGGCCTCAAAAAATAAAAAGCAGGCCATAGATCTTCTGCATAAGCACATAGAAAACGGAGATAGCCCTCTGTATCTCCTTTCAATGATAAGTTATCAGTTTAGAAACCTTTTAATAATTAAAGAGTTGCAAGACGTGCAAAAGCCCTACGCGGTTATTATAAAAAAAAGCGGCTTGCATCCTTTTGTAGTCAAAAAGAGCTATGAGCTTTGTAATCAGTTCTCGTTCTTACAACTAAAAAAAATCTACCAGAAGATTTTTCAGATAGATTCAGATATTAAAACAGGGAAAATTGAAGCGGAAATAGCCTTAGACCTATTAGTCTCGGAGATATAAATTACTTTTGGTTAATAAACCTTGTTATTCTGGATTTTCTTCTAGCAGCAGTATTCTTTTTTATAACCCCAACTTTAGCTGCTTTATCTAAAGCCTTGTAAAGGTTGGGTAACAGTTTTTTAGCTTCTGCATTTTTCTTTGCAGACACTAAAATACCAATCTCTTTAATGAGACTTTTCATCTTATTTTTATAAACAAGATTCTGTATTCTGCGCCTTGCTGATTGGCGGATAGCTTTTTTAGCTGATTTTATTATAGCCATAGTATATTAGACCCGCTACTTTGTATTTTCTAATTTACCATAGTATAATAAAAGAAACAAGAGTAGTATTAATCTTATTTTAAATTATATGACAGAACAACTTCCATCAAATGAACCATCGTCAGAATCAGAAACAGAGCCTCAAGCTCCGCAACCACCCGAGCAAGAAAAAACACCAAATATTGAGCCAGATTTAGATGTTGCGAAAAAAGAATTAGAAAAGCTTTATAGCCCAGAAAAATCATCAATTGATGTTGGTTTAGATGTTGGAAAAGGCATTGAAAAAGAACCAGAGATATTTATTGATAAATCAATCTCAGCAGAGAAAGCTGTAGAAATGCCATCAATTGAAAATAAACCAGATAAAAATAAACCAGAAAAAACACCAGAACAAATAAAAGCCGAGACAGAACTCGCAGAAAGAAAAGAACAAAAAAGAGAAAAAGCGAAAGCCGACCTTCCGCAAATATTGGAAAATATTTACGATACCAGAAAAAGAAAAGACAGGGTGAACGAGCATTATTTTCTGGAAATGGCAAAGGAGTCATACGAAAGAATAACTGGAAAAAAATTAGATGAAGAAACAGTAAAAAGAGCAGACCTTGAACTAAAGGAAGAAAGGCTTGTCAGAATGAAGTCCGAGGAATACAGAGAAAAATTTACGAGTCGGGCAGAAGCCTTAGCAGAGCAAAGAAAAAGATCTGAAGTTTTATCAAAAGTTTCAGCAAGGCGCTTGCCCTATCTTTCTAATAAAGAAAAATTACAATACACAGCTCAAGATGGGGTCATAGATTACAATAAGTTTAATGTGGATATGGTAGGCAAAATAGACGCTAAAAGACAAGAATTAGAGAAAAAAGGAATTGTTGTTTCTGCAAATGCTCTTTACGCTATGGCAGAGCGGGGAATGAGGCCAGAAGATATTCAAGTAAGAGGATTTTTCGGGAAAATATTTATGGGCAGCGATATAAAAATATCGCAAGACCCGTTATTCAAAGGAGAAAAGCCCAGAGCTCGCGAATTGTTTAAAAATGAATTTAAAGAAATGGTAAAAGGTTTAGAGGGTGAGTTTTACCAATCTATAAAAGACGAGGCAAAGGCATCAATTGAGAGGCAAATTAAAAGAGGCCGGGAAATGTGGAGAGCGAAAAAGCAAAAACACACGAGAGACATATTAAGTGAATCCGTAAAGCAGATAGAAACAGAGAAAAAAGCCGAAGATGAAAAAAAGAGAGAGAAACTGAAGAAGCCATTAATTGAGGTAGTTACTAGGATAGGCAAAGAAAGAACCCCTGAACAAATGAGAGAAATGGAAAAAATAAGGAAACAGGTTGAGGCAGATATAAAGAGAAAAAAGAAGCCAGTAAAAAAGCCTGCCCCCAAAAAACCAAAAGCCAAGGGTAAATAATTTCTACAAAGCCCCGCTTTTCAAGCGGGACTTTTGTTTATATTTTGAAATAAGCGTGTTATAGTATAAAAACAGTTATTTATCCGCACCTTGACACCAAGATAAGGAATATATGCCATGAGTGAAAAAAAGGTATTCTTGTGCCGGCTTATCAGGCCTGCAAACCCGCGAGGACGGGTTAATATCTATAGTCAGTTTACCAAGAGAACTACAACCTACGGGCTTGTCATGGTGGCAACTGTCATCAGCAAATTCTTGGGTTGCCAGGTTGAGGTGATTGATGAGGAAAACTATTGTGGCCCAAGGGGCAGAGATGGCTTCCCCGACCACGAGGCCTTACAGCAAAAGAATCCAGCAGACATTGTTGGATTTTACTGCGGTTTGACAAGCACCATAGAGCGCGTCTGGGAATTGGCTGGCTTTTACAAGTCACAGGGAGTAATCACCCTAGCCGGTTCTTGGCATGCGCACTATTGTCCAGAGGAAACCCTGCGCCGCAATATTGATTTAGTGGTGCACGGCGACGCTGAGATGGAAATAATAAAAGTATTTGCCAACATCAATAGCGGCCGTCCCTTGCACGAAGGTGTTGGGGGCGTTTCGTATTTGGATGGCGATAAGGTTAGGCATGTTTTGCCAAACCTTCGGGATGCTGGTCAGATACCTGACTGCGATGAGAAAAAGCTTGTTTTTTTAGAAAACAGGCTGACCTGCGAAGAATTGAGTAAGTTGCCATATCCTGATTTTGGGCTTGTAAAGTACGCCAGAATCAAGATCTACCCTATTGGCAGAATCCGTGGCTGTAGTATGGGGTGCAAATACTGCACTGTAAAGGGTGGCGTACGGTTTGCCAGCGCCGAGTGGTTTTTCGGATTTGTCGACTGGCTTGTCAAAACAAGAAGAGCCCAAAGCTTTTTTATTGTTGACGACAGGTCAGAAGAGGATCTTTGGGGAACTATCGGGTTCTTTGAGATGGTAGCCAAGAAATATGGCAGAAGATTGAGATTTACTGTTCAGATGCGCTTGGCAGCAGCAAAAAATACCAAACTTATGGATATCATGAGAGAAGCTGGCGCCATCGCAGTCTGCATTGGCCTGGAGTCGCCTATTGAAGAAGAGTTAAAGGCGATGAAAAAAGGATTGGTAGCAAAAGTAATGCTTAGTCTTCTTAAAGTCTGGCGTAGATACATGAAGGTGCATGGAATGTTTATCTTCGGGTTTCCTGCAGTTGGACTCAAAATGACCATCGCAGAAAGAATACGGATATTCAAAAGATTCATCAGAAGAGCGAGGTTGGATTTTATTCAGGTGCTTCTGCCTATTCCTTTGCCAGGGAGCGAGCTCTACAGTGAAAGTAAGGCAGCTGGAAAACTTTTCCCATTGTCAGTTGCTGGATGGAATAAGTACGATGGAAACTTCCTCTTGTTCAAACCAGATAGCGACGTGAATATGCGGGAGTTCCAGTCGGCTCATGTAAAAATCATGGCATGGTTTTACAGCCTACTAAGCTTTTACAAGATGGTTTACAGGACTCTGACTTTGCCTGTAGATTATTTCTTGCGAGGCTGGGATACATGGCGTTCTGATTGGGGCCGCGAGGTTATATTGTGGATTGGCCACAATATTGTTACGCGCTGGCTTAAGACCAGAGAAAGCGAAGAGCACATAGCAAACTTAGAGCAACAGAGCTAGGTGCATGGGACGAGCAATCGTCCTTTTTTATTTTATAATTTTTTAATTAGGTCCCTGATTTCTGCCGCCCTTTCAAAGTCCAGATTTTTAGCAGCCGTCTTCATTTCTTTTTCCAAAAGTTTTTTATCATGCACTTGCCAGAATTCAGAGGCAATATCCTCTTTTTTAGAAAATCCCCAATCTCTTATATCTTTAATTATGGGTTTTGGAGTTATTTTATTTTTTTTGTTGTATGCTGCCTGTATTTTTCTTCTTCTATTTATTTCATTTATGGCAGACTTCATAGAGCCGGTTATTTTATCGGCGTATAAAATTATGCGGCCATCGGGGTTTCTTGCTGCTCTGCCCATTGTTTGTATCAATGTTGTTTTGTTTCTTAAAAAACCTTCTTTGTCTGCGTCTAGAATTGCAACCAAACTAACTTCTGGCAAATCAATGCCCTCTCTTAAAAGGTTAATGCCCACTAAAACATCATATTTGCCTTCGCGCAGGTTTTTTAATATTCCCGGCCTTTCTAATGTTTTTACTTCAGAGTGCAAATATTGAGTTTTAATGCCTTTTTCTATTAAGTAGTCAGAAATTTCTTCAGCCAACCTTTTTGTTAAGGTTAAAACCAAAACTCTTTGCTTTTTGGCAGTTTCTTTTTCTATTTCTTGAATTAAGTCTTTAATTTGGTTTTCTGTTTTTTTTATTTCTATTGATGGCTCTAAAAGTCCGGTTGGCCTTATTAGTTGTTCTATAATATGTTTTCCTGATTTTTGTTTTTCAAAATCAGCTGGAGTTGCTGATACGTAAATTGTTTGTTTTTGCCTTTTTTCAAACTCTGAAAAAGTTAACGGCCTGTTGTCTATGGCAGAAGGCAATCGGAAGCCAAAATCAACTAAAGTTTCTTTTCTTATTTTATCTTGTACTGCCATTGCCCTTATTTGGGGTAAAGAAACGTGAGATTCATCAATAAACATTAGAAATCCGCCTTGCCCTGAACTTGTTGAAGGGTTAAAATAATTAAAGTAGTCAACTAAAGAAAAGGGCGCCTGTCCGGGGCTTCTGAATTCCAGGTGGCTTGAATAGTTTTCTATTCCATGGCACCAGCCGGTTTCTAAAAGCAGCTCTAAATCATAATTTGTTTTTTGTTCTAATCTTTCAACTTCCAACAGCTTTTTTTGTTTTTTTAGCTCCTTTAATCGCTCCTCCAGCTCCAATTTTATGTTTTCTATAGCAATTTCTACTTTATCCTGCGGGGTTACCCAGAAATGTGCCGGAAAAATCTTTAACTTTGGCCCTAAGTCTTTATACTTTTGGCCAAGGCCTGGTTTTGTTTCAGATATTTTTTCTATTTTGTCTCCCGCAAATTCTACTCTTAATATTTTTTCACCGGTAACTATGTAAATTTCAATTATGTCTCCTCTTGCTCTGAATGCGCCGGGCTTAAAATCGATATCATTTCTTTGGTATTGCAGGTTTGTTAAAAGAGATAAAAAGTCTTTTCTCTTTACCCCTTGTTTTGACCTTATTTCTAAAGAAATGTTTTCGTAGTTTTCTGGCGAACCAATGTTATATATGCAAGAAACAGAAGCGACAACAATCACATCTCTTCTCATAGTAACGTCCTGCACCGCTGCGTGCCTTAGCTTGTCTATTTCCTCGTTTATTTTCGCATCCTTTTCTATGTATGTGTCTGACTGCGGTATATATGCTTCGGGCTGATAATAGTCATAGTATGAGACAAAGTAATGGACAGCGTTATTTGGAAAAAACTCTTTGAACTCCTGGTATAACTGGGCAGCTAAAGTTTTGTTGGGAGATATAATTAAGGTTGGCTTTTGTATTTTTGAAATAACATTGGCGAGTGTGTATGTTTTCCCGCTTCCTGTAACGCCTAAAAGCACCTGGTCTTTTACTCCGGCTTTTAGATTTTTTGTGAGTTTGGCGATGGCTTGCGGCTGATCGCCCCTGGGTTTGAACTTGGAAACTAATTTAAACATGTTAAGATAGAAATATGATAAGTTATTTGGAGGGAAAAATCATTTTAAAGCGCGATAAGTTTGTTATATTAGAAGTCAACAATGTTGGCTATAAAGTTTTTTTGTCGCGTCAAACCTTGTTAAGGTTACCAGAGATTGGGCAGACTATCAAGTTGTTTTGCTTTCAAAACGTGAAAGAAGAAGCGCTTGATCTTTACGGCTTTTTAAACTATGAAGGACTGGAATTTTTTGAGACGCTAATGGATATTCGCGGAGTGGGGCCCAAATCAGCTTTAGATATTTCAGCCTTGGGTTCATTAGAAAAAATTAAAGAAAGAATTTTAGCCCAAGATGAGAAGATTTTTGAGGGTATCCCTGGCATTGGAAGCAAAAAAGCAATGACAATAATTTTGGAATTAACCGGGAAAATAAAAATGTTGGGAAATAAGAAGGGCTCTGCAGACGAAGCAGAGAGCGCTCTAATGCAACTTGGCTTTTCAAAACAGCAGGCAAAAGAAGCGCTGAGTCATGTTTCGGCAAATGTAAAAAATACTGAAGAAAGAATAAAATTTGCATTAAAAAACTTAGGTAAATAATATGCAAAATATTTTTATATTTTTAATTGGTTTGTTGTTTGGAATGGTTATTACCCGGTTGTTTGAATTTATTTTAAAAACAAATAAAAATTTGAGAAATAAATACTATAAACATCATAAGATTTTTTGGGGGTGTCATATTCATCACAGCACATATGGTATTTTGTTTATTGTAATAAGCATTATTTTATTTTTGATAAACCAAAAAACATCTGCGCTATTCTGGCTGGCACTCGGTATTGGAATTATTATTATTCACACCATTTCAGACCGCAGGTTTATTTTTATAGAAAAACAAAGATTGTAATCAATGACATTGAAAGAATCTTTTAAAAAAATTATCCCAAGATTTTTATTAAGCATTTATCATTACAAGCTGGCTCTATTGGGAGCTTTTGTTTTTGGTTTTCCAGGAAAAAACAGAGCTTTAAAAATAATTGGGGTTACCGGAACCAGCGGCAAATCAACGACAGTTGATTTTATCTGCAGGATTTTAGAAGAAGCCAGCAATAAAGTTGCTTCTATTTCTACGGTGAGATTTAAAATCGGAGATAAGGAGTGGAAAAATGAATTAAAAATGACAATGCCCGGCAGAATGAAGGTCCAGAAATTTTTAAGCCAGGCAATAAATGAAAAATGCCAATTCGCGGTTTTGGAAGTTTCCTCAGAAGGTATAAGGCAATTCCGCCACAAGTTTATAGATTTTGATACAGTGGTTTTTACAAATCTAAGCCCAGAGCATATTGAGAGCCATGGCGGGTTTAAAAACTATAGAAATGAAAAATTAAAACTATTTCGGGCAACAAAAAATATTCATATTGTTAATATGGACGACGAAAACGCAAAATATTTTTTAGATGTTCCTGCGGTTAAAAAAATAATATTCGGTCTTAAAGATGCAGAAAATATTAAAACAGAAAATGGAATTAGCTTTAAAATTCAGAACATAGAATTTAATTTAAACTTGTTTGGAGAGTTTAATGTTTACAATGCGTTAGCTGCAATTTGCGTTGCCAAGGCCTACAGCATTGATTTAGAAATTTGCAAAAAGGCATTGGAAAAAGCCAAGGGAATTGCGGGCAGAATGGAAATTATTGCCAAAAACCCAACTATAATTGTTGATTATGCTCACACGCCAGAACAACTTGAGGCAGTTTATAGAACATTTAAATCTCAGCCGTTAATTTGTGTTTTGGGCTCATGTGGCGGCGGGAGAGACAAATGGAAAAGGCCTGTTTTAGGAAAGATAGCATCGCAATATTGCAAAAAAATAATAATTACAAACGAAGATCCATATGACGAGAACCCTATGGACATTATAAAGGAGATTGCGTCAGGAATCAAAAATCTAACACTTCACCCCCACACCAAAGTTTCTGCTGAAACTTCTGGTGTGGGGGCAAGCACCCAACACCTAATCTTGGACAGAAAAGAGGCGATAAAGACCGCTATAAAAATAGCAGGGCCCGATGACGTTGTAATAATTACAGGTAAAGGATCAGAACCTTGGATGTGCGTGGGTGGAGGGAAAAAAATACCATGGAGTGATAAAAAGATAGTGGAGGAGGAATTAAACAAAAAAATTTTTACCCCGTAGGGTCGCGAAGCGACTCCTTCAGGGCCCTGGGATGACAGGCAAATAGCAAGAGCCGCGTTGGCCACAAAAACTTGACAAAGAATTTTTAATATGCTATCATCAAAACATAGTTCTTTTGATGTAAATACTTGCGTTTTGCCATACCAGAAAGAGGTTTAAAAACAGACAATTTTCTGGTGTGGCAAAGCATTGCGCTGAGCCCAAATATAAGTAGTTTTTGTTGAAAAGGGAGAAACGGCTATGTCTAAGAACACAGTCGTGGGGCCGGTATCAGAGCCGAGCCTGGAGAGATTGCTCGAGATGTACGAAACCTTGGACAGGCAGATACCGGAAATCCGGCGTCAGTTTAGGGAAGGCAGTTTGACCACAGATAGCATCCAGGCTGTTATCGAACACCGTGGTCAGGCCATTGTCGTCGTTTCCGACGGACTCGCCGCCGAACAGTCAATTGCGGAGCTAAAAGCTGAGGGGTTCAATGTCTGGAACGAAGTAAAGTTCCTCATGCGGAGCTCAGCTTATGTCGTGACCAATGGCGTCGTCTACCGCGTCGGCATCATCAAAGGCGACGAGTTTGACGACAACGTTCGGACCACCGAGAATATCCGCAAGGAAGCGGCCCGGCGTCGTTGGATAGAGCCGCCGGCAGAGCTCGCCCGACTTCTCCGAAAAAAGGTCTCGGACAAAGAACTCGAGAAAATGGGTCTGTGGTGGCTTGTGGTGATGCACAAGCCCGTGCCCGTCTCGGATGGCGGTCCGCTCTTGCTCGGTTTGAGTCGCGGTGGCGATGGCCGGAGGCTCAATGCGTACGACGTCAAGCCCGGCTACAGGTGGGATCGCGAGGACGGTTTCGCCTTCCTCCTTCCGCAAGTATCGGAATAAGTCCTCTGGACTTTGAGCATTTGCTCTTGACCTTGGACTTCTGCCCTTTGCATTTCGTCACAGACGACTTGCAAAGGGCTTTTGTTTTGTGATAAATTAAAATTGGTAATAGGCGAATCTTGCTCGAGATTACGGTTTCGGGCGGCCGAATCCAGTGTTTGTATGCTGAGAGCGTTTGCGACCAAGGTTTCAAACGGAGGGCATACGAATTACTTTCAAAAAAGAAGATACTTGGTATAAAACGCTATTGTATTTTAGATACAGAATTCGATTCAACCCCGAGATCGTTTAAAAACTTCAAGGGGCGGTGGCATAGGCGGTGTTTTATATAAATGCCCGACTCGGATGGCAATCCGAACTTGCTCGGTTTGAGTCGCAATGACAATGGCCGGAAGCTCAATGCGTACTACGACAAGCCCGGCAACAGGTGGAATCGCAAGAACGGTTTCGCCTTCCTCGTTCCGCAACTCTCTTCATTTCTCTCTCATTTTCTGAGAGAGTTTTGTTTAATTATTTTCCCTTGCCACCCACCAAGATTCCTGCCAACCTCATCAAGTTTTAATGATAAAGCAATATATTTTTTATTATCCAATGATTTTGTTTCCCAAAGCAGCATTAGAAATATTTTTAATGTGTCTATCTTTCTAATCGCCAACCGCACATAAGGTAGTTTTTCCGCTTGGCAAAGAAAGCTCGCGGTAATCACTGCCTCAATTGCTTCAATAAAAAATTTGTCAATTTTTTCACCCAAAGAATATCTGTGCGTCTTTGGTAAAATTGCATAACTTTGATACCAAAAAAGATAGGCTTCTTTCAACTTTTCTAAAACAGGCAAAAGTCTAGGGGGGGATTAAAAGCTAAATTATTTTGATTTTGACTATGAAAATTTTCTTTAATCATAAATTTGAAGATTTAATTAGTATTGATAATTTGCTTTCAGCCTGGCAAGAATTCATCAAGGGAAAGAAGAATAAAAATGATGTCCAGCTGTTTTTATTTTATCTAATGGATAATATATTATCATTGCGCAGAGACTTAAGCAACTATACCTACAAACACGGCGGTTATCAATGTTTTAAGATAAACGACCCAAAACCAAGGATAATCCACAAAGCCAGCGTCCGCGACCGGCTTTTGCACCACGCTATATATCGAGTATTATATCCTTTTTTTGATAAAATGTTTATTTCAGATTCATTCTCATGCAGAAATAATAAGGGCACACACAAAGCAATAAACAGATTTAGAGAATTTGCTTATCAAGTTAGTAAAAACAACACCAAAACCTGCTGGATTTTGAAATGCGACATCAAAAAGTTTTTTGCCTCAATTGACCAGAATGTTTTAATCAATATCTTAGAGCGACGCGTACCAGATAAGGATATTATAAACCTTTTGAAAGAAGTAATTTTTAGTTTTAATTCGTGTAAACAAGGAGTTGGTTTGCCGCTCGGTAATCTAACCTCCCAGCTTTTTGCAAATGTGTATATGAATGAGTTTGACCAGTTTATAAAACGTAAATTAAATGTAAAATATTATATCAGGTATGCAGATGATTTTGTTATATTTTCAGATAATAAAACATATTTAGAAAAGATAATTTTTCCTATAAAATATTTTTTGAGGAATAAATTAAAATTAAAATTGCATCCCAATAAAATATTTATTAAAACATTATGTTCGGGAGTAGATTTTCTTGGTTGGATAAATTTTTTTGACCACAAAATTTTAAGAACTAAAACCAAAGAAAGAATGCTAAAAAGAATAAAAAAGAATCCAAGTTGTGAAACATTGAATTCTTATTTGGGACTTTTGAAGCACGGGAACACGGGCAAGGTGATAAAAAAGTTGTTTAAAGCGAGTATTGTTTTTTAAATTGATTTATGGTAAAGTGTAAAAGACATAAGGAATGTCTTTTTTATTTTACTAATATGGAAAAAAGAACAAAAATGGCAAAATCTGTAAAAAAATTTATACGCAATCAAAAGGCGCAAATTAGGCGGCAGTTTTTTGATGTAAAAAAACAAGAAGAAGCAATAAAAGAAATGTATTTAAAATTAAATAATAAGAAGTAGCATGAAAATACAAGATATTCACAATTTATCAATTAAAATGGGCATAGAGTCGGATTTTAGAGGTAAAGAAGGCGTGCAGAAAGTTTTGGAAAATAAAAACAAAAAGTTTCAAAAAATGTCTGCGCAAGAGCAAGAAGAATTTGATAAGGACGCCCTGGAAAACCCCTATTTGGACTCGGGCGTTTATAACGTTTCAGATGACAAAGAAATAAAAAGGGTTCTAGTAGGAATTGACGTGGGTCCCGAAGAAATTCTATTGGCAAAGAGCTTGGGCAACATAGATTTAGTTATAGCCCATCATCCAATAGGCAAGGGTTTAGCGCAGTTAGCAGATGTGATGGATCTGCAGACTGATGTTTACAATTATTATGGTGTGCCCATAAATATCGCTGAGGGCCTAATGAAGGAAAAAATTTCAGAAGTTGCCAGAGGAGTAAATTCAGCTAACCACCAAAGAACAGTTGATACGGCAAAACTTCTCAACATTAATTTAATGAATAGTCATACGCCCGCTGATAATTTAGCCGCTAAATTTTTAAAGGATTATATTGAACAAAGAAAACCAGAAACCCTTGGCGAATTAATCAGCATATTAAAAGAAATCCCAGAATACAAAGAAGCGATGAAAATCGGCGTGGGGCCTAAAATATTCGTGGGTTCTTCCGAAAACCGTTGCGGTAAAATTGCTTTGTCTGAAATTACAGGAGGAACCGAGGGTTCGCCAAAGCTTTATGAAAAAATGGCTCAGGCAGGGATTGGCACCGTAGTTGGCATGCATGTTTCAGAAGAGCACAAAAAAGAAGCAGAAACAGCCAATGTTAATATTGCAATTGCCGGCCATATTTCTTCTGATTCTTTGGGCATGAACCTATTTTTAGATGAATTGGAAAAACAAGGAATTGAAATTATACCCTGCTCTGGACTTACGAGATTTTCCAGAGTAAAGTTTAATGGATAAATTGTGAATAAGAAGTGTGTCTGTGGTGGATAAAAGACTTGCCCCTTCACCCTGTTTGTTTGGTTAGTATATTCCAGAATAGATTATGTTTTATTAGAAAAAAGTTTTTAACAGGGAGGGCTTGACACTTTATATTTTAAGAATAAAATACAAATATGAGGGGGTGAGAGATTGATTCTCAAGGACAGAATAGTTCTAAACGAAAGAGGTCAAAAGTATATACCTAAATTTATTGTCCGAATTTGGGCTCGAGAAGAAACCTAGGTCGTTAGGAATTATAAACCCCCTCAACTAAAAACCATCAGCTAAAGCTGGTGTTTTTAGTTGATAAAATATATGTTTTTTGTTAATCTTAAAGTAAAGGTCGTATATTATTTTATATTTTTATTTAATTCCGCAGAATTACAGCGAATGTAATGAGCGGTTCCATTTAATATGCCAAACAATAAAGAAGAAGGAAAGCTAATAGGTAAAATTACCCATTATTTTTCAAATATTGAAGTGGCAGTAATAGATCTTTCAGCATCCTTAAAAGAAGGAGACACTATTAGGATAACTGGCGGAGAAAACACTGATTTTACCCAGACGGTTGGCTCAATGCAAATTGAGCACGAAAAGGTAAAGACAGCGAAAAAAGGAGATTCTGTTGGTATGAAAGTTAGCGAAAAAGTGAGAGAGGGATATCACGTGTACAAAGTTTAAATATATTAATAAACAAAATTTTTAATAAATAAAAAAGATTTTGTAAGATTTTTGATTGAGGCATTTGAAAAAAATGAAGTTTATAGCTGATTTTCATATCCATTCAAAATACTCAAGAGCCACTTCTCCATCAATGGACTTGGAGAATTTAGATAAGTGGGCGAAAATCAAGGGGATTAAGGTTTTAGGCACAGGAGATTTTACGCATCCAGAGTGGCTTAAATCATTAAAAGAAAAACTAGAGCCGGCAGAGCCTGGCCTTTTTTGCGCCCGAGGCGCATCCGCCTTGGGCGGAAAGCTAAATAATAATTCTGCTACGAGATTTTTACTTACCGCTGAAATTAGCTGCATATATTCAAAGGGCGGAAAAGTCAGAAAGATTCATATTATAGTTTTTGCACCCTCTTTTGGGGCGGTAGAAAAGATCAACGCCAGATTAAGTCAGATTGGAAATCTAAAAGCAGACGGCAGGCCGATTTTAGGATTAGACGCCAAAGAATTAGCAAAAATAGTTTTAGATTCTTCGGAAAATTGTTTGGTGGTGCCAGCTCATCTTATGACGCCATGGTTTTCGGTTTTTGGCTCAAAGTCCGGATTTAACTCTTTGGAAGAATGTTTTGAAGATTATACAAAATATATTCACGCTGGAGAGACGGGCCTTTCTGCAGATCCAAAAATGCTTTGGCGAATGCCAGACGGCAGAAGGATTACTTTAATAAGCAATTCAGATGCCCATAGTCCGCAAAAAATTGGTAGAGAAGCCAATGTTTTTGATGCAGAATTAAACTATCAAGCAATAATAGGGGCAATAAAATTAAAACGACCCAAAGGGTGCCCCAGTAAGTTTTTGTACACCATTGAATTTTTTCCAGAAGAAGGAAAATACCACTATGATGGCCACAGATTATGCAATTTAAGTTTATCTCCCCAAGAATCTAAAAAATACAATAATATTTGTCCAAGGTGCGGCAAACCATTAGTAATAGGAGTTTTAAACAGGGTAGAAGAGTTAGCTGACAGACCAGAGGGATTTGTGCCGGAAAATGCCATACCATTTAAAAGTTTAATACCCCTAGAAGAGATAATTGCCGAATCAATCGGCGTTTCAGTCCCGTCAAAAGAAGTTTCTAAAATATATAGCAGCTTAATTATGAATTTAGGTAATGAGTTTAAAATATTATTAGAAGCTGACAGAAAAGAGATAGAATTAAAATCTTCACTTAAGGTAGCAGAAGGAATTATTAGAACAAGGACAGGAAAGGTTTTTGTAGATCCAGGATATGATGGAGTTTATGGAAAGATAAAAATATTCTCTAAGGAAGAAGATGCGTCATCACGCGAGAAAAAATCCTTGCCGCAGAAAACGTTATTTTAGTCCCCTTGCTTTTATTTGCGATTGTTATAGGATTATTTAAATGAAACTATCCAACGAAAATCTTGCTCTTTTACTTTTTAGGAAAGGAGACCGACATGAGCGAAACAAGCGAAACATTGGTAAAACAGCTGGCTGACCAACAGGTAGCTATTATTACTGGCCTAATCAGAGAGACCAGAGCTCTTATTGGCTCTTTAGAGTCAATAGAATCTATAATAGAAGATGGCGTAGTCAGTTTTGCGTCGCTTCTATTGCTGGCAAAAAAAGCTTTTGAAGAACTTTTAAGAGCCGGCCAGATTTGTGATGAAAGAGCAGCAATGCTCAGAGAAGACATAGAACTGCTTGAAGAAGAGATAAATGAATTTGAGAGCCACAGGGGTGTCTTTATCGGACCTCGGTAACTCTCCAGCGCAATGCTAATTGCATTGCTCCGACATCGGGCCACTAAATCTGGTGGCTTTTTTTTTCTCCTTGGCTTCGCCAAGTTTTGATTAGAGGCTTGACATTAGAAAAAACAGAGACTAAAATTGAAACTACCCCTGAAAAATTAAAGATTGTATTGTATAATATAATAACAAAATATGGAGGGAAAAACTTTTTACATAACTAAAGCAAAACTGCAGGAGCTCCAAAAGGAATACGAGGAGTTATTAGATTTTGAACGCCGCGAAGCGGCCGCCAAAGAGGCTCCTAAAATTTTTGAATCTGAAGATATAAACCCAGAATTTCTTAGTTTCCAAGAGGACATGAGTTTTTTGAGGTCGAGAATTGATGAATTAAAAAATATTTTAGACCACCACGAATTAATAAAAAAACCAGCTAAGAGCAGTCAAGGCGTCGTCGGATTGGGTGCTAAGGTAAAAGTAGATATTAATGGCTTAAAAGACGAGTTTATAATCGTTGGCACCCTTGAAGCAAATCCTGCTTTAGGTAAAATCAGTAATGAATCACCAGTCGGTAAAGCGCTTTTGGGCCGCAAAGTAGGGGATGATATTGTAATTTCCTCACCTATTAAAACAACCTATAAGATAAAAGGAATAAAATACGAGCTTAGCTAAGATAATCCAAAAAACAACACCCGGTGTTGAACGCATTAACACCGGGTGTTGTTTTTTAATTTTTGTTTAATAAAAGAAGATTTGTAGTATAATATATGAATAATTAAAATATTCAAACCTATGCCCGCAATAATAAGTAAGATTATAAGAGTTCTAATTACAAGCGACTTTTTTCTTAATTTAGGATGGGGTCTTCTATCTCCTATTTTTGCCTTGTTCATCTTAGGAAAGATAACAATTGATAATCCGGCAAAAGCTGCAGAGGTGGCAGGATTTTCAGCTTTGTTTTACTGGATAACAAAATCGCTTATTGAAATACCAATAGGCCGTTTTTTGGACAAGCATGACGGCGAAAAAGATGATTTTTGGTTTATGGTAATAGGATTGTTTGTTGTCAGCATAGTTCCGCTGGGCTATCTTATTTCTACAGAGCCGTGGCACATTTATTTATTTCAAATAATTCACGCTTTCGGCATGTCAATGGCTTTGCCTTCATGGCTGGCTATATTCACCCGCCATATAGATAAGGGAAAAGAAGCATTTGAATGGAGCATGGAAACAACGTCTATCAGTATGGGGGCTGGCATAGCCGGCGGATTAGGTGGAATTATAGCATCCATGTTTGGCTTTAAAATACTTTTTGTCTTTGTAAGCGGCTTGACGATATTTGCCGCTTTGTTATTGCTGCTTGTACATAATAATGTTTCCAAGAGAGGAGATGGTTTTAAGGGAGCTCCGGAAAAGCCGGTAGTTGAGCCGTAATATGTTTTGTTATATGCGAAATCAGGAATTAGCAAAAATTTTTAATGAAATGGCAAACTTTCTGGAAATGGAAGGAGTTGCTTTTAAGCCCTATGCATACCAGAGAGCCGCCGTTTCTTTAGAGGCCCTGAAAGAAGATGTGGGAGATATATATAAAAGGGGGGGGATAAAGGTCCTGATGGAAATTCCGGGCGTTGGCAAGGCAATTGCAGACCATATAGAAGAATATCTAAAAACTGGAAAGATAAAACACTACGAAAAATATAAAAAGAAACTACCTCTAAAAATAGACGAGCTGATTAGAGTGGAAGGAATGGGACCCAGGAAAATAAGAACTCTTTTTCAGAAATTAAAGATTAAAAATCTAAAAGATTTGGAAAAAGCAGCCAAGGCGCACAAAATTGCGCCTTTGTTCGGCTTCGGCGAAAAGACGGAAAAAAATATTTTGCAGGGCATAGAGTTTTTGAAGCGCGACAAGGGAAGATTTCTTTTGGGAAATATAATGCCGACAGTCAAAAATATTTATGAAGAAATAAAAAAAATAAAAGAGGTTGATGAAATCAGTTTGGCGGGCTCAGTAAGAAGAAAAAAAGAAACAATTGGAGACGTAGATATATTGGTTGTTTCTAAAAAACCCAATAAAGTAATGGATTTTTTTGTTAATTTAGACGGCGTTGAAAAAGTTTGGGGCAAAGGAGGCACCAAGGCCTCAATAAGGATGAGAGAAGGTTTTGATATTGATTTAAGAGTTGTGCCGAAAAGAAGCTATGGTTCTGCTTTGCAGTATTTTACAGGAAACAAAGACCACAATATTGTTACTAGAAAAATTGCTATAGAAAAAGGATTAAAACTTTCAGAATACGGCGTTTTCAAAGGAAAAAAAATGATTGCAGGCAAGACAGAAGAGGAGGTATATAAAGCAATTGGTTTGCCCTGGATAGAGCCGGAGCTGAGAGAAAACGAAGGAGAAATAGAGGCCGCCCTGAAAGGTAAGCTGCCAAAGATTATTGGTTACAAAGATATTAAAGGCGATTTACATTGCCATTCAAATTGGGATGGTGGTGAAAACTCTATTGAAGAAATGGCTCAGGCAGCAATGAATATGGGCTATGAGTATATCGGCATTTCAGACCACACAAAGTTTTTAAGAATTGAACACGGAATTAATGAAAAACAATTGCTGGCCCAGCATGAAGAAATAAAAAAAATAAATGAAAAGTTCAATAAACAAGGCACAAAATTCAAAATATTGCACGGATGCGAGGCGAACATAATGACAGACGGTTCAATAGATATTAAAGACGAGATTTTAGCAAAATTGGATTATGTAATTGCCGGCGTGCATTCCGCCTTAAAACAAGAAAAACCAAAAATGACAGGACGATTGATAAAAGCAATGAAAAATTCTAATGTTGATATAATCTCACACCCAACTGGCCGGCTTATTGGCCGCCGCGATGAATATCAGGTTGATTTTGACAAACTCTTGAAAACCGCTAGGGAAACAGGAACTATTTTAGAAATCAATTCATCGCCAGACAGGTTGGATTTAAGAGATTTATATATTAGGCGAGCAAAAAACGAGAGAGTGAAAATGCTCATAAACACTGACTCGCACCAAAAAGAGCAATTATCGCTTATTGAGTATGGAATTGCTCAAGCCCGCCGCGGCTGGGCAGAGAAAGAGGATATTGTAAACACAAATTCAGTGGAAAAATTATTAGAATACTTTAAATAATGCCAAAGGAAAAATCAGCAGGAGCTATAATATTTAGAAAAGAAGATAATAAGATTTATTATCTTCTTTTGCATTACCACTCTGGGCACTGGGAGTTTCCCAAGGGCCACATTGAAGAGGGCGAAAGCAACGAAGAAACAGTGAAGAGAGAAATTGCAGAGGAAACAGGAATAAATGATATTAAAATAATTCCGGGGTTTAAAAAGTATATAAAATATTTTTTCAGGCAGAGCTATGGATTAAAGGATGAAGCTAAAAAGAAAGCGCCTTGGATTTTTAAATTAGTTGTTTTTTATATCGCAAAAACTCAAACCAAAGAAGTTAAAATTTCTTCAGAGCACACAGGTTTTTTATGGCTGCCCCTTAATGAAGCAATCAAAAAAACAACTTTCAAAAATTCAAAGTTGTTGTTAAGAGAAGCAAATGACTTTATTGTTTCACCTCTTCTATAATCTTTTGGAAAATGTCAGGGTGTTTTTTTGCTAATTCAGACAATATTTTTCTGTCTAATTCTATTTTTTTCTTTTTTAACCCGTTTATTAACCTGCTGTATGTAATTCCATTTTGGCGGGCTAATGCGTTTATCTGTAAATTCCATAAATTTCTGAAAGTTCTCTTTTTTGCCTTTCTGTCTCTGTACGCATAGGTCCAGGCGTGTCTTAGGGCGTCTTTAGCTAATTTAAATTTTGATTTTCTTCCGTACTTAAAACCCTTGGCGTGTTTCATTAAGTTTTTTCTGTGCTTGCGGGCTTGTACAGCTCTTTTTACTCTCATATTTTTAAATATTTTTTTAGTTTTCTTGCTTCCGATTTCGCCAGCGGCACCCACTTGCGGCCCTTTCTTTTTCTTTCCCCTGTTTTTTTGGCTCTATAGTGGTTCTGTCCCGACATCCTCCTCAAGATTTTTCCGGTTTTGGTTATTCTAAACCTTTTTAATAATGCTTTTTTAGTTTTCATTGTTTTGTTATAATTACTAGCGAGAAAGAAGTGAAAATTTATTTTCATTTCGATCGAGCGAAGTAATTATATAAATGACGAAGTCATTTCTATTGTTTTGATATAATTGTTGTAAAACCCCTGGGCTCTTTTTTTATTTCTCTTTCTGTTTTAATTGGTAATAATTTGTTAAGTATAGTAAGAAAAGCTTCAATTTTGCCCTTTGCCATATATGCAAAGGCCTTTTCTCTTCCTCTCAAAACCAAGCTTACTTTTACCTTATCTCCTTCTTTTAAAAACTTTTCTGCTTGTTTTGCTTTAGTCTCTGTATCGTGAGGAGAGATGCTGTATCCTAACCTTATTTCTTTTAATTCTCCCCCGCGGGTTTTTATCTTTTTTTCTTTTTTCTGCACAGAATAGAGGTATTTTCCGTAATTAGCTATTCGGCATACTGGAGGCGAGACCCTCTCTGTTACTTGGATTAAATCCAAACCTTTTGATTTAGCTAAATCAATTGCCTCAAATATATTCATTACGCCGAGCTGTTTGCCCGTTTCATCAACTACTCTTACTTCTTTTGACCTTATGAAATTGTTTATTAATATTTTATCCAAAAATTTTGGTTAATAATTTTTTTGTGGAGATGGCGATGTTGAAATCGCATCCAAATACCTCGCTAAAATAATTCTACAAACTTAGCCAATTTTGTTCTTTGAATATTAAATAAGAAACTGGCAAAATTTTTAATATCCTGATCCCCAGTTTATTTTAATAGTTTTTCGGGGAGAAAAAACCATCTATCCTGATAATATAACACCCTTAATCTGTTTATCAGGAGTCAACAGTAAGGATGCAGCATTAAGCGAAAGCTAACGCTGGTTGCTTATTAAATAAATTAGCAATTATGTTTTTTCTAGAAGTTTTACCAGATTCTAGAAAACTGAATTTGCTTATTTTAGAAAAGAGCACTTGTCGAAACTTACACCCCCATTAACCTAACTCTCTTTGTATCTCGCGTTCGGCATCTTTTTTCTTTATTTTTTCTTTTTTATCGTATTTTTTCTTTCCTTTAGCCAATCCGAATTCAAGCTTTATCTTACCATCTTTTGCATAAATTTTCAAGGGTATCAAAGAAAAACCCTTTTCTTTTGACTTGCCCAAGAGATAATTTATCTCTTTTTTATTTAAAAGCAGTTTTCTCTGCCTTTCAGGATTGTATCCATCCGGCGCATTTTTTGGCTGCCAAGCAGGGACCTTTGTGCCTATTAAATATGGCTCGGGGTACCCACCATTAGTGGGTCCTTTAAATACCACATAGGATCCTGTCAGATTTATTCTGCCTGCTTTTATTGATTTTACCTCAGTTCCAAGCAAAACCAGCCCCGCTTCAAACTTTTCAAGGATGTCGTAGTCGTAAAAAGCCTTCTTATTTTCCGAATAAACCTTCATATTTTTATTGTATCATATTAGCGCAAAATCCAATTATTGACAATATAATTTTAATATGATAAACATAATCTAGCGAGAAGAGGAGGTCTCTTCTTAGTTGACAACCTTAAGGAGGGATTGGTCATGAGCGAGGAGGTAAAAGTAGCAATCGGGATTGTTTTGTCGGCCGTAGCTGGTTTCTTGTCCGCACTCTTTATGCCATTGTACAATGGCATGCTGTTGACAGATGCTATCCCGTGGTTTCTCATCGCCCTGGGGATCCAGATGGCCGGATCTATAATCACGGTCTATTGGGCAGATCCCAATTTTCACCTAAAAAGACGATAATGTGCAAAATGCGGAACGAAGTGGCATCTCACAGTGACGCATTGGACGGATGATCATTTCGCCTGGACATACGATGAATGTCACCACCAAAATGCCATCACTACTAAGTAGTGCGGCTCGGCGGGTGCAGGGCTTCAAACAAGTTTAGGTCTTGGGTTCGACCCACGGCGCGTGTCCCCGATCAGATTCATCTGTTCGGGGATTTTTTATTGAAAGCAGATAGACACCCGATGTCTATCCAGCTCTTTAATTTTTGAGTGAAATGAGATAATATAAAACTATATGCCGTACAGAAAAGAAGAATTTGCTAACGGCGAAATATATCATATTATCTTGAGAGCCATTGACGATAATTTGATATTTAAAGATGTAAACGACTATTATCGCGGCATTTTTTCAATTTACGAATTTAATAATGTCAACCCCGTTACTATTCAAGCCCGGCGAAAAACCAGAATCGCCTTCAAAAATTCATTGAAAAAAGCAGATAGACACCCGACGTCTATCCAACTTCCTGAATTTGTTGATGATCGAGAGAAAATGATTGAAATTCTGGCATTTTGCTTTATGCCAAACCATATACATCTTTTAGTCAGACAACTAAAAGATAATGGAATCTCAAGATTTATGCAGAAGACTGGTATTGGCTTGGGAAAATATTTTAATGGAAAATACGAACGTAGGGGACATGTTTTTCAAGATGCATTTGGCGCAGTTCACATAAAAAACGACAATCAATTTATGGCAGCCGTTTCTTATATTTTCACAAATCCTATTGCCTTAATAGAACCAGGTTGGAAAGAAAAGGGAATAAAAAACCATTCAGTTGAAGAAGTTGTAAAATTTTTAGAAGAATACAAATGGTCAAGTTATAAGGATTGTATTGAAATTAAAAATTTTCCGACAGTAACTAAAAGAGATTTTCTGTTGGAAACAATGGGTAAAAAAGAAGGTTTAAAAGAAATTGTAAAAGATTGGATAGAGCGTAAAAAAGATGTGGCAAAATATGCAAATTTATTTTTAGAATAGATAGACATCGGATGTCTATCTAACTTATATATGGCAAATAAAGAAACTATAATTATATCTTTGGGTGGGTCGCTGGTGGCGCCAAATGAGATTGATTTAGGGTTTTTGAAGAATTTTAAGCACTCTTTGCAAAAATATATTGGAGGCAACCCTTCGGCTTCGCTCAGGGCAAGGCGGTTTTTTGTTTTGGTCGGCGGAGGAAAAATTTGCAGGAATTATCAAAAAGCTTTGTTGGAGTTTGGCGCTAAAAGCAGTGATAGAGACTGGATTGGAATTAATGTTTCAAGGTTAAATGCAGAAGTTGTAAAGCAATCATTTTCTGGTTATTCTTATGACAAAATTATTACAGACCCAAATAAAAAAGTAAAAACAAATAAGGATATTATAATTGGAGCTGGCTGGAAACCCGGCTGGTCAACTGATTATGATGCTGTTTTAATAGCAAAAACCCATAATATTAAGACCATAATTAATCTTACAAATATTGATTATGTTTATGATAAAAATCCAAATCAGTTTCCTGACGCAAAACCAATAAGAGAAATAAATTGGCAAGATTTTAGAAAAATTGTAGGCAATAAATGGCAACCTGGGATGTCTTTGCCTTTTGACCCAAGAGCTGCAAAATTAGCACAAGAATTAAAAATAAAAGTAATTATTATTAATGGTAAAAATTTGGAAAGGTTAGAGGATTTTTTGAATAATAAACCATTTATTGGGACTATAATTCAGTGAAAGAAGAAATTAAACAAATAGTTCAAAAAGCAATCACGGGTTTTACAACAGAAGCCCCGGATTTTTCGGTTGAGATACCCAGCGACAAAAACCACGGCGACTATTCAACGAATGTTGCTTTAGTTTTGGCAAAAAAACTGGGTAAAAATCCCGTAGAAACAGCCAACTTAATAAAAGGAAAAATCGGGGAAAATAATATTTTTGAAAAAATAGAAGTTGCAGGCCCTGGATTTATAAATTTTTTTGTTGCAGACAAAGTTTTTATAGATTCTTTAAAAAAGATTAATAAAGATTTCGGGAAAAATGAGGAGTTAAAAAACAAAAAAGTAATTATTGACTATACAGACCCGAATATCTTAAAAGAATTTCATATCGGGCATTTAATGAGTAATGTCATCGGCGAATCATTATCTCGCATTTTTGAATTCCAGGGAGCCAAAGTTAAAAGAGTTTGCTATCAGTCGGATGTAGGTCTTAGTGTGGCAAAAGCAATATGGGGAATCTTACAAAATAAAAATAATTTTCCAAAAGATTCAGCCTCACTTTCAGAAAAAACAAAATTTTTAGGAAATGCCTATGTGTTTGGTTTTGAAAAATATAAAACAGACGAAAATGTAAAAAAAGAAATAATTGGATTAAATAAAAAGATTTTTGAAAAGTCAGACAAGGAAATTAACAAACTTTACGACAAAGGGAAAAAGTGGAGCTTGGAGCATTTTGATGAGCTTTATAAAAAACTTGGTACAAAATTTGATTATCTGATTTTTGAGAGTGAAGTCGCAGAAATTGGAAAAAAGATTGTAGAGAAAGGATTAGAAAAGGGAATATTTGAAAAAAGCGAAGGGGCTATTGTTTTCAAAGGAGAAAAATATGGCCTTCACACAAGGGTGTTTATTAATTCTGAAGGGTTGCCTACCTATGAAGCAAAGGACTTGGGACTGGCGGAAACTAAATATAAAAAGTATGCTTATGACCAGTCGTTTATTATTACGGGAAATGAAGTAAACGAATATTTTAAAGTAATGCTTTGTGCGATGGCGAAAACTAACCCTGATTTATCAAAGAAAACGAAACATATTGGACACGGAATGCTGCGTTTGCCCGAGGGAAAAATGTCATCTAGAACAGGAAATGTTATAACTGGAGAATCTTTAATAGAAAAAGTTGAAGGATTGGTAGAAGAAAAAATTAGAGACAGGGATTTGTCGGAAAAAGAAAAATCAGAGATTATAGAAAGCGTTGCAGTCGGTGCATTAAAATATTCAATTTTAAAGCAATCAATTGGGTCCGATATTATTTATGACTTTGACAAATCAATTTCTTTTGAAGGAGATTCTGGCCCCTATTTGCAATATTCACACACAAGAGCTGAATCAGTTTTGAGAAAAGCCAAAGAAGAAAAAATAAAGCCAAGTTTTAAAAAATTGCCAAATGAAATTACTCAACTTGGAAAAACAATGCATTATTTTTCAGACATAGTTTTGCAGGCAGGCAAAAACTATGAGCCGCATTTTTTAGTTTTATACCTTACAGAGTTGGCTGGAATATTTAACAGTTATTATGCAAAAAATAGAATTGTCGATAAAAAAGACGAGTTTTCGCCATATAAAATTGCTTTAACAAATGCATTTGCGACGATTATGAAAAATGGAATGTGGCTGCTCGGAATTAATTCATTAGAAAAAATGTAAGTATGAAGCTTAATAATAAATATTATCTAATGCGGCATGGTCAGGCAACATCTAATGTAAAAGAAGTTTGTTCCTGCTGGCCTGAAAAATTTGAAAACCACCTTACGGAGGAGGGAAATAACTCAGTGAGAAAATCTGCGCGGGAGTTGAAAACCAAAAATATAAATTTAATTTTTGCATCCGATTTAGCAAGAGCTAAAGAAACAGCAGAAATCGTTGGCAATATTTTGGGAATAAAGCCAGAATATGATAAAAGATTAAGAGAGGTTGGTTTTGGAATTTTTAATTCAGGTCCTTTAGAAAAAATGTGGGAGTATTTTAAGGGTGAAGAAGAGAGAATTGAAAAAGGTCCCCCAGGAGGAGAAAGTTATATTGAAATTTTAGAAAGAATGGTAGGTTTTTTGGAAGATACAGACAAAAAATACAAAGGAAAAAATATTTTGATAGTAAGTCATGAAGGTCCCTTATTTTTATTGCAGGGAAAGATTATGGGGCTTTCCTTGGAGGAAGCTATTAGGGAATTTCCCCCTGAAAAAAGAATCCACAAAGGAGAAGTAAGAGAGTTAAATTAAATAATATGTCATATAACTTCCCAGAAAACGAACAAAGGATACTTAAGTTCTGGCAGGATAATAAAATATTTGAAAAACTGCGTGAGAAAAACAAAGGCAAAAAGCGTTGGTCGTTTTTAGATGGTCCGATAACAGCCAACAATCCTATGGGCGTGCATCATGCCTGGGGCAGAACATACAAAGATTTATTCCAAAGATACAAAGCAATGCAAGGGTTTGACGAGCGTTACCAAAATGGTTTTGATTGCCAGGGGCTTTGGGTGGAAGTTGAAGTGGAAAAAGAATTGGGATTTAAAAATAAAAAAGATATTGAAGTTTACGGAATTGATAAGTTTGTTGAAAAATGCAAAGAAAGAGTCAGAAAATATTCAGCAATTCAAACTCAGCAATCAATAAGATTAGGTCAGTGGATGGATTGGGAGAATTCATACTACACAATGTCTGATGAAAATAATTATGCCATTTGGCACTTTTTAAAGAAATGCTGGGAACAGGGTTTATTATATAAAGGCAGAGATTCGGTTCCTTGGTGCCCGAGATGCGGAACAGCAATTTCTCAGCACGAAATTCTGACAGAGGAGTATAAAGAGATAACCCACAAAGCCGTATATTTTAAATTGCCTATTATAGAAGGTAAATTGAAGGGTAAAAAGTTTTTAGTTTGGACAACAACTCCGTGGACAATACCAGCCAATGTCGCGCTTGTAGTAAATCCTGAGTTTGAATACGGAGTTTATAAAAAAAATAACGAAGAGTTAATTTTATTAAAATCCTTAGCAGAAAAGATATTAAATAAAGAATATATTTTAGAAAGAAAAATTAAAGGCAAAGATTTAAAGCAGATAAGATATGAGGGTCCATTTGATAATTTACCAAGAGTTAAAAAAATAGCGCAAGACAAACCTAAAACTTTTCATACGGTTGTTTTAGACAAGGACCTAGTTACCGAAATTGAGGGTACGGGTATTATCCATTGTGCCCCGGGAGCTGGAGAGGAGGATTTTAAAATAGGCCGAAAGGAGGACCTGGCAGTAATAGACGTTATTGACGAAGCAGCTGTTTATTTAGATGGCATGGAGGAGTTTTCGGGGAAAAATGCCAAAGAAAATCCTGATTTAATTTTTTCCGCCCTAGGCGGATCCGCCTCGGGCGGAGATTATTCATCAAGCAAATGGATTTTCAAGATTGAAGACTATACTCACCGCTATCCGACTTGCTGGAGATGCAAAACAGAATTAGTGTGGCGCGTTGTAGACGAATGGTATATTTCAATGGATAAACTGCGAAAAGCCCTTGTAGATATAACGAAAAAGATAAATTGGATTCCTGAATTTGGCAGGGACAGAGAGTTGGACTGGTTAAAAAATATGCACGACTGGCTCATTTCTAAAAAAAGATATTGGGGTTTGGCCTTGCCGATTTTTGAATGCCAAAAGTGCGGAAATTTTGAAGTTATTGGCTCTAAAGAGGAATTAAAAAAGAGAGCTGTTGAGGGCTGGGAGGAGTTTTCCGCCAAAGGCGGATCCGCCTCGGGCGGAGAAGACCATTCGCCTCATAGGCCATGGGTAGATACTGTAAAGATTAAATGCAAAAAATGCGGAGAAGTTGTCCCAAGAATTAAAGACGTGGGCAATCCTTGGTTAGATGCTGGAATAGTTTCTTTTTCTACAATAAAATATTTTTCAGATAAAAATTATTGGAAAAAGTGGTTTCCTGCAGAGCTGATATGTGAATCGTTTCCCGGCCAGTTTAAAAATTGGTTTTATAGTCTTTTGGTAATGTCAGCTGTATTGGAGGATACAAATCCCATGAAAACTGTTTTTGGATATGCTTTGGTGCGTGATGAGAAAGGCGAAGAAATGCACAAATCCAAAGGAAACGCTATTTGGTTTGACGAAGCAGTAGAAAAGGTGGGGGCTGACCCGATGAGGTGGCTTTATGCAAAGCAAAACCCTGCTGAAAATCTTGGGTTCGGTTATAACGTTATTGAAGAGACAAAAAGAAAATTGCTTACATTATATAATGCTTATGTTTTCTTTAATACATACGTAAAGAAGGAGGAACTCTCTGAAAAAGATTTGAAGATAAGAGCTAAAAATATTTTAGACAAGTGGATAGTTTCAAAAATTGACCATTTAATCAGTTGCTCAGAATTTAATTTAGATAAGTATGATGTTGCCAGGACAGTTTTAAACATAGAGGATTTTTTTATAAACGACTTATCTTTGTGGTATATAAGAAGGTCAAGGCGCAGGGTTCATGAAGATAGGCCAGACAGAAAAGAAGTGATGAGTGTTTTCTATTATGTTCTGCTCAATACCGCAAAATTGATTGCCCCTGTAATGCCATTTTTTGCAGAAGAAATGTATCAGCAAATAAAACTTGATACCATGCCAGAATCTGTGCATCTTTGCGATTGGCCGGAGTTAAAGGGCTCGGGGCAGACTGATTTAGAGCTTGAGGCAAAGATGGATGAAGTCAGGTTTATTGTAAATTTAGCTTTAGCTGAAAGGTCAGCTTATAAAATAAAAGTAAAACAGCCGCTAAGGAGCCTCAAGATTAAAAGCTTAAAGTCAAAAATAAAAGACAATAAAGAATTGTTGGATTTGATAAAAGATGAAGTGAATATTAAAGAAGTTGTTTTTGACGCTAAAATCAAAGGAGAAATAGAGTTAGATGCAGACATTACAGAAGAATTAAAAGAAGAAGGTATTGCCAGGGAAGTTGTGCGTCATGTGCAAGCTCTGAGAAAAAGTATGGGGTTAAAACCAGCAGATAGGATTTTATTATTTCTTTCTGGCGATAGCAAATTAAATAAAGCCTTAAAAGCCAGTAAAGAATTTATTCTAAAAGAGACAAGGGCTAAAGAGGTTTATATCTCAGAAAAGACAAGTTTGAAGTTTGACACAGAAAAAGAAATATTGGTTGATAACAGCCAATTATTGCTAGCTGTTAAAAGATTATGACATATTTTGATTTTTCATTTTTTAAAAACAGAGAAAATCTCATATTTTTTTTCATATATCTTTTTATCATTGCAATTGTTGTTCTGTCTTGCGCTGTTATTATTGTTTCAATTTTTAAGTCGTTGCAGAAGTTATTCAGAAGAATATTTAATATAGAAGAAAAAGTAAAGCGTATTGATAAAGATGCTACAGAAGAATCGAAAATCATAAAAGAAGATTATGGCAAAGAGATTGCCAATGTGCCAAAAAAACAAGTTCTGGGTAATTTAGGAAGGTCTGTTAGCAGTAATGAAGAAGAACCTGCCCGTGTCATGCCTGCGCAGGCAGGAGGCGAGGAAGAGAAATCAACAGATATTGTAAAAGAACGAAGACCTGCCCGCCATGATGCTGCAGCTTCAGGCGGGGAAAAAGAAGAAGAGGGAGAAGGTGATAAAGGAAAATATTCTATTAAAAATGCAAGCGGTCTTGAGAAAGTTGGAATAACAACTGAATATGAAAAGCCGGGCTTTACGAAAGATGATATAAGCTCGCATTCTGCCCCTGAAGCTAAAAATCTCCTTGGCTTCGCAAAGGAGAAACTTGGCGAAGCCAAGGAGAAGCCAAAAGAGGCAAAGCTCAAAGATTCGTCTATATTTGAAGGCAAGTCAGAGATTTCTAGATTAAAATTAAAGCATGAATTAAGATTTAATCCAAAGGTTTGGCAAGCCCAAAGGCAGGCAGGGCTTACATTGAGCCCCATAGAAAGGGCGAAACTTGAAAAAGAAGTTTTTTCGCAAGCGCTCGGCAGAAATATTTCTAAAACAGATATAAAGTGGGGCATAGAGAAGCTTAATCAAAAGATGATGAGCACCAAAGACCTTGCTGAAAAGGGAAAACTAAGAAAAGAAATAAATTTTTTTAAAAAGATAGGTGGGGTATAATAAATAACATGTCATTATATTACAGGACAAAGGGCATTGTTTTTAAAAAGGACGACAGGGGAGAAGCCGATAGGATTTTTACTATTTTTACTCATGATTCCGGTAAATTAGAAGTAGTAGCTCGCGCCATAAGAAAGATTAATTCAAAATTAAGGGCAGGCATAGATGTTTTTTACTTGTCGGAAATTGAGTTCATACAAGGTAAATTTTATAAAACCCTTACAGATTCGGCGGCCATAGAAAGATTCAAAAGCATATCTCAATATCCGGAAAAGTTGAATATTTCTCGTAAAATAGCAGAGTTTATTGATTGTTATATAAATGGCCAAGAAAAAGATGAGGATATGTTCAATTTGTTGAACGAAACACTTACTAAACTGAATAGCCAAACTAACCACTCGCTGATTTATCATTATTTTTTTTGGAACTTCTTTTCTATATTGGGGTATCGGCCAGAAATATATAAGTGTGCTGCCTGCCAAGAGAAATTAAATCCGTATAGTATTTATTTTTCGAATAAAGAAGGCGGTGTTATCTGTAAAAATTGTTTAGCATCTGATAGAGAAGCTAAAAAGATTAATTCTGATGTCGTTAAAGTTCTAAGGCTATTTTTAAAAAACGATTGGCAGGTTATTTCTAAGTTAAAAATTGATAAACCTTCCCGAATATTATTAGAGGAAATATCAAAAGATTATCATTTATATAAACAAAATTAATATGTCTAAAAAAGCTATTTTTTTAATTTTACTCGCCGTCGTTGTAGTCGGTTTTTTCGCATACATAATTTATATCGGGAGCATGTTTTCGAAAGAAATTTTGAAGCTGGAAATCATAGGTCCAGATTCGGCTAAAACAGGAGAGGAAATTGAATATACTGTAAAGTACAAAAATAACGGGAACTTTGTTTTAGAACAACCTAAGCTTATCTTTGAGATGCCAGAGAATTCTTTGACAGAAGATGGCAAAACAAGAATCACTCAAAACTTAAAAGATATATATCCCGGAGATGAAGAGATTGTAAAGTTTAAGACGCGTCTGTTGGGCAAAGACAATGATTTGAAAACTGCTAAAGCCTCGCTTACCTATGTGCCAAAAAACATAACTGCTTCCTATGAATCAGACACTAGCTTTACTACTAAAATTGAAACAACTCCAATTACTTTAGGCTTTGATCTGCCTTCTAAATTAGAAAAAGGAAAGGAGGCGCAGTACTCGATCAATTATTTTTCCAACATAGATTATCCGCTGGAAAACCTTAGTATTAAAGTAGAACCTATTTCTGGTTTTGATTTTGTATCGTCTGTTCCATCGTCATTGGACAACTTAGAATGGAAGTTGCAAACCTTAAACAAGTCTCAAGGCGGAAGAATTACCATAAAAGGAAGAATGAATGCCGATGCTAATCAAACTTTAATATTTTCCGCAAAATTAGGCATGCGAGTAAACGGAAACTTCGTTGTTATAAAAGAGGCGACAGCCGATGTTCAATCGATACAACCTTTGTTGTTCATTTCCCAGCAAGTTAACGGGTCTTCTAATTACATTGCCTCGCCCGGCGAAACTCTTCACTATCAGGTCTTTTTTAGAAACATAGGGTCTAGCCCTTTTGATAATCTTTTTATAATAGCAAGGCTGGACGGTTCAGCTTTAGACATGTCTACAATACAGGCAGAGGGAGGACAAATCCAGCCAAATGATAATATGATTGTCTGGGATTCAAAACAAGCGTCTCAGCTAAGGCATTTAGATGTTCAGCAGGAAAGCGAGATAGATTTTAATGTAAAAGTAAAAAGCAATTGGGTTCCTACAAATCAAGATGGAAATGATACCCTGATAACTAATGAAATTAATATTTCTCAAATAACTCAGAAGTTTACTATAAAAGTTAATTCTGGCTTGGTAATTTCTCAAAGAGCATACTATAAAGACCAAGGTATTTCAAATTCTGGCCTCATTCCGCCAAAATCAGGAAAAGCAACTACTTATACAATTACTTGGGATATTAAGAATTACTTTAGCGACACTAAAAATGTTAAGGTAAAAGCAGTTCTGCCCCAGAATGTCAGCATAACTGGCCAGATTTTACCTCAAGACCAATTATCAAGTTTTTCTTTTGATTCAGCCAGCCGTGAAATTGTTTGGTCAGCTGGCGATATTTTGGCTGGCACAGGGGTAAATGGAGACCCTGTTTCCCTTTCCTTCCAAGTGTCTTTAACTCCCTCTGCTTTGCAAAAAGGAGTTGCAGCTCCTCTTATAGGAGAAGTAAACATTTCAGGTGAAAACCAATTTACTGGAACTGTTATTACAGCTAAAGATTCAGCGGTAAATACAAGCCTGCCCGATGATTTTGCCAACTCCGGCGGCGGAATAGTACAATAAATTTATCTTCCTCAATTTTCTAAATAATGATATCATTAATTCAGATAGTAGGCTAATATGCCTGCGGTTACGGCTTCAGGCGGCCGAATTCTGGTTTTCAGGAAAGCGCAGAGTTCCAGCGGTTACGGCTTCTGGGAGAGCCGCTCCTGATTTTCTAAAAAAATGAAGATACTTGGTATAAAGCGTTAAGGTATTTTAGATACCGAATAAGATACAGCTCCGAGATCGTTTTATAACTTCGAAGAGCAGTGGTACAGATGATGCTTTATACATTCGTAACTCGGACGGCGATCTGAACGTGTTCAACGTGGAACACGATGACAATGGTCGTTGGCTCAACAGCAACTATGACAATCCCGATAACGTCTGGAATGCCGACAATCAGTGGGTCTTCGTCCGCCCCCGCAACTCTCTTTATTTTTCCAGTCCCACATATGTGAGACTGGTTTCTATTTTAGACTTTTAATCCATCCTCCGAGCATCCTGCCAGCGCTTCCAATTTTTTCAGAAAGCAAAATATATTTTTTGTTATCCAATGATTTTATTTCCCAAGCTACCTGAAGGAAAAATTTTAGTAAATCCATTTTGAAAGAAGCTCGCTTCAACGAAATTAATTTTTCTACTTTATCTGAATAGCTCCCGCCGATTATTAATTCGGTTGCGTCTAAAAATAAAGAGTCTATTTTTGCGCCTAGTGTGTATCGCGAATCCTTCGGAAAATGAGGTAGAAATTCGTGCCATATTTTGTAAATTGCAACCAGCTCGCCGATGAGTTTTAATCCAAAAGTCTGGGGGGGGAATTAGAGGCTTCGTTTTTATTACTTATATTTTGACTATGAAAATTAAATTGGTTCATAAATTTGAAGATTTAATTAGCATTGACAACCTGCTTTCAGCCTGGCAGGAATTTATCAAGGGGAAGAGGAATAAAAAAGATGTGCAAATTTTTTCATTTTATTTAATGGATAATATTTTATCATTGCATAGTGATTTAAAAAATCATACGTATAAACACGGTGGCTATCAATGTTTTAAGATAAACGACTCAAAATCGAGAATAATCCACAAAGCCAGTGTCCGCGACAGATTGTTGCACCATGCCCTATATCGTATATTATACCCGTTTTTTGATAAAACGTTTATGTCAAACTCGTTTTCTTGCAGGAACAACAAAGGAACGCATAAGGCGATAAACCAGTTTAGGAGTTTTGCCTATAATGTTAGCAAAAACAATACAAAAACATGTTGGATTTTGAAATGCGATATTAGAAAGTTCTTTGCCAGTATAGACCAAAATATTTTAATAAACATTTTAGAGCAATACATAACAGACAAAGATATTATCAATCTTTTGAAAGGAACAATTTTTAGTTTTAATTCAGGAAAACAAAAAACTGGTTTACCTCTTGGTAATCTAACCTCCCAGCTTTTTGCTAATGTTTATATGAATGAGTTCGACTATTTTGTAAAACACAAACTAAAAGTAAAATACTATATTAGATATGCGGATGATTTTATTGTCTTATCAGATAATAAAAAGTATTTAGAAAATATATTAGAGGCAATATCAAATTTTTTGCAAAATGAATTAAGGCTTATGTTACATCCCGACAAAATATTTATTAAAACCTTGTCATCTGGCGTAGATTTTTTAGGTTGGAAGCACTTTTTTGACTATAGAGTTTTAAGAAAAGTTACAAAATTAAGAGCACTTAAAAATATAGAGAAGAGCAGTGGTGATTATGCGATGCTAAATTCATATTTTGGACTTTTAAAACACGGTAATGCGCATAAAATTAGAGAAAATATTTTACAGGCGATTTTTATATACGAAAAATTCCGGCGGTAAAAAACTTGACAATGGTATAATATTATGACATATTATATTTAGCAAGATGAAGAATGTTTCTTCGTCGTTGACAAACAAGTTTTTTATGAAAGGAGCTGACCATGAGTCGGCTTGCGCTCTGCGATGTTAGTGGACCGCTTACAGATCTTCTTCAGAAACTTTCTGGCGAAGATGGCGAGCAGTGGATGCGGGCTACGAAGAAGATGCTCCGCAGGGAGAACCCCTGGGAAGGATTGTCGATTTGGAAGACCATCAAGCTCGGTACTGGCCTGAAGACCGCCGACGATTTTCGCAGGTCCCTCAAGGACAACGGGAATTGTATCGGCGGCTGGGCCAACGACTTGCTTGGCAAGTCGGAGTTTGAAAACTCCGTTTCCAAGGAAGAAGCCGAAGTTGACCTGGTGATTTTTACCACCGCTCAACTCACTGGCAAAGCCAATGGTGGCACGACTGCCGAAGTGTTTGCCGGTGCCGAGCGTTTGGGACTCAAAAAGTGTTCTGCCGAAGTCGGCCCTCAATTGCGTCGGCAGAACGCAGACCAGCCCAACGGCGAGCGGTTGCTTATCGGTATGGAGCCGATTCGTGACTCGGACGGCGATCTGAGCGTGTTCAACGTGGTACACGATGACAATGGTCGTTGGCTCAACAGCTACTATGACAATCCCGTTAACGTCTGGCTTGCCGACTCTCGGTGGGTCTTCGTCCGCCCCCGCAAGTAATCTTCAAATTGCCCTTGGGCCCTTGGAGTCTTGGTTCTTGATAGAGCTTGGTCTCTTGGTCCCTTGGCAACAAAACCCCTTTGCGAGCTCGCTTGCAAAGGGGTTTTTAAGTTGAAATTTACTATTTAAAAAGGTAATATGAATTAAATTTAAAAAACATGAAAAAAGAAAAAGACAATTTAACAGAAAAATTAGTATCATTCGCAAAAAGGCGCGGGTTTATTTTCCAGTCGTCTGAAATTTACGGTGGGTTTGGTTCTTGTTATGATTTTGGTCCTTTGGGCGTAGAATTAAAAAACAACATAAAAAAGGCATGGTGGGATGAAATGACAAAAAAACACAATGATATTGTAGGATTTGATGCATCTATTTTAATGAATCCTAAAGTATGGCAGGCATCGGGGCATTTAACAGCTGGATTTGCCGACGAATTAGTTGAATGCAAAAAATGCCACCACAGATTTAAAAAAGATTTATTAGAACAAAATAAATGTTCTGATTGCGGCGGAGAACTAACCGAGCCGCGCAAGTTTAATTTAATGATGAAAACATTTGTGGGGCCAATAGAAGACGAGGCGGCAATAACTTATTTAAGAGCTGAAACCTGCCAGGGTATTTATGTTAATTTCAAAAACGTTTTGCAATCAATGCGTTTGAAGCTTCCTTTTGGCATAGCTCAAATAGGAAAGGCATTTCGAAACGAGATTACTCCCAAAGACTTTATTTTCCGCACAAGAGAGTTTGAGCAAATGGAAATGCAGTGGTTTTGCACCCCGGATGATGCAGATAAATTCTTTGAATATTGGTTAAAAGAAAGAATGAACTGGTATATGTGGTTAGGCATTAAAAAAGAAGATTTAAGGGCAAAAGAAACTCCTAAAAATGAGCTAGCTCATTATGCAAGAAGAGCAGTTGATATAGAATACAAGTTTCCATTCGGCTGGAAAGAGATTGAGGGAGTGCATAATAGGGGCGATTGGGATTTATCCAATCACTCCAAAAATAGTGGTCAAGATCTTAGTTATACAGACGATGAAGGTAAAAAATATACTCCATATATTATTGAAACTTCTGCCGGCGTTGATAGAACCTTATTCACTCTGCTTTGCGCTGGTTTTAAAGAAGTAAAGGGTGGCAGAACAAAAACAACAGAATCAACAAAAGAAATAGAAACCGTATTAAACATTAGCAAAGAATTAGCTCCTGTAAAAGTTGCAGTGTTGCCTTTGGTAAAAAATAAGCCAGAGATTGTCAAAATCGCAAAAGAAATTTATGCTCTGCTTAAAATACACTTTAACTGCCAGTACGATGAGTCGGGCTCCATTGGCAGAAGATATAGAAGACAAGATGAAATAGGTACGCCCTTTTGCTTAACTATAGATTTTGAAACATTAGAAAAAGATGATGTTACGCTCCGCGACCGCGATACAATGAAGCAGGAAAGAGTAAAAATTTCTGATTTAGTTATAAAAATATCAGACTCTTTAAAATGAACAATAAAAAAGTGTCGGTGATAATACCGGCCTATAATGAATCGAAATACATTGAAAAATCTTTAAAAATGTATAAGAGCCAGGATTATTTTTCTTTAGAGATAATCGTTGTTGATAATTCGACTGATGACGGAAAAACATCTAAAATAGCTAAAAAATACGCTGACAAAGTTATAGGTTTCCCTTATCCTATTGGATTAAGCAATGCCAGAAATGAGGGCGCAAAAGCGGCTGCAGGAGAAATTTTTATTTTTTCTGATGCAGACAGTTATGTTGAACGGGGTGGTATCAAAAAAATTCTTCAAATTACAGATGAAAATACCGTAGGAACTCTTTTGGGGAGAGGAGACAACGGTAACATTAGAGGAAAAATATTTTTCGGTTTCAAAAATTTGGTTCACTGGTTAAAAATACATCAGGGAGCCGGGAGCGGTGTCTTGTTCTGCCATAGAAATATCTATATTAAAACAGGTGGTTTTAAAAAGGAAAAAGAACCCGCCGAACTAGTTGATTTTTTAAAGAGAGCAAAAAAAATAGGTGGAAAATATAAGGTTCTTTTAAATTGCTATGCAACCACTTCTCTCCGCCGATACGAAGAAAAAGGATATATTAATGTTATATTTTTTTGGATTAAGTGGAGAATTGCATCTCTTTTAAAGATAAACGTAAACCTGACAAATTATTTTAATCTTAAAAGCAAATAAAATGTATAAAAAAACAACACTAAAAAACGGATTAAGGATTATTACAGTCCCCATGCAAAATTCAAACAGCGTGACTGTTTTGCTCCTTATCGGTACTGGCTCTAAATACGAAACGAAAGACATAAACGGAATTTCTCATTTTTTAGAGCATATGTTTTTTAAGGGCACTAAAAAAAGGCCCAATACCCTGAAAATCGCCGAGACACTGGATATGGTCGGCGGAGAATATAACGCCTTCACTTCAAAAGAAGTTACCGGATTTTGGGCAAAGGTGGATAAAAAACACCAAGACATTGCTTTAGATTGGATATCTGATATATTTTTAAATTCCAAATTTGATGAAAAGGAAATGGAAAGGGAAAAGGGCGTGATAATTGAAGAAGTTAATATGTATTTGGATACTCCCACGGCATACATCGGCGAGCTTTGGGAAAAACTTTTGTATGGAGATACTCCGGCCGGCTGGAGGGTTATCGGAGAAAAAGAAAATATAATAAGTTTTAACAGAAAAAAAGTTGTTGACTATTATAAATCGCATTATTCTCCGTCAAATGTGATAATTTGCGTCGCCGGGGCTGTGAGTCAAAATGACATAGAAATAAAAATAGAAAGTTATTTTAAAAATGCAAAAAAAATCAGCGCTGGGCAGAAAATTAAAGTAAAAGAAGCGCAATCTGAGCCCCAAATTTTATTGCACAATAAAAAAACAGACCAGACGCATTTTTGCCTGGGAGTCAGGGCTTACGATCTGTTTGATAAAAGAAGGTATGGATTGGCTTTATTGTCTGTGATTTTGGGGGGCAACATGAGCTCACGTCTTTTTATTAAAGTAAGGGAAAGAAATGGATTGGCATATTCAATACATACTTCATCAGACAACGCCACAGACACGGGATATTTGGTGACACAGGCCGGAATTGACCACAAAAATTTAGAAAAGGCAGTAAAGCTGATTTTGGAAGAATACAAAAATTTAAAAGATATAAAAATTGCGGCAAAAGAATTGCAGAAAGCAAAAGATTATTTGAAAGGAGTTATGTCTTTGTCTTTGGATTCTTCAGATAACCAGGCGTCTTTTTATGCTTTGCAGGAATTATTGGAAAAAGACATTTTAACCCCCGAAGAAAAGTTTAAAAAAATTGACCAAGTTTCTATAGATGATATAAAGAAAGTAGCAGAGGATATATTTTTGCCGGAAAAATTAAATCTGGCTGTGATAGGTCCGATAGAACAAAGCAAAAAAGAAAATCTCAAAAAATTATTAAAATTGTAAAATTATGAGCCAGGAGCAAACTTTAGATATTTCATGGTCGGCTATAATAAAAGTATTCATAGCTATTTTTATTTTCTACATTATTTATTTGGCCAGAGACATTGCCCTTTGGTTTTTTTTCGGTTTGGCAATATCTGTTTTGCTGGAGCCAGCCATTAATTTTTTAAGGAAAACCCGCATGCCGAAATTTGTAGCTGTTCTTCTGATTTATTTGTCAATTTTCGGCGTTTTGGGACTTTTAATTTATTTTACAGCCCCGATTTTTATTTCTGAATTAAAGCAGTTTTCTCAATTTTTACCGGATTATTTCGAAAAGATCAGTCCAGTTTTACGTCAATTGGGCGTTGATGTTGCCCAAAGCTTCAGTGAATTTACAGGATTTTTAGTGGGAGGTTTGGAGGAAAGCTCAGGGGGCGTCTTAAATGCATTGATGGCTTTTTTCGGCGGATTATCTTCGGCTGTCTTTATTTTAACTATTGCCTTTTTTCTTTCCTTGGGCGACAAAGGTCCTGAGAAATTTTTATCTCTGGTTCTACCCCGTAAATATGAAGAACAGATTATTGCATTTTTTGAAAAAGCCCAGATAAAGGTTGCCAGCTGGTTCGGCGCTCGGCTTCTGGCCTGCTTTTTTGTAGGAGTGGCTTCATTTATTATTTTTTATATATTCGGTATAAAATATGCTTTTCTTTTGGCCCTCATCTCAGCTATTTTGAATTTCATCCCCTATATAGGACCATGGATTACTGCTGTAACGTTGATTATATTTATTGCTGTTTCTGCTGGATCTTGGGCAGTGGTTTTTTATGTCCTTATGTCTGTTTGGGGAATCCAGGCAATAGAAAACAACCTATTGACCCCTTTATTGATGAAAAAAATGATTGACCTGCCGCCGGTTCTGGTTTTAATTTCCTTATTAGCCGGCGCAAAAATATTCGGATTTTTAGGCATGATTTTTGCAGTTCCGGTTTTCGGCATTATTTACGAATTTGTAAAAGAATTTCTGGAAAAAAGAAGAGACGAGGACATCTCTTAGCTTCGCAACGTAACAATAGAAATAGCCGCCGCTATTATCTGGCTGGCAATTCTCCAAAATTTGGAGATTTTTTTATACTTTAAAAAATGTATTTTTCCATGATGAAAACCATCGTGAGTTTGCAGTGCCCTGCTTTTAAACATTAAATTTAAGATAGAAAGTCCGTCTGGGACTATGGCAGAGAAGGCGCAGATATATACAATGGGCTGGTTGTTGGAAAATATTAAGATAAGCAGAATTCCTGAGCAGAAATCCAAGAATACCCTAGTAAATTGGGGTATGGCATTTTTCCATTGCTTTTTCTCTATATTTTCAATATCATATTCAACATGGGGCAGAAAGTCCAAAAGATAATGGCTTGAAAAGGAAAGGATAATGGCTAAAATCGGATTTTTTATAATATAGCCGATAGCAGCGCCGAATAACAAATGCACAATTAAAATCATGAATAAGTAGAAAATTTAGCTAAAAAATGGTATAATTCAGTAATTATATCATATTTATGTCATGTATTCCTGTCTTAATAACAAAAAATGATTTGGCCCGCCTGTATAATAAGGAAAAGTTGACTACTTACAAAATAGCCGATATTTATAATTGTTGCCAGACAACTATCTGGAAGCGGTTACATCTATTTAACATTAAGCCCAGGATTTATAAAGTAGATTTATCTGACAAAAGGTTAAACTATTTATATCTTAAACGTAAATTTTCAACCTGGCGAATAGAAAAAGTATATGGTTATTCAAGGGGCACGGTTCATAGAAAGCTCAATGAATATAATATAAAAACTAGAAATATCTCAGACGCCCATATTATATATCCTCGTTTTGATTTTAGCGGAAATAAAATAGAAAAAGCGTATATAATCGGCTTTGCGATGGGTGATTTAAGAGTAAGAATAAAGTCAAAAATGGGGAAAACTATATATCTTGATTGTGGTTCTACTCAGAATAATCAAATTAAGCTTATCAAAAATATTTTTCGTAGATATGGAAGAGTTTGGGTGGGAAAACCCGATAAAAGAAGTGCGATGCAAATAGAATGTTGCCTGAATAGATCTTTTAAGTTTTTATTAAAAAAGAGAGAAGTGGCCGATAGATGGATAATCAAAAATAAAAGATATTTTTGGTCTTTTCTCGCCGGGTTTACTGATGCCGAAGGGTGTATTTCTATTGATAGCAGGGGTAAGGCATATTATTCTTTAGGAAATTACAACAAAAAATTGCTTATTCAAATTAGTAATTTTTTATTAGAAAACAATATGATTGATAAAAGAAAATTGTATGTGTCAAAAATTAAGGGCAGGGTATGTTTCAAAAAATATTTTCATAATAATGATTATTGGCAGTTGCGAATAACTAGAAAAAAGCATTTAATTTTATTTTTTGAATTGATTGGCAAATATATAAAACATTTAGGCAAAATCAAAGACATGAAATTTGCAATTAAAAATATAGAAAAAAGAAATAAAAAGTTTGGCTATTTAAGAATGAATTAAAAACTTTATGAAAAAAATATTTATTTCTACGGCGATAGACTACGTGAATGCAGTCCCTCATCTGGGACACTGCTTTGAGAAAATTCAGGCAGATGTTGTGGCCCGCTATAGCCGCTTGTTAGGAAGGGAGGTGTTCTTTTTGACTGGTACAGACGAAAACTCTCTTAAAAATGTGCGGGCGGCGAAAAAAGAAGGTATAAGTGTTAGGGATTTAGTTGATAAAAACTCTAAAAGATTTTACGAGTTGAAAAGTATTCTAAATCTATCATTTGATGATTTTATTAAAACAACAGAAGAAAGAAATGTGGTGGGGGTTCAAAAGCTTTGGTTGGCTTGCAAAAAAGATATTTATATAAAAAAATATAAAGGTCTTTATTGTGTAGACTGTGAAGAATTTTATAAAGAAGAAGAACTAATAAATGGTCTTTGTCCAGAGCATAAAACAGAACCAGAGATTATTGAAGAAGAAAATTATTTTTTTAAACTTAGCAATTATCAAAAGCAACTAGAAGAGATTATTGAAAAAGACAAAATTAAGATAATCCCCAAAGGCCGCAAAAATGAAATATTAAGCTTCATAAAATCAGGGCTGCAGGATTTTTGCATATCTCGTTCTTCAAAAAGAGCTCAAGGCTGGGGAATTGATGTTCCAGGAGATACTACTCAAAAAATTTGGGTGTGGTTTGACGCACTTTCAAATTATATCAACGCGCTGGATTACGGCGAAAGAAATAAAAATTTTGAAGAGTGGTGGCAGAAGAATGAGAATAAATTACATTGTATCGGCAAAGGGATCATTCGTTTCCACCTTATTTATTGGCCTGTGATTCTTTTATCGGCAGGATTAGCCCTACCTAACAAAATTTTTGTTCACGGCTACATAACAGTTGATGGCCAAAAGATGTCAAAATCATTAGGCAATGTGATTAACCCCTTTGAGCTGGTTAAAAAGTATGGTACAGATGCAGTCAGATATTATCTTTTAAGAGAGATACCTCCAACAGAGGATGGCGATTTTACTTACGAAAAGTTTGAAGCAAGGTATAATTCTGATTTAGCTGGCGGAATAGGCAATTTAGTGGCAAGGGTTTTAGGCATAGCAGGCAAGACAGCTATAAAAAAATCAAAACCGACAGAGGTAACTAGTGAAAGAATAAAAGAAGCAAAAAAGAGTTATGCATCGGCATTAGAGAAGTTTAAGTTTAATGAGGCGTTACTAGCCGTATGGAATCTTATAAGTTATTGCGACAAATATATAAATGATGAAAAATTGTGGGAAACGAAGAAGCCTGAAGTGATAAACGATTTATTTTGCGCATTAGATGAGATAAGCACTTTGCTTTTACCGTTTTTGCCAGAAACCGCAGAAAAAATTAAAAAAGCAGTTAAAGATAAAAAATCAGAAATATTGTTTCCTAAAATTATAAATTAAAATTGGCTTGACTTATTCATATTTCCTGCTATAATAAAAACAGCTCTTTTTTTTCTCAAGTCAGGATGGCTTGAGGGAGCATGGCCCGGCAGGTTGAATAAGGAGAAACAGGAAATGTTAATCTTATCTCGCAGGCCGAACGAAGAAATCGTCATCGGCGACAACAGCATCATAGTTGTTGTGCTGCAGATTCGCGGCCGCAGGGTTCGCCTTGGGGTGGAAGCTCCAGACGGAGTACCCGTGCACCGGCGCGAGGTGTTTGACGCGATTCGTCGCAACGAAGCCTCAGCCGCTGACAAAACAGGAGAATCACCACCCTCTCAACCTTCCTCTTCTTCGCCATTGTCCTCGCCGGATAGAGAAAAATGGCTGGATTAAGGGATTGTGGCAGGATGCTTGCGCAACCTGCCTCTTTTTTTTACATTTTGTGTTAAAATGATTTTATGATAATAGACACTCATAGCCACTTAAATTTCAAAGCTTACAAGGATGATTTAGATGAGGTTATAAACAGAACCTTGCAAGATAATGTTTGGATGGTTAATGCCGGCACAAAATATGAGACAAGCAAGCAAGCAGTTGAATTGGCTGAAAAATATAAAGAAGGAGTTTATGCGGCGATAGGCCTTCATCCCATATATGCAGCTTCTGAATTCCAAAAAATAAAAACTGACCCCGAAGAAGAAGAATTTTTTGATAAAGAAAAGTATAAAGAACTAGCAAAATCTGACAAGGTGGTGGCAATCGGAGAAATCGGCTTGGACTATTATTACAAACCGAAAACCAATATAAAATTAGAGCAATTTAAAGAAAAGCAGAAGAAAGTTTTTATTGAGCAGTTAGAATTTGCAAAAGAATTAGACCTGCCAGTTGTTTTGCATTGCAGAATGGCGCATAACGACACTATAGAAATTTTAAAAACACAGCAGGTTAGGGGAGTAATTCATTGTTTCACGGGTAATTGGGAAGAGGCGCAGAAATATATGGAATTGGGGTTTTATATCGGTATCAACGGGATAATTTTTAAAATGGATTTAGATGAAGTCATAAAAAAAACTCCATTGGACAAAATTTTAGTTGAAACAGACTGCCCGTATTTAACTCCTCCGCAAGAGAGAGAGACAAAAGGAATGAACCGATTTTTGTAAAACACGTTATCCAAAAGATAGCAGAACTAAAGGGAATCACCTTTCAAGAGGTTGCTGACAAAACAACAGATAACGCCAGAAAATTATTTAAGATATAGGTCAAAAAAACAGAAAAACCCTTCAAAATTTATATATTTGTGCTATTATGGAGAATAACTATGGCAAAGTATAATCCTAAGAAAATTGAAGCTAAATGGCAGGAAAAGTGGTATGGTTCCGGGGTATTTCGCGCGCAGAACGGCTCAAAATTGAAGAAGTTCTATCTTTTAGTTGAATTTCCATACCCATCTGGCGACGGGCTTCATGTTGGCCACTGCAGGCCGTATATCGCCTTAGATACTTTGGCCAGAAAAAGAAGAATGGAGGGATATAATGTTTTGTTTCCCATGGGTTGGGATGCTTTTGGTTTGCCGACTGAAAATTACGCTATTAAAAAAGGAATTCATCCGGCGATTGCCACTAAAAAAAATACGGATAATTTTAGAAAACAAATAAAAAGCTTAGGAGCGTCTTTTGACTGGTCAAGGGAAATAAACACCACTGACCCGAAATACTATAAATGGACTCAATGGATTTTCTTGCAGCTTTTCAAAAATGGTTTAGCTTACAAAGATAAAATAGCTATTAATTGGTGCCCTTCATGTAAAATTGGTTTAGCAAACGAAGAGGTGGTTTCTGGTAAATGCGAAAGGTGCGGCACCAAGGTTGAGAAAAAAGAAAAAGAGCAGTGGATGATAAAGATTACAAATTACGCCGATAGACTGATTAAAGACTTAGATTTAGTTAACTATTTAGAAAAAATAAAGACACAACAGAAAGACTGGATAGGAGAATCCCACGGTGCCCTAATCAAGTTTCCGGTTGAGGGAGTAGAGGAATATATAGAAGTTTTTACAACCAGAATAGATACCATATTTTCTGGGACCTTTTTAATATTGGCTCCTGGCCATAACTTTATAGACAAATACAAAAATAAAATTGAAAATATTGAAGAGGTATTAAAGTATAGAGACCAAGTAAAGAATATTTCTGATATAGACAGAATAAACGAAGAAAAGGACGTTACAGGAGTGCAGCTAAAAGGAATTACAGTAAGGAATCCCGCCACCGGAGAAGAAATGCCTGTTTGGTCAGCTTCCTTTGTTTTAGAGCACTATGGAACTGGAGCTGTTTTTGCAAATGCCCATGACAAAAGGGATTTTCAGCTCGCTAAAAAATACAGCATACCTTTAAGAACCTCTGTAGAGCCAGACGATAAATCAATAGTGTCTAAAGTCAAAAATTTAGAAGAGTGTTATGAGGGCGAAGGTACATTGTATAACTCAATGCAATTTGACGGTTTAACTTCAGCTGAAGCTCGGCCTAAAATTACTGCTTGGCTGATGTCAAAGGGCTCTGCTCAGTTTAAAACAAACTATAAGCTGCGTGACTGGGTGTTTTCAAGGCAGCACTATTGGGGTGAGCCGATACCAATGATTTATTGCCAAAAATGCGGATGGCAGCCAGTGGCAGAAAAAAACCTGCCGGTAGAATTGCCTAAAGTTAAAAAATACAAACCGACGGATACCGGCGAGTCGCCTTTATCAGCAATTAAAAATTGGGTTAATGTAAAATGTCCGAAATGCAAGGGACCGGCTCAGAGAGAAACAGATACAATGCCCAACTGGGCGGGTTCTAACTGGTATTATTTAAGATACACAGACCCTAAAAATAACAGAGAATTGGCCGGCAATAAGTTATTGAAATACTGGATGCCCGTTGACTGGTATAACGGCGGCATGGAGCATACAACTTTGCACTTGTTGTATTCCCGCTTTATTTTTAAGTTTTTATGGGATATTGAAGCAGTTCCCAAATCAATCGGGCCGGAACCTTATCAAAAGAGAACTTCGCAGGGAATGGTTTTAGGCGAGCGGGGAATAAAAATGTCAAAGTCTAAGGGAAACGTCATAAATCCAGATTCAGTTGTAAAACAATACGGAGCTGATACTCTGAGAATTTATGAAATGTTTATGGGGCCATTTGACCAAATGATTCCCTGGGATACAAAAGGGGTTGTGGGTGCGAGGAGATTTTTAGAAAAAGTTTATAATCTATCTATAAAAAAAGAAATTTCGCAAAAGAGTAATAAAAACTTAAATAAACTATTGCATAAAACAATCAAAAAAGTTTCAGGAGATATTGAAATAATGAAATTTAATACTGCTGTAAGCTCTATGATGGAATTTGCCAATGCTTGGAATGTTTCAAAAAATGGCTTGGATAAAAAAGATTTAGAAGATTTTTTGAAAATACTATCGCCTTTTGCTCCGCATTTGGCAGAAGAACTTTGGAATGTAGCTGGATTTAAAGGATTGTGTTGCCAGCAAAAATGGCCAAAATATGACGAAAAATTAATTGAAGAAGAAAAAATACTGCTGATAGTGCAGATAAATGGCAAAGTTCGTGACAAGATAGAGGTTAGCGCTGGTATTGCTCAAAAAGAAGCAGAAAAGTTAGTTTTTAAATCAGAGAAGGTTAAAAATTGGATAACCAATGTCAAAAAAATAGAAAAAGTTATTTTTGTGGCCGATAAGCTGATAAACTTCGTAACTATTGACAAAGATAAATAGGTATGCTAATATTAAAATAGTTCTTTTCGTAAGTTAAAAATTTGAAATGGTTACAGTTCTAAGTGCGTAAAACAAGCGCTTTTAGAACTGTAACCATGACATGTTATATTTCGGGAGGTCCGAAATTATGACATGTCACAACAAAAGGAGAGTTGTCATGGCGGCTAAGTATGTTGTCACCGGCGATCAGTATCGGACAATCCATCGCAGGGCGAGGGAGTTATTTCGGCAACTTGATCAAGAGGGTGGAAGTCCTCTCGATCCCGATTGGCTGGCTTGCCGGCTACAGATGTTGGTTGAAGGCAAGCAAGATTTTCTCCACAAGATCGCCACAGCGGCGGTCAGCGGCGCAAAGAAGTTCGTCGCTAAGGACGCCCTCAAGGAAGCAAATGTGGGCTACACGGGGTCCAACTTCGACAGATTTTTCCTCAACAAGGTTGAGGAAGGCGTCGGAGACGCCACCATTGCGATTTATCATCTGGAGAGGGATTCTCTGGACGCCCCGATCATGACCGAACTCGGCAGCCACGCCGAGATAAATCTCGCCTATCTCTTCGAACTGCTAAAGAAGCAGTCCAAGGGAGAGAGCGGCCCTTTGCTCATCAACGGATACGCCAACATTGCCTACATCAAGGGCAGTGACGGTAACTTCTGGGCTGTGGACGCTGGCTGGCACTCGGGCCGCGGCTACTGGAGCGTTGACGCCCGCTCGGTTGAGTTTCCGGACAGGTGGGGCGCTGGCTACCAGGTTCTCTCCTGCGATTCTTGACGCTTTGTCCCTTTGGGACTTAGTTACCTTGAATCTATGGCTCTCTGAAACTTTGAAAAAAGTAGAGGAGAGCCTTTTTTGTTGTTTTGCAAAAAATATTGTAAAATAAAATTAAGGATAGCTGAACGCAAGGGTTACGGCTTTTGCGTAGCACCCCGAAAATGCATATTGCAGAATTGTTGCGGGTACGCCTTCAATAAGAGTTGATATGCATATTTCAAAAAAAGAAAAGAATCGGTGCGATGCGCTGGCGAGCTTTGAGGCTCCAAATAAGATACAGTTCTGAGAGTATTCAAAGGACAGTGGCATTGATGGCATATCGCATATTAATCTTGGGTCTGGGCTGTGAACGCTAACTGGAACTCGGGCAACGGCTACTGGAACGTTAACGCCAACTCGGTTGAGAATCCGAACAGGTGGAACGCTGGCAACCAGGTTCTCTCCTGCTACTATTTTCTTTCTTCCGCTTTTATTGCGGAAGTTTTGCTAATTAAACCCTTTTTCCAGCCGCCAATTATCTTTCCTACATTTTCTATTTCAGCCCCAAAGGATATGTATTGCTTATTGGAAACAAGATGTGCTTCCCACAAAAGCTGGAAGAAAAAACGCAGCGAATCAATTTTGTTCGATGCATCCTCAAGCAGGGTAAGTTTTCTATTGATTGGCGTGTAAGTAGCTTTTCTTAATAATTCAAGAAGGTCTAAAAATAAAACATCTATTTTAGTCCCAAGCCCGAACCGCACCGTTCTTTCAATATTGCGATGCACCTCCATCCACTGTTTGTATATTGATTTGGATTTTTCTAAAATAGGCAAAAGTCTGGGGGGGGATTTGAAAGCTCATTTTTGTTATGAAAATTCAATTGATTCATAAATTTGAAGATATTGTTAGTATTGATAATTTGCTTTTAGCATGGAAAGAATTTGTTAAGGGAAAGAGGAACAGAAAAGATGTTTTGATGTTTTCATTTTATTTAATGGATAATATTTTATCATTGCACAAAGACCTTTTCGCCCACAGTTATAAGCACGGCGGTTATCAATGTTTTGAGATAAACGACCCCAAACCAAGGATAATCCATAAAGCCAGTGTCCGCGATCGACTATTGCATCACGCAGTATATTGTATATTATATCCTTTTTTTGATAAAATATTCATATCAAACTCATTTTCCTGCCGAAATAACAAGGGAACACATAAGGCGATAAACCAATTTAGGAGTTTTGCCTATGATGTTAGCAAAAACAACACCAAAACATGCTGGATTTTGAAATGTGATATCAAAAAGTTTTTTGCCAGCATTGACCAGAATATCTTGATAAGTATATTGCAAGAATATATTCCCGACAAAGACATTGTCAATTTATTAAAAGGAATAATTTTTAGTTTCTATTCCACGGAGCTCGGTAAGGGGCTGCCCTTGGGCAATTTAACCTCACAGCTCTTTGCCAATGTGTATATGAACGAGTTTGACCAGTTTGTAAAACATAAAGTAAAAGTAAAACATTATATTAGATACGCGGATGATTTCGTTATTTTATCAGAAAACAAAGAATATTTAGAAAACAAAATATTAATTATTAAAAATTTTTTGGAAAATAAATTAAAGCTTGCCTTGCACCCAGATAAAGTTTTTATCAAAACCTTATCTTCTGGGATGGATTTTCTTGGCTGGGTGCATTTTTTTGACTACAGGATTTTAAGAAGAACAACAAAGAAAAGAATGTTTAATAAAATAAAGACAAATTTTGATAGCCAAACATTAAATTCATATTTAGGCCTGATAAAGCACGGCAATAGTCATAAGATTTTAGACAAAATAATCTCTTTTAATAATTACGGAAATCAGGTATTATAGAGATAATTGTTTATGGATAAAAATAAAAAAATACTATTAGGCGATGAAGCGATAGTTAGAGGCGCTTTGGAAGCGGGTGTTGATTTTGTGTCCGGATATCCAGGATGTCCTTCAGCTGAAATAGGAGAAGAGTTTTTTAAAATTGCAAAAGAGAACGGAATTTACGCAGAATGGTCAACAAATGAAAAAGTTGCTCTAGAGTCCGCAATCGGCGCCAGTTTTTCAGGGTTAAAGTCTTTAGTAAATATGAAGAGTTTTGGCATAAACGTTTGTTCGGATTCATTGCTGCCCTTAGTTTATACAGGGACAAAAGCTGGCATGGTTATCGTTGTAGCTGACGACCCTTCTTGCTGGAGTTCGGCGCAGTCAGAGCAAGATTCAAGGGGATATGCATATTTATCTCATATTCCAATGTTGGAACCATCAGATCCTCAGGAGTGTTATGATTTTACAAAGTTGGGCTTTGAACTTTCAGAAAAATTCAATCTGCCTGTTATTTTAAGGATAACCACCCGTGTTGCTCACCAGAGAATGCCAGTTGATTTTAATAAAGTTGACAGTAAACCTCAAAAAACAGGAGAATTTATTAAAAATCCTCTTCAGTTTTCAACGATGCCGCCAAGGGTTTTAGAAATGAAAAAAGAGCTTTTAGATAAACTGGAAAGAATAAAGGCATATGCTGATAAATCAAAGATTAATTTAATTACTAAGCCTCAAAAACCAGCTGAGGTAGGGATTGCAGCATCGGGAGTAGCTTATCTTTATGTATTAGAGGCCCTAAAAGAGTTAGATATTGATATTTCGGTTTTGAAGGTTAATTTGTTTTATCCTTTAGCTAACATCACTGTTTCAAGATTTATTAAAGACTTAAAAAAGGTTTTAGTTGTTGAAGAGTTGGAGGGCTATTTAGAAAAAGAGCTCAATGCGATTGCTAAAGACGCAAATCCGAAATTGCAAGTTTTTGGCAAAGCTCTATTGCCAGAAATAGGTGAATTAGATGTAGAAAAGGTTTGTTTAGCTTTAGCTAAAATTACAGGCAAAAAGTTTAAGAAAAATATAACAAAACAATTATCTCTGCCAAAGAGAACCGCAAGATTATGCGAAGGATGCCCTTATTGGTATATATTCCCTGTAATAAAAAGAATTGCCCCTGAAGGCACAATTTTTGGCGGAGACATCGGATGCAATATGATAGCCGGCCTTCCGCCTCACAATATGCAAGATTTTCTTTTTTCAATGGGCGCTTCCTTGGGCATATCGCACGGAGTCAAAAAGTCTACCAAGCAAAAGGTAATATCTATTATGGGAGACGGAACATTTTTCCACGCAGGCATGCCAGCTTTAGTTAATGCTGTATATAACAAATCAAATCCATTAGTCGTTATTTTAGATAACAGGATTACCGCAATGACAGGGCATCAGCAAAACCCGGGCATGGGAAAAACCGGTATGGGCGAAAGCACAGAGGAATTAAAGATAGAGGAAATAGCCAAAGCTTGCGGGGTAAAGCACATAAAAGTTTTAGACCCCATTAATGTCAAAGATTTAGAAAACAGCATTAAAGAATTTTTAGCAAAAGATGAGGCGTCGGTAATAATTTGCCGTCGCATTTGCGCCCTTTTAGCAAAAAGGCAAAAACAATAATATGCAAGATAAAACTTTCAACATTATTATTTCAGGCGTCGGCGGTCAAGGTGTTATTACCTTGCTTTCTTTAATAGACGAGGCCGCCTTTATAGAAGGCTATGACGTAAAGTCATCTGAATTGCATGGACTTTCGCAAAGAGGCGGAAGCGTAGAAGTACACGTAAGGTTTGGTAAAAAAATAGACTCTCCGCTAATTCCTTCCGGCTCAGCTGACTTGGTAATATCATTGGAAATGTTAGAGGGTTTGCGAGAGCTGATGAGAACTGGAAAAAACACAAAATTCTTAATAAACGAATATTGCCTTCCCTTCCAAGGATCATTAGCAAAAGAAGAAATAAAAGATCATTTTAAGGCAATAGGAGACAGATTGCATTTGGTAGCTGCTTCGGACATCTGTAAAGAAAAATTGCAGAACGAGGTGGTAAGCACGATTTATCTTTTAGGGTACGCTGTGCATAAAAAATTGATTCCAATAAAGAAAGAGTCGGTTATAAAAGCAATAGAGAGAATAGTTCCGGAAAAATACCGCGAATTAAACATTAAAGCATTTCAATTAGCCCATGATTAAAAAGGTTGTGGTAGCTGCTGCGGGCCAGGGAACCCGCATGCTTCATTTAACGAACAATAAGCCAAAACTTTTGATTAAGGTTCAAGACAAACCCTTTTTATCTTATGTTTTAGATAATCTTTTGAAAGCGGGATACAAAGAGATTATTTTAGTAGTTGGTTATAAAGAAGAGCTTATTAAAGATTTTATAGCAGGGTATAAAGATTGCTTGAAGGATAAAAAATGTAAAATTGACATTGTCAGTCAGTATGAAATTTTAGGTCCTAAAGAAAAAGAATATGGTACCGCCTGCCCCTTAAAATGCGTTAAAGACATTGTCAAAAATGAGTCCTTCATATTTTTATGCGGGGACAACCTTTATTCTGTCAAAGATTTAAAAGCAATGAACATTGACGATAATTACAGCTATGTAGCCGGGCTAGAGCACGAGCACCCGGAAAAATATGGAGTTTTGATTACAGATGATGGATTTTTAAAAGAGATAAAAGAAAAACCAAAAGAATTCTACGGTAATTTAATAAACGCAGGAATGTATAAGTTTACTCCTGATGTTTTTGAAAAGATATCTCAAATCAAAAAATCCCCCAGAGGAGAATACGAAATTACAGATGTTATTTCGCTTTTGGCAAAAGATAAAAAAGTGAAGGTTATAAAAATTGAGGACTATTGGCTTGATTTTGGGAATCCGGGAGATATTATAAAACTTTCTAATTTTATAAAAAATGGAGGTTGCAAGGTTAACGCAAAAAGCAGTAAATAAAGCTGCCAGAATTATAAAAAATGGAGGGGTGGTTATTTTTCCTACAGATACGGTATATGGATTTTTAGCTGACGCAGCCAATAAAAAAGCAGTAGAAAAGATATTTAAGCTCAAGAAAAGGTCAAGGCAAAAACCCTTGCCTGTTTTTGTAAGAGATTTTAAAATGGCGAAAGATTTAGCAGTGATTGATAAAAACCAAGAAAAAATATTAAAAAGATATTGGTTCACCCCCACACCAAAGTTTCAAAGAAATTTATGGTGTGGGGGCAAGTACACCTTTGTTTTAAAAAGAAAGTATAAAACAAAGCTTTACGGAGTTGCAAAAGATACAATCGCCCTAAGAATTCCCAAATATAATTTTTTAAATAATTTATTAGATAAAATAAATAAACCCTTAGTCCAGACATCGGTTAATATTTCAGGCCAGCCAACACTAACAAAGATAAGAGATATAATAAATCAATTTGGAAGGACGGGCCTTCCAATGCTTATAATAGATGCTGGAAATTTGCCAAAAAGAAAGCCGTCAGTCATAATTGATTTAACAAAAGATAAAGAACAAATTTTAAGAAAATAATATGAAACTAAAAAAACAAGATCCGCAAATCGCAAAATTGATTGATTTGGAAACAGAAAGACAGAAAACATCTTTGGAAATGATTCCTTCAGAGAATCATTCTTCGCCCAGAGTTAGGGAGGCCTTAGGTTCCATTTTAACCGATAAATATGCAGAAGGATACCCGGGAAAAAGGTATTATGCCGGCTTAAAGTATTATGATATTTTAGAAGATTTGTGCCGAGATAGAGCAAAGAAATTATTCAAGGTAGCTCATGCTAATGTTCAGCCATATTCCGGGTCGCCGGCTAACGCAGCTGTCTATATGGCAGTTTGCGAGCCTGGAGATACAATTATGGGAATGTCTTTGCCTATGGGAGGCCATTTAACTCATGGCTGGAAAGTTAACTTCTCTGCTAAGTTTTTTAATTCAATTCAATACGGCGTTTATGAAAAAACAGGGCTTTTAAACTATGAAGAAGTAGAAAAGTTAGCAAAGAAACATAAACCAAAATTAATATTTGTGGGAGCTACAGCTTATTCCAGGATTTTTGACTGGAAAAGGCTGGGCGACATAGCAGACTCTGTGGGCGCCTACTTGGTAGCTGATATCGCTCATATAGCAGGATTAGTTGCCGGAGGCGCGCATCCAAGCCCTGTTCCTTATGTGCACATTGTATCTACAACAACTCATAAAACATTGCGCGGTCCAAGAGGGGGCATGATTATGGTAACTCAGAAAGGATTAGATAAAGACCCGGATTTATCTAAAAAAGTTGATAAAGCCATATTTCCTGGTTTTCAAGGCGGGCCTCATATGCACCAGATAGCCGCAATTGCGGTTTGCCTAAAAGAGGCATCAACTTTGGCTTTCAAAAAATATGCAAAGCAGATTGTAAAAAACGCTAAGGCGTTAGCCGAAGAACTTAAAAAATATGGGTTTAATTTAGTTTCAGGCGGCACGGACAATCATTTAATTTTAGTTGATTTGAGGAATAAAAATATGGCGGGGCCAGAAGCTCAGGATTTGTTGGAGGAGGCGGGGATTACGATTAATAAAAACAGCATTCCTTATGACCCAGCTCCGCCATTTAAGCCCTCGGGAATCAGAATGGGCACTCCTGCAATTACAACGAGGGGCATGAAAGAAAAAGAAATGAAGAAAATTGCCGGCTGGATAAACGAAGTAATAAGCCGCCCGAAGTCGGTTAAAAAAGTTAGGGAAGAAATTAAAAAGTTTTGTAAAAAGTTCCCGTTGCCGAAATAAAGTTTATACAGGCGGAAACAAAAATATTTTTTTGAACGCCAGCCCACGGCCAACCCGAACAAAAAATTATTTTTGTTTCCGCCTGACACTAAAAAATTAGTTATGCTTGATTTATATCTGTTTAATTTAATAAATGGCTTAGCCGACAGGTGGGTTTGGCTGGATTATTTAGCAATGTTTTTTGCCGAATATTTTGAGTATTTTTTATTGTCATTTTTAATTATCCTTATAGCAATAAATTTTAAAAAATACTGGCGAATGGTTTTTATCTCTTTGATTGCAGGAGTTGTTTCAAGATTTATTGTTGGTTCTGCTATAAGATTTTTATGGTTTAGGCCAAGGCCGTTTGTCTTTGAAAATTTTATCCCCCTTGTATTTCAAAACCCGACTGAAGCGTCTTTTCCATCGGGCCATGCGCTTTTTTATTTCGCATTATCTGCTGTAGTTTATCTTTATAACAAAAAATTAGGCATCGCATTTTATGTTGCCAGCTTTCTTATTGCAATATCGCGCGTTTTTGTCGGCGTGCATTGGCCGTCTGATATTTTAGCAGGAGCTATTATTGGCATATTAGTTGGTTTAGTTTTAAATAAAATTTTTAAAAAATATGAACTCTTCACCCAAAAAAGAATTGAAGAGTTTGAAATATAATTAGTCCCAGCGAGTTAAATTTTTTTATTTAAAAAAAATGATAAAGTCGTTTGGGTGAAGAGTGAAAATAATATTTTTAGGCAACGGCGAGGCATTTGACGAAAGATATCCAAATCATTCGCATTTAGTTTTATCAGATAAAACAGCATTAATGCTTGATTGCGGGGATTCTAGCGTCAGGCAAATTTGGAAATATACAAAAGACCATTCTTTAATTGATGCTTTGTATATAACTCATAGACATTCTGACCATCTGTTCGGGATCCCCGCGCTTTTAGGCAGAATGCTGGAAGAAGAAAGGAAAAAAGATTTAACGATAATTTGTTCAGAGCAAATAAAAGCAGATATCGAGCGGCTGACTGAACATGCTTATTTTGGAATAACAAGTTACGGATTCGAAATTAAATTTATAATCGTCGAGGACGGTAAAAAAATTCAGTTTAATGATTTAAAATTAACCTTTGCAAAAACTTTGCACACAGCGTATAACCTTGCCATAAGAATTGACGACGGCAAAAATATTGTTTGTTATAGCGGCGACGGTCCATTTGATGAAAACACTGAAAAGATTTATAGAAATGCAGATATTTTAATGCACGAATGCTATATGTTTGACCAAAGAATCAAAGGCCATGTTGCAGCTATTGATGTTTTTGAAATGGCGAAGAGAAACAATGTAAAATGTCTGGCGCTGGCCCATTTTAAGAGAGCATTTAACGATGAAACAAGGAGAAGGGTAAAAGAAGCAATTCCTGCAGCCGGATTAAAAATAATACTGCCAGAGCCCTTGGAAGAATACGAGGTGTAACTAAAAAGCGGGGTTTGACCCCGCTTTTTAGTTACAACGATTTTATAAATTCATCTATTTTTCGCCTTTTTCTTAATAGGCAAGGAACATCTGGAGAAGAATATAGCAATGGATATAATTTTAGAGAATCTTTTTTAGCAAATTTTATTTGCCATAGATTCGTGGTCTGGTCTGAACGATAGGGTTTCTGGCAGACCATATGCCCTCTTATACCTATAATTTTTTGTATATTTTTTCTAATCCATCTGATATGTTTTTCGCTAGCAGATATAAACTTGATAAAAATTCTTTTGTAAATATATTTTGGATTTTTAAATGTATTCCAGCTATCAGTATAAGTTAAAACAGAACCATCGCCGTCTAAATGTCCGCGAAGGAAATCGCCGAAATATTTTTCAGGAATTTTTAATTCGCCAATAGTATATGTTTTTGCCGGAAATAGGCCGATTTTTAAAAGCCATCTATATAGTTGAACGCTGCCGAATTGTATTTTGTAGGCTGGTTTTTTCGCCCAGCCATCGTTAAATGTTTGGCATATTTTATTAGAAATATTCAAGCATTTTTTAAAAGTTTCTAAAAGCTGAGTATCAGAAGAACGTATTATTATGTGCCTGCCATCTTTAGACAAACAGCCGTCTGTGGTTAACAAACCTATCACGTATGCAAGATTTGGGGTCCATTCAAAATTTATATTTGGTAATCTATGTGCTGGCATAAAAGGTGCCGCTGGTCGGAGTCGAACCGACATGAGGTTTCCCTCGCATCATTTTGAGTGATGTGCGTCTGCCATTCCGCCACAGCGGCTTAATTTTGCTTAATTTTACCACATTTTCTCCTATTTTTCAATCATTTTAAAAGCAATTTTTTCATATTCATCAATCATTTTCTCTACTGAGAATTTTTTTTCAACTCTTTCTCTGCATTTTTTTCTGTCAATTTCATCAATTTTTTTTATAGCCTCCGCCATTTCTGAAATATTTTTTACGATAAAACCAGTTTTTTTGTCTTCAATAATTTCAGGCAAAGCTCCATTAGGATAAGCAATTACCGGAGTTCCGCAAGCCATCGCTTCAATTACTACTAGTCCAAAGGGTTCAGGCCATTTTATTGGAAAAAGAAGAGCTTTTGCGTTTTTTAAGAGATTGATTTTTGTTTTTCCGTAAACTTCGCCGAGATATTTGATTTTTTCCCCATTGATTAAAGGTTTAATTTTTTTTAAAAAATATGGTTCTCTTATTTTTCCTCCAGCCAAGATTAATTTGACTTTTGCTTTTTTAGCTGCTATTATTGCGTCTTTCGGATTTTTATGAGGCCCTATTGCTCCTAAAAACAAAAAATAATCTTTTGGTTTTTCAGAAAATTTAAACTTTTCAGTGCTGACGCCGTTATAAACAGTAGCTAAATAATTAATTTTAGAAAATCCCTTCCTTTGGTTATTGGAAACAGTTACGATATTAGCATTTTTAAAGCAAGAATATAATTCTTCTACTTCTTTAAAAAGAGGCAAATGAAGAATGTTTATAATAGGAATTTTGATAAAATGAGTTAGAGGCAAAAAAAGGTAATTATTTTTTGAATGATTAAAAACAACGTCAAAACTCTTTTCTTTTTTTATAATTTCTTCCATTACTTTTGTTAAATAAACAGTTTCTATTCTTGATGGTCTAAAAGACTCCGTAAAAGTAGTATCGTTTTTTCTTTCCTCTATTGTTTGTTTTAAAACCCGAATAAATTTAGCTGAAGTTTTGCAATTTCCCGCGCCGAAAAGCGTTACTTGGTGTCCCTTTCTTATAAATCCTTCTGCCATTTCGTAGGCGATTCTTTCTGTACCTCCATGTCCTTTTGGCGGTACAGTTGTGAATGGGGGAGCTATTACAGCAATTTTTAACCTTCTTTTTTTCATATTTATTTACTCCCAGGAGGCGTCAATTATTTTTTCCGGGAACTTTTCCGCTATTTTTTTGAAATTGCTGCAAGACGTTCTGTGCAAGACAGCAGCCCTGTGTTGGGAAAGATACGCTTTGACCTTGTCTCCTGGCTGGGGATTACAGCATTTAGCGATATGAACCATCATTCCTTTTTGTCCGGCCAAAAAAATCTGTCTTGGCTTCTCTTTTTTTATCTGCCGTTTTTCCTCTTTGCGTTTTTTTGCTATTTCCGAGATTTCAATAATTTTTCTTTTTATAAAGCCGGCAAAAGGAATTTTAAAGCCCGACTCGCTTTCTTCAATGAATTTTTTAATATGCGATTTCGCCAGGCTCGTTTTAACGAACCTGAGCCAATCTTTAGACGGATTCTTGTTTTTATTTACTGTGATTTCCACAATGTCTCCGTTTTCTAGAACGTGGCTTAACTGCACTATCTTGCCTCCGATTTTTGCGAATTCGCAGTGATTTCCTATCTCCGAATGCACAGCATAAGCAAAATCAACCGCAGTTGACCCCTTCGGCAAAACGATAACGTCTCCTTTTGGAGTGAAAGTGAAAACTTGATTTTTGAAGAAGTCAATTTTGAAAGTTTTCCAGAAATCGGGGGCATTATTCATCCATTCAAAATTTTCGCCTTCTCTTTTAAGGTCTATATTTTCTTTATAAGACCAGTGGGCGCAGACGCCGTATTCCGCTTCTTTTTGCATTTGCTCGGTTCTGATTTGTATTTCTGTTATTTCTCCTCCTTGGCAAAAAACAGTCGTGTGCAATGAACGGTATCCATTGGGCTTTGGTTTGGCAATGTAATCATTTATTTCTTCTGAAATCGGCTGGCAGTGCTTATGGATTATTCCAAGAATCCTATAACAGCTTTGTATGTCCGGAACTATTATTCTTAAAGCCAGCAAATCGTGGATTTTATCAAAATCCATATTATGCATCAGAAGTTTTCTATAGGTGCTCCAATATGATTTTGCCCGGTAGTTTATATCTAAAAATCCGACCCTTTCTTTTTTTAAGATTTTTTTCAGCCGGGGGATGAATTTTTTAAGATATTTTTCTCTTTCTTCGTATTGTTCTTTGATATTCTCTTTCAGCCATTTGAATCTGTTCGGGAGCATGTGAGAAAAGGCTGCATCTTCAAGATTTCTTCTGATTTCGCTTAAACCTAATCTATTGGCTATTGGCACAAAAACTTGCAAGGTTTCAAGGGAATATAATTTCTGCTGGTCTTCCGGGAGATATTGTAAAAAATTTAATCCGTCTAACCTTGAAACAAGCTCTATTAAAACCACTCTCAAATCTCCGGCAATGGCCAAAAACATTTTTCTTAGGTTTTCTAACTTTTCTCGGGTAAGCGTCTTTCTGTTTTTTATGTTAATTGCCAAGGAATAGCGGACTTTGCCAAGTTCTGAAATTTTTTCTATCAATCGGCCGATTTCTTTGCCAAATTTTTTTTCTATTGTTTGTATTTCAATCTTTTTTATAGAATCAGGAATGTCGTCTACTACGTCATGCAGTATCCCAAAAGCAATTGTTACGGGGTCAAGTTCCATCTTGTCCAGCATTGAAGCTATCCTCGCTGCATGATAGATATAGTTTTCTCCGGAAGCCCTGTTTTTTTCCTTGTACGCTTCTTTGGCAAACTCAAAAGCCTCCTCAATCAGCTTGGGATTCTGACTTCTTTTTATTATTTTCTGTATGTCGTTTGCCATTATTCGGCTTTAACAAAGTCGCACTCTTTATTAGAGCACTTTATCTGCTTTCTGGGGTACCCTTTGGGTCCTTCTATTAGAATAGAATCGCACTTGGGGCAAAACTCATTTATGGGTTTGTCCCACAAGGCAAAGTCACATTTTGGAAAGGTGTTGCATCCGTAGAATATTTTTCCTTTCTTTGTCTTTCTGACAACAATTTTTCCTTGTTGGCACTTTGGGCATTTTATGCCCAAGTTTTTGTTTTTATCTTCTACGGATTCCGTATATTTGCATTCAGGGAACTTTGAGCAAGCGTAAAACTTGCCGAACTTTCCAAAGCGCTCGATTAGCGGGGCCCCGCACTTGGGGCATATTTTATTTGTTTCTTTTACGAGGTCTGATTTTTTTACTTCTTTATATTTTTCTTCAAGATTCTTTGAAAAAGGGTTGTAAAAATCCCTGCAGGTTTTCTGCCACGTATCTTTGTTTTCTGCTATTTCATCTAATTCTTTTTCCATTTTTGCTGTAAAATCAATATCAACTATTTCGGGGAAGTTTTTTACCAAAACATCATTTACTACAGTTCCAATTTCAGTGGGAATAAACCTTTTTTGTTCATTTTTTTCAACATAGTTTCTTTCTTGTATGGTAGATAGGGTGGGCGCATAGGTTGAAGGCCTGCCTATGCCATATTTTTCAAGGGTTTTAATTAAACTGGCCTCAGTGTATCTTGCTGGGGGCTCTGTAAAATGCTGGATTGAGTCTAATTTTACAAGTTCTAAGTTATCATTTTTTTCCAAAACAGGCAGTTCTTTTTCTTCAAATTTTGTCGGGTATATTTTTAAAAACCCATCAAATTTTAATGTTTGTCCGTTTGCTCTGAATGTGTAATTTTGGGCTTTTACATCTGCAGAAACAGAATCAAAAACTGCGGGTTGCATTTGGCAGGCAATAAACCTTTGCCGTATTAAAGTATATAACTTTAATTGCCGGCTATCAATGCCGCTTAAAGATTCCGGCGTTCTGTCTGCGTAGGTCGGCCTTATGGCTTCGTGCGCTTCTTGGGCTCCGGTCGTTTTTGTTTTGTATCTTACTATTTTTCCTGCCCAATAATTTTCTCCGTATTTTTCTGTTATATACTTTTTTGCAGAAGATAAAGATGCGTCAGAAAGATTTAATGAGTCTGTCCTGTGGTAGGTGATGTGTCCTTCTTCATATAGGCGCTGAGCTAAAGACATTGTCATTTTTGCGGAAAACTTAAACCTTTGCCACGAGGCCTGCTGCAAGGTGCTGGTAGTAAAGGGGGGAGCAGGATATCTTTTTGTTTCCTTTCTTTCTACGTTTTCAACCACATATTCAGCGCCTTCCAGGTTTTTGAGGATTTTGTCTCCTTGCTCTTTATTTTTTATATGTAGCTTGTCTATGGCCTTATCACCTTCTTTAATTAAGGAAGCTGAAAATTCTTCTTTTTCTTTTTTTAGCAGAGCTTCTATGCTCCAGTACTCTTCTGGCACAAATTTTTGAATTTCTCTTTCTCTTTCAACAACCAATCTTACAGCTACCGACTGCACTCTGCCGGCTGAAAGGCCTTTGCTGACCTTTTTCCATAAAAAAGGAGACAGCTTGTAGCCTACAATTCTATCTAAAATGCGCCTTGCCTGCTGGGCATCTACTAAATTCATATCAATATGCCTCGGGTTTTTTATAGCGTTTTCAATGGCTGTTTTTGTAATTTCATGAAAAACAATTCTTTGAGGATTATCTAGTTTTAAAGCCTCTTTCAAATGCCAGGCAATTGATTCTCCTTCGCGGTCTTCGTCGGTCGCCAGTATGGTCTTGTCTGCTTTGGCTGATTCTTTTTTTAGAGCAGAGACAACTTTTCTGGCTTTTGCTGGAATCACATATTTTGGTTCAAAATTGTGTTCAATATCAACGCCGAGTTCTTTTTTAGGCAAATCTCTCACATGTCCAAAAGACGACAAAACCTTATAGTCTTTTCCTAAGAATTTTTCAATTGTCCGCGCCTTAACTGGGCTTTCCACAATTACAAGTTGCATAATGTAAATTTTTAATTATACTCATTCATTGTCTTTTCTAATCCTTCTTTGATAAAAAAATCAAGAGCTTGAACTATTCTATCTATAGTTTTATCTATTATGTTTTGTTCTGCTTTGCTAAACTTCTTTAATACAACTTTTTTTGCTTTTATATCTGATTGTCCGGCAATTCCAATCCTGAATCTGATAAGCCCATTGTTTCCAATGTTTTTGATTATACTTTCTACTCCTTTATGGCCGGCAGAGCCGCGTTCTTTAACTATTTTCATTTTTCCTACTGGCAAATCTATATCATCATGGATTACGATTAAATTAGACGTAGGATTATTTTTTAAGATTTCTTTTACTGCTTTGCCCGACTCATTCATAAACGTCTGGGGTTTTACCAAAACAACCTTGTAGTCATTTACAACGCCTTCCGAAACCAGCGCTTCAAACTTTTTTTGCAGCTTAAATTCAGGAAAAGTGTTTTTTTCCGCAAACAAGTCAATTGCCATAAAACCAACGTTATGTCGCGTATCTTTAAATTTTTTGCCAGGATTCCCCAGGCCGATGATTATTGTTGTCATATTATTTATTCAATTTACCTTTTTTATTTATATTTTTCAATTATCAGCGTACGTGTTGAGAAAAAATCAAATTTATGATCTAATTAAGAAGATTAAAATTCTTATTTATGACAAAGAGCATTCTATTAAAAATTCAAAATCCGGGGAAAATTTATCAAGAATTAGCTCAAGCAATGTGTCCATACAAAGAAAAACCCGCAGGGTCTATAATTTTTATTGTAGAGGGTACGATGGAAAAGCCGATTGTAGGTTTAAGATATCCCGGTAAAAAATTGCAAAAAAGAGAAATAAAGAAAATAAGAAAAAACTCCGTCTTATGGGCGAATTTATATGATTTTGAAGTGGTAGCGTATAAAAGCGGCAAAGAAGTTAAAAGTAATCAATTTACTTTTTCTATGTTTTTTGAAGATTTTTTTGAAAACAAACGAGGAAATAAAGATTTTTGGAAATGTGTTAAAGAAGTTTATTTCAAAAATGTTTTGCCGCTAAAGATACCCCGTACAAAAGGAATAGCTCCAAAAATGTTCCTGTTGATGCTTAAATGGATATGGGTGCAGGAAGATTTCAATTATAAATTGGGTTGGAAAGAAGTTGAGTCGCCGGTAAGGTATATGTTGGTTAATAGGACGGGGACACCTACGGCAAAAGGAGCGGGTCGCGCTAAATTTTTTGCTGCTCTTATTTTGCTTAAATATTTCACCTTCAAAGAAGTTAAAAAAATTATCCCGTCTTACTAAAACAAAAAAAAAGTAGTGGTTATGCAGCCACTCTTTTTTTGTTGTTTAATTTTAATTTGTGAGCATCAGATATGTAACCATTTTTTAATCTATCGTTTATTAAATCGCAGTATTTTTCATCTATTTCCGCTGAAATAAAATTTCTTTTCATTTTTTTGCATACTTCTAATTCTGCTCCGCTGCCTCCGAATAGTACTAGCGCAATATCATTTTCTTTTGTGCTCGCTTTAACCAGCATCTCGGTTAATTTTTGTGGGATTTGGCAAGCGTGATAAGTTTTTTCTTTGCTCACATTTTTTACAAGATTGAACTCAAACCAAGAGTAGGGCATTCTTCCCTTAGAACCTTTGGCTAAGTTTTGTAATATTCTGCGGTCATTAGGATTTTTGTAAGGTAGGGCCACCGCATCTTTATAAAATTTATTGTCTACGGTTTTTCTTACGTGTAAAATACTTCTATGCGCCGTTGTAAATCTTTTTGGAGTATGCCCTACATTTGTATTGTAGACCCACACATACTCGTTAATATGTGGAAAATATAAATCTAGATATTTTACGCGAAGATGAGCATTCTGTTGTGGGTAATTTATCATAAAGAGATTCCCGTCATTTTTTAGTACACGCATGGATTCTTTAGTAAGCTCTGTATACCAAATTATGTAATCATTAAAATTTTTTGTGTAATTATTATCACCATATTTAATGCCGACATTATAATCAGGATCTCCAAAAACCATGTCAACACTATTATTCGGTAAATTTTTTAAGACATCCATTACATCGCCATTATAAACCTTGTTCAGATAATTAGAAATACTACCTCGTTCTTTAAAATCTTTTTTAGAGGGTAAAACGAAAGTTTGGAGCTGTTGCTCTACTTCGTTAGTTCTTACTACATCGATTAAAACACCCTGCAAGGTCAGTTGTTGATTATTTTTAATTATAATTGGTTGGTAATTTTTATTTGCCGGCTGAAGACGAACCTGTCCCTTTTCTTTATAAAAAGTTTTAAGAGTTGCTTCGTTTTCGTTCAAAATAGCGACAACCTTATCTCCGTTTTGAGCATAGCTCTGTTTTTTTACTAAAATAGTATCTCCATCGTGTATATTTTCATCAATCATACTATCACCAACAACTCGAAGCGCATATACTTCTGAAGACCCCGGAATTTTATTTTTAGGAATCGCGATTGTTTCTTTGTTTTCTATCGCTTCGATGGGTTCGCCAGCGGCGATAGTTCCAAGTAGGGGAATGGCCACCAAGTCAGAATCTTTTACTTTTTTATTTATTTGGATTGACCGCGGCTGATTTTCTGTTTTTTCTAAATATCCCTTTTCTTTTAATGTTCCAACATGTTCGTGGATAGTGGAAATGGCCAGATTAAAATGTTCTCCTATATCTTCTAAAGACGGGGAATAGTCATTTTTTTTAATATAACTCTCTATAAAATTTAGTATGGGTTTCTGTTTTTTTGTTAACATATTATTTATTTTTTAACTCGTTATATTATTATACCAAAAATCAAAAATTAAAGCCGAAAGAAAACCGAAAGTTATCCACAGCCCCTATTCTTGATTTTTGGGAAAAATTGTGATATAATAACTCAATAAATGGGGTTATCAATGATTAACCTTGACTCGAATTACTCAAAAAGTTATCCAAGCCGGGGTTTGCCCGGTTTATTTTTATAAAAAAATAATTGATAAATAAAAATATTATTGTAGTGGGAAAAAATTTTTGATTTTGACTAACCAGTATGCAATTAAAAAGGGTAAAAATACATAACTTTAGGTCAATTTTGGATGCTGATTTTGAGTTAGAAAAATATTCATTGCTTGTAGGAGAGAATAATGCTGGCAAGACAAACGTTATAACAGCATTAAGAATTTTTTATGAAGATGACATAAAATTCAACGCGAAAGATGATTTTCCAAAATGTAATCCGATTGATAATGAAAGTTGGATAGAGTTAGAATTTTTGACAACAGAAGACGAACAAAATTCGCTGAAAGATGAATATAAATCAGATGGCAAAATTTTAAAAGTCAGAAAATATCTTAAGTCTGACAATGGTGATTTTGTGAAAAGTGGCCAAAGTAATATTTTTGCCTACGAATCCGGTAACCTATCGGCTAATTTATTTTATGGTGCAAAAAATATTTCTCAAGCAAAGCTTGGTAGGTTATTATTTATCCCCGAACTTAGTAAGACAGATGATAATTTTAAGATGTCTGGCCCATCTCCTTTGCGAAATATGATTGATTTTGTAATGCAGAAAGTAATTAAAAATAGCCAGACATATTCAAACCTCCAAACCGCATTTGAAACTTTTAACAAGGATTTTAAAGAAGAATCATCAAAAGATGGTTTTTCATTAAACGAGCTTGCAAACGATATTAATAGGAATATTTCGGAATGGGATATAAACTTTGGCTTGGATATAAACACAATCACCGCCGATAACATAATAAAAAATCTTGTTTCTCATTATGTTGAAGATAAACAATTAAACGGTCAAAGAGTCTCAATAAATTGCTTTGGTCAAGGATTACAAAGACATTTGATTTATACTCTTATTCGTGTTGGGTCAAAATATATTGATAAAAAACAGGAAAAGAAAAAAGAATTTTCCCCAGATTTAACGATTATTTTGTTTGAAGAGCCAGAAGCTTTCTTGCATCCAACGCAACAAGAGTTTCTTAATGCCGATCTCAAAAAAATATCTGAAGATCCAAATGAACAAATACTTTGCTGCACGCATTCCGCAATTTTTGTCAGTAAAAATATTGAATCATTACCATCGTTATTGAAAGTTATTAGAAGCGGTGGACAGACAAAAATTTATCAAATAAACAAAACAGAGATCGACTCCCTATTTGATGAAAACAACAGTATGTTTAAAATGTTTTCTGATAAACTTTTAGATTCTAATATTTCACAAGATATAAAAAACGAAATAGGCAAACGAAATTTGGGTTCACTAGTTAGTGATGAAGCATTAAAGCTTGAGGAAGAATCATTGAAATATTTTTTATGGTTAGATAGTGAAAGGGCTTGTTCATTTTTTGCAAAACATGTATTTATTTGTGAAGGAGCAACGGAAAAAATATTTTTAGATCATTTGCTTAATACAAAGTGGCTCGATTTGAAAACTAAACACTTATATTTTCTCGACGCTATGGGGAAATATAATATTCATCGATATATGAATTTATTTGGTAAGCTAGGTATTTTTCATTCCGTCATTTTTGATAAAGATAAAAATCAAGGAATGCATGATTTAATAAACAATTTTATCGAAAGAAACAAAAATAGTTTTACAAAAGAAATCTATAGTTTTGATACTAGCGTAGAACAATTTATTGGAATAAAAGAAGCAAAGCGGCGAGACCTGAAGCCATTAAATATTATGTGGAATTACAAAAACAATAAAATTGATAATAATAAAATAATCGAACTGAAAAAAATAGTTGAAAGATTAATTTAATTAATATAAATAAAAAATTAATTGAGAAATAAAAATATGGCATATAAATTTCCAGAAAAAATATATCCCAATACTATAAATACATATCTGCAATGTCCGTTTAAGTTTAAATGTCATTGCGACAGAGAAATAAAAGCAGAGTTTGTTGAAAATTCTGAAAGTTTTGTGGGTAAGGCCATACATTTGGCATTTAAAGATTTTTTTGATATTTCAAAAGTTCCAATGGATGAGAGAAAAAATCAGGATATGGGGAAAATGTTAAGAATAGCGTGGGCCAGGGTGCCAAAGAATGAGTGGCTCAACGAATTGTGGACGGCGGAGGATAGAGCAAAGCTATTTGGTTCAAAAGACCAGGAAAGGGTTTTTGGGTTGCAAGCCATCGCTATGCTGCAAAATTATATTTCAAGTGCTGATTTGTCAGTAGTTTCGTTATCTCTGGAGGATTGGATGGATTGCAGTTTGGGAGAGTTTAAAATAGCTGGCCGCATAGACAGAATAGACCAAGATTCTGAATCAGTGATTTCGGTTTGGGATTACAAAACCGGAAAACTGCCATTTCACGATACTTTGGAAAAAAGAATGGAAGAAGATTTGCAGGCCCCGATGTATGCAGTAATAGCGTCTAAATTAAATCCTTTTGCCAGTAAAATCAAAGTTGGCCTCATTTATATTAAATATTCAAAAATTTACGAAACAGCCTGGACGAAGGAACAATTGAAAGAAATGGAGAGCAAGATTTTAGCAACCATTAGAAAGGCCCGAAACGACACGGAACTATCTCCTCGTATTAATAAATTATGTGCATGGTGTGAGTATATGAATGTCTGTCCCGTGAAAGAATCTATTTCGGGCAGAGAACAAAAGGTAGATGAGGTAAACTGGTAGAATTATGAAGCAAGCAGAAGCGTTGAACATATTAAAGATGGGGTATAATGTGTTTTTAACTGGCCAGCCCGGAAGCGGGAAAACTTTTTTGCTAAACAAATACATTGATTATCTAAAAAAACACAAGAAAAAAGTTGCTGTAACTGCTTCCACGGGAATTGCCGCTACGCATATGAATGGAGTAACTTTACATTCGTGGTCGGGCATAAAAATAAAGGAAAGTTTTACCAGAAAAGATATTGAAAAAATAGCGGCCGATCATTACGTTGTTGCCAGAGTTGGCAGGACGAAGGTTTTAATTATTGACGAAGTATCAATGCTAAAACCCGCGCAGTTAAACGCTGTAAATGATATTTGTCAGATTATAAGGAAAAACATTGCTCCTTTCGGGGGCATACAGTTAGTGTGTTCGGGAGATTTTTTTCAGCTTCCGCCGATAGAAAAGAATGGAAAGAATACAAATTTTGTTTTAGGATCCTATGTATGGAAACTCGCTGGTATGAAAGTATGCTATTTAGACGAACAGCACCGCCATAAAGATAAGAATCTCTGTAAGGTGTTAGACCATATCCGAAATGACCGCGCCGAAAAATCAAAATCACTATTATTAGAAAAAATTCAGGACGCAAAAGCTTTTCAGGATCCTCCGATGAAGCTTTATACACATAATGCAGATGTTGATTTTATCAATAATTCTGAGCTGGCCAAAATAGAAGGGGAGGAATTTGTATATCAGATGGCGTCTGTCGGTCCGGCATGGGCAGTAGCAACGCTTAAAAGAAACTGCTTGGCATCAGAAACACTGGTTTTAAAAACTGGCTCAAAAGTAATGTTTCTTAAAAATAATTTTGATGCGGGTTATGTCAATGGAACACAGGGAACAATTATAGAATTCAATGAGCAAAAGATGCCCGTCATAGAAACTACTTTTGGCAAACAAATTATTATAGGCTATGCTGATTGGACGATAGAAGAAAACGACATTATTGTAGCTAAAATCACGCAATTGCCGCTTCGCCTTGCGTGGGCCATAACTGTCCACAAAAGCCAGGGTATGAATTTGGATGCCGCAGAAATTGACCTTTCCAAGTGTTTTGTCGAAGGAATGGGGTATGTCGCAATCTCAAGATTAAAGTCGCTCGAAGGATTGAATCTCATTGGAATAAACGATTTAGCCTTTTGCGTGAACAAAAAAGTTGTTGAGCTAGATAAAGACCTGAGAAATATATCTAAAACAATAAGCAGCGACTTTAGAAAAATGCCGTTCTGGGAGAAAACAAAAAAACAGAAAGAATTTTTAAAACGAGAAGCAGGCCCCGCTTCTTTATTTCGAAATATTAAACAGTGGAAAAGAGACGTTTGAGTATAAAAATTGGAAAGAAGGTTGATTTTGTTTTTAAATTTAAGCTTGATGATTTTGGTCAAAAAGAAGAAATTAAAAAGAATGGATTGTATGTTATTCAATTAACAGATTAGGGTTTTTGTTTTTTAATTTTTAGGGGTTCTGGTAAAATGAAGTATGGCAAAGAAAAAAAGAAAAACAGCTGCAAAGAAACACAAGGGTATTAAAATTAAAGGCAAAAACATGTTTGTTTTTTTTATTGCGGGTTTAGCGATTCTTTTTTTGGGATTTTTATTTTTTTTCAAAACTTTCCCGACAAATTTTAATTTATATATCTTTCCTGAAAATCCCAAACAGGGCGACACTGTTTTTATCAAAGTAAAAAGCGGGAGCTCGGAAATAACGGGAAATTTCGGTAAAGAAAAAATAAACTTTTTTCATTTAGGAAGCTCCTCAGAGTGGCTCGCCTATTTTGGCATAGACGCTAAAATGGAGCCCGGGAAATACAAACTTTTAATAAACGATTCTGAAAAAAATGAAATAGAAAAGGATATTAATGTTTCTGCGCAGGAGTTTAAGGAAGTGAAAATGGTGATTACCAAAGAATTGGCGGCTCAAGGTTACACCGAAAATAAAATTGCGGATGATATAGCAAAAAAATCCGGTCCTACTTTAGAAAAAATTCTTTCCGGTTTTACGCCCATTCCTTATTTTAAAAATCCTTTTTCTTTTCCTCTTGTAAAAATTGAAGAAACGGGAATTTCCTTTGGAGAAATTATAAAAGCCAAAAATTACCAGCTTTCGCATTTCGGGGTTGATTTGCGCGCTTCCATGGACACGGAAATTCACGCGGTAAACGACGGCAAAGCAGTTTTAGCTGAAAGCCTGCCAAATTACGGCAAAACTTTGGTTTTAGACCATGGTTTAGGCATATATTCTTTGTATCTGCATTTGGATTCTTTCAAGATTGCCGTGGGGCAGCTCGTAAAGCAAGGCCAAGTTATAGGATTATCCGGGGATAGCGGATATTCAACCGCTCCTCATCTGCATTTTTCAATAAAAGACAACGGCTCGCGAGTTGACCCGATTGTTTTTATAGAAACAACAAAAAAGTTTGAAAAAAATTATAGCTTGGCTAATATCGGGCAAAGCCTGCTTGAGTTTTTTAATATTAAGAAATAAAGGGTTGACCCTTCACTTTTCGGCTGTGTCAATAATAAGATAAAAGTAGCGATTTTTTAATTTCTCAGATATACGCCCGAAAGGTGAAGGGTTGACATTGTCTTTTATAATTATTATAATTTAAAAATCATAGCACACATTAGCCAAGGAAAGGAGGTGACTAACATCTTTCTTTGTACCGAGGCGACAATTAAAGAAAGGAGGTAAATTTCGAGCGCTGATGATGCCATGCGTCCTCGTTTCCCGCGATGCGGGCAGAGAAGAGGCAACTGTTTTTACAGCTTCTCTAACCCCTTCACGAAGGATCGACCTCATGGCCAAGACGATCAATCGCATCGAGTCGTTGACACCCGAACAAAGGGAGTTCATTTGTTCTTACAGGCTCCCTGACGGGGACACTGTAGGCGACAATTATGTCTACCGTGTCTGCCAGCTCTTTCACAGAGAGTTTGGCCTTCGGGTCGGTGATGCGACGGTACGTCGTCTTCTGACGCAGGAACACCGGCGCAACGGAAATGGTTCTAGCAGCAGGGCGCGATCGCCTTGCTACAGGCGGCCGAGTCCTGCGCTTATGATCCATTAGAGGATCATCGCCTTTCTTTCTTCTCATGGGGTTACAGCACGCGCTGCAACCCCCAGTTTTTTTATTTTCTCCTTGGTCCTTGGCGAAGCCAAGGAGAAAAGGTCTATTGCGCTAAGCTAAAAAATATGCTAAAATAAATAATAAAAATGACAGAAAACAAATATTTATCTTTTGCCTGGGAGCTTTTTAAGATAGCGGTTATTGCTTTAGTGATAGTGCTGCCTATCCGCTATTTTTTATTCCAGCCGTTTATAGTAAAGGGAGAATCAATGTCGCCCAATTTTAAATCGGGAGACTATTTAATTGTTGATGAAATCTCTTACAGGTTTTCGGACCCTGACAGAGGCGATGTTATTGTTTTTAAATATCCTAAAGATACAACCCAGAAGTTTATAAAACGGGTGATTGGATTGCCAAATGAGACAGTGGATATAAAAGACGGGCAGGTTTTAATAACAAAAGACGGCAATGCTTCTATATTAAATGAAAATTATCTCCCTAAGGATTTAAAGACATACGGGACCGTAAATGTTGCTCTGGGCCCCGACGAATTTTTCGTATTAGGAGATAATAGGGAATATTCTTTTGACTCCAGGTCATGGGGAGTTGTGCCGAGAAATGATATAATAGGCAAAGCATTTTTGAGAATTTTCCCGGTGGCAGCTTTGTCTGGGATACCCAGCCCCGCTTATTAACCATATTTTTTAATGAGCAAATTAAAATTTCAAAGCTTAACCGGCATGCACGACATCTTGCCCGAAGACCAGGTCTATTTTAAAAAGCTCCAAAAAACAGTAGAAGGTATTGCCAGCTATTATGGGTTTGAAAAGATAGAAACCCCTATTTTAGAGTTAGCTGAAGTTTTTTCAAAAGCAGTTGGCCAAAACACAGATATTGTAGAAAAGCAAATGTATACATTTAGGACAAAAGGAGGAGATTTGGTTTCTTTAAGGCCCGAAGGCACGGCTGGCATAATGAGAAGCTATATTGAGCACGGAATGCACAATTTGCCGCAGCCCGTAAAGCTTTGGTATCTAGGCCCCTTTTTCAGATATGAAAGGCCTCAGGCAGGCAGATTCAGGCAGTTTCACCAGTTTGGTTTTGAGGCGTTAGGCGAACAAAACCCTTCTATAGACGGGCAGATTATACAGATGAGCTACGACGTTTTGAAAGAATTAGGTTTTAAGAATGTAAAAATAGAGGTTAACTCAATTGGAGATTCGGAATGCCGGCCGTATTTTAAAAAAATATTGGCTAGCTATTTAAGGTCCAAAAGAGCATCCTTGTGTTCTGACTGCCAGAGAAGGTTAAAAGAGAATCCCTTGAGGATTTTAGATTGCAAAGAAGAAAAGTGTCAGAGAGTAAAAGCGGGAGCCCCCCAGATAATTGACCACCTTTGCGAAAACTGCCACGCGCATTTCAAGCAGGTGTTAGAGTTTTTAGACGAATTGGAGCTGCCCTACACTTTGAATCCATATTTAGTAAGAGGACTGGACTACTATACTAAAACAGTCTTTGAGATTGTAGAAGGACCCAAAGGGTACCCCGAAACCGGCCAAGCGCAGGGAGCTTTGCTGGGCGGAGGCAGGTATGACAACTTAGCAAAGACATTAGGCGGCAGAGATACCCCGGCTTGCGGGTCGGCAGGAGGAGTAGAGCGCATAATATCTTTAATTAAAGCTAAAGAAACAAAACCATCGCAAAAACAAGAGCCTAAAATATTTTTAGCTCAATTGGGACAATTAGCAAAAAGAAAAAGCATGAAGCTGTTTGAAGAATTCAGGGCAGCTAAAATACCGGTAGCTGAATCATTTTCAAAAGATTCTTTAAAAGCCCAACTAAGGACCGCCAATAAGATGGGAATAAGGTGGGTTTTGATTTTTGGCCAAAAAGAAGCATTGGAAGATTTTATTACTTTGAGAGATATGGATAACGGCACTCAAAAAGAAATAAAACTTGACAAGGTCGTAAAAGAAATGAAAACAAAGATAAAAAAGTAATATGGTTTTACAAGTAAGAAGAAAAGAAAGAGAAACTTCTCAAAATTTAGTTCAACGTTTTACTAAGGTTGTAAGACAATCAGGGGTTTTGCTTCAAGTAAGGTCTAAGCAGTTTCACAAGAGGCCTAAGTCGGCCTTAGCAAAAAAGAGAAGCGCTTTAAGGCGAGTTGAACTTAAAGCCGAGAGAATAAAGCAAGACAAGTTAGCTAAGCCAAAATAAGCCCAAGTAACATGTTAAAGCAGCAAATTCAAAATGCCGTGAATGAGGCATTAAAATCAGGCGACCAGCTGATGGCTGGCACCCTGCGCATGCTTTTAGCTTCTGTCACCACAAAAGAAAAAGAAAAGAGATACAAAATTTCAAAACAAAAACCAGAAGCCACAGAACAAGACCTTATAAAAGAATCGGCCCTGACAGACGAGGAAATAATTGAAGTCATATCCTCTGAAATTAAAAAAAGGAAAGATGCCATTGTTTTATATGAAAAAGGCAATAGGCAGGAATTAGCAGACAAAGAAAAAAAGGAAATTGAAATTCTGAAGAAATATTTGCCGGAACAGCTTTCAGAAGAAGAATTGAAAAAGCTGGTTGAAGAATCAATAGCCAAGACAGGGGCCAAGGAGATAAAAGATATGGGAAGAATTATGGCTGACCTAATGCCCAAAGTAAAAGGTAAAGCAGACAACAGCGATATCTCGAGAATTATAAAAGAACTATTATCTAAATAATAAAAAAAGCCCGGTATCCACCGGGCTTTTTGTTTTATTCCAAAAATAGGTTAAAATAGAGAAATCTATATCATGATTGAGATAAATAACCTTACAGGTTTTTCTGTGGATAAAAAGTTTTTCACAGGGGTTGCAAAAATTGTCTTAAAAGGCGAAAATAGAGGAAGGGAAAAAATATCTCTGGCTTTTGTTGATAAAGAAGAGATAAAAAAGCTTAACAAAAAATTCCGAAAGAAGAACAAAGCTACGGATGTTCTGTCGTTTGAATTAAAGGAAAGCGGATATTTAGGCGAAATCGTTATTTGTCCGGAAGTTGTAAAAGAAAGCGCCAAGAAGCACAAATCAGCCGTAAAGCAAGAAATGGCAAAAGTATTTATACATGGTATTTTGCACTTGTTAGGGTATGAGCATAAAAAAACGAACAAAGAGGCAGAAATAATGGAAAAAAAACAAGAAAAGTATTTATCAAAGATAAGCTAGTTTATGTCTAGAGGTAACATTGTTGCCGGTTTAGATATCGGGACAAGCAGTATTAAAGCATTGGTTGCCCAAAAAAAGAAAGGAAAAGATTGGGAGGTTTTGTCGTATGCTGAAATTCCTTCTTTTGGTTTAAGAAGGGGGGTTGTTATTAATATTGAAGAAACGTCAAAAAATGTGCAATTGATAATGTCGGGCATTGAAAAAGATTGCAATAAAAGAATTAATTCTGTTTTCGTAAACATTAGCGGAAGTCATCTTTACGTTACTCCGTCTGACGGTATCATCTCTGTTTCAAGGGCTGACCAAAGAATTTCTAAAGAAGACGTTGAAAGAGTTTTACAGGCCGCTAGAGCGGTTAACATTCCTTCCAATGAAGAGGTTCTTGATGTTTTTGCCCGGGAATTTATTATTGATGACCAAAAAGGCATAAAGCAGCCTTTGGATTTAACCGGCGTAAGGTTAGAGGCAAAAGTTTTGCTGCTTTGCGTTTTTTCTCCGTACTTTGTGAAACTTACTCAATCTGTTTTAAACGCTAAACTGCAGATTAATGATGTGGTGCCTTCTCCGTTGGCCGCTGCAAAAGCTGTTTTGACGCCCCAGCAAAAAGAACTGGGAGTTGCCTTAATTGATATGGGAGCCAACACCACGAGCTTAGCGGTTTTTGAAGAAGGAGATTTGATACATCTTGCCGTATTCCCAATAGGGTCAGCTAACATTACAAATGACATTGCCATTGGTCTGCGCACCGAAGTGCCAATTGCAGAATCTATTAAAAAACAGCACGGCACATGCATGTTTGCTAAAACAGAAAAAGCTCAAAAAGAGCAGTCTCGCAAGAAAATTGAAGTTTTTGATAAATCATCTTCACTATTTTTCACAAAAAAGAACTTAGTAGATATTATTGAACCAAGGGTTTCTGAAATTTTAGATTTGATTCAAAAAGAATTAAAAAAAATCGGCAGGCAGGAGCTTTTGCCTGGCGGAATTGTTTTAACCGGGGGCGGAGCTAAAATTCCAAGAATAAAAGAACTTACAAAAGATACTTTAAAACTTGCCTGTGAAATAGGCATACCAAAAGGAATAATGGGGTTGGAAGAAGACCCTTCATTAGCCACTGTTGCGGGGTTGGCCTTAGGAGGAGTTGATTTTGATGAGGAAGCAGGTATACTGGGAGTTGCAAAGGGATGGGGCGCTATAATCAGAAAGTTTTTCAGGGCCTTTATCCCTTAAAGATTTATGAACCCTTCACCCAAAAGAGGGGTGATGGGTTTAAAAATAAATACCAATGAGCGAAAATTTCTGAAATATGAAATGATAAACTCGTTTGGGTGAAGGGTGAATCCGCAAATTAAAGTAATAGGAGTGGGAGGCTCTGGCTCTAATACCGTTTCTCGTATGGCTAAGTTTAACATTCAAGGCGTTGAACTTGTTGCCGTAAATACTGATGCTCAGGCCTTGCATTTTGTAAAAGGACCCAAAGGGTACCCCAACAAAATTCTAATTGGTAAAAATATTACCCGCGGTTTGGGCACTGGCATGGATGTTGCTTTGGGAAAAAGGGCGGCTGAAGAAAGCAGAAAAGAGATATCAGAAAAATTAAAAGGGGCGGATATGGTTTTTATTACCGGAGGAATGGGCGGTGGCACCGGCTCAGGCGCTTCGCCAACAATTGCCGAGATTTCAAAAGGTCTTGGTATTTTAACTATTGCTGTGGTAACAACTCCTTTTTCTTTTGAGGGCGAACAGAGAAAAAAAGTGGCAGTGCAGGCCTTAGAAATATTAAAAGCTCAAGTTGATTCTTTGCTAGTTATATCCAACGACAATCTTTTAAAAATAATTGACGAGAAGACTACGGTATCAAATGCTTTTGAAATTTGCGACGGAATTTTGCACGAAGCAGTGCAGGGCATCACTGATTTAATTTTAGTGCCCGGAATTATAAACATTGATTTTGCTTCAGTAGTTTCAATTATGAAAAATTCAGGCCACGCTCTTTTTGGAGTGGGCCGTGCAACAGGTGAAAACCGCGCAGTAAAAGCAGCAGAATCAGCAATTAATTCTCCTTTGTTGGATTTTTCAATCAAGGGAGCTAAAGGAGTTTTGTTTTCTGTTTTTGGAAATGATATAACTTTAAACGAGATTCAAGAAGCCGCAAAAATTATTACAAAAAGCGTTGATTCAAAAGCGCAGATAATTTTTGGCGCAGTAAAAGACAACAGTTTGAGGAAAGGAGAGATAAAAATCACCGCAATCGCAACAAGTTTTGGCGAATAACAATGAGCCAACCCAGCCCTCTAAGCAATTTTTAGCATAGAGGGCTGGGTTTTCGTTCCACTCAAACTTATCCACAGATTTAATATTTAAAAAGGGGCTTGACCTGCTTTCTGCTTAGGGTAAAATATAGTAATGCATTAGACTTCTTACTTAAAAATTTTTTATTCTGAAGATTTTTAAGTTTAAAAATTAATAAAAGCCGTGAGGCATTTTTTTGTCCTCAATTTCATGACACCAAGAAAAGAAAAAATAAAAAATCACATTGAAAAAGTGCAAAAAAGAGATGGAAGAATCGTTGATTTTGAGCAGCAAAAAATAACCGACGCTATTTTCAAAGCAATCACTGCAGCTGGTCAGGGCGATGGAGTAAAATCAAAAAGAGCGTCAGAAAAAGTTGCGCAAATTTTAAACAGAAGGTTTAAAATAGGAGAAGTTCCAACTATTGAACATATTCAGGATATTGTAGAAGAAGTTTTGATACTAGAAGGCTTAGTTGATACAGCCCGCACATATATTCTTTACAGAGAGCAGAGAAGAAGGATCAGAGAGATGGGTATGATTTCTGACGAGTCTTCAGAAAAAATTGATAGTTATCTAAAAGAGCTTGATTGGCAGATAGCTGAAAACGCCAACATGACGTTTTCTTTGCAAGGATTGAATCAATATGTGGGCTCATTTATTTCTAAAAAATATTGGCTTAATAAAATTTATCCAAAAGAAATAAGGGAGGCTGCGGCTTCAGAAGATTTTCATATTCATAATTTAGAGTTGCTCGCGCCGTACTGCGCGGGGTGGGATTTGTATGATTTCTTGAAAAGAGGATTTGGCGGAGTAACAGGAAAAATAGAATGCAAGCCTCCAAAACATTTGGGCGTGGCTTTAAGTCAGCTGGTAAATGTTTTGTATACTTTGCAGGGTGAGACAGCTGGAGCTAACGCTGTTTCTAATTTTGATACTCTTTTGGCTCCGTTCATCAGGTATGACCATTTAACATATAAAGAGGTAAAACAGGCAATGCAGGAATTTTTGTTTAGTTGCATGGTACCAACTCGGGTCGGTTTCCAAACTCCGTTTTTGAACGTTTCTTTAGATATTAAAGCTCCGGCATTTTTGGCGAAACAGCCAGTAATTATTAGGGGAGAACCGCAGAAAGAAACTTATGGCGAGTTCCAAGAAGAGATGAACATGTTTATTCGCGCATTTTATGAGGGTTTAATGGAGGGAGACGCGAAAGGGAGACCCTTTACTTTTCCAATTCCAACAGTCTCCATTACAAAAGATTTTGACTGGAATAATTCTAATTTAGATGCTTTATGGGAAGCGACTGCAAAATATGGCATAAATTACTTTTCAAACTTCATACATTCGGATATGAGCCCAGAGGATGCCAGGAGTATGTGTTGTCGCCTTCGTCTCGACAACAGAGAACTTTATAAAAGAGGAGGCGGATTGTTTGGTTCTGCCCCTTTAACCGGTTCAATCGGAGTAGTTACGATTAATATGCCCAGAATTGGATATTTATCAAAAACTAAAAAAGATTTCTTTGAAAGATTGGGCCACTTGATGGATTTAGCAAAAGAGAGTTTGGAAATTAAAAGAAAGGCTTTAGAGAACTTTATGGAAAAAGGCCTTTATCCTTATTCTCGCCACTATTTAGACGGAGTTAAGCTTTTAAGAAACTCATATTTTGGAAATCATTTTTCTACTATTGGGTTGATAGGAATGAATGAAATGCTTTTGAATTTTTTGGGAGAAAACATAGCTTCAAAAAACGGCAAAAAGTTTGCTTTAGAAGTTTTAGATTTTATGAGAGAGAGGATGATAAAATATCAAGAAGAAACAGGCAATTTGTATAACTTGGAGGCGACTCCGGGCGAAGGAACAAGCTACAGGCAGGCAAAAACAGACAAAGAAAAGTATTCAGATATTATTACGGCAGGCACCAAAGAGGTTCCATATTATACAAATTCAACTCATTTGCCGGTGGATTATACTACAGATCCTTTTGAGGCGCTAAAACTGCAAGATGAACTTCAGACAAAATATACTGGTGGTACGGTCTGCCACTTGTTTTTAGGAGAGAAAATTTCGGACCCTCAAATGGCAAAAAACTTAGTTAGAAAAGTTTTTGAGAAATTCCATTTGCCGTATATAACGCTTACGCCGACTTTTTCAATTTGTCCTGCGCACGGCTATTTATCGGGAGAGCACTTTGAATGCCCGCAATGTACGGTAAAGCAGCCTTGTGAGGTTTATTCAAGAGTGGTGGGCTACATCCGTCCCGTAACCCAGTTTCATAAGGGAAAACAGCAAGAATATCGTGAGCGAAAAGAATACAAAATACCGGCTGAAATTATAGAACAACGCAGATAGCCAAAACAGTTGAAATAAAGATATGAAGTCCGTATTAAGAAAAAGAACTTTTGTTAAATGTAATAAATGTGGAAGAAATAATTTTGTTCTAGCACACTATTTAAAAGCGCTTGCCCATCCGTATTATTGTAGACATTGTTGTTATCATTGGAGAGCAGAAACTTTTGAAGATAGAATAAGAATGAGCTTAGCTCATAGAAAACATTGCTTGGATGAATCTTTCTTTTCTGAAATAGATAATGAAGAGAAAGCATATTGGCTTGGTTTTTTTAGCGCTGATGGCGCGATAACCGATAAAAATAAAATACGACTTACTCTTAACTGTAAGCGATGACGTTCATCTAAGGAAGTTTAAAAAAGCAGTTAATTGGACAGGAAGAGACTATTTTCATAGAAAGGTAAATGCGATAGAAGTGAGTTTCAGGTCTTTAAAAATGGCGAAGGATTTATCGCGTTATTATATTACCGAGCGCAAGACTTTTACTATAAGATTTCCTGTTATTCCAGAGGAATTAGAAAATCATTTTATCAGGGGAGTTTTTGATGCCGACGGCTGCATAAGCAAAGCCAAACGCGTTAAAAAGGGACAAATGGGTCAAAAATACGTTTCTTTTGGAGGAGATTTCTGCATAGAAGGGAATAAAGAATTTATTTCTGTTTTACAAAATAAATTAATAAAAATAGGGCTTCCGTCTAATTCCATCAATTATTCAGGAAAATCAATATCTAGAGTAAGATACGGTGGTATTAATCAGTTGAAAAAAATTTATGATTATCTTTATAAGGATGCAACTTTATTTTTAAAACGCAAAAAGGATTTATTTGAGAATATTATAAAAAATTATCGTTGTGAAAAAATAGATAAATAACCTTAAAAATCCCTTTCAAAAGAAAGGGATTTTTGTTATATTAAAGTAATTAAATTTATTTTTAAATATAAAATTATGATTATTGCCGGCTTACAAAAAACAACTTTAATTGATTATCCGGGCAAAATTGCTTGCACGGTTTTTTTGGCTGGCTGTAGTTTTAGATGTGGTTGGTGTTATAACTCAGAATTGGTTTTACCTACAAAAATTATTAAGCAGCCAAGATTAGGCGAGAAAGAAATATTTGATTTTTTAAGGGAAAGGCAGGACTTACTTGAAGGTGTTTGTCTTAGCATTTCTGGTGATGAACCAGTAGTTGTGCGCGATGATGGATTATTAAAACATATTCCGATAAAAGAACTATGGAACGAAAACAAAAAAGTTAATATTGATTTTTATCCCATTCCTCACGAATACCAAAATATTAAAAGAATAGAATGTTTAACTAAAGATGGTTTTAAAAAGACAAAAAGGATAATTCGTCACAAGGCAAAAGATCTATATAAAATCATTGCAGGTCCTGGAGGATATAATGTAAAGCTTACCGGAGGCCATAGTATATTCATTTTGAATAAAAATGGGTTTGTTACTAAACCTGTTAAAAAAATAAAGAAAGGAGATTTTTTGGTTAGCGCCGGCTATAACTTGATTGGCCGCCCTAATCAAATTGATAGTATAGATTTAGTTGAGCAGCTTCCAGAGGAATTTGAAAATAATGATAAATGGTTAATAACAGAGGAAGTTATTCATTCGAAATTTTCGAATAGTACCCATAATATCCCTAGAAAAATTATTGTAGATGATCAATTTTGTGAGTTTTTAGGGTATGCCGTAGCTGAAGGATGCTCAGTTTATAGATATGAAAACGGCGCAAAAAGAATATCCTCTTATCGTTTTACTTTGGGCAATGAGCCGGAGTTGGCTGAAAGGATTTTATTTTTATATAGAAGTATATTTAAAACAGAAAGCGGAACGATCAGAAAAACAAAATCGTTGTCAAAGAATTATAAATACGAAGTATCGCTTGGGAATATTTTAGTGGCAGAACTGATTGATAATTTAGTTGGTAAGGGCTTCATTAATAAAAAAGTACCAATTATTATTTTTAATACAACTGCACAAAACAAAGTTAGTTTTATTAAAGCTTTAATAGCTGGAGACGGGCACTGGAGAATAAGAAAAAACCGCAGCCAAGAAGAACTTTCAATAAAAACTGCAAGTTTAAGATTATCCTCGGATATAATTTTTTTAGCCAAGACATTAGATATTTTTATGTGGGTTGAGGAAGAAAAAGAAAGAATAGGCCACAAAAAATCTTTTAGGATTGTAGTTTCTTGTAATGATTTGGATAAGTTGGATATTAAAAAGAGTATACAAACCCAATATTTTTTTAATACTAGGGTAAAAGGTATACCTAAAACATTAATAGATTATGCTTTGCGTGGTCAGAAAAGGATAAATGCAGAAGAATTAAATAAGTGGTTAGATGTATCTGCTATCGGCGCCGCACAAAGAAATATTGGGATGAGATTTGGATTTTTCACGGAAAATAATGAAATTTCAAACAAGCTAAAAAGAATTGGTTTTTTTACTGACCTTATTAAAAATTGGGATATAAAAGAGGTTAAATCAATAAAAAGAATTAAGTTAAAAAAGAAAGAATATGTTTATGATTTAGTTGTTCCCGATAATCACTCTTTTATAGGTGGTACGGGGGTTTTTTTACTTCATAATACAGGGGGTGAACCGACTATCAATAAAGAATTACCAGGTTTTATAGAAAAAATTAAAAGAATGGGGTATTCTGTAAAGTTAGACACCAATGGGTCAAACCCTGAAATGCTCAAAGATTTAGTTAGCCGCAGTCTAATAGATTATGTAGCAATGGATATAAAAGCCTCTCTCATAAATCCAATATACAAAAATATTATAGGCGAAGGAGCGGAGTTGGAAGATATTAAAAAGAGCGTTGAAACATTAAAAAATTCTGATATTGATTCAGAATTCCGCACGACCGTGGTGCCCGGCATTCATAAAAAAGAAGATTTTTTAGAAATAGCTAAATGGATAGGGGGACAAAATGTAAAATATTATTTGCAGAATTTTAGGCCGGAAAAGACGATTGACCCGGAATTTGAAAAAGTAAAACCATTTCAAAAAGAATTTCTCCAAGACATTGCAAAAGAGATTTCTCCGTATTTTAAAGTTTGCCAGGTAAGACAAAGTTAATGACCCCGTCTAAAATTTTATTTTATTTTTGCATTTCATTTATTGTCGGAATATTTTTAGAGTCAGTAATAAAAATCCCACAAGTTTTCTTGTGGGCCTTTTTGTTATCTGCTGTTTTGATAATTTGTTTATCTTTGACAGCTCTTAGAGGCCCGTCCTCTAAAAATAGAGGACGGGCCTCTATTTTGCTTCTGGGCTTCTGCCTGCTGTTTTTAATTATAGGTATTTTGCGCACGCAGATTTCAGAATTTAATATTACAAGCGATAAATTAAGCAAGCTTAATAACAAAGGAAAAATTAGTTTAACCGGCACAATTTCTGCAGAGCCCGATGTCAGGGACACTTATCAAAAGCTCAAAGTTGATATTGACGGCAGCGCGCTTTTAGTGACAACGAGTAAGTACCCGGAATATAAATATTTAGATAAAATAAAAGTCACAGGAAAATTAGAAACATCTGGCGAAACAGAGGATGGGGCACCCTCTGGGTCCTATAAAAAATATTTAATGAAAGATGGTATTTATTCTGTGATGAATTTTCCTGAAGTTGAATTATTACCGCAAGAGCACAAGTATAATGTTTTTTCTTTCTTATATGAGAAGATTTTGTTTTTTAAGCAAGGACTAAGAGAAAGTATCCGCCATAATTTTTTACCTCCGCAGAGCTTTATTTTAGAGGGAACCATTTTAGGAGACAATGGAGTAATGTCGAATGATTTAAAGAACAAATTAAACATTACAGGACTTCGCCATGTCATAGCGGTTTCCGGCACGCACGTAGTTATTTTAAGCTCAATTATAATGTCTCTTTTGTTGGCTATGGGATTTTGGAGAGGACAGGCGTTTTATATTGCTATAATCTTTATATGTTTTTATATTATTTTAACAGGACTCTCAGCCTCCGGCGTCAGAGCAGGAATTATGGGCGGACTCTATCTTTTAGCCCAAAAGTTGGGAAGGCAGAGTTCAGGTTTAAGGGTGCTCGCAATGGCTTGCGCAGTAATGCTTTTTATCAACCCTTTGCTTTTACTTTACGATGTCGGCTTCCAGCTTTCTTTTTTAGCAGTAATGGGCCTTATATATCTAGAGCCCTTTTTGAAAAAGATTATGAAAATTAGCATTATTTCAACAACTTTTGCAGCACAGATTTTTACTTTGCCCATAATGGTTTATAACTTCGGCAATATTTCTTTTGTTTCGCCCATCACCAATCTTTTAGTTTTGCCCGTTGTTTATTGGCTTATGATTTTTGGATTTCTATCCTCTTTGTTGGGAGCTGTATCGCAATTTTTAGGTTGGATTTTCTTTATACCTTGCTGGTTTTTGCTCACTTATTTTATAAAAATAATAGATTTTTTTTCTCAGCCATGGGCGTTAAAAACGATTAAAAATGTTCACTGGATTTGGCTGTTCGTCTCTTATTTGCTAATCGGTTTTTCTGTTAGATTTCTTAATAAAAAATATTCCCAACCCCAATATTAAAATTTTTTAATGATTAGGGTATAATGAAAGAATATGGTAAATGATAACAAACAAAAGGCATGGGTTGTGGCAGCTGACATGGGCTACGGCCACCAGAGAACCGCATATCCATTCAGGGATATTGCTTTTGGTTCTAAAATTATTAATGCCAACAACTACGAAGGTATTCCCGGAAAAGACAAAAAGGTTTGGCACACAAGCAGGTCTTTGTATGAGTTTATTTCAAGATTTAAAAGAATTCCGCTATTAGGCGATGTTATTTTTTTCTTTTTAGACAGGTTTCAAAAGATTATTGTCTATTACCCAAAAAGATATATGTCTAAACCTAACTTTAACCTTAAGAGTGTTTTTTATTTTATTAAAAAAGGATGGGGCAAAGACTTAATTGACAGACTTAAAAAAAATTCTATCCCGCTGCTGACAACCTTTTTTACGCCCGCTTTTATGGCAGAAGAGTTTAATTATCCCAACCAGATATATTGCATAATATGCGACGCTGACGTTAACAGGTCGTGGGTTTCTTTAAAACCAGAAAATAGCAGAATAAAATATTTTGCGCCAAATACGTGGGCAAGAGACAGGTTGAAGCTTTATAACGTGAAACCGGAAAACATTTTTTTTACTGGGTACCCTTTGCCCAAAGAAAACATCGGAGAAAACATGGAAATTTTAAAAAGCGACTTAAGATTTAGGCTGGCAAATCTTGACCCTAAACAAAATTATAGAAAATTATATAAACCCTTAATCCAGGATTATTTAGGAGAGCTTCCTTTAAAATCAGACCACCCTTTAACTATTATGTTTTCTATAGGAGGAGCTGGCGCGCAGAAAGAAGTATGCTTAAAGGCAATAAACAGCCTAAAAGAGAAAATAAAAAAAAATAAGCTCAGATTTATTGTCGCTATAGGAGTAAGGCAAGAGCTTAAAAAATATTTTGCAGAGAACATAAAAGATTTAAAGCTTGATGGCCGGGTGCATATATTATCTGCCCAAACCATTGCCGATTATTTTAAGAAGTTTAACGAAGCTTTGCGCGAAACAGATGTTTTATGGACAAAGCCGTCTGAGCTTTCTTTTTATGCAGGCCTTGGCATTCCCATAATTATAGCTCCGCCCATCGGCTCTCAAGAAGATTTTAATAAAAGGTGGCTTTTGCACACAGGAGCCGGAATTGCCCAGGAAAATCCAAAATACACAGACCAGTGGTTTTACGACTTATTAAACTCCGGGGATTTTGCAGAAATAGCAATGCAGGGCTTTGTTGAAATAGAAAAGATGGGCACATATAACATAGAAAAAATAATAAACAGCAAGAACTTATGAGTAAGATAGTTATAGCGACTGATATGTGGCGCCCGGAGGTAAACGGAGTGGTGAGGGCGATAGAGGGCATATTGCCTTTTCTTGAAAAGAATAATTTTAAAATTGTGATAATCCACCCCGAACTTTTTTTTACTATACCCTTTTTCTTTTATCCCGATATAAGAATTCCGCTTTTTCCCAAAAAAATCGTTAGAAAAATAATTGAGAAAGAAAAGCCGGATCATATCCATATTGTCACCGAAGGAATGATCGGATTAGCCGCAAGGGCAGTTTGTTTGCAAAAAGGAATTAATTTTACAACCGCATATCATGGCAATATTCCAGACTATATGGAGCATTACATTAAAATAAGGGTTAGCTTTATTGTAAAATTAGCTTATGCTTATTTCCGCTGGTTTCACAATTCAGCTTCAAAAACCATAGTAAGCACAAAAAGCCTAAAGCAGAAATTGGAAGGGAGGGGTTTTACCAATGTGGTTGTTTGCCCTTTTGGAGTTGATACTGGTTTATTTGTAAGAAATTTACAATTATCAATACAGAAATACAAAAACTTTGTTCCCCCCGTCTTTGTTTATTTTGGCAGGGTCGCTGTAGAAAAAAACATTGAAGAATTTTTAGAATGCAATTTGCCTGGCACAAAACTTGTAATTGGAGATGGTCCTGCAAGAAAAAAACTTGAAAAAAAATACAAGGGAAAAGCCGTATTTGTCGGCTGGAAAACAGGACAAGAACTTGTGGATATGCTTTCTTTGTGTGATGTTTTTGTTTTTCCATCTAAAACAGACACTTTTGGGTTTGTGGTAATAGAAGCGCTTTCCTGTGGCATTCCTGTGGCGGCCCACAACGTGATGGGACCCAAAGATATTATTACAAATGGCGTTGACGGATATCTTGATGAAGACCTCAAAAAAGCAGCTCTTTTATGTTTAAATCTTTCGCGGGAAAAATGTCGCGAGAAGGCCATAAAATTTTCATGGGAAGCCTCGGCAGAGTCTTTTATTAATAATTTAGTTAAAACTGAATAAATGAAAAAGCTCATTAAAATATCTCTTTTAGCCGCGGCAATTGCGCTCGCACTGGTTCTCGTTGTCTTCTGTTATTTCTTTGTTGGTTCGGCTCGGCAGAGCAAAAACATAACCTGGGGAGTTAATTTTTCTCAAATGCAAGCAGAAAGCTTAAAATTGGATTGGAAAGAAACTTATTCGGCAATACTTGACGGCCTTTCAGTTAAAAACATAAAATTGCTTACTCAATGGGATTGGGTCGAGGGTGAGAAAGATTATTATTTTTTTGACGACATTGACTGGCAGATAAATCAGGCGCAGAAAAACAATGCAAAAATCATTTATGTGATTGGGATGAAAACGGGCAGATGGCCGGAGTGCCATATCCCGCAGTGGGCGCAGGGTCTTTCTAAAGAAGAACAGCAAGCAGAGATAATGAAGTATGTAAAAGAAGTTGTTTCAAGATATAAAGGCCGCAACGTTATAGCAGCCTGGCAAGTTGAAAACGAGCCATTGTTTGTTTTTGGTCAGTGCCCGTGGTATGACGAAGATTTTTTGAAAAAAGAAGTTAAGTTGGTAAAATCTTTAGATAATACCAGGCCAGTAATTGTTTCAGACAGCGGGGAACTGTCATCTTGGTTTAGCGTGGCTAAGATCGGCGATATTGTGGGCACCACAATATATAGAAAATCATGGGTGCATATAATAAATGGCTTTGGTTTTTATGGTACTTTTCCTATTCCTCCTGTTTTTTACTGGCGCAAAACCTTGCTTATGGAAAAATTATTTAATAAAAAAGTAATATGCGTTGAGCTGCAAGAAGAACCGTGGGCTCAAAGACCATTTTATGATGTTTCTATAGAAGAACAAGAAAAAACAATGAACATTAACCAGTTCAAAAAAAATATTGAGTATGCTAAAAACACAGGGCTTGATACTTTTTACCTTTGGGGTTCAGAATGGTGGTATTGGATGAAAGAAACACAAAGCCGTCCAGAAATATGGAATGAAGCCAAAAAGTTATTTGCTGACTAAAAATTATTTATGAAAATTAAGATTGTAAAAAATAGATATCTGAACGCCTTGTTGATTTTGATGCTTTTTTCAGCTATATTACATACGGTCTTACTCTTGTTTTTAATCTTAAAAACAAGAGATTTGTACGTCATCAACTATTTTAATATTTTAGATATAGATTCTTTTTATCCGAACATATTTAATAGTTTCTTAGGCAACGCCCTTTCAATTGTTTTTACAGTAGTAATATATTTGGTCATATTAAAGAAAAACAAGCTAGACTGATTATATGCTGTCTATTATTATTCCCACCTTAAACGAAGAAAAATATTTGCCTCTGCTTTTAGATTCAATTAAAAAGCAGAACTTTTTTAATTGCGAAATAATTGTTGCTGACGGCGGGTCAAAGGACAAAACCGTTGAAGTTGCAGAAAAATACGAATGCAAAGTAATAGAGGGCGGTTTGCTGCCCAGAGGCAGGAACAATGGGGCAAAGCTCGCCAAAGGCGACACTCTTTTATTTTTAGACGCTGATATAGTTTTGCCTCCTAATTTTTTAAATAATGCTGTCAATGATTTTAATAAAAGAAACTTGGGCATTGCCGGCTTTCTTATTATGCCCCTAAACGGCAAAAGAATTGATAAGTTTGTCCACCTTTTTTTCAATAAATATTCAGCGTTAATTCAAAAATTTTCGCCTCATGTGAATGGAGCAATTTTAGTAAAAAAAGATGTTCACCAAGCTATCGGCGGATTTGATGAAAAGATTGTGTTTTTAGAAGACTATCCTTATGCTAAAGCTGCCAGAAAGCTCACAAAACATGGTTTGATAAAAGAGACCTTTTTTACCTCAATGAGACGGTATGACAAAGACGGGAGACTAAACGTATATATTAAATATTTTTTAGCTGAACTTCACATACTTTTTTTAGGTCCCATAAGGTCAAATATGTTTAATTACAAATTTAATCATTACAAGGACACTTGACCCTGATTAATCTTTTGTTATTATTAAAAATATGAGCAGCCCATACGAATTACCAAAATTTGATTTTTCTAAAATTCACCCAGTCAAATACTGCAAAGCAGTAATTTCGACTTTGTCGAAATTATTTGACCGGGTAAAGGATAAAACTTTGAAGCTTTATAAAAAAAAGACCTTCCGAGAAGTAGTTCTTTTAGTTGTTATAAGTTGCGTTATCGGTGTTTCTGTTGTGGCAATTTCTTTCCAATATTTTCCAGAACAAGCAGAGAAATTTTCGCAGTACTTTAAGATACCTCAATTTCAAATACCCGAAGCCAAAAATACGCAGCTACACGAAAATTTATATACCTCGGATGTATCTTATGAGCAGGCAATAATAGACACAGTCAAGAGCGCTTCGCCTTCGGTTGTGAGTATTGTCATCTCAAAAAACCTGCCTGTGTACGAACAGCAGTGGGTAAATCCATTTGGAGATAATAGCCCTTTTGATTTTCAAATTCCCCAATATGTGCAAAAAGGCAGCAAGCTGCAGGAAGTTGGGGCAGGCTCCGGTTTTATAGTTTCAGAAGACGGCTTGATTTTAACAAACAAGCACGTTGTTTCAGATAAAGCCGCAGAATACACTGTTTTTACAAATGACGGCCAAAAATATTCAGCCAAAGTTTTAGCTCTAGATCCTGTACAGGACTTAGCAGTAGTAAGAATTCAATCAAGCCAAAAATTTCAGCCAGTAAAATTAGGGGATTCTTCTGGCATTCAGCTTGGCCAGACAGCAATAGCTATTGGAAACGCTTTGGGAGAATTCCGCAATACTGTATCTGTTGGTATAATTTCCGGGCTTGGAAGAACTGTATCAGCTTCTAACCAGACAGGAAGTTTTTCAGAAACATTAGAGGGCATTATACAAACAGATGCCGCCATTAATGCAGGAAACTCTGGAGGGCCTTTGTTAAACCTGAAAGGCGAGGTTATCGGGATTAATACGGCAATGGCGCAAGGCGCTGAAAATATTGGTTTTGCCATTCCTATTAACATGGCAAAAAAAGATATTGAGCAAGTTGTAAAGACTAATAAAATTGTTTACCCATTCTTGGGCGTCCGCTATGTTTTAATTGATACTGATGTTAAGCAAAAGTATAATTTATCAGCAGACTATGGGGCGCTGGTTTTACGGGGAAACAACGGAGAAGCTGCAGTAACTGTAGGCTCCGGCGCAGATAAAGCAGGAATTAAAGCCAATGACGTGATTTTAGAAATTAATTCTGAAAAGATTACTCAAAATAACAAACTGGCGCAGATAATAGGCAAGTATAATCCGGGAGACAAAATAACTTTAAAAATTTTAAGAGACAACAAAGAGCAGAATGTTGATGTAGTATTGGGTGAAAGAACCTCATAAAAAAAACAGGCTTGCTGGGCAAACCTGTCCTGTCTCGCGCATTAAGCGTAGACCTGTTGCTGGCCTAATCCAGCAATTCTTGGAGTTCCCGTTGGCCAAGATGGCGATTGTTCCGCGTGCTCATGGGCACGCGGGCCGAAAGCACAATCACCGGAGGCGGGGGGGGCGCTTTTTGCACCCTGTCCGTGATTCTCTCTCGGGCAGAGGCTACGAAGCTCTGGGTATTCTGCCTCATTCTTGCCACAATGGCCCTGACTCGATCGTTCATCGCAATCTCCTTTCGACTCTGTCTGGATCCTAACAGACTCCTGATTTCAAGCCACCTCCAAGATGGCCTGAAATACCTCTCTTCCAAACCATTAAAGAAAATTATTATTTGTGAAAATCTACTAAATCAGTGTTATTCATTATTCGACTAATGGCTTGGAAGAAAGGTATTTTTTAATTATAATATATATTATATCATATTACTTTGATGCTGTCAATCATTTATACCTTGGCTAAGCCAAGCTATGTCTTCTTATAAAAAAAGCAGGTTCCAGAGAAACCCGCTCTATGTGCCATTTGTTCACCACTCGTTTTTGCACGTGTTGCAGGTGTAGATGATGTGGCCGTCGTCTCCGCGTTTTGTCGGTATGATATCCTCACTTCCGCACTTGGGGCAATAGATATTGCCCGCGGCTGCTGTCTTCGCAAGATTGTAACACACTAGTAGCACTACGATAATAGCAACAGCAATAGCAACGAGCCACCGCATAGCACCCTCCTTCCGTTTTTAGCGGAATCGGTGAAATGAACAATGAATACAGTACACGCCGTATTCTCCGTTTTTATTATATGCCTAATTATAATTTTTGTCAAATTTTTTAGTCCATTTTTCCTCTTGATTTTTATTTATAATTAAACTAAAATAAAACTATGAATGGAGGAGCCAATTTCACAAACAAAGCCCAGGACGCTTTAATGCAGGCCCAGCAATTAGCGCAGGAAAAGGGACAGCAGCAAATAGATGCTTTGCATTTGCTGTTTTCTTTGGTTTCACAGGAGGGCAGCATTATCATAACTATTTTGCAAAAACTGGGAGTTGATATTGAATCTTTGCAGAAAAAAGTTGAAACGCAGATTGGAAAAATTCCGACTGTTTCAACCCCGGCAACCTTTGGCCAGTTCTATTTAACCCAGGATATGGCAAAGGTTTTAGACAGAGCCAGGCAAGAGGCAATAAAAATGAACGACGAGTTCATATCAGTTGAGCATTTATTTTTAGCGTTGCTTGACACAAAATCAACAGCTAAAGATGTTTTAGAGAAGATTCAGCTTTTGGCTGGGGTACCCTTTGGGTCAGAAGCAAATACCTTGAAGGCGTCTAAATTGGATTACGACGCAGTATTAAAAATCCTTTCTCAACTCAGAGGCGGTCAGCGCATTACTGACCCGGAGCCGGAATCAAAATACCAAGTAGTTGAAAAATACACAAGAAATCTGACAAACTTGGCTGCATCGGGTAAAATTGACCCGATTATCGGCAGAGATAACGAGATAAGAAGATTAATGCAGATAATTTCCAGAAGGACAAAAAACAATCCCGTGCTGATTGGCGAGGCCGGAGTCGGGAAAACAGCTATTGTTGAGGGATTTGCCCAAAGGATTGCCAGGGGCAATGTTCCGGAGTTTTTAAAAAACAAAGAAATTATTTCTTTGGACTTAGGCGCCATAATCGCGGGAACTAAATACAGAGGCGAATTTGAAACAAGAATAAAGGCATTGTTAAAAGAAATAAACCGGGCAGACGGAAGATATATTTTATTTATTGATGAATTGCATACTTTGGTGGGAGCCGGAGCCGCAGAAGGGGCGATTGACGCTTCAAATTTATTAAAGCCGTCTTTGGCGCGCGGAGAGTTGAGGGCAATTGGAGCTACCACCTTAAAAGAATATCAAAAATACATTGAAAAAGACCCGGCATTAGAAAGAAGGTTTCAGCCGATTTATGTTCAAGAGCCAAATATTGATGACGCCACCGCCATTTTGCGCGGCATTAAGGAAAAATACGAAGTTCATCATGGAGTAAGGATTAAAGATTCTGCCATTAAAGCCGCTGTTGAACTGGCAGACCGCTATATCTCAGACAGATTTCTGCCGGACAAGGCAGTTGATTTGATGGACGAAGCTGCTTCAGCGTTAAGGTTGGAAATTGAATCTCAGCCGCAGGAAATTGAAAAGTATAACGAAGAGATTACGAAGCTGGAAATTGAAAAACAAGCTCTAAAGAAAGAAGGCGGTTCTGAAAGGAGATTAAAAGCCATTGCCAGGGAACTGGCTGACTTAAAAGAAAAGGCAAAAGAGTTAAAAGCCAAATGGGATACAGAAAAAGAGTTAATCAATAAGATAAAAGGCATCAGGGAAAAAATAGACAACCTTTCTTACCAGACAGAAATTGCTCAGAGGGAAGCTGATTTAGAAAAAGTGGCGGAAATAAAATATGGGAAGATTCCTGAATTATTGAAAGAGCAGAAGCAAGTGGAGCAAAAGTTGATAAAACTTCAGCAAAGCCATCACTTTTTGAAAGAAGAAGTTACAGAAGAGGATGTGGCTCGAGTTGTTTCACTCTGGACAGGAATTCCAGTTACCCGCTTAATAACAGAAGAAGCAAAGAAGCTTGAAACAATGGAAGCTACTTTAAATAGAAGGGTAATAGGCCAGGAAGAGGCAATTTCAGCCATATCAAGAGCTATAAGAAGAGCAAGGGCTGGAATATCAGAAGAAAACAAACCCTTGGGCTCGTTCTTGTTTTTGGGACCTACCGGCGTTGGCAAAACAGAAACCGCCAGAGCCTTAGCCGAGTTTTTGTTTGACGACGAAAAAGCAATGATTCGCCTTGATATGTCTGAATATATGGAGCGCCATACAGTTTCTAAAATAATCGGCTCGCCCCCAGGATACGTGGGCTATGAAGAAGCAGGCCAATTAACAGAAAAAGTAAGGCGCAGGCCCTACTCTGTGATTTTATTAGACGAAGTTGAAAAAGCCCACCCTGAAGTGTTTAATATCTTGCTTCAGATTTTTGAAGACGGCCGGCTTACCGACTCTAAAGGCAGAATGGTTTCTTTCAAAAACACCATTATTATAATGACTTCAAATTTGGGCTCTGACTACATAAACAAAATGTCATCTATGGGATTTAATACCAAAGAAGAAATTGCCGAAAGAGAGTCAATGAAAGAAAAAATAATGGATTCATTGAAAGAAGAATTCAGGCCCGAGTTTTTAAACAGAATTGATGAAGTTGTCATATTCAACTATTTAACAAAGCCGGAAATAAAGAAAATTGTTGATTTAGAATTGTCAAAAGTTGAAAAGCGATTAAAAGTCAAAGAAATTAGAATTCAGATTTCTGAAAAGGCAAAAGAGTTATTGGTAAAAGAAGGTTTTGACCCAAATCTGGGGGCCCGTCCGCTAAAGAGAGTAATTCAGCGCTTAATTTTAGACCCTTTGTCTATAAAAATAGTCACCAACGAAATTTCCGAAGGCAGTAATATTTTAATTGATGAATCAGCTGGAAAAATTGTTTTTGACTTGCCTAAAATTCTAATTCGTCCAAAAGAATTGCCAAAATTGGCAAAAGCGAAGAAATAAAGCTGTTTTTTGGTAGAATAAAATAAAAAGGTCGATTTTGCGTACAGCTATTGACAGTGATATATCATAAATGATATATAATAATAAAGAGTATAAGGTAAAATTTTATAGAGAGTCGCTAAATAAAAAAAGTCCTGTTTTAGAATATATTGGAAATTTAGAGATTAAGGAAAAAGCTAAAGTTTTAAAATATATTGATTTTTTAAGAATCAATAAAGGAGTTTTAGATGAACCCTATTCAAAGCATATTAAAGGTAAAATCAGAGAATTAAGAATTGATTTTTCCTCAAAAAAACATAGGATATTTTATTTTACTTTTATAAATAGAAATATAATTTTACTTCATGCATTTTTGAAAAGAACAAATAGAACGCCGTTATCTGATATTAAAAAAGCGGAGCAAAATTATTATAACGTAGTAAATAACCCTAAGATATATGGATAAAAAAAGAGCACAAAAAGCGGAGGATTTTCAGGCCTATTTAAAAAAACAACTGAAAAATCCTGAGTTCAAAAGACATTACGATGAATATGGCAAGCAATTAGAGATTGCTTATCAGATTTTGAAATTAAGAAAGAAGAAAAAAATTTCTCAAGCGCAGTTGGCCAAAAAGATAGGGACCAAACAAAGCAATATTGCAAGGATGGAAGCAGGCCAGCAAAATTTTTCTGTTGATATTCTCGAAAAAATAGCTCAAGCTTTTGACTGCAATTTAAGAATAATGTTTTGTAAATAAATTGCTTTTTCCTTGGCTTCGCCAAGGTTTTGGTCCTTGGCGAAGCCAAGGACCAAGTTATCCACAGGGTGCTTGTGGATTTTTTTATGAAAAGGTGTAGAATTATTAAAATTACTGCAATTATATGCTAAAGCTTTCTAAAAAAAGTTGGGTTTTTGTTTTTATATCAATCTTCATCATTGGTTTTGCGTTAGGATACCTCGCAATAACCTTTGTGTCGTACAAAAATCCAAGAAACAATCAAAACTTCTGGCAAGTATTATCGCCGTTTTAATCCAGCGGGTGTCAGAGACCCGCTAACTTTATAATTATATGTATATGTTTAAAGAAATTTCAAAATATATAGGAGTTGCTGTGATAGGTTTTTTAGTTCTTTATTTAGGATATGTGGTTGGCTGGGAAGCAAAACATTATTTAGACAATTGGAAAATGCTTAGAAAGGTGGATACATTTAACAACGCCATTATCCAAATGTTTAAAAACGACGCCTACGGAGGCAAAACACCAGAAGAAACCTATAATTTATTCGTTGACGCGCTAAAAAAACAGGATGTTGAGTTGGCTGTAAAATACTTTATTTTGGATTCAGAGAGGCGAGCTAGATACCAGAAAGAATTTAATGATAAAAAGCAAAAAGGCGAACTGGAAGAATATGCCAATGCTTTTCCTAAGTGGGAAGAGTTTACCCAAGTTAAAGACCAATATAATGATTGGGAAAGCCAAGCAGAAGTTTGGTCTTCAGTTACTATTGATAAACCAACTATAGTTTACGATCCATTTCTCAAAAAGGAGACCGAAGTTCTACCAGGCAAATATGTTCAACACGATATAATTTTTACTAAAAATATAAATATCTGGAAAATAAGCTCGTTTTAGAATATGAGCAAAAAACAAAATCTAATCTCTTTTGCAGTTTTACTGATAGGGGCAGCGGGGCTGTTTTTTGTTTTTAACAATAATACAAAAGCTTACGGAACAGGCAGTACGCATCCCTTTTTGACAAAACAAATAGCAAGTTTGTATAATGAGATTTACACTCCAAAGCTTACTGACGAACAAATAAAGCAAATGGTGGAAGGTAGTGTTGATGAAGATACTATTCCAAGGTGGATAAATCATTTTTATGACCCCATTACTGGTGACGGTTTGCTGGGCAAGCGTTTAGGAGATTTGCCCTCAGAAGATATAGTGGGATTTATCAAGGTAGTTTTTAACGAGATACCAGATTCTACTTTAGATTGGGTGCACAACCAAGAATTACAGCAAAATAGCTATGCTTTCTTTGAGGGGAACCACACTTTTGAAAGCGCTGCTTTGTCATATGCAGATGAGAAAAATGACGAGGCCTATTATGATTTAGGCTATGTTCTGCATGATATTGAAGATATGGCAGTGCCAGCTCACACCAGGCAGGACAGTCATTTTGATATGCGTATTCCCGATATTATACAAGAACAATTGCCCATAAAGTTTGACAAGGGAGAGCCGTATGAAAAATGGGCAGAAAGCTACACGCGATATAATCCAACTGATTTAGTGGAAAAACTTAAGAAGAATTATAAACCGATATGCAATTCCTTAGATGATTGCTTAAAAACTCTGGCTGAATATTCTAATAATAGTTTTTTTAGCAGTGATACTATTTTAGATGATGATTACGAATCACCCGAACTTTCGTACTATAAAGATAAAGAAGATCCAGAGAGAAACGGCAACATGATTCGCACTTATTTCTCAAAAGACAATTTTCCAATTGCAATGGCAAAGATTAATAAGGGTTCCCAAGCAGAAGTAATGATAGAAGATATTTCTTTAGATTATCAAGAGGTCAACCAAACATATTGGGATAGATTATCAACAAAAGCTGTTTTGACAGGGGTTGAAGTGGTTAGATATTTTCAAGAGCAAGCAGAAAAAGCAAAAAAGGGAGAAATTACCATTAACAGGGTTTCAGAAACAATTAATCCTATTGAAGATTTTAAGAATTTTTCACCTTACAGTCAGTTTGTGATAATGTACAACGAAGGCAAAATGTCTGTTCAGGATTTTTGGGACAGGCTGAAAAATTTCCCTAGCGATTTTGCTTCGCACGTTGCAGATACCTTAAACGAAGGTAAGGCATCTGCGCAAGATTTTTGGCATAAATTAACTAACTTCGGAAACGATATCGCAAGCAAGTTTAATGATTTGTTGGACGGGCTAGGCATGGGGGCCTTTATAAGCTCAACATTGCCTGGTTCTGTTGTGCAGGAATCAGATTTAGGAAGCAACAATACAAATGATAGTTCTTTGGTCAGTGAGCAAAATCCTCCTCCAGCTAATTTAACATCTTATACAGGCACAGGAGGTCCTAATCCAGCCTTAATGACAGACCAAGAAAGGCAGGATTTATTAGATGACATCGCAGAACAGTTGGATATTATAGCGCAACAAGTGCGAGAGCTTATTGCTCAACAAAATCAAAGCAATCAGCCGGCAGAAACAGATAAAGATAAAATACCCGATGATAAAAACGACCAAGATCAAGATAATAATCAAAATACAAACAATAACAACAATAATAATAACAGTAACAGGGGCGGCGGAGGCGGAAGTCAGCCAGTTTATCCTAAAATATTGATTTCTGAAGCGCAGGCAGCAGGCGATACCGACTCAAAAGAGGAGTTCGTTGAATTATATAATCCAAATGACGCAGAAGTTGATTTAACCAGCTGGTATTTGCAAAGAAAAACAGCAACCGGCTCCGCTTATTCAACCTTCGCTCCAAATACTTTGTTTTCTGGCAAAAGAATAGGAGCTAAAGGATATTTTTTGATTGCCAGAACAGGATATTTTTCAAGCGCAGCTGATATTTTTGTTGATAATCCCATTACAGACGATAACTCTTTTGTATTAAAAAATCCTAATGGAGATATTTCTGACAAATTAGGATTTGGCCAAGCGCAAGATTACGAATTGGCCCCAACTGTAAACCCAGGCGCTGGCCAAAGCATAGGCAGAAAAGTTTTAGTTGACAATACAGAGCAAGATACTGATAATAATTCTGTAGATTTTGAACTGCAGACGGCAAGCCCGAAGGCGCAAAATCTTACTTATATCGCGCCTTCTTTGCCGCCTGTGCCTCCACCACCAGAGCCGTCTAAAAAGATTGTTATAAACGAAATACAAACTGATAGCATTGTGGGAGATGGCGGAACAAATGATGACTGGGTTGAACTATATAATCCAAATGATGTGGATGTTTCTTTAGCTGACTGGTCTTTGCAAAAACACAGCAAAGATGACCCATGTTCTATTGCTGTAAGTTTTAAGAACACTCCTTTTACGGATAGCGCAAAAATTTTAGCAAAATCATTCTTTTTGCTTGTTGGCATTAAGGCAGACGATTCCTTAAAAAATATAGCCGATATGGTAATGCCTTCAGGTTGGTATTTGAGCGACAATAATACGATTTATTTGGTGAGAAATCAGGATAAAATAACTGATGGCAACGACTTAGATATTGTTGATAAAGTTGGGTTTGGCGCGGCGTGTTTCAGCGAGATAAATCCGGCCCCAAGCTTGTCAGATCCGCCGAACGGGGGCAAAAGCATTGAAAGAAAAAAACCAGGCCAAGACACAGACGACAATTCTGCTGACTTTAAGATTTCCGATGTGCCTACTCCCAAGGCAGGCTCGCCAAAAGTATACATATATAATGGTACAGGGGATGTTGCAGAAGGTGTCCCACCAGATTATTCGAGATGTATGGGTAGCAGTTTGCCTGGCACTCTTTATTATTATCTTAAAATTAAATGGCAAAGCCCCAGCGTAGTCACCTCATATCAGGTTCAATACAAGTTAAATGCTCAGGACTGGAAGGATTGGCTGGCAGACACGGTTGAAACTGAGGGAACTTTTAAAACCCCATATTCTTTGTTTAACGACAACATTTATCGGTTTAGAGTCAGGGCCAAAGATGCGGAAGGAAATATAGGGGATTGGGCAGAGATAGAAAAAGAGGTTAATCTTGCAAATCCGGTGTCTATAAACGAGGTGGCGCTTTTTGGCACAAATTCCTCGCAAGGCGACCAGTGGGTTGAACTTTACAATAAAAGCGATAGTCCAGTAGACTTGGCTGGCTGGAAACTCGTTTCAGATAGCGGCACAATTAATCTTGAAAAAACTATTCCAGCTAAAGGATATTTTCTATTAGAAAAAAATGACGATGATACCATTCCCGATATTTCAGCCGATCAAATTTTTACAGTGTCTTTAGGAACCAGCAGCCTTAATTTGATAGATAAAAATAACAGGTTTATAGATCAGATTTTTGCGCCATCGGGCGGCTGGACAAGAAATAGGTTTGTAATAGAAGATAATTATTACACACTAGAGAGAATAAGCGCTTACTCTTTTGGCATGGATGATAGAAATTGGAGAATAAATAATGGAATAATTAATGGAACGCCAGCTGGCCAAAATAGCGTTTATCAAATTTATACTTCTTATTACTTGGCTTTTGAGGAAGACACAATTCTTAGAAAAGAATTAAGTCCCTATTTGTTTTGGGGGCCTTGGGTGTACGTTTTTAAGAACCACACCTTAACCATTGAACCGGGAACAATTATTAAGTTTTCTAATGGCGGTTTAACCGTAGAGGGCACCTTAAAAGCAGTAGGAACGCCAGATCAAAAAATTATTCTCACCTCTTTTATGGATGATGACTGCGGCACAACTCCGGCCTGTGGAGACACTGATGGCGATGCCGGTATATCACAGCCAAATCCCGGGAATTGGTTTGGTATTTATCTTACTAAAGATAGCACAGGCTCGGAATTAGAAAATGTTAACATTCGTTATGCTGGAGGATACTTTGGCAGTGATTTTGGAGCTGCCATTAAAGCCGACCGGTCAGCCGTTTCTTTGAAGAACTCTGTTATTGAAAAAAATAGCAATAATGGGTTGCGGCTTATTGATTCTCATTCTATTGTTGACTCTGTGCAGTTTCTTGATAATAAAATTGCAGACTGGCCTAATGAAGCAAAAGCGATTTATATAGAAGGTGAAAATCCAGAAATTAGAAATTCTTATTTCAAGGATAATAAATACGGTATTTTTATTACTTATTGGTACGATTTGGAAAAAGGCACAAGGTCGCCGGCCATTCCTGTGATTGAAAATAATATTTTTGAAGAAAATAGCACTCCTATATGGATCGGTTCTTATTCTTACCCCTCTCTTACAAATAATTCCGGAACAAAAAATGACCGTGACGCAATTGTGTTTTCTGGTCCAGTGGAAGAAAACACGACCCTAAAGCCAGATATTTTGCCATATTTTATAGAAATAAGGGTGAATGTTTCTCAGGGCGCAACATTGACCATTGAGCCGGGAACCATTGTCAAGTTTTCTAATTCTGGTTTGATTATAGACGGCACCTTAAAAGCAGTGGGGACGCCAGACGCCCCGATAATTTTTAAACCATACTCTGAAGGGGACGGGGTGTCGCCCGGAAATTGGCTTGGTATTTATTTCACTAAAAACAGCGTTAATTCGGAGCTGAAAAATGTAGATATAAGCTATGCTGGAGGTTACTTTGGCAGTGATTTTGGAGCTGCAATAAAAGTTGACCAATCAACTATCTCCCTTAAAAACTCCAAGGTCTGGAAGAACGCTAACAATGGAGTCTGGCTGATAGAATCGGCTTCATCAGTCATTGATAAAGTGCAGTTTTTTGAGCATAGGATTCCGAGTGAAAATGCCAGCGCCGTTTTGATACAGGGTGGAACCCCGGAAATAAAAAATTCGCATTTTCAAGGGCAGGTCTACGGGATTTATAAAAACACATGTCCTATGGCGAACCTGCACACATCAGATCCTGAAGATCCAGAGAAAAATACCTTTATGGATAGCAGCATAATGGATATTTTTGACTCAACACCGCCCTAATAAACAACACCGGATAAACAACACCGGGTGTGGAACACCGGGTGTTGCATAAATAAATAAAGGTGTTTGAGGGGAGATTATAGTCAAAATCGTGAATATATAACAATTTTAGCTTGTTTTTCACGATTATATTGACAAAATCGTTAAAAAGAATATAATAACAATATATGGCAAAAATACTTAACGTTTTTAATAAAGTAAACTCTCTTCGCGAGAGATATTATAAAGCGTCTACGGGAAAGGAGGCGCTAATTAATCTTATAGCTGAAACCGAAGTTGCTGAGCAAGTATACAACTCAAATGCTATAGAAAATAGCACGCTCACTCTTGAAGAAACTGAAAAAATACTTCTTCAAATTGATTTAGATAGATTTATAACAGAAAGAGAGATTTTTGAAGCAAAGAATTTGGCGCGAGTTGTATTATACATAGACAAAAAAGCCAAAGAGCAAGAGCTTAATCTTGATGTGATTTTGTCGCTTCATAAAATGTTAATTTCAAATATTCGCGACGATGTTGCCGGAAGATTCAGAAAAGATAATGAATTTGTCCGTGTCGGTAATCATATTGCTCCCAATCCAAAAGAGGTAGTGGATCTTCTTGAAAAAATATTGGCAGAGTATAATGCTGCAAGCCATGAGAATATTATCAAGCGCATAGCAAAACTACACCTTGCTTTTGAGCATACCCATCCATTTATTGATGGCAATGGACGTATCGGGCGTGTAATTAATAACTATTTGCTGATACGAGAAGGGTTTGTCCCAATAAATATAAAATTTATTGATAAGAAAAAATACTATGAAGCGTTTAAAGAATTTGATGAAAAAGAAATAACTACTGTTATGGAAGAAATAGTAGGAAGAGCGCTTACTAACAGTTATCATAAGCGATTGGCGTATTTAGAGGATAAAAAAATTATTACTCTTATTGAATATGCCAAAAATAATAAACTTTCGCATTCAAACCTTATTAATAAAGCTAATCGACAAACCATAGAGGCTTTTTTAGAAAAGAATGTTTGGAAAATTGGTGAGGATTTTAAACAATAGGAAATAGGTTTTTAAAAAATACCTTGGCGAAGCCAAGGACCAAGGAGAAAAACTATAATTATCCACAGGTGAAATTTGCAGATGCTTGTGGTACAATAATTAAATTCTTATTTTTTTTAAGAGAAGGTATTTTTGTACTTTGACCCTTCACCTTTAGGTTGTTAAAAATGCGCATAGTTTTATCCCCAAAGGTGAAGGGTTGACTTTTGCATATTTTTTGATAGTTTGAGAGGAATGGAAGATAGATTTGTCAAACTTACAAACGCGGTTTACAAAGTGCTGGAATTTTTTCCAGAGGCAGATCCGTTAAAAAACAGGGCAAAAGATAAAGCTCTGGTGATAATGGATAATTTGTCTTTGGTTTTTGGCACCAAGGGTTGGGCGTCAATGCAAAAAGAAAGCGCTAAACACTGGCTTTCAGGAGATATTGATTTGCTTTTGAGTTATCTAAAAATAGGGGAAAAACAGGGCTGGCTTAGCCCAATCAATTATATTATAATCTCCAACGAGTATGAAAAGCTCAAGAAAGAAATAGGTCCTGCAAAAGAAATTATTTCACATCAGCCTGCACAAACACATCCGGAGCCCGTATTATTAGCCAACGGAGAACGGTTCTCCGTTAACTTTTCCGACCGGCAAAAGAAAATACTCAAATTTTTAGAAGAAAAAGAAAAAGCCCAGGTTATGGACCTGCAAACGGTTCTGCCAGATATTACCAAGAGAACAATAAGAAGAGACCTGGATGAGTTATTAAAAATGGGCAAAATAACCAGGATAGGGGAATGGAGTCAGGTGGTATATAAAATAGCGGAAAAACCAATAGTTTAGATAGGACAAAGGGCTTGTCCTATCAAATAATATAGCTTGTCCTACCAAAATAAGCCTAAAAACTTGATTTTTTACGATATTTGTATTAAAGTATAGTTTAGCACATGAATAATCCGAAAGAACAATTTAGCCAGATTTACGACCAATATATTGAGAAAATATACAGGTTTGTTTATTTAAAGGTAAATTCCCAAGAAATAGCTGAAGATCTTACTTCTAAGGTGTTTTTAAAGGGCTGGGAGGCATATCAAAATCAGGGCGATAGTATTAAAAACCCTGGCGCCTTTTTATACCAAATAGCCAGAAATATGGTCATTGACCATTATAGGGAAAAAGGTAGGACAAAGACTATTTCAGCTGATTTTGCTCTGCAAATAGCAGATCCTACAACAAGCAGCCATGATAAAGCTATTTTAAACGCTGATATTAATGTTATTAAAACAGCCATACAAGGTCTGAAAAAGGAATATCAGGATATAATAATATGGCACTATTTAGACGATATGCCCATTGCCGAGATAGCTAAATCATTAGGCAAACCAGCGGGAACTATAAGGGTAATGCTGCACAGGGGATTAAAGGATTTAAAAGATGTAATAAATAGGCCTACTCTGACGTCATAACTATAACAGCGTAAAATGAACCAAAAAGAGCTCATAAATTCAATAAAGCAACTCAAAGAAATCAAACCCAGACAAGAATGGGTTTCTTTAGTTAAATCTCAGATTTTACCCAACAAGACATGGAGTATTGCAAACATTTTGCCTCAATTGAATTATCAAACCCTTCACCTTTTGCAAAAGGTGAAGGGTCAAAGGAGATTGGCATATGCTTTTGCTACCCTTGTTTTTATAATCGTGGGTATGTTCGGCTTTGCCCAGTATACGGTGCCAGGCGACTTGCTGTTTTCGGTAAAGAAAATTACAGAGTCGCAAGATCCATTCCAAATTGCATATAACAGGTCAGAAGAGTTAGTTCAGATTTTAAAAGAGAACAAAACGCAAAATATAGCTTCTGCGGTAAGCGAGTTTAAAGCCAGCATATCTGGCGCAGCAAAGAACTTGGTTTTAAGCTTGACCCAGCAAGACAATAAAAAATCGCTGAAAGAGCTGAAAGATATTGCAGCCGAAGTTAAAAAAATACAAGATAACCAGAAACAAGCAGAAACATTGGGCATAGACATCAGCCAGACAGAAGAAGTAAAAGAATTAGATAATGCTTTGTCTTCATTGGTTAAAGACCAAATTGACGATTTGGAAAAAGCAACCTTGACAGAAAGCCAGCAAAAAGCATTAGGGCAGGCAAAAGATTTATACAGCCAGCAAAAGTATTCGGATGCGTTAGAAGAGATACTTTTGATTAGTGAATAGGTCGGAAATAAGGATATTTTTTAACACGCCAAACCCACGGCCTACCCGAATTAAAAAATATCCTTATTTCCGACAAAGTTTCATCAAACATTTGATGAGTCGTTGTTCGTGATTAGTACGTAAAGTCGCGAACCAAAAATGGTCGACCGACGAGAAAAAAATAGTCGAAATATTAACCAATAAAATTCTAAAATGAGTATAAAACGAACAATTATAACAACCATAGTGGCTTTAGCCGTGGTTGCAGTAGTTGCTCCTGGTGTGGCTATAGGCACAACAATTGATGACCTCTTGGCGCAGATTGCCCAATTGCAAGCTCAATTAGTAGCCCTGCAAAGCGGAAGTTCAACAACAACCGCTGGTACAGGCGCGTGCGCCGGAGTCACATTTACCCGCAATTTGACAGTTGGCTCAACTGGTTCAGATGTAAAATGCTTACAGCAAATTTTGAACCAGTCAGCCACCACAAAAGTTGCAACAACAGGAGCAGGCTCACCTGGAGCCGAAACAACCTACTTTGGTTCAAGAACCTTAGCGGCTGTTAAAGTTTACCAGGCAGAGCACGGATGGACACCTGCAAACCAGGTTGGTCCAATGACAAGAAGCGCATTAAATGCATCTCTTGGCACAACCGGCGGAACAACCGGCGGAACAGTTACCCCAACAGGCTCAATTTCAGCAGCATTGGCTGCTGACAACCCAGCATCAGGCGCGCTTATCAACAATCAAGCATCAGCAAATTTATTGAGCGTTAACTTTACCGGAACAGGCACAGTTACATCAGTAACATTGCAAAGAACTGGAATTTCAAACCAAAACACTCTTTCAAACATTTACTTGTTTGATGGAAACATAAGAATTACAGATGGATATTCCTTCAATATTAACGGCCAAACCGTTATGAGTGGTCTTTCCATTGCTGTAAACGGATCTAAGACAATTTCAGTAAGAGCTGATGTTTCTTCAACTGCAACTTTAGATTCTTCATCAGTCGCAGCTGCATTAACCGGCTACACAGGTAATGGCTCGGCAATGAGCGCAAACTTACAAGGCAATATGTTTACTATTGTCACGGGCTCAGCAGCATCAGTTTATCTTGCCGCCAATACTATGACGGCCACAGCAACAATAAATGCTGGCACATCGCAATACACATTCTGGACAAATTCAGTACAAGTTAATACAAGGGCGGTTTTGTTAAAGACAGCAAACTTCAGAATGGTTGGCTCTGCTCCTTCAGACGCTTTAGCAAGCATCAAGTTGTTTGTTGACGGCGTTGACACAGGCAAAGTTGCAACAATTGGAACTATAACTGGTTCTAATTATGCGATATTTGACTTGACATTATCTCCTATTACTTTAACAACTGGTACGCATACCATTGATTTGAGAGCAGATGTTCAAAAAGGAACAAACAGAACTATTCAATTGTCAGTCCAGCAGGCATCTGACTTAACAGTCACTGACCCGCAGATTGGCGTGAATATCGCAGTTCTTGGAGCTGGTGGCAATGCATTTACAGCAAACAGCGGAACAACCTTTACCATCAGTTGGGGCACAACAGTAACAACTATTGACCCGACATTCACTTCTCAAACCAATATTACCAGCGGCGCGACAAACGCTGTAATCGGCAAATTCAGAATCCATGCCTATGGAGAAGATGTCAAAGTTAGCAGCATCCAAGTTACTCCTTTGATTAAAAGCGCGGTCGCAACAAACTGTTCAACTGACGCAAGTGGAACAACTGTAACTAGCGCTTGCGGATTAAACAACGTAACATTGTACTTCAATGGTTCGCAAGTTAGTTCATCTTCAAGTTGGACGCATGCTTTAATGGCAGCGGCTACTCCTATCACATACATATTGGGCTCTCAAATGATTGTCCTAGCCGGACAGGATAGCACAATTGAAGTCAGAGCCGACCTTCAGACAGCAGCCGGCGCCTCATATACTTCTGGTACCATTTTGGTAACATTGGAAGGCGACACGGATAACGCATATGGTCAAAGCTCTCAATACACTGTCGGCGTTCCACAAACATCTGATGTCGCAACAACTGGTCTCGCAATTTCATCTGCGTCACTTGTTGTATCAAAGAATACAGGGCTTGCAGACTACACTGTCAGTCCACACACCCAGAATGTAAGAATTGGTTCATTTATCGCGCAGAACCAAAGCTCATCTGAGGCAGTCAGATTAACACAATTGACTGTTAACCTGACAACCGACGGAACCACCGCAATGACAGATTCTACTACTCCAGCATTGACTAATTTTTCAGCATTGAGAACTTCAGACACCACAGGCTCAGGAGCAACTCCTATCCAGCCAACTGCTACCAACACATTCTCAGTCACTGATGTATTACAGCCTGGAGCTTCAATGACCATTGATATATTTGCCAACACAAGTTCAGCAACATCGGGGAGCATTTATACAAGACTTACTGTTGCCTCAATCGGCGTAACCAGCAATATCGCAAGCACAGGCACAATTACAACAGGACAAGCCGTTTCATTGGGCGTAGGCATTATTACCAATCCGCCAACAAAAGTTACATCTACATCATCAGTAGCCCAGTATGTTGCAGCTGCGGGCGGCGCGTCAAAAGCGGGACAGGTAACATTTAACTTTCTTTCAACCGGCGCCGCTTCAACAATTACAGAATTGAAGTTCACTGTTTCTGGCACTGACGCAACTCCTACAGGAACGGTTACAGCAGTTTGTATCGGCGCAGTTTGCTCCGGCCCAGTTAGCGGCGTAGCATCTTTTTCAGGTCTTTCACTCGTTGTTCCAAATGTCGGCGGAGGACTTAGCCAAAACGTACAAGTGTCATATGCTAATGTTGGCACAGGCGGAGTTGCTTCTGCATCAACTTCAACTCTTGGTCTATACTATGTTAAATACATAACAGGCGGAACAACAAAGACCCTCGGCACTTCAGTAGCTTGTACGGCTGCCATCGGCACAACATGTACACATACCCTTTCAACTACGGTAAACGGTAATCCTATAACGCTGGTTGGTTCAAAGCCCATAGTTACACTTGTTGCGGTTCCAAGCACTACAAAGCTTGTAGTAGGAACCCAAACAGTTGGTTATGTGAAGGTTAAAGCAGATACTAAGGGAGATATTGATTTGAACGCGCTTGCCCTTACATTTACGGGCAACACGGCAACAACGATTAAGCCGTCAACAGCCCTTGTTATCAAAGACCGCACCGGAACCACTGTTTCCAATGCCGTCACAGGCAATGGATCGTCCAATGGAGGTGCGGCAGTTACTGGCAATAATTCAGCCGCCGCTACGGCAGTTGTAATATTTACCGATGGCTATAGGATTAATGCCGGCGATGAGGAAACCTTTGAGGTTGTCGTAAATATCGGCGCATTAGGAGCCAGCGCCTCGGGAGACTCAGTGGCTCTGGGATTGACTCGTGCTAACACTGGAACAATTGTCGGAAATGACGTAAATGGCTTTGCGTGGACTGATGTTGTCGGAAGCGGCACGACTGCGGCTGGAACAGGCACATTAATTACCAACTTCCCAACCACAACCGTTTCAATAGGCACCAACTAAGTCTGAATTAAATCGGCGTCCTGTCTTGTGACCAGGATAGAGTCGATAACCAAAAAGCCCCGAAAGGGGCTTTTTGGTTGCACTTGGTTGTTTCGTTTTAGGGTAGCGTTCTCAAAAACTCATCTATGTTTTGTTTTGACTCTGGCGATAGTTCTAAAACCCTGAGCGCCTCTTGCCTTGCTTTGGCGTATTCGCCCAATTCTTTATAGAAAAAAGCCAATGAAGAATGATATTGAGCGAAGCTTGGATTTATTTTAATTAATTTTTCGTAAACAATTATTAAATTTTTATAATCCAGAAGAGAACCATAGGCGTCTGATAATTCGCTTAAACTTGCCCTTGAGTTTACATCATATCCCTTATCTATAGCTATCTGCGTATTTTTTTTAGCCCCATCATTATTTTTTAAATATATTTCTGAAAGCGCTAAGTACCAGTAGCAACCGCCCAAATCTGAATTTAACGCAATACATTTTTTAGAATAATCCGTGGCATTTTTATAATCGCCGGTAACCATTTCCATTTTTGTTTGACCAATTGATATTTCTTGACGTTTCGGAGATAACTGCAGAGCTTCATTAAAATAATTATTTGCTTGTTTCAGTAAATTATTTTTTGTATCTGGGTCTTTTTCCTGCGCAGCTAAAGTAGTTGTAGCGCTTCCCAAAAAAATCCAATAACGCGTGTAATAAGGTTGTATTTTTACAGCTTCCTTTATGAGCTCTAAGCCCCTTTTTGTATAAGTTAAATTGTTTTCCGGAAAATAATCATTGCAAGTTTTTGTAAATTCAACATATTCCATTCTGGCGTAAGAATCTAAAAAGCTGTGCTCTGGCAAGATTTTTTCCATTAAACCAAGCGCTTGGCCGCAATATTTTCGGTTAGCAAGATCGCGGGCTTTATTTATTTTTGCATTAATTTCAAACGGCACAAAATTATACTGCCATAAAAATATTGCCAAAACACAGAATAACGCAAATATAAACACAAATTTCCACCATGTGTTTTTTTGCTTTGTGTTTATCTGTGTTCCGTTCTGTGTATTATTTTGTGCAGTCAAATGTAGAGAATATCCAATCAATAGAAAAAAAACTATGTATGTTGAAAAAGAATCAAAACTGAAAAAATTAGCAACCAAGTATCCAACCAGTGTGGCCTGAATGGCATGAGTCTCAATTGAATATCCGTATAAATCCGTTTTTAAGCCGTATAAATCCGCGGTCTTCGCCTTATGAAGTTGCCAAAATAAAACAACAAAAAGTAATAGATAAATTATTATGGCCGGTATTCCTGCTTGCGCGCCGATATCAAGCAAAATATTGTGCGCCCTATCCCACCAGTCACCCTCGCTTTTTATATTTGGCACTAATGGATTATAATATTTATCAAACCCCACGGCAAAATTTTCTGGGCCATAACCTAATAAAGGCTTTTCTATCAAAATTTTATAGTCTATTCCAGTCCAAGCATAAAAACGCGAGTCAATTAAAATACCGCGTATTGATATTCTTTGAGTTATAGAATTAAAAAACCTATTCTGCTGCAAAAAATTAGGGTATTGATTAACAGTATTCGCATAAAAGACAAACCCAGCTGCTAAAATTAACAGACCAATAGTGGCTATTTTTATAACCTTCATTTTACTGGGGTAAAACAAGAAAAAATACAAAACGCCGGTCGCTAATCCCAAATAAGCGGCGCGAGAGCCAGTTATTAAGATAACATAAGAGAATAAAACTAGCGAAAGAAGATAAAGCGTTTTTTTCCAGAGATTTTTTTCTTTTATGGCAAGCGATAATATAATAAAAGATAAAAGCAAAAGATATATTGCCAAAAGAATAGGATTTCCCATTGTTGATGGCGGTCTGTCGGGCACGGACAAAAATATTCTGTTAAATAATCCATGGTATTGGATAATTGCCACCAAAGAGACCAATATTCCTATAACAATTGAAAAATCCCAGGTCTTTTTCCAGTCCTCTTTTTTAAATAAAATAAAAGTTAAAATAGCAAAAACAAAATAAAAGGCAAAAGTTACAAAACCGCCTCCGCGCCAAGGGGAGCCCCAAAAACTGAAATATGGATCAACAGAAAAAATAGTTGCCAATAAAAAAACAATAAAAAGCGCGCTTAAAACCCATATAGATTTATTTTTTCTAAAATTAGGCAGTAGAATTTCGTTTTTTCTAAATAAAAATTGGTATGCAAATAAAAACAACAATATCGCCATTATGCTTCTAAAAACAATTGTTTTTCCCCAGTCCGGCGGAAAAAAATAAGGAGGTATCGCTAAAAGCGGCAAAGCCAAAATAATAAAAAATCCAGTTAAATAAACCCAGTTAAGCTTATTTTCTTCTACGTTTTTATCATTGATTTTCATATTGTTCTATGATATAAATAAAAAACATAAAAATCAATGAAAGGTGAAGAAATGGAAGATACAAAAAAAGCAGGCCAAGAATTGCCGCAAGACGATATTGCCGAGCTTTTGAAAGAAAAAAAAGGCGGATTTGTGATAAAATCTTTTAATTGGTGGGCGCCATTACGGTTGCGCGCATGGGCGCTTGCAGCAATGCTAAAGGGATATTTTTCCTTCAGCGAGTTTTGCCAATTATCATTGCCCTCATTTTTTGGCGATAAATCAAAATTCATGGATCGGTACCAAGCATTTTTATGCGAGGAATTAAAAAAAGAGTGTCTCGGTTCTTCCGATAATTGTGTAAATCTCTTTGGGCGTAAATTTGGAGAGCTGAATTATTATGGAGTTACTCATTTGATCAATGAAGTTATCATTTTGGACCAATATCATGCAAATCAATTTCTAAAAAAAGATTCTATTGTCATTGACGCTGGGGCCCACATCGGAACATTCTCCGTTTTCGCTGCCCGCTTAGCGCCGCAGGGCCGTGTCTATTCATTTGAACCGGTGGCAGAGACTTTTCAGACCCTAAAAAAGAACGCGGAGTATTATCCTCAAATCACATGTGTGAATTATGGGTTAGGAGACGGGATTTACCAAAAAAATATTTTTGTGGATTCAAGAAGCACCAAAGGAAGTGTTTTTGAAGACAGCCCTTTATACAGCGGAAAATCTGACGGGAGAGAACGTGAGTCGGCTATCATTCTCACGATAGATGCCTTCGTCGCGGAGCATGGCATTTCCCGCATTAATTTTATAAAGATCGACGCCGAGGGTTATGAAGCCAAGATATTGAAGGGCGCGAGAGAATCAATCAAAAAATGGAAGCCGGTTATTGCCATGTCAGCGTATCATAATCCCAACGACAAGAAAGACCTACCGCGGATTATGAAAGAAATTTGTCCAGATTACATTTGCGAGCTTCACCATGACCACGAAGAGGATTTTATATGCTATATTAAAAAATAGATATTTTAAAATATGAGAAAAATAGTCATAACCTCGGGATATTTTAATTAGATAAAAAATGCGACAATATAAAACAACGGAAAAAATTTGCAAAAATTGCGGGGAAAAATTTAAGCCAAGACAATGGAATCAGTTTTATTGTGGTTCTAAAACTATGAAAACGGGCTGTTCTTATAAAATGCACATTAAGAAAAGCACAGATTATAATCGTACAAATAATAAGGAATATATGAAAAAGTATATTAAAGAATGGGCGAAAGAGCAAAGAAAAAATAATACCGATTATGCGGTAAGACAAAGGCAGTTTAAAAAAGATTATGCGAAAAGCCCCAAAGCAAAGGAAGTTATAAAAAATTGGAGGCATAAAAACATAAAAAAGATACTAATATGGAACAGAAAAAGAATGCTCGAAAAGAAAGGAGTTGTTGGTAGCCATACAAATGAAGAGTGGGAAGATATTAAAAGGTATTATGATTTTAGGTGCGTTAAATGTGGGATAGAAGAAAGCAAATTGAAAAAAATTTGGAAGGGAACTTATTTAAATAAATTAACAAAAGACCACATCGTTCCGATATCAAGGGGTGGAACAGATTATATTTGGAATATTCAGCCGTTGTGTGTCAGCTGCAATGCAAGGAAACATAAAATAAAAAATGAAAAGATAGTCGCCGTTTCCATGGGTGCAGACCCACTACACATTGGGCATGTGCGTCATATATTAGATGCCAAGAGATTGGGCGATAGATTAATCGTTATTTTAAACAATGATAATTGGTTAAAAAATAAAAAGGGTTATGCTTTTATGCCAGAGAATGAAAGAGCTAAAGTTATAATGGCAATTAGGGGTGTTGATGGCATGATGCTTACAAAGCACAAAATAAACGACGAAGACAGGTCCGTTTCTCGAGAGTTAGAAATTTTGAAGCCAGATATTTTTGCTAAGGGCGGAGACAGAAATGCAGACAATATTCCACAAAGCGAAAGAGATGTCTGCAAGAAATTTAACATCAAAATAATCAACGGAGTAGGCGGGAAAAAAGTCCAAAGTTCTTCCTGGTTATTGAAAAATATAATAAAAAATAAATAATTTTAATAAAATGCAGAAAAACAAAGACAGCGAAGTAGGTATATTAGGTTATGGGGAAATTGGCAGCTCGCTTGCTAGGTTTTATGATTCGGCAAACTCACCACAAGTAAAAATCAAAGATTTAAATAGAGATGATGGCCTGCAAGGAGTGGATATTTTGCATATATGTATTCCGTATAACGACAAATTTATAGATATAGTTAAAAAAGAAATAAAAACAAATAAGCCAAAATTAACTATAATTCACTCAACAACTGCACCTGGTACAACTAAAAAGATTGGAGGAATGGTTGTGCATAGTTTTGTTAGAGGCGTTCATCCATATCTCTACGAAGGCATCAAAACCTTTGTTAAATATATCGGCGCTGACAGCAAAGAAGCCGGAGAAATGGCAAAAAAACACTTAGAAAGTTTAGGCATAAAAACTAAGTTAGTTTATCCTTCAAAAACAAGTGAATTGGCGAAGTTATTTTGTACTACTTATTATGGCTTGTGTATCGCATGGCATGGAGAAATGGCAAAAATATGCAAACAAGAAGGGGTTAATTTTGACGACGCTGTTACCGAGTTAAATAAAACTTACAACGAAGGATACACAAAATTAGGCAAAACAAATGTAGTCAGGCCAGTGCTTTTTGCTCCAGAAAACGGAATCGGCGGCCATTGCGTCGTCCCTAACGTCAAGATTTTAAAAAAATATTATAAAAGCAAGGCTCTTGATTTAATATTAGATTACGAGAAAAAAAGATAATAAAGTTAATCAATAATTTATATATAAACAAAAATGAAAACATATTTGGTAACTGGCGGAGCTGGTTTTATCGGGTCACATTTATGCGAAAAAATAATAAAAGAAGGCCATAAGGTTATTTGTTTTGATAATCTTAGTACTGGCTCTCTAAAAAATCTTTCTCTAATACAGAAAAATCCTAATTTTTCTTTTATTGGAGGCGATGCCAACAAGGAAGAAGATATCGCTCCTATTTTTAAAAATAACGAATTAGACGGTGTTTTCCACTATGCTTCCGTAATAGGCGTTAAGAAAACATTAGAAGATCCTTTGAGCATGCTAAAAGATATAGATGGGATTAAAAACATTGCCTCATTGGCGGTTAAATATGGAAAGCCAAAAATTATTTTTGCATCAAGCTCAGAAGTTTATGGTGAACCTCAACAATTTCCGGAAAGGGAAGATGGAGCAATAAATCCAAATAATCCATACTCTTATGGGGTTATAAAATTATTGGGAGAGAGGTTTTTACTGCTTTACTCAAAAGAATATAAAATAAAAACAGTATCACTAAGATTTTTTAACGTTTATGGGCCGAGACAGGAGAGCAGCGATTATGGTTTTGTTGTTGGTATTTTTATAAAACAAGCTTTAGGGGGAAAGCCGCCTGTTATTTTTGGAGACGGAAGCCAGACAAGAGATTTTACTTTTATTGATGATAATATTGAGGCCTCGTGGAGGGCCATGAAATCAGAAAAAGCTAAAAACGGAGAGGTTATTAATGTGGGTTGCGGCCGGCCAACGACGATTATTGATTTGGCGGAAAAGATAAATAAATTATGCCATCCCAATAAAAAATTCAGCCCGCAATTTTTAGAAAATAGAAGGGGAGATATTTTGCACAGATTTCCTGAAATAAAAAAAATGATTAAACTTTTAAATTATCGCCCTAAGGTTTCTTTAGAGGAGGGACTTAAAAAAACAATTAATTGGTATAAAGAAAAATATGCTGAATAAGTCAAAAAGAACGTTAGTTTTAGCACCCCACTGTGATGATGGAGAACTGGGTTGTGGCGGAACAATGGTAAGGTTGATCGAGGAGGGTACAGAACTATTTCACGCAGTTTTTTCTTTGGCGGAAAAAGTTGGGAAAGAAGATATTAAAAGGAAGCCCGAGTTTATCAAAGCCGCTGAAGCATTAGGTATTCCTGAAAAAAACTTGATTTTTTACGAATATCCAGTTCGTTATTTTCCGGAGCATTCTTCTGAAATCCGCGATACGATGTTTCTTTTAAACCAAAAATTGAAACCAGATATAGTTTTTTTACCGCCACGAGACGACATCCATCAGGACCACCAGGTAATAACTCAAGAAGCAATAAGGGTATTTAAATCCAGCACCATTTTGAGTTATGAAACCTCTTGGAATACCTATAAGTTTTTTCCTAATTTTTTTGTTACCATCAATTCTAATCAGCTTGACAAAAAAATAAAGGCGGTAGAAGAATATAAATCACAAGCAGGGAAAGCATTTATGGAGGCCGAATTTTTAAAAGGGCTAGCTCGATTCAGGGGTCTTCAGGCTGGAGAAAATTTTGCCGAAGCTTTTGAAGTAATAAAAACAAAGTATTAAGTAAAAAATATTAATGTTAAAAATCATTTTAACGGGAGCCGGCGGACCTGGCGGGCCCGCAATAATAAAAAGCCTGAGAATTGCTCCAGAAAAATTATTTATTATTGGTTTAGATAACAATCCAAATAGCATAGCGCCTGCTTTTGTCGATAAATTTTATCAATCGCCAATGGGTGACAGCCCCCTCTATTTTAACAAACTTTTGTCAATAGCAAAAAAAGAAAAAGCAAAAGTTATCTTGCCCCTTAACACCCAGGAATTGTTAAATTTAGCCTCTCACGTCGACGACTTTGAAAAGATAGGCGTAAAAATTAGTATTTCTCCATTGGAGTCGTTAGAAATTGCCAACAATAAATATAATCTTATCAAAGTTTGCGAAAAATTAGGAATACCATATCCTATGGCCATATTAGTAGAAAATTTTTCCGAGTTTCAAAAGGCGGTTCTGAAAATGGGTTATCCTCAAAAACCTGTTTGTATTAAACCCCCGGTTTCTAATGGACAAAGAGGGTTTAGAATAATAGACAATTCTAAAGATGAGCTGAATTTATTTTTGAATCAAAAACCAACTCAAGTGATTATTTCTTTAGAGCAAATGAGCAAGATGTTAGAAAAGGCGAATCCTTTCCCTAAGTTAATGGTAATGGAATATTTGCCGGGTGAAGAATACACAGTTGATATTTTAGCTAAAGAAGGAGAGCCATTAGTAATAATCCCGCGGCTTAGAGAAGAGATTAAAATGGGTGTAAGTTTTAGGGCGACAACAGTAAAAGAAGAAAAAATTATTCAATATTCTGCCTTAATTGTAAAAGAGCTTAAGCTCCACGGGATTGTCGGACTTCAGTTTAAAAAAGATGAGAATGGCGTTTATAAAATTTTAGAATCTAACCCTCGGCTTCAAGGCACAAACGTTATTTCGGTAGCCAGTGGAGTTAACTTGCCGTATTTAGCCATAAAAATGTTATTAGGAGAAAAGTTTACAATGCCAAAAATAAAATGGGGAGTTAAAATGATTCGTTATTGGGACGAAATTTTTTATGATAAAAGAGGACATACATTTACACTCTAATTTTTCTGATGGAGAAAATTCTTTGGAAGAAATGACAAAAGAGGCAATCAAATTAGGGTGTGCTAAGATTGCTTTTACTGACCACGTTAGAAAAGAAACTAATTGGATAAAAGAATACTTAAAAGAAATCAAAAGGCTCAAAATTAAATATAAAGGAAATATAAAAATATTAGCTGGTATTGAAGCTAGTGTGATAAATCTTAGCGGAGATGTCGATTCGCCAGATAATTTGCCAAAGGGAATCAACTTTATTTTAGGTTCTTTTCATAGATTGCCGAAAAGAGAAAGAATTTATTTTGAGCCGGAAGAAATATTAGCTGATAAAAAAAAGGCGTTGGAACGCTGGTATCTATTAATGTTAAATCTATTAAAAAATCCTTTAGTAAAAATTATTGCTCATCCCACCAGCTTGTTGGATAAATACGCTATTGTTTTGCCTGAAAAATTAAAACAAAAAATTAGTGAAAATGCAAAATTAAATAATAAAATTTTTGAAATAAACTTAAAATATAATTGTCCAGACAAAGAATTTATTTCAATTCTCCAAAAAAATAAAGTGAAGTTAGTCTATGGCAGCGACAGCCATTCAATCGAGCAGTTTCAACAATTGCATTCAAAATATTAAAATTTATAACTTTTTTCAAAAAGTCTTTATACGACTTTGCAAAAAAATGATGAAAAATAAAAAAACATATTTGGTAACTGGCGGAACTGGTTTTGTTGGTTCGCATTTGTGCGAAAGTTTATTGGATAAGGGAAACAAAGTTATTTGTCTGGATAATTTAAGCTCCGGAAAAATAGATAATATCTCTGAAATTAAAAAAAATGATAAATTCGTTTTTATAAAAGGAGATGCCAATAAAATAAAAGATGTCGAGCCTATTTTTAAAAAATATAGATTTGATGGAGTTTTCCATTATGCAGCTGTAGTAGGAGTGAAAAGAACTTTAGAAAATCCATTGTCAGTTTTAGAAGACATAGATGGAATAAAAAATATTTTGGAATTATCGTTAAAAAATGGAAAACCAAAAGTTATTTTTTCTTCAAGCTCTGAAGTTTATGGCGAGCCAAAAGAACTGCCCGAAAAAGAAGACAGCGTAATTGATGCTAAGCTGCCCTATGCGTCTGTAAAATTGATAGGAGAAAATTTTTTTGAGGCATATTGGCAAAAACATAACCTAAAAACATGTTCACTAAGATTTTTTAACGTTTATGGACCGAGACAGGAGAGCAGCGATTATGGTTTTGTTGTCAGTATTTTTATAAAACAGGTTTTAGACGGTAAAAGCCCAATTGTTTTTGGAGATGGCAGCCAAACAAGAGATTTTGTTTACATAAAAGATAATATAGAAGCTTCAATAAGAGCAATGGAATCTGACAAGTCTGTCGGTCAGGTTATAAATATAGGCACCGGCGAATCTCTTACAATTCTTGATTTGGCAAAAATGGTGATTAAATGTTCTGGCAAGGAAGGAAAAATAAAACCAAAATTGGTTAAAAATGAAAGAATTGATATAAAACATAGGTCTTCGGAAATTACTAAAATGATAAAACTTCTAGATTTTCATCCGGCAGTATCTTTAGAGGATGGACTTTTGCAAACGATTGATTATTACAAAAATATCCAAAAAAAGTAAATCAATGGTATATATTGAAAATAAAATTGAAAATTTAGAAAAGAGTCCAAAAATTAGCGTAATTACTTTAACTTACAACAGAGCTAAATTATTACCCAGGGCTATTAATAGCGTTTTAAACCAAACATTTTCAGATTTTGAATTGATTGTTGTCAACAATGCGTCAACGGATAATACCGAAGAAGTTATTAAAAATTTTAATGATAAAAGGATTGTCTACAAAAAGAATAAAGAAAACAAACCTTTGGGCGGGAAGAACATGGGGCTGGACGCGGCAAGGGGTAAATACGTTATTTTTTTGGATGATGACGACGAATTTTTGCCAGACGCGCTGGAAACTATTTCTACCAAATTTGCTGAACTTTCTCCGAAAGGAGTTAAAATATTATGGTTTGATGGTATTGATGCAGAATCAGGAAAATACACTGGGTTTGGCATAAGGGAAGAGGGATATGTCTCCTATGAAGATAATCTGTGCGGTAAAATTACCGGAGATTATCAAATGGCGATGGATAGAGATGCAATAGGTAATAATAGATTTAATCCAAATTTTTGGGCTGGCATGCTAAACATGTTGTGGCTGAAACTATATCGTGACAATAAGGCGTTTCATATACCCAAAATTATAATAAAAGCATATCGTGAGCATGGCGGTAGCCGCATTTCTAATCCAGAGGCTTCGTTGTTGAAATATATGCCACAAATTATTTTGACATCTGAAGCTTTTTTGAAAGAATACGGAGAGGAGATAAGGCGCTGCTGCCCTAAAGTTTATGGTCAAAACCAAGCCCTGCTGGGTTTTTATCAGATATTAAATGGTGAAAAAATAGAAGGGAGAAACAATATAAGAAAATCTTTTAAATTTGTTTTTTCTTTGAAATATCGTCTTTTATTTTTGATTTCTTTTTTCCTAAATAAAAATCAAATAAAATCTTTTTATCTTAAATTTTTTAAAATAAAACAAACATTTATCAGATAATTTTTAAGGGATATGTCAGAACACGCTACATTTGTTAAAAGAATTGCCTTAGTCGGAATTGCCCAATTTATAACTGGTTCGCGCGGCTTGTTTTTGCTTCCTATTTTAGCTAAAACATTAGGGCCGGCCGGTTATGGAATTTGGTCTCAGATTTTAATAACGATTGGCTTTTTGGTACCCTTCGCAACGCTTAACTTATCTTTAGCCATGGTTAGATTCTTGTCTGCCGAAAAAATAAAGGAGAATACCGCAAAGGGAATTTTTACTGTAGTTTTCTCCACCTTACTTGTGGGCGCAGTTTTGGGGTTAATTTTATTTTTATTTTCTGGTCCTTTTGCTACGGTTCTGCTAAGAGATCCGTCTGCTTCTTTATTTATTAAGATTGCCTCAGTGCTCCTTATTTTAGAGGCGCTCAATCAAACATGCCTGGAACCATTTAGAATGTTTGGCCACATTAAAAAATATTCAATATTAACGGTTCTCCAAACTGTTTTAGAAATTATACTGGTTTTGTTTTTAGTCCTTTCCGGGTTTGGTTTGCTGGGAGCCTTAATCGCATTTTGCGCAGTTAGAGTCATTATTTTATCATTCTCTCTATCTTTTATTGTCTTCCATGCGGGATTTTCCTTGCCAGATTTTTCAATATTGCGTCCTTATTTAGTGTTCGCTCTGCCGTTTATACCAGCAGGACTGCTAGATACGTTTGTGGCTTCGAGCGATCGTTATGTGATCGGATTTTTTAAGGGGGCATCAATGGTAGGGATTTATTCGGCGGCTTATAATATAGCGTTTATTGCTGGAATTTTTGTTTTTCCGATCTGTTATATTTTAACTCCGACCATATTTAAATTATTCGACGAGAAGGCAATTAGCAAGGTGAAAGACTATCTGTTTTATTCGCTAAAATATTTTTTCTTTTTTGCAATACCGTCGGCTTTTGGGATAACGGTTATGGCAAGGTCTGTGTTGGACGCCCTAACCACTGCTGAATTTACCTCGCTTACTACCATATTTGTTGTGCTATTGGTATCGTTAAGCGCTATTATTTATGGCGTGCTGACAATATCTGGAGAGATATTGATGATGTTTAAGGATACAAAGTTTTTTATAATAGCTTTTGGGGCGGGAGCTGTAGTAAATCTTGGTTTAAATATTATATTCGTGCCTTATTTTGGAATCATCGCGGCAGCAGCCATAACTTTAATCTCTTATTCTTTGGCGGCTGTAATTATCTGCTGGAGATCTTCTAAATATATGAAGTTTGATTTTGATTTTTTGTTCGTTGTTAAAAGCATTGTTGCCTCGTCCCTTATGACAGTTGCTATTTATGTTTTTAATCCAATTGGAATAAAAGAAATTTTATTATCAATCGGAGTAGGCATTATTATTTATTCGGGCATACTTTTTTCATTGAAAGGATTTGAGAAAAAAGAACTAGAAGTTATTGGTCAAATATTAAAATTAAATAAGGCCAATTTATGAGAAATTATAAAAAAACCAGTATATTAAAGAAAAAATCCAAAGCAGATATTGTGGGTTTTTTCGATTCTGTTGCCAGTCGCCGAAATTCTCTGTTTTTAAATAATAAAATTGTTGGATATGAGCAACAAGTGCGGTCAAAATCAGTTTTAGAAATGCTTGATGTAAAGCCATTGGACTTTGTACTTGACCTTGGTTGCGGCAATGGAAGAGATTTAATTGAACTATCTAATCAAAATTTCGATAACTTTTTAGGAATTGATATCTCTCCGGAAATGATATCTGAAGCTAAAAAAGAATTGGTTTTAAGGAAAATAGATGCAAAAAAAGTTCAAGTTGGTAGCGCAACTAATCTATATTTTCCGGATAATACCTTTGATAAGATTATTGCCAGCGAAGTAATCGAACATATTCCGGATTACGGCAAAGCAATAACAGAAATGCGCCGCGTTTTAAAAAACAATGGCTATTTGATTATAACTACGCCAAATAGAAACAGTTGGTACGGAATAGATAACTTTGTTTACAGGTTGGTATTAAAAGTTTTTAATAGAGAGAATAAGCATCCCTATGACGAATGGAAAAATTTTTCTGAACTCAAAAAATTATTAGAAAGCACGGGGTTTAAAATATTAGAGGTGAGGGGAGCATGTTATATCCCTGGGTTTTTATTCACATATAGAGCTCCAGATGCGGTTAAAAAAATAATAATTTTTTGCGTTTCAAAAATTGAATTAAAGATGAGTAAATTTTTACCTAAAAATGGATATATGTTATGCGTTAAAGCAAAAAAAATATGAAAATAGTAATTTTAACCTCAATGTTTCCCCCAAAATGGCTCGGAGGAGTAGAAATAGCAACTCAAAATATTGCTAGGTATTTGGCGCAGGCCGGACACGAGGTTCACGTGATAACCTCTTTAGATAAGGAATTACCAAAAGAAAGCCAAGAAGATAATTTCTTCGTACACAGGATTAACTATCCAAAGATAAAAATTTTAGGCAGTCTAATTTTTTGGCTTAAGATTTTTTTTAATATAAAAAAAAATAAACCCGACATAGTCCATTGTCAAAGGATACAGATGGGAGCTCCGGGGCTTCTGTTTAAAAAAATTTATAAAAAGCCATATATTGTTTGGTGTCATGGCGACGATATCTATTTCCCTTGGAAATTTAAAAAAATTATTTCTAGACTCGTTTTAAACTCAGCTGGCGCAGTTATTGCTCTCACAAATGATATGAGGGACAGGTTGGGGAAAAGCTTTAAAAGAAATATTTTTATTTTACCTAATGGAATAAGTCCAGAAAAATTTAAGGGATTTTCAAAACAAGCAATCCGCGATAAATTTAAAATCCGCCCCGATGAAAAAATTATTATTTTTGTTGGTGGTTTAAAATCAATAAAAGGAGTAAGATATTTGATTGAGGCGTTTAAAATTATAAATCAAAAAATTCCAGAGACAAGGCTATTCTTAGTCGGCGACGGCTCAGAAAGGCATAATTTAGAAGATATTGTTAAAAAAAATAGATTGCAAGAAAAAGTAAATTTTTTAGGCAAGATTATAAATGAAAAAGTTTCAGAATATATGGCGGCATCTGATATTTTTGTTTTGCCCAGTCTGTTTGAAACCTTCGGGATCGTAAATTTAGAGGCAATGGCTTCTGGATTACCCGTTGTTGCAACAAGGGTTTACGGGATACCCGAAGTGATAAAAGATGGTGAAAATGGTTTTCTTGTAGATCCTAAAAGCCCAGAACAATTAGCAGAAAAAATTCTATTCCTTTTTAAAAACGATGAATTAAGAGAAAAAATATCAGAAAATAATAAAGAAAAAGCAAAAAAATATAGTTGGGAAAATATTGTTGCAAAACTCGAAAAAATATATTCAGAAGTTATAAATGAAAATAACCAATATAATTAAATAATAAAAATTAAACTATTATAATATGCAAATATAATATGCAAAAAATAACTTTTTCATTCGGAAAAAATTGGCAAGATTTTTTAAAAAAATTTAACAAAGAAAGAATAAAGAGCGCGGAATTATCTCTTACTGAATTTTTGAATTTTAAAGACTTAAAAAACAAAAGCTTTTTGGATATTGGATGTGGCAGCGGTATTTTTTCCTATGCCGCCCTTCGTCTCGGCTCAAAACAAGTAGTTAGTTTTGACATGGACCCTCTTTCGGTAGAGTGTTGTAAATATCTGCACAAAGAAGCAGGAAGCCCGACGAATTGGACAATTTACGAAGGGTCTATTCTCAACAGCAGTTTTTTATCGAAATTAGGAAAGTTTGATATTGTTTATTCTTTCGGCGTTCTTCATCACACGGGTAAGATTTGGGAAGCAATCAAAAATTCTGCTGGTCTTGTAAACAAAGGAGGTTATTTCTATGTGGTGCTTTATAATAAAGGAAGGAAGTATAAATTTTGGCTAAGGATTAAAAAACTTTATAATTCTTTTCCCTCAATAGGAAAACGTGCGGCGGAAATTTTTTATATGGCTATTTATTTTATAGTGTGGTTACTCCGATTTAAGAATCCTTTGACAGAAATAAAAAATTATAAGTCAAATAGGGGTATGGATTGGAAAACAGATATTATTGATTGGCTCGGTGGTTATCCCTATGAACCTACAACGGTGGAAGAGGTTTTCAAGTTTATAAAGGAAAACTTCCCTAACTTTAATTTATTAAACATTAAGACAGCGTGTAATTCCGGGGGCGATTGGTATCTGTTCAGAAACGAAGAAGGATTTAGTAAAATTAATTAAGATAAAAATTATGAAAAAATATTTAGTTACGGGCGGAGCCGGTTTTATCGGCTCTAATATAGTTAAAAGAATTTTAAAACAGGGAGATTTTGTAAGAGTTGTTGATAATTTTTCTACTGGCAGAAAAGAAAATATAAAAGAATTTTTAGATAATCTTAACTTTGAATTGATGGAAGGAGATTTAACTGACATGAAGGTTGCAGAAAATGCAGTTAAAGACATGGATTTTGTTTTGCATCAAGCCGCTATTCCATCAGTGCAACGTTCGGTTGAAGATCCAATAAAATCTAATGATGCCAATATAAATGCAACATTGAATATATTAGTTGCGTCAAAAGACGCAAAAATAAAAAGATTTGTATATGCAGCTTCTTCATCAGTATATGGAGAAAATCTTCAGCTACCCAAAAAAGAAGATATGTCTGCAATGCCCATTTCTCCCTATGCTTTGCAAAAATATGCAAGTGAAAGGTATTGCCAGATTTTTTGGAAAATTTATCATCTGCCAACAATATCTCTACGATATTTTAATGTTTTTGGTCCCAACCAGGATCCAAACTCTCAATATTCTGCAGTAATTCCGAAATTTATTAAAGCTGTGTTGAGGGGAGCAAAACCAGTTGTTTATGGAAATGGCGAGCAAAGCAGGGATTTTACTTTTGTGGACAATGTGGTAGACATAAATCTTCTTTCCGCTAAGTCGGAAAAAGGTTTCGGAGAGGTGTTTAATGTTGGTTGTGGAGACCAAATTAGTTTGAATCAACTGCTGAAAATGCTAAAGGATATTTTAAAAGTAAATTTTGATGCGGATTATGAAGTAGCAAGGCCAGGCGATGTTTTGCACAGTAGAGCAGACATCTCAAAAGCTAAAGAAATTCTTGGCTACTCTCCAGAAATTGAAATGAAAGAGGGTTTGATAAGAACTATTGATTGGTATAAGCAAAATGAAAAATTATGAACAAGTTCCTTTTGAACGAAAGAAAGATAAAAATTTGCATTATTTTAGGTACTCGGCCAGAAATAATAAAAATGGCTCCGATTATCAGAGAGTGTGATGCCCGAGGATTGGCGTATTTTGTTTTGCATACCGGACAGCACTATAGCGAGAAAATGGACGAAGTGTTTTTTAAAGATTTAAATCTGGCGGCTCCTAAATACAACCTTAACGTTGGCGGAAAACCATATAGAAAGCAGGTTGGGATAATGGTTCGCGATATTATGGCTATATTACAAAAAGAAAAACCCGATGTAGTTATTGTGCAAGGAGATACCATATCAGTTCTGGCTGGGGCCCTGGCCGCTAATAAGCTGGGAATTAAACTGGTCCATCACGAAGCCGGCTTAAGAAGTCATGATACATCTATGTTAGAAGAGGTGATAAGAGTTATCGTAGACCACATCTCCGACTTTTTGATGGTTCCTACTGCTGATGCATTCAAAAATTTACGGCAAGAGGGGAAGGATTTGGGCAAGACTATTATGACGGGAAACACGATAGTTGATGCGGTTTTACAAAATATTGAGATAGCAAGCAAAAAAACAGATATTCTTAAAAAATTACATTTAAAGGAGGGTGGTTATATTTTGACAACTTGCCATAGGGCGGAAAATGTAGACAAAAAGGAAGGGCTGGAAAAAATCCTAAAAGGATTTGGGCTCATTTTTAATAAATTTAATATTCCGATACTATTCCCAATCCATCCAAGAACCAAAAATAAAATGATTGAATTTAATTTAACGCTTCCGAAGGGTATTTTGCCCATAGAGCCAGTGGGCTTTTTAGAGTTTTTACAACTGGAAAAAAATGCAAAGCTTATATTAACCGATTCAGGAGGAGCTCAAGAAGAAGCATTTATTTTAGGAATTCCCTGCGTTACTTTGAGAGATAGTACAGAAAGACCAGAAACAGTAAAATATGGAATGAATATGTTGGCGGGGACCAACCCAAAGAAAATTTTAAAATTTTCTGAAAAAATGATGAATAAGAAAATAAATAAAGGCGTTAAAAAAAATCCTTTTGGCGACGGTAAAACCGGAGCAAGAATTATCCAAATAATTTTAAAAAATATTAAAAAATAAATGAAAATGGATAAACAACCATTAGTATCAATAATTCTTCCTACTTATAATGGTAGCAGATATATTAGGCAATCAATTGATAGCTGTTTGGGGCAAACGTACAAAAATTTAGAATTGATTATAGTAGACGATTGCTCTTCTGACGGCACGGCAGATATTGTTAAATCTTATTTTGACCCAAGGATAAAATATGTTAAACACGAAAAAAATTTAAAATTACCATGGGCATTAAACACCGGATTTAAAAACGCAAAAGGAGATTATCTTACATGGACATCAGACGATAATTTCTATGCCCCCGAGGCTATTGCAACGATGGTTTTGGTATTGGAAGAAAAACAAGAAGTCGGTTTTATTTATACAAATTACTATATCGTTGATGAAGCAGGCAAGATTATCGGGCGCCAAAAAGTACCTTCGCCTAAAATAGTTGAAAGATATAATTGCGTTGGGGCATGTTTTTTATATCGCAGAATAGTTTATAAACAAGTAGGCGAGTATGATCCTGATTTTTATTTTGCAGAAGACTATGAATACTGGTTGAGAATTAAAAGTCAATTTAAACTTCATAAATTAAACCAATTTTTATATTATTATCGACACCATAAGGATAGTTTAACTTTCCAGCATAAAATTGCTGAGATTGAGGAGCAAACAGGGCGGGCGAGCAGCAAATATATTTTTTTGCCATCAATAAAGTACTACCATCAAGGAAAATTATTTTTTTATAAAAAAAATTATGGCGGGGCAAGCAAAGAATTGATAAAATCTCTTTTCCATGAGCCGCTTAATCTAGATACTTGGAAGTTGTTAATTTTTGTTTATCTTACTATTTTAGTTCCCGATCTTGCTCAAAAAATTAAAAAAATCAGGGATTAACATAAAATTGTGAGTGAAATAATATCAAAATTAAGTAAATATAAGGACAGATTGTTGGGATATGTAATTACCAAAACGTGTCCGTTTTACTATTTTAAATCGTTTTACAAAAATAATATTAATCGAACGGATTGGAACGGGAAAAGAGCTTGTTTAACTTTGTCTTTTGATTGCGATTATACAGAAGATATTATGTCTTTGGCGCCCTTGTTAGACATTCTTTCTTTTTATTCATTCAAAGCATCTTTTGCCTGCATAGGCAAATTTGTAGAGAAATATCCGAAAGAGCATATGAGGATAATTAAGGAAGGCCACGAAATAATAAATCACACCTATACCCATCCGAATAATGAAGAATTAAATCCAAGCCAGAAATTTAATAATCTTACAGCTGGCCAAATAAAAATAGAGATAGAAAAATGTCACAACATCTGTAAAGATGTTCTTGGTTATAACCCCATAGGATTTAGAACGCCACACTTTGCAAACTGCACAAACTTGCACACAGAAGATATTTATGACATCCTCAAAGAGTTGGGATATAAATATTCTTCTTCTACATCCGCTGTAAAAACGTCTAATTTTGGTTTGCCATTTATCAAAAAAGAAATAATAGAATTTCCCCTAAGCAATTGCCCCAAACATCCTTTTGCGGTTTTTGATACGTGGCATTCTTTAGGGAGGGGAAACGGAAAACATATAAAAAGCGAAGAATTTTATGAATTATTTAAAAAAATAATAAATATTGGAATAGACACCAACTCATACATCAATTTATATTTTGATCCGCAAGATGTTATAAATTCTAAAGAATTTAAATTAATGTTAGATTATACTGAAGAAAAAAAAGAAGACATTTGGATAGCTACGTATAAAGATATTTTTGAAAAAATATATGCAGGAAAAAGAAATTGAAAATAAAATAATACAAAGATTTGATGAATTTTCTCATATTTTTCCAGAAGAAATAGATGCATCTGATTTTAGGGTTAAAAAGATATTAAAATTTCTTGGCGAGCCATCTGATAAGAAAATATTAGATGTGGGATGTGGCAAAGGAAGATTTTGCAGGAAAATAAAAGATTTCGGGTTTATAAATATAATTGGCGCCGAACCTTCAAAAGAATTAATTGAAGTAGCAAAAGGGAACAATAAGGATATTAAATTTGTTCAGGCAAGCGTTACTAATTTGCCATTTGGAGATAATGAGTTTGATGCTTTAATTTGTATTGAGGTTTTAGAACATGTTCCCGATACAGAAAAAGCAATACAAGAAATGGCAAGAGTATTAAAACCAGGAGGTAAGGTATTTATCATAGATAAAAACATTTTGTCATTGCACCCTTCATATTTTTTTCCAACTTTTCTTTGGAAAAATTATCTAGAGATTATGAATAAATGGATGTATCCTTATGACTTTCCTTTTAAAGAAAAATATTTTATTTCATGGAAACTGAATAAAATTTTAAAAGGGCATTTTTCACATACAAGGGTTGAATTTATTCGCCCTATTGGTCCCGAATATAAAAATAAAAAATATCCATTATTTTTAAAATATATTTTAAAAATACACAATATTATTTCTTTAGTTTTTTATCAATTTTTTCCATTTTTAAATTTTTTTATAACTTGGGAAGGAATAAAATAGTAGTGATGGGTATAAAAATATGAATCCTAAAGTTTCGATAATTTTAAGCGTCTATAACTCAGAAAATAAATTGCAAGAAACAATAAAAAGCGTTTTAGCGCAAAATTTTTTAGATTTTGAGTTTATTATTATCGATGACGGCTCCACAGATTTAACATCCAAAATTTTAAATGATTTTGTAAAAAAAGATAAAAGGATAATTTTAATAAAAAATGAAAAAAATATTGGACTAACAAAAAGTTTAAACAAGGGACTCGGTATTGCTAGGGGAGAATATATAGCAAGAATAGACACAAGGGATTTGTGGGATAAAACAAAATTAGAAAAGCAGATTAAGTTTTTAGATGAAAATCGTGACTATGTTATATGCGGCACTCATACCTTTTATATTGATGAAAATGGAAATGCTTTAGGCAAGTCTTCTTATGGCGTCGCAAATAAAGATATCAAGGCAAATTTTTTTACACGGGAGGGACTTTTTTTTCATCCCAGTATAGTATTCAGAAATATAGGAGTCTATTACAGAGATTTTTTTAGATATTCCCAAGACTTGGATCTATATATGAGGTTGTTTTTTAAGGGTAAGTTTTATTGTTTGTCAGAGCCCTTAACATTTTCTAGGTTTAGCCCGGCAGACCTCACTATTAATAAAAGATATTTTCAAAGGCAGTATGCTAATATAATTTATAAACTTTTTAAAGAGAGGCTAAAATCAGGAAGAGATAGTTTGGATGACGGAAAAATTTATGTTATTAAGGAAAGCAAAATAGGATTAAAATTTTGTTACTGGGCGAGAGTCTTCATTTTTAAATACATAAAAAACAGGATTTTAGATAAGAGTTTTTTTTCATGGTTTTTTTGGCTATTATTAGCTTTAATAATCTACCCGCCATACATAAGAGATTATAGTAGTAGATTTGTAAGAATAATTTTTTATAAAAAATTTAAAATCCTCAAAATAAATGACCATTGGCTGGATTGAAATTAGTAGCAAAATGATTTAAAATATAAAAATTCAGAAGGTCTTCAGGATATAAGAAGATTTTATGGCCTGATAAAGACAAATAAAAACAAACATCTATTTTTTGATAAACTTAATTATATTAAAATATAAAATATGAAAATATTAATTACCGGGATTAGCGGTTTTGTAGGGTCACACTTGGCAGAATACTGTTTAACAATGCCAGGGGTTGAGGTTTACGGAACTATTTTGTCTCATCATTTGGGAGACGAAATGAAGAGAATAGGGCAGATTAAAGATAAAATAAAGCTTTTTGAATGTAATTTGACAAGCAGGATAGCTGTAGAACGAGTTTTACAGGAAGTTAAGCCGGACAAGATTTTTCATTTAGCGGCTCAAAGTTTTGTTAAGGTTTCTTGGGACGGGCCGGAAGATACAATTTTTAATAATATAATGTCTGAATTAAATATTTTTGAAGCTTGTAGGAATTTGAACATAAATCCTATTATCCAGATTGCTGGTTCTTCTGAAGAGTACGGTTTGGTTTTGGAAAACGAAATTCCCGTTAAAGAAACAAATCCGTTAAGGCCATTGTCGCCTTATGCGGTTTCGAAAATTGGACAGGAAATGCTGGGTTACCAATATTATAAAAGTTATGGGCTGAAAGTTATTTTAACCAGGGCTTTTAATCATGAGGGACCTGGCCGGGGAGAGCAATTTGTCACTTCTACTTTTGCTAAACAAATAGCTCAAATTGAAAAAGGAAAACAAAAACCAATAGTAAAAGTTGGCAATCTTCAAGCCCAACGGGACTACACAGATGTTAGGGATGTGGTCAGGGCTTATTGGTTGGCTACAGAAAAATGCGAACTTGGAAAGCCTTATAATATTTGTTCGGGTAAAGTATGGAAGATAGAAAAGGTGCTCGAATTTCTTTTAAGCCTTAGTAATAAAAAAGACATTAAAGTAGAACAGGACACTGAAAGGATGAGACCATCTGATGTTCAAATTTTAAAAGGAGATTGCATAGAGTTTAATAAGGCGACTGGCTGGGACCCAAAGATTCCATTTGAAAAAACTCTAGAAGATACGCTTAATTATTGGAGGCAAATTGTATGAAAAAAATAGGAATAATAGAAATTTATTTAAAAAGAAATGGCGGCGTCGTCTATACGCAACAAGTCAAAGAAGTTCTGTTCCCGAAGTTTGATTTGGAGCAGATTAATCTAGAAGCAAAATTTTTTAAAAAAAAGAGATATCTAAAATATTTAGAATCATTTTATTATATTCTAAAATTAAGAGGAGAAAAAAATCTTTGGATTAGGGATTTTTATTCCACCTTGTTATTGTCAAAAAAAAGAACAAAAGGAAAAAATTTGGCAATAATCTTCCATATTGATTTTTTAAAATTTCCTCTGTTTTCAAGGGTGCCTCTTTTTTTATTGGAGAATTTTTTTTTCTACAGACAACTTAAAAAAGTCGATGTTATTGTTACTATATCTGAACATTGGAAGAATTATTTTTTAAAAAAAGGATATAAAAATGTTTATAAAATTTATTGTGGCTTTGATTTAGATAATTTTAATATTACAGAAGAAGAAATTTCAGAGTTCAAGAAAAAATATAAATTAGAAGGAAAACCAATAATATATTTGGGAAATTGCCAAAAAGTTAAAGGGGTTGTCGATTCATATAGGGCGCTTAAAGATTTAGATGCCCATTTAGTTACTTCGGGCAGAAGGCAGGCCAATGTTTCAACTTTAAATCTTGATTTGGATTACAGAGATTATTTGAAGTTATTAAAGGCGTCATCTGTTGTGATAACAATGTCTAAATTCAAAGAAGGATGGTGTATGACAGCTCACGAAGCAATGCTGTGTAAGACTCCTGTTATTGGTTCTGGAAGAGGGGGGATGAGAGAATTGTTAGATGGGGGAAAACAAATTGCTTGCGAAGATTCTAAAAATCTAAAAAAAGAAGTAGAATACTTATTAAACCACCTGGACAAGAGAAAAAAAATGGGGGCGGATGGTTATAGTTTTGCTAAAGAATTTACCATGGAAAGGTTTAAAGAAAATTGGTTGAATTTAATAAAGAAAATAATATGAATTTTTTAACTACAATTAATTTATCAAAAAATTCATAATTCAGGAATAGGTTGCCAGAAGAGGATAAAAATCGAGCCCAATATTTTTCAGTGGAAAAAAGCGTTAAAAAGTTTGAAAATATTTTTAAAGAAGTATTAGAAAAATAATTATGTGTGGCATAACGGGCATTTGGGATTTTAAAGATAAGATTTTTCCGCAATTGTTAGAAAAAATGACAGATGTTTTAAATCATAGGGGTTCAGATGACTCAGGCATTTTTATTGATAAAGAAAATGATATTGGCTTTGGCCACAGAAGGTTGTCTATTCTTGACTTATCTTCTGCCGGTCATCAACCAATGGCAAATGATGACCAAACCATTTGGATTACTTTTAATGGAGAAATATATAACTTTAAAGAAATTCGCAGCGAATTAGAAAACAAGGGACACAAATTTAAAAGTAATTCTGACACAGAAGTTATATTAAAATCCTATGAGGAATGGGAAATGGAGTCTATCAAAAAATATCGCGGAATGTTTGCTTTTGCTATTTGGGACAAAAGAAAAGAAAAGCTTTTTTTAATAAGGGACAGGGCGGGGGTAAAACCGTTGTACTATTATTTTAAAAACAACTTATTCCTTTTTAGTTCAGAATTAAAAAGTTTTCATCAACATCCTAAATTTGAAAAAGAAATTAACTTTGGTGCGTTAGCCTTGTTTTTGCAATTTGGTTATATATTAGCTCCTCACACTATTTTTAATAATACTTATAAATTAAAGCCCGGTCATTATCTTGAGATTGATAAAAATGGGCATTTAAAAGAAACGAAATATTGGGATATAATCGATTATTATTTAGCAGAACCAATTAACAAACCGGAAGATGAAATTGAAAAAGAATTAGAACAAATTTTAACAGAATCTTTTAAATATAGAATGGTATCAGATGTTCCAGTGGGAGTTTTTTTATCTGGCGGAATAGATTCGAGTTTAGTTACGGCCATTTTGCAAGTTAATTCAAAGACCCCAATTAAAACATTCACTATTGGGTTTCATGAAAAAGAACATAATGAGGCGCCTCACGCAAAAAAAATTGCCGAGTATCTTAAAACAGATCATAACGAGCTTTACTGCACGCCCAAAGATGCCCTTGAAATTATTCCTAAATTATCAGATATATATGACGAACCATTTGGCGACAGTTCGGGTATTCCTACTTATTTGGTTTCAAAATTTGCCAGGCAAAAAGTAAAAGTGGCGTTGTCTGCTGATGCCGGAGATGAGCTTTTTTGCGGATATTCCGGTTATGGATTGCTTAATAATTACTATAAAATAATAAAAAAAACTCCTTCATTTTTGTTATATTCTCTTTCTTTCGGCTTATCTTTATTTTCTCCGGATGTTATTGAGGGTATCTATAATTTTTGTCCGTTTTTACCCAAATACACAAATATTAAGGGCAAGATCCATAAATTTAAAAATGTTTTAAAATATGGGAATGGGGAATTGTCTAGCTTGGTTAAAAATGGTTATAGCTATTGGCTCGAAGACCAAATAGAAGAATTTTTTAAAAAACCATATCATCCTATAGATAATAATTTTTCTGAATTTGAAAGAGTTAAGGGTTTGCCAATTATATCTCAAATGCAGGCCATAGATTATAAAACATATCTTTGTGATGATATTTTTGCTAAAGTGGACAGAGCAACAATGGCTGTAGGATTAGAAGCGAGAGAACCCTTGGTTGATCATAAAATTGCTGAATACATAGCAAGGGTTCCAATTAATTTAAAACATAGGGAGGGGGAGAGTAAATATATTTTACGAAAAATATTATATAAATATGTTCCAAGAAAATTATTAGAAAGGCCTAAACAGGGCTTTTCAATTCCCATAGATAGTTGGTTTAAAAAAGATTTAAACGGTATTTTAAGAGAATATCTTTCCGAAAAAAATATAAAAAGTCAAGGTATTTTTAATGAAAAATATATAACTAAAAGTTTGGATAGATATTTATCGGGAAAATCAGACTCTGCCCACAAATTTTGGTTTTTACTGATGTTCCAAATGTGGTATGAAAGGTGGATGACATAATTTTAATTACTTATTATTTATTTAGAATTATTTAAAAATGAAAAATTTTCTTATAGAAAATAAATTGGCTATTGTGGGAATTTTATTATTTATTTTAGTTGTTTCTTTCTTTTTTGATAAGGGGCTGCCTATCGGGCTTGGTTTACTTTTTATTTTATCTGGCATTACTTTTTTTGTTTTGAACAAACTCGGTTTTAAAGACAAAAAAATATATTTGCTGTTTTTGATTGTTTTGGCGATACATCTTGCCACTACTCTGTTTATGCACTATGCAAATTTTCAGCCATTTGCCGGGGGGCAAGGAGATTATTCGGGTTATCAAATATGGGCGGTTGAAGCGTCTCAGTGTTTTAAACAGGGAATTTTTTCAATTAAAGATATTGTTTTAAAATACCCCGATTTTTATACTGGGCATTATTATCCTGTTGTGGTCGGAGCCTTGTACGCTTTAACTATGCCGGCAGAAATAATAGGATTAATGTTAAATGTTTGGCTGGTGGCAATTACTATTATCTTTGTATATCTAATAATTTCAGAAATTGGAGGCGCGACAAAAAATGCTTTTATAATTGGCTTGATAACAACTGTCTATCCAAGCTATGTTTTTAATTCAGGGCTTTTGCTTAAAGATACGCTTGAGATATGTTTTATTATTTTAGGATTATTGTTTTTAATAAAAACAATTAAAAAGTTTACTTGGTATAACTTTTTAGTTTTATATTTGGCTATATTTTGTGCGACTCATTTCCGTTTCTATATTGGATATGCTTTAATTATTACTTTCATATTTTCTTGGTTTTTATTTTCAAAAATGGATTTTAAAAAAAGGATAATATATGGAATCATATTTATTATTATTTTGGGGTTTATCCCTCAGATTGCCTCTAACCAAGGATATTATGGGATTGATTCAGTCAGGGTATTTTTAAATTATGAGCAGTTTACTTATTATAGGCAAGTTGCATGGAATCCAGTATATAATGCTACCACGCCAACCACTACCACGCCAACCACTACCACGCCAACCACTACCACGCCAACCACTACCACGCCAACTGCTCTTACCTCAGTCGTTGGTTTCGACTCTTCTTTTTCGGTAGAAAAGGGACTCCTTGGATACGCTGAGTCATTTGTGTATGTATTATTGGGTCCATTCCCTTGGCAGATTAAATATTTACGCCAATCGTTCGCCCTCATTGAAACTATTCCATGGTATTTTTTATTATTTTTTGTTGTTGACGGAATAATTATTTTATTCAAAAAACGCGTCAAAGAAGCAGCGCCACTATTGATTTTTAGCATCATAGTCATGGTTGTAATTGCTGTCTTTTATAAGAACTTCGGGCTTATTGTTAGGATCAGAATTCCAGTTTTTATTTCACTTTTATGCCTTGCCTCCTTCGGATTTAACAAAAATAATATTATTTGCAAAACAATCGCCGTTTTTCATAAAAATCTTGCAGGCAGAAGACAACTAATCGGTATAAAAAATGAGAAAATCTAAAATATGTAAAACATATTTTCGTCGTTCGTTCGGGGAAGAAAAACAAGCTCTTCTTTCCCTTACTCCCTCGAAAATAAAAATTTGCCGTATAGCTAATAACGATAAATTTGTGAAATTTAATTTACTTCCGCAACTAAAATTTTTAGTCAAGGAAGGGTATGATGTTTACGTTGTTTGTTCTCCAGGAAAATGGGTGGCTGACATTGAAAAAGAAGGGATAAAAGTGAAAACCATAAAAATAAAAAGAAAGATTAGTTCTCTGTATGATTTAGTCACCCTTTATAGATTGTGGAATTATTTTAGGAAAGAAAAATTTCAAATTGTTCATACTCATAATCCTAAGCCCGGTCTTCTGGGTCAATTAGCTGCAAAAATGGCAGGAGTTCCAATTGTGATAAATACTATTCATGGATTTTATTTTCAGGAAAATTCATCACTGCTTAAACGGAAATTTTTTATTATAATTGAAAAGATTGCGGCCAAATGCTCGGATTTGATTTTTTTTGTTAATAAAGAGGATATGAAAACAGCATTACAAGAAAGAATATGCAGCGATAAATTAATTAAATATCTTGGCGGAGCGGTTGATATTAATAAATTTAGTCCCGATCTTTTTTCACAATCTTTTATTGTCGACAAAAAAGAAGAATTGGGAATAAAATCTGACCAAAAGGTTGTCGGCATTATCGCTAGATTGGTAGAAGAAAAAGGATATATTGAACTATTTGAAGCGCTCGGGACGATAATAAAGAAATTTCCCAGGGCAGTTCTTTTAGTGGTGGGTTCAGAAGAAAAACACAAAAAAGACTTTTTTGACCCGAATTTTTTTAAAAAGAAATATAAATTAGAAAAAAATGTCATATTTTTGGGGGAAAGGGATAATGTTGACCAAATATACCCATTAATAGATGTGTTTGTTTTACCCTCGCATAGAGAAGGGTTAGGGTTAGTTATTTTAGAGGCATCTGCAATGGAGAAACCAGTCGTTGCTACAAATATAAGAGGATGCAGGGAAGCAGTTGACAATGGAAAGACGGGTGTTTTGGTACCGGCAAAAAATGCTGAGAAGTTAGCTAAAGCAATAATATATTTTTTAGAAAATCCTATGGAAGCCCAAAAAATGGGAGAGAACGGCAGAATAAAAGTAATTAAAGAGTTTAATGAAGACCTTGTTTTTGGTAGGATAAAAGAAGAATACCAAAAGCTAATTGAAAGTTTATAAAATTATGAGAAAAATAAATTTTTTAAAAATTGTTTTATTATTGGGCGACATTTCCTTTATGTACATCGGCCTTTTTTTGGCATTGTCTATTAGAAATAAAAACTTGATAGGCCGGTTCAACGATTTTTTTTACAATTTCCTTATTCTATATGCAATATGGATTTTTATCATTTTAGTTTTATCTCTGTACGACCTGCATTTTTTTAAGAAAACCACAGATTTTTTTTTCAATTTAATAATTTTTTCTTTTTTAGCCTTTTTTATAGGGGTAACATTTTTTTATTTTCGTCCAATATTTGGGATTACTCCTAAAACAATACTACTTTTAAATGTTCTTATATTTGACATTTTGTTTTTACTTTGGAGGTATTTATTCAATATTTTTTTGGAGACGAGGGGAGTAAAAGAAAAAGTAGTTATTGTGGGATTTCACGAAAGATTAAAAGAAATTTTGCCTCGAATTAAAAGAATTTATAACATTGCAGCCATTTTTTGCCCACCCCATATAGATGGTCAAAAAAAATGTTTATTCCTTGCCCCAGAGATTAGTATCATTTCTGAGATATCCGATTTTAAAAATATAGTTACAGAAAAAAAAGTTACTTCGATTATTTTTGCGTTAGATTTTTATTCTAATAAAGATTTAGTCAGAAAAATTTTTAATGTTTTGCCCCTGACTTTAAATTATATAGGAATAAATGATTTGTACGAATCCATAACCAAAAAAGTGTCCTTGGAGTATTTAGACGAGATTTGGTTTTTAGAAAAAGTTTCGCGGCCCGAAGATATTTTTGACAGGAGTATAAAGAGAATGTTTGACATTGCGCTTTCTATTATTGGTTTATTTTTGTTTATTATTTTTCTGCCTTTTGTAGCCATTGCCATAAAAATAGATGATAATGATTCTATTTTTTATTCGCAAAAACGGTTTGGTAAAAATGGTAAAACACTTATCATATATAAGTTTAGGACAATGAAAAAAGAAATAAATCAGAACAAAGAAACTGTGCGAGAGGCGAATAAAGATAATGTTACTATTGTCGGGAAAATTCTTCGCAGGCTTCATTTAGATGAATTGCCCCAGGCATGGAGTATTTTTAAGGGGGATTTAAGTTTTGTGGGACCAAGACCGGAGCCAATGAAGCTATCAAAAATATTTGAAAAGGAGGTACCTTTTTATATGCAGAGATATTTGGTAAAACCGGGACTCTTCGGCTGGGCGCAGATTAATTTTCCAGCTTCCTTGTCAATTGATAAGGAAAGAGAAAAAATTGAATATGATTTGTACTATATTAAGAATCGATCTTTGCTTTTAGATTTAGAGATTATTTTAAAAGCAATAAAGCTTTTTCTGCGGTAGGTCTTCCCATCCAGTTTTTTTCTGGTAAGCTTTATGTTATTATAGAATTAAAAATATAGATGAAATTTTTTAACCATGGAAAGATAATTTTTATTGTTGGATTTTTTCTGTTTTTTGTTGCAGAAAGCGTTCATGCCGCCAATGTGGGCGACATTGTTAATTTTAATGTAGATAAAAGCTTCGATGCTTCGGGTAGAACACAGATACCATCCACCCTAGTAAAAATAGGCACGAAATTATATTTTTATGTAGAGAAACCGTGGTGGGATTCGCAGACACAAACAAAGCAGGTGGAAATTTTAGCCGGTTTAGATAATTTATCATCTGAATTTGATAATAATATTTATCCAACTCTAACCTCTGCCTTCGGCTTGGAGTGGAATCCTGGGATAGATAAAGATAATAGAATTACTGTTTTGTTTGAATTGATGAATAGCACCGAAGGAGGATATTTTAGGGAAGCAGACGAGTATGTAAAACTTCAATTGCCGAATTCTAATGAAAGAGAAATGTTATATATGTCTGTTTCTAATATTGATAATCCAAATATAAAAATGATTTTGGGGCATGAATTTACACATCTGATAACTTTTAATCAGAAAAATAAAATTTTTAATGTTGAGGAGGATACTTGGTTAAACGAAGCAAGGGCCGATTATTCTTCAACCATTTTAAGATACGACGACAAATATGAGGGCAGTAATTTGCAAAAAAGAGTTAAAGATTTTATAGAAAATCCATCAGATTCTATAACCAATTGGACTAGCACAAAATACGACTACGCCAGCATGAATTTATTTATACATTATTTAGTTGAGTATTACGGCATAAATATTTTATCAGATTCTTTGAAGTCTAAATCAGTTGGTATAGAAAGCATAAATGAAGCTCTTTTAAAGAACGGCGCTAAAGAGAATTTTGCACAAATTTTTACTAATTGGACAATAGCGCTGGCAATTAATGATTGTTCTCAAAATTCAGAATATTGCTATTCTAATAAAAATCTTAATGATTTGAGAATAAGCCCCACCCTTATTTTTTTGCCGTTAACTGGTAGTAGCTCCTTGTCTTCAACAAACGTTACTAAAAATTGGTCAGGCAGTTGGCAGAAAATTATCGGAGGAAGCGGAAATCTAAAATTAGATTTTTCAAGCTTAGCTGGGCTCAACTTTCAGGTGCCATATATAACTTACGACAAAAGTAATAATTACTCAGTAAAATTTTTAGAACTTGATAATAATGAAAAAGGCGAAATTAATATTCAAGATTTCGGAACAAAATACAAATCTTTAATTCTCATTCCTTCTCTGCAAACAAAAACTTCTGAATTCGATGGTTTAGATCTTATTTATCCTTATACTTTTAAAGTTTCGATTACAGGGCAAGCTCCAGGAGAAGATCCAATATTAATACAAAAACTTTTAGACCAGATAGCTTATTTAAAGGCAGAAATAGCCAAAATTCTCGGCCAGAAAAATAGCGGGGCAAACGTGTATTGTTCTCAAATAAATAATAATCTTTCATCTGGAATAAGCAGCAGTAACGAAGTGAAATGTTTACAGGAGTTTTTGAAAAAACAAGGCGCGGATATTTATCCTGAAGGTTATGTGACGGGAAACTTCGGTAATTTGACCAAAGCAGCAGTCGCAAGATTCCAAGAAAAATACGCCTCTGAAATTTTAGCTCCCATAGGGCTTTCTAATGGGACGGGTTATGTGGGCGAGAGAACAAAGCAAAAAATAAACCAAATTTTAGGCGGTTGATAAACTAATTTGACACAAGACATATAATTTGTTATACTATGGATGTGAGTGCGAAATCCGCCTTAGGCGGACTCTGATTATAAGTCGGCACAAATCCTCTCTTAAGCGAGGATTTTTGCTTTTTTATATTATATTGCTATAATAAAACCGGCTGCAGGCTAGCACTCACATAGACTTTTATATTGGAGTAAACTCTGCAGCCATTAAAGACCCCGTCCCTAAAAGGGAACCCAGCGGGTTTTTTAATTTACCCTTCACCTTTTCGAAAAGGTGAAGGGTTTACAACAAACAATTTCGTAGTAGAATACAAACAATGAAAGATAAAATTTTTCAAAAGAATGTTTTGTTAAAAGACTACACTACATATAAGATTGGCGGACCGGCTCAATATTTTTTTGTTGCAAAGACAAAAGAGGATTTGATAAAGGCGGTAAAAACAGCCAAAGAACTTAAACTGCCTGTCTTTGTTTTGGGCGGGGGAAGCAATATTTTGGTGTCTGACAAAGGAATAAAAGGTTTGGTTATTAAGCTTCAGATTTCTGATTTTGTTTTAAATAAAAACAGGGTGCATATTGGAGCTGGCGCCATGCTGCCTAAATTAGTCGCTATTGCCACAAAAAGCGGCTTTGCAGGGCTTGAATGGGCAGCAGGGGTGCCAGGCACGGTCGGCGGGGCCATATACGGCCACGCCCAGGCATTTGGTGCAAAGATTTCTGACGTAGTAAAGAGCGTTGAGGCGTTGGATATAAAAACATTAGAAATAAAAAAGCTGTCAAAAAAACAATGCGGATTTTCGTTGAAAAGCAGCATATTCAAGAAAAATAAAAACCTTATAATCGTTTCTGCTATTTTGGAATTCAAAAAACGACCCAAAAAAGAAATACAAAAGAAAATAAAAGAATATTTGAATTACAGGAAAACGAGACACCCCGTATCTATGCCTTCGGCCGGATCAACATTTGTAAATCCGCAAGTCAAAATCAAAAATAAAAAGCTATTAAATATGTTTCCCGAATTAATTCAGTTTAATAACAAGGGCGTAATTCCAGCAGGATACCTTGTAGAAAAGGCGGGCTTGGCAGGAAAAAAAATAGGCAGGGCCCAAATATCGGAACAGCACGCTAATTTTATAGTCAACCTCGGCGGGGCAAAAGCCAAAGATGTAATGATGCTTATTAAGTTAGCGCAAGAAAAAGTGAAAAAGAGTTTTGGAATAAAATTGGAGCCAGAAGTGCAATTTGTGGGATTTTAATTAAAATAGTAAAATAAAGAATGAAGATAATAATCAAAACGAAAAATATAGAACCAACGGATTCGCTTCGTGATTTTATCAATGAAAAGTTTATCATTCTTAAAAAATTCACTGATATTTTAAAAAGAGAAGAGGGGCTGGGCAAAACGTTAGCTGAAGTTTTTGTTGAGGTAGAAAAAGAAACAAAACACCACAATAAAGGAGAAATCTTTTTAGCAGAAGCCAGTCTCAAGTTACCTGGTAAAAACTTAATGGCTTCAGCCAGAGCTGATGATCTTTTAAATGCAATTACCAAGGCAAGAAACGAATTAAAATCAGAAATTAATAAATACAAGTCAAAGGAGATTGAATCTGCCAGGCGGAAAAGAAAGAAAGCAGAAAAAGAAATTAGTTTTTAACGAACATTTATTGAGAAAACCGCATTGAATTAATGCGGTTTTTCATATAATATTACTATATGAGTTTTTTATCTAAAATATTCGGCGATGTTAACGAAAAATACATAAATAGTATAAAGCCCATAGTTGAAGAAATCAATAAACTTGAGGATGGTTTAAGCAAACTTTCTGATTTTGCGCTTTCAGAAAAAACTAAAGAATTAAAGCTTGAGCTGGCCGGAGGAAAAACTTTGGATGGCATACTTCCAACAGCTTTTGCTTTGGTAAGAGAGTCGGCCAAAAGAACATTAAAACAGCGCCACTTTGACAGCCAAATAATCGGCGGAATTGTTTTGCACCAGGGAAAAATTGCAGAAATGAAAACAGGCGAGGGAAAAACCCTGGCGGCAACCTTGCCGGTATATTTAAATGCCTTAGAGGGTAAGGGGGTACACGTGGTTACAGTTAACGATTATTTAGCAAAGAGAGATACAGTGTGGATGGGCCAGATTTACGACGCCTTGGGCCTTATAACAGCCTGCATAACAAATGAGTCTGGATACATTTATGATTCTAACCTAAAAAATGAAGAGCAAGACAAACAGAGAGATATTATTGGCGGATTTAAAGTTGTGGAAAATTATTTAAGGCCAGTTGCAAAAAAAGAGGCATACGCGGCCGACATTACTTACGGCACAAACAATGAATTCGGTTTTGATTATTTAAGAGATAATATGGCGCAAAACCCATCCCAACAGGTGCAAAGAGGATTTTCCGCCCGAGGCGGATCCGCCTTTGGCGGAAACTTTGCCATAGTTGACGAAGTGGACTCTATTTTAATTGACGAAGCGCGAGTTCCCTTGATAATTTCCGGACAAACCGAGGAGGCAACGGAAAAATATTATCAGTTTGCTAAAATTGTATCTCCCTTGGAAAAAGATAAGGATTACGAGCTTGATGAAAAAACAAAAACAGTTAACTTCACAGAGCAGGGCCAGAATAACGTTGTAAAAAGCTTGGGATACGACCCGTGGTTAGACAACGATATTATTACAACGCATCAATTAGAGTCTGCCCTTAGGGCCAAAGCCCTGTTTTTTAAAGACAGAGATTACGTTGTAAAAAATGGCGAAATAATGATTATTGACGAGTTTACAGGCAGAATATTGCCGGGACGCAGATGGTCGGCCGGGCTTCATCAGGCAGTGGAGGCAAAAGAAGGCGTCAAAGTGCAGCCAGAATCAATAACTATGGCAACAATTACTTTCCAGAACTATTTTAGAATGTATAAAAAGTTATCTGGAATGACAGGCACCGCCTTAACCTCCGCAGAAGAGTTTGATAAAGTTTACAAATTAGAAGTTGTTTCAATTCCCACTAATAAGCCAATGATAAGGCTGGATTTTAGCGACAAAGTTTATAAAACAGAAAACGGTAAATTTACAGCCGTGGTAAGAGAAATAGAAGAACTGCACAAAAAAGGCCAGCCTATATTAGTAGGCACAAGGTCTGTTGAAAGAAATGAATATTTGGGAAAGCTGTTGGAGCTCAAAGGAATACCCCATAATATTTTAAATGCTAAAAACCACGAAAGGGAAGGAGAAATTATAGCTCAGGCAGGCAAACGCGCAGCGGTAACCATTGCTACAAACATGGCAGGCAGGGGAGTGGACATTATTTTAGGAGGCAATCCGCCGAGCCCTGAGGAGGCTCAAAGGGTTAAGGAGTTGGGCGGTTTGCACGTGATGGGAACCGAGAGGCATGAGGCAAGAAGAATAGACAACCAGCTTAGAGGCAGGTCAGGCAGGCAGGGAGACCAGGGATCTTCGCAGTTTTTTGTTTCTCTAGAAGACGATTTAATGAGAATATTCGGCGGAGACAGGATAAAATCATTAATGACTGCTTTAAACATCCCGGAAGACGAACCCATACAAGCAGGAATGATTTCGGGAGCCATTGAATCAGCTCAGGAGAAGATTGAGGGTTTTAATTTTGACGCCCGCCACCATTTGCTAGAGTACGACGACGTCCTCAACAAGCACAGGGAGATTATTTATAAAAAACGTAAAGAAATATTAGCTTTGCAAGGCCCGTCCTTGCAAAATTATGTTTTACAGATTGTTAAGAAAACTGGCCTTACAGAAGAAGATTATTTTAAAAAAGAAAAAGAAGTTGGGCCGGATAACATGCGCCAAATAGAAAAATTCGTATGTCTAAGAGTCACAGATATGCTTTGGCAGGACCACTTGTCATATATGGACCACGTAAGAGATTCAGTAAGATTGAGAGCTTATGGCGGAAGAGATCCTTTGGTGGAGTATAAAAACGAGGGACATAAGGCGTTCGGCCAGTTGCTTGCAATGCTTGATGCAAACATCGCCGATAATATAATGTCCGCCCAAGGCGGATCCGCCTTTGGCGGAAAAGTTCGGCCTCAATTTCACGCAATTGAGCCAGGAAAAAAACAAGTCGGCAGAAACGACCCCTGCCCCTGCGGAGCGAAATATCCTGACGGCAGGCCTGTAAAATATAAAAAATGCCATGGCAAAAAGTAAAATAATATTTTTGATACTGATAATTGCGGCTTTTGGAGTGGGCATATATTTTAAAGACGATGTCATAAGGCTTTATAATGATTTTAATAAACAAGTTCAGGATTTTAAAAAAACAGAAGTCGGTTCTTTAATAACCGAAACAGCAAAAGAACTTATTACTCCTCCGCCTTTGCTGGTAAACAATAAAGCAGGGTCGGTTATTTTATTAAAATCCAAAATCATTGCAGAAACAAACAGCCAGAGAGAGCAAAATGGTTTGCCTAGTCTAAAAGAAAACGCAGAACTTGACAAGGCAGCTTCAACTAAAGCCAATGATATGTTCCAAAACCAGTATTTTGAGCACGTGTCTCCTGCTGGTGTTGATGCCGGTAAGTTAATACAAAGTTACGGATACGATTACATAATTGCCGGAGAAAATTTGATACTCGGTAATTTTTCCAGCGAAAAAGAAGTGGTTTCAGACTGGATGGCAAGTTCCGGGCACAGAGCAAATATTTTAAACAATAGATACGCAGAAATAGGAGTGGCTGTTGTCAAAGGAACATATAAAGGGGAAAGTGTCTGGATTGGTGTGCAGGAATTCGGGCTTCCGCTGTCTAGCTGTCCAGAGCCCGATGCTAGTTTGAAGGCAGAAATTGAGTCAGATAAAATGCAGTTAAATATTCTATCTTCGCAAATTGATGAAAAAAGAAGCGAAATCAACAACGCAAATCCAAGAGCTGCGTATTACAGCCAATTGATTGATGACTATAACCAATTAGTTGAAAGCTATAACTCTTTAGCGGAAACCGTAAAAACCCTTATCTCTCACTTTAATAACCAGGTAAATATTTTTAACCAGTGCGTTGCTGGTAAATAATATGAAGATAAATATTGGGTCAAAAAATAAAATAAAAATTGAGGCGGTCAGCGAGTTACTAAAAGATTATTCTGATTTTAAAGATGCAGAGGTTGTCTCAATTGAGGTTGATTCTGGGGTTTCTCCTCAGCCAAAATCATTGGACGAAGCAATCGCTGGAGCTATAAAAAGAGCAAAAAAATCTTTTGCTGATTGCGATTACAGTTTTGGCATAGAGTCGGGTTTAATGAAAGTGCCAAAAACTAAAACAGGATATATGGATATTACTTGTTGCGCAATTTTTGATGGAAAAGATTTTCATTTGGGATTATCATCTGCTTTTGAATTTCCACCAAAAGTAATAAAATACATTTTTGAAAAAGATGAAAATGCAAGCGTTGCTTTTCGCGAGTTAGGATTTACAAAAAGCGAATACATTGGATATGAAGAAGGGATTATAGGAGTTTTAACAAAAAACAAAATAACCAGAAAGCAATATACTAAGGAAGCCATAAGAATGGCTTTAATACATTTAGAAAATAAAAAATTATATGAAATACAATAAATTAGTCAGGGATAAAATACCAGAATATATAAAAAGCAAGGGCGGGACGCCAATAACTCATATTGCTGACGATAAGGAGTATGGGCAGAAACTAAATGAAAAACTTTTAGAAGAGGTTAATGAATTTACAAAAGCTGAAACCATTGAAGAATTGGCAGATATTTTGGAAGTTGTTGACGCGATATGCGATTATAAAAAATTTGATAAAGAAGAACTAGAAAAAACAAAAAACAAAAAAGCGCAAGAACGAGGAAAATTTGAAAGTAGAATAATTTTAGAAGAGTCATAATGGATAAAGATATTTTTGAAGAAATAAAAACGGAGGTTGAGAAAATTTTAGGAGGCATAAATTCTTGCCATGAATTAGAGCATACTAAAAGAGTATATAATTTAGCGATGTATATTGGCAAAAAAGAAAATGCCGACTTAGAAATTTTAAGCCTCGCCGCTTTTCTGCATGATATTGCGCGCAAGGAGCAAGATGAGGCTGGTGGGAAAATTGACCACGCAGAAAAGGGAGCTGAGATGGCAGCCCAAATTTTAGAAAAATACACTTTGCCAAAAGAAAAAATAGAAGCTATTACTCATTGCATAAAAACGCATAGATATAGAAATAGTAATATTCCGGAGACCTTGGAAGCAAAAATTTTATATGATGCAGATAAACTTGATGCCATGGGCGCCATAGGCATAGGGAGAGCATTTTCTTTTGCCGGGCATATAGGCGCTAAGGTTCACAATAAAAATGTTGATATAGAAAAAACAAAAGAGTATTCAGTAGATGATTCAGCTTATAGAGAGTATATGGTTAAGTTAAGGCACTTAAAGGATAAAATGTTGACTGATGAAGGCAAAAGAATTGCAGATAAGCGTCATAATTTTATGGAACATTTTTTTGATAGATTAAATAAAGAAGTAGATGGCGAAGCATAATATATTATGAAGATAGCAATTGTTTCTGATACGCATAATAATTGGACTAATTTTAAAAAAGCAATTGACTGGATAAAAAAAGAAAAAATCCAATTAATTTTGCATTGTGGAGACATAAACAGCAGAGAGATAATAAACGATGCACAGAAATTATTTAACGGAGAAATAAAATATGTGAAAGGAAATGCCGATTATGGCTTAGAGATTCCCGACAAAATGGAAATTGATTTGGAAAATAAAAAAATCGCATTCACACATTTTCCGAGTGAAGCAAAGAAAATGGCGCAGTCGGGAAAATACGATATGGTTTTTTACGGCCACACCCACAGGCCATGGGAAGAGAAAGTAGGGAACTGCCGGTTTATAAATCCCGGTGAACTCGCAGGCCAGTTCTACAAACCCTCTTTTGCAGTTTACGACACAGATACAGACAATTTAGAGCTAAAAATCTTAGAAAAACTATAAAAATATTTTTTGTGCTACTCAAATAACCCAGGTTTTTAATCTGGGTTTTTAATTTGACTAACAAGTTTTTATAATATAAGGTGTAAATAAGAGCGAAAGGCGTTCTTCCGCCATTGCAGAAGAATCTGCGCAGCTGTTTCACATCAAAATAAGGAGAAAACTGACAATGGCAGTCGTGAAAAAAAGTAAAACTCTGAAAAAAACATACCTCAAGGCCTTCTATGCCGTCACCCAAACGTCGGTTTATCTGGTTAAGATCGGCAGCGACGACCCCGAAGAAGAGGTTCCGGCGCTTATTAAAATCGCCAGGAGAGGAAACAGCCTAGTTGCGGTTGGAGCAACCATCTTTAGCGACTCAAGCGACTCAATAATTGCTGTGTGCAGAGGCCTTCGACTGTTCTTGCCGTTCGCACCAAAGGGCCGGGACTCTTTAGAATATGAACGGGAAATTGCGAAAGTGAGTACATTATGTTATGTAGGAAGCACTTCACTAATCGTTGCCTTATTTCTGAATGAAGCCGATGCGCTTGCTTGCAGCGCTATGCCAAATCTGCAGCCCTGCGATCCGCGATGGAAAGAAAAAACCATCGCAACGCTGAGAGCGATTGGCGAAGACCATCCGTACTGTTCGATATCCACTTGGCCAAATTTGTGGCTCATTCCGCCATCGGAATGGATGGACATCGCCGGCGATAAGAAACAATAAGGGCATCCCTCCCGGGCTGTCTTTTTTTTATTGATGTAAAGTCAAGTGATTGACTATTTTGGGAGCAGGGGATATAATAAAAAATACTTTTTTAAATACAAAATGCAGCAGAAGCATTATATTTTTATCGGCGTGTTAATCTTGGCTGTTTTGGCTGGGATTTTTTCATACCCCAATTATTTTAACAAAAGTATTGATTTTTTAAATCAGAAAATGGGCTGGACCTTGCCGCATTTTTGGCAAAAGCCTTATATTTTAGGCCTTGATTTGCAGGGAGGGGTCAGCCTTATTTATCAGGCAGATTTAAGCAATTCCAGCAATAAAACAGAAGATATGGCCGGCTTGAGAGATATTATTGAAAGACGAGTAAATAGTTACGGAGTGACAGAACCAGTAGTTCAAATCCAGGGGCAAGACAGATTAGTTGTTGAGTTGCCGGGAGTAACAAATGTTCAAGATGCGATAAAAATGATAGGGGAGACGCCTTATTTAGAGTTTTTAGAGCAGAAAACAGAAGAAGAAACAAAACAGATTTTAGATAAAATAAAAGAAATCCAAGCAGCTTCAGAAAAAAAAGAAGATATTACAAAAATAAAGGATTGGCAAATAGCTCTTCAAAATCCTTTTTTTAAACCAACAGAATTAACTGGAAAATATCTAAATAAAGATGGAGTTAGAGTTATTTTTGACCAAACAACTTACAAGCCTACAATTGAATTGAGATTTAATGATGAGGGAGCTAAATTATTTGAGCAGATTACAGCTAGAAATATTAAAAAACAATTGGCAATTTATTTAGACGGAATGTCTATTGTTGATACCGATGGCGATGGTAAAATTACTCCAGCCGATAATTATGCTCCGGTTGTTCAAGATAAAATTTCTGGCGGTAAAGCAGTGATTACTGGCGATATGAGTACTCAAAAAGCTAATGAGATTGTAAAAAGATTAAAGTCCGGAGCATTGCCTGTAAAAATAGGAGCTCCCATTTCGCAAGAAACAGTGGGGCCCACTTTGGGAGCCGTTTCTTTGCAAAAGTCTTTAATGGCAGCTATTTACGGACTTTTGGCAATTGTAGTATTTATGGTATTAATTTACAGATTGCCCGGGGTTCTGGCTTCTGTTGCCTTATTAATATATGTTGCCTTGGTGCTTTCAATATTCAAACTAATTCCAGTTACTTTAACCTTAGCTGGTATCGGAGGCTTTATACTTTCTATCGGCATGGCGGTTGACGCAAATATTCTTATCTTTGCCAGAATGAAAGAAGAGCTCAAACAGGGCAAGAGCTTATCTGGGGCAATTGATGAAGGGTTTAAACGCGCCTGGCCGTCAATAAGAGACAGCAACTTTAACTCTTTGATTGTTTGCGCTATCTTGTTTATGTTTGCCACATCCTTTATCAAGGGTTTTGCCTTAACACTGTCTTTAGGCATTATTGTAAGCTTGTTTTCAGCTATATTTATAACCAGAATTTTCTTGATGATTTTTGTGGGGCCTAGATTAGAAAAATTTAAATGGCTTTTGTAACATGAATTTTAATTTTACAAAATATTCAATTGTCTATTATATTATCTCCGGCATTTTGATTGCTGCCGCGATTGTTTCTTTGTTTTTATACGGCATTAAATTTGGAATTGAATTTAACGGAGGCAGCAGCATGGAAATAGATTTTGCAAACCAAAGGCCTTCAAACGAACAAATTTCACAGGCCTTGTCGCAATTTAATTTAGGAGAGATTATCATACAGCCAACATCTAATAATGGAGCTGTTCTGCAGTTTAAGGGAGTAGACGAAGCGACTCACCAGCAAATTCTTTCTGAGTTGAATAAATTATCTCAAGTCCAGGAAAAAAGCTTTCAGTTTATCGGGCCGTCTATCGGACAGGAATTAAGAAACAAAACAGAGCTTGCAATTGTTATAGCTTTGCTGGCAATAACTTTATACATTGCCTTTGCTTTTAGAAAAGTATCTAAACCTGTTTCTTCCTGGAAATACGGCATTGCTTCTTTGATTGCTCTTTTCCACGACATATTAATCCCGCTAGGAGTATTTTCAATTTTAGGAAAACTTTATAACGTTGAGATAACAATCCCCATTGTTGCAGCTCTCTTAACTATTTTAGGTTTTTCAGTGCATGATACCATAGTTATTTTTGACAGAATAAGGGAAAACATTTTAAGAAGGGGAATGGGCCAGTTTGAAGAAACCGTAAACTGGAGTTTAAATCAAACAATCGGCAGGTCTATTAGTACTGTTTTAACGGTAGAATTTGTAATGCTCTCACTTTACTTTTTTGGAGGCGAAACCTTAAAATACTTTGCCCTGTCTTTAATAATAGGCATAACTTCAGGGGCTTATTCTTCCATATTTATTGCCAGTCCATTATTGGTTAGCTGGTACAAATGGAGCGCAAGGAAGTCTGTTTAATGGCATGGCTTGACCCTTCACCTTTCTTTTTATCATGTTTTATGTTTATGTTTTAAAAAGTAAAAAAGATGGAAAAATTTACATTGGTTCTACATACGATCTGAAAAAACGTTTTAAAAAGCACTGTGATGGAGAGGTAAAATCAACATCGTTTAGACGCCCCCTTGTTCTAATTTATTATGAATGCTATGTAAAAGAGGATATCGCTAGAAAGAGAGAAAAACAGTTAAAAAGCGGCAAGGCACACATGGAATTGCTGAAAAGATTAAAAGAAAGGTGAAGGGTTGACAGGTAGTTTCTAATATGGTAAACTACTAAAATAAAGGATAACTATCTATAATATGAACAAAGTTAATTATTCTCAAACCTACCAAAAACTTACTAAAGGCCTTGGTCAAAAAACTAAGGATATTTTTGATCGTAGATTTGGCGTCGGGGCACCCTCTGGGTCGGGCGAGCCTGAGACCCTTGAAGCTATTGGCAAAACTTTCGGCATTACTCGTGAAAGAGTGCGCCAGATAGAGGAAGTTGGTTTTAATTTTGTAAGAAAGCAGAACAAAGAGCTGTTAGACAATGTTTTTGCTGAATTTAACCTTTATTTTAAAAACAAAGGCGGGGTCAAAAAAGAAGACATTATTTTAGAGGAATTAGGAGGCAAAAATCAAAAACCTTATGTTTTGTTTCTGCTTACTTTGGGAGACCAGTTTTCCAGAGTTTGCGAAAAAAAGGACTTTTACTATTTTTGGTCAATCATTCCCGAAGCCAAGACCAAAGTAAAAGAAACATTAAATTCTTTAGTGTTTAATATGCGGGAAATAGGAAAGCCCGTATCTAAAAAAGAATTTTATGCAGCTCTCTCTCCAAAATTCGGATTTTCAGAAGAGGTCTTAACTTCTTATCTTGAAGTTTCAAAAAAAATACAAGGAAACAAGGAAGGCAAATTAGGTCTAATTGAGTGGCCGGAAATAAAGCCCAGGGGAGTAAAAGATAAAGCCTTTTTAGTGTTTAAAAAGCATAAAAAGCCCCTTCATTTTACAAAGGTAGCAGAATTAATAGATAAGTTAGGGTACAACTTGCCGAACAAAAAAACCTATTCTCAAACAGTTCATAATGAATTAATAAAAGATTCAAGGTTTGTATTGGTAGGCCGCGGAACTTATGCTTTAGCTGAATGGGGATATGTGCCTGGCACCATAAAAGACATAATTGCAAAAGTTTTAAAAGAAAAGAAAGAGCACATAAGCAGGGATGATATTGTAAAAGAGGTGCTTTTGCAGAGATTGGTTACTAAAAATACCGTATTGATGAATTTAAACAACAAAAAGCATTTTGCCAAAGATTCAAACGACAGGTATTTCTTGAGGAAAACCCAAACAGCATAAAACATACAGCAAAAAAACAACACCGGGTGTTAACAGAAACAACACCCGGTGTTGTTTTTTTATTGTATTGACCCTTCACCTTTTGGTAGTTTGAGATATGTAGCGGGTATAATTTTGTTAATCTGCCCTATTTTTATACCCAAAAGGTGAAGGGTTGATTATGATTTTTGGCAGAGGTATAATAGAATAAAGAATATTTCAATGGATATTTTTAGTATATTGCTTATTGTTTTATTTATAGCTACAGCAATTTATTATATTGTGTTTTTTTCCTTTGTTTATTATTGGCACTTAAAAAAAACCTCCTTTGTGGTGGTGCCCGTTATTTTTACTTTTGAGTTTTTTCTTATAGGATTTTTAATTATTTCAATAATATCTATTTTGCTTGAATATCTGCCAAAAATATTAAGTTTATATTAACGTAACAAATAAAGATGAAACTGAAAGATTTTTTCTTTTGGACAAAGTGGGTTAAGAAGATTATTTGGGACCCTTTTTGGTGGGTGATTTTGTTTTTAATTATTTTATGGGTGCCGTTTTTGAGGGTTTGGTGGTGGGTATTTTTGCCGCTGATGCTAATGGCTCAACTGAAAACTCTTTATTTGTGGTGGATTGGTTGGGATTTTTATATTCCTGCAAGGAGATGGGTGCTTTTAGAAATAATTCCACCGAAAGAAGTTTTGATTCCATTTAAAGCTATGGAAGACATATTTTCATCTATCTGGCCCATAATGGATATAGGAAATTTCCGTGAAATATGGTGCGACGGTGAATTACCTTGGGGCCCCGAATGGCTCTCTTGGGAGATAGCCAGTATAGAAGGTAAAATACATTTTTATCTAAGAGTTGGGCAACATCACAGACACAGTGTTGAGTCTGCGCTTTACGGTCACTATCCTGATATAGAAATCAGTGAGGTTTCAGATTATGTAAAGCTTGTTCCTCCGACAGTTCCGAACGAGGAGTGGGATATGTATGGAGAAGATTGGGAGTTTTATAAAACTGATGCTTATCCAATAAAAACATATGAGAAATTTTTTGAACCGCAGGGTGAAAGAATCTCTGCTGAAGAAAAGAGGATAGATCCTTTGATTTCTTTATTAGAGGCAATATCTAAATTAGGTCCCGGCGAACATTATTGGGTGCAGTTTACTACGGTTCCCGTTCCCGATCATGATGAACCTGAATGGAGGCCGGAAGGAATAAAAATAATTAATAAATTATCAAAACGTCAGGAAGAAAAAGAGCCCACTCTTTTAGAGGATTTAGGTTATATGACAAGGCAAGTTATTTTGGGCCCCGAAAAAGAAGGGTCGGGCGAGGGAGCTAAATATAGCTGGTTGGAACAGACAAAATCTGAGACAGGCGAAAGGGAAATGGTTATTACCCCGGGTGAAAGAGAAATTATTGCTGAAATTGAAAACAAAATGAAAAAACCGGTTTTTAGGACAAATATAAGAGGAGTTTACGTTGCTAAAAGAGAAAACTGGAATTCGCCCCATAGCAAAATAATGCGTACATATATGGGACATTTTGGAACCAATAATATGAATTCTTTCGGATTCGTCGCCGGAGCAAGGCCAAAAGTCCACTTCTTTATGAGAAAGCGTAGGACTTTTTTGAGAGCAAGAAAAATGTTAAGAATGTCTGTTTTTAGGTTTCCGCCGTTTTACCCAGACAGGCGTACATCGTGTCCGATTTTGAGTTCAGAAGAGCTGGCGACAATGTATCACTTCCCGTTGAGAGTCTCGGGTATGGTGGCTCCGACTATGGCAAAAGTTGAATCAAAGAAAGGCGGTCCTCCGCCCAACCTGCCGGTTGAGTAATTTAAAATGCGGGAAATGAAAATATTTTTTGCGCGCCTCGCCCACGGCCAGCCCGAACAAAAAATATTTTCATTTCCCGCATAAGACTAATGAGCAAGAGTGAGACAAATTTTTTTGGACTAACTACTTTTAGAAACCAGCGCAAGAAGTTTGGCATTAAAACCGACGATCGCCGGAGGCATTTTTATTGCATCGGAAAAACCGGCATGGGAAAATCCAATATGATGGAAAACATGGCCATACAGGATATTCAGCAAGGCCGCGGAGTAGCCTATGTGGATCCGCACGGAGAGGGAGCTACAAAACTTCTTGATTTTGTGCCGGCAAAAAGAATCAACGACGTCGTATATTTAAACCCCGCTGACTTAGACTATCCTATTGCTTTTAACGTAATGGAAAGGGTTGATTTCAGATATAGGCATTTGGTAGCCGGCGGTCTTATGGGCGTTTTTAAAAAAGTGTGGCCAGATGTTTGGTCAGCTCGCATGGAATATATTTTGAACAATTCCATACTGGCTCTTTTAGAGTATCCCGACTCAACGATTCTCGGCATAAACAGAATGTTAGCTGACATAGAATACAGAGAAAAAGTGGTTTCTAAGATTACAGACCCCATAGTAAAATCTTTTTGGGTTACAGAATACGCCAGATACACCCAGCGTTATGAAATTGAAGCTACGGCTGCCATACAAAATAAAGTAGGCCAGTTTATTTCCAACCCCTTGATAAGAAACATTATCGGCCAGACAAAATCTACCATAAATATGCGAGACATTATGGATAAAGAGAAGATAATGATTATGGATTTAGCAAAAGGAAGAATTGGCGAAGACAACTCCAGGCTTTTGGGGGCTTTGCTAATTACAAAACTGCAGTTAGCTGCCATGTCCAGAGTTGATGTTCTTGAAGAGGACAGGAAAGACTTTTATCTTTATGTTGACGAGTTCCAAAATTTTGCTACGGAATCCTTTGCTAATATTTTATCTGAAGCTAGAAAATATAGATTAAATATTATTTTAGGCCACCAGTATATAACACAGATGGAAGAAGAGGTAAGAGACGCAGTTTTTGGCAACGTAGGAACTTTGGCTGTTTTTAGGATTGGAGCTGAAGATGCAGAATTTTTAGAAAGAGAATTTACGCCCCAGTTTACCGCTGAAGATTTAGTTAATCTGCCAAAATATAATATTTATTTAAAATTAATGATTGACGGAGTTGCTGGTCACCCCTTTTCAGCTGAAACCCTTCCTCCGCCAATACCCTTAGAAGAATCAAACAAAGAAAAAATTATCAAAGCCTCAAGAGAAAGATACGGTATCAAAAAAGAAATAGTTGAAGATAAAATTTCTCGCTGGTCGGGGTTTGGAGACAATGGAGGCAAACCAAAAGACCAGCAGACAAATCAAGCAATGCTTTATGATGCAGTTTGTTCTAATTGCGGAAAACCCACAAAAGTTGTTTTTCCGCCGGAAAAGGGAAGGCCTGTTTATTGTAAATCCTGCTTAAAGAAGATGAAAACTCCCAATCAAGGTTTCTTTGGGCAGGAGACTTTAAAGATAGAAGATATTCCATTTCATAATCCTAAAAGAAGACCAGAAGAACAAAAATCCTTCGGCACGGCTCAGGACAAGCCCAAAAGAAAAGAGATTAATTTATCTGAGCTTAAAAAAGCATTAGAAGAATCGCTGGAAGGAGAGAATGCAAGCGATGAGGAATCAGAGCAGGAAGAAGGGGGCGACAAAAAAGGAGTGATAAAACCCGGAGAAACAATCAAATTATAGATTTTAAAAGCATTAAAATAGCGGGGAAATTCTTTCCCGCTATTTTAATGTCCGTGGCAACTACTCACCCATTTTGTCTTTTTACTTCGGATAGGTGAGGAGCTACGAGAGAAAGTTGACTTTTTCGGAAAAAATGCATAAATTAAAGATAGTTCACCGGGAGTGTTTCTCGGTTTTGACAAGTTAATAGGGATTTCTGGAATCAAAATAGGTAGGAGCAACAAAATGGAAGCGTCAGAGAAAATTAGGCAGTATTTCGAGGAATTCAGGACGGCTTTCGAACCTTATTTCAATCGCTATTTCAGGGAGAAGCTTGGAGAATTCGCAAAAATTGATGCTATGGGACAGCTTTTAACTGAAAAAATGATTGATTTTTCGGTCGGCGGCGGAAAGCGAATTCGCGCGGCCTTAGTGGTGTTGGGATATCAGGCGGGCGGCGGGGACAAAGCAGAAGATGTTTTTCCGGCGGCGGTGGCCATTGAGCTGTTGCACAATTTTCTGTTGATTCATGATGATATCATTGATTTGTCTGATATCAGGAGAGCTCGGCCCACCATGCACAAAATGTTTGAAGCTTGGTCTGACTATGTTTTTGGAGACAATATTGAACGCCAGCACCTTTGCCAGTCTATGGCAATATTAGTTGGTGATTTAAGTTGTGTGATGGCTACCGAAGCATTAACCCTGGTTAATCTTCCGGCGGAGAGAGTAGTCCGGGCCTTTCAAAAACTATACAGGATAGGCAGAGATACAGTAATCGGCCAAGGACTTGATGTTGCCCTGCCTCTTGAAGAGGAAGTTTCCGAGGAAGCAGTAATGCAGATTTATCTTTTGAAGACCGCGAAGTACACCATTGAGGGTCCGCTTCATGTCGGATTAACCTTGGCAGGAGCCGATGAAGGATTATTGAAAGAGATAAGCGGGTACGCCATTCCAGTTGGTATTGCTTTTCAGATTCAGGATGATATTCTTGGCGTTTTTGGAACTGAAGAAGAATTAGGCAAGTCTGTCACCTCTGATATAAAGGAAGGGAAACAGACATTGCTTACTGTAGCAGCTCGCAAACTTGGCAGTGTAGCTTATCGCGAACGCCTTAAGTTTTTGCTTGGCAATCCTCAGATTAGTCCAGCAGATATCGAGGAGGTTCGAGAAATTATGCGGTTGAGCGGCGCCCTTGCCTACGCCCGTTCTCGCGCTCAGTCGTTAGTAGAGAAAGGGAAAATCGAGCTTAAACAGCTATCGATCGCCCCCGACATTGAGCAGATTTTAAGAGAGCTGGCAGAATACATTGTAGAACGGACTTTTTGAGAAGGAGAAAAAAAATGAGCTTTCACGTGGCGGTTATCCCGGACGGGAATCGGCGTTGGGCGAGGATGCACGGCCTCCCTGTTTTAGCAGGACATAAAGAAGGGGGACGGGCGCTGGAGCGCCTCATCAAAGACATTATTGGATTAGAAGAACTCGGGATAGACTGTTTTACTTTTTGGGGGGCATCGGTGGCTAATTTGACGAAGCGTCCGCTAGAAGAGACTGATTTTCTTAATAAGTTGTTTGCAAATGGATTTCATGCCCTTGCAAACAACCAAGCCATTCACCAACATCAGATTCGGGTTAGGGTGTTGGGACTTTGGCCTTTATTTCTGGGAAAAGAGTCGCAAAAAAGCATAGAAGAAGCGATGGAGGCAACGGCCGCGTATAGTCGCGGCATGCTTAACCTGCTCATTGCCTATGATGGAACAGAAGAGATGCTTCGGGCAATTCAGGCAATTGCCGAGGAGGCTAAAAGAGACGCGTCTCTTATTGTTACCAGGCAAACGATTAAAGACTGGCTTCTAACCAAAGAGTTGCCTTCTGTAGACCTTGTTATCCGCACTGGTGGAGAACCGCATCTTTCGGCCGGGTTTATGATGTGGGATGTTGCAGACGCCCAGCTGATTTTTTTTAAAAAGCTTTGGCCGGATTTCACGCCTGATGACCTCAGGCAGGCGGTGATGGATTTTAAGGGTCGTAAACGCCGTTTCGGCGCTTGACCGGAAAGGAGAGACAGAAATGAAGGCTCAACGTATCCGAGGCGTTGCGTTGATTATTCAAAATCTAAAAGGGGAGATCCTTATCCTGCAGGAATACGAGACAAAACCTCGTTTTGGCAAATACTGCGGGATGTTCTCTATTCCAATGGAAACTTCAGAGTCCGATGAACCAGACTATCATACCATTGTTCGATTGGCTAAAGAAGAGCTTCCGGGACTTGATTTTTCGTTTGATGGCGTGCTTCAGGCGCACGTCGGAGCCTATCGAATTGTTTCGCATGTCTGGGTTAATCTTTACTCTGTGAGGACGACGAATACTCACCTTCCGGATTCTAAAAATCCAAAAAACAAAGAGGTGGGGAATTATCGATGGACGGACCCCAAGAAGGCGCTTAATCTTTGGCTAAGACAAGGCGCATGGGAAATGATTAGCGACTTCATAAACAACAAAAAGGGGGTGCTTTGCAGACGTTGTCGCACTCCGCAGAAGAGATAACTGTGCCGTTAGCCACATTGTCTCTTAAACAAATAGAGCGGGTGTGTTTACATCAAATGCCCGCTTTTCTTTTATATGTCTACAGGGTCTTATTTAAAGCATTAGGCGGGTTCCGATTGATTTGCCCATCAGCGCTTTGGTCAGGTTGCCTGGCTTGAGACCATTGAATATAATCACTTCTCTTTCTTCAAGAGCGAGCAGTGTTCGGAGCTTTCCAGCCATACCGCCGGTTGCATCATAGCGGCTTTTTCGTTCGTTCATTTTTTTTAGCATAGATTTTGTTTCTTTTCGAGAGAGAAGGGGAAGCGGTTTTGCATTGTCTGAAGCGGGAAATTCATAAAAAACACCATTGACATCCGTTGCAAAAATTAGCCTGGAAACGGGAAATGCTTTAGCTAAAAGGACGGCTAATTTATCAGCTGATACAACAATAGCTTGATTTTCTTTGGTCAGCCCCATATCACCGCCTAGCAGGGGAATGAAACCAGCGCTTAGTATTTGTTTGAGCTGCTGGATGTTGGACAGGCCCATTGCACTGTTCTTTTCGTTTAAAACTGCGCTCGCCTGAATCGGTAAAACAGGCAATTCAGCAGACTGAAAGACGGCCGTTAATAGGTTAGCCATATGGCGCATTGAGCAGATGGTTTTAGTAAAACCCAGAAGTTGAGGTCCGGCCAAAGGCTTTTCAAGTAGTTTATATCGATAAACTAATGGATGGCCAAAGGAACCGGCGCCATGGAGAAGAACAATTTTGGTTTTGGGAAAGCGTTGAATAAATAATTTTAATTCCTTTGCCAGCTGCCTAATCACTCTTTCCCTGATTTGTGGCTGATTGCTCATTTTTTCAGTAATTATACTCCCGCCAAGTTTCAAAATAATAATTTGGTCTTCAGTCGTTGATAAGTTATATTTTCTCATAAATTTGATACTTCATATTAACATAAAATATTTTATCCTTTCAACAGATTATTTAACTTTGGCGTGGAAAGTGGTAAGATAAATATAAGAAAGATTTTGGAGTGGCAAAATATGGGCGGAGTCTGAAGGAGAAGGCAAGGGTTAAACTCTTCACATTGAACCGCCGATAAAGTAAACTATTAAACATGTTTAAAAGACTTAAAGATTTTAGCGTGGCAAACAAACGCATCCTGGTAAGGTGCGATTTTAACGTACCCGTAGACGAGCAAGGAAATATTCTAGATGATTTTAGGATTAGACAATCTCTTTTCACCATAAACCGCTTGATAGAAAGCAAAGCTAAGATAATCTTAATGAGCCATTTAGATCCTAAAAGCACAGGAGTTGCAGACTCAAAGTTCAATCTAAATAAAGTAGCAGAGAAATTATCAGAATATTTGGGTTTTTCGGTAGCTAAAGCAGATAATTGCATTGGCCCGGAAATAGAAAGTTATGCTGATAATTTAGAGCCGGGGCAGATTCTTTTGCTAGAAAACCTAAGGTTTCACAAAGAAGAGGAAGCAGGGGACTTAGAATTTGCAAAGAAGCTCGCGTATCTTGCCGAAGTCTATATTAACGACGCATTTTCGGTTTGTCACAGAAATCATGCTTCAATTACCGTAGTTCCCAGACTTCTGCCTCATTGCGCAGGGCTTTTGTTAGAAAAAGAAATAACAAACTTAGATAAGCTCTTGCAAGACCCCAAAAAGCCGATGGTAGCTATAATAGGAGGAAAAAAAGTAGAGACAAAGTCAAGATTTATTGATAAGATTTCAGAGTCAGCCGACTGCGTTATAATCAGCGGCCTTATTAAAAAAGAAGTTCAAGAAAAGAAAATTCAATTTAAATATCCGGAAAAGATATTGGGTCCTTTAGACTCTTTAGATGATTTGGATATTGACCAAAAAACAACAGATATGTTTTGCGAAAAGATATTGCAAGCAAAGACAGTTTTGTGGAATGGTCCCTTTGGGAAGTTTGAGGACGAAAAATACGTCAAAGGAACCTTGGCAATTGCCAATGCGATTATTAAAAGCGGCGCGTTTTCTGTTGTTGGCGGAGGAGAAACAGTTGAATTTATAACCAAACAGGGTATAATTGAAAAGTTCAGTCATGTTTCAACCGGCGGCGGAGCAATGCTGCAATATTTATCCGGCGATAAATTGCCGGGTTTGGAAGCACTGAAATAAATTAATTAGAAATAAAAATATTTATATTTCGGCCCTTCACATATGGCGCAAAAAATAAAAAATATAGAAAAAGCAGCGGAAAGAATAAAGAAAGCGGTCCAAAACAAGGAGCGTATTATTTTGTACGGCGATTCTGACTTAGACGGCATATCATCTGTTGTTATATTAGAAGAGGCGATAAAAAGTTTAGGAGGGGAAATAGATTCTGTTTTTTTCCCCGACAGAGAAAACGATGGCTATGGAATAAACCTAAATGCTTTAAACCTTTTAAAAGATAAAGCGCCAGCACTTTTTATAAGTTTGGATTTAGGCATTGGAAATGTTAAAGAAGTTGAGCTTGCTAACAAAATGGGCTTTGAAGTTATAATCGTAGACCACCACGAGACTTTAACCAGCCCTCCTAAAGCTTCGATAGTAGTTGACCCAAAACAAAAGACAGATGATTATTCGTTCAAAGGACTGGCAAATGTCGGAGTAACCTTTAATCTTTGCGAAGAGCTTTTGTCTGGTAAGATTTCTCAAAACCTAAGGAGTAGTTTTTTAGAGCTAGCTGCTTTGGGAACCATTGCTGATATGGTGCCGCAACTTGAACAAAATAAAAAAATTATTGAAGAGGGATTAAGGTCTCTTAAAAATACTTTTCGCCCGGCATTAAGGGCGTTTTTAGCTCTTTTAGGTTCAGGTTATGTTTTTGAAGGGTCTATGCAGAAGATAATTTCAGCTTTAAATGCAGCTGAAAGTGTAAACTTTGAAAACGAGTCATACTCGCTTTTGACCTGTTCTTCTATTGAAAAGTGTAAAGAAATGGCTCAGATACTTTTAGACAAAAACCAGCAAAAACAACAGCAAGTTAAAAATATTATACAAGAAGTAGAAAGGAGGATTTCGCAAAACCCAGACAACCCAATTGTTTTTGAGGGCGATCCCGCTTGGCGTTTGACCTTAGCGGGACCTGTGGCATCTATAATTTGCCAAAAATATGAAAAGCCAGCTTTTATTTTCAAAAAAATGGACAAAGAATCCTGTGGCTCAGTCAGAAATCCAAAAGGCACAAATTCTGTAGATGCTATGAAAACCTGCTCTGATTTTTTAATGACCTTCGGCGGTCATGTACAAGCCTCGGGATTTCGCATAAAAAACGAAGACTTGGATAAATTTAAAGATTGTCTCAATAAATATTTTTCTAAATAGCATGAAAAAAATAACAATATACACTGACGGCGGGTCAAGAGGAAATCCGGGCAAAGCAGCTATTGGCGTTGTTTTTTGCAACGAGAGGGAACAGGTTATAAAAAAATACGGAGAATATTTGGGAGACAACCTGACAAACAACGAGGCGGAGTACCATGCTGTGATTTTTGCTTTGAAAAAATTTAAAGCGTTATTCGGCAAAGCTATAGCTGAAACCTCAGACATTGAAGTAAAAGCTGATTCTGAATTATTGGTAAAGCAGCTCAACGGAGAATATAAAATTTTAGACGAAAAAATCCAGAAATTATTTATAGATGTCTGGAACTTGAAATTAGATTTTAAAAATGTTAAATTCAAACACACCCCCAGAGAGAAAAACAAGGAAGCAGACAGGTTAGCGAACGAGGCGCTGGATGGCCAGTCTGGGGTGAAAACTTTGTTCTAACCGGCACCTTCACAACAGGGAGAGCGGAGATGAAAAAAGCAGCTAAGATGGCAGTTGGTTTTCTTGGCTTTATTATTCTGATGGCCGTGACCGCGCTGGTAGCGATGTATGAGTCTCTCATATATGTTCTTGCTACTCCATTGCGCTGGCTTTCCAACACCAAGTATTCCAAGGAATACATCAGACAGCAATCCTTTGTGCTGACTCCCACGTTTTTCGAATCTGCTAAATACTTGGCTGACTGGGCCAGGGCAGCTTAAGCAGAGATAAGGGCATTCTGCCCTTTTTTTATTGCTAGTCTTGACAAGAGGTTGAGAATATACTATGATATAAGCGTCTCAGCAAGATGAGTGATCGCTCTCGCCTTAGGCGAGGGAGGAAAGTCCGAACACCATCCCGCTCAGCGGGATAAAATAATAGCGGCTAACAGCCGTCCATCGCAAGATGCGAGGTGCGAACAGTGACGTGCAGATTTGAAAGAGTCTGCATTCCCTTCGGGGAAAGTTCTGCAGTAATGCAGAAGTGAAACGGCTAAATCCTTATTGGGTGCAAGAACAAAGCAGAAAATTGAGTAAAACACATCTCAAAATTCTGTTAAAAGTAGTTCGCCAGAGCCAAAGAGTAATCTTTGGCCCAGACAGATGATCACATAAAACAGAATTCGGCTTACGGTCTTGCTGAGACATCAAAAAGCAGTCGCCCAAGGCGACTGTTTTTTGATTTGAAAAAAACACAGAAAAGGATTAAAATAAAACATTGTTAATTTTTAACGAATGATTAATAAATTTTTAAACACCCAGACCAAAAGCATTAGTTCTGCTTCATTGATTTTGGCCATCTCTTATTTAACCAGCGCGTTTTTGGGGTTGATGAGAGACCGGTTTTTAGCTGGCACTTTTGGCGCCGGTTCAGAACTTGATGTTTATTATGCAGCCTTTACTGTTCCTGATTTTATTGCATTAGTTTTGGTTTTTGGCGCCATATCGGCTGCAATTATCCCTATTTTCAGTTCGTATATTATAAAATCAAGAGAGGAAGCATGGAAATATGTTTCCGCTCTTTTTAATGTGTTTTTAGGTTTTTTGATTATTGTCTGCATTATTTTTATAATTTTTGCTCCCGCAATAGTTTCTTTAATAGCCCCGGGATTTTCGGGAGAAAAAAGAGAAATGACTGTTTTGCTAATGCGCATTATGTTTTTAAGTCCTATTATTTTGGGAGCTTCAAACATGGTAAGCGGGATTTTGCAGGTGTTTCACAGATTCTTGGTTACAGCTCTAGCCCCAATAATGTATAACATTGGCATAATAACCGGTATTTTATTCTTTGTGCCAAGGTTTGGTTTGCCCGGACTTGCCTGGGGAGTAGTTTTAGGAGGGTTTCTGCATTTGTTAATTCAATTGCCCGCGTTTTTCTTTTCTGGTTTTAGGTATCAAGCAATTTTTGACATAAAACATCCTGGCGTGTCTAAGACCATAAAACTTATGGCGCCAAGGTCATTGGGACTTGGAGCTGGCCAGCTAAACACCATTGCTATTACAGCTATTGGCTCTACGTTAATGTCGGGCAGTATCGCGGTTTTTAATTTAGCTAATAACTTATCGTCTATTTTAGTCAACACGGTGGCGGTTTCCCTTTCAACTGCTGTTTTTCCTTCAATGTCTATGGCTTTTATACAAGATGGGGAAGAGAAGTTTTTACAGAAATTTTCCAATGCTTTCCGCCAGACTATTTTTTTAATAATTCCCATAAGCCTTTTAGTTTTAATTTTAAGAGCGCAGATAGTCAGGGTTATTTTAGGAGCAGGTAAGTTTGACTGGGTAGATACCAGGTTGACTACAGCCTGCCTTGGAATATTAGCTTTTAGCCTATTTGCCCAAGGTCTTATCTTTATCCTGTCTAAAACATTTTACGCAGCCCACAATACTAAAATTCCAGCTATTGTAAGCGGACTTACGGTGGCTTTTAATATTGTTTTAAGCTTGATTCTTGTTTGGCTTATAAAATCTTCTGTTGCATTTACTATGTTTTTGCAAACATTCTTCAGGTTAGAAGGCGTTAAAAATATGGGCATAGTCGGATTAGCTTTGGCCTATTCTGTAACAGCTATTTTAGAATGCTTTTTACTTTTATACCTGCTGTATAAAAAGTTTCCCAAGTTGAAAGTAAAAGAAACATCCGATTCTTTGTATAAAATATTGATTGCAAGCTGCATAATGGTTGTTTTTACGTTTTTAACCAGGCAGTTCTTAGTGCAGTATAACTTTATAAGTTTGCAGACCTTTTGGGAAGTTCTGCTGCAGTTGGTTTTATCTGGAATCGTCGGTGTTATAACTTACGCCGCCGCTACTTATTTTCTAAAATCTCCGGAAATTAAAATAATCGCGGACTCTTTTTTAAAAAAGTTCAATCTTGATTGAAATGACGCAAGAAGACATTAGAAATTAATTGAAAAATAATGGATATAGATATTGAGTATTTTAATCAGAAAAAAGAGAAAGCAAAAGCGATATATTCTGCGCAAAGCGTTGTTTATAATCCTTATTTTAAAAGCGATATTGTTTTGAATTCAGATGGGTTTCACCACCTTCAATTTTCTGCAAGGAGGGAAAGGGATAAAAAAGAACAACTGCTTAAGTTTAGTCTTTTGCCCTTAGCTCTGAAGGTAATTAAAAATTCTGGAACAATTCAGGAATATAGGAAAGGATTTATAACTATTGGAAAAGTTGGTAAAGACGGACTTAAAAAGACAAAAAATGTAGAATTTTGGGCGTTTATTGCGATTGTCGGCGATTCTAATATAAAAATTCGTGTAATATTAAGAAGAATAGGCGATGGTAATATTGTTTTTTGGAGCGTTATGCCAGATTCAAATCTTAAAAAAGGACAAAAATTGCATACAGATGGAATTGAAGATGAATAAAACAAAAAAGCCGTCCGAAGACAGCATTTTTGTTGTGCTTGCCTTCAGCTTAGGTAATCCTTAGCTGAACGGGGCTTTCGCCCACAAGCACATCTTAATAATAGCAAATTATAATGCCATGTCAAGAGTTTGTACTAGACGGGTACATAGGTAACACTTTTAAATATTTAACCTGAAAATTAATTGGCGCGATGTAGCCGAGTGATTGGTGGGGTCTCCTGAAGTTGTACTCCACCAGCCATTCGG